>Ga0209129_1000021_pt1 | contig 445018 bp, 403 predicted proteins | sample AraplaMF_Col_mMS_FD_184257 | JGI IMG/M metagenome (GOLD analysis project Ga0209129, IMG submission 184257) | Arabidopsis root microbial communities from the University of North Carolina, USA - plate scrape MF_Col_mMS (SPAdes) (version 3) | ecosystem: Host-associated > Plants > Roots >... | reverse complement strand
TGTCATATTCAACGTGAGAGGTGTTGATGGTGATACCACGAGCTTTTTCTTCCGGCGCGTTATCGATCTGGTCGAATGCGCGAGCAGCACCGCCGTAGGTCTTAGCCAGTACGGTAGTGATTGCAGCGGTCAGAGTAGTTTTACCATGGTCAACGTGGCCGATTGTGCCGACGTTGACGTGCGGTTTTGTACGTTCAAATTTTTCTTTAGACACGGCTTTATTCCTTACTATAGTGCTCTCCCTCAATGGAGAGAGCACGGGACTTTGGTTTTAACCCTGCGGCTTATTTACCACGGGCTTCAATTACGGCCTGAGCAACGTTGTTCGGCGCATCATCATACTTCAGGAATTCCATGGTATATGATGCACGACCTTTGGTCAGAGAACGCAGCTGAGTTGCATATCCGAACATTTCAGACAGCGGAACTTCAGCGTGGATCTTAACGCCAGTAACTTCAGATTCCTGACCGCGCAGCATGCCGCGACGACGGCTCAAGTCACCGATAACGTCACCGGTGTTCTCTTCCGGAGTCTCTACTTCAACCTTCATGATCGGCTCAAGCAGAACTGGTTTCGCTTTCTTAAAGCCATCTTTAAAGGCAATAGACGCAGCCAGTTTAAACGCCAGTTCAGAGGAGTCAACGTCGTGGTAAGAACCGAAGTGCAGACGCACGCCCAGGTCAACTACCGGGTAACCAGCCAGCGGACCAGACTTCAGCTGCTCCTGGATGCCTTTATCAACGGCAGGGATGTATTCGCCAGGAATTACACCACCTTTGATGTCGTTGATGAACTCGTAACCTTTCGGGTTAGAGCCCGGCTCCAGCGGGTACATGTCGATAACAACATGACCGTACTGACCGCGACCACCAGACTGCTTAGCGTGTTTACCTTCGATATCGGTAACTTTCGCGCGAATCGCTTCGCGGTAAGCAACCTGAGGTTTACCCACGTTAGCTTCAACGTTGAACTCACGCTTCATACGGTCAACGATGATGTCGAGGTGCAGTTCGCCCATACCAGCGATGATGGTCTGGTTAGATTCTTCGTCAGTCCATACGCGGAAAGACGGGTCTTCTTTAGCCAGACGGCCCAGAGCCAGACCCATTTTTTCCTGGTCAGCTTTGGTTTTCGGTTCTACAGCGATGGAGATTACCGGCTCCGGGAATTCCATACGCTCCAGAATGATCGGGTTGTCCGGATCACACAGGGTGTCACCGGTGATCACGTCTTTCAGACCGATCGCTGCAGCGATATCGCCCGCGCGAACTTCTTTGATCTCTTCACGTTTGTTAGCGTGCATCTGAACGATACGACCGAAACGCTCACGTGCAGATTTCACGGAGTTCAGTACGGTATCACCAGAGTTAACCACACCGGAGTAAACGCGGAAGAAGGTCAGGTTACCAACGAACGGGTCAGTTGCGATTTTGAACGCCAGTGCAGAGAACGGCTCTTCGTCGCTTGCGTGACGCTCAGCCGGGGTATCTTTACCATCGTCCAGCATACCGTTGATCGCAGGAACGTCAGTCGGGGACGGCAGGTAATCAATTACCGCATCCAGCATCGCCTGAACGCCTTTGTTCTTAAACGCAGAACCACAGGTTACCAGGATGATTTCGTTGTTCAGAACACGCTGACGAAGAGCAGTTTTGATCTCTTCTTCAGTCAGGTCTTCACCACCCAGGTATTTCTCCATCAGCTCTTCTGAAGCTTCCGCCGCAGATTCGATCAGGTTCTGGTGCCATTCGTCAGCCAGGTCCTGCATCTCAGCCGGGATATCTTCGTAAACGAAGGTAACGCCCTGGTCAGCATCGTTCCAGTTGATCGCTTTCATTTTCACCAGGTCAACAACACCGGTGAAACCTTCTTCAGCGCCAATTGCCAGCTGCAGCGGAACCGGGTTCGCGCCCAGACGGGTTTTGATCTGATCAACAACTTTCAGGAAGTTAGCGCCCATGCGGTCCATTTTGTTAACGAACGCGATGCGCGGAACTTTATATTTGTTAGCCTGACGCCATACGGTTTCAGACTGTGGCTGAACACCACCAACGGCACAGTAAACCATTACCGCACCATCCAGTACACGCATGGAACGTTCTACTTCGATGGTGAAGTCAACGTGCCCCGGGGTGTCGATGATGTTTACGCGATGCGGTTCATACTGCTTCGCCATACCAGACCAGAATGCAGTAGTCGCTGCAGAGGTGATGGTGATACCACGCTCCTGCTCCTGCTCCATCCAGTCCATGGTTGCGGCGCCGTCGTGAACTTCACCGATTTTGTGGTTTACACCGGTGTAGAACAGAATACGTTCGGTAGTGGTGGTTTTACCGGCGTCGATGTGCGCACTGATACCAATGTTGCGGTAGCGTGCGATGGGTGTTGTACGAGCCATTTGATTCCTCGTTTGTGTCTTTTAGGCGTTCAGAATTAAGTTGCCAAACGGCGGGCGACTTACTTGAAGCGCCCGCCAGTTGACTAGAACTCCGAAGGGATTACCAACGGTAGTGTGCGAACGCCTTGTTGGCTTCGGCCATACGGTGAACGTCTTCACGTTTCTTAACTGCAGTACCTTTGTTGTCTGCAGCATCGGAAAGTTCGTTCGCCAGGCGCAGAGCCATGGATTTATCACCGCGTTTACGAGCAGCTTCAACGATCCAACGCATTGCCAGAGCATTACGACGAACCGGACGAACTTCAACCGGAACCTGATAAGTAGAACCACCAACGCGGCGAGACTTAACTTCGACAGTCGGGCGCACGTTTTCGAGAGCTACTTCGAAAGCTTCCAGTTCATTTTTACCAGAGCGCTGAGCCAGGGTCTCCAGCGCGCTGTATACGATTGCTTCTGCAGTAGATTTTTTACCGTCTACCATCAGGATATTTACAAATTTAGCCAGCAGTTCTGATCCGAACTTAGGATCCGGCAGAATTTTACGCTGACCAATAACACGACGACGTGGCATGGAAATACTCCGTTGTTAATTCAGGATTGTCCAAAACTCTAAGAGTTTAGTGTGACATTAAGTTAAAACAGTTTGGCCTTACTTAACGGAGAACCATTAAGCCTTAGGACGTTTCACGCCGTACTTGGAGCGAGATTGCTTACGGTCTTTAACACCAGAGCAGTCAAGCGCGCCACGAACGGTATGGTAACGAACACCCGGAAGGTCTTTAACACGACCGCCACGGATCAGGATCACGGAGTGCTCCTGCAGGTTGTGACCTTCACCACCAATGTAGGAAGTCACTTCGAAACCGTTGGTTAAACGAACACGGCAAACTTTACGCAGTGCGGAGTTCGGTTTTTTAGGGGTGGTGGTATATACACGAGTACATACGCCACGTTTTTGCGGGCATGCTTCCAGCGCCGGCACGTTGCTTTTCGCAACTTTGCGGGCGCGTGGTTTGCGTACCAGCTGGTTAACTGTTGCCATTAAATAGCTCCTGGTTTTAGCTTTTGCTTCGTAAACACGTAATAAAACGGCCTCATATAATATGAGGACGCAGAATTTTATGGCTGTGCTTAAAAGGTGTCAAGAAATATACAGCGATCCCTGCATTACCAATTCAGCTGAACGGCGTTTTTCACCGCCAGGCTAACGAAATCAGTATAGCTAACGCTGACGGCGCTGCTCGAAATTTGAGCAGAGAGGCCACGCGCGTCAACATCGTCTTTCAGCACATGCAGAGTTATGGGGGCATTAAGCAGTAATTCAACGAACGGCGAACCGTTAAGGGCGGCCAACACACCGTCAGAGAGCAGTAACAGATCGTCACCGGGGCGCAGGACGCGCAGCAGCGCCGTCATATCGCAGTGCCAGGGTGAGCGGGATAGAGTCAGCAGCATAAAGGCCTCAAAAATTGAGCACGACGGTGTACTGCTCAAGCTGCTCACGCAGCGCGTCCGGCTCCAGACGCTGAGCAGGTAAGACAAACGCCGCATGCTCGTCCAGGCCCCTTTCACGCAGAGAAGCGGCGCAGAGCCAGACCTCTTCAACATCGTACAGCGGCAATACTTTAAAAGTCGCGATATAGTCGCGCGCCAGGATCTTGCCAGGCTGCTGGTTTGCCAACAGTTGCAGCACGCCATCGCCGATAAAAAAGAGGCCAATCTCTTCTGTTAACGCGGAGGTGGCCAGTACCGCGTCCAGCCCTTCACGTCCGGCGGAGGAGCCATGCGGTGCAGAGGAGAAAACAAAGGCGATTCGCTTCATCAAAACTGCACCACTCTGTCACAGGTCAGCGCCGCTTCCGCCAGCGCGCCCAGACCGGTAAGTGAAAACCCCGCCTGCAGATTAGCGCCCGTTAATTCCAGCCGTGCGGCCTCGCTCTCATCAACCACGCCACGGCGCAGCGCCGCGGCCACGCAGATGTGCAACTCAACCTGCTGCTCAGCATGCAAACGCTGCCAGGCGCGCACAAGATCAAACTCGTCGCTGGCGGGCGCAGTCAACGCGTTCGCGTTACTTACACCTTCCCGGTAGAAAAAAACGCTCGCGAGCGTATGTCCCGCTTCCAGTAGGGCAAGCGCGAACTGATACGCGCTGCTTGCCTGCTGCGTGCCATAGGCCGGGCCGGTCACCATCAACGCAAAACGCATTAATGCCCTTGCCCCGAGAAATCGCCGCTTTTGAACTGGCGAATGTAGAGGTAGACCGTGTGCTTGGAGATATTCAGGCGGTCGGCCACCTGGTTAATGGCGTCTTTGATATCAAAGATGCCCTTCTCGTAGAGGTTCAGGACGATCTGGCGATTTTTGGCGTTGTTAGAGACGTTGCGGTCGGCGTTCACCTCTTCAATGGTGAACTCGAGAGTTTGCATCACCAGGTCTTCAACAGACGAGGCGAAGTTAACCGAGGAGCCAACATCCGGCGTTTCCGGCGGAACAAAGGTGCTCATGATCTGCGAGAAGGGCACATCCAGATTCATGTTGATGCAGAGCAGACCAATCACCCGGTGATCGCGGTTGCGGATAGCAATCGTCACCGACTTCATCAGTACGCCGCTTTTCGCGCGGGTGAAGTAGCACTTCGACACGCTGCTGTCGGCACCGGTCATATCGTGCAGCATACGCAGCGCGAGATCGGTAATAGGCGAGCCGATTTTACGCCCGGTGTGCTCGCCGTTAGCGATGCGGATGGCCGAGCATTTGAGATCCTGTAAGGAGTGCAACACGATTTCGCAGTGCGAACCAATGAGCATCGCTAACCCGTCCACTACCGCTTCGTAGGATTTGAGGATATCGAAGTCGGTCTGATCGAAAGGACGTTGATCCAGGAGATCAAGCTCACTGGTTTCGTTGGTTAATAGCGACCTGGACATGAAAAAAAACACTCCTTTTCAGGAGCCTGTCGTTAAGTTTTCAGGGCAGGCTCAGTATTTGCAGGGGGATATAAATTAATACATCGTAGGTTATGCTTTCCAGAATTATATCCGCGATGCAAAAAAAAACGCCGCTCTGAGGCGGCGCGTTTCACACTTTTACTTCTTCGCAGCGGGTGCGTCTTTTGCATCATCCGCTTTATCGCCTGCGGCTGGAGCCGCTTCCGGCGCTGCAGCGTCCGCTTTCGGTGCCGGTTTGATATCCAGCAGCTCAACGTCGAACACCAGCGTGGAGTTTGCCGGAATACCCGGTACGCCGGTTTTACCGTAAGCCAGCGCCGGCGGGATCACCAGCTTGATTTTGCCGCCTTTCTTGATGTTTTTCAGGCCTTCGGTCCAGCCCGGGATTACGCCATCAAGACGGAAGGAGAGCGGTTCGCCACGGGTGTAAGAGTTGTCGAACTCTTTACCGTCAATCAGCGTACCTTTGTAGTTTACAACCACAGTGTCGCTATCTTTCGGCGCATCGCCGGTACCCGCTTTGTCTACTTTGTAGAGCAGGCCGGTGCTGGAGGTTTTCACGCCCTTCTCTTTTGCGAAGGCGTCACGGAAGGCTTTGCCTTTGGTTTCGTTTTCAGTCGCGTCTTTTTCCATGCGATCCTGAGCGGCAGTTTTCACGCGAGTTTCAAACGCCTGCAGAGTCTGCTCGATCTCCTGGTCACTCAGCTTGCTCTTATCAGCAAAAGCGTCCTGAACGCCGGCAATCAGCTGGTCTTTATCCAGTTTGATGCCCAGCTTTTCCTGCTCTTTCAGGGAGTTTTCCATGTAACGGCCCAGTGAGGCACCCAGCGCGTAAGCTGATTTCTGGTCGTCGTTTTTGAATGCCGATTTGCTGTCAGTTGCAGCAGTTTTGTCTTTGGTTGCGGCATCAGCAGCTAAGGTGAGCGGTGCATGAAGGGCTACAGCCATGGTGGTCGCCAGCAGCGTGACTTTAAACAGTGATTTCATCCATTTCTCCAGGGACCGGGGCATCTCGCCCCAGGGTTAAACATAAAGTAAGAAGCGTACTATAAAGTGTTGCGGCGGAAATCAACATAAGGACTCTGCCCGAATTCACCCGATCTGTGACTATTTTTGTTTAAATAAGTTTCTGCATGAAGGCTGTACCTTCGCGCAAAGTTAAGTAAAATCCGCCCGATTACCCCAATCGACCCGGATATTACCCGGAGGTGAAAACATGCAAGAGTTATCGATAGAAGCGCGACTGGCTGAACTGGAGAGTCGACTGGCTTTTCAGGAGATGACCATTGAAGAGCTAAACCAGACGGTGGTGGCTCATGAGCTGGAAATGGCGAAGCTGCGCGAACATCTGCGTTTGCTGGTGGAGAAAGTGAAAGCCAGCCAGCCTTCACATCTGGCGTCCCCGTCGGAAGAGACACCCCCGCCCCATTATTAAGACGTAAAAAAAGCGGGTCTCCCCGCTTTTTGTGCCCGGTCGGCTGACGCTTACCGGGCTTCTCGATACCTTAGCCAACGCACCTGCGGCGCGAAAAACGACGGGTATGATTAATGGCAGCCGCAACCGCCGTTACCGCAACCACCTTTACCACCGTGATCGTGACCATGGTCGTGGTCGTGATCGTGGCCGTGACCGCCGCAGCAGCCGTCGTGACCGTGGTCGTGGTCATGATCGTGACCATGCGGGCCATGAACGTGGCCGTGCGCCAACTCTTCTTCAGTTGCTTCACGAATCGCGACAACTTCGACGTTGAACTTCAGGTTCTGACCCGCCAGCATGTGGTTACCATCAACCACTACGTGGTCATCTTCCACTTCGGTGATCTCAACCGGCACCGGGCCCTGGTCAGTTTCAGCCAGAAAGCGCATGCCAACCTGCAGTTCGTCAACGCCCATGAAGACGTCTTTCGGAACGCGCTGCACCAGGTTCTCGTCGTACTGACCGTAAGCGTCGTTCGCGCCAACAGCCACATCGAATTTGTCGCCGACTTCATGACCGTCCAGCGCGTTTTCCAGACCGGAGATCAGGGAGCCGTGACCGTGCAGGTAGTCCAGCGGTGCACTCACCGGAGACTCATCAACCAATACACCGTCTTCTGTACGTACCTGATAGGCCAGGCTGACCACCAGGTCTTTTGCTACTTTCATGATATCTCCTGAGCGTGGGAAAATTACTGGCGCAGATTGTAACGGAATTCTGCACCCGTGTACCCTTAAGCTTAAAAAATCCTGCCTGATATCGCTAGTCCGGATGAAAAATCCCGATAACTTGCTCATCTTTGCGAACATGATCGCGCGCTTCTTTATCCGCTTCGCGCATCTGATGCCCGCACTTAACACACTCAACAATATCGACGTTATTTTCGCGCCACATTGCCATTGAGTCTTTCGCCTGGCACGACGGACAGGTCGCGCCAGCGATAAAACGTTTACGAACAGCCATTCGACTCCCCTTATTCAAACTCATCCCAGCCGTCGAGTTGACGCCGCTCTTGCTGCATCTCACGCTGGAAAATTTCTTCCAGCTCGCGGCGCGCTTCACGTACGCGGGAAATTTGTACCGTATCGGTATGCACCGGCATCAGCTCACGCAGCATGCGCATATCAAGCCGTCTGAAGTGCAACTGCGCTCGCTGCGCCTGATGCGGATGCATACCCAGTGAAATCAGCGCTTTACGTCCCAGCTCCAGCGCACTGGAGAAGGTTTCGCGCGAGAACTGCGTCACGCCCGCCTGCAACAGTTCATGCGCTTCGACACGTCCCCGCGCCCGCGCCAGAATCGCCAGGTGGGGGAAGTGCTGCTGGCAAAGCTCCACCAGCTTCATGGTATCGACCGGATCGTTACAGGTAATGACGATCGATTGTGCGGCCTCCGCACCTGCCGAACGCAGCAGCTCAAGCTGCGTCGCATCACCGTAATAGACTTTGTAGCCATATTTACGCATCAGGTTCACGGCGCTGATATCGCGCTCCAGCACGGTGATGCGCATTTCGTTCGCCATCAGCAAACGGCCAATCACCTGCCCGAAGCGACCAAAGCCGACGACAATCACCTGCGGCTTATCATCATCAACCCACGGCGCTTCATCTTCATCCTCCGGCTTGTTGAAGCGCCGGGAGAGCAGCTTATCAATGGCGCGCATCAGCAGCGGCGTGGTCATCATCGACAGCGTGACGGTCACCAGCAGCAGCGCCATCTGATCGTCTTTAAACAGCCGCTGCGATGAGGCGGTGGAGAAGAGCACAAAAGCGAACTCACCGCCCTGGCTCAACACCCCGGCAAACTGCATCCGCTCTGAGCTACGCAGACCATAAATCCGCGCCAGGCCGTACAGCACCAGCGATTTTACGGCCACCAGTACCGCAACGCTCATCACGACCCACAATAGATGGGTATAGAGCACGCCGAGGTTCAGCGCCATGCCGACCGAAATAAAGAACAGCCCCAACAGCAATCCTTTAAACGGCTCAATGGCAATCTCAAGCTCGTGGCGGTATTCGCTCTCCGCCAGCAGAATGCCGGCGATAAAGGTGCCCAGCGCCATCGACAGGCCGAGGGCATCCATAAACAGCGCCGACCCAAGCACCAGCAGCAGCGTCGCGGCGGTAAAGACCTCGCGCACGCCGGAAGCAGCGATAAAACGAAACACCGGGCGCAGCAGGTAACGCCCGCCAATCAGCATCCCGGCAAAGGCCAGCACCTTCATGCCCACCTTCATCCAGTCAAGATGATCGTCGCCGTTGCCCGCCAGCAGCGGCACCAGCGCCAGCGCCGGGATCACGGCCAGATCCTGGAACAGCAACACCGAGAAACCAAGCTGACCCGACTCGCTGCGGTTCATCCCTTTATCGCGCATCAGTTGCAACGCCATCGCGGTAGAGGACATCGCAAGACCAATACCGCCAATTAACGCCGCCTGCCAGGAGAATTGCGTCAGCATCAGCAGGCCTGCGAGGATCGCCGCACTTAACAGTACCTGCGCTGCACCGACACCAAAAATAGAGCGACGCAGCTCCCACAATTTCGAGGGGTTAAGTTCGAGGCCAATGATGAACATCAGGAACACCACGCCCAGCTCTGAGAAGTGGAGGATCTCATCAACATCGCTGATAAACCCAAGTCCCCATGGGCCAATGGCGATACCCGCCAACAGGTAACCCAGCACGGCGCCAATCCCTAAACGTGCGGCCAGCGGCACAGCGACCACGGCCGCGAAGAGAAATAGCACGCCGGCCAGTAAGAGTGCGGAACCTTCCATTAACGGCCTCCCGGCGGCAGCGGCGAAGCCAGCCAGTCACCGTAGGCTTTGGCGTGGTGCGCCAGCTCCTGCGGCGTCTGCCGACGTGCCCAGTAGATGATAATTGGGCTGAGCCAGTGCATGCGACACATCGCGGCGGTCAACTCAAAGGGGCGTAAAACATCGTTGAGGGAGTAGCGGTTGAGACCATCATGGCGATAAGCCGCCTCCGGCTCACCGGTGGTGATCACGCTACGCCAGTACTTTCCCGCCAGTTCATTCCCACCTGCTCCGCTGGCAAAGCCGCGGCTCAACACACGATCAAGCCACTCTTTCAGCAGTGCCGGACAACTGTAGGTATAAAGGGGATGTTGAAAAACGATAACGTCATGCTCGCGCAATAACGCCTGTTCATAGGGAATATCAATAAAAAAATCGGGGTAACGGGCGTAAAGATCGTGCACCGTTACATTCTCCAGTTGCGTGGCCGGCTTAAGCAAAACCCGGTTCGCCACCGAGTCCTGTGATTCCGGATGGGCATAGATCAGCAACACTTTTGCTGCCTGCGACATCACTCCCCTCCCGGGTATAAATTCTCTCTTCTCTGCAAACCAGCGCCCTGCGGCGTGGCCAGAATGCTTTTGTCTATCGTCTTCATTTTGGGCTAACATTGCGGCCCCGGTGCGGCATTTCGCCGTGGCCTTACATTACCATAAAGACAAATTAACATAGTCTGAACATACGGCGTCTTATGATTGTTTTCTCCTCGTTACAAATTCGTCGCGGCGTGCGTGTCCTGTTGGACAACGCCACAGCCACCATCAATCCGGGCCAGAAAGTGGGCCTGGTGGGTAAAAACGGCTGCGGCAAATCGACCCTGCTCGCGCTGTTGAAAAACGAGATAAGCGCTGATGGCGGCAGTGCCACTTTCCCTGGCACCTGGCAGTTGGCGTGGGTCAACCAGGAAACACCGGCGCTGGACGAAGCGGCGATAGATTATGTGATAGACGGCGATCGTGAATATCGCCAGTTGGAAGCGGCGCTTAATGCTGCCAACGAGCGCAACGACGGCAATGCTATCGCCACGGTACACGGCAAGCTCGACGCTATCGACGCCTGGACAGTGCGCTCCCGCGCCGCCAGCCTGTTGCACGGTTTAGGCTTCTCTAACGAGCAGCTCGACCGCCCGGTCAGCGCCTTCTCCGGCGGCTGGCGTATGCGTTTAAACCTCGCGCAGGCGCTGATTTGCCGCTCCGATTTACTGCTGCTTGATGAACCGACTAACCACCTCGATCTCGATGCAGTCATCTGGCTGGAGAAGTGGCTGAAGAACTATCCGGGCACGCTGATCCTTATCTCGCACGACCGCGATTTTCTCGATCCGGTAGTCGATAAGATCCTGCACATTGAGCAGCAATCAATGTTTGAATACACCGGCAACTACAGCTCGTTTGAGCGCCAGCGTGCTACGCGGCTTGCGCAGCAGCAGGCTACCTATGAAGGCCAGCAGCAGCGCGTTGCCCATCTGCAAAGCTTTATCGATCGCTTCAAAGCGAAAGCGAGTAAAGCGAAGCAGGCGCAAAGCCGCATCAAGATGCTGGAGCGCATGGAACTGATTGCTCCCGCGCACGTTGATAACCCGTTCCACTTCAGCTTCCGCGCGCCGGAAAGCCTGCCCAACCCGATCCTGAAGATGGAGAAAGTGAGCGCCGGTTATGGCGATCGCACCATTCTGAACGCCATCAAACTCAACCTGGTGCCTGGCTCGCGTATCGGTCTGCTGGGGCGTAACGGTGCCGGTAAATCGACGCTGATTAAACTGCTGGCGGGCGAGTTGGCGGCGCAGAGCGGCGAAATCGGCCTGGCGAAGGGGATCAAACTTGGTTACTTCGCCCAGCATCAGCTGGAATTTTTACGCGCTGACGAATCGCCATTGCAGCATCTGGCGCGCCTGGCCCCGCAGGAGCTGGAGCAGAAGCTGCGTGATTACCTGGGCGGCTTCGGCTTCCAGGGGGATAAGGTCACCGAGGCGACAGAGCGCTTCTCCGGCGGCGAAAAAGCGCGGCTGGTGCTGGCGTTGATCGTCTGGCAGCGCCCGAACCTGCTGCTGCTCGATGAACCGACCAACCACCTCGATCTCGATATGCGCCAGGCACTCACCGACGCGCTGATTGAGTTTGAAGGCGCGCTGGTAGTGGTGTCGCACGACCGTCACCTTTTACGCTCGACTACCGACGATCTCTACCTGGTGCACGATGGCAAAGTGGAGCCGTTCGATGGCGATCTGGATGATTACCAGCAGTGGCTGAGCGACGTGCAGAAGCAGGAGAGCCAGCCGACGGACGCGGCAAAAGAGAATGGCAACAGCGCTCAAGCGCGTAAAGATCAGAAGCGTCGCGAAGCGGAGCTGCGCACGCAAACACAGCCGCTGCGTAAAGAGATCGCCCGTCTGGAAAAGGAGATGGAGAAGCTCAATGCGCTACTGGCCAACGCGGAAGAGAAGCTTAGCGACAGCGGCCTGTACGATCAGAGCCGTAAAGCGGAGCTGACCACCTGCCTGCAACAGCAGGCGACGGCGAAAGCGGGTCTTGAAGAGTGTGAAATGGCGTGGCTCGACGCGCAGGAACAGCTTGAGGCGATGCTTACAGCGGAGTAATGGTTTTCGCCGTAAGCGGTAAAGTTGATGGCGGTACAGCCGTACCGCCATTCAGGGTTTAACGCTGGTTAGCCAGGCGCTGGCGAATGGTCTCAAAGTGCTCGGTGTCGTACAGCTTGCCATCGAGGAAACGTGTTTTTAGCTCCCCGCCCTGCTCCTGCTCCCAGCTTTGCTCATCGTGCAGTTGCAGTTCGCCCTGCGCATCGCGCTCAACCCGTAACAGACCGCGCGCTGAGCGTTTCAGGCCGTTATCCGTTTTCGGCTCTTTAAAGATCATCCGCCCTTCGCCATTCACCGCGCCCCAGGTCGCCTTCATCGCAAAGCCGAAGGTGTCGCGGGTGTTGTACTGGTAGGTAAAAGAGCCGACGCCGAAGACCACGTTGGAGCTGGCGAAACCTTTGGCCTCCAGCCGCGAGAGAATTTGATTGGCGCGCGCCAGCGTAATTGAGTCGCCATAAATCAGGCCGACATGCGGATCCAGCACCTTGTAACCCTTCTCGTTAACGGTGCCGCCGAAAATCTCCCACAGCACTTCAACGGAACCTTTCTCCTCCGGGCTGCGATCGGCACTCGTGTCGTCATCTGCGCCGGTGCCGCAAAGGATCTCAACCGGGTCACCGCTGTCCGGGCGGAAAACGACGCGTCCTTCACGTCCCAGAATCAGCGATTTCAGCTCGCGGGTATATTCAGTAATCACGCGCCAGTAATCCCAGGTATCGGAGACGATGGAGACAAAACCCTGCGGATAGATATCAGCAATCAGGCGGCGGAAGGTCTCAATTTCGTGCTCATGCTCGCCCATACACATCACGCTGTGCTCGGTCGCCGGAATGCTTGCGCCGATAAAGTACTCCTCGCCCCCAGTGTAGAAATCGCGGGCATAAAGCAGAGAAGGAATACTGTCGGTGCCTTTAAAGCTCAGCAGGTGACCCGCGCCCGCCTGTGCGGTATCGTGCAGACCCGCCATGCCGCGGAACGAAAAGTCGTGGCACTGGAAATCCAGGTGCGAGAGGTCGCTACAGGTTTTCGCTGCCCACTGCTCACAAATTTTGCGGTAGTGGTGCGCGATAGTGGCGTTAGTCGAGGCTTTCCACAACTCGGCGGAGAGCACCGTTTCCAGATAGTTCACCAGCCAGAAGAACTCCTCACGGGTGTTGGTGATGGTCAGCACCGGTACCTTCATCGGTACTTTGCTCCCCTCATCCAGCGATTTGATGTGCAGCGGCAAGTAACCTAAACGGTGCAGGTCACGGATATGATCGACCGCCACGCTATCCTTACCGAGGTAGCTGTCCATCACCTCTTTGTACTCATTCACCACCTCCTCTTCCGGGCGGGCAAAGAAGGCGTCGTTGAAGAGATCGACCATAAACCACTTCAGAAAACCCTGCAGGCCGAAGAAGACCAGCTTACCGTCGGCAACCGGAGACTGGAAAAAGCGGTCGCTGCGCGGCGTGAAGTTGGAGTAAACCTTTGTTGTGCCCTGCGGATACTGTACGCGGTGCGACACTTTATAGCCGTCGATGGCGAGAATCGGATTCAGTTTCATGGTGTGGTCCCCTTAAGCGCGAAATAACGTGGCGATGTCGATCAGTTCAACGCCCGGTGAAGCCAGCGTCGGCGAAGTAAACGAAGTGGTGGTGTAGATAGCGTCAATCCCGTTATTGAGCAGGTTTTCAACGCCTTTCGAGAAGATACCGTGCGTAACATACAAGCTGACGCTGCGCGCACCTGCTTCACGCAGAACCTGCGCCGAGCCAATAAAGGTGCCGCCCGCATCGCAGAGATCGTCGACAATCAGCAGATCTTTCCCCGCCACCTCACCGGCCACCAGCGCAAAGCCGGTCAGATTACCGCTGGCAACATCGCGCTCTTTAGTGAGAATGGCGTAATTCTTCGCGCCGGTGGCTTTCGCCACGTTGTGAATTTTTTTCAGCGCGCCCGCGTCCGGAGCCACCAGCATCAGTTCGCCCTGCGCAATGGCGCGGCGCAGCGTCTCGCTCTGCAGCAGGCAGGTTTCCTGAGGAATGGCGACGCAGTTGTTAATCGCGGCTGCGGCGGCATCGCTGTGGGGATCGAGAATAAAGACTTTATCGAAGTTCAGGGTATTGAGCTGGTTGGCGAAGACTTTCAGCGCGAAGCTGTCGCCCGCCACCATATGGCGATCCTGGCGTGCCCACGGCAGCCAGGCGAGCTGCAGATGGCTAACCGCAACATCAGTAACGTGGCGTACCGCGTCTACCAGCTGTGCCAGCAGCATAAAATCATTCATATCGCGCATGGCGGCGACACGGATGCGCATCAGCTGGGCGAAAGCAGGCAGTTCGCCCGTCACTTTCAGCCACACTGCACCATCGGGAAATACGCCGTTTTCGATTTCAACGTTTTGATTATCGATAAAGAGTTCGATTCTGCTCGCCATCATTCACCTCACCTGCATTAGTTAATGTCCCTTGGACACATTTAATATTGTCCATAAGACACTATTAAGCAAGCCCCTGTCTGGATTATTTTTATACTGAATATATAAGACACTGAAAATACATAAAATAAAAGTTCGCTTGCCGCACCAGGGTAGGCTGATAAACTTGCTGCGTGTGAAATGAGGTGAGTCAGTGATGATCAGCGAAGCAGAGTATCTGGATTCTTACGATCCGAGTCGTTTTCCCTCGCCGCTGGTGACGGTCGATAGCGTGCTGTTTAGCCTGCATCAGCAGACGCTCTGCGTGTTGTTGGTCGAGCGCGCCAGCCAGCCGCAACAAGGGCGCTGGGGATTGCCCGGTGGCTTTATTGATATGGCGCAGGATAGCTCTACCCGCGCCACGGCGCTGCGCAAGCTGACGGAAAAAACCGGCGTCTCGCCTTCGTGGCTTGAACAGTTGGATACCTTCTCCGGCCCGGATCGCGATCCGCGCGGCTGGAGTTTGACCGTTGCCTGGTATGCGCTTATTTCGTGGGTCGCCTGCGCGCCGCATATCACAAGCGTCAGCGATGCCAAATGGGTGCCGGTGGCCGAACTTAATGAGCGCGAACTGGCCTTCGATCACGGCGAGATAATCCACGCCGCGCTGCGCCGCTTGCGGCAGAAAACAATGTATTCGTTACTGCCCGTTTACTGTTTGCCTGAGACCTTTACCCAGAGCCAGCTGCAGGAAGCGACGGAGATCATTCTCGGCCAGCCGATTCAGCGCAAAAGCCTGATCCGCCGTTTTGAAGCCTCTGGCATGTTTGAAGAGACCGGGGAGAGCGTCGCGACCGGCGCGCGGAAAGCACGTTTGTGGCGACGTAAAGCGGATGTTGATATCCACCTCTTTTCGCGCAACCTGCTGGCAGACAGCTAAAGCAGCACCCGTTGAACAACGGGTGCTGCGTGTGTTATTTACCGAAGCCATCCGCTTTCAGCATATTGTCTAAGGTCAGTAACTCCGCGTCTAAATCAAGCGAGTCATTCTCCAGCAGAGCCTGATGCTGCTGCTTAAACGCGCGCTCAACGCGTTCAAGCACTACCGCCAGCTCTGTTATCGCCTTTTGCCGTTGCGCCTCGTCACTGAGTTGTTCGGAAAGTATCTGCCCCCTGGCGGCAATCTTTTCCAGAAGCGGCAAATAGCGCTCAAGAAAACGCCTCCCCGGCCCAACATCTCTGGGATCAGACTTCATGCACTGCAGGATCTTTTCTGCCAGTGTGACAATGCCTTTCAGATGAACAACCAGCGTATCGGGTAAGGTGTACTTATTTACCAGCCGATAGATTTGCTGCTCGAGCGATGACGGTTCCTCAACGGGGTTTTGGCTAGCTTGCTTAAGCTTTTCCATATGCGCAATGTGCAGCTCAAGTTCGTGTGCTTCGCGCGCCTGGCGCTTGAGGTGTATTTTGCGAAACACTATGCCGCCAATCAGGATAAACCAGAACAACAAGCCCAATACCGTTGAAAAGGCACCATTAACGTTGGCGTACGCCGTTGCCGCAAATAGCCACACAAACAGATACCAGACATGAATGCGTCCCAGCGAGTAGCGGCTTCGGTAAGCGTGCACCACCATCGCGGCCGTGCCCGCAGCAAATGGCATCGTCGCTGCATCGTAAAACATCAGCCAGACAAAGCCTGCGAAGGCACCTATTCCCAGCGCAATGCGATCATAAAAGAGTGTGCGAGCCAGCAAGACAAAACTGCACCATGCCAGGATCTGCATTAGCACAGGAACATCAGATGGATCGAGCACCTCTTTCGCTTTCTGGCTGCCATAAATGAATCCCAGGAAGCAGAGGACGATCTGAATAATGACCCGGTTTACGCGGTTGCTGTAGATTTTATCCAGTGCGTCAGTAATTTTATTGCTCATTCTCTTTTCCTGACTCAGGCCTGTGCCTGATTACCGCTGGCGATGGCAGCAAGGCGCATGCGCAGATCGGTTTCCATCGTGCCCAGCTCTTTTTCCACTTCCTGACGGCGCTGGCGTGCATCGGTCGCGATCTTCACGGACTCTTCAATGGTGTTAAGCAGGCGTGACTGCACATCGCGCAGCGTCTCGATATCCACCACTGAGCGCTCGACTTCGCGGGCGGTCTCAATTGTACCGGTCTGCAGCATCTCGGCGTTGCGGCGCAGCAGGTCATTGGTGGTATCAGCAACCTCTTTTTGCAGCTTCGCTGCCTGGCGCTGGGTCTGCAAAGAGAGCGAGAGGGCAATCTGGTTTTTCCACACCGGAATGGTGGAGAGAATGCTGCTCTGGATCTTTTCCGCCAGCGACTGGCTGTTGCTCTGCATCAGGCGGATTTGCGGCGCGCTCTGCATCGCAATGGTGCGCGACAGCATCAAATCATGCAGACGACGCTCAAAACGCGAAATACCGTCGAGCAGGTCACGCACGCGCTGGGCAATCATCGGATCGGACGCGGCCTGCGCTTGCAGAGCGGGCAGCTCTTCCTGTTTTATCTGCTCCAGTCGTTGCTTACCGGCGATAACGTGCAGGGTAATTTGCTGGAAAACATCGCGGTTGCGCTCAAACAGGATCTGCAGCGTCGAGATATTACGCAGCAGGTCGACCATAGCGTTATTCAACTTATCCGTAATATCTTCCACCTGAGCTGAAAGCGTTTTGTACTCCAGCATGGTGCGCTCAATGCGGTTAAAGATCGAGCCCACGAAGGGTAGCGAGGCCAGAAAACCCGGCTTTTGCTCAAAGGCGCTAATATCAACCTGCTTAATTTTTTGCAGGAGATCGGTAAGTTGCGCACCGATGACGCCCGCATCTTTTGCCCGCACTTGCTCCATGAGGGAATCAGAGAATTGCGACATCGTTTGCATGGTTTTCGCACCGAAACCGAGCGAATAGGCCGGATCGTAAATATCGATCTCTTTAACAATCGCCTGGATTTGCGTCTGCTGCTCGGGGGTCAAACTATCCGTCTGCGGCAAATCATTTAATGGCTGCGCTGCCGTCAGGCCAGACGAAGTAATGTCCGTCATAATAAGTGTCCTTGAAGGTGAAATTGCAGGCAGGCGCAGTGTCAGCGTGGGTTGTAATACGTCTTTTTGCCGCTGCCTTAGTGGGTCAATACGGTACAACAGCAGCAAAGTATTAAACAGGCCAATTATTAGCAAGTATAATAACCGCCTATTTACCTACCTATTTTGATGAAATGGCAGAAATTACACCTGCACTTCTCGATGCAGATCAACGCGTTGCCTCCACCTTCCAACCGATGCGTGGCGCAAGCAACCCACATCTTCAGACCATGCTGCCGCGTCTTATACGCCGTCGCGTCGCGTTTGAACCCTGGTGGCAGCGCCTTGAACTGCCGGACGGGGATTTTGTCGATCTCGCGTGGAGCGAAGAGCCGAACCAGGCGCGACATAAACCGCGGCTGGTGGTGTTTCATGGCCTGGAGGGCAGCCTGCACAGCCCCTATGCGCACGGCCTGATCAATGCGGCGAAACAGCGCGGCTGGCTGGGCGTAGTGATGCATTTTCGCGGCTGTAGTGGGATCCCTAATCGCCTGAACCGCATCTATCACTCCGGCGAAACAGAGGACGGCACCTGGTTTCTCACCTGGCTGCGTCAGGAACTTGGCGAGGCGCCGACCGCGGCGGTGGGATATTCGCTGGGCGGGAATATGCTCGGCTGCCTGCTGGCGAAAGCGGATGACGATCTGCCCCTCGATGCGGCGGTGATTGTCTCGGCCCCGCTGGTGCTGGAAGCGTGCAGTTATCATATGGATAAGGGCTTCACGCGCGTTTATCAGCGTTATTTGCTCAACCTGCTGAAGGCCAATGCCGCGCGGAAACTGCGCGCCTATCCCGGCTCGCTACCGACGACCATGGAGGTGCTGCGTAAAATGCGGCGCATCCGCGATTTCGATGATGTGATCACCTCGAAAATCCACGGCTTCGACGATGCACTTGATTACTATCGCCGCTGTAGCGCTATGCCGCTGCTGCCGCAGATTCGTAAACCGACGCTTATCATTCACGCCAAGGATGATCCGTTTATGGATCATCACGTCATCCCCGATCTTGCGCAATTACCCGCTAATATTGAGTATCAACTGACGGAACATGGCGGGCATGTCGGCTTTGTCGGCGGCACGCTGCGTCGCCCGGAGATGTGGCTTGAAACGCGCATTCCGGACTGGTTATCCGCTTATCTGGGAGCATCATGATTATTCCGTGGCAAGAACTCGACGCCGACACGCTCGACAATCTGATTGAGAGCTTTGTCTTGCGCGAAGGCACCGATTATGGTGAACATGAGCGTTCGCTTGAACAAAAGGTCGCCGACGTAAAACGGCAATTGCAGCGCGGCGAGGCCGTTCTGGTATGGTCAGAACTGCACGAAACGGTGAATATTATGCCGCGCGGACAGTTCCACGAATAACCGGACGCCGGGCGGCTTTGATACTGAACAACAGCTTTTCTTCAGGGAGTTGCTATGTCCGCCAAACATCCGGTCATCGCCGTCACTGGCTCCAGCGGCGCGGGAACCACTACCACCAGCCTCGCCTTCCGTAAGATTTTCGCCCAGCTCAACATGCATGCGGCGGAGGTGGAAGGCGACAGCTTTCATCGTTATACCCGTCCGGAAATGGATATGGCGATCCGTAAAGCCCGCGATCTCGGGCGGCACATCAGCTATTTTGGCCCGGAAGCGAACGACTTCGGCCTGCTGGAGCAGACCTTCAGCGAGTATGGCCAGAGCGGCCAGGGCCAGGCGCGCAAATATCTCCACACCTATGATGAAGCCGTGCCGTGGAATCAGGTGCCAGGAACTTTTACCCCCTGGCAACCACTGCCGGAACCAACCGATGTGTTGTTCTACGAAGGGCTGCACGGCGGAGTGGTGACGCCGCAGCATGATGTGGCGCGCCACGTTGATCTGCTGGTGGGCGTGGTGCCTATCGTTAACCTGGAGTGGATCCAGAAGATGATCCGCGACACCAGCGAGCGCGGTCACTCCCGGGAAGCGGTGATGGATTCTGTGGTGCGCTCAATGGAAGATTACATCAACTACATCACGCCGCAGTTTTCCCGCACCCATCTCAACTTCCAGCGCGTTCCCACTGTCGATACCTCAAACCCCTTCGCCGCCAAAGGCATTCCTTCTCTGGATGAGAGCTTTGTCGTCATTCATTTCCGCAATCTGGAGGGGATCGATTATCCGTGGCTGCTGGCAATGTTGCAGGGATCGTTTATCTCACATATGGATACGCTGGTGGTGCCGGGCGGCAAAATGGGGCTGGCGATGGAGCTGATTATGACGCCGCTGGTGCAGCGGCTGATGGAAGGCAAAAAGATTAAATAACCCGGCGGAAAGCGCCGCCGGGCGGGCTAATCAGGCCTCGATCACCTCAAAGGAGTGGGTAATCTTGACCGCTTTTTCCAGCATCAGCGCCACGGAGCAGTACTTCTCAGCCGAGAGATCGACTGCGCGGGAGACGGCAGCGTCTTTCAGTGCTTTGCCAGTAACGATGAAGTGCAGGTTGATATGGGTAAAGTAGCGCGGCGCTTCTTCCCGGCGCTCGGAGGTCAGCTTCACTTCGCAGTCGGTCACCTCATGACGCCCTTTTTGCAGGATCGACACCACATCGATGGCGCTGCACCCACCGGCGGCCATTAAGACCATCTCCATCGGGCTGGGAGCTTTGTCCCCGGAGTTGCCATCCATCAGGATTTGGTGGCCGGAAGCGGACTCACCAAGGAACGTTAACCCTTCAACCCATTTCACTCGTGCCTGCATGTTCATCACTCCGGTATGGCAAATTTTTTCACAGATTACGCGTACATAACAAAACGCGCAACGGAAGGCGACCTGCGTCATGCTGAAGCGAGACACCAGGAGACAGGCGCCAAAAGCTATGCTAAAACAGTCTACATGCTACAGAGAAACATTGACGTTACGAATGTACGCAAGGGATATCATACATTAGAGACCGCAGATGTCGCTGACGGTCCACTTCCCGGGATTTGGGAAGCTTTGATTGCAACCCCAGAAGCTGAATGATTCACGCCGTTTCTGGAGCCAGCTTATAACAGAGGATAATCGCGCATGGTGCTTGGCAAACCGCAAACAGACCCGACTCTCGAATGGTTCTTGTCTCATTGCCATATTCATAAGTACCCGTCGAAGAGCACGCTGATTCACCAGGGTGAAAAAGCGGAAACGCTGTATTACATCGTTAAAGGCTCAGTGGCAGTGCTCATCAAGGATGAAGAGGGTAAAGAGATGATCCTCTCTTACCTCAACCAGGGCGATTTTATTGGTGAACTGGGCCTGTTTGAAGAAGGTCAGGAGCGTAGCGCCTGGGTTCGCGCCAAGACCGCCTGTGAAGTGGCGGAGATCTCCTACAAAAAATTCCGTCAGCTTATCCAGGTGAATCCGGATATTCTGATGCGCCTCTCCTCGCAGATGGCGCGCCGCCTGCAGGTGACCTCGGAGAAAGTCGGCAACCTGGCGTTCCTCGACGTGACCGGCCGTATTGCTCAGACTCTGCTGAACCTGGCGAAACAGCCGGACGCGATGACCCACCCGGACGGTATGCAAATTAAAATTACCCGTCAGGAGATTGGTCAGATCGTCGGTTGCTCCCGCGAAACGGTTGGCCGCATTCTGAAAATGCTCGAAGATCAAAACCTGATCTCTGCCCACGGTAAAACTATCGTCGTCTACGGTACGCGTTAATCTGCAAAATGGCGCATCGCTTATGCGGTGCGCCGTTTTTGTTTTCCCATGTGGCGCAGGCTGATTTATCACCCCGAAATCAACTACGCACTGCGACAAACGCTGGTGTTATGCCTGCCTGTGGCGGTTGGGCTGCTGCTCGGCCATCTGCAACAGGGTCTGCTCTTCTCGCTGGTTCCCGCCTGCTGCAATATTGCGGGCCTCGATACCCCGCATAAACGCTTCTTCAAACGCCTGATTATCGGCGGCTCGCTGTTTGCCGGCTGTAGCCTGGCGGTGCAGCTTCTGCTGGCAGAAAATCTTCCCCTGCCGGTGATCATGACAGTGTTAACCCTGCTGCTCGGCGTGACGGGCGAAATCAGCGCGCTGCATGGTCGCCTGCTGCCGGCCTCGCTGATCGCCGCCATCTTTACCCTCAGCCTCGCCGGGAACATGCCGGTGTGGGAGCCGCTGCTGATCTACACCCTCGGTACCTTGTGGTACGGGCTGTTTAACTGGTTCTGGTTCTGGCTGTGGCGCGAACAGCCGCTGCGTGAATCTCTCAGCTTGCTCTACCGACAACTGGCGGACTATTGCGAAGCGAAATATAGCCTGTTAACCCAGCACATCGATCCGGAAACCGCGCTGCCACCGCTGCTCGACCGCCAGCAGAAAGCGGTGGATCTGATTAGCCAGTGTTACCAGCAGTTGCATATGCTGGCGGCCAATCAGAACAACGACTACAAGCGCCTGCTGCGCGTCTTTCAGGTCGCGCTGGATCTGCAGGAGCATATCTCTGTCAGCCTGCATCAGCCGGAAAAGGTGCAGAAGCTTGTCGAGCGAACCCATGCCGAGCAGGTGATTCGCTGGAATGCGCAAACCGTCGCGGCTCGCCTGCGCGTGCTGGCTGATGACATTCTCTATCACCGCTACCCGACCCGCTTCACCATGGAGAAGCAGGTCGGTGCGCTGGAAAAAATTGCCCGTCAGCATCCTGATAATCCGGTCGGGCAGTTTTGCGCCTGGCACTTCAGCCGCATCGCCCGCGTGCTGCGCACCCAGCGCCCGCTCTATATTCGCGATTTGATGGAGGATAAGCAGGAGCGCCTGCCGCTGATCCCGGCGCTAAAAAGCTATCTGTCGCTGAAATCAACCGCCCTGCGCAATGCGGCGCGCATCAGCGTGATGCTCAGTATCGCCAGCCTGATGGGCAGCGCATTAAATTTGCCGAAACCTTACTGGATCATGATGACGGTGATGGTGGTGACGCAGAACGGTTATGGCGCGACCCGCGTACGCATTGTTAACCGTGCCGCCGGTACGCTGGCGGGGCTGGTGGTGGCGGGTATGACGCTGCACTTTCATGTGCCGCTCGGGTTTACGCTGGCAGCGATGCTGATGATCACCCTAAGTAGCTATTTGATTATCCGCAAAAGCTACGGCTGGGCGACGGTCGGTTTCACGATTACAGCGGTCTATACCTTGCAAATCCTGACGCTCAATGGCGACCAGTTTATTCTCGCCCGGCTGGTCGATACACTGATTGGCTGCCTGATTGCCTTCGGCGGGATGGTGTGGCTGTGGCCGCAGTGGCAGAGCGGCCTGCTGCGCCAGAATGCGCACGATGCGCTGGAGGCTTATCAGGATGCGATTCGCCTGATCCTCAGCAACAACCCGGAAGCGACGCCGCTAGCCTGGCAGCGTATGCAGGTTAACCAGGCGCATAACGCCCTTTTCAACTCCCTCAACCAGGCGATGCAGGAGCCCGGCTTTAATAGCCGCTATCTGAGCGATATGAAGCTGTGGGTGACGCATAGCCAGTTTATTGTCGAACATATCAACGCCATGACGACGCTGGCGCGCGAGCACACCATGCTGACACCGGATCTGGCGCAGCGCTATCTTGAGTCGTGCGAAATTGCGCTGCAACGTTGTCAGCAGCGGCTGGAGTATGACGGGCCAGGGGAATCAGGCGAGGTAAATGTTATGGAGGCGCCGGAGACGCTGACCCACGGTCCAATGAGCACGCTGGAACAGCATCTGCAGCGCATTATCGGGCATCTGAGCACCATGCACACGATCTCGTCGGTGGCATGGCGTCAGCGCCCGCATCACGGCATCTGGCTACGCCGACGCCTTACGCGTTAACCACGCTTGCGACGGCCTGCGCAAAGCGCTGCATCCCTTCATCAATATCCTGCTCTTCGATAATCAGCGACGGCGCGAAACGCATCACATCCGGACCGGCATTCAGCACCATTACGCCCGCTGCGGCAGCCGCATGCAGGAAGTCGCGCGCACGGCCTTTGTATTGCGGCTTCAGTTCAGCACCAATTAACAGGCCCATGCCGCGAATATCGCTGAACAGGTCGTACTGCTCATTAATCTGCTGCAGACACTGAACAAAGTGCTGACGTTTGGCACTGACGCCATTCAGCACCTCAGGGGTGTTGATGATATCGAAAGCAGTGCCTGCCACCGCGCAAGCCAGCGGGTTTCCGCCATAAGTGGAGCCGTGGGAACCGGCGTGGAATACGCTGGCGATTTCATGGGTCGTCAACATGGCGCTGACCGGGAAGCCGCCGCCGAGGGCTTTGGCGCTGGTCAGAATATCCGGCGTCACGCCGTAGTGCATATAGGCGAACAGCTCACCGCTGCGCCCCATGCCGCACTGCACTTCATCAAACACCAGCAGAGCATTATGCGCATCGCACAATTCACGCAGCCCTTTGAGGAACTCAGGGGTTGCCGCGGTAACGCCACCCTCGCCCTGAATCGGCTCTACCACCACGGCGCAGGTGTGATCGTCCATCACCGCTTTAACCGCGTGAAGATCGTTAAAAGGAACATGCACGATGTCGGCCGGTTTCGGGCCAAAGCCGTCGGAGTATTTCGGCTGACCGCCGACGGTTACGGTAAAGAGCGAGCGTCCGTGAAAAGCGTGGTGGAAAGCGATGATTTTGGTTTTGTGCGGGCTGTGGCGCGTGGTTGCATAAAAACGCGCCAGCTTGAAGGCAGTTTCGTTGGCTTCGGTGCCGGAGTTCATAAACACGACGCGCTCGGCAAAGGTGGCGTCCACCAGCTTACGCGCCAGACGCAGCGCGGGCTCGTTGGTAAAGACGTTGCTCAGGTGCCAGAGCGTCTCGCCCTGCGCTTTCAGCGTCTCCACCAGCGCCGGATGGCAGTGACCTAAGGCAGTGACCGCAATGCCGCCGGCAAAATCAATGTACTCTTTACCCTGCTGATCCCAGACGCGGCTGCCCTTTCCCTTTACCGGGATAAACTCGGCCGGTGCGTAAATTGGCAGAATAACGTCATCGAAGTTTGCACGTGTCACCGCGTCTTGTTGAGTTGCCATAGGTTGCCCATCCCGTGTTATGTTTCATTCATAGTGAAAATATAATCACGAAATATGCATAAAAAATCACTAGATGGCAACCACAAATCACCACGAAAGGAAGTTTTCCAGCAATTGATGGCCCTGCTCGCTCAGAATACTTTCCGGGTGGAACTGCACGCCTTCCAGATCCCACACCTTATGGCGAATGCCCATGATCTCGCCGCTTTCACTCCAGGCAGTGACCTCGAAGCAGTCAGGTAAGGTAGGCGGATCGATGACCAAAGAGTGATAGCGGGTAACGGTTAACGGATTATTTAAGCCGCTAAACACACCGCTGCTGGAGTGAGTAATGGGGGAAGTTTTGCCGTGCATCACTTTCGCCGCGCGCACAATGGTGGCACCAAACGCCTGGGCAATCGCCTGATGACCGAGGCAAACGCCGAGGATCGGCAGCTTGCCCGCGTAGTGCGCAATAACGTCGAGCGAAATGCCGGACTCATCCGGCGTGCAGGGCCCTGGCGAAATAACCATTTTCTGCGGCGCTAGCATCTCAATATCCGCCAGCGTCAGCTCATCGTTACGCCTCACCTCCACGTGTGCGCCCAGCTCACAAAAATATTGGTAGAGGTTCCAGGTAAAGGAGTCGTAATTGTCGATAAGCAGGATCATGTCAATTCAACCAATGGATGTGCCGCGTTTCATGCAGTTTGCGCGAAACTATACGGCACTTCGCAAAGATAAAAAATGGATTTACGGAAATCTTTCTTTCCACACATGAAGGATTACTATTGCACCAAGTGCTACATTGTGATGGAAGTAATGGTATCTTTTAAACGGATTTTTAAAACCAAATGGTTTGCCAAAGCGGCCAAAAAATTTGGCATCCGCGACAGCGAATTACGTCAGGCAATCGATGAATTGATGCAGGGCCAGGCGGATAATTTAGGCGGAGGGGTCTACAAGAAACGGCTAAATCAGAACCGCGATCGTGCCATTATCCTGACAAAAGGCGGCGCACATGCGTTTTACACCTTCATCTATGCAAAGCAGGATATGGCAAATATTGATGACGGCGAGTTAGCCGCGTTTCGTGAGCTGGCAAAACATTACGCTGGCCTTTCCGAGAGCGTCCTTTTGGTGCTAATCAGTAACAGAGAGTTGGTTGAGATTACTCATGACAACGACACGAAAAAGTAAAAGCCTCGCTTATGAGGCAATCCATAGCGCGGCAAAGGGGTTATTTGATGCCGGAGCCATGACTCAAGAAACAATGCGTAACTTTGATGAGCGTTGCCTGAGCCCCGTTGATGCTCTTAAACCCGAGGAGATCAAAGGGCTACGCGAGCGATTCAACGTTAGTCAGTCGGTCTTTGCCCGCTATCTCAACACCAGCGTTTCAACGATACAAAAGTGGGAAAACGGTATGAAGCGGCCAAGTGGTGTCTCCCTCAAGTTACTTTCTGTAGTGCAAAAACATGGGCTTAAGGTCTTGCTCTGACTGGAGCAAGACCTTCGTTTTACTCGCCCTCGTGCGCCTCGCTCACCACCTTACTAAAAATCGCGGTTAGCGGTTCAAGATCGCCCATCGCACCGGCCTGGTTAGCGTTGCGCCAGTCGTCGGGATCGATATCGCGCCAGTCGAGCGAGAAGCCCGCGTGCAGCGCCAGCTGTTCGAAGAAGATGCGCTGCGCAATGCCATTACCCAGGCGGAACGGGTGCAGAACGTTGATTTCGCAGTAGTAATGCGCAAGGCGTGCGATGAACGCCTCTTTTTCAAGCCCGACGAGCCACTCCTCATCCTCAAGCTGCTGCATCAGGGCATTGCCCTCTTTCTCGATATACTCGAAGTGGCAAAAGCGGGTATCGCCCTCGTAGATATCGACTTCGCGGATCTGCCCGGCCCAGTCGAACACATCCTGGTAGAGGTGCCGATGAATGGCGCAAAGATGCGGCAGCCCGCGGGCAATCGGCCCCAGTTCCAGGGTTGCAGCACGCAGCGCGGTAAACTGATACGCCTCCTTCTCCAGCCCCTTAGCATTGCGAATGCCGAGGCGATTGCGCATCACTTTCAGGCCCGGGAAAAGATACGGGTCGCGCCCGTCGCCGAATTTATCGCTCATTTTGCCTCCGCAGCTCTTCAAGACGTAAAGTAGCCTCTTCCGCATTCAGCGTAACAAGCTCGCTATCAACGCCCTCCAGCCGGCGGCTGGCCTGAAAATTGATGTTGCGCTGCTGCTCCCAGAGTCGGGATTTTTGCCTGTCGGTGAGTTTTTTCGGCATAGCGCCTCCCAGTTAAGCGATATACATACCCAAATGATGTACATGCCCAAAAAATTATAAGCAGTAATTCCGGGTTACGCAGGGAAGCGGTAAAACACGGGCCGCAAAGCCCGTGTGGAGGGAAACTTATGGCAGCACTTTCGCGGAGAGGATAACAACCGGTTTTGACGGGACATTCTGATACGGGCCAACATCGTGCGTCGGCACCTGGGAGATCTTATCGGCAACGTCCATACCTTTTACCACTTTGCCAAATACCGCGTAGCCAAAGTCACGCTGGCCATGGTCGAGGAAAGCGTTATCCGCAACGTTGATAAAGAACTGGCTGGTCGCGCTGTCTTTATCCGCAGTCCGCGCCATAGCAATGGTACCGCGCGTGTTTCGCAGGCCGTTATCCGCTTCGTTCTTGATAGGCGGGTTAGGCTGCTTCTGCTGCATCTGCTCGTTAAAGCCGCCGCCCTGAACCATAAAGCCAGGAATAACGCGATGGAAAGTGGTGTTGTTATAAAAACCGTTATTCACGTAATCAAGGAAGTTTTTCACCGACACAGGGGCTTTCTGGTTGTTCAGCTCCAGTTCGATATTACCGGCGGAAGTCGTGAGCAGAACATGCGGGTCGCCTTTTGCGGCCAGCGCAGCAGGAGAGAGAGCAGAAAGGGCGAGCAGAGCCGCCATAGCCGCCAGAGTCGATTTAACCATAAGGTTTCCTTAACGAAGTGCAGTAACGAAAGCGAGTGGCTTGATTCTAAAGAGCAGTCAGCCAGCAGGCCAGCCTTTTACTTAATTTTACGTATTTGGTAACAGATGTAACGCCAGACCGCCAAATTCGTGCGTCTTAACGGCCTGGCACGCCGCTACGCTTGCGGCATCCGGTTAAAATGCACCTCTTCACACCCCTGCTCCATTCGCACCCAACTCTGCGCCGGTTGTGTGCTGGCAATGATGCGTCCGTGACGAATTGACCAGCGTACCGGGGACTGGCAGCGCACCGCCTCAAAGCCGTTTTCAACAGGCAGAATAACCATATTGGCAGGCAAGCCTGGCGCAATGCCGTACTCTTTCAATCCCAGCGTTTTCGCGCTGTTGTGAGTAATGAGTTGCAAACCCTGTTCAATCTGCGAATAGCCCATCAGCTGACATACGTGCAGACCCATATGCAGCACCTGCAACATATTGCCAGTGCCGAGCGGATACCAGGGATCGAACACATCATCATGACCAAAGCAGACATTCATCCCTGCCGCCATCAACTCTTTCACCCGCGTAACGCCCCGCCGTTTCGGGTAGTCATCGAACCGCCCCTGCAGGTGAATATTGACCAGCGGGTTGGCCACGAAATTGATGCCGGAACGTTGCAGCAGGCGGAAAAGACGGGATGTATACGCGCCATTGTAGGAGTGCATGGCGGTGGTGTGGCTGGCGGTGACGCGCGAACCCATCTCCATTTCAAGTGCCAGAGCAGCGACGGTTTCGACAAAGCGCGACTGCTCATCGTCAATCTCATCGCAGTGGATATCCAGCGGGCGCTCATACTCACGCGCCAGATCGAAGGCGATATTCAGAGATTCAATGCCATATTCACGCGTGTACTCAAAATGCGGAATCGCACCGACCACATCGGCGCCCAGCTGAAGCGCTTTTTCTAACAGCGCAGCGCCGTTCGGGTAGGAGAGGATCCCCTCCTGCGGAAAAGCGACAATTTGTAGATCGATCCACGGCGCAACCTCCTCTTTTACCTCCAGCATCGCTTTCAGCGCCGTTAACAGCGGATCGGAAACATCAACGTGGGTGCGCACATGCTGTACGCCGTTGGCCATTTGCCATTTCAGCGTCTGCCAGGCGCGCTTTTTCACGTCCTGATGGCAGAGCTGCGCTTTACGTTCGGCCCAACACTCAATCCCTTCAAACAGCGTACCGGACTCGTTCCAGCGGGGATCGCCCGCCGTTTGCGTAGTGTCCAGGTGAATATGCGGTTCGACGAATGGCGGCAGCGCTAAACCGCCACCGGCATCAAGCACATCAAGTGTCTCGCTCTGGGCGTCGCCCATCGGCGTAATCTCGCCAAATCGCCCGTTCTCTATGGCGATTTGCCAAACTCCTTCGCGATCGGGCAAGTGCACATTCTGCACTAACCATAGTGGTGTTGCTGACATCGCATTATCTCCTCTTTCTCCCTCAGATATGTCGTAGCTAACCTCGTGCTAAAAAACATCACTTTCAGTATAGAAATTCCTCAACATATAAATATGAATGATATCCAATACTTATAAAAACCATGAAAAATCAGCAATATACTCATTAGGGGGTAGGCTAAGGTGTAATTGATATACATCAATAACCGTGCAAGCTGAATCGTTAAGGTAGGAGGTAGTAAAAAAGAAATCGAGGCAAAAATGAGCAAAGTCAAACTCGCTATCATCGGTAACGGCATGGTCGGCCACCGCTTTATCGAGGACCTTCTCGACAAAGCCGACGCCAGCCAGTTCGACATTACCGTATTCTGTGAAGAGCCGCGTAAAGCCTACGACCGCGTCCACCTGTCATCCTACTTTTCCCACCATACAGCCGAAGAGCTGTCGCTGGTACGCGAAGGCTTCTACGAAAAACATGGCGTCAAAGTGCTGGTCGGCGAACGCGCCATCACCATCAACCGCCAGGAAAAAGTGATCCACTCCAGCGCGGGCCGCACGGTCTATTACGATAAGCTGATCATGGCCACCGGCTCCTACCCGTGGATCCCGCCGATCAAAGGGTCTGAAACCCAGGACTGTTTTGTTTACCGCACTATTGAAGATTTGAATGCCATTGAGTCATGCGCGCGTCGTAGCCGCCGTGGCGCGGTGGTTGGCGGCGGCCTGCTGGGTCTGGAAGCCGCAGGCGCGCTGAAAAACTTAGGCGTCGAAACTCACGTTATTGAATTCGCCCCGATGCTGATGGCAGAACAGCTCGATCAGATGGGCGGCGAGCAGTTAAGACGTAAAATCGAAAGCATGGGCGTGCGCGTGCACACCAGCAAAAACACCAAAGAGATCGTGCAAGGGGGCGTTGAGGCGCGCAAAACCATGCGCTTCGCCGACGGCAGCGAGCTGGAAGTGGACTTTATCGTCTTCTCCACCGGCATCCGTCCACGCGACAAGCTGGCGACCCAGTGCGGGCTTGAAGTTGCCCCGCGCGGCGGCATCATGATCAACGACTGCTGCCAGACCTCCGATCCCAATATTTATGCCATCGGCGAGTGTGCCAGCTGGAACAACCGCGTTTATGGTCTGGTCGCGCCAGGCTACAAAATGGCGCAGGTGACGGTTGACCATATTCTCGGCACACAAAACGCGTTTCAAGGCGCGGATCTTAGCGCCAAGCTGAAACTGCTCGGCGTGGATGTCGGCGGCATCGGCGATGCACACGGCCGCACACCGGGCGCGCGCAGCTATGTCTACCTCGACGAGAGCAAAGAAGTTTATAAGCGCCTGATTGTCAGCCCGGATAATAAAACCCTCCTCGGCGCCGTGCTGGTTGGCGACACCAGCGATTACGGCAACCTGCTGCAACTGGTTCTCAACGCCATCGAACTGCCGGAAAACCCCGACGCATTGATCCTGCCGGCGCACGCCAGCGGCGGTAAACCCTCAATCGGCGTCGATAAGCTGCCGGACAGTGCGCAAATCTGCTCCTGCTTCGACGTCACCAAAGGCGACCTGATTACTGCCATCAACAAAGGCTGCCACACCGTAGCCGCACTGAAAGCGGAAACCAAAGCCGGAACCGGCTGCGGCGGCTGTATTCCGCTGGTTACGCAGGTGCTGAACGCCGAGCTGGCGAAACAGGGTATCGAAATCACCAATAACCTGTGTGAACACTTCGCCTACTCCCGCCAGGAGCTGTTCCACCTCATCCAGGTGGAGGGGATTAAAACCTTTGACGACCTGCTGGCGAAATACGGTACCGGCTACGGCTGCGAAGTGTGTAAACCGACCGTTGGCTCGCTGCTTGCTTCCTGCTGGAACGAGTACATCCTGAAACCACAGCACACGCCGCTGCAGGATACCAACGACAACTTCCTCGCCAATATCCAGAAAGATGGCACCTACTCCGTTATCCCACGCTCGGCGGGCGGTGAAATCACGCCGGAAGGGCTGATGGAAGTGGGCCGCATCGCGCGGGAGTTCAATCTCTATACCAAAATCACCGGCTCGCAGCGTATCGGCCTGTTCGGTGCGCAAAAAGACGATCTGCCGGAAATCTGGCGTCAGTTAATCAATGCCGGGTTCGAAACTGGTCACGCGTACGCCAAAGCACTGCGTATGGCGAAAACCTGCGTTGGCTCGACCTGGTGCCGCTATGGCGTTGGCGATAGCGTCGGGTTCGGCGTTGAGCTGGAAAACCGTTACAAAGGTATCCGTACTCCGCACAAAATGAAGTTCGGCGTCTCCGGCTGTACCCGTGAGTGTGCGGAAGCCCAGGGGAAAGATGTCGGGATTATCGCCACGGAAAAAGGCTGGAACCTCTATGTGTGCGGTAACGGCGGCATGAAACCGCGCCATGCGGATCTGCTGGCGGCGGACCTCGATCGCGACACTCTGCTGCGTTACCTCGACCGCTTTATGATGTTCTACATTCGCACTGCCGACAAATTGACCCGTACCGCCTCCTGGCTTGAGGGGATGGAAGGCGGCATCAACTATCTGCGCAGCGTCATCATCGACGACAAGCTGGGCTTTGATGCACAGCTGGAAGCAGAGATGACCCGCCTGCGCGAAGCGGTGATTTGCGAGTGGACAGAAACCGTCAACAACCCGGCGGCGCAAACGCGCTTCAAACACTTTATCAACAGCGATCGCCGCGACCCGAACGTGCAGGTGGTTCCGGAGCGTGCGCAGCATCGCCCGGCGACACCCTATGAACGTATTCCGGTGATGTTAGTGGAGGAGAACGCATGAGCCAGTGGAACAGCGTTTGCAATATTGATGAGATTGTCCCGGCAACCGGCGTCTGCGCGCTGGTCAATGGCGAGCAGGTGGCGATTTTCCGCCCGCGCCACGATGACCAGATTTACGCCATCAGCAATATTGACCCCTTTTTCCAGTCGAGCGTGCTCTCTCGCGGCATTATCGCCGAACATCAGGGCGAACTGTGGGTTGCCAGCCCGTTAAAAAAACAGCGCTTCCGTCTGCGTGATGGCCTCTGCATGGAAGATGAAAGCCGTTCAGTTGCCCATTTTGAAGCACGAGTGAAGGATGGTGAGGTGCAGATCAAAGCATAATCCCCTGCCCTCTCAACGGCCGTAGTGACAGCTTGCTGTTATGCTACGGCTCATGCTCAGCGCCCGCGGTTCTCGCCGCGCGGCGCCCGCTTCAGCCTATAACTACAATTCCGGGGTAATGTCGTGGATCACCTGCCAATTTTCTGTCAATTACGGGGACGCGCCTGTCTGCTGGTCGGCGGCGGCGACGTCGCGGAGCGCAAAGCGCGTCTGTTGCTGGATGCGGGCGCGCAGCTCACCGTCAATGCCCTCACCTTTATTCCTCAATTTACCGCCTGGGCCGCCGAAGGCATGCTCACGCTGGTCGAAGGCGAGTTTAGCGAAACGCTACTCGATGAGTGCTGGCTGGCAATTGCCGCCACCGATAACGACGCGGTAAACCAGCGGGTCAGCGACGCGGCAGAAGCGCGTCGCATCTTCTGCAATGTGGTCGATGCGCCGAAAGAAGCGAGCTTTATCATGCCGTCGATTATCGACCGTTCGCCGCTGATGGTGGCGATCTCCTCCGGCGGCACGTCGCCGGTGCTGGCGCGTTTGCTGCGCGAGAAGCTGGAGTCGCTGCTGCCGCAACATCTTGGTCACGTGGCGAAGTTTGCCGGGCAGCTGCGCAGCCGTGTGAAGCGCCATTTCGCCACCATGAGCGAGCGCCGTCGTTTCTGGGAGAAGCTGTTCGTTAACGATCGGCTGGCGCAGTCGCTGGCGAACCAGAATATGGCCGCCGTGGAGAGCATCACCGAGCAGATGCTGAACGAGCCGCTGGATAACCGTGGTGAAGTGGTGCTGGTGGGCGCGGGGCCTGGCGATGCCGGGCTGCTGACGCTGAAAGGCTTACAGCAAATCCAGCAGGCGGATGTGGTGGTGTATGACCGGCTGGTCTCCGATGAGATCATGAATCTGGTGCGCCGTGACGCCGACCGTGTGTTTGTCGGTAAACGAGCGGGCTATCACTGCGTGCCGCAGGAGGAGATTAACCAGATCCTGCTGCGCGAGGCGCAAAGCGGGAAGCGCGTCGTGCGGTTAAAAGGCGGCGATCCCTTTATTTTTGGGCGCGGCGGCGAAGAGCTGGAAACGCTCTGCCATGCGGGCATTCCCTTCTCGGTTGTGCCAGGGATTACCGCGGCTTCGGGCTGTTCCGCTTACTCGGGCATTCCGTTGACTCACCGGGATTACGCCCAGAGCGTGCGGCTGGTCACGGGCCACCTGAAAACCGGCGGTGAGCTGGACTGGGCTAACCTGGCGGCAGAGAAGCAGACGCTGGTGTTCTATATGGGGTTAAATCAGGCAGCGGCGATTCAGGAGCAGTTGATCGCCCACGGTATGCAGGCGGATATGCCGGTAGCGCTGGTGGAAAATGGCACATCGGTGCAGCAGCGGGTGGTGAGCGGCACGCTGTCGGAGCTTGGCGAGCTGGCGCAGCAGGTGAAAAGCCCGTCGTTGATTATCGTCGGCAGGGTTGTCGCGTTACGCGATAAGTTGAAGTGGTTTTAAAGACGTTGCCTGATGGCGCAAGCTTACCTGCCCGAGGGTGCGGAGGTTAATGCCTGATGGCGCTGCGCTTATCAGGCCTACGAAATCGTGCTAACCCGTAGGCCGGATAAGGCATTTATGCCGCCATCCGGCAATCAGCGCTTACGGCTTCGCAACAAACCCAATCGCTTCGTACACCTTCTTCAGGGTTTCTGAAGCGTGCGCGCTCGCTTTTTCCGCACCTTCGCGCATGATCTGCTGCAGGAAAGCTTCGTCATTGCGATAGCGATGGTAGCGCTCCTGCAACTCGGTCAGCATGCCGGAAACCGCGTCCGCCACTTCGCCCTTCAGATGGCCATACATCTTGCCTTCGAAATGCTGCTCCAGCTCGGCGATGCTCTGGCCGGTCACGGCGGAGAGGATATCGAGCAGGTTAGAGACGCCCGCTTTGTTCGCCACATCGTAACGCACAACCGGCGGCTCGTCGGAGTCGGTTACGGCGCGTTTGATCTTCTTCACTACCGATTTCGGATCTTCCAGCAGGCCAATCACGTTGTTGCGGTTATCGTCCGACTTGGACATCTTCTTCGTCGGCTCCAGCAGCGACATTACGCGCGCACCGGACTTCGGAATAAACGGCTCAGGCACTTTAAACACATCGCCATAAATGGCGTTAAAGCGCTGGGCGATATCGCGGCTCAGCTCCAGATGCTGCTTCTGGTCTTCGCCGACCGGCACCTGATTGGTCTGGTAAAGCAGGATGTCTGCCGCCATCAGCACCGGGTAGTCAAACAGGCCGGCGTTGATGTTTTCTGCGTAGCGCGCGGATTTATCTTTGAACTGTGTCATACGGCTCAGCTCGCCGAAGTAGGTGTAGCAGTTCAGCGCCCAACCCAGCTGGGCATGCTCAGGAACGTGGGACTGCACAAAGATCGTGCTTTTCTGCGGATCAATGCCGCACGCCAGGTAGAGCGCCAGCGTATCCAGCGTCGCCTTGCGCAGCTTCTCCGGATCCTGACGCGCGGTAATGGCATGCAGGTCAACGATGCAGTAGATACAGTGATAGTCGTCCTGCATGTTCACCCACTGACGCAGCGCACCCATGTAGTTGCCAATGGTCAATTCACCTGAGGGCTGTGCGCCACTAAAAACGATGGGCTTAGTCATTTTTCATTTCCTGATGTTCACTGAGCGGGAGCCCGAGCGCGGGCAGTAAATCGTTAAAGCGGTCGAAGACGTAGTCCGGCTCGCTTAGGGTAATCGCTTCACCATAGTTATAGCCGTAGGTCAGGCCAACGGAGACGCTGCCGGCCGCCTGCGCGGCGCGGATATCGTTGCGTGAATCGCCAACGAAGAGTAACTCATGGGGTTGAATCGCCAGCTTGTCGCACACCAGCAGCAGCGGCTCCGGGTGCGGCTTCTTATTCACCACATCATCGCCACCGACAACAAAAGTGAAGTAGTGGGCGATCTCCAGCGCGTCCAGCAGCGGCGCGACAAACGGCGTCGGCTTGTTGGTCACCAGCGCCAGCGGCAGCCCTTTTTCGTGCAGCGCCGCGAGAGTTTGCGCCACGTCCGGGAACAGGAAGCTGCCCTCCTCCACGGTCTCTTCGTAGTAGCGGTTGAAGAGCTTGCGCAGCATGGCGATCTGCTCTGCCTGCGGCACGTCACCGGTATCAATATCGGGCTTGCCCTGCGAAGCACGCTGAATGGCACGCTCCTGGCGGGCCCAGTTGAAGGCGCGCTCCATTAATACATCGGCGCCATTCCCAATCCAGGTAATCACGCGCGCTTCGCCAGCCTGCGGCAGCTCAAGGGCATACAGCGCGCTGTCTACGGCGGCGGTGAGCCCCGGCGCGCTGTCCACTAATGTGCCGTCGAGATCGAACGCGACACCCCGAATCGACTGCAATTTATCCATGACTTACCTTCGCCAGTTCGCTACGCATTTCATCAATAACCTGTTTGTAATCCGGCTGATTGAAAATCGCCGAGCCCGCCACGAACATATCCGCGCCAGCTGCCGCGATCTCGCCGATATTGCTCGCTTTCACGCCGCCGTCCACTTCGAGACGGATATCAAGGCCGGAGGCATCTATGCGACGACGCACCTCGCGCAGCTTGTCGAGCGTATGGGGAATGAAGGATTGACCGCCAAAACCGGGGTTAACGGACATCAGCAGGATCACATCCAGCTTGTCCATAACGTGATCCAGATAGCTCAGCGGTGTCGCCGGGTTAAACACCAGCCCCGCTTTGCAGCCGTGCTCTTTGATCAGCTGCAGCGTGCGGTCGATATGTTCAGAAGCTTCGGGATGAAAGGTGATAATGCTTGCCCCGGCTTCGGCAAAGTCCGGCACCAGGCGGTCGACCGGTTTCACCATCAGGTGCACATCGATAGGCGCGGTAATGCCGTAGTTGCGCAGCGCTTTCAGCACCATCGGGCCGATGGTCAGGTTCGGTACGTAGTGGTTGTCCATCACGTCAAAGTGAACAACGTCGCCGCCCGCGGCCAGTACGCTGGCGGTGTCGTCGCCCAGGCGAGCAAAATCAGCCGACAGAATCGAAGGGGCAATTAAATACTGTTTCATCCGCATCTCCTTGAGAAAGTAGGTTTCGGCAGGCGGCGGCGCGGTGAACGCAGGGTTAGCGAGGCGCGGGAGCCGGGCGATAGAGCGCCAGCAACTCATCCACTTTTTTACGCGTCCCGCCATTACTGCTGATACTGCGTCGCACTTTCACCACGTGCAATTTCGCCTGACTGTACCATTCACGCGTCAACAGCGTGTCATGGTTGGAAATCAATACCGGGATTCGGTTTTGCACCAGACTCTCCGCAATCGCGGCAAGATGAGCCTGCTGCTCAAGGGTAAAGCTATTGGTATGGTAAGCCGTAAAGTTGGCTGTCGCAGAGAGCGGCGCATAGGGCGGATCGCAATAGACCACCGAGTTTGCATCCGCGCGCGCCATACTCTCGGCGTAAGATTCGCAGTAAAAGAAGGCATTCTGCGCTTTTTCTGCAAAGTGGTACAACTCCGCTTCCGGGAAGTAGGGCTTTTTATAGCGCCCAAACGGCACGTTAAACTCCCCGCGCAGGTTGTAACGACACAGACCATTGTAGCCATGCCGGTTGAGGTATAAAAACAGCAGCGCGCGCCGGAACGGCTCCTGGCACTGGTTAAACTCCTGACGCAGCTGGTAATAGACTTCGGACTGGTTCACCGCGGGCACAAACAGCGCGCGCGCGTGATGAACATACTCATCAGGGCGCTCTTTAACGATGTTATAGAGGCTGATTAAGTCGCTGTTGATATCTGCAAGGATATAGCGGGAGTAGGAGGTGTTGAGAAACACCGAGCCCGCGCCAACGAAAGGCTCGATGAGGCACTCTCCCTTGGGCAAGTGCCTACCGATATCGTCGAGCAGGGGGTATTTCCCCCCTGCCCATTTTAGAAAAGCGCGATTCTTTTTCATGCTGACTGATTACTTACACTCTCTCCGGCTGTGGAGAAAGCTCCGACAGCATCCTGCGCTTTACACATTACTTAAGATCGGCCTGAACCTGATGCAGCGGCTTCGCCCACGGGTTTTTCGCCTGCACATCCGCTGGCAGCGCGGAAACGGCGCGTTTAGCATCATCTTTCGAGGCATAGACGCCGCTCACCAGCACGTACCACGGCTGACCGTTACGCGTTGTCTGGTAGACCACGAAGTTTTTCAGGTTCTCTTTCTTCGCCCACGCATTGAGGTTGTTATAGTTCGATGAACTGCTCAGCTGCAGGGTGTAGTGGTTGCCCGGAGCCGATTTCAGCGCACCAACATTGCCGGTAGAAGCCGTGCCGCTGGCAGCAGGTGCGCTGCTTGCGCTCGCCGCCGGTGCTGTGGTTTTAGGCTGAGCCGGTGTGGATGCGGCCGTTGACGTTGACGGTGCTGCTGTCGACGTTGTCGCAGGCGCTTTCACTGGCGCAGAAGCGGTGCTTTCCGTGCGCTTCGGCGGTTGAGCAACCGGGCGGGATTCCGCTTTCGGCTCGCTTTTCGCTACCGGCGTTTTGGCGGCTGGCTTCGGCTCAATCACCATCTGCTTGCGTTCGTTACGCGGCGCCGTAGTGCGGCTTTCACCGGACGCTGGCTGCTGCTGATTACGCGCGGCGTTGGCATTGTTACTGCCATTACCGTTATGAATCGGTGCAACCGTTGCCGGTTCGGTCGGCAGCGTCGAGCTGGCCGCGCTATCAAGCTGCGTCTGGCTCTGCGGCTGCGACAGTGCGTTGTTAAGCTCGCCCTGCACTTCAACGCGGTTTTGCCCTTCCGGTGTAGCGGACGGCTGGCCTTGCGACGGCGTTGAGGAGATCGGCGGCAGCGTCACATCCTGCTGAGCCGGCGCGTTGCCTGCGTTCTGTGCCTGAGACGGGGACGCGCCCGGTGCGGGCTGTGCGCCATTTGCCTGATCGGCAGCGTTGCCGCTGTTACCGGCAGTGTTATCCGTCGCGCCGAGATCGATATTTTTCTCGCCCGACGTGTTTTGTTCGTTGTTAGCAGGCGCGGGCGATTTCAGCGCAGAGCCAATGCCGATAATCAGCAGCAGTAACACAAGGATACCGACGCCCATCATCAGATACTGGCGGGAGGCTGGCTTCGCAGCGGCAGCGGCTTTCTTACGCTTACGCGGGCGACGCTCCTGCGGCTCCTCGTCCAGAGCGGCTTCATCTTCTTGATAGCTCTCTTCTTCGCGATCATCACGCACCCGGCGCGAACGCGCAGGACGGCGATCGTCGGCATCAACATCAACCTCATCAAAGTTGATCTGCGGCTCATCGACACGCTCGGAAGATTGACGAGAACGACCAGTACGACGATCGCTGGGATCGGGTTTCAGCTCGTCTTCTGGTTTGAATTCATCCATTTAACACCCCACACAAAGGCGTATGCCACTGATGCATATCGCCCGAAGTTAAACGCCACGCAGCGCGTGAACAGACCTTTCTTATCGTTACGCCTGCTGGCAATCAGCAATAGCGCTAAGTACTACGTCGTGCGACACTCCGCCGCGAACTTCACTCTTCCCTATGGCCAGCGGAAGCACTAAACGCATCTCTCCCGCTAACACTTTTTTATCGCGCATCATGTGCGGCAGGTAAGCCTGCGCCGCCATTTCACGCGGCCCCTCAACAGGTAAACCGGCGCGTTTTAACAACGCTTTGATGCGCTGCGTATCTGCTGCGCTAAACTGCCCGAGGCGTTCTGACGCGTGTGCCGCCATCACCATCCCGGCAGCAACGGCTTCGCCGTGTAGCCAGTTACCGTAGCCCATCTCCGCCTCAATCGCATGGCCGAAGGTATGACCAAGATTGAGTAAAGCACGTAAGCCGTGTTCGCGCTCATCGGCGGCGACGACCTCCGCTTTCAGTTCGCAGCAGCGGCGAATACAGTAAGCCAGCGCCGCGCCATCAAGGCGCAGCAGAGCGTCCATATTCTCTTCCAGCCAGCTAAAGAACGCGCCGTCGAGAATAATGCCGTATTTGATCACTTCCGCAAGACCGGAGGAGAGTTCACGGGCAGGAAGGGTTGCCAGGCAGTCGAGATCGACCACAACCGACGCGGGCTGATAGAACGCGCCAATCATGTTTTTGCCAAGGGGGTGGTTTACCGCCGTTTTACCGCCAACGGAGGAGTCAACCTGAGAAAGGAGCGTGGTCGGCACCTGGATAAAGCGCACGCCGCGCTGATAGCTGGCCGCAGCAAAACCGGTCAAATCGCCGATTACGCCGCCGCCGAGCGCGACCAGTGTGGTATCGCGCCCATGAGGTTTTTGCAACAGTGCGGTGAACACCGTGTCCATCACCGCCAGGCTTTTGTACTGCTCGCCGTCAGGCAGGATCACGCTATCGACATTAACGCCGGCCTGTTCCAGCACGCTACGTACCCTATCAAGGTAGAGCGGTGCCAGGGTTTCGTTGGTGACCAGCATAACCTGATCACCAGACTTCAGGGGCGCGAAGGAAGCTGGGTCGTTAAACAAACCAGCCGCGATGGTGATAGGGTAACTACGTTCCCCGAGAGTAACGGTGATCCTCTCCATGACGCGACATCCACCTTAGTTGCTTAAACCTACAGGCCGTCTATTAAGCCTGATTTAGTTGCTTTCCAGCATATGAATAATCTGGTTCGCCACCACTTTCGCGCTCTGATCGTCAGTACGGATGGTCACGTCGGCAATCTCTTCGTAGAGAGGATTGCGTTCGTCGGCCAGCGCTTCCAACACTTCACGCGGCGGCGCGTCCACCTGCAGCAGGGGACGTTTTTTATCACGTTGAGTACGTGCCAGTTGCTTCTCGATAGTGGTTTCCAGATACACCACTACACCGCGGGCGGAGAGACGATTACGGGTTTCGCGGGATTTCACAGAGCCGCCGCCGGTCGCCAGAACGATGCCCTGCTTCTCCGTCAGCTCATTGATGATCTTTTCCTCGCGATCGCGGAAACCTTCTTCACCTTCAACATCGAAGACCCAGCCCACATCAGCTCCGGTTCGTTTCTCAATCTCTTGATCAGAATCGTAAAATTCCATATTGAGTTGTTGAGCTAACTGACGCCCAATAGTGCTTTTGCCGGCACCCATAGGCCCAACCAGAAAGATATTGCGTTTCTCTGCCATTTTTTCGGTACTACTAAGACTATTCGTTGATGATAAACCCGCTTCGCAAACGTGCGGCGTAGCAGGACATGAACTGAAACCTCATATGCGATAGTGCGAGAGTCAGATCGAAAATTATCTCAGTACTCCGGCTTGTTTGGCAACTGAATAAACACGTTATCCCTCTTACCGCCCTTTATTATTCGGAGACCGCTGACACTCAAATCGGTACTCCTTGTAAGCTAAATCATCTCCCACGTCAAACACCTGGGCCAAGTTACGGCGAAAAAGGGGCGTTACGGCAGATTTAATGTACCGCTGCCAGCCTGGGGGTAATAAAGACCACCAGTTCGCGGCGATCCCCCTCTTTTGCTTCCTGGCGAAACAGACGACCGAAGCCGGGAATAGCACCAAGGCCCGGAACCTGGGTTCTGCCATTACGCCTCTTTTGCGAGAAGATGCCACCCAATGCCAGCGTTTCGCCGCTTTTCACCTCTACCACGGTTTCAATCTCCTGCTTATCAATCGCCAGCGCTTCGCCTCCGGCCTGTTGCAGTACCTGGCCGGGCATATTCTGGCTAATGCGCAGCTTCAGGCGTACCCGCCCATCGGGCAGCACAGTTGGGGTCACTTCCATGCCCAGCACAGCCTCTTTAAACTCAACCGCCGTATTGCCGCTCTCCCCATTCGCCACCTGGTAAGGGATTTCACTCCCCTGCTTGATGCTTGCGGGCTGAAGATGGGAAGCCAGCAGGCGCGGGCTGGCGATAATCTCCAGTTGCTGCTTCTGTTCAAGCGCGGAAAGCTCCAGCTCAAGAAGACGCGCATTAATACTGCCGATATTAAAGCCGATGCGCGTTGTGGCGCTGGCAACGCTGTGATCTGCCGCCAGAGTGCTCACCTGCCCGCGCGTGGCGACAGGCTCCTGCCCAAGCCCCCACTTCACGCCAAGCTCACGCAGGCTTTTTTCATTAATAGTGACGATCCAGGCCGCCAGTTCGACCTGCTCAACGGGCAGATCCATCTGCGCGATCCACTTTTCCAGCGCGGCGAGGCTCTCTTTATTATCCCGCACCAGTAAGCGGTTAAGGCGCGTATCAACGGTGATGGTCCCTTGAGCACTGATTAGCTTCTCTGCGGCTTTTGCCAGCTCAGCGGCATTCGCATGGTGCAGTACAATGCCGCGCGTCAGCGTTGGCGCGTTCTTTTTACGCCGCGCCTGTGCCGCCTCCCGCTCAGCCAGCTTCTGCTGCTGCCACGAGGCAGTATGCACCTGCCAGATAGCGCCCTGCTGACTCAGAATTAACCCTGCGCTGGCCGCGACGGTCTGCATCGCCTGTAACCAGGGCACTTCCGTCAGGTTAAGGGAGACGACACCGCTCACCTCCGGCGGGATAACGATATTCTGTTTTTCCAGCGTCGCCAGCGCCTGCAGCACCTGTGCGACAGGCACCTCGTCAACGCTCATCGTCACCAGGGGCGCGGCACTGACAGCCGCCACTGGCAGACTAAAGAGCACGACGCTTGCTATCCATTTCCTCATCCTGAGTTCCTTTTCGTTTCCAGCGCCATGTTGAGGGGGCGCACGCCTTCCCTGTTGCTATCTCTGTTTCATCTACGTTGATGGCGGTAACGCGCCAGCCGGGTGAAAGCGTGTCGCCCACGCTTACCCGGTGCCAACGTCCTGCCGCATCGCGGATGATGGCCAGCCGCTGCCCGCTTTCAATAACGCCGTGCAGTTGCCAGGCGCGGAGCTGCGCAAGCTGGCAGCGATCCGGCGCGGGCTGAAAAGGATCGCGCATACCGCACAGCACAGTGACGATCCCAAAGGTGAAAAGCAGGCGTTTAACCATCATCGTCATGCTCCAGTTGCAGCGTAAAACGTAGCCCGCTTTCGCTGGCGGAGAGAGAAAATGCCGGAATCTGCATACCACGCTCTGCCAGCAGTGAAAAAGTCTCCACAGCCTGCGACCAGCGGCTCTCCAGCACTAGTTCACCGCCGCCCTGCATCGGCTGCCAGCGCAAGAGCTGCCGCGCCTGGCCGTGAAAGTCGAGCGGGCTAAAGCGGCGCACCTGCGTAACAGTGCTTTGCGCTTCCGGCAACGCCAGCGCGCGAAGCTTTCGCCACTCTGCCTGTAACTCCGGCTGGAGGGCGCTCTGCTGACGCTGCGTAAGGCGTTGCGTCTGATTCAGCGGGCGGATGGCGAACCAGCCGATAAGCAGAACACTGCTAAACATCGCGGCCAGCCAGCAGATCGCCCGCATGCGGGGCGAAAGTGCGAGCCAGACTTCAGGGTTTAGCGACATCGACCTGCTCCCGGCTCAGCTGGTAGGTAAACTGCCAGAGCCCCTGACCATCACGCGAGGCGCTCCCCATTGGCTGAAGATGAAACCCCGCCAGCTTTTGCAGCCGCGGCTCGAACTCGCCCAGGGCGTTGACGGCGCGTGCCAGGCCGTGGATTTCAAGCTGGTTCTGCCGCCAGCGCAGCTGCGTCAGCCAAGCGTTTTCCGGCAGCGCATCCGCAAGCGTGAGCAGCGTTTGCCGCCAGGCGGCTGTTACCTGCCGCCGACGCGCTTTCTCCTGCGCCAGCTGCCACTGCTGTCGCCGCAGGCGAAGCGGTTGTTCTTGTGTATGCAACGCGGCCAGCAGCGACCGCTCCGCCGCCAGCCAGAGTGTGCCGCTACGCCCGGCCTGAGCGCGCTGCGCATGCCATAGCGTACTGCCCAACGACAGGCTCACTACGCTTGCCGCCGCGATTGCCGCCCAGAAGCGCAAACAGCGCCGCCGCTGCAGCTGTCGCCACGGCATAAAATTGACCGCAGGGCGCATCAGTACCCCCTGGCGATCGCCAGCCCCAACGCAACGGCATAGCGCTGGCTTGCATCCGGTAGCGGCGGCTGGCGCGACGGCACCGCGCTCCAGCAGTCAAACTCCCCCACACCTTCGCCGCACTGGATAATCTCATCCGGGGGAAGCGCGAGCAGCGCGCCAAGCTGCGCGACATTTTCCGCCTCTTCGCGTGCTCGCCGCCCCCAGCTCTCTTTTGTCGCCCACAACCACTGGCGCTCATCGCACCAGGCGAGACAGCGCACCGGTGCCGCTAACGAGGGCAGCAGCGGCTGAAGAGCACAGGCATCGGGCGTGATAGAGGAGAGGTGGAGTGAAAGCTGCTGCGCGATCTCCAGCAGCGCGGCGATATCCCGGTTCTGCGCCGCGGTCACGCCATAGCTTCTGGCGGGCTCATCCTCGGTAAAGTCGAAACAGAGATCGCTTTGCGCCATCTCCAGCTCGCGCGCCATCGCCTGTGAAACCCAGCCGGTCAGTGCAGGTTCACGCAGCGTCACCGCCGGGCGCGGCAACCTTCGCTGCAGCGTCTGCCCGGCGGGAAAGGCGATGCGCGCGCAGTGGCGCTGCGGCAAAGCATGGCGCCATGGACGCAGCGCAGCGAGCAGTTGCTCCGGTGCCTTAATCCGCCCCTGAACCACCGCGCCACTGGGGAGAGGAAGGTGCCACCAGCGGCGCAGCGCCCGCCTGGAACGTCCGGCGGAAAGCGCCACGATAAAGACGCCATCCTGTTGAATATGCACGCCAATTTGCCAATGCCTGAATGTCATAAATTACGATCTCCTTATCGTCTCGCTGGTGGACGCTATATCAATGCTCAAGGCTTGCCTTTATACTACCGCGCGGTTGTTTATAAACTGCCCAAGTGACTCTAAATGGGAAATCTCCAGTGAAGTTCGTAAAGTATTTATTCATCCTTGCAGTCTTTTGCATTCTGTTGGGAGCAGGCTCGATTTACGGTCTGTACAAATATATTGAGCCGCAGTTACCTGACGTCGCCACGCTGAAGGATGTCCGGCTGCAGATTCCAATGCAGGTCTATAGCGCCGACGGCGAGCTGATCGCGCAGTACGGTGAAAAGCGCCGTATCCCGTTGACGCTGGATCATATTCCGCCGGTAATGGTAAAAGCCTTTATCGCCACGGAAGACAGCCGCTTTTATGAGCATCACGGCGTCGACCCGGTAGGGATCTTCCGTGCGGCCAGCGTGGCGCTCTTCTCCGGCCACGCCTCGCAGGGTGCAAGTACCATTACGCAGCAGCTGGCGCGTAACTTCTTCTTAAGCCCGGAACGCACAATGATGCGTAAAATCAAAGAGGTGTTCCTGGCGATCCGCATTGAGCAGTTGCTGAGCAAAGACGAAATTCTCGAGCTCTACCTCAATAAAATTTATCTCGGTTACCGCGCTTACGGCGTGGGTGCAGCGGCACAGGTCTACTTTGGTAAAAGCGTCGACCAGCTCACCTTAAGCGAAATCGCGGTGATTGCCGGGCTGCCAAAAGCACCCTCTACCTTTAACCCGCTCTACTCTCTCGAACGTGCTACCGCGCGACGTAACGTAGTGCTGGCGCGTATGCAGAGCGAAGGGTATATCAGCGAGCAGCAGGCTGATGAAGCCCGTAGCGAAGCTATCGACGCTAATTACCATGCGCCGGAAATCGCCTTCTCTGCCCCTTATCTCTCCGAGATGGTGCGCCAGGAGATGGTGAGCCGCTACGGTGATAAAGCCTACGAAGATGGTTACCGCGTTTACACCACCGTGACGCGCAAAGTGCAGCAGGCCGCGCAGGATGCGGTGCGCAATAACGTGATGGATTACGACATGCGTCACGGCTATCGCGGGCCGTCTAACGTGCTGTGGAAAGTGGGCGAAGCGGCGTGGGAGAGTAAAAAAATCACTGACTCTCTGAAAGCGCTGCCGACTTATGGGCCGCTGTCGCCTGCCGTTGTCACCAGCGCCGATCCGCAGGAAGCGACCGCGATGCTGGCGGACGGTTCGACGGTCTCGCTGAAGATGGAAGGTGTGCGCTGGGCGCGCCCTTACCGCTCGGATACGCAACAGGGCCCGACGCCGCGCAAAGTGACCGATGCCGTTCAGGTGGGTCAGCAGATTTGGGTTCGCCAGGTTGCCGATAACTGGTGGCTGGGACAGGTGCCGGACGTCAACTCGGCGCTGGTGTCGATTAACCCGCATAACGGCGCAGTAATGGCGCTGGTGGGCGGTTTCGATTTCAACCAGAGCAAGTTCAACCGCGCCACACAAGCGCTGCGCCAGGTGGGTTCGAACATCAAACCGTTCCTGTATACCGCTGCGATGGATAAAGGCCTGACGCTGGCGAGCATCCTTAACGATGCGCCGATTTCGCGCTGGGATGCGGGCGCGGGCTCCGACTGGCGACCGAAGAACTCGCCGGATGAGTATGCCGGGCCGATCCGTCTGCGCCAGGGTCTGGGGCAGTCGAAGAACGTAGTAATGGTGCGCGCGATGCGTGCGATGGGCGTTGATTACGCGGCAGAATATCTGCAGCGTTTCGGTTTCCCGGCGCAAAACATTGTGCATACCGAATCCTTAGCGCTCGGCTCTGCCTCCTTTACCCCGTTACAGGTGGCTCGTGGTTATGCGGTGATGGCCAACGGCGGCTTCCTGGTTGACCCTTACTTCATCAGCAAAATCGAGAATGTTCAGGGCGATAAGCTGTTTGAAGCGCGTCCGAAAGTTGCCTGCGCCAATTGCGATATTCCGGTGATTTACGGCGAAACGCCGAAGTCGAACGTGCTGGAAAACAAAGACATGGAAAACGTCGCGACCTCGCAGGAGCAGCAAAACCCTGCCGTCCCGATGCCGCAGTTGGAGCAGGCAAACCAGGCGCTGGTTGAACGCACCGGCGCGGAGGAGTATGCGCCGCACGTCATCAGTACGCCGCTCTCCTTCCTGATTAAGAGCGCGCTTAACAGTAACGTCTTCGGCGAGCCGGGCTGGCAAGGTACCGGCTGGCGCGCGGGTCGCGATCTCAAGCGCAATGATATCGGCGGCAAAACCGGTACCACCAACAGCTCGAAAGATGCCTGGTTCTCAGGCTACGGTCCGGGCGTGGTGACATCGGTGTGGATTGGCTTCGACGATCACCGCCGCAACCTTGGCCGCACCAGTGCTTCCGGCGCGATTAAGGATCAGATTTCCGGTTATGAAGGCGGCGCGAAGAGTGCGCAGCCGGCGTGGGATGCTTATATGAAAGCGGTGCTGGAAGGCGTTCCGGAAGATCCGCTTACGCCGCCGCCGGGCGTGGTAACGGTCAATATTGACCGCAGTACCGGGCAGTTAGCCAACGGTGGTAGCAGCCGTCAGGAGTACTTTATCGAAGGAACGCAGCCGACTCAGCAGGCGGTTCATGAAGCGGGCACTACGCTTATCGATAATGGCGAGACGCACGAGCTGTTTTAGCGCAGCCACTGCACAGAGATATAAAAAAGGGCGCTTTCGCGCCCTTTTCTTTTATTGCTTGCTCAGTTAAAGCCGCCCCTGCCCTTTGAGCCACTCACGCACTAAGAAGAGCGCGCTGACATTGCGGGCTTCGTGGAAATCGGGGTCTTCAAGCAGATCCATCAGATGCTTTAACGGCCAGCGCACCTGCGGCAGCGGCTCAGGCTCATCGCCCGGCAGGGATTCCGGATAGAGATTTTCCGCCACCAGGATATTCATTTTGCTGGAGAAGTAGGAGGGTGCCATGCTCAGTTTTTTCAGAAAAGTGAGCTCGTTCGCACCAAATCCAACCTCTTCCTTTAGCTCCCGATTGGCCGCTTCATATATACTTTCACCCTCGTCGATCAGGCCTTTGGAGAAGCCCAGCTCGTAAGATTCGGTCCCAACCGCATATTCACGGATCAGAATCAGGTGATCGTCGATGATCGGCACAATCATTACCGCTTCACGATTAGAGGGGCGCATGCGTTCATAGACCCGACGCACACCGTTGCTAAATTCCAGATCCACGCTTTCGACGTTAAAAAGCCGTGATGAAGCCACGGTTTTGACGTTGAGAATGGTGGGTTTTTGCAATGATTTGCTCATTATTATCGGTCTTTGCAGAGAAACTTTCGTTATTGTGCGACACTACGCACGCCCTGGGCAATCTCCTTTGCCGCTTATTTACATTCTTGCAACCTATCTGAAATCAATTCGCATTTTCACTAAAAAGTCAATAGCTTGAAATAAAACTAAGAATTTGCTGATATTCCCGCCAGGGGGCTTTTGCTATTCTTCCCAACGATGGTATGCGCTTAAAAATACTCAAGTTAATTTCTTGCTTATCGCGGCCAACCACATTAGATATTTACGGGAAGGGTGCAACTGACTACACCTGTTTGAAAAAGTAAGATGGGGAAAGCATGAGCACCATTTTGATTTTTTTAGCTGCTATGCTGGCCTGCGCATTCCTCGCCGGATGGATTTACAGGTACAGGTCGCAACGTCGATACCGACTGCCTTACTTACCGGCATTCTCCGGCGCGACGGCTCGCAAATTGACTCCAGAAGAGCGCGACGCCGTCGAACGCTACCTGGAATCGCTTTCCCGTACCCAAAATACCCCAGGCCCGACTGGTGCTACTGCCGCTCCTGTCCCAATTAAACTTACCGCACACAGTAATACGGTGCTGTTTGTCGCCCATCCCATCACGCGCTACGGCATCACTACCGATGCGCCGAATAAATGGCGCTACTACCTGGACTCCGTTGAGGTCCATCTCCCGCCATCATGGGAGCAATATATTAATGATGAGAATAATGTTGAGCTGATTCGCACCGACTCCATGCCGCTGGTGATTGCGCTTAATGGGCACACGCTTAGCGAATATATGTATGAAGAGCGCGGCAGCGAACTACAGCATATTGGCTCAACCCATTCGGCTATCCGCGGTGAAGAGAGTGAACAGATTGAACTGCTCAATATTCGCCGCGAAAGCCCCTATGAACATACTCTGAACCGTCCGGACGGCATGCGCGAAGCGCTGCTGATCTGTGCCTCATTCCTGATGTTCTTCTTCTGCCTCGCGTCGCCGGAAGTTTTTGTTCCGTGGATGGCGGGCGGCGGCGTGCTGCTGCTGGCGGCCGGGCTGTGGGGGCTTTATGCCCCGCCGGCGAAAAACACGCTGCGCGAAATTCATTGCCTGCGCGGGACGCCAAAGCGCTGGGGGCTGTTCGGTGAAAATAATCAGGAGCAGATGAACAACATCTCGCTCGGTATTATCGATCTGATTTATCCAAAACACTGGCAGCCCTTTATTACCCGTGATTTAGGCCAGCAAACCGATATTGATATCTATCTCGATCGTCACGTCGTGCGCCAGGGGCGCTTTTTGTCACTGCATGACGAGGTAAAGAATTTCCCGCTTCAGCATTGGGTACGCAGCGCGGTGATCGCTCTCGGCTCGCTGGTGGTGCTGGCGATGCTGCTGATCTGGGTGCCGCTGGATATGCCGATCAAATTCACCGTGTCGTGGATTAAAGGCGCGCAAACTGTTGAAGCCAGCAGCGTAAATCAGCTTGAATCCGCTGGTCTGCGTATCGGTGATACGCTGCGCATCAGCGGCACCGGGATGTGTAATATTCACACGCAGAGCAACTGGGCCTCGCGCCAGACGTCGCCGTTCACGCCGTTCGACTGCTCGCAGATTATCTGGAACAACGCCCCTCCCCTGCCGCTGCCGGAATCGGATATTGTGACCAAAGCCACCGCGCTGGCGCAGGCAGTCAGCCAACAGCTGCATCCGACCACGGAAGAGGATTCCCGTGTTAGCCCGGTGTTGCGCTCCGCTATTCAAAAATCCGGCATGGTTCTGCTGGATGATTTCGCTGATATCGTGCTGAAAACTCAGGAACTTTGCTCTGCTGAAGATGAGTGCCTGCGCCTGAAAAATGCGCTGGTAAACCTGGGCAACAGCAAGGACTGGGAGACGCTGACTAAACGCGCCAGCGAAGGCAAGCTTACCGGGGTGAATGTGCTGCTGCGCCCGGTGAGCGCAGAGTCCCTCGACAACCTTGTCACCACCTCGACCGCGCCGTTTATTATGCGTGAAACCACGCGCGCGGCGCAGGCGCTGAACAGCCCGGCTCCGGGCGGCTTCTTAATTGTCAGCGAAGAGGGTAATGAACTGGTCGATCAGCCGTGGCCGCCGATGGCGCTCTACGATTATCCGGCACAGGAGCAGTGGGCCGAGTTCCAGCGCCTGGCGCAGATGCTGATGCAGACGCCGTTCCACGCTGAGGGGATCATCACAAGCCTGGTGACCGATGCCAACGGCACCAAACATATCAGCCTGCACCGCATGCCGGATGCCGCCGGTTTATGGCGCTATGCCGCCACCACCCTGCTGCTGGCAGCAATGCTTTTATCCAGCATCTACAATGGCGTGCTGGCGCTGCGCCGCTATCAGCGTAACCGCACCCGTATCGAAGAGATTCAGCAGTACTACGAGAGCTGCCTGAACCCCCGCCTTATCCCCAGCGAAGATAGCCTCGGCTGATAACGATCTGCTGCGCGAGCTGTGTTAACCTTTCGCGCAGATTTTTCTCTGGCTGGAGCCCTTCTCATGCACATTGATATTGCCTGGCAGGACGTCGATACCGTTCTGCTGGACATGGACGGCACGCTGCTCGATCTCGCCTTCGATAACTATTTCTGGCAACAGCTGGTGCCGCAAACCTACGGTGAGAAAGCGGGTTTAACGCCGCAAGAGGCACAAAGCGCCATCAGCCAGGCCTATCACGACGTGCAGCATACGCTAAACTGGTACTGTCTGGACTACTGGAGCGAACGGCTTGGGCTGGATATTTGCGCCATGACTACCCAGCAAGGGGCGCGCGCCGTACTGCGTGAAGATACGGTTCCGTTTCTTGATGCGTTGAAAAATAGCGGTAAGCGCCGCATTTTGCTGACCAACGCGCACCCGCATAACCTGGCGGTTAAGCTTGAACACACGGGTCTGGCGGCGCACCTTGATTTATTACTTTCCACCCATACATTTGGTTATCCGAAAGAGGATCAGCGCTTGTGGCAGGCTGTCGCCAGTCATACCGGCCTTGATCCCGCGCGGACGCTGTTCATTGATGACAGCGAGCCGATTCTCGATGCCGCCGCGACATTTGGCATTCGCTACTGTCTCGGCGTCGCCAATCCAGACTCCGGGTTGGCGGATAAGCGCTATTTGCGCCATCCGGCCATGAACGACTACCGCCGCTTACTCCCCTCGCTTCTAAAGGAGATGTAATGAAACAGCAGCCTGCGCAAGAGGTCCGCCTGGATAAATGGCTCTGGGCAGCGCGTTTTTATAAAACCCGCGCCTTTGCCCGCGAGATGATCGACGGCGGAAAGGTGCACTACAACGGGCAACGCAGCAAGCCGAGTAAAATCGTCGAGCTGAACGCTACCCTGACCCTGCGTCAGGGCAATGATGAGCGAACCGTGATCGTAAAAAGGATTACCGATCAGCGTCGTCCGGCAAGCGAAGCCGTTGAACTGTATGAAGAGACGGCAGAGAGCATTGAGAAACGCGAAAAAATGGCGCAGGCCCGCAAGCTCAATGCGCTGACCATGCCGCACCCCGATCGCCGCCCGGATAAGAAGGAGCGCCGCGATCTGATGAAATTTAAATCCGGTGGCAGCGAGTAACGCGCACCCGCAAGAGAGAAAAACATGGCCAATCAAGACCAATTACACCGCTACCTTTTTGAAAACTATGCCGTGCGCGGCGAGCTGGTAACCGTCTCCAATACCTGGAAAGAGGTGCTGGAAAACCACAACTACCCTCTGCCGGTGAAGAACCTGCTCGGCGAGTTACTGGTTGCCACCAGCCTGCTGACCGCAACGCTGAAGTTTGCCGGTGATATTACCGTGCAGGTGCAGGGCGATGGCCCGATGAGCCTTGCGGTGATCAACGGCAACAACCGTCAGCAGATGCGCGGCGTCGCACGCGTACAGGGCGAGATTGCGGACGATGCAAGCCTGAAAACGCTGGTGGGTAACGGTTATCTGGTGATTACCATTACGCCGGAAGAGGGCGAGCGCTATCAGGGCGTGGTTGGCCTCGAAGGCGAAACGCTGGCCGAATGTCTGGAAGATTACTTCCAGCGCTCCGAACAGCTGCCGACGCGCTTGTTTATCCGCACCGGTGATGTCGAAGGCCAACCGGCGGCAGGCGGTATGCTGCTGCAGGTGCTGCCGGCGCAGGATACGCAGGCGGAAGACTTTGAACACCTGGCCGTGCTGACGGAAACCGTCAAAGCGGAAGAGCTCTTTACCCTGCCGGCGAATGAAGTGCTGTGGCGTCTCTATCATGAAGAAGAGGTCACCCTTTACGATCCGCAGGACGTTGAGTTCAAGTGCACCTGCTCGCGCGAGCGCTGCGCAGGTGCGCTGAAAACCCTGCCGGATGAAGAAGTGGACAGCATCCTCGCCGAAGAGGGCGAAATCGATATGCACTGCGATTATTGCGGTAACCACTACCTCTTCAATGCGATGGATATTGCGGAGATCCGCAATAACGCCTCCCCTGCTGACCCCCAGGTTCATTGATAGCAGTTATTAATCGCCGCCTCCGGGCGGCGTTTTTGTCTCGCCGATCACGTTTCCGTTAAAATCCTGCCTGTAAGTGTTACGTAATTCTCTTTCATGAAAGCGATTACAGTCACAAAGCAAAGGTTAAAAATGCCGTCCCGCGCCGTTTTAAGAACATTTCCCCGATGAATGTAATAAATTTTGGCATAATCCGTGCCGTTAAGTGACCTCAATCACAGCGTTTTCGTCAGACTGGGCTTTGAGCCAGGTAAATCTATGAACCTCGTCCCGGTTGCGGCAAAGAATCACCCCTACACTTTCAGGCAGTACATTTTGGCTAAGGAGCAGTGACATGCGTGTTAAGAGTTTAACCCCGCAAGATCTCAAGGCTTATGGAATCAACGATGTTCAGGATGTCGTTTACAACCCCGATTACGAAACGCTGTATCAAGAGGAACTTCGTCCGGACCTGGAAGGGTATGAGCGCGGCGTATTGACCACCTCCGGCGCGGTTGCCGTCGATACCGGCATCTTTACCGGCCGCTCGCCGAAGGATAAGTACATTGTTCGCGATGACACCACGCGCGACACCGTTTGGTGGTCTGATAAAGGCAAAGGCAAGAACGACAACAAACCGCTCTCGCCACAAGTGTGGCAGCATCTGAAAGGCCTCGTCACCGAACAGCTCTCCGGCAAGCGTCTCTTTATTGTCGATGCTTTCTGCGGCGCCAACCCGGACACGCGCCTCGCGGTGCGCTTTATTACAGAAGTGGCCTGGCAGGCCCATTTCGTCAAAAACATGTTTATTCGCCCGAGCGACGACGAGCTGGCAGAGTTCACGCCGGACTTTATCGTGATGAACGGCGCGAAGTGCACCAACCCGCAGTGGAAAGAGCAGGGCCTCAACTCAGAGAACTTTGTTGCTTTCAACCTGACCGAACGCATCCAGCTAATTGGCGGGACGTGGTACGGCGGTGAGATGAAGAAAGGGATGTTCTCAATCATGAACTACCTGCTGCCGTTGCAGGGCATTGCCTCGATGCACTGCTCGGCGAACGTCGGCGAAAAAGGCGATGTTGCCGTCTTCTTTGGCCTCTCCGGCACCGGCAAAACGACCCTCTCCACCGATCCGAAGCGCCGTCTGATTGGCGATGATGAGCATGGCTGGGACGACGACGGCGTCTTCAACTTTGAAGGCGGCTGCTACGCGAAAACCATTCGTCTCTCTGAAGAGGCGGAGCCCGATATTTTCCATGCTATTCGCCGCGATGCGCTGCTGGAAAACGTCAGCGTACGCGCCGATGGCAGCATCGACTTTGACGATGCGTCGAAAACCGAGAACACCCGCGTCTCCTACCCGATTTACCATATCCAGAATATTGTTAAACCGGTCTCGAAAGCGGGTCACGCTACCAAAGTGATCTTCCTGACGGCGGATGCCTTCGGTGTGCTGCCGCCGGTATCGCGCCTGACCGCCAGCCAGACGCAGTATCACTTCCTCTCCGGCTTTACCGCTAAACTCGCCGGCACCGAGCGCGGTGTCACCGAGCCGACGCCAACCTTCTCCGCCTGCTTTGGCGCAGCCTTCCTGTCGCTGCACCCGACGCAGTATGCCGAAGTGCTGGTAAAACGCATGCAGGCCTCCGGCGCACAGGCTTACCTGGTGAATACCGGCTGGAACGGCACCGGCAAACGCATCTCCATTAAGGATACGCGCGCGATCATCGATGCCATCCTCAATGGTTCGCTGGACGATGCTGAAACCTTTACCCTGCCGATGTTTGACCTGGCGATCCCGACCTCGCTGCCGGGCGTTGAGAGCCGTATTCTCGATCCGCGCGGAACCTACGCGTCGCCGGAGCAGTGGCAAGAGAAAGCCACGCAGCTGGCGAAACTCTTTATTGAGAACTTCGAGAAGTATACCGATACCCCTGCGGGTGCCGCGCTGGTCAGCGCCGGCCCGAAACTGTAATCCGGTTACGCAAGAGAGACAAAACCCGCCGAAAGGCGGGTTTTTTTATGGCCATGAATCGGTTAGCGCAGCATCCACCATTCGCGTGAGCAGGCGGCTTTGCCTTCCGGACACGCTTTGCAGCTGCCGGTCAAACAACCACTCGCCTCCTCTTCAACACGCACCGCGCGCCCCATTGCTTCCAGCCGCGCCAGCATGGCGTCAATTAACGCTTTGGGCGTGTGCAGGGCGAGGCTGAGCTGGCTTGCCTCCATCCGCCCCTGCAACGCCAGCAGATCGCGTACCTCAATAAGCGATGCCATAACGCTACTCCTTAATGACAGTCGCTTGCCGGACTGTCACAGCAGCTGGCCACCGTTCTGCGCGTAGCCAGCAGATTAACATTCACGCGGCTGCGCGCACGGCGCAACACGCTAATCACCAGCACGTTAAACACCACCACTGCCAGCATGCAGGTCAGGCTGTAGAGCGGATGCTGATGGAAAGTGACGGTTTGATAAAAGAGCGTGGAGAGCGAGTAGGCAATATTAAGCCCCCACAGCACCGAGAAGCCCATCCAGCCGCGGCTCGCTTCGCGGGCAATCGCGCCCATCGCCGTAATGCATGGCACGTAGAGCAGGACAAAAATCAGGTAGCTATAGGCCGCGGCCGCACTGCCGAATTTCTGGCTCATCACCCCCATGGTGCCGGTCGCCATTTCGCCGTCGCCCTTGCTGGCTTCAATCGGGTTAGCAAGCACGCTCAGGCTGAAGGTCTCTTTGATGGAGCTGCCGGTCTCTTCCAGCGCGGCGATCAGTTCATCGCTCAGGCTGAACGTCGCCGGGTTAAAAGCCTCCTGCTCAATATTTTCCGCGGTGTAGAGCGTGTTGAGCGTGCCGACCACCACCTCTTTTGCCATCGCGCCGGTAACCAGCCCGACAGTCGCCTGCCAGTGATCGCCCTGCACGCCAATCGGCTCTAACAGCGGGGTAAAGACGCGGCTGATGGAGGCCAGCGCCGAGTCGTTGATGTTGTGCACCGTGCGGCCATTCAGCGAGAAGCTGTTCATTGCGCTAAGGAAAATGCTGACGACGATGATCACTTTCCCGGCGCGGATAACAAAGCCTTTCAGCCGCTGCCAGGTTTGCAGCAGCAGGCTTTTCAGATGCGGAACATGGTAAACCGGTAGCTCCATCACAAACGGCGACGCTTCACCGCGCAGCAGGGTGTATTTCAGCATCAGCCCGGTGAGGATCGCCATTACCACGCCCAGCAGATAGAGCGAGAAGACCGCCACCGCACCCTGCTGACCGAAAAAGGCGGCGGCAAAGACGGCAAAAATCGCCAGCCGCGCACCACAGGACATAAACGGCGCCATCATGATGGTAATCAGCCGTTCACGCGGTGCATCAAGCGTACGCGCGCCCATTACTGACGGCACGTTACAACCGAAGCCGACAATCAGCGGTACAAAGGATTTGCCCGGCAGACCCAGCGACTGCATCAGGCGGTCCATCACAAATGCGGCGCGCGCCATATAGCCGGAGTCCTCAAGAAAGGACATAAACAGGTACATCATCCCCAGTTGCGGCACCAGCGGCAGCACAGTATTCACACCGCCGCCCAGCCCCTGCGCGAGAAAGACCGTCAGCCACTCCGGGAAGTGCAGCGTATAGCCGAGCCACTGAATGCCGTGGATAAAGATCGCCACCGAACCGGCATCAAAAATGGGTGAGAACGCCCCGCCAATATTGATGGCGAAGAGGAACATCAGGTACATGACAAACAGGAAGATCGGTAAGCCGAGAAAGCGGTTGAGAATGATGCGGTCAACGGCGGCGCTGAAACGGCTTGGCTCGGCGGTCAGCGTATTGCTGACGGTATCGCAAATCGCGGCGATGGCCTGGTAACGCGCATCGGCGATATGCAGCGCCGGATCGTCCATCTCCGCCTGCAAACGCGAAAGCGCGGCGTTAAGCTGGCCGTCGGAAATATCGGTATTGGCGCGGCTATAGATATCCCCTTCCAGCATTTGCAAACCCATCCAGCGGCGCTGCTGCCAGGGAAGCGCGTCGTGCATCTGCCCGGCCAGCGTATCCGCCTCGCGCGCCAGCGGCAGCGCGTAATGCACCAGCTCGACATTGTCATTGGCACGGTGGCGATCGATGGCGAGTTTCAGCGCCTCGATCCCGCGCCCGCGCGTGGAGACCAGCGGGATCACCGGGCAGCCAAGGCGGCTGGCCAGCGCATCGATATCAATGCGCAACTTCTGCTTTTCGGCGATATCGAGCATGTTGAGGGCGATAATGCACGGCACGCCAAGCTCCAGCAGCTGTAACGTCAGGTAGAGGTTACGCTCAAGGTTGGAGGCATCCACTACGTTTATCAGCAGATCGGCATCGCCGTTCAGAATGTAGTGGCAGGCAATCTGCTCATCGAGAGAGGTTTGCGCGGAGATGGTGGTTAGCGAGTAAGTGCCGGGCAGATCAACCAGCGTGACCTGGTGGTCGGTGGTGGTAAAGAGCCCCTCTTTGCGTTCAACGGTGACCCCGGCCCAGTTGCCGACGCGCTGGCGCGCACCGGTTAATTGATTGAATAACGTTGTCTTGCCTGAATTGGGGTTGCCAATTAAGCCAATGGTCATTTTTTTCATTTTATTTCGCACCCCGCGAAAACGTTGCGATTAACGTGAAACCACTTCTAATTTGAGAAAGGCGAGATCTTTTTTTCTTAACACTAAATTAACGCGGCGCGTTTCGATATGCACCGGATCGCCCAAAGGGGCAACGCGAACAACATTAAAAGAGGAGCCGGGCAACATGCCGAGGGATAAAAGTTTCTGCCGCCATGCCGGGCTTATTTCTGGCGAGAAACCGAGAATTTTCCACGCGCTATCAGGAGAGAATTGCATAGAGCCTACTTATCTTTTCTGCGAGTCAATATCACTCATGCGTCGTTGAGACGTACCGTTGGTCATCAAAGAGAGAAGGAGTGAACCTGTGGGTGCGATGATAATGAGAATGGTTTCTATCAGCAATCCAAAGCGTGCGCTTACGGCGGGGATAATTAAAAAGTTACGCTCTTTTTGATGTAGAACAATATTTGCCAACTCGGAATTTTCGGGAACAAATATGGCGAGAGAGTCAGAATAATAAGAATAAATTTATATTTGGTAGCCAAGTTTAATAACACAGCGAAATATAATAAATGACGTCAATATTAGCTCAATCGCTAATGGCACACGGAATAGCTTAAATTTCCTCACGATTTTCTTCAGCGAAAAATAAAACCCTAAGCGCAACGGAGAAAATAAGCAGCGGGCGAGAAAAAGCCCTCTTCAGGTGAAGAGGGCTTTTCTATTAGCGTTTCTTACCCATCGCCGCCGCCAGCGCATCCATCATTGCGCTGTTGCCGGCAGGCTGCGTGTCGCGACCGCGCGGTGCTTTCGCCGGACGGGCAGCGCTGCGGTTGCCGTTATCACGGTCATTACCGTTGCCACCGCGGCGCGGCGCGCTTTCACCCGGCTGCTCATTGAGACGCATAGTCAGCGCGATACGTTTGCGTGGCAGATCGACTTCCAGCACTTTCACCTTCACGATATCGCCCGCTTTCACCACCGTATGCGGATCTTCAACGAACTTATCCGCCAGCGAAGAGATATGCACCAGCCCATCCTGGTGGACGCCGATATCAACGAACGCGCCGAAGTTGGTGACGTTTGTCACCGCCCCTTCCAGCACCATACCCGGCTGGAGATCGTTAAGGGTTTCAACGCCTTCCGCAAAGGTCGCGGTTTTGAATTCCGGACGCGGATCGCGACCCGGCTTTTCCAGCTCTTTGATGATGTCGGTCACCGTCGGCACGCCGAACTGCTCATCGGTAAACTCTGACGCTTTTAGCTTGCGCAGCTCGGTGCTGTTGCCCATCAGATCGCGCAGAGATTGCTCAGTCGCCGCCAGAATGCGCTCCACCACCGGGTAGGTTTCCGGGTGAACGGTAGAGGCATCGAGCGGGTTATCGCCGTGGTTGATACGCAAAAAGCCCGCGCACTGCTCAAAGGCTTTCGGCCCAAGGCGGCTCACTTTTAACAGCTGCTGGCGGTTCTGGAACTGACCGTTTTCATCGCGCCAGGCGACAATGTTCTGCGCCATCATGCGGGTTAACCCGGCCACGCGCGTCAGCAGCGGCACGGAGGCGGTATTAAGATCGACACCGACGGCGTTTACGCAATCTTCCACCACCGCATCGAGTTTGCGCGCCAGCTGGCTCTGGCTAACGTCATGCTGATACTGGCCGACACCGATAGATTTCGGGTCAATCTTCACAAGTTCAGCCAGCGGATCCTGTAAACGACGGGCAATCGATACTGCGCCGCGCAGGGAGACGTCCAGATCCGGGAACTCCAGCGCCGCCAGCTCAGAGGCGGAGTAGACCGACGCCCCCGCTTCGCTGACAATCACCTTCTGCGCCGTCACTTTCTGGAACTGTTTCTGCACATCAAGGAAGAAGCGCTCGGTTTCACGCGAGGCGGTGCCGTTACCAATCGCCACCAGCTCAACGTTATGCTTTTCGCACAGCGCCGCCACGGCCACCGCCGCTTTAGCCGCCTGCCCGGTGTGTGGGTAGATGGTGTCGGTAGCGACCAGTTTGCCAGTGCCATCGACCACCGCCACTTTCACGCCGGTACGTAAACCGGGATCGAGACCCATCGTAGCGCGCAGGCCAGCTGGCGCGGCCATCAGCAGATCGTGCAGGTTACGGGCGAAGACGTTGATCGCCTCATCTTCTGCACGCTCACGCACGGTGCCCATCAGCTCCGTTTCCAGATGCATCAGCACTTTAATGCGCCAGGTCCAGCTCACCACACCTTTACGCCAGCTGTCCGCTGGGGCGTTATTCAGGCGCAGGCCAAGGTGGTCGATAATAATTTGCTCGCCGTGGCTCTCTTTTGGCGGCTCATCGAACTGCGGATCGGCGTTCAGCGAAAGTTGCAGGATGCCTTCGTTACGCCCGCGGAACATCGCCAGCGCACGGTGAGAAGGGACGGTGGAGAGCGGTTCATGATGATCGAAGTAGTCACGGAACTTGGCGCCCTCTTCCTCTTTCCCGGCGACAACCGTCGAGACGAGATGGGCGTTCTTCCACAAGTAGTTACGCACTTTCGCCAGCAGCGCGGCATCTTCCGCGAAGCGCTCCATCAGGATATAACGCGCGCCGTCGAGGGCCGCTTTGCTGTCGGCAACGCCTTTGTCGGCATCCACGAAGGTCGCTGCAAGGGCTTCAGGATCCTGCGATGGATCGTTCCATAGCGAATCGGCCAGCGGTTCGAGACCCGCTTCAATAGCGATCTGCCCGCGCGTGCGGCGTTTAGGTTTGTAGGGAAGATAGAGATCTTCGAGTTCAGTTTTGCTCAGGGTGCCGTTAATCGCCTGCGCCAGTTCATCGCTCAGTTTGCCCTGCTCGCCGATCGATTTCAGGATCGCCTGGCGGCGCTCTTCCAGCTCGCGCAGGTAGCCGAGACGGGTTTCAAGTTGACGCAGCTGCGTGTCGTCCAGACCGCCGGTCACCTCTTTACGGTAACGCGCGATAAACGGGACCGTGTTGCCTTCATCAAGCAGGCGAACGGCGGATTCCACCTGTTCGGTTCGTGCCTTAAGTTCACCCGCAATAATGCGGCAGAGCGAATCATTCATCATGTCTTTCATCATCTTCTGAACAAAAAATCAGGGGACAGTTATACGGACTGACACCGCAAAATGCCAGCCGTTGGCGGGCGCTCTCAGACTCATCCGGGCACTTATTTCACGTAGACAATCTCGTTGACGTACCAGGTCGCTTCACCACCCGGTGTCTGCACCACCGCCACATCGCCGACCTCTTTTTTCAGCAGCGCGCGGGCCATCGGCGAATCGATAGAGATGTAATCTTTGCGGCCGAAAATTTCGTCGTAGCCGACGATGCGAAAACGCAGGGTGTCGCCATCGTCGTTTTCAATCTCCACCCAGGCACCAAAAAAGACCTTTCCTTCCTGTTGCGGCGAATAATCGACAATTTTTAAATTTTCGAGGCATTTTGTCAGGTAGCGCACGCGACGATCGATTTCGCGCAGGCGTTTTTTGTTGTATTGATAATCAGCGTTTTCGCTGCGGTCGCCGAGGCTTGCCGCCCAGGTGACCTTTTTTGTCACTTCCGGGCGCTCCTGACGCCAGAGAAAATCGAGTTCCTGCTTCAGTTTGTCGTAACCTTCACGGGTAATCAGGGGCGTTTTCATTGATCGGCCTTATTAATGTCTTCGCTGCACTTTACAAACGGAACGCGGTAAGGTGCGGATTAATCATGCTTTATGTGATGCAATATGCATATAAGCTGCTGTTAAATATGCTTTGTAACAATTTCGACTAGAATGTATACCAGATTTCGCTGGTCGTTAACGCGCACTTTTTTAGAATACGGAAACATTATTGTCGGAACCTTTGGGAGTAAAAACAATGCAAGAGAATTATAAGATTCTGGTCGTGGATGACGATATGCGTCTGCGCGCATTGCTCGAGCGTTACCTTACTGAGCAGGGCTTCCAGGTTCGTAGCGTGGCTAACGCGGAACAAATGGATCGTTTGTTAACCCGCGAATCCTTCCATCTGATGGTGCTGGATCTGATGCTGCCGGGCGAAGATGGTCTCTCTATCTGCCGCCGTCTGCGCAGCCAGAGCAACCCGATGCCGATCATTATGGTGACGGCAAAAGGCGAAGAGGTTGACCGCATTGTCGGGCTGGAGATCGGTGCCGACGACTATATTCCCAAACCCTTCAACCCGCGTGAGCTGCTGGCACGTATCCGTGCGGTGCTGCGTCGCCAGGCTAATGAACTGCCGGGCGCGCCCTCTCAGGAAGAAGCAGTTATCGCCTTTGGTAAGTTCAAACTGAACCTCGGCACCCGTGAAATGTTCCGCGAAGATGAGCCGATGCCGCTAACCAGCGGTGAGTTTGCGGTGCTGAAAGCGCTGGTCAGCCATCCGCGCGAGCCGCTGTCGCGCGATAAGCTGATGAACCTGGCGCGCGGTCGCGAATACTCGGCGATGGAGCGCTCCATCGACGTGCAGATCTCCCGCCTGCGCCGTATGGTGGAAGAGGATCCGGCGCATCCGCGTTATATTCAGACCGTCTGGGGCCTGGGCTACGTATTTGTACCGGACGGCGCTAAAGCATGATGCGAGTGCGTTTCTCGCCGCGAAGTTCCTTTGCCCGCACGCTGCTGCTCATCGTCACTTTGCTGTTCGTCAGCCTGGTGACGACGTACCTGGTGGTACTGAATTTCGCCATTTTGCCAAGCCTTCAGCAGTTCAATAAGGTTCTCGCCTACGAAGTTCGTATGCTGATGACCGATAAACTGCAGCTGGAGGATGGCACGCAGCTGGTGGTGCCCCCGGCATTTCGCCGCGAGATCTATCGCGAATTAGGCATTTCTCTCTACTCCAACGAGGCGGCGGAAGATGCTGGCCTGCGTTGGGCGCAGCACTATGAGTTTCTGAGCCAGCAGATGGCGCAGCAGCTCGGCGGCCCGACTGAAGTACGCGTTGAGGTGAACAAAAGCTCGCCGGTGGTGTGGCTGAAAACCTGGCTGTCGCCCAATATTTGGGTGCGCGTACCGCTCACGGAAATTCATCAGGGCGATTTCTCCCCCCTCTTTCGCTATACGCTGGCGATTATGCTGCTGGCTATCGGCGGCGCGTGGCTCTTTATCCGTATTCAGAACCGACCCCTTGTTGACCTTGAACATGCCGCCCTGAAAGTGGGGAAAGGGCAGATCCCGCCGCCGCTGCGGGAGTATGGCGCATCGGAGGTGCGCTCGGTGACCCGCGCCTTCAACCAGATGGCGGCGGGCGTCAAACAGCTGGCGGATGACCGCACGCTGCTGATGGCGGGCGTCAGCCACGATTTGCGCACACCGTTAACGCGTATTCGTCTGGCGACCGAAATGATGGGTGAAGAGGATGGTTATCTGGCTGAATCCATCAACAAAGATATCGAAGAGTGCAACGCGATTATCGAGCAGTTTATCGACTACCTGCGCACCGGCCAGGAGATGCCGATGGAAGCGGCGGATCTTAACGCCGTGCTCGGGGAAGTGATTGCGGCGGAAAGTGGCTACGAACGTGAAATCGACACCGGTCTGCAAGAAGGCGAAATCATCGTGCGCATGCATCCGCTCTCGATTAAACGCGCGGTCGCCAATATGGTGGTCAACGCGGCGCGCTACGGTAATGGCTGGATCAAAGTCAGTAGCGGCACGGAGCTGAACCGCGCCTGGTTCCAGGTGGAAGATGATGGTCCTGGCATCCAGCCGGAGCAGCGCGAGCATCTTTTCCAGCCGTTTGTGCGCGGCGACAGCGCGCGCAGCACCAGCGGCACCGGCTTAGGCCTGGCAATTGTGCAGCGTATTGTTGATAACCATAACGGGCTGCTGGAGCTGGGTACCAGCGAGCGCGGCGGGCTTTGCATTCGTGCCTGGCTGCCGATCCCGGTCGTTCGCCAGAACGGGCAGCTCAAAGAGGTGTAAAGCTGTAGCGCTTTGCCCGGCTGGCAAAGCGCTTTTCCCCTTCTATAACTTCGCTTTCAACGCCAGTAACGCGTCGCAAAAAGCTTCAGGGTGCGACACAAACGGTGCATGCGCCGCTTTCGGGAAAATAATCGACTCGCTTGCGGGCCACATCTCATCCAGCAGCGGCACAATCTTACGCGGCACCAGTCCATCAAGATGACCATACAAACGCAAAAACGGCAGCGACAGGTTTTGTAATTCCTCGCGCAGATCGACCGTCTTCAAAATCTCCAGCCCGCCGTTCAGCACCTCTGTCGACGGCATATCCAGCGATAAGACAGCGCTTTTCAGCAGGCGCGCATCCTGACGGGCTGTGTCGCTGCCCATGGTTTGCAGCGCCAGAAAGCGCTCAACTGTGCGTTGAAAATCTTCACTCAGCTGGTGCTGAAAGCCGGCCAGCACTTCGGGTTTAATTCCCGGCCATGCTTCACGCGCGCTGAAACAGGGCGAGGAGGCGACGGTGACCAGCGCGCTTACCCGTTCCGGCGCTTGCAGCGCAACCTGGCTTGCCACCAGCCCGCCGAGGCTCCAGCCGAGCCATATCGCCTTTTCCGGCGCCTGCGCTAAAACGCACTGCGCCATCTGCGCCAGGGTCTGCGCGCCAAAACCGCGGCTACGTCCATATCCCGGAAGATCGACCAGGTGCAGCGTAAAGTGCGAGCTGAGTTCCGCCGTAATGCAATCCCATACTTGTGCATTCAGTCCCCAGCCGTGCAGCAGCACAAGATGCGCATCTCCTTCGCCTTTGGTTTGCCACCAGATGTCACTCATCAGTTATCGTTCTCTTCTTTCACCCAAGGAGGTGCCACATGCTAACAGTGCCGGGATTGTGCTGGCTATGCTTGATGCCATTAATGCTCAGCCACTGGGGCATCTGCTCGCGCTGTACGCGAAGCCTGCAACGGCGCGAAAAAGTTTGCCCTTTGTGCGGTTTACCCGCCGCCTGCGAACGGCTTCCCTGCGGGCGCTGCTTACGCCGCGCGCCGCCCTGGCAGCGGCTGATTGCCGTTAGCCGCTATGCGCCGCCGCTCAGCCTGCTGGTGCATCAGTTTAAATTCCATCCGCGCCCGGAGATGGCCCCCGCGCTGGCGCGCCTGCTGCTGCTGACGGTACACAGTGCGCGGCGTATCAATGCGCTGCCGCCGCCGGATATGCTGGTGAGCGTGCCGCTGCACGGCCGTCGCCAGTGGCGAAGAGGGTTTAACCAGAGCGATCTGCTGTGCAGAAGCCTTTCGCGCTGGCTGCGCTGCCCTTACCCGCGCGCGGCGCTCAGGCGACAGCGGGCGACGCCGGTTCAGCATCAGTTAGCGGCACGGCTACGTAAAAGGAACGTGAAAAACGCGTTCCGTCTTGAATTGCCGGTGGCGGGTCTCCATATCGTTGTTGTGGATGATGTCGTCACCACCGGCAGCACGGTCGCAGAGATCAGCCAGCTGCTTTTACGCAGCGGCGCAGCCACTGTTCAGGTCTGGTGCCTGTGTCGAACCTTGTAGACCCTCGATGATGGGCGTATTATAACCGAGTAAAATAGTCAACTATTAGGCCATTGCTATGATCCGTATTTCCGACGCTGCCCAAGCGCACTTTGTCAAACTGCTGGCGAATCAGGAAGAAGGGACACAAATCCGCGTATTTGTGATCAACCCAGGCACGCCAAACGCAGAGTGTGGTGTCTCTTACTGTCCGCCGGATGCGGTCGAAGCCACCGATACCGCGCTGAAATTTGAACAACTGGTTGCCTATGTCGATGAGCTGAGCGCGCCGTATCTGGAAGATGCGGAAATCGATTTTGTCACCGACCAGTTGGGTTCTCAGCTGACGCTGAAAGCCCCGAACGCCAAAATGCGTAAAGTCTCCGACGACGCCCCGCTGATGGAGCGCGTGGAGTATTTACTGCAGTCGCAGATCAACCCGCAGCTCGCAGGCCACGGCGGTCGCGTTACGCTGATGGAGATCACCGATGAAGGCTACGCCATTCTGCAGTTCGGCGGCGGCTGTAACGGGTGCTCCATGGTTGACGTAACCCTGAAAGAAGGCATCGAGAAGCAGCTGCTGAACGAGTTCCCGGAACTCGCCGGCGTGCGTGACCTCACCGAGCACCAGCGCGGCGAGCACTCCTACTACTAAGCCTCTCTGCACGTTGAGTATATTGCCCGGTGGCGCTTCGCTTACCGGGCCTACTCCTTTATGTAAGCCCTCTCGGTTCAATCTCTATCCGGCAATCCAACCGCTCCATCCTATGAGGCTTTTCCTCTGCCCCCGTAGGCCGGATAAGGCACAGCCGCCATCCGGCAATCAAACCGCTCCATCCCAGTAGCCTTTTCCTCTGCCCTCGTAGGCCGGATAAGGCACAGCCGCCATCCGGCAATCAAACCGCGCCATCCCAGTAGCTTTTTCCTCTGCCCCCGTATGCCGAATAAGGCATAGCCGCCATCCGGCAATCAAACCGCTCCATCCCATAAGCCTGCTCCAGCCACCATCCGGCAAATACCCCCCGCTTTTGCTCCGCTGTTAGTATGACGAAGCTCTCACTTCTTACATTTTGATCCGCCGGGTGATTCTCTTTATCGGGATGTTACCCGTATCATCCCGACCGGCACCGACAAGATAAAAAACATCCGACTACAATTTTCAGCAATGGATGTAAGCCGAAACGGTGCCGCAGCGCGATTTCACCTTTTGAAAACGGCTGCCCGAAAACACTGACGTTACCCATAACAAAATAAAGGCCAGGTAAATCATGCCATTAGTCATCGTTGCTATCGGTGTTGCTCTCCTACTGTTACTCATGATCCGTTTTAAAATGAACGGGTTTATCGCTCTGATCCTCGTCGCGCTTGCAGTGGGGATGATGCAGGGCATGCCGCTGGATGCGGTGATTAAATCGATCAAAGCCGGCGTTGGCGGAACGCTGGGCAGCCTTGCGCTGATCATGGGCTTCGGTGCCATGCTGGGTAAGCTGCTGGCGGACTGCGGCGGCGCGCAGCGCATTGCCACCACGCTGATTGAAAAGTTTGGTCGCAAGCATATCCAGTGGGCGATCGTGTTAACCGGTTTTACCGTCGGTTTCGCCCTCTTCTACGAAGTAGGTTTTGTACTGCTGCTGCCGCTGGTCTTTACCGTTGCGGCTTCCGCGCGCATCCCCCTGCTCTACGTCGGCGTGCCGATGGCAGCGGCGCTCTCCGTGACCCACGGCTTCCTGCCGCCGCACCCGGGCCCAACCGCTATCGCCACCATTTTCCATGCTGATATGGGTAAAACCCTGCTCTACGGTACGCTGCTCGGCATTCCGACAGTGATCCTCGCTGGCCCGGTTTACGCCCGTTTCCTGAAAAATATCGACAAACCGATCCCGGAAGGGCTCTACAACTCAAAAACCTTTAGCGAAGAAGAGATGCCGGGCTTTGGCGTCAGCGTCTGGACATCGCTGGTGCCGGTGATCCTGATGGCGCTGCGCGCCGTGGCTGAGATGGTGCTGCCGAAAGGCCACGCGCTGCTACCCTACGCTGAGTTCTTCGGCGACCCGGTGATGGCGACAATGATTGCGGTGCTGATTGCGGTCTTCACCTTTGGCCTCAATCGTGGCCGTTCGATGGATGATATCAACGACACGCTGACCAGCTCGATCAAAATCATCGCCATGATGCTGCTGATCATCGGTGGCGGCGGCGCGTTTAAGCAGGTGCTGGTCGACAGCGGCGTGGATAAGTACATCGCCTCAATGATGCATGCCACTAACCTCTCTCCGCTGTTTATGGCCTGGTCGATTGCCGCCGTGCTGCGTATTGCGCTCGGTTCCGCAACGGTTGCAGCGATTACCGCAGGAGGTATCGCGGCACCGCTGATCGCCACAACCGGCGTCAGCCCTGAATTAATGGTGATTGCCGTTGGCTCAGGGAGCGTGATCTTCTCGCACGTTAACGATCCGGGCTTCTGGCTGTTTAAGGAGTATTTCAACCTGACCATCGGCGAAACCATGCGTTCATGGTCCGCGCTGGAAACCATTATTTCAGTATGTGGCCTGGTGGGCTGCTTGCTGTTAGGGATGGTGGTATAAGGCAGGAATTGCCGGATGGCGCTTACGCTTATCCGGCCTACGAAGGTGATTCGGTGTGGCTGAAACCACATGCCGGATGGCGCTTGCGCTTATCCGGCCTACAAATGCGAATCGGTGTGAATGAAACCGCGTGCCGGATGGCGCTTGCGCTTATCCGGCCTACGAAGGTGATTCGGTGTGGCTGAAACCGCGTGCCGGATGGCGCTTCGCTTATCCGGCCTACGAAGGTGATTCGGTGTGGCTGAAACCACATGCCGGATGGCGCTTCGCTTATCCGGCCTACGAATATGTTTCGGTGTAGCTGAAACCGCTTGCCGGATGGCGCTTCGCTTATCCGGCTGACAGGTTCGGTGTTACTGAAACGGCGTAGGCCGGATAAGGCGCAGCCGCCATCCGGCAATATGCCCGGGCGCATCACGCGGCCGGGCATTTTTATTACCGTTTTCCGGCGGCCTTACGACGACGATCGAGATCCTTAATCAGCCTGTTCACCGTCTCATCGGCAAACATCTCCTCCAGCGAAACCGCAAGCTTACGTCGCCAGTTTTGATACTGATCGCTGGTGCCGGGCACGTTAACCGGCGACGACATATCCAGCCAATCCTCCGGTTGCAGCCCCAGCAGAGCGCTGTTGCTGTCCGCAATATAGCGCTGCAAACCGCGGTTAATGATCGACGACATCGGCATGCGTAACGCCTTTTTCCCCGCGCGCTGCGGCAAGCAGCCATGCTGATGCAGCGCCGCTAATAATCCCTGTTTGGCCTGCTCACGATCGTCATATAAACCGCTCAGCAGCTCCTCATCCGGATAGAGGCCCAACGTTTTGCCGAGGGTTAAATCGCCGCTCTCCCAGTAGCCGCGTAGCGTCGGCAGATCGTGGGTGGTGGCAACCGCCATCGACTGCGCCGGCCACGCTTCGGGAGCATGGAACACCTTATCGTCGTTTTCGAAATAGAGCACTTTGTAGGAGTAAACGCCGCTGCGCCGCAGCTTGCCGACGATCTCCTGCGGAACAGTACCGAGATCTTCGCCAATTACCATGCACTGGTGACGGTGACTCTCAAGGGCGAGGATCGCCAGCAGATCGTCAACCGGATAGTGAACATAGGCCCCCTGATCCGCCGTTTCGCCATAGGGGATCCACCACAGGCGCAGCATCGACATCACATGATCGATACGCAGCGCGCCGCAATTTTTCATATTCGCACGCAGCAGATCGACAAACGGCGCATAGCCGCGCGCCTGCATGACGTGCGGATCCATCGGCGGTAAGCCCCAGTTTTGCCCCAGCGGCCCGAGAATATCCGGCGGTGCGCCAACGGAAGCTTTCAGGCAGTAAAGCTCACGATCGCACCAGGTCTCTGCGCCGCCTTCCGCCACGCCAACCGCCAGGTCACGATAGAGGCCAATCGGCATCTGGTAGCCCTGGCTGGTTTGCCAGCACTCGGCGAACTGCGTAAACGCCAGCCACTGCAGCCAGAGGTAGAAATTGACCTCATCGGCATGCTGCTGGCAAAAGGCTTTAACTTCCGGGCTGTCGATGGATTGATAGCCCTGCGGCCAGGCTGGCCAGCCCCAGCGCAGCGGATCTTCCTGCACCTGGAACGCGTGCAGCGCATCGAACGCCGCCTGCCAGTAGAGGCTGTCGCCCTCCTGCTCTACGAACGCGCGGAAGGCAGCGAACTGCTCATCCCCCTCGCCACGCTGGCTGAAGCCTTGCCACGCCATGCGCAGTGCCGTCAGCTTGAGCGCAGTGACCGCCGAATAGTCGACCCACTCGCTCTCGCGGGCAGCACGCAGCGCCTTCTGGGTGGCGGCTTTTTTCCACCAAGCCTGCGCTGCTTTGCTCTGGGTAAAATCCTCTACCGCGTTAACGTCGATATAGATTATGTTCAGCCAGCGGCGAGAGGACGGGCTATAGGGGCTGGCGCTCTCAGGGTAAGCGGGATAGAGCGCATGAATCGGGTTCAGCCCGATAAACGCGCCGCCGCGCTCGCCGACGCCTGACAGCATCTGTTTCAGATCGCCGAAATCGCCGATCCCCCAGTTGTTTTCGGAGCGCAGCGTGTAGAGCTGCACGCAGGCACCCCACAATTTTTTACCGTCACGCAGCGCCTGCGGCTCATAACAGCGGGCAGGCGCGATAATTACCCGGCACGTCCACTGCTGCTTTTTCTGCGTCAGCGTCAGAGCGTGGTAACCCAGCGCCAGGCCACCCGGCAGCGGCAGATCGTCACCGCCGCTTACTTCGCCCTGGTAGATTTTTCCCGCTTCGGTCGTCAGCTGCCACTGGTATTGCCCCTTCCCGGAGACCACCAGCCGCTTCTTTTTACCGTGAATAAACACCTGAACCGCCGGCACAGGTGCACTATTTACCGTCGCCGGGACAGGGTGCATTGCATCCAGTAACCGCTGTTTGGTCTGCGCACTGATGGACTGCGGTTTACCGTGCGCATTGATGTAATTTGGGCTGATTCCTGCCGTCAGCGCGGCCTGTTCCAGACGTTTACTCTGCATTGCGCTTCCTTAACGTTTTGCCTGCCAGATGCGGGTCTGGTAATCGCGGATCGAGCGGTCAGAGCTGAACATGCCGCAGCGCGCAGTGTTGAGGATCGCCGCACGCGTCCAGGCCTCCTGGTCACGATAGAGCACATCCACCTGCTTTTGCGCCTCGACATAGGCGGCGAAATCCGCCATCACCAGGTAGGGATCGCCGCCCTGTTTGCCGATGCTGTGCAGCATCTGGTCGAAGGCATGCTTATCGCCGCCGCTGTATTTCCCGCTCTCCAGCTCTTTCAGTACCGCATCCAGCAGCTTATCTTTTTTACGCCACTTGACCGGGTCGTAACCTTTCGCTTTTAACGCCTTCACCTGCTCAACGGTGTGACCGAAGATAAAGATATTCTCTTCGCCCACCTGCTCAGCGATTTCAACGTTAGCGCCATCCAGTGTGCCGACCGTTAATGCGCCGTTGAGCGCCAGCTTCATGTTGCCGGTACCGGAAGCCTCTTTGCCTGCGGTTGAGATCTGCTCGGAGACATCCGCCGCCGGGATCAGTTTTTCCGCCGCCGAGACGCAATAATCCGGCAGGAACACCACTTTCAGCTGGTCGCCAATCGACGCATCGTTGTTAATTACGTCTGCCACTTTGTTGATAGCGTAGATGATATTCTTCGCCAGGTAGTAACCCGGCGCCGCTTTTGCACCAAACAGGAAGACGCGCGGCACGCGGTTCGCCTGCGGGTTTTCGCGGATCTCCTTATAGAGCGCAATGATATGTAGCAGGCCAAGGTGTTGGCGTTTGTACTCATGCAAGCGCTTGATCTGGATATCGAAAATCGCTTCAGGGTTGATCACAATACCGGTGCGCGCTTTGACAAATTCCGCCAGCCGCACTTTGTTTTGCCGCTTAATGTCGCGATAGTGCTGGCGAAATGCCGCATCGTCGGCGTACTTCTCAAGATTGATCAACTGATCGAGATCGTTGGCCCACTCTTTTTTCAGCGTCTTATCAAGCAGCGTGGCCAGCAGCGGGTTGCACTGCTTGATCCAGCGGCGCGGCGTAATGCCGTTGGTGACGTTATGGAATTTTCCCGGCCACAGCTGGTGGTATTCCGGGAAGAGATCTTTCACCACCAGATCCGAGTGCAGCGCGGCCACGCCGTTAACGGCAAAGCCACCAACCACGCAGAGGTTGGCCATGCGCACCTGCTTGTCATGCACCACAGCCAGTTTTGCCCACACCGCTTTATTACCCGGCCAGGTCTGCTCAACCTGCGCTTTAAAGCGCTCATTGATGCGTTTGATGATCTGCATATGGCGTGGCAGCAGCGCTTTCACCAGCGACTCATCCCAACGCTCCAGCGCTTCCGGCATCAGCGTATGGTTGGTGTAAGCAAAGGTACGGCTGGTAATTGCCCAGGCGTCATCCCAGCTCAGCTGATGCTCATCAAGCAGCACGCGCAGCAGTTCAGGGATGGCGATGGTTGGGTGGGTGTCATTCAACTGGATCACTTCGTAATCCGGCAGTTGCGCCAGCTTGCGTCCGGCCAGGTGATGGCGACGCAGAATGTCGGCCACCGAGCAGGCGCACTGGAAATATTGCTGCATCAGACGCAGCTTCTTACCGGCCTGATGGTTGTCATTCGGGTAGAGCACTTTGGTGAGCTTTTCAGCGTCGATACCCGTCTGCTCCGCGCGCAGGAAGTCGCCGTCATTGAATTTGGTGAGGTTAAACGGATGCGCATGAGTCGCCTGCCACAAACGTAGCGGCTGAGTAATGCCGTTGCGGTAGCCAATCACCGGCAGATCCCAGGCTTCGCCCACGAGGGTAAAGGCCGGTTGCCACTGCCCCTCTTTACTCACTTTGCCGCCAATGTTGACCTGCACATCCAGCTGTTCGTTGTGGCGGAACCATGGGTAGCTGCGGCGGTGCCAGTCGTCCGGCGCTTCATGCTGCTGGCCGTCGACAAAGGACTGGCGAAACAGCCCGTACTGGTAGTTGAGGCCATACCCTGTGGCAGGCTGGCCGACGGTCGCCATCGAGTCGAGGAAACAGGCCGCCAGACGACCCAGGCCGCCATTACCGAGCGCCGGATCGATCTCCTCTTCCAGCAGATCGGTCAGCTGGATATCGTGCGCCTGTAATACGTCGCCGACCGCCTCATACCAGCCGAGGTTCAGCAGGTTGTTGCCCGTCAGGCGACCGATCAAAAACTCCATTGAGATGTAGTTAACGTGGCGCTGCTCCTTCGCCGCTTTTGGCGCAGGCTGCGCCGCCAACAGTTCCGCCAGCGCGCCGCTCACGGCATGCCACCACTGGCGAGTTGTCATTTCCGTTGCAGAGTGAACCCCAAAACGCTGCCACTGGCGCGTCAGGGCCGCTTCAAATTGCGCTTTATCAAACGTTGGCTTTGTCATAAAAATCCGGGTCCTGTGTGAAGATAATCGACATTAGCGCTAGTGTGCAGATCTACGGGAATCACTTCCTCATCCTGGCGGGGATTAGACAGGGAGGAGTAGCGGGGATGAGCGAAAAAGTGTGATCGCCGCCACCTAAAATTTTTATCGCACGGTGAGCCGATAATGAAATGCCGTTTCGGTAATAAATTGTTTTACGCGCGCAGAGAAGGCGGCGAAATAATATTTTATGCGCGGCGAGGTTACCGTTTCGCTAATTGCGCGTTGCTTTTACGCGACCCATTAATATGGCCTATTTTTCTGCGGAAAATTTGCCCGTTTTTACGCCACCGCCCGCCCTGCATGGGCTGAATTTATTCGGCACATAAATAGAACTGTGACATAGTGCAAATTCACAATCGTCAGATCCGGACATAACTTGCAATATTTCCTCATCTGTCCGAACGTATTGAGATTAATTACGAAGCACAAAAAAAATCGCATCTCAGTTCTCCCTCACAGTGAAGTGATAACTATGTTGATTCCGTCCAAATTAAGTCGCCCGGTTCGACTCGACCATACGGTGGTGCGCGAACGTCTGCTGGCGAAACTTTCCGGCGCCAACAATTATCGGCTTGCGCTGGTAACCAGCCCTGCGGGCTACGGTAAGACTACCCTCGTTTCGCAATGGGCGGCGGGGAAAAGCGACGTCGGCTGGTTCTCGCTCGATGAGGGAGATAATCAGCAGGAGCGCTTCGCCAGCTACTTTATCGCCGCAGTGCAGCAGGCCACCGGCGGGCATTGCGCCAGCAGCGAAGTGATGGCGCAAAAACGCCAGTACGCCAGCCTGCCTTCACTCTTTTCGCAGCTGTTTGTCGAACTGACCGAATGGCAGCGCCCGCTCTACCTGGTGATTGATGATTACCATCTGATTACCAACCCGGTGATCCACGATGCAATGCGTTTCTTCCTGCGCCATCAGCCGGAAAACCTGACCCTGATTGTGCTCTCGCGTAACCTGCCGCAGCTGGGGATTGCCAACCTGCGCGTGCGCGAACAACTGCTCGAAGTGGGCAGCCAGCAGCTGGCCTTTACCCACCAGGAGGCGAAGCAGTTTTTTGACTGCCGCCTCAATGCGCCGATCGAAGCGGCTGAGAGCAGCCGGCTGTGTGATGATGTTGCCGGTTGGGCCACGGCGCTCCAGCTGATCGCCCTCTCCGCCCGGCAAAACCACAGCGCGCCGCACCACTCCGCGCGCCGCCTCGCGGGCATTAACGCCAGCCATCTCTCCGATTATCTGGTCGATGAGGTGCTCGATAATGTCGATCCCGCCACCCGCCAGTTCCTGCTCAAAAGTGCTCTGCTGCGCTCGATGAACGATGCACTGATTGTGCGCGTCACCGGCGAAGAGAACGGGCAGATGCGGCTCGAGGAGATTGAGCGTCAGGGACTCTTTTTACAGCGCATGGATGACTCCGGCGAGTGGTTTAGCTACCACCCGCTATTCGGCAGTTTCCTGCGCCAGCGCTGCCAGTGGGAGCTGGCGACGGAGCTACCCAATATTCACCGCGCGGCGGCCGAGAGCTGGATGGCGCAAGGCTTCCCGAGCGAAGCGATCCACCATGCGCTGGCGGCGGGCGACGGCGTGATGCTGCGAGATATCCTGCTCAATCACGCGTGGGGGTTGTTTAACCATAGCGAGCTGAGCCTGCTGGAGGAGTCGCTGAAAGCGCTGCCGTGGGAGAGCCTGCTGGAGAACCCGCGGCTGGTGCTGCTGCAGGCGTGGCTGATGCAAAGCCAGCACCGCTATAGCGAAGTGAACACCTTGCTGGCGCGCGCCGAGCAGGAGATGACGACCCAGATGGATGCCTCGCTGCATGGCGATTTCAACGCCCTGCGCGCCCAGGTGGCGATTAACGATGGCGATCCGGTGGAAGCAGAACGGCTGGCGATGGTGGCGCTCGACGAACTGCCGCTGGCTAACTACTACAGCCGGATTGTCGCCACGTCGGTGCATGGCGAAGTGCTGCACTGCAAAGGCGAGCTGGCCAATTCGCTGGCAGTGATGCAGCAAACCGAGCAGATGGCGCGCCGTCACGATGTCTGGCACTACGCGCTGTGGAGCCTGATCCAGCAGAGCGAAATCCTCTTCGCGCAGGGCTTTTTGCAGGCCGCGTGGGAGATGCAGGAGAAAGCCTTCGCGCTTATCCGCGAGCAGCATCTTGAACAGCTGCCGATGCATGAATTTTTACTCCGCATTCGCGCCCAGCTTCTGTGGGCGTGGGCGCGGCTCGACGAGTCGGAAGCCGCCGCACGTCAGGGGATGGAGGTGCTGGCCGCACTGCAACCGCAGCAGCAGCTACAGTGCCTGGCGCTGATTGTGCAGGTCTCGCTGGCGCGTGGCGATCTGGATAACGCCCGCAGCCACTTGCACCGGCTAGAGAACCTGCTCGGCAACGGCCAGTATCACAGCGACTGGGTATCGAACGCCGATAAAGTGCGGATGATCTACTGGCAAATGACCGGCGATAAAAACGCCGCCGCGCAGTGGCTGCGCCAGACGCCAAAACCAGCCTTTGCCAATAACCACTTCCTGCAAAGCCAGTGGCGCAACATTGCCCGCGCGCAGATCCTGCTGGGCGATTTTGACCCGGCGGAGATGGTGCTTGAGGAGTTAAACGAAAACGCGCGCAGCCTGCGCCTGATGAGCGATATCAACCGCAACCTGCTGCTGCTCAACCAGCTTTACTGGCATGCCGGGCGCAAAAACGATGCCCAGCGCGTGCTGCTTGAAGCGCTACAGCTCGCCAACCGTACCGGGTTTATCAGCCACTTTGTGATTGAGGGTGAGCCAATGGCGCAGCAGTTGCGCCAGCTCATTCAGCTCAACACGCTGCCGGAGCTGGATCAGCACCGCGCCCAGCGCATTCTGCGCGAAATCAACCAGCATCACCGGCATAAGTTCGCCCACTTTGATGAGAGCTTTGTCGAGCGCTTACTGACGCACCCGGAAGTGCCGGAACTGATCCGCACCAGCCCGCTGACCCAGCGTGAATGGCAGGTGCTGGGGCTTATCTATTCGGGGTACAGCAACGAGCAGATCGCCGGTGAACTGGCTGTCGCCGCGACGACCATCAAAACCCATATCCGCAACCTCTATCAGAAGCTGGGCGTTGCCCACCGTCAGGATGCGGTGCAGCACGCCCAGCGGCTGCTGAAAATCATGGGTTATGGGGTATAACGGCTAGCAGAGTTCCAGCTGCACATTGTTGTGGCTGATCACCTGCATTACGCCTGCGGGCGGCATCACATCGGTGTAGACCGCATCGACAAGGCTGATGCTGCCCATATTGACCATCGCATTGCGGCCAAACTTCGAGTGATCCACCACCAGCATCACATGGCGCGAGTTCTCAATGATCGCGCGCTTGGTGCGCACTTCATGGTAGTCAAACTCCAGCAGCGAGCCGTCTGCATCGATGCCGCTGATACCCAGGATGCCGAAATCGAGGCGGAACTGGGAGATAAAATCGAGGGTCGCTTCGCCGACGATACCGCCATCGCGGCTGCGCAGTTCGCCGCCCGCCAGAATGACGCGGAAATCCGACTTCTTCATTAAGGTATTAGCGACGTTGAGGTTGTTGGTGACAACCCGCAGTTCGCTGTGGTCGAGCAGCGCATGGGCGACCGCTTCCGGCGTGGTGCCGATATCGATAAACAGCGTCGCGCCATTGGGGATCTGCTCGGCAACGCGGCGGGCAATACGCTCTTTTTCCGCCGCCAGCGTCGTTTTCCGGTCGTGCCACGAGGTGTTTTCCGAACTGGAAGGCAGCGCAGCACCGCCGTGGTGACGCAAAATTTTGTTCTGATCGGCCAGATCGTTCAGATCGCGACGAATCGTCTGCGGGCTTACGGAGAACTGTTCAACCAGCTCTTCGGTGCTGACATATCCCTGTTGTTTAACCAGCTCGATAATCGCGTCGTGACGCTGTGTCTGTTTCATCATGTGTCCCTGAATAATTATGTTCGTTTTCGCACATTCTGCGAGTCCACCAGCGCCATCGCCAGGCCAATAACAATCCCTGCCGTATGCGCGCCGCTGGCAATGGCGAAGCCGGTTAAGCCGAACCATTCCGCCACCATCAGTAACACCGTAAAGATAAATAGGCCGTTCGGCAGCGCCACCTTCGGTTCCGGGTCACGTATGCCGCGCAGCCAGACATAACCGATCAGCGCATAGACCACGCCGGAGAGGCCGCCGAACCAGGGGCCGGTAAGCTGGTGCTGCACAAAACCGCTCAACAGCGCGCTAATCAGCGTAATCACTACCAGTTTGCCGCTGCCGAGCCGCTTCTCCACCGCGCCGCCAAGATACCACCACCAGAAGAGGTTAAAGAGGATGTGCAGCAGCGAAAAGTGCATGATCGCGTGGGTGAAGTAGCGCCAGGCTTCAAAGCGCAGGCTCTCATCCCATGGCCAGGCGAGCCACGCCATCACGACTTCATCGCCCATCACGTTCATCAGCAGGAATACGATAATGCAGAGCACGGAGATGGCGATAGTCAGCGGTCCGCCGCGCTCGCGCAGGGCGGCTGAAAGAGGGAAACGGCGGTAGTGCAAACCGCTGTCGGTCTGACCGGATTGCCAGCTCGCCGCCAGATAGCGCGGATCGGCGGGGTTTTCCAGAAAGCGCGCCAGCTCGCTGCGCACGCGTTCGGCCTGGCTTTCGTCCGCCAGCCAGATGTCGGTCTGCTCGTGGTGCTGGATCGTCAGGATAACGCCCTGAGTCTGCATATAGTCGACAAACGCCTGGGCGACGCGGGGGTTAGCAAAAGAGGTAATCATCAACATGACGGGCGTCGCTTAGTCCATACAAAGAGAGACAGTATAGCGGAGAGTCGCGCTTCGCCTAAAGCGTGCCGTGCTCGACTTCTGCCGGGAAGTGGCGATGCCACGCATCGAAACCACCATCAACGCTGTAGACCTCTTCATAGCCCTGCTGCAACAGATATTGCGCGGCACCTTTACTGCTGTTGCCGTGATAGCACATTACCATCACCGGCGTGTCGAAATCGTTGTCGCGCATAAACGCGCCCAGCGTGTCGTTGGTGAGGTGAAACGCGCCCGGCGTATGGCCCATCGCGAAACTCTGCGGATCGCGGATATCGACCAGCACGGCCTGCTGCTGCTGCAATTTCTGGTGGGTCTCTTCGACATTAATACATTCAAACTGATCCATGGCGTTCTCTTTATTGACACGAATTATGGCTAGGCTGCGACAAGTGTACGTCGTGACCCCGGTGATGCGCCATTATGTTATGCATATCACTCTAAATTGTTTTTTTGATGTTACCAAAAGCGCGTTCCTTTGCTATTATGAGCGATATCGAACATTTTTGAGCTTTTACGAAAGTGCGTGAGGATAGCATGGAAACCAAAGATCTGATTGTGATAGGCGGGGGCATTAACGGTGCCGGTATCGCGGTTGACGCCGCAGGGCGTGGTTTATCCGTGCTCATGCTTGAGGCTCAGGATCTCGCCTGCGCGACATCCAGCAACAGCTCTAAATTGATTCACGGTGGCTTGCGCTACCTTGAACACTATGAATTCCGCCTGGTGAGCGAAGCGCTCGCCGAACGTGAAGTGCTGCTGAAAATGGCACCGCATATCGCTTTCCCGATGCGCTTCCGCCTGCCGCACCGACCTCACCTGCGCCCGGCTTGGATGATTCGCATTGGTCTGTTTATGTACGATCACCTGGGTAAACGCACCAGCCTGCCGGCGTCGAAAGGGTTGCGATTTGGCTCAGAATCGGTGCTGAAACCGGAAATCGTGCGCGGATTCGAATATTCCGACTGCTGGGTCGATGATGCGCGCATGGTGCTGGCGAATGCGCAGATGGTTGAGCGTAAAGGCGGGAAAGTAATGACCCGCACCCGCGCCACCAGCGCGCGTCGTGAAAACGGCCTGTGGGTGGTGGAAGCGGAAGATATCGATACCGGCGAGAAATTTAGCTGGAAAGCGCGCGGTCTGGTCAACGCTACTGGCCCATGGGTGAAAGAGTTCTTTGATGACGGCATGAAACTGCCTTCGCCATACGGCATTCGCCTGATCAAGGGCAGCCACATCGTGGTGCCGCGTGCCCATGCGCAGAAGCAGGCCTATATCCTGCAAAACGAAGATAAACGTATTGTCTTTGTGATCCCGTGGATGGATGAGTTCTCCATTATTGGTACCACCGACGTTGAGTACCACGGCGATCCGAAAAACGTGAAGATCGACGAAGACGAGATCAACTACCTGCTCAATGTCTACAACGATCACTTTAAGAAACAGCTCACGCGTGAGGATATCGCCTGGACCTACTCCGGCGTGCGCCCGCTCTGCGATGACGAATCCGATTCACCGCAGGCGATCACCCGTGATTACACGCTCGATATCCATGACGAGAATGGCAAAGCGCCGCTGCTCTCTGTCTTCGGCGGGAAACTCACTACCTACCGTAAGCTGGCGGAGCATGCGCTGGAAAAACTGACGCCGTACTACAAAGGTATCGGCCCGGCGTGGACCAAAGAGTGCGTTCTACCCGGCGGCGATATCAACGGCGATCGCGAGGATTACGCAGCGAAACTGCGCCGTAAATACCCGTTCATTAGCGAATCGCTGGCGCGCCATTATGCCCGTACCTACGGTAGCAACAGTGAACTGATTCTGTCGGGTATCACCAGCCTGGATGGCATGGGCGAGCACTTCGGTCATGAACTGTATGAAGCCGAACTGCGTTACCTGGTGGAGCATGAGTGGGTGCGTCGCCTCGACGATGCCATCTGGCGTCGTACAAAACTTGGCATGTGGCTGAGTGAAGAGGAGCAGGCGCATGTGGCTCAGTGGCTGACGCGCAATAACAAAGCGGAACTGTCGCTCGCTTCTTAAGCGTTAAGATAAAAACCCGGTGGCCTGAAACCACCGGGTTTTCTTTTGCCTTTAGCTCAGCAGCGTAAAGGCGATCATCCCGATAATCGCACCGGTAGTGCCGAGGATGGTTTCCATCATTGTCCAGGTCTTCAGGGTTTGCGCTTCTGTCGCGCCAGTAAAGCGGCCATAGAGCCAGAAACCGGCATCATTCACATGGCTCACCACAATCGAACCGCCCGCGATACAGATGGAGAGTGCCGCCATCTGCGCGCCGTTGAAGTGCAGCTGTTCAATAACCGGCATTACCAGACCGACTGCGGTCAGACAGGCGACCGTTGCGGACCCCTGGATAATGCGCACCGCCGCTGCCAGCACGAAACAGGTCAGGGCAATCGGTAGACCCATGCCGGTTAACGCTTCACCGAGCGCCGGGCCAACGCCGGAATCGACCAGCACCTGTTTGAAGACGCCGCCCGCACCAATCACCAGCAGAATAATCCCCGCCGGTTGTAGCGCCTGGCCGCAAATCTCCATCACCCGATCTTTTTCCATCCCCTGACGCACCGCCAGACCGTAAATCGCTACCAGACAGGCAACCAGAATGGCGGTAAAGGGGTGACCGATAAACTCCATCCACTGATAGAGTGTGCTGCCTTCCGCCACGAAGCGTGCGGCGATGGTTTTCATCCCCACCAGCACCAGCGGCAACAGGATCAGCGCGAGGCTGAAGCCAAACGACGGCATTTTGCCTTCGCCGAGATGCGGCTCGCTAACATCGTCCGGAATATGCAACTCAACGTGGCGGCTAATAAAGTTGCCCCACAGCGGCCCGGCGACCAGCATGCCCGGGATCGCAGCGCAGAGGCCAATCAGGATCATCCAGCCGAAATCTGCATGCATCTGCGAGGCGAGCAGCATCGGCGCAGGCCCCGGCAGCAGAAATGCCGCCGCTGCCGCAACGCCTGCGAACAGCGGGATAACCAGTTTGACCAGGTTAGTGCCGGTGTGGCGCGCCATGGAGAAGGCGACGCTAATCAGCAGGACAATCGCCACTTCGAAGAAGAGCGGCAGGGCGCAAATCAGCCCGGCGAGGCCAATCGCATAGTGCGCGCGGCTGTGCCCGAAGGAGTTAAGCATTTTGACGGCGATTTGGTCCACCGCACCGGTCTCATGCAGGATTTTGCCGAACATCGCGCCGAGTGCGACCACAATGGCGAGGAACCCGAGCGTACCGCCCATCCCCTTTTCCATGGTCTGCGCGATTTTCGTTAGCGGCATACCGGAGAAGAGCCCGGCACCAATCGAGACCACCATCAGCGCAACGAAAGCGTGCATTCGCGCTTTCATCACTAAAAATAGCAGCAGTAAAACAGAACCGACTGCGGTTAATACCAGCGTTAATGTACTCACTGCTCACGGCCTTTGGTTATCACTTCAATGGTGCTGGCGACCACGCCATCAAGCGGTTGGTCAATGTTCACCACCAGCACATCGCGTTCATCTTCGCCCGGCTCCTGCAGCGTTTCGAACTGGGTGACCAGCATCTGCGTTTTGAAGAAGTGGCCTTTACGCGCTTTCAGGCGGCTTTCGATAACATCGAATTCGCCCTTCAGGTAGATAAAGGAGAGGTTAGGATTACCGGCGCGCAACTGGTCGCGGTAGTGCTTTTTCAGCGCCGAGCAGACGATCAGCGACACTTTGTTGGTGCGCTGCATAGCGAAGGCGGCATCGTTCAGCGCCTGCAACCACGGTTTGCGGTCGTCGTCATTCAGCGGCTCGCCGGAGGCCATCTTGTTGATGTTGCTCCGCGGATGGAGAAAGTCGCCGTCGAGAAACGCGGCTTTAAGCTGATACGCGACTTCGCTGGCAACCGCTGATTTGCCGCTGCCTGAAACGCCCATCAGAACGAAAACATGGTGATCAAGGTTTGTTGTGCTCAAAGGGTAGCCCCCACGGGTGCAAGAGTGATTGTTACGGGTAACTGTTATCGGTAACATTGTCCTGCCGCGATCCCAGAGAAGCAATATCCACAGCGGTCAGAGATAAATAAGTGTGAGCTACTTCAAATTTGTCAGACTAAATAGATCCACCCGGTGACAAAGTGAAACCTAAATCTAACATTTTTGGCGTAACTGCTTCACCACGGATACGCGCCAGCAGCCGTTCCGCACCGATGCGCCCCATGCGCTCACGCGGCGTCAGCACGCTTGCCAGACGCGGCTCCATCACCTGACCGATGTCATGCCCGTGGAACCCGGCAATCGCCATATCTTGTGGGATCTTCAGCCCCAGGCGCTGGCACTCAAACGCGGCGCCAACGGCAAGATCATCGTTAGTACAGAAGATCCCATCAAGCTGCGGATACTCGCGGCGCGCCTGACGCATCAACTCAATGCCGGCGGTATAAGAGGAGGATTGTTCCACCATCACACTGTACGGCGTCAGCCCCGCATCCAGCATCGCCTGCTCGTACCCCTTCTGTTTGATGATAGTACGTTCATCCAGACGTGCACCGAGATAGGCAACGCGACGATGGCCGCGCGCAAGAATGGCGGCGGTAATTTGCCTGGCGGCCTCAAAGTTATCAAAGCCAACGGCGATATCGAGGCAGGGAGATTTGCTATCCATCAATTCCACAACCGGAATGCCCGCCACTTCGATCATTTTCAACGTGCGCGGCGTATGGGTGCGTTCGGTGAGGATCAGTCCATCGATGTTCCAGGAGAGCATCGACTCCAGCCGCTCCTCCTCCATTTCCGCTTTGTAGCCATAGTGCGCCAGCATGGTTTGATAACCGTGCGCGTCGGTGACGCTTTCAATGCCGCGAAGCACTTCAGCGAAGACCTGGTTCGTCAAAGAGGGGAGAAGCACGCCAATGGCGCGGCTGGTGGCGTTGGAGAGAATATCGGGTGCGCGGTTGGGGATATAACCCAGTTCATCAAGGACAGCGGCGATTTTGCCCCGTAAAGCGACGGAAACCTGTTCCGGGTTACGCAAAAAACGGCTGACCGTCATTTTGGTCACGCCTACGCGATCGGCCACATCCTGTAGTACGGGTCTTTTCTTTTTCATCGCCCTGATAATTTACGCAAAAGAGAGGGGTGCGCAGTTTATCACGGACAATGCGCAATCCTGCGGTCAAAAACCCCAGGATTGCGCGATTTATTTACGCCACATCACACCGGCGGCAGATCGAAGAGCAGGATTTCGCTGTCGCTGTCGGCATGCACCGAGATCGCCTGCTCATCCCAGATCGCAAGACCATCGCTGGTGGTCGCTTTGGTGCCATTAATGGTGACTTCACCTTTCACGACCTGGATCCAGACGCGGCGTTCGGCGGCGATCTGATGCACAGACTGCTCATCTTTCAGCAGCGCCCAGCGGTAAAGCTCCATATCCTGATGCACTTTCAGCGAACCGTCGCGGGCGTCCGGCGAAAGCACCAGCTGTTTGCCCTGGGTAGCGTCAAAGCGGCGCTGCTCGTAGCGCGGCTCGATACCGTTAGTTTCCGGAATGATCCAGATTTGGTACAGGCGCAGACGATCGGTTTTGCTCGGGTTGTACTCAGAGTGGCGTACTCCGGTACCGGCGCTCATTATCTGGAATTCACCCGCCGGAACCTGCTCTTTGTTACCCATGCTGTCCTGATGCTCTACCGCACCTTCCAGGACATAAGTCAGGATTTCCATGTCTTTATGCGGATGGGTCCCGAAGCCCTGCCCCGCATCGATAACATCATCGTTAATCACGCGCAGCGCTGAAAAACCCATGAAGTTAGGATCGTAATAGTTAGCAAACGAGAAGGTGTGCCAGGAGTCCAGCCAGCCATGGTTAGCGTGTCCGCGGTCATTTGCTTTGCGTAAGAAAATCATCTTGTTTACCCCGTCTGTTTTCGATGGGGTAAGTGTGGACGCAATCATTGCCCAATCATAGAGGGTGAAAATTGACTCCTCTGTTCAAAAAAAGTGAACAAGCACAGAGGAGCCATTTAGCCTTAGTTGGCGAGGGTTATCGTGGCAGGTGACGCCTGCTCAAACGCGCGTTCCAGCAGCTCAAGGTTGGTAAGAACGTCAGTTTCCTTGACGTAATTTTCCGCGCCGTTGGTCAGCGTTTCATAGAGCGCATCATAGACGCGTCCGTAGTCGCCCGGCTCGGGCGTGATCTCTTCACGCACCGTTTCGCCCGCCTCGTTGACATACTCCAGAATGCCCACGCTGTCGTCTGCGGCAAAGCCCGCGTCGCCCGGCATGATATTCGCTTTCAGGCTGGTCTCCTGCTGATCGACGCCATATTTAACGAACGAGCCTTTACGGCCATGGACGATAAATTTCGGATAATCGATTTTGACCAGATGGCTGGTTTTCACAATCGCTTTCAGATCGCCATAGAAGAGTTGTGCTTCAAACGTATCGTCAGGGTTGGCTTTGTTGCGCAGGCTGCGAATGTCGTACGCGGCGTGATCCGGGCGGCCAAACAGCGAGATAATTTGATCCATGGTGTGCACGCCGAGGCCATAAAACGAGCCATCCTGCGGCAGACCCGGCTTGCTTTCCGCTTCCGGGCGGTAGTAGTCAAAATGACTTTCGATCTCGACGATTTCACCCAGTTTGCCGCTCTCAATCACCTTTTTGGTGGTGAGGAAGCAGGAGTCAAAACGGCGGTTCTGATACGGCGTCACCGTCAGGCCTTTGCTTTTCGCCAGCTCAAATAGCGTGATCGCTTCAGCCATGGTCGGCGTGAAAGGCTTCTCGACCAGCACGTTTTTACCCGCTTCCAGCGCGCGTTTTGCATAGTCGAAATGGCTATCGGCATGGGTACAGACGATCACCAGTTTGACCTGCGGATCGTTAAGTACTTCGTCCAGATCGCTGGTGAAGTGGATGTGCTGATAGTCGGGATGTTGCTCCTCTGGCTTCGGATGGCGGCGGAAGATGTGCGCCACGTGCCAGCTGGCTTTACGGTTGAGAACATAAGGCAGGTGATAACGGGTGGTGCTTTTACCAAATCCAATAAATGCGCAATGTAGAGTCATCGTGTCGTCCTTTGCAGAATATCTCTCTTTACCTTAGACCAGGCGCGGCGAGAGCTAAAACCAGAAGCTTCTATTTATCGATTATTGTTATGTTTTTAAGCCATTTATAAATTCCGATTTTTCTTCCGCGCTCTTGATCGCCACCCCTAATTCCCGCATAAAACACGCGGCAATATCCTTTTGCCCCTTTCATAAGTCAGAAGCACCCACCACGCAGGGAGTTGCGCGCAATACAGCATGGATAAGCACTACTGGTATTTAAATCTCGCTCTTGCTTTTTGGGCCTTCGCGCTGGGGAGCTGGTGCATTGACGCACGGCTCTGGGCACTGGTTGCGGCATCGCTAACGCTTCTCGGCTTCTTCTTACACTTTGTACAACATCAGGTTAACGCTATGTTTGGTAAAGAGAAAACCCCAAAAACGCCCCCACTACAACCGATTGCAGCCTCACTGATTAACGAAAAGGAGACGCTGCGCGATGAGAAGCAGAACACGGTTGTCGCCAGCGGCACCAACTTTGTCGGCAACATTACCTCGAACGGGCAAGTGCATATTTACGGCACGCTTACCGGCAATATCGAAGCGAAAGACAACATTATTCGCATCATGCGTAACGGCGTGGTTGAAGGTAACCTCTCCTGTCGCGAACTGTTTATTGATGGCACGGTGAACGGCGAGTGCAGCAGCGAAACGCTGAATATCGAAGAGAATGGCAACATCAATGGCACGCTGACCTACAGCGCGCTGACCATCAAGAAAGGCGGCACCTTCTCAGGCCAGGCAAAACTCACCGCGCCAGTAGCAAAATTAAGCGTTGAGAAAGAGAAGAAGCGAGCCGCTGAATAGCAGGTAAAAAAAAGCCAGCACCCGGCTGGCTAAGAAATACTGGAAGCAATGTGAGCAATGTCGTGCTTTCAGGATTACCGTACGGTTTCCCTGAACGCATGGCAATAATAATCATTATCATTCGCACTTGTCTACCCCCTGTGACAAAAAATGGCAGTTGACGCTTCGCCTGAAAGACCGGAATGTGAAAGCTAACCCAACCAACAGGAGAAGCAGGATGAGCGAGATAGTGATACGCCACGCTGAAATGCACGATGTCGAACCGTTACGACAGATTTACGCGCAGCCCGAGGTGTATCAAAACCTACTCCAGCTACCTCATCCCTCTTCCGACCACTGGCATAAACGCGTGACGCCGCAGCCGGGCCGCCGGGATCTGATTGCCACGCTTGATGAGCGGGTAGCGGGCCATCTCGGTTTAATGGTCGAGCAGAACCCGCGTCGCAGCCACGTCGCCAGCTTTGGCATTATGGTTGCGCCGCAGTTTCAAAACCGCGGCGTCGCCAGCACGTTAATCAACGAGATGGTGCAATTGTGCGATAACTGGCTGCGCATCGACCGCATTGAGTTGTCGGTTTTCGCCGATAACGCACCCGCGCTGGCGGTCTACCGTAAGTTTGGTTTTGAAGTGGAAGGCACGGCGAAGCGTCATGCGCTGCGTAACGGCGAGTATGTCGATTCGTACTATATGGCGCGAATGAAGGGCTAAAAGATCCCTCTCCCGGCCGGGAGAGGGAAATTGCTTTAATATCCTGAGGTTAAATCATCTACCGAACGCGGATCGGACGCACCATACAGCGTGCCGTCCGGCCCAACCATAATGCTCTGCGTACTCCCCATTGAGGCTTTCACGGCGACTTTCTGCCCCTTCTGCTCCAGCAGTTCCAGAGTGTCAGGGCTAAAACCCTTCTCCACGCGCAGTTCGTCCGGCAACCACTGATGATGGAACCGTGGCGCATTGGTCGCTTCGGCAACGTTCATTCCATAATCGATGGTGTTCACTACCATTTGCAGCACGGTAGTGATAATCCGGCTGCCGCCAGGGCTACCGGTGACCAGCCAGGTTTTGCCATCTTTCAACACAATGGTTGGCGACATGGATGAGAGCGGACGTTTGCCCGGCCCGATAGCATTCGCATCGCCGCCCACCAGGCCATAAACATTTGGCACACCCGGTTTGGCGGAGAAATCATCCATCTGGTTGTTCATCAGAATGCCGGTATTGCCAGCCACAATGCCGCTGCCAAACACGGTGTTCAGCGTATAGGTCACCGCTACGGCATTCCCCTCTTTATCCACCACCGAGAAGTGCGTGGTCTGGTTACTCTCATAAGGTTCCAGCTTGCCAGGGCGGATCTGGCTGGAGGGGCGCGCTTTATTGACATCAATCTGTTCAGCAATCGATTTGGCGTACGCTTTGCTGGTCAGCGCCTGCCACGGCACTTTGACAAAATCGGGGTCGCCAAGGTATTCAGAGCGGTCGGCGTAGGCATACTTTTCCGCCTCCGCCATTACCTGCATCGCATCCGCGCTGCCGAAGCCATATTTCGCCAGGTCGAAATTCTCCAGGATGTTAAGGATCTGAATGATATGGATCCCGCCAGAGGATGGCGGCGGCATGGAGTAGACCTGATAACCGCGGTAGTCGCCGCTCACCGGCGTACGCTCAACGGCTTTATAATTTGCCAGATCCTCTTTGGTGATCAGCCCGCCATTTTTGCTCATCTCCTGTGCGATCTGCTCTGCCGTTGTGCCTTTATAGAAACCATCCGACCCCTTTTCAGCAATCAGTTCAAGGCTCTTCGCGAGGTTGGCTTGCACCAGCTTGTCACCCTTCTTCAGCGGCTCACCCTCTTTCCAGAAGATCGCCTTACTGGTGTCGTGGTTCGGCAGCACTTCACTGCCGTAGGTTTTGAGATCGTCCGCCAGCGCATCGTTAACCGTGAAGCCCTGCTTCGCCAGTTTGATGGCAGGCTGCACCACCTTTTTCAGCGGCAGCGAGCCGTACTTCTCCAGCGCCAGCGAGAAGCCGGCGACCGTGCCGGGCGTACCGGAAGCGAGATGGGAGGTCAGGGATTTTTTGCTGTCCGGGTTGCCCTGTTCATCAAGGAACATATCGCGCGTAGCGGCTGCGGGCGCCATTTCGCGGAAATCGATCGCCGTGACCTTGCCCTCTTTAGTGCGGATCATCATAAACCCGCCACCGCCCAGGTTGCCCGCCTGCGGATGGGTCACCGCCAGCGCATAACCTACCGCGACCGCCGCATCGACCGCATTACCGCCCTCTTTGAGGATCTCCACACCCACGCGGGTCGCGGCTTCATCTACCGAGGCCACCATCCCCTGATGGGCTACTACCGGATGAAAGACATCGGCTTCTACCCCATACGAAACGGGGGCTGGCGCGGGTGCCTGAGCAGGCGGCGGCGCAGCGCCGACACTGAAACATGCTCCCGCCGTCAGCGCGGCGATTGCCGCCCAACGCGCAAACTGCTGTTTGATCATCGTCGTTCTCCACAAAGAAGGGCTACAGTTCCCGCTTAAGTCTGGTTCACAATGCGCAAAAAATCATGGTCATGCAGGAATGCGACTAAACTTAGGGGCAGGCCTCAACGGGAGGAGATGAGAATGAAACGCCTTGTGATTGTGGCAGCCCTGCTGCCGTTTACCGCTTTCGCACAGCCGCTTAACCCGACAAATAACCCGAATCAACCGGGATATGTCGTGCCAAGCCAGCAGCGGATGCAGACGCAAATGCTCAACCAGCAACAGCAGCAGCAAGGATTACTGAAACAGCAGCAGCAGACGCAGAGCCGCCAGCAGCAGCAGAACCTGCAAATGCAGATGAACGATAATTCACAGCGAATAAGGCAGGCTCAGCCGGGGGAGCTCGACCCCGCCCACCAGCAAGTGCTCCCCAACAGCAACGGCGGGATGTTAAGCCAGGGCAGCAGTAGCGGTGGCGGGATGCTCAGCCAGCCGGGTAGTAACGACGCAGGAGCGTTAAGCCAGAGCAGCAATAATGGCGGCAGCGGGATGTTACATCCGCAAAACAGCGCCAGCGGTTCGACCCTGCAGCAGCCGCATATGCTGCCGCAGACCCAAACGCAAAGTGGCGGCATGCTGCACAGCACACCGCAAACCACTACGCCTTAAGCACCAAAGTGGGGCCCGATAGCGTCAATATTATCCGTACAGATGCAATCGACGCCCCACGCCAGCAACTCCGCCGCACGCGCCGGCTGATTCACCGTATAAACCAGAATGCGCAGGCCGGCGTCGCGCAGCATGCAGACGCGCGCTTCATCAAGCAATTTGTGGTTGAGATGAATAGAGGTGCAGGCCAGGCGGTCAGTCACCTCCTGCCAGTCATCGCGCCAGGTATCCATCAGCAGACCGCGCGGCAGTTCCGGTGCGGCCTGTTGTGCCGCTTCCAGTGCGTCGATCTCAAACGACGAGAGCAGCGGCGGGGTCATCTCTGACCACAACTCGCGGGCAGCAAGCGCAACAGCTTTGCCCGTCAGCGGGCCGGTGCCGGTCGTCGGTTTGATTTCAATATTCGCCATCATGCCATGCTGCTGGCAGCGCTGCGCCACTTCCGCCAGCAGCGGCAACGTCTCGCCTTTAAACTCGCCGCTGTACCAGCTCCCGGCATCGACTTTCAGCAGATCGCTCCACGCCAACTCGCCCGCCACGCCCCAGCCATTGCTGGTACGCTCCAGGTTGTCGTCATGCAGCAGGAAGATCTGCCCATCTTTTGATAATTTGGCGTCAAATTCGATCATTGTGTGGCCATATCTGGCGCCGACATCGATCGCTGCCAGGGTGTTTTCCGGAGCCAGTTTTCCACCGCCGCGATGGGCGACGATGCGGGGATAGGGCCAGTTATTCATACGCGTTGTCCTGTTTCACCATCGAATAAGTGCAGGTGATGTTCAGCCAGATGCAGCCACAGCGTGCTGCCGGGTACCGGGCGCTCCTGATGAGACAGACGCGCCACCAGTTTCTGCTCACCCCAGCGGCCATGGGCCAGATTATCCGCCCCGAGCATCTCCAGCGTATCCATCACCAGCGGTACGCCGCCTGCGGCTTGTGAGCTTAACGCAATATGTTCCGGGCGGATACCCAGCGTCATTTTCCGCCCGGCATAACCGCGATAGTGCCAGTTAATCGGCAATGCCATGCCGCTTGCCAGCTCAAAGTGAGTGCCGGTCTGGCTGATATGCCCATCGAGTAAATTCATCGCCGGGCTGCCGATAAAGCTCGCGACAAAACGGCTGGCGGGCTTTTCATACACCTCAACTGGCGTACCGATCTGCTCGGCGACGCCTTTATTCATCACCATCACGCGCTGCGCCAGCGTCATCGCTTCCACCTGATCGTGGGTGACATAGAGCGAGGTGGTGTTAAGGCGGCGATGCAGCTGCTGCAACTCAAGGCGCATCTGCACGCGCAGCTTGGCATCAAGGTTAGAGAGTGGCTCATCAAACAGGAAAACCGCCGGATCGCGCACAATCGCGCGGCCCATCGCCACGCGCTGGCGCTGACCGCCCGAAAGCTCACGCGGTCGACGCTTCAGCAGGCCTTCAAGCTCGAGAATACGCGCCGCTTCCGCCACGCGTCCGGCAATATGCGCCTTGCCCATGCCGCGGATTTTCAGCCCCCAGGCCATGTTCTCCTCCACGCTCATGTGCGGATAAAGTGCATAGTTCTGGAACACCATCGCGATGCCGCGATCTTTCGGCTCCTTCTCCGTGACGCGCTGGCGGTCAATCCAGATATCGCCGCCGGAGACGCGCTCCAGCCCGGCAACCATGCGCAGCAGCGTCGACTTTCCGCAGCCCGATGGGCCAACCATGACAATAAATTCGCCGTCGGCCACATCCAGCGTCAGCGGCTCAATCACCTGAGTTTTCCCGCCGTCCCAACTTTTTGTCACTGCCTGTAATTTTAGAGATGACATCTTATTTCTCACTGTCGACCAGACCGCGCACAAAGGCGCGCTGCATGGTTAAAACGATAACAACCGGGGGGATCAGCGTCAGCAGCATCGCGGCCATCACCTGGTTCCACTGCGTCGTACCCTCACCGCTCGACATCATCCCTTTAACGCCCGCCACGGCGGTGCCGAGGTTGACGTCGCTGATAATCAACAGCGGCCATAAATACTGGTTCCAGCCGTAGATAAAGGTGATGACGAACAGCGCCGCAAGATTGGTGCGCGACAGCGGCAGCACAATGTCGCGGAAAAAGCGCATTGGCGAGGCGCCATCAATGCGCGCGGCTTCGATTAGTTCATCCGGCAGCGTCATAAAGAACTGACGGAAGAGAAAAGTCGCGGTAGCAGAGGCCATCAGTGGCAAAGTCAGGCCGGTATAGCTGTCGAGCATCTTAAGGTTGGCGATCACTTCCACCGTCGGGAAGATGCGCACCTCTACTGGCAGCATCAAGGTACTGAAGATCATCCAGAAGAAGAGGTTTCGCAGCGGAAAACGAAACCAGACGATGGCGAAGGCCGAGAGGATCGAAACTGAGATTTTCCCTACGGTTATCACCAGCGCCATGATGAAACTGTTAGTCAGCATCAGCCAGAAGGGCGCGCTGTGGGGACCGACGCCGTTAACCCAAATCGCGCGCAGGTTCTCCCACAGATGGCCGCCGGGGATCAGCGTCATCGGCGTGTCGTACACCGCGTTGTTATCAAGCGTGGCAGTGACAAACGCGACGTAGAGCGGAAACAGCACCACCGCAACGCCTAAGATAAGCATGATATGGCTGAACAGCGTCAGCCCTGGGCGATTCTCAATCATTGGTAGCGCACCTTACTTTCGACATAACGGAACTGCACCACCGTCAGCACAATCACCAGCACCATCAGGATCACCGACTGCGCCGCAGAGGCGGAGAGATCCAGCCCGGCAAACCCTTCGCGGTAAATCTTATAAATCAGCGTGGTGGTTGCCTGCACCGGGCCACCGGCTGTCGCCGCATCGATAACCGGGAACGTATCGAAGAAGGCGTAGACGAGGTTGACCACCAGCAGAAAGAAGCTCACGGGTGCGATCAGCGGCAGTGAAAGCTTGAAGAAACGGCGAATGGGTCCTGCGCCATCAATGGCGGCGGCTTCCACCAGCGAGCGGGGAATCGACTGCAACGCGGCGAAGAAGAAGAGGAAGTTGTAGCTGATCTGCTTCCAGACCGAGGCGAACACCACCAGAAACATCGCCTGACCACTGTTTTGCGCATGGTTCCAGTCATAGCCGAACTGCTCAAGGAAGTGCGTAATCAAGCCGCGTCCGGGATTGAACAAAAAGATCCACAATACGGCGGCAACAGCAGGCGCCACCGCATAGGGCAGCAGCATCAACGTCTGGTAGATGCGGCTGCCACGCACCACGTTATCCACCAGCGCGGCAAAGAACAGCGAAACCAGCAGACCGCTGAAGGTGACCATCGCGCTAAAACGGATCGTCGTCCAGAAGGCGTCGAGGTAGTAGCTGTCATGAAACAGCGCGGTAAAGTTATCCAGCCCGACAAACTGGCTGGAGAGACCAAAGGGATCGACGCTCTGCACGGAGTACCACAGCGCTTCGCCCGCAGGCCAGAGAAAGAAAATCACTGTAATCGCCAGCTGCGGCGCGACGAGCAGATAGGGTAGCCAGCGTGAACGAAACACCGGACGGGATGCGGACATAGCAAGACTCTTTTTGAAAATGCCGGGGGGCGGCGACGCGATAGATTGACCGATTTACAGGCCGGACAAGCGCTGCGCTTACCCGGCCCTTAGTACATTAAGACTTGGTCGACTGCTGGAAGCGGCGCAGCAACTGGTTACCGCGCTCAACCGCAGAGTCCAGCGCTTGTTGCGGGGTCTTCTTACCGGTCCACACGCTCTCCAGCTCTTCATCAAGCACGGTGCGGATCTGCGGCATATTGCCCAGACGCAGCCCTTTGGTGAAGGCCAACGGCGGCTTGTTCAGCATCTGGCGCGTGGCGATATCTGCCCCAGGGTTTTTATCATAGAAGCCCTGCTGGCGGGTCAGATCGTACGCCGCCTTGGTGACAGGCAGATAACCGGTTTTCTGATGCCACTCGGCAGCGATTTCCGGTTTGGTCAGGAAGTCGAGGAACTGCGCCACGCCTTTGTAAGTCGCGTCATCTTTGCCCTTCATTACCCACAGGCTGGCACCGCCGATAATGGCGTTTTGCGGCGCGCCCTTCACGTCGGCGTCGTAGGGCATCATGCCGACACCGTAGTTAAATTTCGCATAGTGGCGAATATCCGCCAGCGAACCGGATGAGGCGGTGGTGATGGCGCAATCGCCGTTATAGAACTTCTCGGTGGATTCATCTTTACGGCCAAAGTAGCTGAATTCGCCCTTCTTATTCAGCTCTTCCAGCATGGCGATATGCTTCACCTGCTCCGGCTTGTTGAACTCCAGCACCGCATCGGTACCGTCAAAACCGTTGTTTTTAGTGGCAACCGGCAGACCGTGCCAGGCGCTAAAGTTCTCAATCTGGATCCAGCCCTGCCAGCCGCTGGCGTAGCCGCACTTCATGCCCGCCGCTTTTAGCTTCGCTGTGTAAGCCGCCAGATCCTGCCAGGTTTTTGGCGGTTGATCCGGGTTCAGACCTGCTTTTTTGAAAGCATCTTTATTGTAATAAAGCACCGGTGTGGAGCTGTTAAACGGTTGAGAGAGCAGATGCCCGGTTTTTGAATCGGTGTAGTAACCCGAAACGGTCGGCACAAACTGGCTTTCGTCAAAGGTGATACCCGCATCTTTAAAGACCTCGTAAACCGGCTTGATCGCTTTAGAGGCCATCATCGTTGCGGTGCCAACCTCGTAAACCTGCAGCAGCGCTGGCGCATTGCCGGTGCGGAAGGCGGCAATGCCCGCGCTCAGGTTCTGCTCGTAGTTGCCTTTATAGACCGGAACGATTTTGTAGTCAGGGTGGGTATCATTAAAACGTTGCGCCAGGGAGTCGACCTCTTTGCCTAACTCGCCTTCCATGGAGTGCCAGAACGGGATAGTGGTTACGGCCATGGCATTGCCAGCAAAAACAAATCCCAGCGCCAGACCCAAAGCTGTATGTCGTAACGTCGTCATTATGCTCTCTCTTGTTATACGGGATGCGCGATATCACGCGTTTTGTGCTCGCGAGGTAACATGACACGCTCGAATGACAGAAAAATAACTTTTTAATTACAAAAGCATGACAGCCAGGCGTCAGGCAGATGTCGGGCAAGTGATGGAAAGATGAAGGAAAAATGGCGGTTTAGACAAAGGGCTTCCCGGCGAACCAGGAAGCCCTTTAAGCGGCGCTCGAAGGCAACGCTGCAACAACATCATCGCACCTGAAAGGCAGGGATTGCTCCCTGCCCCAGGTCGCTACTTACCGGATTCGTAAGCCATCAAAGCCGCCACCTCTCTCCTTGTCCCGGTAGCGAAGCTCGCACAGGGATTTGCGGGTCAGATAGGTGAATATCAGCAGCGTGAAGCAGAGAATAAACACGCAGCAGATAAAAGTTTGCGGGATTTTCATAGCCTATAACTCCTTGCCTTTCAGCAGGTAAGAGGCTACGCTGACGTTGTTGATGCGTTGGTGTAGCCTCGGGTTAATTGAAAAATTGACTCGGGGCTTTCATCTTTCTGCCTCACAACATTTCTGCGTATTACTTCTAAATGCAGCCCATGAGGCAAAAAGCCTCAAGCGCCGCCCGCATCATATCCCGGCCACACGCCATACTTCATGGCTGAAATATATTTTTCAGATTTAAACCCGATCGCTGATGTTACTGTTTTCACTAATAAAAAAGGGCTTCCCAGCGAACCAGAAAGCCCCTTGTTTGCGCAGCTTCACTTCCTTGCCTTTCCGCAGGTAAGAGGCTACGCTGACGTTGCTAAGGCGTCGGTGTAGCCTCGGGTTAATTGAAAAATTGACTCGGGGCTTTCATCTTTCTGCCTCACAACATTTCTGCATAACTTCCTGAAGCGCAGCCATGAGGCAAAAAGCCTCAAGCGCCGCCCGCATCCTGTTGCGAACCCTCTCGCTGCGTATGGTTGAAGTGCATTTTTCAGAAAAAAGCCGGCCCTTGCGAGGCCGGTTTTTATGTCTTTACTTCAAATTGTTAGCCGCCGAGGTAAGCGCTTCTCACCGCTTCATTCGCCAGTAGCGCATCGCCGGTATCTTCGAGCACAACATGCCCGTTCTCCAGCACATAGCCGCGATCGGCGAGCTTCAGCGCCTGGTTAGCATTCTGCTCCACGAGGAAGATGGTCATCCCCTCTTTACGCAACTGCTCAATGGTGTCGAAGATCTGTTGAATGATAATCGGTGCCAGCCCGAGCGACGGCTCATCCAGCAGCAGCAGGCGCGGCTGGCTCATCAGCGCGCGGCCTATCGCCAGCATCTGCTGCTCACCGCCGGACATGGTGCCGGCACGCTGTATGCGGCGTTCATGCAGGCGCGGGAAGAGTTCATACACCCATTTAATACGCGTCTGATATTGATCGCGGTGGGCGAAAAAGCCGCCCATCGCCAGGTTCTCTTCCACGGTCATCCGCGAGAAGACGCGGCGGCCTTCCGGCACGATCGCGACCGCTTCACGCATAATCTTCGCCGTTTGCCAGTCGGTAATATCTTTACCATCAAACACCACGCGGCCGCTGGTGGCGCGCGGATCGCCGCACAGCGTGCCGAGCAAGGTGGTTTTCCCCGCACCGTTGGCACCAATCAGGGTCACGATCTCTCCCTGGTTAATATGCAGACTGACCTCGTGCAGCGCCTGGATTTTGCCGTAGTGGGCGCTAACTTTGTCGAAAGATAACATTGCGTTTTCCATCTTATGCCTCACCCAGATAAGCGCGGATCACGTCCGGGTTGTTACGAATCTCTTCCGGCGTCCCGTTGGCCAGCGGTGTTCCCTGGTTGACGACATAGATCCGGTCGGAAATACCCATCACCAGTTTCATATCATGCTCAATCAGCAGGATGGTGGTGTTGTGATGGTTACGCAACTCGACGATCAGCTCATCCAGCTCTTTGGTCTCTTTCGGGTTTAACCCTGCCGCCGGTTCATCCAGCATCAGGATCTCCGGCTGCGTCACCATGCAGCGGATAATCTCCAGACGGCGCTGATCGCCATAAGCCAGATTGCTGGCCTGGCGGTTGGCGTGCGCTAACAAACCGATCCTCTCAAGCCAGGTCGCGGCGCGATCGAGCGCTTCGCTCTGCGTGCGGCGAAACGCGGGCGTCTTCAACAGGCCAGAGAAGAGGCCGGTTTTTAACTGCTGATGCTGAGCAACCAGTAAGTTCTCAATCACCGTCATTTCACGGAACAGACGCACATGCTGAAAGGTACGCACCACGCCCATACGCGCGATTTGCTGGCCCGGCAGCCCTTCAAGATGCTGGTCGCGCAGCATAATGGTGCCGCCGGTGGGTTTATAAAAGCCGGTCAGGCAGTTGAAGACGGTGGTTTTCCCCGCGCCGTTTGGGCCAATCAGCGAGACAATCTCCTGCGGTCGCAGCTCCAGCGAGACGTTGTTGACCGCCAGCAAACCGCCGAAGCGCATCATCAGGCCATTTACCGATAACAGTGGCTGACTCATGCCTGCTCTCCTTTTGCCTGGCCGTTTTTCAATTTCAGCTGCGGCCGCGTCATCGGCAGCAGGCCCTGCGGACGCCAGATCATCATCAGCACCATCAAACCACCCAGCATTAACATGCTGTATTCATTGAAATCACGCATCAGTTCGCGCGAGACCACCAGCAGAATAGCGGCGAGGATCACCGCGAACTGCGAGCCCATCCCGCCCAGTACGACAATCGCCAGTACAAAGGCGGATTCGGCAAAGGTGAAGGACTCCGGGCTGACAAAGCCCTGGCGCGCGGCAAACAGCGTGCCAGCAAAACCTGCGAATGCGGCGCTGATGGTAAATGCCGTCAGCTTGATACGTGTCGGGTTGAGACCCAGCGAGCGGCAGGCGATCTCATCTTCACGCAGTGCTTCCCACGCGCGGCCCAGCGGCATACGCAGCAGGCGGTTGATAACGAACAGCGTCAGCACCACCAGCAGCAGCGCCACCAGATAGAGGAATACCACACGGTCGCTCGGATCGTATTTCACATTGAAGAAGTTGCTGAAGGTATCCCAGCCCCCTTCGCGCGCTGTGCGGCTGAACTCAAGGCCAAACAGCGTCGGTTTCGGGATCTGGCTGATGCCGTTTGGCCCACCGGTCACTTCGGTGTTGTTAAGCAGAAGAATGCGCACAATCTCACCGAAGCCCAGCGTTACAATCGCCAGGTAGTCGCCGCGCAGACGCAGCACCGGGAAGCCGAGCAGGAAACCGGCAGCGGCAGAGACCAGCCCCGCCAGCGGCAGGCAGGTCCAGAAGCCAAGCCCGTAATAGTGGTTCAGCAGCGCAAAGGTGTAGGCACCGATCGCGTAAAAACCGCCGTAGCCCAGCACCAGCAGGCCGGAAAGGCCAACCACCACGTTCAGCCCCAGACCGAGGATGATGTAGATCATCGTCATGGTGGCGATATCAATGGTGCCGCGCGACACCATAAACGGCCACACTACGGCAATCACCAACAGCGCCAGCAGGAACAGCTTCTGCTTAACGGTAGATCCATCAATCGCCGGCAGGACAAATTTCGGCCCCGAAACGCCTTTCAGGCTCTTCTGGAAAACAGGGCGCAGTAACTGGAAGAAAAAGACCACGGCGGTGCCGATGAAGATCCACTGCCAGCGGATATCCGCCGCTTTATCGACCACCAGTTTGGTGCCATTCAGCTCCAGTTGAACGCCCATAAAGACGCCCGCAAGGATGAAGAACATGGCGGCAGAGAGCAGCGCCATCGCAAAATGCATCGGTTTCATACTTTCTCTACCTCCGGGCGACCGAGGATACCGGTCGGCATCACCAGCAGGACGCCAATCAGCAGCGCGAAGGAGACCACATCTTTATACTCAGTGCTCAGGTACGCTGAAGAGAGCGCTTCCGCCACCCCGAGGATCAGCCCCCCAATCATCGCGCCAGGAATGCTGCCGATACCACCCAGCACCGCGGCGGTGAATGCTTTCATACCCGCCATAAAGCCGATGTAGGGGTTTATCACGCCATAGAACTGGCCGAGCAGCACGCCAGCAACCGCCGCCATCGCCGCGCCAATCACAAAGGTCAGCGCAATCACCCGATCGGTGTTGATGCCGAGCAGGCTCGCCATTTTCAGGTCTTCAGCACAGGCGCGGCAGGCGCGTCCCATGCGCGAATAGCGGATAAAGAGCGTTAATGCGAGCATGGCAACAAAGGTGACGATCCAGATAACCAGCTGCATTGTGGTGATGGAGGCGGCGAAGTTTTCGCTGCTGCCGATAGTCCACTGGCCGTTGAACAGGCTTGGCAACGCCACGTCGCGCGAGCCTTCCGTCAGGCTGACGTAGTTTTGCAGGAAGATGGACATGCCGATGGCGGAGATAAGCGCAATCAGACGCTTGGAGCTGCGCACCGGGCGGTAAGCAACGCGCTCGATACTCCAGCCGTAGGCACTGGCGATAATAATCGCGCCGACAAAACCTGCCCCGACCAGCAGCCAGCTTGAGTCGATGCCCATCATCATCAGGGCAGCGATAATCATAAAGGAGACGTAGCTGCCGATCATGTAGACCTCGCCATGGGCGAAGTTAATCATGCCGATAATGCCGTACACCATGGTGTAGCCAATGGCGATCAGGGCGTAAGTGCTGCCCAGCGTGACGCCGTTGAACATCTGCTGCAAGAAATAGAGAAACTGCTCAGACATAACTTAACCTTCTTAAATCTCTCAAGATTTTCGTCAAAAGAGAGGGATGACTGTGACTTCGCCACACAGGACGAACCATCGGCGTGTCGTTGCAAGACACTCAACTTAAATCCCTTCAGATCGCCTTTTTCATCCCAGTTCGGCGGCCCTGTTTCGGTTTTAGCCCCGTTGGCTTTTAACGCGTTAATCAGGTCAGCGGCTTGTTTCAGCGTCCCCGGCGCAGCATCTCTCCACTATCCGGTTAATAACCACCGTAGTAGACAAAGACGATATTTTCTTTTTTTAGATGAGCGTTAAGCGCAGAAAAAACTACTTCCCTGACGGTAATACCTTTTAAACAAGACCGCGTTGCCATGACCGGCTTTCAATCATTCCCGCGACAAATGTTTTCGCGTGCCTTTTCATGCCTGCTACCCCGTTCGTGATGTTGTGTGAAAATTTTGTTTTTATATGGTTAAAAAGCATTCTGTACTTTTAATGCACAATGCTATTTTTATCAGCGCCTTTAATGAGTTAGCGTGGTTTTCTGGCGTAAACCATACTAAATACTCTATTTTTCAGGCGATTAAGCAGAGATAATATTCTGTATTAAGCGCGAGATAAACATCTAAAAGTGGGGCTTTCAGCATAAAATAACGGCAGTATACGCGGTAGAAAGCGCCATCATTCAGGTTAAAATCCTGTGTCTTTTTCGATCTCTGATGTTTCTGGCTATGCCAGTCGCTGCGCTAAAACTATTCACCTGTTGTATTAAATATAAAAAAGTCTCCAGCCCCGGCGGGTGAAATTGTTTACACTCATTCCCTGTTTCACGTTTTGGACAAACGGTAGATGAAATTAACCATTATCCGGCTGACCAGTTTCAGCGAGCAGGATCATATTGATTTAGCGAAAATCTGGCCGGAATACTCCCCCGCCTCTCTGCATATTGACGATACGCACCGCATTTACGCCGCACGGTTTAATGACCGCCTGCTGGCCGCCGTACGGGTGACGTTGCGCGGCACCGAAGGCGTGCTGGATTCGCTGCGTGTGCGTGATGTCACTCGCCGTCGCGGCGTCGGGCAATACCTGGTGGAAGAGGTGATGCGCGATAATCCGGCGATGACCAGTTGGTGGATCGCAGATATCGGCGTTGAAGATCGCGCCGTGATGGCCGCCTTTGCTCAAGCGCTCGGCTTTACCGCGCAGCAAGATGGCTGGGAAAAGCGCTAAAAATAGCGGGCAAGGTGAGCCATGCCTGAGCGCAATTTCATGTCGCAGGAAGTCGTTAATCCCCGGAAGCTTACAGGCGTAAGCGACCGGGGCGAATGCAGCCAACGCACCTATGGCGCGAAAGGCGACTATCAAATACTCATCACTTCGCGTCGGTCGCGGTACCGTTCGCATGCCAGGTAAAGACGCCGAACTCAAAGCCCTTCAGATCGCCCTTCTCATCCCACGTCAGCGGCCCCATCACGGTTTCAACAGAGTGACCTTTCAGATAGGTGGCGATTTCAGCCGGATCGTCAGACTGGTTCAGGCCCGCAGCCAGCGACTGCAGCGCGGCGTAGGTGGTCCAGACAAACGCGCCGCTCGGATCCTGTTTCTTGCCTTTGATGGCATCCACAATCGGTTTGTTCGCCGGTACCTGATCGTAGTTCTTCGGCTTGGTGACTAACATCCCTTCGGCAGACTCCCCGGCGATGTTAGAGAGCGACACGTTCGCCACGCCTTCCGGTCCCATAAACTGGGTTTTCAGACCGGCCGCGCGCGCCTGGCGCAGGATCTGGCCCATCTCAGGGTGGTAACCGCCGTAGTAAACAAAGTCGATATTCTCTTTCTTCAGACGCGCCACCAGCGTGGAGAAATCTTTTTCACCGGCGGTGATGCCGTCAAAGAAGACCACGTTGGCATTGCCTTTTTTCAGGCCATCCTGCACGGCGCGCGCCAGGCCTTCGCCATACTGCTGCTTATCATGAATGATAGCGATGCGCTTCGGCTTCACCTTATCGAGAATGTATTTCGCCGCCGTTGGACCCTGGTCAGAGTCGAGACCGGTGGTACGCAGCGTCAGTTTGTAACCGCGCGCGGTCAGCTCAGGGGCAGTAGCCGCAGGCGTGATCATCAGGATGCCTTCGTCTTCATAAATGTCGGACGCTGGCTGAGTGGAAGAGGAGCAGAGGTGGCCGATAACATATTTGATGCCGTCGTTAACCACTTTGTTGGCTACCGCTACCGCTTGTTTCGGGTCGCAGGCATCGTCATATTTCACCACGACCAGTTTGTCGCCTTTGACGCCGCCTTTTGCGTTGATATCGGCAACAGCCTGCTCAGCACCGGTAAATTCCTGATCGCCATACTGCGCAACCGGACCGGACATCGCACCGACAACGGCAACTTTGATATCTTTGGCGAATGCCACGTTGCTCATTGCTAACGCAATACATCCTGCCAGTAACGCTTTGCCCTTCATTTTCATCCTGAGTTTCCCCATTGTTATGGTTTTTGCAATTGTTGTGATGTTGTTATCTGGAATATTGCTTCGCTTATTACCCTAAGCAAAGAATATGATATTTGTTATTGTGCAGAATAGTGCCCTGTAAGCAGCATACTCTGCTAAAACATACCCCATTTTATGGAATAAGGAATAGCAATTTTGCAGGTTGTGCGGCAGAGCGATGCGAGAACGTGACAAAGCCGCCCATAAGGCGGCTGAATAATTACTACCTTAGCGACCGCTGGATAATATCCAGCGCTTTTCGGAACTGCTCATCAGGAATGGTCAGCGGATAGAGGAAGCGGATAACGTTGCCATAGACGCCGCAGCTTAGCAGCAGCAGCCCGGCCTGAAGCGCTTTATCCTGCACCTGTTTGGTGAACTCCGGGGACGGCGCGCCGCTTTGCGGATCCTGAAACTCGACCGCCACCATCGAGCCCTGCGCGCGGATATCGGCAATATGCGTGCAATGCGCTTTCGCATGGGTCAGCACTTCGACCAGATCTTTGCCCAGCTGGTTGGCGCGTTCGCACAGCTTCTCCTCTTCAATCACATCCAGCACCGCATGCGCTGCCGCCACCGCCAGCGGGTTACCGGCATAGGTACCGCCCAGGCCACCAGGCGCAGGAGCATCCATCACTTCGGCACGTCCGGCAACTGCCGAGAGCGGTAAACCGCCCGCCAGGCTTTTCGCCATAGTGATGAGATCGGGTTTGATGGCGTAATGCTCGCTAGCGAAGAGTTTGCCGGTGCGGGCAAAACCGCTCTGCACCTCGTCGATAATCAGCAGAATGCCGTGGCTGTCGCACAGGGCGCGCAGCGCCTGCATAAACTCTGGCGGAGCAATATTAAAGCCCCCTTCGCCCTGCACCGGCTCTAACAGGATTGCGGCGACCTGATCGGGCGCGATATCGGCTTTGAAGAGATGCGTCAGGCTTTGCAGCGCCTGTTTAGTGCTGACCCCGTGCAATTCATTTGGATAGTGGGCGTGATAAACCGAACCGGGAAACGGCCCGAAGCCGATCTTATAAGGTGCAACTTTTCCCGTCAGCGCCATGGTCATAAAAGTACGACCGTGAAAGCCGCCGCCAAAGGCGATAATGCCCGGACGTTTGGTATAAGCGCGGGCGATTTTCACCGCGTTTTCAACCGCTTCGGCGCCGGTAGAGAAGAAGGCAGTTTTCGCCGGGCCATCAATGGGAACCAGCGCGTTGATGCGCTCGGCAAGCGAGATATAGCTTTCGTAAGGAACGATTTGGTACGCGGTGTGCGTAAAGGCCTGGAGCTGTTTTTCGACTGCTGCCATCACTTTTGGGTGTCGATGGCCGGTATTTAGCACCGCGATCCCGGCGGCAAAATCAATTACCTCGTTGCCTTCCACATCCCACAGCGTGGCGTTTTCTGCTTTCTCAGCGTAGAAGCCGCACATCACGCCAACCCCGCGCGGCGTGGCGGCTACACGCCGCTGATGTAATTCACTATTCTTCACCTTTTTCCCCTCTCTGTGCCAACCCACAGAGTAAGTATATAGCGCCTTCGTTAAGACGACGTTTTAACCAGCACCGGGAGTGAGAGGAAATTCAGATAATAAAAAACCGGGTGAGCTTTCGCTGACCCGGTCTGTTTGCGGCTGGCGCTTACGCTTCGATAGCGGCGCGCAGTTTTTTCATCGCGTTCTTTTCAAGCTGTCGTACGCGTTCGGCGGAAACGCCGTAACGGTCGGCCAGCTCCTGCAGCGTGGACTTGTTATCTTCGTCCAGCCAGCGGGCGCGGATGATCTGCTGACTACGTTCGTCGAGACCCTGCATCGCATCGGTCAGCTTGTTGGCTGCCTGCTCTTCCCAGTTATCATCTTCAATGCCGTCAGCAAAGTTAGATGTTTTGTCCTGTAAGTAGAGCACCGGTGCCATCGGCTGGCCGTCCTGCGCATCGTCATCGGAAGACATATCAAACGTCATGTCCTGGGCCGCCATACGCGACTCCATTTCACGCACGTCTTTACTGGTTACACCCAGTTCGCGGGCAACCATTTCGACTTCGTCCTGGTTAAACCAGCCGAGACGCTGTTTAGCCTTACGCAGGTTAAAGAACAGCTTACGCTGTGCTTTGGTGGTCGCGACTTTCACGATACGCCAGTTGCGCAGCACATACTCGTGGATCTCAGCTTTGATCCAGTGCACGGCGAAAGAGACCAGACGCACACCGACTTCAGGGTTGAAGCGGCGTACCGCTTTCATCAGGCCGATATTTCCTTCCTGGATCAGATCCGCCTGCGGCAGACCATAGCCCGAGTAGTTACGAGCAATATGAACAACAAAGCGCAGGTGAGACAGAATCAGCTTTTTCGCTGCTTCCAGATCGCCCTGGTAATGCAGCTTTTCAGCCAGCGCCCGCTCTTCATCGGCCGTCAACATCGGCCATGCGTTAGCGGCCCGGACGTAAGATTCCAGGTTGCCAACAGGGGCTAAAGCTAAAGTTTGCATTTCTTTGGTCATTCAAATCCTCTCAATTCACTATCAACTGGCGGCGGTCTGTCCCCATCAGGCAACAAACATGCCAGCATTTTTGAGCAACGAGAATAGCATTCACTTTTTTATCAGACAGTGATTTTATCCACAAGTTCCTTGTAGGCGTGTGAATAAATTACGCACAAATTGTGACATCCGGATGAACAGCCGACGCGGGGAACAGCAAGATAGTTGGATACGCTCTCCCTGCAACGGTATTCGTCATTGCAGGGGAGGAGTATACCAGAGAATCGTTAGTCCGGAGTAAAGTGACGTAAATGTTGCACCGTCGCCAGCCAGGCGGCAATCCAGCCAATCATCGAGCACACCAGCAGTAGCAGCAAACATTCATCGAAAGATAAGCCACTTAACTCAAACTGCGTGCCGAAGACCTTCGCCACATCCGTCACCGCCGACGAGAGTCGCATCACCAAAATTTCAGACAAAATGAGCGATAAAAACGCGCCGGAGAAGCCAAGAAGCGCGCCGCCATAAAGGAACGGGCGCAGGATAAACCCGTCCGTTGCGCCAATCAACTTTTGCACATTAATGGTGTCACGACGGGCAAAGATGCTGAGACGCACGCTGTTGCCGATCACCAGGAAGACGGCAGCGATCATCAACACGCCAATCATGGCCGAAACGCGCCCGACCAGCCCGGTCAGCGCCGACAGACGCGCAAACCAGCTATCGTCCATACGCACTTCGTCAATGCCCTGCACGCGCGTAATGCGATCGCGAAGCGTGTTCAGCGCCTCGGTGCTCTGGAAATCGATTTTCGGCACCACCACCGCCACTGCCGGCAGCGGGTTCTCTTCCAGCATATCTAACGCGCCGCCAAAACCGGACCAGTTACGAAACTCGCCGAGCGCATCTTCGCGGGAGAGATAGTTCACCTTCTCAACGCCCGGTTCGGACTGCAACTGCCCGACCACCTGCTGCGCGGCGTTATCATCCAGCGCTTTATCGAAGTAGACGGTAATTTGCGGCGAAGGATAATACTGCGACGCCGCATGGCTGACGTTTTTATAGACCATATAGCAGACGCTCGGCAGCGTTAGCGAGATGGCAATCACCATCACTGTCAGGAACGTTGCCAGCGGTTTACTCTTCAGATCCTGCAGCGCACCGTGCCAGGCGTAGCGCATCTGCTCGTTGAAGACATTGGTTTTACGCGAAGGCGGTCGGGGGGCCTGCTTGCTGCGTCTCGGCGCGCTGCGGCTGCCTTCGCCCGCCGACGAGGCGGATTTGCGAAAACGGTCGAGCTTGCTGCCGAATTGCCGAATATGATTGATTGCGTCGCGCTTATTCACCCGCCAGGCCTCCATGCAAATGGCCGTCGCTCAGGCTCAGCATGCGGTACGAACGCCGGGAAATCAGCCCCATGTCGTGCGTCGCCATCAGTACCGTCACCCCAACGCGGTTAAACTCTTCAAACAGACGTAAAATCCCTTCAGACAGGGCTTCATCCAGGTTCCCGGTCGGTTCATCCGCCAGCAAGACGGCAGGTTTGTTCACCACCGCACGGGCGATGCCCACACGCTGCTGTTCACCGCCGGAGAGCTGGATCGGGAAGCTTTTCGCTTTGTCGAGCAGCCCGACTTTATCCAGCGCCGCCGACACGCGACGGCGAATATCATCCCCGCTGGCACCGGCGATAATCAGCGGGATCGCGACGTTATCAAACACCGTGCGATCCATCAGCAGATGGTGATCCTGGAAAATCATGCCGATCTGGCGGCGCAAAAACGGTACTTCGCGGCTTTTCAGCCGGGAAATATCGTGGCCGCTGAAGAAGATTTTCCCGGCGCTTGGCCGTTCAATCCCACAGATCAGCTTCAGCAGGGTACTTTTCCCCGCGCCGGAGTGCCCGGTCAGAAACGCCATCTCGCCCTGCTGCAGGTGAAAAGTCACCCCCTGCAGCGCTTGTCTCCCACCGAGATAGGCTTTGCTGACATGTTCAAAGCGAATCATTGTTAATCCTCTCGGGCAAAAAGCGCCTCAATAAAATCGCCCGCATTAAACGGACGCAAATCTTCAATACGTTCGCCAACACCGATATAGCGGATTGGGATACCGAACTGATCCGCAACCGAGAAGATCACCCCGCCTTTCGCGGTGCCGTCAAGCTTGGTCAGCGTGATGCCGGTTAAACCGACCGCTTCGTGGAACAGTTTGGCCTGGCTTACCGCATTCTGCCCGGTGCTGGCATCAATCGTGAGCATCACTTCGTGCGGCGCATTTTCATCGAGCTTCTTCATCACGCGCACAATCTTTTTCAGCTCTTCCATCAGGTGCGATTTATTCTGCAGACGGCCGGCGGTATCCGCAATCAGCACATCGACATTACGCGCCTTCGCTGCCTGAATAGCGTCAAAGATAACCGAAGCGGAATCCGCGCCGGTATGCTGGGCAATCACCGGAATATCATTGCGCTGGCCCCACACCTGCAACTGTTCAACCGCCGCTGCGCGGAAGGTATCGCCCGCCGCCAGCATCACTGATTTACCCTGCTGCTCAAACTGGCGCGCCAGCTTACCGATGGTGGTGGTTTTACCAACGCCGTTAACGCCGACCATCAGAATAACGAACGGCGTTTTGCCTTCGACATTCAGCGGCTCGTCCACCTTCGCGAGGATCTCGCTCATCTCCTCTTTCAGCAGGCCATACAGCGCTTCCGCGTCGCGTAGCTGCTTGCGGCTGGCCCCTTCCGTCAGGTTAGTGATGATTTTCCGCGTGGTCTCAACGCCGACATCGGCAATCAGCAGCTGCTCTTCCAGCTCTTCGAAGAGATCATCATCGATTTTTTTACCGCGGAACAGACTGATAAATCCGGAACCGAGATTCTCTTTTGTTTTCAGCAGGCTGCGCTTCAAACGCGCAAAGAAACCCTCTTTAGTCGGCTTCTCCTGCTCCTGAACCGGCTCGTCGACCGGCACAACCATCACCGCTTCTTCCGCCGCTTCGGCCGCCAGCGCATCCAGCTCTTCCTCGCTCGGCAGCGTCTCGTCTTCTATCTCTTCAACTTCTGGCTCGGTGACTTCAACGTCCGCAGTAACCAGCGGCTCGGCTTCGGCCTGCCACTCTTCGGCGTCAATGCTCTGCTCGCTAAGCTCTTCCGGCAGCGGCAGCGCTTCATGCTCAACGGCAGCAACGGGTGCGGCTTCAAGAATCTCTTCGACGGGCTCTTCAACAGCCGCTTCTTCTATAACCTGTTCTTCGGCAACCGGCTCTTCTGCAACAGGCTGCAATGTCTCTTCATGCGCCAGCTGCTCGCTGACCTCGACAACCTCTTCGGCGAACTTTTCGCTGTCGGCGGCAGGCTCGGCAACCGGCGTCTCTTCTACCTGTTGTTCTGCCGTTTTCTGCTCTTCAGCTTGCGCCTCATCGGCCCGCTCTTTCTGCCCAAAGCCCAGCCAGGAAAAAAAGCCACGTTTCTTTTCATTTGCCATTGGCGACTACACTCCTCGCTGTTGATTCTATAGCGCAGCCTGTCTGCTCGACCAGGACTGAAATCATTGGTGAATTAGTCGGATAGTCTAACACTTTCCTTATCTCTCATCACGGCCTGAGGATTAGGGTTTAACGCAATTCATCCGCCCGCTAGAATAGCAGGCCGAAATGATGAGCAAAGCGAAGACCATGAAGAAACCCAACCGTGCCGCCAGCGGACAAATTCGTATTATTGGCGGGCAGTGGCGGGGCCGTAAATTACCGGTTCCCGACAGCCCAGGCCTGCGCCCGACCACCGATCGCGTGCGCGAAACCCTCTTTAACTGGCTGGCACCGTCAATGGTTGACGCCCGCTGTCTCGACTGCTTCGCTGGCAGCGGTGCGCTAGGGCTGGAAGCGCTCTCCCGCTACGCCGCCAGTGCGACGTTGGTTGAGATGGAGCGTAGCGTCGCCCAGCAGCTTCAGCAAAACCTCGCTACGCTTAAAGCCACCAACGCGAAAGTCGTTAATAGCAACACGCTGAACTTTTTAGCCGCAGCCGGCACGCCGCACACCATTGTGTTTATCGATCCACCGTTTCGCAAAGGGATGCTGGACGACACCGTGCGTTTGCTGGAGAACAACGGCTGGCTGGCGGATGATGCGCTCATTTATATCGAGAGCGAAGTGGAAAATGGCTTACCGTCAGTGCCTGCGCACTGGCATTTACACCGGGAAAAAGTCGCGGGCCAGGTGGCTTATCGTTTGTATCACCGCGAAGCACAAGGAGAGAAGCATGCCGTTGCTGATTAATCTGGGCCGTCTGATGATGCTCTGCATCTGGGCCTTTCTGATCTTCAATCTGATCCACCCCTTTCCGCGCCCGTTGAATATTTTCGTCAACGTCGCGCTAGTTTTTACCTTCTTTATGCATGCCTTGCAGGCGACGATGATGAAAACCGCGCTGCCGAAAGAGGGGCCGCAAATGACCAAAGTCGAGCAGCTGCGCATTTTTCTTTTTGGCGTCTTTGAACTGCTGGTCTGGCAGAAGAAGCTGAAAGCAAAGAGATAACTCCGTCAGATTAAGTGGAATTGCAGGGCATTGGGGGAAGTTCGCATTGTCATCCCCCTTTTTACGCCACTACACTTGAGGGGAGAGTTTTACGCAACAATAACAGTTACAGGGACTTAATTATGCTGTGGTCATTTATTGCTGTTTGCTTTTCCGGCTGGTTGTACGTCGACGCTTCCTATCGTGGCCCGGTGTGGCAACGCTGGGTGTTCAAACCCGTAACCCTTCTGCTGTTACTCCTGCTCGCCTGGCAAGCGCCCATGTTTGATGCCATCAGCTATCTGGTGCTGGCGGGTCTGTGCGCCTCGCTGGTGGGTGATGCCCTGACGCTGCTGCCGCGGCAAAAGTTACTTTACGCTATCGGCGCTTTCTTCCTGGCCCATCTGCTTTATACCATCTACTTCGCCAGCCAGATGACGCTGACCTTCTTCTGGCCGCTGCCGCTGGTGCTGCTGGTGATTGGTGCCCTGCTGCTGGCGGTGATCTGGACGCGTCTCGAAGAGCTGCGCATGGCCGTCTCCACCTTTGTCGCCATGACGCTGGTAATGGTGTGGCTGGCCGGTGAGCTGTGGTTCTTCCGTCCGACCAGCCAGGCGCTGTCAGCGTTTATCGGCGCGTCGCTGCTGCTTATCGGCAATATTGTCTGGCTCGGCAGCCACTACCGTAAACGCTTTAGCGCGGATAACGCCATCTCCTCCGCCTGCTATTTTGCTGGCCACTTCCTGATCGTCCGTTCGCTCTATATCTAAAGCGCTTGACTCTGGAGTCGACTCCAGAGTGTATCCTCCGGTTAATGAGAAAATTATCATTCACCGGAGGATGCGATGGCTGCTCCCGAACTCAAGAAAACGCCGCACTTTGCCGCGCTCAAACTGCGCCCCGTTGCTGAAAGCAATGTCCCCTGCTGCGGCGATACAAGCTGTGAAACCCGCTCCGAACCGCAAATAACCGCCGCTGGCGATCGCTTTAGCTGGCAGGTGAGTGGCATGGATTGCGCCGCCTGCGCACGTAAAGTGGAAAATGCGGTGCGCCAGATCGAGGGTATCACCCAGGTGCAGGTCGCTTTTGCCACCGAAAAGCTGATTGTCATCGCGCAAGAGGACGTGCGCGAGCGCGTCGAAAAAGCCGTTCAAAACGCGGGCTACCAGCTTCGCAGCGAAAACAGCGCTCCCGCGCCTTCATCCCTGCGCGAAAACCTGCCGCTGATCCTGCTCATCGTCATGATGGCCCTGAGCTGGGGGCTGGAGCAGTTCAATCACCCCTTCGGCCAGGCGGCGTTTATTCTCACCACGCTGGTCGGTCTTTGGCCGATTGCCCGCCAGGCCGTGCGCCTGATGAGAAGCGGTAGCTGGTTCGCCATCGAAACGTTGATGAGCGTGGCGGCAATTGGCGCGCTGTTTATCGGCGCGACCGCCGAAGCGGCGATGGTGCTGCTGCTGTTTTTAATTGGCGAGCGGCTTGAAGGCTGGGCCGCCAGCCGCGCGCGCAAAGGCGTAAGCGCACTGATGGCGTTAAAACCCGACAGCGCTATTCGCATGCGTAACGGCGTGCGTGAAACCATCCCAGCCAGCCAACTGCAACCCGGCAATACCATTGAAGTCCCGGCGGGCGGACGCTTACCGGCGGATGGCCGCCTTATCTCGCCGTTCGCCAGTTTTGATGAGAGTGCCTTAACCGGCGAGTCACTGCCCGTCGAGCGCAGCGCGGGCGAAAGCGTGCCCGCAGGTGCCACCAGCGTCGATCGGCTGGTTACCCTGGAAGTCGTGTCAAAAGCGGGCGAAAGCGCCATCGACCGCATCCTGAAACTGATTGAGGAGGCGGAAGAGCGCCGCGCGCCCATCGAGCGCTTTATCGATCGCTTCAGCCGTATTTATACGCCAGCGATTATGGCCGTGGCGCTGCTGGTCGCGGTGGTTCCACCCCTGCTCTTTTCCGCTCCGTGGCTGGAGTGGGTCTATAAAGGGCTGGCGCTGCTGCTGATTGGCTGCCCCTGCGCGCTGGTGATCTCCACGCCTGCGGCCATCACCTCCGGACTGGCGGCCGCCGCACGTCGCGGCGCGCTGATCAAAGGCGGCGCGGCGCTGGAGCAGCTCGGCACTCTGCGTCAGGTAGCGTTTGATAAGACCGGCACCCTGACCCTCGGCAAACCGCAGCTGGTCGCCATGCAGGCATTTTCGGGTACAGAGGAGCAGGAGCTGCTGGCGCTCAGCGCCGGGGTTGAGCAAGGCTCGACGCACCCGCTGGCGCTGGCGATTGTGCAGGAGACGCAGCGTCGTGGCATCGCTATTCCGCAGGCCGACGGGCAACGTGCGCTGGCCGGGAAAGGTATTGAAGCGCGTATCGGCGCGCATGACATTCACATCTGCGCACCGGAAAAGGTGCCAGCGGGCCTGCTTAATGACGCCGGGCGCAAGCAGATTGAGCAGCAGGAAGCACAGGGGCAAACGGTGGTAGTGGTTCTGCGCGATAACACCGCAATCGGTACGCTGGCGCTACAGGACACCCTGCGCGACGATGCGAAAGCCGCGGTGGCCGAGCTGCATGCCCTTGGCATCACGGGCGTGATCCTCACCGGCGATAACCCGCGGGCAGCGGCAGCGATTGCCGGTGAGTTGGGGCTGGAGTTTCGCGCCGGGCTATTGCCGGAAGATAAAGTGAGCGCCGTGCGCGCGCTGAATGAAGCGGCTCCGCTGGCGATGCTCGGCGACGGCATCAACGATGCCCCGGCGATGAAAGCGGCAACAATTGGCATTGCGATGGGCAGCGGTACCGATGTCGCGCTGGAGAGCGCCGATGCGGCGTTAACCCATAACCGGCTCGCCGGCCTTGGGCAGATGATCCGCCTGGCGCGCGCCACGCACCGTAATATTCGTCAGAACATCGCCATTGCGCTGGGGCTGAAGGGGATCTTCCTGGTCACCACGCTTTTGGGGATCACCGGATTATGGCTGGCGGTGCTGGCAGATACCGGCGCAACGGTGCTGGTGACAGCCAACGCGCTGCGCCTGTTACGCCGCAACGATTAGTGGCTTTTACGCACTAAATAGCGGTAGGGCAGCATGTCGGTTTGATCGGCAACCAGCTCATGTTCCATAAAACGGCAGAAGCCGGGAATATCGCGGGTGGTTGCCGGATCGTCGGCGATAATCAGTACAGTTTCGCCAACCTGCATGTTACGCACGGTTTTGCGCACCATCATTACCGGCTCCGGGCAGCGCAGGCCAAGGGCATCAAGAGTGTGGTCGGCGGTAGAAAACGGATCGCTCATCTTCATCTCACAAGTGAAAAAACCGCCCTAGTTTACGCTGCCATTTTCAGGGCGCAAGGGAGGTTAACGATTGCGTTAAAATTAGCCATTGCATCGCGCGATGATTGCAGTATCATGCGGCGGCTTCTGCCTGGCAGAGCATAAATTGAACTGGGTTCCCTCACCCCATTTACCAAAAAGGTCACAATATGACGCACTTTTCCAACGCACAGCGCATGAAGGCGCTGGTCTGGCTATCGCTATTCCACCTGCTGGTGATTATCTCCAGTAACTATCTGGTGCAGCTCCCGGTCGCCATTTTCGGCTTCCACACCACCTGGGGTGCATTCAGTTTTCCGTTTATCTTCCTGGCAACGGATCTCACCGTACGCATTTTTGGCGCGCCTTTAGCACGGCGGATTATTTTTGCCGTGATGGTGCCCGCCCTGCTCGCCTCTTACGTTATCTCGTCGCTGTTTTATATGGGTAGCTGGCAAGGTTTCGGCGCGCTCGCCCACTTTAACCTGTTTGTGGCGCGTATCGCCGCCGCCAGCTTTATGGCCTATGCGCTGGGGCAGATCCTTGATGTGCACGTCTTTAACCGCCTGCGCCAGAGCCGCCGCTGGTGGCTTGCACCAACGGCCTCGACCATTTTTGGTAACGCCAGCGATACGGTGGCCTTCTTCTTTATCGCCTTCTGGCGCAGCCCGGATCCCTTTATGGCGCAACACTGGACCGAAATCGCACTGGTGGATTACAGCTTCAAGGTGCTTATCAGCATCGCCTTCTTCCTGCCGATGTACGGTGTGCTGTTGAATATGTTGCTGAAAAGACTGGCAGACAAATCTGAAATCTCTGCATTACAGGCGGGTTAAAGGTACGACTTATCAGTTGTGATAATATGGAACAACGAGCCATTATGGCTGTTTATTGAAAGGATGAAGTCAATGCGCAATCTGGTGAAATATGTCGGTATTGGCCTGCTGGTGATGGGGCTGGCTGCCTGTGATAACAGCGACAGCAAGAAGCCCGTACAGGGTGCCGCCGCAGAGAGTAACGCCTCCGGCCAGCCGGTGACCCTGCTCGACGGTAAACTCAGCTTCTCGCTGCCTGCGGATATGACCGATCAGAGCGGCAAGCTGGGCACGCAATCCAACAACATGCACGTCTACTCTGATGCCACCGGCCAGAAAGCGGTGATTGTGATTGTGGGTGATAACACGCAGGAAGATCTGAGCGTGCTGGCGAAACGTCTGGAAGATCAGCAGCGCAGCCGCGACCCGCAGTTGCAGGTTGTGACCAACCGTGCGATTGAGCTGAAAGGGCAGACTCTGCAACAGCTCGACAGCGTGATCTCCGCCAAAGGCCAGACCGCATGGTCCTCCGTGGTGCTGGGAAAAATTGATAACCACCTGGTAACGCTTCAGGTGACGCTGCCGGCGGAAAATCAGCAGCAGGCGCAAACTGCTGCCGAGAACATTATCAACACCATCGTGGTGAAATAACGCCGCAACAATCGAAAAGAGAAAGGGAACCTGCGGGTTCCCTTTTTTATGTCAGGCCGGATAAGTGTTTACGCGCTATCCGGCACTCTCTGCTTTAACCGCCACGCCAACAGCAGCGCAATCGCCACCAGCCCGGCGGCGGCAAGATAAATAGATGAGACGCCCGCCCAGGCCATCAGCAGCCCTGCCAGCGGGCCGGTCACGCCTAACGAGAGATCCATAAACACCGTATAGGTCGCCAGCGCCGAGCCCTGATTGTGTTGCGGCACCGCTTTTACCGCCACCACACCCAGCGCCGGGAAGACCAGCGAGAAACCGGCCCCTGTCAGGAAAACGCCCAGTTTCACCATCCACGGGTCGACCGCCAGGCCCACCAGCAGCAGCCCGCAGGTCTCCACCGCGAAGCATATTAGCGCCACATTGAGGCCGCCAAAACGGTTGATACCATTGGGAAACAGCAGGCGCGCGCCAACAAACGCCACGCTGAAGAGCGTCAGGGCGAACGCCGCCCCATCCCAGCCTCTGGCATCGTAATAGAGGGTGATAAAGGTAGCGATGACGCCAAAACCGGCCGAACCGAGCGCCAGCGCCATCCCGTAGAGCCAGACGCGGCCGAGCACAGCGCGAAACGGCAGCGGTTTGCCTTTGCTGGCTTTCACCGCCGCGCGCGGTAGCGCAAGCAGCACCGCCAACAGCGCGACGGCCATAATCGTTACCGCCAACCCGTGCAGGCCGCCATAGTGATAACAGAGCACGCCGAGCGGCGCGCCAAGCGCCATCGCCCCGTAGGTGGCAATGCCATTCCACGAGATGACGCGCCCAATATGCACTGAACCGACCACGCCAACGCCCCACAGCGTCGCGCCGGTACCGGCAAAACTCTGGCCGATGCCTAAAATCACCCGCCCAAGGCAGAGCAGTACCAGGCTCAACACACCCGACTGCATTCCCGCCAGCAGATAGCACAGCCCGCTGAGAAACGCGCCGCAGAGGCCGAAAATCACCACTTTTTTTGGCCCCAGCAGATCGGCATAGCGCCCGGCATGCGGGCGGCTGAGCAGCGTGGCGAAGTACTGAAGACTTATCACCAGCCCCGCCCAGAAGGCGCTGTAGCCCATCACGTCATGGACAAAGCCGGGCAGCACCGCCAGCGGGAGACCGATGGTGAGATAGCTGGCGAAGTTAAATATTACGACGGACAAAATCCGCAGATTGAGGCGCAATCCGCTCGGCGCTGGTTCAGCGCGGTGTTCAGGCATCAGGATTTACTCAGATTTTTTACAACAGTATTTCACTATTACCACGACACAAGGTAGAAAGCAGCACGACTTTAAGATTATCTCTGTCAGGCGAAGGTGGCGCGGCGCACTACACTTACTGGCAATAAGAAAAAAAAGGAATTAATCATGATGCAACCTCAGCCAGACCGGGCGGGCCTCCACATTCTTCTCAAACTGGCGTCACTGGTGGTCATACTCGCCGGTATCCACGCCGCAGCCGATATTATTGTGCAACTCCTGCTGGCGCTCTTCTTCGCCATTGTTCTTAACCCGCTAGTGACCTGGTTTCTACGCCGCGGCATCAAGCGCCCGGCGGCCATTGCCATTGTCGTGCTGGTGATGCTGGTCTTCCTGACCGCATTATTCGCCGTGCTTGCCGCGTCGATGAATGACTTTATGACCCTGCTGCCGAAGTACAACCGCGAGCTGACACGCAAGTTTTTGCAGCTTCAGGATGCGCTGCCGTTCCTGCATCTACATCTCTCCCCGGAGCGCATGCTGCAACGCATGGACTCCGACCGCATGATGTCCTTCGCCACCACCATGGCGACCCAGTTATCAAATGCGATGGCAAGCGTCGTACTGCTGGTGATGACAGTGGTGTTTATGCTGTTTGAAGTGCGCCACGTGCCCTACAAAATGCGCTTTGCCCTTAACAATCCGCAGATCCACATCGCTGGTCTGCACCGCGCGCTGAAAGGTGTGTCGCACTATCTGGCACTGAAAACGCTGCTCAGTGTCTGGACCGGGCTGATTGTCTGGGTCGGGCTGGTGGCGCTCGATGTGCAGTTTGCGCTGATGTGGGGCGTGCTCGCCTTTTTGCTGAACTACGTGCCAAATATCGGGTCGGTGATCTCCGCCATTCCGCCAATGATCCAGGCCCTGCTGTTCAACGGCACTTACGAGTGCCTGTTAGTCGGCGCCCTCTTCCTGGTGGTGCACATGCTAATTGGCAACATCCTTGAGCCGCGCATGATGGGCCACCGCCTCGGCATGTCGACGCTGGTGGTGTTCCTCTCATTATTAATCTGGGGATGGCTGCTCGGCCCGGTGGGGATGCTGCTCTCGGTGCCGCTCACCAGCGTCTGCAAAATCTGGATGGAGACCACCACCGGCGGCAGCAAGCTGGCGATTATGCTTGGCCCAGGCCGACCGAAATCGCGCTTACCCGGTTAAGTTCTCTTGCGGGCGGGCAGGAAGATAACCAGCACGCCCGCCACAATCAGCGCCACGCCAAACGCGCCGCGCAGCGTGAAGGGTTCATGCCAGCCAGGCAGCCAGATGGCGGCGGCCCACACAAGAATGTAACTCAGGCTGAGCAGGGCATAGGCTTTGCTCAGCGCCATCCAGTGCAGAGCCAGATACCAACAGCCCATCGACGCCACATAGCCCACCAATCCCAACAACAGCGCCAGCGTGCCAGCCCGCGCATGCAGCAGCGCCAGCAAAAAGGCGCGCAGATCGGTTAACGGCGGCAGCGACAGCATGCCATCACGCAGTAACAGTTGCGCCCCGCTCACCAGCAGCACGCTAAGAAGCGCCCAGGGTAGCCCCTTCATAATGAACTCCCGAGCAGCGCCACACCGGCAATAATCAACGCCAGACCGCAGGCATGGCGCAACGTGATGCGCTCATGCCAGATCGCCCTCGCCGCCAGGGTCACCCAGACAAAATTGAGGCTCAGCATCGGGTAGGCGACGCCGACCGGAATACGCTGCAACACTAGCAGCCACAGCACCATTCCCGCCCCCAGCGCCAGCAGTGCCAGCGCCAGCCACAGGCCAACGTGCCTGCCGCGCGATGCCCCACTCGCCGGGCGCGTCGCCTGCTTCTGGCACAGCTGCCCAAGGCAGCTCAACAGGCTGGCGGCACCGAGCCAGATCCAGCTACTCATTGCGGAAAGTACTGCAATAACACCATCCGCCCCTGCTGATAGACGTTATCCGGTTTCGGAATGGGCAGACGCATAAACTCATCGGCCTGCGACTGATGCAGCACCAGCGAAACAATTCCCTGTTGGCGATGCCCGGCCAGCCAGTCGGTGAAATCACGCTCGGCGACAAAGCGCCCTTTCGCATCAGGATAATCCAGGCCATAAGCCAACTCACCGCGCGAACCGAACAGCAGAATATCGCTGCGCTTCAGCTCCCAGGCGAGACCGGAGGCGACGCCGGGATTATCCGACAGCACATAGCGGCTCTCCGCCAGCGCGTCATCAATACAGGCGATCAGGAACTGCGGCTGTTTGGAATCCATCACTTTATCCGGAATGGCAAACCCCACCAGCAGCGCCAGCGTCAGTGGCGAAAGTGCGGCGAAGAACCAACGCTCAGCACTGGCCCTGAAGGTAAACAGCCCGACCAGCGCCCACATCAGGAAGATAAAGGCAGCAAGCGCCGCTTTATAATCTTCGATCGGCAGCCAGACGGGATGCTTCAACATTCCCCACGGCGACACCACCAGCGCGGCGATCGCGCCAGTGACCCCGAAAGCGATATTGATCCCGGCGTTGATGCGCAGCACTTTCACGCTCGCAGCGGTGCGCGCGTAACGCGCCATCAATATCGCCAGCGGCGCAAAGCAGGGCAGAATATAGGTCAGCAGTTTTCCCTGAGCGATGCTGAAGAAGATCAGCGGCATTACCACCCAGCCGAGCAGGTAGAAAGCATCACTGCGCGCGCGCCAGCCGGTTTTCAGCGCGCCGGGCAGCAGGCCAAGCCACGGCAGCGAACCGGCAAGCAAACAGGGAATGTAGTACCAGAACGGGGCTTTATGCTGCGCGTCCTCCTGGGCAAAGCGCTGAATATGCTCAACCCAGAAGAAGTAGCGCCAGAAATCAGGCTCACGCGCCGCAATGGTCAGCCCCCACGGCAGCACCGTCAGCACGCATGCCAGCACGGCCAGCCAGCCCCAGATCAGCACCTCTTTCCAGCGCCGCTGCGCAATCACCCATGGCAACACGCCGATAACCGGCAACGCCAGCGCCAGGAACCCTTTGGTCATCACCCCCATACCGCAGGCAATACCGAGCAGCAGATAGCCGCCCGCTTTCCCGCGTCGGCTGGGGGCCTGCGCCGCCAGCCAGAAGCTGAACATCGCCAGCGTCATCCATAAGGCGATCATCGGATCCAGCACGGCATAGGTACCAACACCGTAGACCAGCAGCACGGTCAGGTAGATGACGCCCGAGAGCAGCGCCGTCGCTTTGTCGCGCCACATCTTCCACGCTAACGCGCCAACCAGCAGGGCAGAAACGGTGGTGGAGAAGACCGCGCCAAAGCGTACCGCGAAGTTATTATGACCAAATACCCACTGCGCGAGGGTGTTGATCCAGTACCCGGCGATCGGTTTTTCAAAATAGCGCAGCCCGAGGAAATGGGGCACTATCCAGTCGCCGCTTTGCAACATCTCGCGGCTGATCTCCGCATAGCGAGTCTCATCCGGTTGCCAGAGCAGGCGATACTCGAGCGGCGCAAGGTAATAAAGGGCAAACAGCGCCAGCAGCGCTAAACCATAATGAACAGGTTTCATCGTTGTGCACTCAACAGTTTTTGGCATCCCAGCCACCCTTCGCGGCCAACTACTTCGCCGCGTACCACTTTGCCGGGCGGCAGTGTCGTGACATCGTCCGGTAGCAACTGCCCCAGCGGGCAAAACGTAATCTCCTCCTGCGCCGCCAGCGTCAGCAGCTGATCAAACGCATCGGCACCGATAATCCCCTCCACTTCGGCATGGATGGTGTAGACCGGCGTACCCCGGGCGCGATGCATGCGATCGAGGATAAAGCGGTTGAAGCCCTCGGCGCTCACCGAGGAGCCAACGACCTCATCCCAGGTGGGTAACGAAACGGGAATTTGTGGCGCTGCGTAGACGTTTTCCGCCAGTTGCGGGCGGAAAGGCTGGCTGCCGCGACAGTCGCTGTTGTAGCGAAACGGGAAGACCGATTTCGCTTTCACCACCCGCTGATCCGCCCGCCAGCCCGCCGCCGCCGAGCAGGTTACCGGCTGGCCGATAATCCGCTCCAGCGCCGAGAGGCCGCGAGCGATCTCCGTTTCCAGCCGCGCCTGATCCCAGACGCCGCTCCAGCTTTGCCAGGCGTGGTGATCCCAGGCGTGCAGCCCCACTTCATGCATCCGCGCCGTCTGGCGAATGATCTCTGCATTGGCATCGCCAATAATGCGCCCCGGCCAGGCAGTTCCGGCCAGCAGAATATCCCAGCCATATAGCGACGCCGCGCGCGAGCGCAGCATCTTCCAGAAAAATTTCGGCTTCAGCAGACGCCAGATATGCCGCCCCATATTGTCCGGGCCGACGCTAAAAAAGACGCTCGCCTGGATCTGGTGCTTCTCCAGCAGCTGCAGCAGGCGCGGCATGCCCTGCTGCGTGCCGCGAAAGGTATCGACATCAATACGTAAGCCGATTTTTTTCATGCTTATTGCTCATCCGTCAGTTCGACCGTACGCAGGAAGAAGTCGAGCGTCTCGTCAACCGTCTGGCGCATCGCCACCGTCGGCTCCCACTGCAGGCAGCGTTTGGCGTTGCGAATGCTCGGTTTGCGGTGCTCAACATCCTGGTATCCTTTACCGTAATAGCTGCTGCTCTCGACGTCGCGGAAACCGGCAAAAGGCGGGAAGCGGTGGCGCAGCGGATGCTGCTCAAAGCTCTCCAGCAGCATCTCGGCAAGCTCCTTGATACTGGCTTCGTTCTCCGGGTTGCCGATATTGATAATCTCGCCGTCGCAGCGCCCGTCACGGTTTTCAATAATGCGGAACAGCGCTTCGATACCGTCACTGATATCAGTAAAGCAGCGCTTCTGTTTTCCGCCCTCAACCAGCTTGATCGGCGAGCCTTCCACCAGGTTGAGGATCAACTGAGTGATGGCGCGAGAGCTGCCGATGCGCGCGGCATTGAGGTTATCCAGACGCGGGCCCATCCAGTTAAACGGACGGAAGAGCGTAAACCGCAGCCCCTCTTTCTCGCCGTATGCCCAAATCACACGGTCAAGAAGCTGTTTCGACACCGAGTAGATCCAGCGCTGTTTGCTTACCGGCCCGACCACCAGGTTCGAGTTATCCTCATCAAACACTTTGTCGGTGCACATGCCGTACACTTCCGAGGTCGACGGGAAGATGATGCGTTTGTTGTACTTCACGCAGTCGCGGATGATCTTCAGGTTCTCTTCAAAATCGAGCTCAAAGACGCGCAGCGGGTTGCGGGTGTACTCAATCGGCGTGGCGATCGCTACCAGCGGCAGCACCACGTCGCATTTTTTAATGTGGTACTCGATCCACTCTGAATGAATGCTGATGTCGCCTTCAACAAAGTGAAAACGCGGGCAGTCGAGAAAACGTCCGATGGCGTCGGAACCGATGTCGAGGCCGTAAATCTCATAGTTATCGTCGCGCAGCAGGCGCTCGGTCAGGTGATTGCCGATAAAACCGTTTACCCCAAGGATCAGCACGCGAGTGCGGCGTTTTACCGCCACCACCGGTTTGCTGCTCAGCAGCGCTCCGGCCACCAGCCCCAGCGACTGCGCCAGCTGTGCGCCCTGCATATAAACACCTTTCTCAGTCTGGCCGGTCATCACCTCCAGCGCCCCCTCGCCGCAGGCGATAATCAGCGGCGAGACGGAGATAACGGTTCCCGCTCGTGCTGGCGCCACGTCGCTGCGCACGCGGGATTTCCAGACGATAAATTTGTGCGTGCCGACAAAGCTGAACGCGCCCGGCCACGGATCGCTCACCGCACGCACCAGGTTGTGCAGGGTTTGTGCCGGTTTTTCCCACTCCAGGCGACCATCTTCCGGCGTGCGGCGGCCAACATAGCTCGCTTTACTCTCATCCTGTGCGGTTTCGCTGAAGGTGCCGCTTTTCAGCGTCGGTAAAGCGCCTTCCAGCAGATGTTTGGCGCTCTCGGTCAGTTTACGGTGCAGCGACAGCGCGTCATCGGCGTCGGCAATCTCGACCGCGCGCTGGGCGATGATCGCTCCGGCATCCGCGCGGGAGATCATCCGGTGCAGCGTGACGCCGGTTTGCGTTTCGCCATTCACCAGCACCCAGTTCAGCGGCGCGCGTCCACGATAGGCGGGCAGCAGCGAACCGTGCAGGTTAAACGCGCCGATGCGCGCGTTATTCAAAATCGCTTCGCCGAGCAGGTTACGGTAGTAGAACGAGAAAATAACGTCCGGCTTCAGCTCGGCAATGCGGTCAACCCACAGCGGATGGTTAACGTCATCCGGGGCATAAACCGGAATACCGCGCTCGGCGGCAAGGCGTGCTACTGAGCCAAAAAAGGCGTTTTCCTGTGCGTTGTCGGCATGGGTAAAAATGGCCGCAATATCAAACCCGGCGTCCAGTAAGGCCTGTACACCGACGCATCCCATATCGTGATAAGCAAAAACAACGGCTTTCATTGGTTCTTTTCCTCTTGCGAAACGTCATGATCCTGGCGGACAACACGTTGAATAAAGTAGCGGGGACGGGCGCGCACATCGTTGTAGATGCGCCCGATATACTCCCCAAGCAGGCCCATGCCGATAAACTGTGCGCCGATAAAGGTGAAGAGAATGGCGAAGAGCGTGAATACCCCTTCCCCCGCCCACTGCGCGCCAAACGCCAGCCGCAGAATCACCAGCAGCAGGGACAGCGAAAAGCCAAACAGCGCGATGACGCTGCCAAACACGCTGAGCAGGCGCAGCGGCGTGGTGGTCAGACAGGTCACCAGGTCGTACATCAGGTTAATCAGGCGCATAAAGCTGTATTTCGAGTCGCCAAATTCGCGCTCGGCGTGCTGCACCGGGATCTCAACCGCCCGGCGGGCAAAGGTGTTAGCGAGGATCGGGATAAAGGTGCTGCGCTCGTGGCAGCGCAGCATCGCGTCAACAATATGGCGGCGATAGGCGCGCAGCATGCAGCCGTAGTCGCCCATCGCTTTCCCGGTAGCGCGCTGGATCAAGTGGTTAACGCCGCGCGATGCCAGCTTGCGAAACAGGCTGTCCTGGCGGTTTTGCCGCACGGTGCCCACCACGTCATACCCTTCGTTGGCTTTCGCCACCAGCCGCGGGATCTCCTCCGGCGGATTTTGCAGATCCGCATCCAGGGTAATCACCAGATCGCCGGTGACATGGCTGAAACCGGCCATGATCGCCGAGTGCTGGCCGTAGTTGCGGTTGAGCAGCACCGCGACGATATGGCTGTCGGGCTGCTCTGCCGCGTCGGTCAGCATACGCGCGGAGTCATCGCTGCTGCCGTCATCCACCAGCAGGATTTCGTAATCGATACCGATTTGCGCGCAGCTGGTGGTGGTGCGGCGGATCAGCTCCGGCAGGCTCTCCTGTTCGTTATAAACCGGGATCACCACCGAGACTTTTTCAATAAGCGGGAGGGTGAACATATCAGCAGCCTGCAATCTGTTTAAGCGCGTCAATGACGCGGGTTGTGTCGTCATGGGTCATATCCGGAAAGAGCGGCAGGGAACAGATACGCGCGCTGTTCCACTCCGTGTTGGGAAGTTCGGTCGGGAAGTTTTCGCGGTAGTACTTCTGGGTATGCGCCGCACGAAAATGGAGTCCGGTGCCGATACCCTGCGCTTTTAGCCGCTCCATCAATGCATCGCGAGAGAGGCCGCAGCGCTGCTCGTCGACGCGAATAATAAACAGATGCCAGGCGTGCTGATGCGGCCACGACGGCAGCGCCAGCGGCTGAAATGGCGTCGTTGCCAGTTCAGTCAGGTAGCGTTGGGCAATTTCCTGACGGCGGGCGTTGGCGGCCGGCAGTTTATCGAGCTGCACCAGCGCAATAGCGGCGTTAATATCCGCGAGGTTGTATTTAAAGCCCGGCGAAATCACCTCGGCCTGCGGCGCGCGGCCGTGGGTCTGGCGGTCATAGGCATCGACGCCGAGGCCGTGAAACTTCAGGCTGCGAATGCGGTTTGCCAGCGCTTCGTCATCGGTTACCACCAGCCCGCCTTCGGCGCAGGTCATATTTTTGATGGCGTGGAAGGAGAAGATTGCGCACCCGCGCGCGCCAACGTGGTGGCCGTTGTAGTACGTGCCCGCCGCGTGGGCGGCATCTTCAATCACCGGAATGCCGTACTTCTCACCGAGGGCGTGGATGGCATCGATATCCACCGGCGCGCCGGCGTAGTGCACTGGCACAATTGCTTTGGTGCGCGGCGTGATTGCCGCTTCGATCGCCTCGGGTGTCACCATCAGCGTGTCGCGATCGACATCGATCATCACCGGCGTTGCGCCGAGCAGCACGATCATGTTGAGGGTGGAGACCCAGGTCATTGAGGGAGTAATCACTTCATCGCCCGCACCGATACCCAGCGCCATTAACGTAACGTGCATTCCCGCTGTGGCGGAGCTGACGGCAATGGCGTGCTGGTTGCCGGTCAGTGTGCAAAACGCGGCTTCAAGTGCCTGATTCTTCGGCCCGGTGGTGATCCAGCCCGACGCCAGCACCTGCTGAATGGCGGCGAGTTCATCCTCTCCCATCGATGGGCGTGAAAAGGGTAAAAATTCACTCATCATTTTTTCCTGGCATCAACGGCATATTAAAAAACTGCCACAGTGAAACATGTAATGGGAATAAAATGGCGCACAAAACTTAAATGAAAATAGAATGAACCTACGATTTCAGTGCTTTTTACCGAAAAGGTGATAATGGTGAGGGTAGCAATAAAAGATTAGGGCAAGATTAAGAATTTAACCTTCAGATAAAAATATAAAAACCTTTAAAAACATCTAGATATATAATACAGCAAGTTTTTTATACTGTGATTCCTGTCAAAAAAGTGCAATAAAAAACGCCCATTCAGTCAATGAACGGGCGTTATCTTAATTATTTAAACGGAATGACAACAAAGCAAAAATAGTCTTATTTTTCTGCAAACAATTATTTCATTAGCTACAACGTTAATAGCGTCATAAATGTGAAACTATTCTGATAAGTTTCGTGGGAAATTAGCCGGTAGTTCACTGGCCGGGCAGGCAATCACCTGCTCATTATTCTCACCGCAGTCGCGCACAAAGGTGATGGTGGCAAACTCATCAATCACTTCTGTCGGGTAAGCGGGGCCTGCCTCGCGCAGGGATTCCATCAGCGCAATATGCTCGTTCTGGAAGCAGACGGTTTTCTCCGGATTGTTGATCACCCAGCGCGGGAAGAAGATGGTGCCGTGGAACAGGCGATCGCCGAGGTTGGCAATCAGGCTGACGTCGGTGCCGGTCGGCTCAGTCCAGGAAATTTTATAGATACTCTCACCGACGCGAACGATATAGACCTGCTGATCTTTCACCCAACGGTTGGCCACAATCCCGCTGTGAATGCGGTAATCAATGGTGTTGGCATTTTTTACATACAGCTCGTAGTTCCAGCCATTATCGTAGGTGTAGACCAGATGTTTACCGACAAAGCCACTCAAATCATGTTTATCAAAGCTGCTCATATCTCATCTCCTCTTGTTGTTGAGGAGATCGTACCTCTGCAAAAAACCAATGAATAACGCTATATTTGCATCACATTCATTCAAAAATTAGATGAGTTATGCACAAGAGCACGCTGGAACAATGGTCGCTGCTGCAAAAAGTGGTCGAACTGGGCAGCTTTGCTAAAGCGGCGGAAGAGACACACCGCAGCCAGTCTTCGGTCAGCTATAACCTGGCGCTCCTGCAGGAGCGGCTCGGCGTTGCGCTGCTGGTGCCGGAGGGGCGACGGGCAGTGCTGACGCCTGCGGGCGAACTGCTGCTCAGCCAGGTGAAGCCGCTGCTGAAAGCGTTTGAGTGGGTGGAGACCCGCGCCGCTACGCTGCGTAACGGTATGCGCACCCGGCTGGATCTGGTGGTCGACAGCATCTTTCCGCGCGCACGGCTGTTCGCCATCCTGCGCCAGTTCCAGCACTGTTACCCGCAAACCCAGGTACGCCTGACTGAAGTGCTGGAGACCGCTCCGGACGATGCGCCAAGCTACGCGCAGGCGGATGTGATGGTGCTGACCCGCCGCCAGGATATGACCGGGCGCGGCGAGTGGCTGATGAATATCGATTTTGTTTGCGTGGCGCACCGCGATCACCCTCTCAGCGCGGCGCAGCAGGTGAGCGAAGCGATGCTTGCCGCCTGGCCGCAGATCCGCATCGCCGAAAGCGACGCCCGCCAGACGCCTGTTGCGCAGGAGGCGTGGACCTTTTCCACCATTGATGCCGCCATTGAGGCGGTGCAGTATCAGGTCGGTTACGGCTGGCTGCCGCAGGAGCGTATTGCGCCGCTGCTGGCAAGCGGGCAGTTGAAAGCGCTGCCGCTTAACCACGGCGCGCGCCGCGCCACGCCGCTGCATCTGATCGTCAAAAAGGATCTCGCCCCGCTCGATGAGCAGGTAGAGATGTTGTTGCAGCTGTTTAAAGCGCAGTAAGGGAAGATGCCCGGTGGCGCTGCGCTTACCGGGCCTACGTATTCCGCGCGTATCCATCCGGCAATCCTCATCCGCCCACCGAGAATTAATCCCGCGCAACCGCCCGCCGTTTGATCTAAAACATCTCATTCGTATGATGAATAATTAAAATCGTCATACTTTCCCGCCAATGACGTTTCGTCAGGACGCTTACGTGTTTTTCTACCGTTATGCTGGCGCTCTGCTGCTGCTCTGCGCATCGTTTGCCCTTTTCGCGGCAACGGATACTCTCACCACCGCCTGGCCGGTGAATGTCGGCCCGCTCAACCCTCACCTCTACACCCCGAACCAGATGTTCGCGCAAAGCATGGTGTATGAACCGCTGGTGAAATACCAGGCCGACGGCACGGTGCGGCCGTGGCTAGCGACGAGCTGGCACCATTCGGACGATGGCAAAACCTGGGTCTTCACCCTGCGCGATGGCGTGACCTTCTCCAACGGCGAGCCCTTTAACGCCGAAGCGGCAGCGGAGAACTTCCGCGCGGTGCTGGATAACCGCTCGCGCCACGCCTGGCTTGAGCTGGTGAACCAGATAAGCGAAGTGAAAGCGTTAAGCCCCAATCAGTTACAAATCACGCTCAAAAGCGCCTATTACCCCTTCTTGCAAGAGCTTGCCCTGCCCCGCCCGTTTCGCTTTATCGCCCCGTCGCAATTTAAAAACCATGAAACCCTGAACGGCATTGTCGCGCCTATCGGCACCGGGCCGTGGATCTTGCAGGAGTCACGCTTAAATCAATATGACGTGATGGTACGCAACGAGCGCTACTGGGGCGCGAAACCGGCGCTGGCGAAAGTGGTGATTAAGGTGATCCCCGATGCCACCAGCCGCGCCGTGGCGTTTGAAACCGGCGAGATTGACCTGCTCTACGGCAACGAAGGGCTGCTGACGCTCGATACCTTCGCTCGCTATCGGCAGAACCCGCAGTGGCGCACCCAACTCTCCGCACCGGTGGAAACAGTGATGCTGGCGCTTAACTCCGCCCGTGCGCCGACCAACGAACTGGCAGTGCGCGAAGCGCTGAACTATGCGGTGGATAAAAAAACCCTTATCGTCGGCGCGCTGTACGGTACGCAGCAGGTCGCCGATACGCTTTTCGCTCCGGGCGTGCCCTACGCCAATATTGGTCTTAAAGCGCGTCAGTACGATCCCGCCCGGGCGAATGCGCTGCTGGAAAACGCGGGCTGGTTACTGCCCGCCGGGAAAACCATTCGCGAAAAAGCGGGCCAGCCGCTGCATATCGAGCTGGCCTTTACCGGCACCGACGCGCTGAGCAAATCGATGGCGGAGATTATTCAGGCCAATCTGCGCCAGGTGGGCGTGGATATCGCGCTGGTCGGTGAAGAGGAGAGCAGCATCTACGCCCGCCAGCGCGACGGCCGTTTCGGCATGATCTTCAACCGCAGCTGGGGCGCGCCCTACGATCCCCACGCGTTTATCAGTTCGATGCGTGTGCCCTCGCACGCCGATTACCAGGCGCAGCAGGGTTTGCCTGACAAGCCACTGATCGACAAAGAGATTGGCGAAGTGCTCACCGCCCGGGATGAGGCCACCCGGCAGGCACTCTATCGCGATATTCTGACCCGCTTGCATAACGATGCCGTCTATCTGCCGATCAGCTATGTGTCGACAATGGTGGTGGCGAAGCCGGAGCTGGGAGAGATCCCGTTTGCGCCCGTTGCCGCCGAGATCCCGTTTGATCAGATCAAACCGGGCAGCGCGCAATGAGCCGCTACGTGATAAAGCGTTTGCTGCTACTGATCCCGATGATCCTTGCCGCCTCTGTGGTGATTTTCCTGCTGCTGCGCCTCGGCACGGGCGACCCGGCGCTCGATTACCTGCGCTTGTCGAACCTGCCGCCGACGCCGGAGATGATTGCCGCCACGCGCGTGGCGCTCGGCCTGGATCAGCCGTTAGTCGATCAGTACGCCCACTGGTTATGGCGCGCGCTGCATCTCGATTTTGGCCTCTCCTATGCCACCCAGCGCCCGGTGCTGGAGGATGTGCTGCGCTTTCTGCCCGCCACCTTGCAACTGGCGGGCGCGGCGCTGGTGCTGATCCTGCTGACCTCGCTGCCGCTCGGCATCTGGGCAGCGCGACACCGCGATAAGTGGCCCGATTTTGTTGTCCGAGCGGTGGCGTTTCTTGGCGTCTCAATGCCCAACTTCTGGCTCGCCTTTCTGCTGGTGATGCTCTTTTCCGTGCATCTGCACTGGCTGCCCGCGCTCGGTTACGGCGGCTGGCAGCACCTGATTCTGCCCGCCGTCTCCATCGCGCTGATGTCGCTGGCCATCAATGCGCGTCTGCTGCGCGCCAGCCTGCTGGAGGCCGCCGGGCAGCGCCACGTCACCTGGGCGCGGCTACGCGGGTTAAGCGAGAAGCAGACCGAGCGGCGGCATATTTTACGCAACGCGTCGCTGCCGGTGATCACTGCGCTGGGGATGCATATTGGCGAGTTGATTGGCGGCACGATGATTATTGAGAGCATCTTCGCCTGGCCCGGCATTGGCCGCTACGCCGTGTCGGCGATCTTCAACCGCGACTACCCGGTGATCCAGTGCTTTACGCTGGTGATGGTGATGGTTTTCGCCCTCTGCAACCTGGCAGTGGATCTGCTGAGCGCCGCGCTCGATCCGCGTGTGCGTCATCATGAAGGGGCGCACTGATGCACTTTCTCCACACCGCGCGCTGGCCGGTGCGCCTCGCCCTGCTGATACTGGCGTTGCTGTTTATCATCGCTCTGAGTTGCCAGTGGTGGCTGCCCTTCGATCCGCAGGCTATCGACCTGCCTGCGCGGCTACTGCCGCCCGATAGCCAGCACTGGCTCGGCACGGATCATCTCGGGCGCGACATCTTCTCCCGGCTGCTGGCCGCCACCCACGTGTCGCTCGGTTCGGTGCTCTGCTGCCTGCTGCTGGTGTTGATCCTCGGGCTTGGCGCCGGTGGCTGCGCCGGGCTGCTTGGCGGGCGCGTGGATCAGCTCATTATGCGTATCGCCGATCTCTTTATGACCTTCCCCACCTCGATCCTGTCGTTTTTTATGGTGGGTGTGCTTGGCACCGGCCTGACCAATGTAATTATCGCCATCGCGCTCTCTCACTGGGCCTGGTATGCACGGATGGTGCGCAGCCTGGTGCTGTCGCTGCGCAGCCGTGAATATGTGCTGGCAGCGCGGCTGAGCGGAGCGGGTTATCTGCATCTTTTTCGCGATCACCTGGCGGGCGCAATAGTGCCGTCGCTGCTGGTGCTGGCGACGCTGGATATTGGCCATATGATGCTGCATGTCGCCGGGATGTCCTTTCTCGGCCTCGGGGTCAGCGCGCCGACGCCGGAGTGGGGAGTGATGATCAATGACGCGCGGCAGTTTATCTGGACGCAGCCGCTGCAAATGCTGTGGCCGGGGCTGGCGCTGTTTCTCAGCGTCATGGCCTTCAACCTGGTGGGCGACGCGCTGCGCGACCATCTCGACCCACATCTGGTTACGGAGCACGCCCACTGATGGCTACGCAATTGAGCCTGCAACATCTCACGCTTTCCGCAGCGCGACCGCTAGTTGCCGATCTCTCTCTTACCCTACGCCGCGGCCAGGTGCTGGCGCTGGTCGGTGCCAGCGGCAGCGGCAAATCCCTCACCTGCGCGGCAGCGCTTGGCGTATTGCCCGCAGGCGTTCGACAAACGGCGGGCGCGGTGCTGATCGACGGCCAGCCGGTTTCCCCCCAGGCGCTGCGCGGCGTGACGGTGGCAACGGTGATGCAAAACCCACGCAGCGCGTTCAACCCGCTGCGAACCATGGCCGACCACGCGCGGGAGAGCTGCCTGGCGCTGGGCAAACCGTTCAGTGAAACGCACGCTATCGCCGCGCTGGAGCAGGTCGGCCTGCGCGATGCACGCCGGGTTCTCGCCCTTCACGCTTTTGAGATGAGCGGCGGCATGCTGCAACGGGTGATGATTGCGCTGGCGCTGCTGGCCGAGGCGCCCTTTCTTATCGCCGATGAGCCGACCACCGATCTCGACGCCATCGCCCAGGCCAGTATCCTCGACCTGCTCGATTCCCTGATGCAGCAACGCCAGCCGGGCATGCTGCTGGTAACGCACGATATGGGCGTAGTGGCGCGTCTCGCCGATGAGGTGGCGGTGATGGATAACGGGCGCATCATCGAGCGCGGCGCGGTCGGGGCTATTTTTCACGCGCCGCAGCATCCGCTCACTCGCCAGCTAGTGAGCGCGCACCTGGCGCTCTACGGCATGGAGCTTGCGTAATGACCCTCCTCACCGTTAACCAACTCTCCCACGCTTACCGCCACCAACAGGTGCTGAGCGATATCTCCCTGACGCTAAAGCAGGGTGAAACCGTCGCCCTGCTCGGGCGCAGCGGCTGCGGCAAGAGCACGCTGGCGCGCCTGCTGGTCGGGCTGGAAGCACCTGAGCAAGGCCACGTCTGCTGGCGAGGAACGCCACTTTCGGCGCTTGATCGTGCCGCGCGCCGCAATTTTCGCCGCGATGTACAGATGGTGTTTCAGGATCCGATTAGCGCGGTCAACCCGCGCATGACGGTGCGCGACATCGTGCGTGAACCGCTGCGCCACCTGGCAAAGCTCAGCAAAGCGCAGCAGCTCCAGCGCATCATGCAGTTGCTGGCAGATGTCGAGCTGGAGCCTGATTTATTGGAGAAACGCCCTATGCAGCTGAGCGGCGGTCAGCTGCAACGTGTCTGCCTCGCCCGGGCGCTGGCGGTCGCGCCGGGGTTACTGATTCTGGATGAAGCGGTCTCCAGCCTCGATCGCGTGGTGCAAAGCGGCATCATCGCCCTGCTGCAACGCCTGCAACAGCGCTCCGGCGCGGCGTGCCTGTTTATCACCCACGATCTGCGCCTGGTGGAGCGCTTCTGCCAGCGGGTGCTGGTGATGGAGGCCGGGCAGATCGTCGAAAACGTCACCGTCAGTGCGCCGCTGCGCTTTAGCTCCGCTGCGGGCCAGGCGCTACAACAGGCGGTGTTACCCGCCCTCCCTTCACTTCGCCCGAGGAACCCGCTATGCAACGCGTTACCCTAACGCTTGACGACGATCTGCTCGCTGCCCTGGACGCGCTAAGCCAGCGGCGCGGCTACCACAACCGCTCAGAAGCCGCACGCGATCTGTTGCGCGGCGCGCTGGCGCAGGAGGCTCCGGCGGATCAGCAGAAGCAAGGCTTTGCTGTGCTGACCTACGTGTATGAACATGAGAAGCGCGAGCTGGCAAGCCGGCTGGTCGCCACTCAGCACCACCATCACGATCTCTCAGTGGCCACCCTGCACGTGCACATAAGCCATGACGACTGCCTTGAGATCGCCGTACTAAAAGGCAAACGCGGCGAGATTGAGCATTTCGCCGATGAGGTGATCGCCCAGCGCGGCGTGCGCCACGGCCATTTACAGTGTCTGGCGCAGGAACCCCATACCCACAGCTGATGCTTTTTCGCCCGCACCGCGCCACATGTGCCAGGCTTATTTATTTGCCAAATCCACGTGATAAGGAGCGAATGATGAAGATTGATCTGAGCGGAAAAGTGGCGCTGGTTACCGCCTCAACGGGCGGGATCGGTTTCGCAATTGCGACCGGGCTGGCGCAGAGCGGTGCAGAGGTGATCCTCAACGGGCGCAGCGACGAGTCGGTCAACAAGGCCAAAGCGGCGTTAACCCAGCACGTGAGCGGCGCTCGTGCGCGTACCGCTGTTGCCGATCTTGGCTCGGCGGAAGGCGTGGCTTCCCTGCTTGAGGCGGCCTCCGGGGTTGATATCCTGGTCAATAATGCCGGTATTTATGGCCCGCAGGATTTCTACGCCACCGATGACGAAACCTGGGAGAATTACTGGCAGACCAACGTCATGTCCGGCGTGCGGCTGGCACGCGCGCTGCTGCCCGAGATGGTTGATAAGGGCTGGGGCCGCGTGGTGTTTATCTCCTCCGAGTCCGCCCTGAATATTCCGGCGGATATGATCCACTACGGCGTGACCAAAACGGCGCAGTTGTCGCTGGCGCGCGGGCTGGCGAAGTTTGTTGCCGGCAGCGGCGTCACGGTCAACAGCGTATTACCGGGGCCAACGATGTCCGACGGTTTCGCCGGCATGATGCAGGAAGAGATGGAGAGAACCGGTAAGTCGCTGGAGACGCTGGCGAAAGAGTTTGTGATGGCGAATCGCCCCTCATCGGTTATCCAGCGCGCCGCCACCGTTGAAGAGGTGGCGAATATGGTGGTCTATGTCTGCTCAACGCAGGCGTCGGCGACCTCCGGCGCAGCGCTGCGCGTCGATGGCGGCGTGGTGGACGATATCGTTTAAACGAGCCAGGAGGTTGTATGCGACGTTTTCCCCGCCGTGCGCTACTGCTCGCGTTGCTCTTCACCGGTGCGGCGCAGTCCGCGGAGTATGGTGGCCAGCTTGAAGGGTTCACCTACCCGTGGCCGCTGATGCACTTTGAGTTTCAGTCCCAGCGCCAGCCCTTAAGCATGGGGTACATGGATATCTCCGCCGATAAACCGAACGGCGAAACCGTGGTATTGCTGCACGGCAAAAACTTTTGCGCCGCCACCTGGGAGAGCACCATTACCGCGCTGCATGAGGCCGGTTACCGGGTGATTGCCCCCGATCAGATTGGCTTCTGCACCTCCACTAAACCGGCCAATTACCAGTACAGCTTTCAGCAACTAGCGGAGAATACCCATCAACTGCTGGCGAAGTTGGGGGTAAAAAAAGCGGTGATTATCGGCCACTCCACTGGCGGCATGCTGGCGACGCGCTATGCGCTGATGTACCCGCAAGAGACGCAGAAGCTGGTGATGGTTAACCCGATTGGCCTTGAGGACTGGAAGGCGAAGGGCGTGCCCTATCGCAGCGTGGACGCGTGGTATCAGCGCGAGCTGAAAAGCACCGCGCAGAGCATTAAAGCCTACGAGCAGAAGACCTATTACATGGGTGAATGGAAGCCGGAATACAATAAATGGGTTGAGATGCTGGCGGGGTTAAACAACGGGCCGGGCAAGACGCGGGTGGCGTGGAACTCGGCGCTGATCTACGACATGATCTACACCCAGCCGGTGTTCTATGAGTTCAAGGATTTACGCGTGCCCACTACGCTGTTTATCGGCACCGGCGATACAACCGCGCCCGGCAGTGATGATGCGCCGCCGGAGGTGAAAAAGGCGGTCGGCAACTACAAGGTATTGGGCAAAGAGGCGGCGGAACTGATCCCCAATGCCCGGCTGGTGGAGTTTGATGGTTTAGGCCACGCGCCGCAGATGCAGGACCCGGCGACGTTTCACCGGGCGCTGCTCGACGATCTGGCAAAATGACGCATTAAAGAGAAAGGCCCGCTCATTGCGGGCCTTTGCATTACACCTGACGCGCGGCGAAGAAGGCCAGCGTCTCTTCCAGTGATTTCGCTTGCTCCTCCAGCGACATGGCGGCCGCGGAGATCTGCTGCACCAGCGAGGCGTTCTGCTGGGTGGCGCTATCCATCTGATTTACCGCCACGCTGACCTGGTTGATGCCCTTGGTCTGCTCATCCAGCGCCTGTACGATTTCGTTGATCACCAGGTGGACATTGGTGACCGCCTCGATGATCTGCTTCATCATCGCGCCAGTTTCATTCACCAGCGCCACGCCTTTGCTGACGCGGCCGGTCGACTCATCAATCAGCGTTGAGATCTCTTTCGCCGCATTGGCGCTGCGCTGCGCGAGGCTGCGCACTTCACCCGCAACCACCGCAAAACCACGCCCCTGCTCACCAGCTCGCGCCGCTTCCACGGCGGCATTCAGCGCAAGGATATTGGTCTGGAAAGCGATACCGTCGATGATGCTGTTGATATCGCCGATCTTCTGCGCGCTTTCGTCGATTTTATTGATGACATCAACCACTTCGTCAACCAGCGCTTCGCCCTGCCCGGCAATCTCCGTCGCCTGTTCGGTAAGACGCGTCGCTTTGTGGGCGTTATCGGCGTTATTTTTCACCGTGACGGCAATTTGCTCCATGCTCGCTGCGGTTTGCACAATCGCCGCCGCCTGCTCTTCGGTGCGTGAAGCGAGATCGAGGTTACCGGCGGCAATTTCGCTACTGCCCGCACGCACCGAGTTGCTGGCATCGGTGATGGTGCTGACAATGCGGTGCAGTTGCCCCTGCATGGCGTGCAGCGCGTAGAAGATGCTGCTGCTGTCACCCCTCTGCACGGGAATGGTGCTGCTGAGATCGCCCTGCGCAACCGAGAGCGCGATCTCCGCCGCTTCGGATGGCTCACCGCCCACCGGGCGCGCGACTTTGCGGGTAAAGACCAGCGCCACCACCAGGCTGACGATAATAATACTCAGCACCATCATCACAATTGCGTTCATCAGGAAGTGCCAGGCTTCCGCCATCACCACGCTGACCGGGGTGATAATCGCCAGTTTCCACGGCGTGCCGCTGTTGCCGACCGCAATGGTGCGCCAGGTAATAAATGCCGGTTCGCCGAGCTGCGGATCGTCAAAACGCACCACCTCGCTGCCCGTAATGCTGCCCTTGTAGGGCTTGCCGATGGCCGTTTTATCCGGGCTGGAGACGACGTTATTCTCCGCCGACAGCAGCACGGCATAGCCGACGCCATCCCACGGTTTGATGGCCCCAATCCGTTTTTGCAGCGTCGCCAGTGAGAAGTCCGACGTGACTGAACCCTGGAATTTACCGTTGCGCATAATTGGCGCAGCGATGGAGGTAAGCATCACATCGACCCCGTTGTAGGGGTAGATATAGGGCTCGATAATCACCTCTTTTTGGCGCTGGCGCGGCAGCACATAGTAATTGCCGCTGCCCGGCGTTTCGTAATCGAGCAGGTTGTGCAGAGACGGGTTGCCTGCCGAGTCGCGATCGACATAACGGGCATAGCGACCGGCAGGATCCTGCTCCGGTTTGCCGGCAAATTCGGCATCTTTGCCGTCGAAAGCGTTCGATTCAAAGGCCAGCGACATCGAGAGGAAATCGCTGTGCGCATGCAGGTAGTCGCGCAGGAGCTGATCCAGCCCTTTGCGATCCGCAAGGCCTGCTTCACGCAGTGACCAGGCGCTGTTGCCGACATCGCGCGCCGCAACCAGCGCGGAATCAAGCTGCTGGCTGACCTGCAGGGTTTCGGTCTGGGCAATCTGTTGCAGATGTTTCTTTGCCACCGTCTCCTGCTGCGCCATCGCTTGCCATATCAGCAAGCCAATGGTCACAAGAAAACCGGCGGTTATCGTGACAAAGATGGATATCAACATCAGCGTCCTGGCTTTGAGCTTTTTCCCGGTATTTCTTTTGACTGACATAACTTCTCCGATATGGCGTGGCGCGGGGCGCATGACGGATATATCGGAAGAATGTGCGCAAAAGTTATACCGGCTTTAAATTAAATTTTTGTCTGGCAAGCGAGCGGGCAGCGCTGGAAAGGGCTTTGTGAGGAAAATCAAAGGCAAAACGCTCAGGCGAGCAGCTGGTCGATACTCTCAGCGGCAGGCTCCATCGGCAGCGCACCAAGCGCACCCAGATCCTGCCTGTAGATCGTCTCGTTGCCCGATTTGCCGTGGATAAAGTAGCCAACGTCGCCATCCTGACCAATCAGCAGAAACTCAGGCTCCACCTGCTGGATGGCGTAGGTGTCGTTTCGCTCCAGCAGATCGCCGTGGGCGTATAAATAGATAACATCACCTTCCGGCGTGGTGATTTCGGTTGCGTCGCACTGCGCGATGAGAAAGCGCGTGTAACGTTCGGGGAAAGTTAAATGGTGGGTAGTTTTGAATGCATCCAGGGTGGTTTGCAACAGGCTGTTATTCATCTTTTTTTACGTCCTCTGCGTGAAGCTTGCGGTGCCCAGGAAGAGTAGTCGCTGACGACAATCTCAAAAAGTTGCAGATCGCCAGGGATGTGCTGAAGACTATCGGCAATCTCGTCATAGGGCGAAGGGAGAGAAAAAGCGAGCCCGTAATCACCATCAACAATCAAAGCGCCGTTAAGCAGCAGGACGCTTTTACTGAGAAGCGTTAGCCGCTCCATGGTGATACCGGCATAGAGCCTGTTCTGGTATCTCCCGAGGTAGTTCTGGTTACAGACGACGGAGACGATGATGTCGTTCGCATCGGTAAAGATCGATACCGTGTTGCCATCAAGAAAATAGCCGTGCATATCGCCGCCCAAGGGCGATGAAGAGGGGTACTCTTTCGTCTCGACAGTAAAGCGGGTAAGCATCTCCTCAAGGTAAATATCCACAGAATGCCCGAGCCGGATATTGGCAAGTGAGGTGAAGCTAATAATGTCGGCGTTAAAATCAATCATGGTTTAACAGGTCGAGGGCTTTCGGGAAAACTAGCGTGGCGAGGTGTGGTTGTCAATTTGGTCTGCCAGAAGAGATAAGTAAGGTCTTAAGAAGCGAGACTTGTTGCAGATAGCGCGCCTTCACGCCTTAAAGATCAGCCAATCCAATAAGCTTGTTCTGCTTTAGCGCCGGACTCTATTTAAGTGTTTTTGTGCATATTGACGGATTAATTCATTATCAGCGCTGGCTAATAATTCCATTTTCTCAATAGCATTCTGGTCCTGTATTTTCTCCAGCACCCGTATGCATTTATTTGCCAGTATGAAATCATCATCGTAATCCCTGTAATCAAAATTGAGCAGCGCGGCTTCATAAAGAGGATTAACGCTGGAAGGCTGCCGATAATGATCTAACAATCTTACGATCTCTTCATGTTTCTGATGCCAGGGATCTGTCACAAGCTGGTTTAATATGCCGACATCGTAGTAATCAAATTTCACTACCGCGCTTAAATATAAAAGCAGATCAACCAGTTCAGCGTCTTTGGCTTCCTGCGCAATGGTTAACTCCTTACAGAGATCTAGCTCTCCAGAGCCATCACCAAACTGGCATAGAAACTCAGAGATATTAATTTGCTTCATCATTAGCTTTAGAATCAGATCTTTTTTATTTGCCAGCAATTCCATCACTCCTCATCTTTAAATATCAGTGCATTAGTTTTGAGATTGTTATCTTTTATATATTTGCTTTCCCACTCATCGTAGCTATCGGGCGCAGCATAACTAAATCCCTTTTCAAAATATCGATCACCATGCGAAATAACCATAGCCCAATAATATTCTTCCTCATGTCCCAGCAAGCAAGCTTCCAGATAATTTTGGGGTGGTACGGTTAGCATAGGTGAGTTATTAATTATAGACTCTACCTCGCCTTCTGGTTTATTACCATAAGCGATCATTATGCCTTTGACAAGGCTAACAAACGTGTAGAAATTAACTATAACTAACTCGCCTGGGTTATCGTCATTTATAAAAAACAAACCATCTTTAAGAGTGCTCTTTTTAATTGCCACGATAAAAATCCAACATAGTATTACTATTGATAAAAAGCAGCGCCGATAAAAACCCCTACAAAATTCCGATTTATCAGTACCCTACTACGAACGTGGCCTCCAATAACGAATATTTTCTAATTCTCTTTCAATATCATCCATCTCATCATCGCCTGGCTCAAGGTTAAATTTCTCGCTAATCACTCTTCTTATATTTGCTAGTTTTTTAGTAATCTCATTTTCATCTATAAACCTTGTAGTTTCTTCACAATAGGCAGATCTATTCTCAGATGTAATCTCACCGTCGACGTTATCGTAGTAATGCCTGGCAATATCTCGCAATGAAATAAGAATACATTCAACATCTGTTAATATTTTAATAGCCTCATCTCCTGACAAAGAGATCTCTTCATTTTCTTTTAACAATTTCAATTTACTTCCTCCTGGATGTTATTGATAAATCCAGACCAAATAACCATCAAGAGCAATACGCTTGATCATTTCAGGCCATAACTGGGGAGATAAGAAAGACAGAGCTATATTTAAACCACGCCTAATCTGTGCTATTTTTGTATAACTCATTAAAGGGAATTTCTACGTATTCCTCTGGATTATTTATCAAACAACTCTCCCCCGGAAAGAGACATTCCCAAACGGTTACATAAAACTGTTTCATACTCATATTCTTAGGTGGTTCAAAAAGCGGAATGGCAGACTCATAAAGACGCGAAAGTAGTTTTTCATCATAGAAATTAATCGCATATGCAAGACTATTTTTGCATCTGTCTTTTATAAAATAAGGGAAATTATCATAAAACGGCTTTATTAACTTCCGGAAGGCTAATGATAAGCTGTTTTCATTGGATAAGTTTAAACCAACAAGGGAAGCATCCATATTTGGATCTTCAGAAAGTGCCTGCCAAAGCATCGAGATATAGCTATCGTTGATTTTTTTCATATTTATTCCGCGACTCCAGGAATACTATACATCTTGCTTTTTTCGTATTATATCCTGCACGAATTTTACTGCTGCTAAAAACATTCATCCCACCATCTTATTAGCCTTTAACTATAAAATGAGGCATGTCAAAGTCTACTTTCACATTCGTATGAATATTAGGAACCTGACTTGCAATAATTTATCAATGACTTGCTAATGGCTCTGGTACGTAATAAATCCTGTAAAAACTACAGGATGTCCGGGAACATCATTGGCTTATAACAAGTAGTCGCTTTGTACTGGCCCCGGAAACGCAGTTTCTGTGGCCCCACCACGATACAGATTCGATTACGATGGGAGTCGAAAATCGCTAAAGGTTAGCAGATTCCCCCATATCACCAGCAAAAAAGATCAAATTATATATCTTTAAGCATTACTTCATGGTAAATACAAATTCTTTCAAATTACGACTCCATTTATCATCCTTGTCATTTATATAAAGTCTAACCTTATCTTTCAAACGCATAACATAAAATATGTCAGATAACTTTTTTGTTCTTCTACCCAAATCGTCAAATAGAAAAAAAACCAAACTTTCTTTGCTGGAAATTTTTTCATTATATATTTCCCACTCAATTTTATCATCCGACACTGACAACATTTCCTCTTCATTGGTAATTTCCCAACCAGCGTTATCTAGTTGCTGTTTTAACTCAAGAAGTTTTGCCTTACTCACCATAAATTTGACCAAGATATTTTATATTATATACACACTTATCAGTAGACGTATCTTCTTTTAATAGTACAAATTTTACTTCCATCTACAATAATATAGGACATCATTGATTTCCGTCTACGATAGTTGACTTATAGTTAATATATAATATTTACAAATTAAAAGTAAAGCGCCGAAAATCACAATATCTAATGTTATAATCGACAAACTTATATTACATCTATTATTACTTAGTAATTAGAAGATTTAATTTCTATATATCACAAAAAAATTGCATACAAGCCTCAAAATAATTAACTCTTCCTAGCTTGCAATTTAACTTAAGAACTACATTACCTTAATTTACTTTTTAACATTCATATTCACGGGGTTAATGCGAAACAATCTTCCAGAGGTTCATTTTCTGATGCCCAGCAATTAATAAGGTCAATGTGATTTTTATAATTATCTTGAAGGACATTCAAAGTTTTAATAATTTCCTCGTTTGAAGGACTTACTCCTGATGATATTAAATCATTTATTACATCAAGACATAAAGTCATTAACTCACTCTTATCGCTAAAGGATAGTTATTGTTTAAATAAGCTTCGATATATTTAACCAACCATACTTTAGTACGATATTGGGTCCTGGATTTTCTCAAGCGCGCTTATGCATTCATTTGCCAGTACGAACCCCCCATAACAATTATTACAATCAAAAACTCAAAACCAAATGTGACTTTTCTTTATAATATTTTTAATCTTTAATGAACTAGTCCTCTAATTTAAGAAGGACTATTCCGGTTAACAATGCTCTTTTTATCTATGCTTGACGCTCTCTTTGTATTCTGTAAAATTTTATTAACCCAAGGCTTTGAACCATCTAACGCGGCGCGCATTGCCTTGTCTTTCTTGTCTAATAAATTTAAAATTAGTCTTTCCGATCTTTCTAAAACACAATCATCTGACTTAACACCCAAATATATAAGTATATTTATGGAATCAAATAAATGAGCAATTTTTTGATACTCTTCGTACATTAATGCGCCTTGGCTTTGTGCCAACCGCTCTAAATATTCATAGGTTATGTTAGCTATATCACTATATTTAGAGCACGCAACACTATCTAAGAAATCCACCAACAATGTAGTATCACTTAGCTCGCCAGATAATTTCAATTTATATATATCTGACGCTACCGCCTCAATATCATGTGGGTAACGATATTCATTTTTAATTCTTTCTCTTATTTTTTTCTCTAGTTTATTCATGTTTCACCTCACATTTGGAACTGAAAAACCGGGTAACTTTCTAAGATTCTCCCATGTTTCCGGGAAATGTGTAAGGATAACAGGAGTTTTTCCTGTTTGACTTGTCGCCGTAAACAAACCTTTTTCTGGATCATAATATCCGACCCTAGGTTTATTGGTGTATCTATCTCGATAAGTAAACTTCCTACCATTTTGAATAGTTTGTCGGGCACTATAATCGTACTCTTTAGTTGTTGTAGCTCCTACTTGTGAACCATGTTTTTCATAATGATCCCTAAGTCCTGGGCCATCAATATTTTGGCGAGCTTTATTCCATTTAGCTTTTTTAGCAACACCACAGAATAACCCCAACGGATCCACCCACACCAGCGGATCAACAACATAGGTATACGTGTTCAGCCCGCCCAGCAGACCAATCGGATCCATCTGGGTGTAACACCCGCCCGCCGGGTCGTAGTAGCGGAAAGTGTTGTAGTGCAGGCCCGTTTCACGGTCCAGGTACTGGCCCTGGAAGCGCAGGTTCTGAGGGGTGTCCCAGTTTACCGGTGTGCTCTCGCGCAGGCTGCGGCCCCAGGCGGTGGAAGCCCCACGCCAGATGGTGTCGCCGTTGCTGTCGGTCACACTGTCCGGCAGGCCGTTCAGTTCCGTGTGGTACCAGAATATGTCCGCGTACTCACCGTGGCTGTCGACGCGCGCCAGCGGTTCAAAGCTGTTTTCGGAGTAGATATACTGCACCGCCGCGTCCGGGTGACTGTCGCTGGTTTCGCCCACCATCTGCAGGCCGGACCAGGCGTACTGCGTGCGTTCCGGTTTACGGGCATGGCGTCGCCACACCTGTTTCTCCGTGCGGCGGCCCAGCGCGTCGTAGCGGTATTCTGCTTTTGTGAACTCCGCGTCGCCGTCGATTTCCACCCGGCTGATACGGTGCTCGTCGTCGTAGCTGAAGCGCTGCGTCACTCTCCGGTGCGTGTCGTGGCGCACGGTCATGCGCCCGAAACCGTCATACTCGCGGCTCACGCCGTCCAGGCGTTTCAGCAGGTTGTTCCACACCGGCTGCATCTCCGGCGTGGTGCGGTTGTCCGCGGCGTCATACCAGAAACGCTCCTCGCCTTCCGGCTGCAGGCTCTGCGTCATGCGCCCGGCCGCGTCGTAGCCCCACAGGGACTGACGGTACTTCTCTGCCGGGGTGGAGGGTGCGCCGTCGGTGTACATGCGGCGGATTATCTGGTCCGCGCGGTCCCACTGGTAGCGGCGCTCCGAGACCAGACGGTCGCGCAGGTTGTCGGTGCAGCGCCGGTGCGTGATACGCCCGGCCATGTCGTAGTGCGTCTCGAGCTCCAGCGCGCCCATCGTGCGGTGCGTCTCCCGGTGCAGGCGGTCACGCTGGTAGCCGGTGACCGGCAGCGTTTTGCCGCTCAGGGAGAGCTGCATCTCCAGCAGGTGCCCGGTGCCGTAGCGCAGGAACTTCAGTTCCCGCCCGTCCGGGAAGGTGGTGGCGCTGAGGTTGCTTAAGGCATCATATTCATGCTGATAAACGCCGGAGTGGTTCTCCTCGCGGACCAGGTCGCCAAGCTTGTTGCGCGCGAGGATGATGGCTTCGCTGTGCGCGGGCTCGCGCATCTCCACCGCGGCCTGACGCCACTCGGTGTAGGCATAACGGCGGATTTCGGTAGCCAGCGCGCTGTAGCGGTACTCGGTGCGGTGCTCTGGGGTTTCGCGCGCCGTCATGCGCCCGAGGGCATCATATTCGTAATTCAGCACCTGCGCTGGCAGGTCGCTGCCGCGCTCCGGGTGGCGCACCAGAGAAGCCACTTGCTGCGCGGCGTTGTAGTGATACTCCGTCTGCCGCCCGGCGTAATCCTGCTGACAGGTCAGCAGCCCGGTCGGGGTGTAGTCGAAACGCCACTCCTGGTTGTTGGCGTTGGTGAGCGTCACCAGACGGCCCGCCCGGTTGAAGCGGAAACGGGTCACATGCCCCGCCGGATCGGTGGCTTCCGTCACCTGGCCGCGCGCGTTGAGTTTTACCCTGCGCGTGCTGACGCCATCGACGCTCTGGCCGCAGAGCAGGCCGGATTGGGTGTAGCTGAACTGCGTCTCGCGCCCGTCGGCACGAATATAGGTCTGCAGGCGGCCGGCGGGGCTCCAGACGTAGCGGTCCGTATTGCCGAGCGGGTCGGTGCTGCGGATAAGGTGCCCGGCACCATCATACTGATTCTGGCTCTGGTTACCGGAGCAGTCCTCTTCGCGGATCAGCTGGCCCAGCGCATCCCACCAGAAGCGGTGGCTGTTCTCCAGCGCATCAATGCGGCGGATTAAGTCGCCCTGATCGTTCCACTCAAAGCGCGTCACGCCGCCTTCCGGATCGGTCAGCGCCACCACATCGCCCGCCAGGCTGTATTCGTACTGCCAGACGCCGCCGTCCGGCAGCACCTCTTTTAACGGGAAGTCATACAGCGGATGCCAGGTTTTCAGCGTTGCGCGTTCGAGCGGGTCGCGCTCCAGCGTCATATTGCCGCGATCGTCCCAGGCATACTCCCAGCGTCCGCCGTCCGGCTGTACGGCTGAGAGCAACTGTTCGGACTGACCTGCCCAGTTGAACTGCCACTTACCGCCGTGCACATCGGTGTACGCGGTGATGCGGTAGATCTCATCCCAGTAGTGTTCGCTGACCACGCCTTCATCGTTGCTGACGCGGGCGTAGCGTTTGCTCTCATCGGCGTCGATACGCCAGTTTTCCAGCACCGTGCCCTGCTCGTCGTGAACCTGGTACGCCTTCACGCGCCAGTGTTCGGCGTCTGCGCTCGGCTGCCACTGGTAATGCACTTTCAGGCCGGTAGAGAAGCTGTGCCAGGCCAGCATATCGCTGGCGCGATCCCAGCCAAACTGGCGGGTTACCACATCATCGGCATCGATGACCGCAATCAGCTGCGCCTGGTCGTTGTAGCGATAGCTCACCAGCAGCTGGCGTCCGCCATCAACGATCTGATAAACCGCGCGTAACCGCCCGCTATGGGCGTCGTACTCAAGTTCGACATCCAGCGCTTCGTTGTCACTGGAGATACGCGCCAGCTGGCCCTGGTCGTTCCAGCTGAAGTAGTGGGCGTTTTCATGGCGGTCGTAGATGCGGTGCATGCGCCACTCGCCGGGGCGGGTGGGATCCGGCTCATAGACCTGATGATCGCCTTCGCCGGTCTGGATCGCGATCGCGCCGTTCGGGCTGGAGAAGAGCCTGAGCCCCTCGTCCGGATAGGAGATCATGTCGCCGCTGAGCACTTCACCAAGCCCCAGCTCGCGACCGCTCATATCTTTGAAAATCAGCTGATTATCCGCCAGACGGTAAAGACGCGTCTCAAACGGCATCATCCAGCCGGGGCCAAACATGCCGGAGGCGCGGTTGCGGCTGTTGTAGATACGCTGCCAGTAGAGCGGCATACGATCCGGCATCACAAAGTCGAGATCCTCCTCTTTGGCGAGGATCTTTGCGCCGCTGGCAATATTGACCGGGAAAGCGGTGCTCGCCGCGGAGACAAGAACGGAGGAAATCGTATCTGAAACCACCGCGCTGCCAAAAGCGCAGACGATATTTTTCAGCACGCTGCGGGTTAGCATGCGTCGGCAGAGCATTCTTGCCAGATTCGCCAGCTCGCCAACCCCCAGCGAGCCGACAATCGCGCCCAGCATATAGGCCAGCTGGTTCTTGCCGCTGCGAATATCACGAACGGTGATCGTGTCGCCACCGATGCGAACCCGGGGATTTTCACTGACTTTGATTTCCGCTTCGCAGGTGCTTTTCTCACCATTGCGCGCCGCGGGCTGATTATTGATTAGGACGCTTTTGGAACCCTGCGCGATAAAGTTACTGCTGGTGACCGCATGGCCTTTCTTGCAGTCAACGGTATCGAGTGGCATCGGGGTCGCATGGGGATCGGCGCTTTCAACCAGCGGTTGCGAAAGAGATTCCCACAGGTTCGAGCCCCACTTTTTCATATCATCAAGGGTGAGACCTTTGGCGCGTTCGGCAATCGCCATTGCCATGGCGCCAGGTACCAGGGCGAGCTTTGCCGCCTCCGCCGCGGTGGCCAGCGCCAGAATACCAACGGCTGCCCAGTCGATACTCTCTTCAGGAGCAGGAGGCGCGAGCAGAAAATCACGATCCACGGTTCCGGCGGCACGTGCGGCTTTTTTGCCCTTGATATGCACGTTTTCAGAGCCGGTGACGATATGCGCGTCGGGGGGCCCGGGGTCTATCAGGCTGTCGACCAGCTTCCCGGCGGCATCGCCGATTTTTTCCAGATCGCCGCTCAGGACCAGTGCGGCAATCACCACACCGCCCACTATTGCACCGACACCGGAAAAAATGATCCCGGCGATAATCGCCCCTTCCACGACAGCACCAACAAAATCCGCCAGCGCTGAACTGTGGATGAGTGGGTCATCAATACGGGCCGCGATGTAATCCGTCATCCTTACGCCCCTAACTGTAAGCCCGATTTGATCGACGCCCAGAATGCATCAGCAGGTGCGTCAAACGGCGCAGTGCGGCTGAACGTCAGCACCAGCAGATGGTCGTCCACGCGGGTGATGGCCAGTTTCTCATGCACCAGCACGCCCTGGTTTTCAAAGCGCAGTGAAACTTCACGGGCAGGCTGGTTCGCCACCTGGCTATCTCCCACTTCGCCCATTACTACCTTCTTCATGCTGCGCTTCACTTTCGCCAGCTGTTGACTGATAAACGCCTCTTCCTCGCCTGCCTTAATGTCCCACGCACGGGTGATCACCAGCGTCGCGTTGCTCTCATTAAAGCGCAGCACGTTAATGCTGCGATCCTGGCATGCTTCCGGCAGATTGAGGATGCCTTCCGAAACAACAAACTGTGCGGTCGCCATTATTTATCCTTCCCTTGATCAAATGCTTTTGTAACCGCGGCCTGGATTTGGTCGATGGTGGGGGCAACATCGTCATGTTTTTGCGGTGTTGATAAGTTCAAATCCAGCAATCCTTTGGTATTAATCTGCCCACTGCCCAGCGCGTCGATTTTAAAATCATTGCACTGCAGTGTGACCGTGCCGTTAGCACCCAGTATCAGGGCTGATTGTCCGGTAACGAGTTTGATGCTCGAGCCAGAGGCGAGTGTCAGATTGCCCTGAACCTTCTGCGTAAAATCGCCGCCGATCACCTCGTCGTGGGAAAGCTGCGTCGCCTGGAAGTGGGTTCCCGCCACTTTGCCGCTGTGATCGCGCGTGATGTTCACGGTCTGTGAGCCGCCAACGCTGCGCGTCTCATCGTTTTTCACATGGGTATCAAGGTTACGCTCGGCCTGGATCCACACCTGCTCTTCGCCCGCTTTATCTTCAAAGCGCAGGGCGTTGGCGTTATCCACCGAGCCATCTTTCGAGCGGCTGAGGAAGCCCATCTGCGTTGCGGCGGCAGGCAGCGCCCAGGGCGGCATGCTCGCTTCGTTGTAAACGCGGCCGGTAACAATCGGGCGGTCCGGATCGCCGTTGATAAAGTCAATGACGACTTCGTCGCCGACGCGCGGGATCTGTACGCCACCATAGCCCTGACCGGCCCAGGCGCTGGAGACGCGCACCCAGCAGGAGCTGGTGTCATCGCCTTTCGCCAGCCGATCCCAGTGGAACTTCACTTTTATGCGGCCATATTTATCCGTCCAGATGCTCTCACCCTGCGGCCCCACGACGCGCGCGGTCTGCGGGCCGTAAGTGCGCGGCCAGGGAGTGTGCTGCGGCGGGCGAAACACCACCGAGGAGGGAATAACGCTGAAGTCGATGCGGTGCACCGTCTGGCTGTCGGCACCGCTGGCGTAGCGGTTCTCTTCAAAGTTGTAGTGCGCGGCGGTGACAAGATATTCGCCATTGTCATTAAAGAACGCGGCGTTGGTCAGCTGGAACGTGCAGCCCGGCGCAATTCCGATTGCCGTTGCGGTGCCTTCGATTTGCTGATGCTCAACCTGCCAGCGCTCCTGGCGAATGCGGGCGTAGAATTCGCCGTGCCCATGCTCGACGAAACGGCCCGGCCAGTCATAAACATCAATAGCGCCAGGCGACGGAGAGTTCGGGTTTTGCCGCGCCTGGAAAAGCCACGCGTTCGGTTTGCGGAAATCGTAATCATCCAGGCTGTAAATCCCTGGCGTCACGCTATCTTCCAGCGCCCACTGGCTAATTCCCTCTTCATCGGTGCTACCGCCCGATGGGGTCTGGTGATAGGGAATAAATTCATAGCCGCTGAAAGGTTGATGTTGGGTAGCCGCGTCGGTCAGCACCAGCGTGTGTTTGTCCGCTTCATGCTTGAAATGGTAGGCGATGCCTTCCAGCTCCATCAGACGGCTGATGAAATCGAAGCTGCTCTCCTGGTACTGCACGCAGTACTCCCACGTGCGGTAGCTGCCTGTCAGCTTATCTTCAATATTGACCTGGTATTCGCCCAGCAGGGTTTTCACGATTTGCGGCACCGTCTGTCCCTGGAAAATACGCAGGTTGCGGTCGCGCTTCATCGGCCAGAGATCCGACTCTACGGTAAGTTGGTAAACGGCATAACGCGTACCGCTCAGCTCGACGGCGCTTACGGCGACGCGGGTGATTTTACCGTTAAGGTAGCGGCTGCCGGACAAGCCCTGGGTTGGCAGGGTGACGGTGACCGGTTTCCCGAGCAGCTGGCTGCGATCCATGCGCGCGTCAGTCCCGAGCAATTGCAGGGTAAAGGAGAATGCTTCGGACAGGGCTTCACGACCAGAAATTTTCCAGAAGAGCAGCCCCTCGGCAGGTAACTGAACAGTGATGCGATTGCTCATAAAGCGGATCCTGACATAAAACGCACCACTCCAGGCGCGTTCATCGGTTTAACGTGGCGGGCTTGATAGAAAGCTACCGCACCCTTTCTGAAAGCGAAAAGGCCTCTATTGTCTGATTTTTCGGCGAAATAAGTGCCAGGAATTATCCTAATCCATAGCAAACCTACCAAAAAAAGCGTCTGTTTTTAGCGAGTTAATAACACTCTCGCAAAAATAAAGACGCTTAAATCAATGGCCTTCAGCGTAATTTGCTTTAAGTGAAAAGGATTGTGTGAGTGCGCAGCCGCAGAGTCAAATGCTCACATTGCGGTTTCGCGAGGGCTCTCGCAATTTATTGCCTGAAAGATGAACGTTGCTGGCGGTAAACCGTGCGCGATCGAAAAACGCTTATGCCTCTTGCTCCGCCAGTGCCTGTGCGCAGGCCCAGGCGCTGGACCATGCCCACTGGAAGTTGTAGCCCCCCAGCCAGCCGGTCACATCCATCACTTCGCCAATAAAATAGAGCCCCGGCACGTTTCGCGCTTCCATCGTGCGCGACGAGAGTTCATGGGTATCCACGCCGCCGAGCGTTACCTCTGCGGTGCGGTAACCTTCGGTGCCGTTGGGCTGGACTCGCCACGCGGTCAGGGCCTCGACCAGCTTCTCCTGGTCACGGCTATTGAGCTGCTTCAGCGTCACATCGGGGATCTGCCCGAGCTGCTGCAAACACTCCACCAGCCGTTTTGGCAACTGCATGCCGAGGGTGTTTTTCAGACTCTGATTAGGATGCGCATCGCGCTGCTGATTCAGGAATTCTGCCAGATCGCACTCCGGCACTAAGTTAATAGTGACGAACTCGCCCGGCAGCCAGTAGCTGGAAATTTGCAGCACCGCAGGCCCCGACAGACCGCGATGAGTAAAGAGCAGGTTTTCGCGAAATACCGTGCCGTTTTCAGCGGTGATAACAGAGGGCACAGAGACGCCAGAGAGGGTCTGCACCTGCTCAAGCAAAGGTTTGTGCAGGGTGAAGGGCACCAGACCGGCGCGGGTCGGCAGTACCTTCAGGCCAAACTGCTCGGCGATTTTGTAGCCGAAAGGCGAAGCGCCCAGCCCCGGCATCGACAGCCCGCCGGAGGCGATCACCAGTTTCGCCGCCTGCACCGTGCCGCCGTTCAGCTGTAAGGTGTAGCCATTATCATCACGCTCGACGGAGAGGATTTCCGTGCGCAGGCGCTGGGTGACATTGCCCTTCTCGCACTCCGCCACCAGCAGATCGACAATCTGCTGCGCGGAGTCGTCGCAAAAGAGCTGGCCGAGCGTCTTCTCATGCCAGGCGATGCCGTGTTTACCCACCAGATCGATAAAATCCCACTGGGTGTAGCGCGCGAGGGCAGATTTACAAAAATGGGGGTTCTGGCTTAAGTAAGCCGCCGGTTCGACATAAAGATTGGTGAAGTTGCAGCGCCCGCCGCCGGACATCAGGATCTTACGCCCCGGCTTTTTGCCGTTATCCAGCAGCAGCACGCGCTGGCCCGCTTGCCCCGCCAGCGCCGCACAAAACATCCCCGCCGCGCCAGCACCGACTATAATGGCATCAAAGCTTTCCACATCTTCACCCTCTCTCTTACCTGGTCGCGAATTGTAAAGAGTTCAGGCTGGTCACACCAGCGCGGTGTGGTGAGAAAAGAAACATGCCATTGAAATTTATAAGATAATTTTAAAAATTCAGCGGAATGTAAGCGATGATGTCAAAAAAAGTCGATATTTCACTTTGCCCATACCGCCAATGTCCCTGATAATGCGCGGCGTTCGTGTCCCCAAAATGGCTTAACGACCTATGGTACATTTGTTTGCCGGCCTGGATCTCCACACCGGGCTACTCCTCGTGCTTGCACTGGTTTTTGTTCTGTTTTACGAGGCCATTAACGGCTTCCACGACACAGCGAATGCCGTTGCAACCGTGATTTATACACGCGCTATGCGTTCTCAGCTGGCGGTTGTGATGGCGGCAGTGTTTAACTTCTTCGGCGTTTTGCTGGGCGGGTTAAGCGTTGCGTATGCCATTGTGCATATGTTGCCAACCGATCTGTTGCTGAATGTTAGCTCCGCACACGGCCTGGCGATGGTCTTTTCCATGCTGCTGGCTGCCATTATCTGGAACCTCGGCACCTGGTATCTGGGCCTGCCTGCTTCCAGTTCTCACACCCTGATTGGCGCAATTATCGGTATTGGTTTAACCAATGCACTGATGACCGGCACCTCGGTGGTCGACGCGCTGAACATCCCGAAAGTGCTGAATATCTTTGGTTCGCTGATCGTTTCACCGATCGTCGGCCTGGTATTTGCCGGTGGATTGGTGTTCCTGCTGCGTCGCTACTGGAGCAGCACCAAGAAACGTGCGCGCATCCATATGACGCCTGCGGAACGTGAGAAGATCGACGGCAAGAAAAAGCCGCCTTTCTGGACGCGTATCGCACTGATCCTCTCTGCTATCGGCGTCAGCTTCTCTCATGGGGCAAACGACGGTCAGAAAGGTATCGGCCTGATTATGCTGGTGCTGATCGGCGTCGCGCCGGCGGGCTTCGTGGTCAATATGAACGCCTCCGGTTACGACATCACCCGTACGCGGGATGCCGTCAACAACGTGGAAACCTACTTCCAGCAACATCCGGCGCTGCTGCAAAAAGCGACCGGTGTCGATCCGCTGATCCCAACGCCGGAAGAAGTAGCTACTAAACCTGGCGAGTTTCACTGCCACGCGGGCCGCGCTATCACTGCGCTGGACCGTGCGAAAGCGATGCTCACCGGGATTGAAAACTACGATCAGATCCCGCTGGAACAACGCGGACAGCTGCGCCGGATTATGCTCTGCCTCTCCGATATCACGGATAAAGTAGCGAAGCAGCCGGAGATCGGTGCCGACGATCAGCGTCTGCTGAAGAAACTGAAAGGCGATATGCTCAGCACCATCGAGTACGCGCCAATCTGGATCATCATGGCGGTCGCGCTGGCACTGGGTCTGGGGACGATGATTGGCTGGCGTCGTGTTGCCACCACCATCGGCGAGAAGATTGGTAAGAAAGGCATGACCTACGCTCAGGGGATGTCCGCACAGATGACCGCAGCGGTGTCGATTGGTCTGGCGAGCTATACCGGGATGCCGGTCTCGACCACCCACGTGCTCTCTTCGTCCGTAGCCGGTACGATGATTGTCGACGGCGGCGGTCTGCAGCGTAAAACCGTGACCAATATTCTGATGGCCTGGATCTTCACGCTGCCGGCGTCGATTATCCTCTCCGGCGGTCTGTACTGGATTGCGCTGAAGCTGATTTAACCTAAGCTTCAGAGAGACAAAAAACGGGTCAGGAAACTGACCCGTTTTTTTATTGCCGGAACCGTGCTGATTGCCGGATGGCGGCTTTCGCCTTATCCGGCCTACGCGGAAAGCTCATTCCGGTAACCCATAGGCCTGATAAGCGTAGCGCCATCAGGCAGTTGCCGAAACTGTGCACATTGCCGGCTGGCGACTCGCGCCTTATCCGGCATACGCTGAAAACTCAGCCCGGTAACCCGTAGGCCTGATAAGCGTAGCGCCATCAGACAGTTGCCGAAACCGTGCACATTGCCGGATGGCGGCTGACGCCTTATCCGGCCTACGCCGAAAGCTCATTCAGGTAACCCGTAGGCCTGATAAGCGCAGCGCCATCAGGCATTAGTCAAAACAGCGCTCAGTGCCAAATCATCAGCCCAATCAGGCTCAGCACCACCAGCCCGCATAACGAACTGGTCAAAATAAACAGGTGACGCACCCGCTCGCAGCGGCGGATAAACTCATCGTCATGGTGATCGCGGTAACGTTGAGCGTAGATGTACCATACCAGCCGCATCTGCTTGCTCGGCTGACCGTGGGCGGTAAAGAACCCACCGCCATCGACATATTGATACAGCAAGGGATCACACCCGCGAAGTACCACCAACAGGGCGCGCAGCGATGAGTAATAACGCGCCATGTTCACTACACACACCACACACAAAGCCCAAAACAGCGCAACAGTGCTGATCACCATATCCCCTCCCCGGCGAGAGCCCACAGAGTTTCACTCCAGCGCTCACGCTCCTGAAAACCCCACTAAGGTAGACAACAAAGAGTGTAACCAAGGCTCCGGACGGACCACAACGAAGGCGATGTTCCGTAGTTGACCTCGCGCAAAGCATCAGGACAACTTCGGGACACCGTCTCTCTCTTCCGTACGGTTTCTTAATAGTGTAGGAGATAGCGCTCTTTTTTTGCCACAAGCGAACGCATATCCCTGCATCTCGCTGTAAATATTACGTAAGTGAATCGTGATCCAGGTTGATTGACGGTGCTGTTAGAGCGTTATAAGGTAGGAATCATTTTGAATGCGACCTGAAAAGTCGGGCGCAACGCTCACGTACAACGCAGGATGCGAGCGCAGCGCAACCCCATCAGGGTTTCACCCGGATGGCCATCGACAACTTATGGAAGGAGTAACATTATGGCTTACAAACACATCCTTATCGCCGTCGATCTCTCCCCTGAAAGCAAGCTGCTGGTTGATAAAGCCGTCTCTATGGCGCGCCCTTACAACGCAAAGATTTCACTGATTCATGTCGATGTGAACTACTCCGATCTCTACACCGGCCTTATCGACGTTAACCTCGGCGATATGCAAAAGCGCATCTCCGACGAAACGCACCATGCGCTGACGGAGCTCTCCACCAACGCCGGCTATCCAATTACCGAAACCCTCAGCGGCAGCGGCGATCTGGGCCAGGTGCTGGTCGATGCGATCAAAAAATATGATATGGATTTGGTGGTGTGCGGCCATCATCAGGACTTCTGGAGCAAACTGATGTCCTCTGCGCGCCAGCTGATTAACACCGTTCATGTGGATATGCTGATTGTCCCGCTGCGCGATGAAGAGGACGAATAATCGTTCGTTGACCTTTCGTCAGTAGCCTGAATACCGCCCGGTGCGCGCAACGCCACCGGGCTTTTTTATTCCCCGGAGCCGGGGTAGATATCGAACCGGTGGCTTTTGGTCACTACCGCAGATTGCGTAGCGACGCCTGCCAGCGGCGGCGCATAGTCGGGGCGTTTAACCACCACGCGTTTAATCGCTAACTGACGCGCAGGCTCCAGTAAGCCATCAGCATCAAGATCCGGGCCAACCAGCGACTGAAAGACCCGCATCTCCTTTTTCACCAGTGCGCTTTTCTGCTTGTGCGGAAACATCGGATCGAGATAGACCACCTGCGGGCGCGGCGTAATATCCGCCAGCCCGGAAAGGCTTGAAGCGTGAATCAGCGTTAACCGGTCGCGTAGCCACGGGCCGACTTCTGCATCTGCATAGCCGCGCTGCAGACCATCCTCCAGCAGAGCGGCAACCACCGGGTTGCGCTCCAGCATGCGCACCCGGCAGCCAACGGAAGCGAGCACAAAGGCGTCGCGCCCAAGCCCGGCAGTCGCATCCACTACCTCCGGCAGATAGCTGCCTTTAATGCCGACCGCTTTCGCCACCGCTTCGCCGCGACCGCCACCAAACTTGCGCCGGTGCGCCATCGCGCCTGCGACAAAATCGACAAAGATACCGCCGAGTTTCGATTCATCGCGTTTACGCAGCTCAAGATGGGTTGGCGTGCGAACCAGCGCCATCAGGTTGTCGTCATCCGGCTCCAGCCCAAAGCGGGCGATAAGATCGGATAAGGCACCGTCTCCGGTGCCTGTTTCATCCACTAAGCAGATCTTCAAGTGTTAGCCTTCGATACCATAATGCTCAAGCATCGCGTCAATCTGCGGCTCGCGACCACGGAAGCGTTTGAACAGCTCCATTGGCTCTTCTGAACCGCCGCGCGTCAGGATGTTATCGAGGAACGACTGCCCGGTTTCGCGGTTGAAAATCCCCTCTTCCTCAAAGCGGGAGTAGGCATCCGCTGCCAGCACATCGGCCCACAGATAGCTGTAGTAACCTGCGGCGTAACCGCCTGCGAAGATGTGGCTGAAGGCGTGCGGGAAACGGCCCCACGACGGCCCAGGCATCACCGCCACCTGGCGTTTGATCTCAGCCAGGGTTTCGAGGATTTTCGCCCCCTCTTGCGGGTTGAATTCCGCATGCAGACGGAAGTCGAACAGGCCGAACTCCAGCTGGCGCAGGATAAACATCGCCGCCTGGTAGTTTTTCGCCGCCAGCATTTTATCCAGCAACTCCTGCGGCAGCGGCTCGCCGGTCTCAAAGTGACCGGAGATAAACGCCAGCGCCTCCGGCTCCCAGCACCAGTTCTCCATAAACTGGCTCGGCAGCTCAACCGCATCCCACGGCACACCGCTGATGCCCGCAACGCCTGCGGTTTCAACCCGCGTCAGCATATGGTGCAGGCCGTGACCAAACTCATGGAACAGGGTGATCACTTCATCATGGGTGAAGAGCGCCGGTTTGCCGCTCACCGGGCGGTTAAAGTTACAGGTGAGATAGGCGACCGGCTTTTGCAGCGTGCCATCAGCGCGGCGCATCTGGCCGACGCAATCATCCATCCACGCCCCGCCGCGTTTGTGCTCGCGGGCATAGAGATCGAGGTAGAAGCTGCCGCGCAGCTCGTTGTTTTCGTCATACAGTTCGAAGAAGCGCACTTCCGGGTGCCAGACATCGACATCGGTACGCTCTTTAGCGGTAATGCCGTAAATGCGTTTTACCACTTCGAACAGGCCGTTAACGGCGCGGTTTTCCGGGAAGTAAGGGCGCAGTTGCTCATCGCTGATGCTGTAGAGGTGCTGCTTCTGTTTTTCGCTGTAGTAGGCGATATCCCACGGTTGCAGATCGTCGACGCCAAACTCCGCTTTCGCAAAAGCACGCAGCTGCGCCAACTCTTTTTCGCCCTGCGGGCGCGCGCGTTTCGCCAGATCAGTTAAGAACTCCAGCACCTGCGCCGGGTTTTCCGCCATTTTGGTCGCCAGTGATTTATCCGCATAGCTCTCAAAGCCAAGCAGCTGCGCCAGTTCGTGACGCAGGGCGAGGATCTCTGCCATCACCGGGCTGTTATCCCATTTACCCGCGTTCGGCCCCTGATCGGAGGCGCGGGTGCTGTACGCGCGGTACATCTCTTCGCGCAGCGCCTGGTTGTCGCAGTAGGTCATCACCGGCAGGTAGCTCGGAATATCGAGGGTTAACAGATAGCCCTCTTGCTCTTTGGCTTCTGCCTGCGCTTTCGCCGCCGCTAAGGCGCTTTCCGGCATGCCGGAGAGTTCAGATTCGTCAGTAACCAGCTTGCTCCAGCCCATGGTGGCGTCGAGCACATTGTTGCTATAGAGGTTGCCCAGCTCAGAGAGGCGCGCGGCGATTTCGCCATAGCGTTTCTGCGTCTCTTTCGGCAGGCCGATGCCCGACAGTTTGAAGTCACGAAGGGCGTTATCGACCGACTTTTTCTCGGCAACGCTCAGTTCAGCGTAGTGGTCGCCGTCGCGCAGATCGCGATAGGCGTTATAGAGCCCTTCATGCTGGCCGACCCAGGTGCTGTACTCAGAGAGCAGCGGCAGGGTCTGTTCGTAAGCTTCACGCAGTTCCGGGCTGTTTTTTACGGAATTCAGGTGGCTGACGGGAGAGAAGAGACGACCCAGGCGGTCATCAACTTCCGCCAGCGGCTGGCAAAGATTGGCCCAGGTATAGGGGCCACCCTGCGCGACAACGCTCTCAACCGCGTTTCGGCAGTCGTCCAGCGCTTTCGTTACCGCAGGGACAACGTGTTCAGGACGAATGTGGGAAAACGGCGGTAACTCGAAAGGCGTCAAAAGGGGGTTGGTCATATGCGCAGTCCTGTTGAAAAGGGTGTTTGATTAGCATGGGGCTAACTTATGGAGATTTCAATGCCGGAGGGTGCGCTTAAGCCGGGTATCGCTGCAATAAGCGGAGGGTTGAGCGGTAATCCGCCGCGATCTGCGATAGACTGTGCGAAATCTCGTTTAATTTCTGGAATCTCCAACGCTATGCTCAGTTATCGCCACAGCTTCCACGCGGGCAACCACGCCGACGTCCTCAAACACACCGTTCAGAGCCTGATCATCGAAGCGCTGAAAGAAAAAGAGAAACCGTTTCTCTATCTCGACACCCACGCCGGCGCGGGGCGTTATCAGCTCTCCGGCGAGCATGCGGAGCGCACCGGTGAATATATGGAAGGGATTGCGCGCATCTGGCAGCAGGACGATCTGCCCGCCGAGCTGGAACCTTACATGAATGTGGTGCGTCACTTTAACCGTGGCGAGCAGCTGCGTTACTACCCAGGTTCACCGCTGATTGCTCGCCAACTGCTGCGCGAACAGGACAGCCTGATGCTGACCGAGCTGCATCCGAGCGACTTCCCGCTGCTGCGCCAGGAGTTCCAGAAAGATGAACGCACTCGCGTGGCGCGCGCCGATGGCTATCAGCAGTTAAAAGCCAAACTGCCGCCGGTCTCCCGCCGTGGTCTGATCCTGATCGACCCGCCGTATGAGATCAAAACCGACTACCAGGCAGTGGTAAGCGGTATCAGCGAAGGCCACAAACGTTTCGCCACCGGCGTGTACGCCCTCTGGTATCCGGTTGTAATGCGCCAGCAGATCAAACGCATGCTGCGCGATCTGGAAGCGACCGGCATTCGCAACATCCTGCAAATCGAGCTGGGCGTGCGCCCGGACAGCGATCAACGCGGCATGACCGCCTCCGGCATGATCGTGATTAACCCGCCGTGGAAACTCGAATCGCAAATGAACAACGTGCTGCCGTGGCTGCACAAGAAACTGGTCCCGGCCGGTACAGGCCATACGCTGGTAAACCAGGTAGTACCAGAGTAATCGCAGCCATCGGTGGCGCATTACGCCCGGCGCGTTACAATCGCGCCACGACTGTCGACTTCGTTCAGGATTAAGGAAACGACCATGAGCAAACATTATGACTACCTCGCCATCGGTGGCGGCAGCGGCGGTATCGCCTCGATCAACCGTGCCGCCATGTATGGTCAAAAATGCGCGCTGATCGAAGCCAAAGAGCTGGGCGGCACCTGCGTTAACGTCGGCTGCGTGCCGAAAAAGGTAATGTGGCATGCGGCGCAGATCGCCGAAGCGATCCATCTTTACGGCCCGGATTACGGTTTCGACACCACGGTGAATCACTTCGACTGGGGCAAACTGGTCGCCAGCCGCAGCGCCTACATTGACCGTATTCACACCTCTTATGACAACGTGCTGGGCAAAAATAACGTGGATGTGATCCGTGGCTTTGCGCGCTTTGTCGATGCCAAAACCGTGGAAGTGAACGGCGAGACGATCACCGCCGACCATATTCTGATCGCCACTGGCGGTCGCCCGAGCCACCCGTCGATTCCCGGCGCGGAATATGGCATTGATTCCGATGGCTTCTTCGCCCTGCCCGCGCTGCCGAAACGCGTGGCGGTGGTAGGCGCAGGCTATATCGCTGTTGAGCTAGCGGGCGTGATCAACGGCCTTGGCGCCGAAACGCACCTCTTTGTGCGTAAACACGCGCCGCTGCGCAGCTTCGATCCGATGATCACCGAGACGCTGGTGGAAGTGATGGCGGCAGAAGGCCCAAATCTGCACACCCACGCGGTGCCGGCTGCTGTTGTGAAAAACGGCGACGGCAGCCTGACGATCACGCTGGAAGATGGCCGTTCGCAGACCGTTGACTGCCTGATCTGGGCGATTGGCCGCGAACCGGAAACCGATAACTTCAACCTTGCCGCCACCGGTGTGAAAACCAACGACAAGGGCTATATCGAAGTGGATAAGTTCCAGAACACCAGCGTTCCCGGCATCTACGCGGTGGGCGATAACACCGGCGCGGTTGAGCTGACGCCGGTTGCCGTGGCCGCTGGCCGCCGCCTCTCCGAGCGCCTGTTTAATAACAAGCCGGACGAGCATCTGGACTACAGCAATATTCCGACCGTGGTCTTCAGCCACCCGCCAATCGGCACCGTTGGCTTAACCGAACCGCAGGCGCGCGAGCAGTATGGCGACGACCAGGTGAAGGTCTATAAATCCTCCTTTACCGCGATGTATACCGCCGTCACCTCTCACCGTCAGCCGTGCCGCATGAAGCTGGTCTGCGTCGGGCCAGAGGAGAAGATTGTCGGTATTCACGGCATCGGATCCGGAATGGATGAGATGTTGCAGGGCTTCGCCGTGGCGCTGAAGATGGGCGCGACCAAGAAGGACTTCGACAACACTGTTGCCATCCACCCGACGGCGGCGGAAGAGTTCGTCACCATGCGTTAATGCTCCACGCAAACTGGCACGCGCGGCCAGTTTGTTTTTACACAAGGTTTGAAAGATGGCGGTGCAATTTCCGGTGTTTGATGGTCATAACGATCTGCTGCTGCGGTTGTGGATGGAGCAGCCAAACACCTCTGTCGAACAGGTTTTCAGCGGCCTTAACGGCGGCCATCTCGATTTTCCCCGTATGCAGCGCGCCGGTTTTGCCGGCGGGCTGTTCGCCGTCTTTGTGCCTCCCGCGCGTTATATCGCAGAGATGCGCGGCATCACGCCCGATGCGGCGCAGGCGCTGCACGATCCGCTCCACATCACCCACCAGCAGATCGATCTCTTCTACCGCATGGTCGACGCTTCAGAGGGCAGAATGCGCGTCTGCCACAGCGCGCAGGAGATTGCGCAGTGCCTGCAAGATGGCACCATTGCGCTGGTACTGCACATTGAAGGCGCCGACGCGCTCAACGCAGAGTTAGAGCCGCTTGATGCGCTGGTCGCACGCGGCGTGCGCAGTATTGGGCCGTTCTGGAACCTGCCGAATGTGTTTGGCGAAGGGGTAAACGGCCGCTTTCCCGGTTCGCCGGATACCGGGCCAGGCCTGAGCGAGGCGGGCAAACGGCTTATCCACGCCTGCAACCAACGGCGGATTCTGATCGACCTCTCGCATATGAATGAACGGGCGTTCTGGGACACCGCTGCCCTCAGCAATGCGCCGTTAGTCGCCAGCCACTCCAATGCTCACGCCCTCTGTCCGCAGCCGCGCAACCTCACCGATGCTCAGCTGGAGGCGATTGCCGCCAGCGACGGGCTGGTGGGCGTTAACTTCGGTACCGCCTTCCTGCGCGAAGACGGCAAGCGCGACGCCCACACCCCTTTACACAAAATTTTCCAACACATCGACTATCTGCTTACTAAACTTGGTGAGGATCGTGTAGCATTCGGCTCCGACTTTGACGGCATCGACCTGCCGGAAGAGTTGGGCGATGTCACGGGGCTACCGCGACTCATGGCCCTGCTGACATCGTCTGGCATCAGCCAGTCGTTGGCAGAGAAACTTGCCTGGCGCAACTGGCTGCGAGTTCTGAATATGACCTGGGGTAACTGAATCACGCGGGTTACCTCCTCTCATCCCAAGGAGTTACGCTATGTGGACTAAACCAACGTTCGTGGATCTGCGCTTAGGTCTGGAAGTCACTCTCTATATTTCCAACCGCTAAACGCGCCCGCCCGCCTTGCTGCGGGCTTCCTCTTTTTTGCTTACCGGTTTACACAGATGCTGATTACTGTTTTAGGTTCCGCAGCGGGCGGCGGCTTTCCCCAATGGAACTGCAACTGCCCGAACTGCGCGGGAGTGCGTAACGGCACAATGCAAACCTCAGCGCGCACGCAATCGTCGGTTGCGATAAGCGATGACGGCAAAAACTGGGTGTTGTGCAACGCCTCGCCCGATATCAGCCAGCAATTACGCGCCACGCCGGCGCTGAACAGGCCAGAACAGCTGCGCGGTACCGCCATTGGCGCGATTATCCTGACCGACAGCCAGATTGATCACAGCGCGGGGCTGCTAAGCCTGCGGGAAGGGTGCCCACATCAGGTGTGGTGCACGCCGGAAGTGCATGATGATCTCAGCACTGGCTTTCCCGTCTTCCCGATGCTCAGCCACTGGAACGGCGGGCTGCAACATCACCCAGTTGAGCCACTGGCACGCTTCCAGGTGGCGGTTTGCCCGCAACTGCACTTTACCGCTATCCCGCTGCTGAGCAATGCGCCGCCCTACTCGCCTTATCGCGATCGCCCGCTACCCGGGCACAACGTGGCGCTGTTTATTGAAGACAGCAACAGCGGGCAGAGTCTGCTTTACGCGCCGGGTCTCGGTGAGCCAGATGAGACGATTATGCCGTGGTTGCAGCGCGCCGACTGCCTGCTGATCGACGGCACGCTGTGGCGTGATAACGAGCTGAGCGCCACCGGCGTTGGTGGCCACAGCGGCAAAGCGATGGGTCACCTGGCGTTAGCTGAAGAGCAGGGTCTTGCATCGCTGCTCGCGACGCTGCCCGCCCGTCGCAAGATTTTAATTCATATTAACAATACCAACCCGATCCTGAATGAAGCCTCCCCGGAGCGAAAAAGCCTTGAGCAACAGGGGATTGAAGTGAGCTGGGACGGGATGGTTATCGCGCTATAAGAGGTTTCATGAGTGAAGCAATATGCCTGACGCCCGAGGAGTTTGAGGCCGCATTACGGGCGAAGGGTCAGTACTATCATATTCATCACCCTTATCACATCGCGATGCATAACGGTGAAGCGACGCGGGAGCAGATCCAGGGCTGGGTCGCGAACCGCTTCTACTACCAGACCAGCATTCCGCTGAAAGACGCGGCGATCATGGCCAACTGCCCGCATCCGGAAGTGCGCCGCCAGTGGGTGCAACGCATTCTCGATCACGATGGCGAGGGGGAAAGCGAAGGCGGCATCGAAGCGTGGCTGCGTCTTGGCGAAGCGGTGGGGTTAACCCGCGAAAGCCTGCTCTCGGAAGAGCGGGTGCTGCCGGGCGTGCGTTTCGCGGTGGATGCTTACGTCAACTTTGCCCGCCGCGCCTGCTGGCAGGAGGCGGCATGCAGCTCGCTGACCGAACTCTTCGCGCCGCAGATCCACCAGTCGCGCCTCGATAGCTGGCCGCAGCACTACACGTGGATTGAACCGCAGGGGTATGACTACTTCCGCAGCCGTCTCGGCCAGGCGCGACGCGATGTCGAGCACGGTTTGTCGCTGGCGCTGGAGTGGTGCGACACCGCCGAGAAACAGCAGCGGATGCTCGACATCCTGCAATTTAAACTCGACATCCTCTGGAGCATGCTCGATGCGATGACCATGGCCTACAGCCTTCATCGCGCGCCCTATCACACCGTCACCGCAGACGCGGTGTGGCACACAAGGAGACTGGTGTAATGCACATTCAGGCACACCATATTCCCGCCTTCCGCCGGGGTTACCGCCTGCAGTGGGAAGCCGCGCAGGATTGCCATGTGATCCTCTACCCGGAAGGGATGGCGAAGCTTAACGACAGCGCCACGGCGATCCTCTCAGAAGTCGATGGCATTAAAAGCGTGGGCGAGATTATCGCCACGCTGGAGGCGCGTTTTCCCGACGCCGAAGAGCTTGCCGCCGACGTGCTCGATTTCCTGGCGCAGGCCTATGCACAGAAGTGGGTGATTTTCCGTGAGTGAGGCCGCCAAAAGCGTCAATCCGCCGCTCTGGCTGCTGGCGGAGCTGACCTATCGCTGCCCGCTACAGTGCCCCTACTGCTCCAACCCGCTCGACTTCTCGACCCAGGAGCAGGAGCTGAGCACGGCGCAGTGGATTGAGGTGTTTCGCCAGGCGCGGGCGATGGGCAGCGTGCAGCTCGGTTTTTCCGGCGGTGAGCCGCTGCTGCGCAAAGATTTGCCGGAGTTGATTGCCGCCGCGCGCGGAATGGGGTTCTACACCAATCTGATCACCTCCGGCATTGGCCTGAGCGAGAAGAAGCTGCACACCTTTGCCGATGCCGGGCTGGATCATATCCAGATCAGCTTCCAGGCCAGCGATCCTGAACTGAATGCCGCGCTGGCGGGCAACGAAAAAGCCTTTCACCAGAAGCTGGCGATGGCGAAAGCGGTTAAAGCGCTCGGCTACCCGATGGTGCTGAACTTCGTCTTACACCGGCACAATATCGACCAGATCGACCGGATTATCGCCCTGGCGTTACAGCTGGAAGCCGATGACGTTGAACTGGCGACCTGTCAGTTTTACGGCTGGGCACAGCTTAACCGTGAAGGGCTGCTGCCGAGCCGCGAGCAGATTGCCCGCGCCGAAGCGGTGGTCAGCGACTACCGGGTGAAGATGGCGGAAAGCGGCAATCTGACCAACTTACTGTTTGTCACCCCGGACTACTATGAAGAGCGCCCGAAGGGCTGCATGGGCGGCTGGGGGGCGATCTTCTTAAGCGTGACGCCGGAAGGCACCGCGCTGCCGTGCCACAGCGCGCGCCAGCTGCCGGTGAAATTTCCCTCAGTGCTGGAGCACTCGCTGGAGCACATCTGGTATGACTCCTTCGGCTTTAACCGCTATCGCGGTAACGACTGGATGCCGGAGCCGTGCCGCTCCTGCCCGGAGAAGGAGCAGGACTTTGGCGGCTGCCGCTGCCAGGCCTATATGCTGACCGGCGACGCAGCGAATGCCGACCCGGTATGCAGCAAATCGCCGCATCACGGCACCATTCTCGCAGCGCGCGAAGAGGCCAACCATAGCCGCATCGGCGTGCATGACCTGCGTTTTCGCAACCGCGTTAACTCGCAACTGATCGTCAAAGGCTAACCATGCAGACCCGACAGCTCCACCTCGACAATGGGTTGCACGTCACCCTGGTGCATCAACCCGACGCGCGCCAGGCGGCAGCGCTGTGGTGCGTCGATGCCGGCAGCCTGCAAGAGCCGCAGGGCTGGCCGGGGCTGGCGCATCTACTGGAGCATATGCTGTTTCGCGGCAGCCTCGGTTTTCCGCAGGCGCAGCGCCTAATCAGCTGGGTACCCTCGCAGGGCGGGCGGCTTAACGCCTCAACCCGGCTGGCGCAGACGGCCTACTTTTTTGAGGTGCCTGCTGACCTGCTGGAGCCGGGGCTGTTACGCCTTACCGATATGCTGGTGACACCGCAACTTAATGAGAGCGAGATCCTCGCCGAAGCCTCGGTGATCGACGCAGAGTATCGCCTGTTGCAGCATGATGCTGAAAAACGCCGTGAAGCCGCCCTGCTAAAAATGTTGGATGGTGATGGTCAGCTGGCGCGTTTTCGCATCGGCAATCACGCAAGCTTTGGCGACGAAGCCTCCCCGCTTCAGCAGGCATTGCAGGCTTTCCACCAGCAGCACTATCACGCGGGGAACCTGCGCCTCTTTTTACAGGGGCCGCAAACGCTGGAGAATCTCGAAGCGCTGGCGCGCTGTAGCGCTGCGCCGCCTCCCTCTGCCAGAGAGGCCGATGCGTTAATGCCGCTCACCCTCGAACGGGGCGATTGCGCGCTGCATCAGCCGCGCGAAACCATGCTGGTGCTGAGCTTTACCCCTCCCGCCGCCGCCAGCGGCGCGCTGCGTCTGCTGGAAACCCTGCTGCTGGACGAAACCGCAGGCGGGTTGATGGATATCTGGCGCCAGCGCAACCTGGTAACGGCCATCAACTTGCAGGCCGATTGCCTGAATGCCGAAACCCTCTGGTTGCGGTTCACCTTTACGCTGCGCGATGAAACCGTCAGCCCCGCACAGGTTGAATCCCTCTTCTTCCGCTGGCTGGATGCCGTCAGCGCCCTGAGCGAGGCGCAGTGTCAGGCGCTCTGCAATTTTACGCAGCATGCGTTTATGCAGCTCGCACCGCTTGAAGCACTGCGCGCACGCGCCATTGGCCTGCTACCGCCCGATCCCGACGGCTGGCCTGCCTTGCTGGCCGCCCTTACCCCGGCAAACGCCAGCCGGTTATGGGCCTCGCCTGAGGTGCGCGGAGAAACCGTTGAGAGCCAGGGCTTTACCCTGACGCTGGCGCCTTTCGTGCCGCAAGCGGCACACGATGAGCCGGTCTCGTTTACCCCCTTCCCGACGCCTGCGCCGCTGCATGCGCCTGCGCTCCCTTCAGCCTCTGCGCCGCTGGCGTGGCAACCGGCAGAGGGCGATGCTTCATTGCGGCTGCGACCACAGCCCACCACGGCGTTTAGTGATGAAACCGGCTGGTGGCTGGCATCACGCCTGCGCCCACTCAGTGCATGGGCAGCCCGCCAGGGCGGCGTGTTGACCGTGCAGCGTGAGCAGGGGATCTGGCAGCTTCACCTCTGCGGAGAGGCGCTGTTGATGCAGTCCCTTCTGGCGGAAATTACCCAGATTTTGCAGCGCGAGGATGCTAACGCCGGGGTGCAGGCGCGCCTTGCGCTGGCGCAGGAGACCGCCCGCGAGATGCAGGGCAGCGCCGTGCGCCGCTTACTGGCGCAGCTGCCGCGCGAACTGACAACGGCTGACGTTCAGCCCACTCAACAAGCGTGGCAAGCGCATCTGGCGGGCGGCGACTCGGCGCTGCATCAGGCGCTCTCCCGCCTTTTAAGCGCCTTTATCTTTCCTGTTGAGACCGAAACAGACGCACCGCCGCTTATCGCGGTCGGCAAACACTTCACGCTCGATACGCAGGAGGAGGACAACGCGCTGCTGCTGTTCCTGCCGGTTGAAGAGGAGGTTGAGGAGATGCAGGCGCTTGTCCAGCGCTATCAACCGCTCTTTTTCCACCAGATGCGTGTCGAGCGCAGCCTCGGCTACGTCGCCCAGTGCCAGTGGTACTACTGCGCGGATCGGCAAGGTGTGCTGGTGGTGATGCAGTCGCCGACTCACTCCCCGGACGCCCTGCGCGAAGAGGCGCAAGGGTTCTTTGTGCAGCAGGCCAGCGCAACGCCCGGCCCGCAAGCCGAGTGGCTGGCGCAGCAGATGCCGAATGCCTGGCGCGGCACGAGTGGGAAAGCAGCGACCGTTTAGTGAAACGCGTTAAAACTCGCTGTCGTTAACGGCGATAGGTTTCGCATGGCCTGCGTCAATCGCGAAGGCAACGTTAAAGCGACGCGTATTAGACGCCGTGGTCTGTGCTTTGGCTTTCGAGGAGAGCACAAATGTCGCAATGAATTGCCCGCTGTCAGGGAATTTATAGAGGCTGGGTGGAATACACATTTCACCCTCTTTTACCGCTAACCGCGGCGCTTGTTGATACCAGCGCTCTTTATAAGGGGTGGTGCGCGGCGCGATTGAAATAAAGGCGGGCTGATAATCTTCAGCGTCTTTAATGGTGAAACAGACCTGAGCGTTTTTTACCATCACCGGGGCGGTTTCTGCGGGCTTATAGCGCTGATCGACACGGTCGCCCATCGGGCAACCGCTAAGTAGAGGCATAAGAGCAACCAGGCCGCATTTGAGATAATTTTTCATTTTGTTATCCAGATGCGAAGAACTTACCGCAATTAGGGGCGATGAATAGCGGTATTAGGATGCAACGTTTCCAGCGCCGCGAGCACCTGCGGGTGTGACTGAAATACAGTAAACCAGACTGACCAGTGTCCCTGCGTCGCTCCCGTCAGCACATCGTCAATAGACATAGTTTCGTTTTCGTAATGGGCAAGAAATAGCTCTGCAACATTGAAGGCCGCCCGTCGAGCAAGGTTTAAATGGTTTTGTGGTTGCAGGGAGTCATCAAGAGACACGAGGTTAATGGTATTCACTATCTCCTGGTGCGTTGCCTGAGCAAGACCTGGTGCGGGCTGTACGCGCCCATCAGGCCAATACTTCAATAATTTGTAGGTGTTATGCGTGTCAGGCCATACATAATTCAACCGGCTGTTGTTATTGCTTCTTTTGAAATCACGGTTACAGCGCGGGCAACCCAGCAGCATATTACTCCATGTGGTTGCCAGCGCAGGGTTAAGTGATTTTGGCGCCACATGCTCCACATCGAATTTATCCAGCCGTTCACAATATGAGCAGTAAGTGCCGAAAGCATCGATCAGTGGCTGCAAATAAGCTTGATAATGCTTCACAGCCGGACCGGTATATGCCGGACGTTCAACAGGCCTCATTATTTCGCCTCCTGCGTTCTTTTCCTGCGTTCAGCCCGTAATAAAGCCACATAGACGGGATTATCCCCAAAATAGGTTTCCAGCCGATCTAATTCCTCTGACAGCGCTGCGACTTGAGGATCGTCCTCAGACTTACCGCTATTTAACAGGGCGTAATAACGTCTCGCTGCCTCAACTTGTCTGTTAAACAGTGCGCTACGCTGCACATTGTCCATGCCCATCCACTCCTGCGCGATATCTTCAACGCTCATCTCTTTGCCAAGGTCGGGAGTGTGGTTCACGTTGAGCTGGTCGAGGTCGATCAACTCGCCCTCTTTGACGGATTGCAGAATAAACGGCGAGTGCGTGGAGACAATGAACTGAAGGTTGGGGAAAACATCCACCAGCCGCGGCATAAACTCACGCTGCCATTCAGGATGAAGGTGCAGATCAACTTCATCAATAAGGATGATCCCTTCACAGGCCAGCGGGTCTGATGAAAATGGATTCGCCTCTGCCAGCCTGGCGGCAATATCCATCACCATCGCAAGGGTGGTGCGATATCCATCGCTAAGCTGTTCAATCTTTAATTGATGTATTTCCGATTTTTTTATGTTGCTGCTTTCGGGTAATGGCGTGAGTTTAATTTGGCTGTCGGCATCAGAATCATGCGCAACATACTGCTTTTCCCAGTCAACCATGATCCCCGCAGGTTCAACAGAGCGGATATTACTGAACTGCGGCATCAGACGTTTGATCGCAAGCCTTATTGCTGACAATTCCGGCAGTTCGATATCAAAGGAGCGCTGCTCTTTCTGCAGGCGATTTTCTCTCTCTTCGAGGCCATAAAAATATTGCACAAAACGGCGGAAGTTGGTTCTGCTTTCAAGCGCGCCATCGAGCGCTTCGAACCGGGTAAATGTGCTTTTAAAGTCACGCTTGCGCATGGGAACATCAAAAACACCGCGCCCGGTGCCGTAATAGATGAAAACTGGCAACGTATAGTGTTCGCCGTCATTGTGCGCATTAATAAATGAATCGACATGTTCGTTGAGCGCTTTTAACCCCACTGCAGGTGGAATGGCATTGAGCGTTTTTTTGGATTTATCGCGTCTTTCTGTTCTGTCCCACACCACGCCAGAGAAACTTTCGCATTTAATACGCATGTAAGCAGGCTGCTTACCATCAGGCTTAATGCGAAAATCTGTTTTCTTGAAACTGAGGCCACTCACCCCAGGCAACCGCGTCAGAAAAGGACCTAACCCTAGTGCAATTGCGTCTAATAACGTTGATTTCCCTGCCCCATTACGCGCGATAAGAATCGTCAAACGAGGATGAAATTTAACTTCCATATTTTCAAAACAGCGGAAGTTGTTAAGGGTAATTTTAGCTATCTTCACAATCGTGAACTCCGGCTCTCAGGGCGATGCGGTATAGTTGGGGAAAATTCACACGAAAGCAATGATAACGCTCTCTATGAATTTAGATCTCCCTTTATCTCTCTTTTGCTTATATATCAGCGCGTTTCTGATTGCACACACCGCAATACTCCCTGCTATATACGCACCGTTTTTAATTCATCGATCAGCCACTGCACGGCGGGTTGATAGTCATAGAGGCGGTGCGACAGCAGCAGTAAATCGTATGAGGGCGCGCCTTCCGGCAGCGTCATGATGCGCAGCGGCAACATCTTTGCCAGCTCCTGGGCGATACGAAACGGGACGCACATTAAATATCCCGATGCCACCGCGACACGGCCGCCGACGGCGTAGCTTTGCACTACGGTTGCCAGCGGGCGGTAGAGGTGCTGCGATAAGAGCCAGTTGTCGATATGGTCCGCGCCGGAGCTAACGGCGGGCAGGTGAATTTGTGCTTCGCTGACCAGATGGCGCATCGTCAGCTGCTCCGGCAGATCGCTGCGCTCAAGCGAGGCGATGGCGACAAAGTGATCGGAGATAAGCCGGTGCTTATTAAAGTAGTGTGGAATATGCTGCACATTTTCGACGCCGATAAACGCATCCAGCTGCCCGTTCTCCACACGTTCGACCTTGATCGTCTCCGAAAGGATATCCACCGAGAGCCGCACATTCGGCGCGATAGTTTTAAAGCGCGCGGTGAGCACTGGCATAAACATAAATTCGAAGTAGTCGACCGCGCCAATATAGAAGGTGTGCGCATCACGCGCCGGATCAAAGTGGCTTGGCCCGCGCGTGGCGGTATCGAGCTTGCTCAGCGCGCTCTCAATCACCGGAATCATCCGCGCCGCATAGGGCGTCGGCTCCATGCCGCTATGGGTGCGAATAAACATCTCATCTTTCAGTTGTTCACGCAGGCGGTTCAGCGCGTGGCTAAAGGCCGATTGGGACAAATTCGCCCTCTGCGCCGCGCGGGTAACGTTTTTCTCTTTCGCCAGAATCGGGATAAGGCGCAGCAAATTCAGATCGACCACAATTATGCATCCTGTTCATGTTTTCATGATAACAATACATTTTATTCATAACGCAGATCGTTGCTATAGTTTGCGCCACAATAAGTGCTGAAATATTGCACTAACCGAACCGAGACCTACGGGAGATGTTTATGAGAAATGTAACTGTCGCCGCCACCCAAATGGCATGCACCTGGGATCTGGAGAAAAACGTACAGAACGCTGAGCGTCTGGTACGTGAAGCTCACCGCCAGGGCGCGCAGGTTATCCTGATTCAGGAGCTGTTCGCCGCGCCTTACTTCTGCATCGATCAGAGCCCGGAGCACTATGCGCTGGCGCAGGAAGTGGACAACAGCCCGCTTATCAAACATTTCTCTGCCCTGGCAAAAGAGCTGGAAGTGGTGCTGCCGCTGAGCCTGTTCGAAAAGAGCAACAACGCCTACTACAACTCGCTGGTGATGATTGATGCCGACGGCAGCGTGCTCGACACCTACCGTAAAACGCACATCCCGAACGGCCCGGCGTACCAGGAAAAACAGTTCTTCATCCCGGGCGACACCGGCTTCAAAGTGTGGAACACCCGCTATGCGAAGATCGGCGTCGGTATCTGCTGGGATCAGTGGTTCCCGGAAACGGCTCGCTGCCTGGCCCTGCAGGGCGCGGAACTGATTTTCTACCCGACCGCTATCGGTTCAGAACCGGCTTACCCGGATATCGACAGCCAGCCGCACTGGACCCGCGTCCAGCAGGGCCACGCTGCCGCAAACGTTGTGCCGGTTATCGCCTCTAACCGTATCGGTACCGAAGCCAGCAAATATATTGAAGGCCTGGAAATGACCTTCTACGGCTCCTCTTTTATTGCCGATCAGACTGGTGCGCTGGTTGAGCAGGCAAACAAAACCAGCGAAGCCGTGCTGGTTCACACGTTCGATCTCGATGCGATTGCCGCACAGCGCGCCTCCTGGGGCCTGTTCCGCGACCGTCGTCCGAACATGTATACCGCGCTGGCAACCTCCGATGGCAGCGTAAGGAGCAAGTAATGTTACAGCTGACCATGCCGGTAAAAGACGGGTTCAGCATGCCCGCCGAGTGGGCGCCACATCAGGCCGTGTGGATGATTTGGCCCTACCGTACGGATAACTGGCGTGCCGATGCCGCGCCCGCGCAGCAGGCTTTCTCTGCGGTGGCAAAAGCGATCTCCCGTACCACGCCAGTGATCATGGGCGTGCTGGCAGCGGAAATGGCGAAAGCGCGGGCAACAATGCCCGCCGACGTCACGCTGGTGGAGATGGAGAGCGACGACGCCTGGATGCGCGATACCGGCCCGACGGTTGTGACTAACGCTGCCGGCGAAAAACGCGGTATTAGCTGGACATTTAACGCCTGGGGCGGCCTTAATGGCGGTCTCTACGCCAGCTGGGATCGCGATCAGTTAGTGGCAGAACAGGTAGCAAACTACCACCAGATGCCGTGCTACCACACGGACCTGGTGCTGGAAGGCGGCTCGATTCACGTTGATGGCGAAGGCACCCTGCTGACCACCGCTGAGTGTCTGCTTAACGCGAACCGCAACCCGAACCTGAGCAAAGCGCAGATTGAGCAGCAGCTGCGCGACTACCTTGGCGTATCGCAGATCATCTGGCTGCCGGATGGCGTATTCAACGATGAGACCGACGGTCATATCGATAACATGTGCTGCTTTGTGCGCCCGGGCGAAGTGGCCCTGCACTGGACCGATGATGAAAACGATCCGCAGTACGCCCGCTCCATGGCAGCACTTGACGTGCTGCAAAGCGTGGAAGATGCGCAGGGTCGTCGCCTGAAAGTGTGGAAAGTGCCCTCTCCGCAGCCGCTTTACGCCAGCGCGGAAGAGACGTGCGATGTTGAGAAAGGCACGGCGATTGAGCGTCACGAAGGCAATCGCCTCGCGGGCTCCTACGTTAACTATCTGGTCAGCAATCAGCAGATCATTTTCCCGCTGCTGGACCCGGCAACCGATGGCGCGGCGCAGGCGCTGTTTACCGAGATGTTTCCGGATTTCATTATCACCGGGGTGCCGGCTCGCGAGATCCTGCTCGGCGGCGGTAACATCCACTGCATCACGCAGCAAATCCCCCGCTAATCTCCTTCCCGGCGGCCTCTGTCGCCGGGAGTTTTCACTCTTTCTCTCGCGCCGTATGGCGGGTATGCCGACATTGCTCTAACGTAATAAGAGCGTATTCTGATTTCTTTCCCCAGCGATAAAATGAACGACCCTGTTCTGCGGTGGTCAACTGCGTAATACCGGGTTAATTCACAAATCGTTGCAAAACGAATGCTCCGAAATTTACCGCTACTTAAAGCACAGGAATAAGTGACTTATTCGTGCTTTATCAGCCAGTTGTGGATTTTTAGCTGCTGTAAGGCCGATTTTAAAACGTGATCATCCGCACACTTTGATCACCATAGATCGAAGCGAATGTCTAAGCTTTATAGATAGCCGGGCAACACCCGTAGTTTTTTACGACGACATCCGGAGGCCAACGTCACTATGTTCAACCAGAAACTACAAAGCGCAGAATTAATGGAATGGGTATTCGAAGATGAAACCTACGACACCGATCCGTGCGAGTTAAAACTGGATGAAATGATCGAGGCGGAACCGGAACCGGAGATGATTGAGGGGATGCCCGCATCTGATGCGCTCACGCCTGCCGATCGTTATCTGGAACTGTTTGAGCACGTGCAGTCCTCCCGCATCTTCGCCGACAGCAAAACCTTCCCTGACTGTGCGCCGAAGATGGATCCGCTCGATATCCTGATTCGCTATCGCAAAATTAAACGTAAACCGGAATTCAATTTACGCCAGTTCGTGAAGGCGCACTTCTGGATGCCGGAAAACTACGCCAAAGAGTATGTCTCCAACCCGGAAAACTCGCTTAAAGAGCATATCGACCAGCTGTGGCCGATCCTCACCCGTGAGCCGCGAGACCATATTCCGTGGTCTTCACTGCTGGCGCTGCCGCAATCCTATATTGTGCCCGGCGGGCGTTTCCGTGAGACCTACTACTGGGACTCCTACTTCACCATGCTGGGGCTGGCAGAGAGCGGGCGCGACGACCTGCTGCGCTGTATGGCCGATAACTTCGCGTGGATGATTGAGCGTTACGGGCATATCCCTAACGGCAACCGCACCTACTACTTAAGCCGTTCCCAGCCGCCGGTCTTTGCGCTGATGGTTGAACTGTTTGAGGAAGATGGCGTGCGCGGCGCGCGGCGCTACCTCGACCATCTGCTGATGGAGTATGACTTCTGGATGGATGGCGCGGAGTCGCTGGTGCTGAACCAGGCTTACCGCCACGTGGTGCGTATGCCGGACGGCTCGCTGCTTAACCGTTACTGGGATGACCGCGATACCCCGCGTGATGAATCGTGGATTGAAGACGTGGAGACCGCCCGTCACTCTGGTCGTCCGCCGAATGAGGTGTATCGTGACCTGCGTGCTGGTGCAGCCTCCGGCTGGGATTACTCCTCCCGCTGGCTGCGCGATGCGCACCGCCTGGCGAGCATCCGCACCACGCAGTTCATCCCGATCGATCTGAACGCGTTTATGTTTAAGCTCGAGAGCGCGATTGCCAACATCTCCGGGCTGAAAGGCGACCGGGAGCGTGAAGCGCTGTTCCGCCAGAAAGCGAGCGACCGCCGTGCGGCTATCAACCGCTATCTGTGGGATGACGAAAGTGGCTGCTTCCGCGATTACGACTGGCGTCGCGAGGAGATGGCACTCTTCTCGGCTGCGAGCATTGTGCCGCTCTATGTCGGCATGGCGACTCACGAACAAGCTGAACGGCTGGCAGAAGCGGTCACCAACCGTCTGCTGACACCGGGCGGGATCCTGACAACCGAGTATGAAACCGCCGAGCAGTGGGATAAACCCAACGGCTGGGCACCGCTGCAGTGGATGGCGGTGCAGGGCTTTAAGCTCTACGGTAACGATGAGCTGGGCGACCAGATTGCCCGCAGCTGGCTGAAGACGGTGAATGTTTTTTATCATCAGCACCACAAGCTGATTGAGAAGTACCATATCGCCAGCAGCACGCCGCGTGAAGGTGGCGGCGGTGAGTATCCGTTGCAGGATGGTTTCGGCTGGACCAACGGCGTAGTACGCCGCTTGATTGGCCTTTACGGCGAGCCAAAAGTGGACGAGCCGGACGACAAGCCGCAAGAGTGATAACCCTGCACATTCCGTAGGCCGCCATCCGGCATTCAACGCCTGATGGCGGCTTACGCCTTATCAGGCCTACAAAGCCTCTCTGCGAACCTGTAGGCCGGATAAGCGCCAGCGCCATCCGGCATTCAACGCCTGATGGTGGCTTACGCCTTATCAGGCCTACAAAGCCTCTCTGCGAACCTGTAGGCCGGATAAGCGCCAGCGCCATCCGGCAAACCATGCCTGATGGCGGCTCACGCCTTATCAGGCCTACAAAACCTCTCCCTGCGAACCTGTAGGCCGGATAAGCGCCAGCGCCATCCGGCAAATCATGCCTGATGGCGGCTTACGCCTTACCCGGCCTACGGGGTTACACAAACCTTCCAGCCTTTACTCAATCAATGGCGTTATAAATGGCGGTGTGCGTCTCTGCCCATTTACGGTTCTCATCATTTGGGCTGGCGTCGTAACGCAACTGCGCTTGCTCCATCTCATAACGCTGGCGATCGACCACCGGTTTGGTGGTGCAAAACGCCTGCAGGTAATTTTTGGTGATGGAGGTGAGCGGCTTATTATTTGCCACCATCTCATGAGTCAGGGTGGTAATAAAACGCCGGCACGGGCGCTTCTCATCCATCTGTAACCGGTAGCGCAGCAGCAGATCGAGCACATCGTTGTAATCCGAAATCACCGCATGTTCAGTCCAGGAGAGTTTCCAGTTCATCCCGGTACGCAGGAAGAGCGACACCACGCGAGTATCGTTGCGGTCGATAGCCGAGCGGAAGTTGTTCTCATCCCGCGGCAGCCCCATCGAGCTGAGTTCCTCTTTCGCCGACGGCTTCTGACGCTCTTCGGCAATGGGCACCGTAATATTGGTCTGACGCGCCACCGGCGCGGAGACGCCGCCCATAAAGAGCCAGAAAGCCCCAATCGCAATCACCAAAGCGACGACGCCCACTGCGCCCCACAGCACGCCAGAGACCATCTGTTCACGCTCTTCGCGGCTGCGCACCTGGCGGGTCGCCGGTTTATCAATACTGTCGCGAATCGGTTGTGTATCGCCGCCCGCGGCGCGATCCTTCTTGCGCGCCTGCTCCCAGTAAGCATCCAGCTCCCCTGCCGCCTCTTTCAGTAACGCTGCGGGGTTAATTTTGCCACGCCCCTCATCACAGGCGCGCTGTACTGGCCCGGCAATCTGCGGATAGTAGCCCTCAAGCATCGCTAACTGATTAGAACTCAGCGCATTGCCGGCGATGACGCTGGCGCGGATCTCGCGCACATCATCTAACAAGGTTTGCAGGGTCTTGCGTGGTTCGACAAACAGGCTCAGACCGGACGCATCGTTAAACAGGCTGGCGTAGCGCTGGCCGTACTCTTTTTTATCCACCAGCAGCAGCGCCAGCTCGCTAAACAGCATGCCGCTTAATACATCATTGCGGTCGCCGAGGCGCAGCCAGCGGCGCACGCGATCGGCGCCAAACTGGGTTTTCAGGTGATTGCGCAGACGCTCCGCATCGGGCCACGCCTGCATCACCAGCCCTTTCATCATCATCTCCATCGCGCGCAGGTGTTGCAGCCCGCTCTGCTGCTGGAGCGGATCGTTAGGGCCGAGCGCGGTGCTGTAGGTCAGCAACTTCTGTTTTTTACGCAGGTTCTCCAGCGCGGCGATAAAGCGCAGCGCGGCAATAAGCTGGTTTTCCGTGACGCTCTGACCGTTTTCATAGCGTGGCACCAGCTGTTGCAAGTGACGAAGCTGCAACGTGAACTGCGTTAACTCCGCATCGTTAAGTTTGAGTCTTTTCGCCACCGCTCCCCAGCCACCCAAACTGAGGCGCGCAACATCAAGCTGTTCCAGAAACCAGCGCGGATCTTTTCCTTCATCAAAATGCACATTGAGCAGCAGCAAAATTTCGACAGAAGCCTGGCGAATAATAGCGATGCATTTTTCAAACTGTTCACCTGTATTAACAGGGGCAGGAGTTGTCATTATTTTCCCTTAAGCACAACTTAAGACATATTGCGCTGACCCGGTCAGCGGGTAATTTTTTCTTTAGTTATTAGTCGTTAAAAGATAGCTCAGCGGCGGCTAATTATCAGTGATACCTGTTTCAGAATAATAAAAACAGCCCCAAATATTCACGATATTTATTTTTTTACGCGCGGCCATTTTTTTATAAGACCAGGAAAACAGATAAATCGCCTGTACAGTTGCCCGCTCTCTGCCAGGCTTAAAGTCGTGTACTGGTAACAATCAGGAGAAGTTATGAAAAAAATCGTGCTTTCCGCCTGCTTAGCAGCTCTCTTTTCGATGTCAGCATTTGCAGATGAGGCACCCGGCCTGAAAGCGGATAAAGCCCCGCCGCCGCCACATAAAATGGATGACGGTTACCGGGGCATTGAAGATGCGCGCAGCATGAACGTTAAACAGGCGAAGAGCCTGCATGACGGCGCTTCCGTCTCGCTGCGCGGCAATCTGCTGAAGAAAGAGGGGAACGATCTCTATCAGTTCCGCGATAAAACGGGCCATATCCAGGTGCAAATTCCGATGGCGGTGTTTGAAGGTAAATCCTTCTCGCCGGACGATTTGGTTGGCATCAGCGGCTCGCTGGATAAAAAACAGAAGCCTGAGCGCGTTAAAGTCACGCACTTCCAGGTGGAGTGAGTGGCCGCCCGGTAGCCTTCACGCTGCCGGGCGTTATGCCCATTACAGGAACATCCCGCCAGAGACCTCCACCCGCTGTGCCGTCATCCATGCCAGCTTATCGCTCAGCAAGGCAGCAATCGCATCGCCAATATCATCCGGCTGCCCAACCCGCTCGAGCGCCGTCTGCGAAGCGATATAGTGATGAACCTGCTCATTGTCCCGCACCACGCCGCCGCTAAAATCAGTGGCAATCGCGCCTGGTGCGATGATATTTACCGCAATACCGCGCTCGCCCAGCTCTTTTGCCTGGTAGCGGGTCAGCACTTCCATTGCCCCTTTCACCGCCGCATAGCTGGCGCGTCCCGGCTGGCAAAAGCGCGTTAGCCCGGTGGAGACATTCAGAATGCGCCCGCCATTTTTTATCAGCGGCAGCAGTTTTTGCGTCAGGAAAAAGGGGCCTTTAAAGTGGATGTTGACCATCTCGTCAAACTGCTCTTCACGCGTCTCGGCAAAAGCAGCCTGAATGCCGGTTCCGGCATTGTTCACTAAATAGTCAATGCTATCGCGCTGCCATACAGTTTGCAGCCGCTCCTGCACCTGAGAGACAAACAGATCAAATTGATTGATATCGCCGACATTCAGCGCTAATGCTGTCGCCTTACCCCCTTTTTGCTCAATCTCTTCCACGACTTTTTGCGCTTCAGCCTGGTTGGTGTTGTAGGTCAGGATGATGCCGATTTCACTCGCCGCCAGTTTCAATACCGCGTTTTTACCCAGCCCGCGGCTGCCACCCGTTACGATTGCGATTGGTTGTGTCATATAAACCCCTTTGTTGTTGATAACCTGCACAACAAAAAGCTTATTGACTGCACGGTAAACAATAAAGGTGCTAAATTACGCTTTACTGTTTCATAAATAACAACAATAGTGCACAGTGATGGATAAAATTTACGCAATGCAGCTTTTTGTCCGCGTCGCGGAGCTTTCCAGCTTCTCTAACGCGGCGGAGTCGATGGGGTTACCGAAAGGGAGCGTGTCGCGCCAGATTCAGGCGCTGGAAACGGAACTCGGCACGCAGTTGTTGCACCGCACCACGCGCCGCGTGCAGCTGACGCAGGATGGCATGGTCTATTACGAGCGGGCGAAAGATCTGTTGGCGAATATTGAGGAGCTGGACGGGATGTTCCTGCACGATCCCTCAAGTATCAGCGGGCGTTTGCGGGTGGATATGCCGGTCGCGGTGGCGAAAAATTTAGTGATCCCGCGGCTGCCCGATTTTTTGCAGCACTACCCCGGCATTGAACTGGAGCTGAGCAGCAGCGATCGGTTGGTGGATGTGATCCGCGAAGGGTTTGATTGCGTGGTGCGCGTCGGCACGCTGAAAGATTCCGGCCTGATTGCCCGCCAGCTTGGCAGGCTGTCGATGATTAACTGCGCCAGCCCCGATTATCTGGCGCGTTTTGGCTACCCGGAGTCGCTGGAGGATCTCTCCTCCCATGCGCTGGTGCATTACGCGGTCAATCTCGGTGCGCGCCCGCAGGGCTTTGAAGTGTGGCTGGATAAGCAGACGCGCTGGGTGAAAACCGGCGGTATTCTCACCGTCAATAGTACCGAAACGTACCACGCTGCCTGCGTGGCAGGGCTGGGCATTATTCAGGTGCCGCGCGTCGGCGTGCGCGAGGCGTTACGCAACGGAAAGCTGGTGGAGATCTTGCCGCAATATCGCGCCGAACCGATGCCGGTTTCGCTGATCTACCCGCACCGGCGCAACCTTTCGCGGCGCGTACATCTGTTTATGGAGTGGCTCTCAACCGTGATGAAGGATTATGTCGACCAGTAGCGACTATAATTCTGCATACCACACATTCAGGAGAAGGAAATAAAACCTGATGAAAACGGAAGATGTCGAAAAACGTCCCACGCAAGACCTTGAGTATGAGCCTGTCAGGAAGATGGCAGAAACCCCGGAAAAGCCGGAAAAAGAGACCTCTGATAAAGATAGCGGGGCGATTGCCGCCGTGACCGATACGGCAAAGAAGATCCAGCGTAAACCGTTGGTGGCGCATCTTATTCGCGCCACAGAGCGCTTTAACGATCGGATGGGCAACCAGTTTGGCGCGGCGATCACCTACTTCTCCTTCCTGTCGATGATCCCCATCATGATGGTCTCGTTTGCCACCGCCGGGTTTATCCTCGCCTCGCATCCGACGCTGTTGCAGGACATCTTTAATAAGATCCTGCAAAGCGTCAGCGATCCCACCATGGCGTCGACGCTGAAAAACACGCTGCATATCGCCGTAGAGCAGCGCACAACTGTCGGGATTGTCGGTTTTGCTATCGCGCTCTACTCCGGCGTGAACTGGATGGGCAACCTGCGGGAAGCGATTCGCGCCCAGTCGCGCGATGTCTGGGAGCGTAACGCGCAGGATGAAGAGAAGATTTGGGTAAAGTACTTCCGCGACTTTATCTCACTGATTGGCCTGCTGGTGGCGCTGGTGATCACCCTCTCCATCACCTCGGTGGCCGGGGCGGCGCAGGAGCTGATCATCTCCACGCTGCACCTTGATTACATCGACTGGCTGAAGCCAGCCTGGGGGCTGATTGGCCTGATGATTTCAGTGCTCGCCAACTACCTGCTCTTCTTCTGGATCTTCTGGCGGCTGCCGCGCCATCGTCCGCGTAAGCGCGCGCTGATCCGCGGTACGTTTATCGCCGCCATTGGCTTTGAAGTGATCAAAATCATTATGACCTGGACCCTGCCGTCGCTGGTGAAATCCCCCTCCGGCGCGGCATTTGGCTCGGTACTTGGTCTGATGGCCTTCTTCTACTTCTTCGCCCGTCTGACGCTTTTCTGCGCGGCATGGATTGCCACCGCGCAGTATAAAGATGACCCACTGATGCCGGAAAGTCGCCGTCGTCGTACCGCTAAATAAGCTATCGGGCTGATAGATAGAATGAAAATATCAGCCCGATCCATAATTCCAGCATGAAAATCCAGTCCGTAACTTTAATTTAACCGAAAACCAGTTTTATCTACTAACTTCTAAAATGTGTGAAGCATTTCATAGATGTGAAATCACAGGTCTGAAAATTATTCGCTTTTTGCCGCTTTTTTGCCCGCCGGCCGGGTTTGTTACAGATTGAAATAACGCTTTTGCTGTGGCTAATATGCTCGTTCGTTCGCCTAAAAATAAGAAAACATTATGCAAGCTACAGCTACAACCTTTGACAACGAGCAGGAAAATCCCCCGGTAAACTCGCGCAAAAAAGTCGTCGTCGCCTCGCTGATTGGCACCGCCATTGAGTTCTTCGATTTCTATATTTACGCCACCGCCGCGGTTATCGTTTTCCCGCATATCTTCTTTCCCCAGGGCGACACCACCGCAGCCACGCTGCAATCACTGGCAACCTTCGCTATCGCCTTTATCGCCCGTCCTATCGGCTCCGCCGTTTTCGGCCACTTTGGCGATCGCGTCGGGCGCAAAGTCACCCTCGTCGCTTCGCTGCTGACTATGGGTATCTCTACCGTCGCCATCGGCCTGCTGCCGGGTTATGAAACCATTGGCGTGATGGCACCGCTGCTGCTGGCGCTGGCCCGTTTTGGTCAGGGCTTAGGTCTGGGCGGTGAGTGGGGCGGCGCTGCGCTGCTGGCCACCGAGAACGCGCCGCCGCGTAAACGCGCGCTGTATGGCTCCTTCCCGCAACTGGGCGCGCCTATCGGCTTCTTCTTTGCCAACGGCACCTTCCTGCTGCTCTCCTGGCTGCTGACCAATGAGCAGTTTATGCAGTGGGGCTGGCGCGTGCCGTTTATCTTCTCTGCCGTGCTGGTGCTGATTGGTCTCTATGTTCGCGTCTCGCTGCATGAAACCCCGGTCTTCGCCAAGGTGGCAGCGGCGAAGAAGCAGGTGAAGATCCCGCTTGGCACGCTGCTGACAAAACATGTGCGCGTGACGGTGCTGGGCACCTTTATCATGCTGGCGACCTATACGCTGTTCTATATCATGACCGTTTATTCGATGACCTTCAGCACCTCGCCGCAGGGCTTAGGTATGCCGCGCAATGAAGTGTTGTGGATGCTGATGATGGCGGTAATTGGTTTTGGCGTGATGGTGCCGATTGCCGGTCTGCTGGCGGATGCATATGGCCGTCGCAAGAGCATGATTGTCATCACCACGCTTATCATTCTCTTCGCGCTGTTCGTCTTCCCGCCGCTGCTGGGCTCCGGTAGCCCGGCGCTGGTGATGACCTATCTGCTGATTGGCCTGAGCCTGATGGGATTAACCTTCGGCCCGATGGGCGCGCTGCTGCCGGAGCTGTTCCCGACGGAAGTGCGCTATACCGGTGCCTCGTTCTCCTATAACGTCTCGTCGATCCTCGGCGCCTCGGTAGCCCCTTATATCGCCACCTGGTTGCAGGCGAACTACGGCCTGATGTATGTCGGCTTCTACCTGGCGGCAATGGCGGGGTTAACCCTTATCGCCCTGCTGCTGACCCACGAAACCAAGCATCAATCCCTCTGATGATTCCCCCCTCTCTGTCACCAGAGAGGGGTTTTCCTTTTAGCGTTTCATCTGTGACAGAATCGCCTGGCACTGGTTCTCTTCGCCTTCCGAGGGGGAGATAAGCGCCAGCAGCGCGGCGGCTGGCGTCACCAGCGTTGCCAGCGCGGCCGCCACTGCGCCACGGGCAATCAGCGGACCCGGTTTCACACCGGCCTGCGGGTTCTTAAAGCTACCGCGCACATAGAGCGGTGAACGCAGCGTGACGATGCGCACCCCTTTGCTCTCCGGGTTGATGGTCAGGTCGAGCTGTTCAGAAGCCATGCTGGCGGTGCCGGTAATATTAATCAGCGCGTTTTCCGTATCGAAGGCGAAGATCTGCGGCCGGGCAACGCCGTTAACCAGATCGAGGTTAGCCGCCGCGCAGTTGACGCGCACTTCATCATCGCCAAACAGTTGGCCGACCACATAGTTTCCGACGTTGAGGCCGACGATCTCCATCAGATTGCGGCTTATCAGCCCGTCGTTCATCAGCAGCTTCAGGTTACCGTTGCTGGTGCCGAGCAGGGCCGCTACCGAGTTGCCGACGCCGCGGAATTCAGCATCACCGTTCATCTCGCCGAGGGTTTTCTGCATCAGCTCAACATCGGGCATCAGCTGTTTCAGCTTCAGCTTACGCGCCTGAATAGTGGCGCTACCCTGCATCGGCTTCTTATCCCCTTCGAGATGAATGTTCGATGAGATAATGCCGCCCGCGAGGCCAAACTTCAGCGGTTGCAGGCGCAGGTCAGCGTTTTTCAGCAGGATATGGGTGGTGAGATCGCTAATCGGCAGCGAGGAGCCGTGCTCAATGCGGCGGCCTTTAAAGCGCACATCCGCATCCATCACGTTCCACTTATCGGTTTCAAAGCGATCGTAAGGCAGCACTTTGTCGGCAGGCTGCACCGATTTCTCGCCCTTTTTCTGCTCCGATTTCTTCGACTGCTCGGCCCCTTTACCAGAATCGACGCCAATCAGCGGCCCGAGATCCGCCAGACGCAGCTGCCGCGACTCGACATCGCCCTCCAGTTTCGGGCGCGGTTTGCCATTGGTATAGGTCAGGGTGCCGTGAATATCGCTCTCGCCGATATGGCCGTTGAAGTTGCGATAGTCGTAGACCGCACCTTTGTCGCCGTTGAGTTTCGCCACCAGACGACCATCCGTTTCAAACGGCGGTGTATCGGGCAGTAGCACGCCGGTCAGTTCATAGAGATCGCCCAGCGAATCGCCGCCAAACTTCAGCTTCAGATCGACGCCGCCCATATTCATCGGATCTTTCACCGTGCCGACAAACGCCACGCGGGTGTTACCGGAGCGGAAATCCGCCTGCACCGGGAATGGCGTCGTTTCGCTGCGCAGCGACAGCATGCCGCCAATTTTACCTTCGCCGCTCAGCGGCTGGTCGTTGTAGCGCCCTTTCGCCTTCAGGCCGAAGACATAATCGCCCGCTTTGTTGCTGTCATCCTTTTTACCGGTCACTTCGCTGAACGGCAGCGGTTTGCCCAGCGGATCGACCTGAATGGTCATGTCGGCGCGGCTCACCGCGTCATCAATGACAATTCGTCCTTTATCAAACAGGATGTTATCGAGACGGAATGACCAGGAGGAGGGTTTAGCGTTGGCATCGGCGTTCTCATCCGCTGCGAGGGTAAAGGTCCAGTTGTTGAGCTTTTCCGAGCGGCGAATCAGCCGCGCATCGGGCTGTTGCAGCTTGATCCACGGTAGATAAACGGTTTTGGTAAACAGCGCTAACGGCGAAATCGTCGCGTCTACGCGCGGCAGATGCACCATGGTGATCTCATCGATCCCCGGCGGGTTACCCAGAATAATATCTTCGGCGTGAATATGCGGCCACGGGATCCAGCTGCGCCAGCCGGTCTCCTCTTTTGGTCGCGCCCAGTTAACGCCAAGATCGCCGCGGATCGCGAAGGGGCGATTTAGCTCAGTGGAGACTTTTTCATTAATAGTGGGTTTAAGCCGGTTCCAGTCAAATGTCGCAATGATGACGATGGCCACCACAATCACCAACAGCAGCGTCGACACAACCGCCGTCACTATTTTGCTCGTTCTTGTCATTGATATGCCTTTTCCTTTAAAGCCTTACCTCTCATAAAGATAGTAGACCTGGCGGAAAGGGCAGCGGTTAAAGATCGAGAATTACATTCTCAAGATTGGCCAGCGGAACCGGACGCGAGAGGAAATAGCCCTGCGCGGCAAAGGCGGGCGAGTTTTGCACATCGCGCCACTCCTCCAGCGTTTCGACGCCTTCGACGATCACCCCCTGGCAGTAGTGGTTCATCAGTTGCAGCAGCAGGGTGAAGAGATTCTGCCCTTCCGGCGTTTTGCGCAGCATCATAAAGAGCTCCCGCGCGATTTTGATGTAGTCGTAACGCACTTCGCTCAGCGCGGAGAAGTTGGCCATGCCGGTACCAAAATCATCCAGCCACAGCGGGCCAATCTCGCAGATGGAAGCAAACGACGAGTCCTGCGGTAAGCCAATATGCTCCACCAGTTCGAAGCGGATCCACGGTAGCGAATCGACCAGCGCCATGACGTCACCATACTGCCGCATCGCCAGCAGCGTTGGGCCATCGACATTCACCGACGCCAGCACGCCGTGCTGCGCAAAGAACGCTTTTTGCTTCGCCAACAGCGCAAGCTGTTCATGCACCACATCAATACGCTGGCGCACCGGCACTTCTGAGAAGTAGCGATCGGGCGCGATACGTTTTTCCGGCTGCGAGGGGTGAGTTACTACGGTCAGCACTTCAATCGCCATCAGACGACCATCGGTTTTATAGATGGGCTGGTAAGTGTACGCACGCTCGCACTGCAGCCAGTAACGGTGCTCGTGCAAGCTTTCGACATTCATATGAGGAATGTCTGGCGGCGTGTTGACCTGCTGTAACGTCATTTCTGCTGTCCTGTCGATGGGGATGATCTGGAGGAACTCGTCAACAGGTTATCGGCGGGTGTGCTGAGAACTTTACCTCGGGTTGCCCGGCAAAACGGAAAAAGCGTAGCGTGCTAATTGCAGGTAATACGTCTTAGCTCAAAAAAATAGTGGAACGATGTTTTAATATAGTTGACCACAAAACAGCCCCATCGCACACTAGCGATAATTTATCTGATTCAGGTTACGACTATGTCCAGGAAAATTGCCGTCATCGGCGAATGCATGATTGAGCTGTCACAAAAAGGCGCAGAAGTTAACCGTGGCTTTGGTGGCGACACGCTGAACACCTCTGTTTATATCGCCCGCCAAGTCAATCCGTCGGCGCTGGCGGTGCATTACGTTACCGCGCTCGGCACCGACAACTTCAGCCAGCAGATGCTCGACGCCTGGCAGCAGGAAGCGGTTGATACCAGCCTGACGCAGCGTATGGAGAACCGTCTGCCGGGTCTCTACTACATCGAAACCGACAGCAGCGGCGAGCGCACCTTCTACTACTGGCGTAACGAAGCGGCGGCGAAATTCTGGCTGGAGAGCGAGCAGTCGGCGGAAATTTGCGAAAAACTGGCGACCTTCGACTACCTCTACCTGAGCGGCATTAGCCTGGCAATCCTCAGCCCCGGCAGCCGGGCGAAGCTTCTGTCGCTGCTGAAAGAGTGCCGCGCCAACGGCGGCAAAGTGATTTTCGATAATAACTACCGGCCGCGCCTGTGGGCGAGCAAAGAGGAGACCCGCGAGGTCTATCAGCAGATGCTCGCCTGCACCGATATCGCCTTCCTGACGCTGGATGATGAAGATCTGCTCTGGGGCGAGCAGCCGGTGGAGACGGTGATTGAGCGCACCCAGCAAGCGGGCGTTAGTGAAGTGGTGATCAAGCGCGGCGCAGAGTCCTGCCTGGTGGCGATTGCCGGCGAAGCGGTGATTGAGGTCCCGGCGGTGAAGCTGTCGAAAGAGAAGGTAATCGATACGACGGCAGCGGGCGACTCCTTCAGCGCCGGTTACCTTGCCGTGCGCCTGACCGGCGGTGACGCTTCTGAAGCGGCGAAACGCGGGCATCTTACCGCCAGCACCGTTATCCAGTATCGCGGCGCGATTATCCCGCGCGAGGCAATGCCGGAGTAATAGCAAAAAGCCCTCGCTAAACAACGAGGGCTTTTTTTCACTTACTGCTGCGGTGGGATATCCGACACATCCGGTCGCACATCCTCGCTGGCGGTGGCGGGCGCGGCGGTCTGCGGTTTCATCACCTCGTCCCATGTTGCCTGCAAATCCTGCATGTTATGCTCCGGCTCGCCTTTCGGCTGCATTAATACCAGCGTCATCTCTTGCGACAGCTGCTGATGCAGATCCTGGTTCAGCATCTGCGGCGTCAGGTTGTCGAGAAAACGCTGGCGCAGTTTCTGGTACTGCTCCGGCGCGATATCCACCACCTGGTTTTGCAGGGAGCGCATCCGCTGGCTGATGAGAATATCGGTATCGGCGCGCGCATAAGTGGCAAACAGCTTTTGCAGTTCGAGGGACTTCTGCGCAATCAGCGCCTTCAGCTCCTCTTCCGGCAGCCCTTTTTCCCGCACTTTCGCCAGCTCACGCGCAATCACGCCGGTGTTGGCGTTCAGCTTGTCGTTTGGCGAATCGACGTTAATGGCGCACTGCGCGCGCTGGAACAGCACGCGGCAGTCGAAGCCGAGGCTCAGATCTTTGGCATTGTTCTTGTTGAGGCTCTGCTGAACGTGCCAGAACAGCGCTTCACGGGCTAAATCTGCCCGCCAGTAGCGCTCCAGCTCCGCCGATTCGCGGATTGGCTGCCAGGCCGACTCCCACATGATCGACAGACGATCCTGGGTGACCGCCTCGCTCATCAGGCTCACCGGCTGATGCGGCAGCGGCGAAAGCGTCGCGACCGGCGTCGGCGTCTGGCGTTTGCCTTTCAGCTCGCCAAAGGTTTTGGTGATCTGCTCGGCGACCGCGCGGCTGTCGACGTTACCGACCACAATCAGCGTCATCGCATCCGGCGTATACCATTTTTCATAGAAATCTTTCAGCTGCGCGGCATCGACCGGCGCTTTCACCTCGGCCGCCGGATCGTGGCTCAGCAGCGACGACCCTTTCAGGCGGTAGCGCCACCAGCTCTCTTTGGTGTCGGCAGGCCAGGTCGCGACCATATCATTGCTGCTCAGCGCGTAGTTTACCGTCTCTGGGGTAACGGTGAGTTTCCCGGCGGCATCGGCCAGGTAGACCATCGCCTCTTTCAGCAGATCGCTGCGGTTATTCGGCAGGCTGAGGTTATAGAGCGTGTATTCGTAGGAGACCAGCGCCGGCGGCAGCGGGCGTTTCGGGTCAATACCCTGTTGCCAGAGAGATCGCACCTGCGCCGGTTCGAGGCGGCCGCTATGGGTTAAGGCAACGCGGGGAATAACGTGACTGAAACCGCTCTGCTGCGCATTTTCGGTGAGCGAGCCGGTATCAATCGAGAGTCGGATTTCAATACGATCGCTGGGGCGCTGCGGAGTGGAGAGAACCTGCCACTGGAAACCATTCGCCAGCTTGCCTTGTTGCCATGCCGGATCGGGCTGGAGCGCCTCTGCCTGCACATAACCGGCCGCTGCCAACATCAGCAACCCGCCTGTTAACAATCGAATTTTTGTGCCCTGCATGAGAACCCCTAATCAACATTCCTGGTTAAAAAGTATGCCGCCCATAGGTCAATGGACAGACATAAAACACTCCGCTTTTAGACCGCAGGAAACGCAAAACGTCACAGCGCGAAGTGAAGAATCCCGAAAATTCAGCGTGAATTGTGACGGAAGCAAGAGGGTAATTATGCTTAGCTGCCCGTAGTCAGACAAGGACTACGGGCGTAAGTCTTGAAATTATGAAGAGATTTCTGACGTTTTTGCGGCGCTGGTTCGATTATTAAGCGTATCGTTGAGCTGTTTTTCATCCAGCTCTTTAACCCATTTCGCCACCACAATGGTCGCCACGCCGTTACCGACCAGGTTGGTCAGCGCACGCGCTTCGGACATAAAGCGGTCAATACCGAGGATCAGCGCCAGGCCCGCAACCGGTAGGTGGCCTACCGCAGAGAGCGTCGCCGCCAGCACGATAAAGCCGCTACCCGTAACCCCGGCCGCCCCTTTGGAAGAGAGCAGCAGCACCACCAGCAGGGTGATCTGATGGAAAATATCCATATGGCTGTTGGTCGCCTGGGCGATAAACACCGCCGCCATCGTCAGGTAGATAGAGGTGCCATCCAGGTTAAACGAATAACCGGTCGGGATCACCAGACCTACCACCGATTTGCGGCAGCCCAGGCGCTCCATCTTCTCCAGCATGCGTGGCAGCGCCGATTCGGAGGAGGAGGTCCCCAGCACAATCAGCAACTCTTCGCGGATATAGCGAATGAATTTGAAGATGTTGAACCCGGTGACGCGGGCGATAGTCCCGAGCACAATCACCACAAACAGAATACAGGTTGCGTAGAAGCAGATGATCAACTGACCCAGCTGCACCAGCGACCCGACGCCATATTTACCGATGGTAAAGGCCATCGCCCCGAACGCACCGATGGGCGCCAGGCGCATGATCATGTTGATGATGCCGAAAATCACCTGCGAGAAGCTTTCGATGACGTTAAAAATCAGCTGGCCTTTGTGGCCCAGGCGATGCAGGGCAAAACCAAACAGCACGGCGAAGAGCAGCACTTGCAGGATGTTACCGCTGGCGAAAGCGCCAATCACGCTCGCCGGGATGACATCCATAATAAACGCCACAATCCCCTGCGACTGCGCCTGTTCGGCGTAGACCGCCACCGCCTTGGCATCGAGCGTGGAGGGGTCGACGTTCATCCCTGCGCCGGGTTGCACGACGTTGACGATAATCAGGCCGATGATCAGCGCCAGCGTACTGACAATTTCAAAGTAGAGCAGTGCCACCGCGCCGGTACGCCCGACCGCTTTCATGCTCTCCATACCGGCAATACCGGTAACAACGGTACAGAAGATAACCGGCGCGATGATCATCTTGATGAGCTTCACGAAGCCATCACCAAGGGGTTTCATCTGTGCGCCGAGTTCAGGGTAGTAATGGCCAAGCAAAATACCGATAGCGATCGCTGTCAGGACCTGAAAGTAGAGACTTTTAAACAGGGAGGTTTTCATAAGGTGTCCTTGAGATTAACCTCAGGCTTTATAGGGTTTTCGGTTAGCCTGCGGATTAAAAATAACACCCGTCCTGAATGACAGAAATGTGCTTACGGCGTTTCTGAAACAAGAATGTTAAAAACTTTGAGCTGACTCGCACAATCTCGTAACAAAGTAACTATTTTAATCAACGCCCGCAGCCGCCAGATAGCGCTTCTCAAAGGCATCTGGCGATACCACCTCATCCTTAGCGGAAAAGAGCTGACGTTCACAGAGATCGAGACGCAAACTCTGGGGCGGAAGATCGTAGTGGCGCAGCCGCTCAGCAACCCCGGCAACATTCGCCTGCTGCAACAGCGCCTCAGCGGGAAGCGCCACCGCCAGCGGCAGCGTAATGCCCCGTGCCTGCCAGTCGGCCAGCAGGTGACACGCCTCTTCCAGCATCCAGTCGCACACTTTGCCCGTCAGCCCGCAGGCCTCGATTTGCGCGAACAGTTCTGCGTCTGCAACCTCGTTATTATCGGACTTACGTAAACGCAGCAGCGCACGGGCGCTGAGCACTTCGCTATCCGGCTGTGCGCGTAGCGGTTGCAGCCAGAGCGCAAAACGCTGCTGCTCAAGAGCAGAGAGAATGTCAGCTTCCTGCGACAGCCAGCGCTGGGCCGCTTCGCGCTGCTGCGCATCGAAAAAGTGGATCTGGTTTTTGCCATTTCGCTGGGCGGCGGCAAGGGCGGAAGTGGCCTGCTGCATAAGCGCCTGAGCAGAGTGCGTGCTGCCCGTCATTGCCACCCCAAGGTTGGCGTGCGGGCGCAACTGAATGCCCTTCAGCGGCACACGCTCGTTAATAACCGTGAGCACTTGCTTACTTAATTTCATCGCCTGCCAGGGCTGCTGAACGGCGGGCGCGAAGAGGGCAAAATCGCTGATATTAAGCTGCGCCAGCAGCATACCCGGCGACAGCACCGATTTGAGCTTCTCCACCAGCGTCAGCAGCAGCACTTCACGCTGATCTTCATGCAGCACTCCGGCGGTGTCGCGCAGGGTATCGCTGGAGATAATCAACAGCGCCGCGCGCGCATCGGCGGTGACGGCCTGCTCAAGCAGCGCCAGCAGAACGGCTTTATTCGGCAGTTCGGAGACCGGGAAGCGCACCGATTGCGCATGGCTCTCCTCCTGCTGATGCTGTAGCTGCTGCTGGTTGCGGTTATAGCTGCGCACAATGCGGCCAATTTCATCATCTTTATGATGGCGCGGCAGCGGCAACTGGTGGCCGGGCAGCGCCTGCGGCGGTATCTCATCCAGTTCGCGGGCGATTTTACGCAGCGGGTGCATCACCAGCCGGTTGATACACCAGGTGAGCGCCACGGTCAGCATTAACGTCAGCAGTAAGTAAGCCGTCACTAACGTCGATAATGTGCTGATAACAAACTTATAAACGCGGTACGAGTCTGCCTGCAGCACAAGGTAAGCCAGCGGCTGCGGGTTGACCGGGCGCTCAAGCGAATAGATGGGCAGTGAAATCTGGATCGGCAACTCAAACATGCGGGTGATGGTCACCGGCACCGGGCGCTCGGGAATAAAGCGCATGCGCAGCGCCTGGAACTGGTTGGGCAGCATCACGTCGGCGCGGCTTACTACCCCGGCGGGTTTAATCTGTTTGATGATCGCTTCGGCTTCAGGAATATCTGCCTTTAAAATTGCTGCCGAGAGGGGTTCGCGCACAGAGCGGGCGATACTTTCCAGTTGCGTAGCCGTGTTATAGCGATTCTGCTGCAGGAAATGGAACAGCAAAATAACGCAAAAAATAAGCACAAAGAACATGGAGACAACAGCAACCATGGCCATTTGTTTGATGGTTAAAGAACGGCTAACACGCAAAATCACTCTCCAGAGAAACAATCGGCGCAGAGGATGGGTCAGGATGACTCTGCCGCCAGAGTATACTCTATCGCAGGGCGATTAAGATAAGGGGCTACGCAGATTCTCATTGGCCCGCGAGTGGCGCAAAAAGATGAAATAACCTTTTGAATCTTATGCGATTAACCGCCGCGCAACGCAGCCGATACGCGGCGATCTTCCGCCAGGAATAGTCTATTTTTACCAGTCGGCCTGCGGCACCAGCGGTTGCAGTGGCATATCCATGTCGCCCTGCCAGCCCGCGCCGGAGTAGCGCACATAAATCATCCCGTGGCTTGGGGTGTAATCTTTCGCCTGCTGAATATCAATGCCCGCACCGACAAACCAGTTGTTGGTCACCCGCCGCTCGACCAGCGCCCGCGCCGTATAACCAAAGCCGTTACTGTGGCTTCCCGTCTCCGGTACACCGCGCAACTGGTCTCGGAAATCAGCCGGAAGCAGGCCAGCACGCGGATAGCGCGGCATGGTTTTGTTACGCGAATGAGACCACGACGCGGAACCGCCCAGCTCCCACGACCAGTTCTCCGTGCGTTGACGCCACAGCACCGGCACCGCGAACGAGAGGTACTCCTGCGGACTGTAGTAACCGCCCTGGCCCAGCGTGTAGTTGCTCAGGTCTTTGTCGTAGTGCCAGATCATGTTGTTCAGGCCGACGGTAACGCGCCGATTATTCTCGTTAATCAGCTTGTAGTAGTAGCCGGTCATCCAGCGCACGCGCCAGTTATCGTCGACGTTTTTCCCCTGCAGCGTATCCGCGCCGAGGCTTGCCCAGACGCCGTTCGCTTCACCCTTATCGTAACTGAGGCTCAGCGTAGCGCCGTTGGCGCGCACCCCGCCCCAGGTTTTCCCGGTGTTGGGATCTTTCTGCCCGCCAAAGGCCAGCAGCGAGCTGGAGATAGCGCGACGGTGTAGATCAACGGTGTAACCGAGCGGCCCGGCATCTCCGCTGTAGCTCACGCCGCCAACCACATCGACAACGTTAAAGCCCATCGGCGTAGTGCCGATATCCATCCCCCAGCGCTCGTTACGCCAGCCTGCGCCAATACTGACGCCGCGATCGGACTGATGGCGGTTACCGCCCACGCAAGCAATGTCTCCACAGGTACCAAAGTTCGGGCTGTAGTTGCCATCGGCTTTTTGGCTGAAGGTACCAACATCCATATCCACCATGTCGGCGCGCAGCAACAGCCGTCCGTCTGCCAGCGGCGTATCCGCCTGCAACATGGTGGTGTGGCCTTTCAAATCGGAATAGCCGCCGGTGCCGCTGGAGCCGGAGTACTCATGTTGCAGCGTGACGTTGAGATCCTGCTGGCGATAGAGATCCGCCGCATCGCTGCGCACGCCGCGCTTCAGCCAGTCATCACGCTCATCGTTGCGCGTCAGGCGAGTAAAAGTGTCGTTATCGGCAGGGCGCTGTGGCGTAATGCCTGCGGCGACCATCGCCTCTTTATAGTGCTCCAGCGCCTGCTGCGGCGCGCCGTTCTGCGCCTCAAACCGTGCGGCATCGCGCAACACCAGCGCGCTCTCCATCGACGGCGGCTGCGCTTTGGCCTGCGGCACAATGGCGCTGAAAATGCGTTGTGCACTGGCGCTATCGCCAAGCTGATTCTCTACCAACGCCAGTCGCCGCTGGGTATTGATCGAGGGCGGTTCGCCGCTGGCTGAGGCCGCAGGCAGTTTCGCCAGCTGTGCCCGCGCCGCCAGCGGATTGCCGCTGTAAGCATAGAGTTCAGCCAGCCCGAGCAGAGCCTCTTGATTAGCCGGTTCCCGCTTGAGCGCGCGCTGATAGTAATCCTGCGCCTCGGTGGCGTCGCCGCGCTGCTGCGCCCAGTCGGCAAGGGTTAAATCGAGCCGCGTGCTCGCCGGTTGCTGGGTTAATAGCGCGATAGCCTCATCTTCGTGGCCACTGTCGCGCAGACGGTTCGCCCGATCCAGCAGTTGGTTGCTTTGCAGCCGGTCGGCCAGCTCCTGAATATTGCTGTTCCACTGCGCTTTCGGCAGCGTGTTGAGGTGATTCAGCGCTGCCTGTGCCCGCTCGGTGCCGGAGAGATAGAGCCCGTAGGCGTAAACCTGCTCCGCATCGCCCGCTTTCTGCGTCGCCAGTTGGCGCATCAGGCTGTCCGCTTCGCTCGCCTGCCCGGCCTGGCGCAGATCGCTCGCCAGCCGGTAGGTGATCCAGACGCTGCCCGGATCGAGCGCGAGCCGCTGGCGTTGCAGCGCGGCGGCCTGCGCCCACTCGCCTTTGCTCTCCAGCGCCTCGGCCTGCTGCGCTAAGCGGTCATTGTTCAGGCCGCGTTCAATATCGTCGATACTGCGCCGCTGGCTGGTGTTGAGAGAGCGGATAAAGCTTTCGGCTTTTTCCGGCGACTCGGCGCGGTAAATATTGGCCAGCCCGCGCACGGCATTGGTGTTTTCACTGTCCATACGCAGCGCCTGGCGGTAGAAGGTTTCCGCCGCGGCGTTATCTTTGCGCGCCGCCGCCGCGTCACCGAGGCCGAGCACCGCGTAGCTGTCGCTGTTATCCGTTGCCCTTGCCTGCTGGTAGTAACGCTCGGCCTGCGCCGGATTATTGGCTTTTAACGCCGCATCGCCCTGCTGGATCAGCAGCCAGTAGCGGTTGGTTTGCAGCAGGCTGTCCCACTTGCTGCGATTGCCGCTGTTTGGATCCATGGCGATCGCTTTTTCAAACTGCGCCACCGCGCGGGCGCGATCGCCGCGTTGGGAATAAGCCTGGCCCAGCGCGCCGACGGCTTCGCTGTCGGCACTGTTAGCATTAACCGCCTGCTGTAGCTCACCAATCGCTTTCCCACCCTGCCCGGCATCGACTGCCGCAAGGCCGGTGGCACGGGCGCGAAACGCCGGGTCAGCCAGCTGTTTTTGCTGCGCCGCCAGCAGGGAACGGGCGTTATCGACCGTGTCGCCAGCGGAGAAGATAGTCAGAAAATGTTGTAATGCCTTAACGCTGGCATCGCTGACCGGCATACGCTGGATCTGCTGATACCAGAGCCCGGCTGCGGTGTCGCGCCCGGCGTTCGATTTCGCCATCTCCTCCAGCAGCGCGTAGCCCTCGGCATCGCGCCCGTCGGCAAACAGCATCTGCGCCAGACCGCCCTGCAACTGCGCATTTCCGGGGTTACGGCTGTTCAGCGCCTGCAATCGGCTGACCGCCTCGTTGTGGCGCGCCGGCACTTTTGCCACCAGCAGCCAGTACTCAACGGCGATATCGCCTTCCGGCGGGTTGCCTTTAAACAGCGCGTCATAGGCGGCAATCGCCTCCTGCGTGTGGCCAGTGGTAGCCTGTAAACGCGCCTGTTGCAGCGCCTGGCGGCCTTCAGCCGAGGAGAGCGCCATGGTGGTAACCGACGCTTTATAGGCGCTGGAGTCCGGTGCCAGCTGTTTTAAGCGGTCGAGCTGTTTCTGCGCACCGGCACTGTCGCCCTGGCGCAGCAGATAGCGCATACGCGCCGCCACCACTTCAGGATTATCGGGGTCGATCAGTTCAAGGCGATAGAGCGACTGGCGCACCAGATCTTCGCGGCGCGCGCTTTCACCCAGACGCACCTGCGACAGCAACTGCTGCTGCGCGCTGGTCGGCTCGGCCGCCCCGGCGGCAGGTGCCAGCGAGAGGCCGATTGAAACACAAAGAAAACTTACGACGAACTTGTGCATTCCGCGCCCCAGTCAGGTTGTAACTCACCGCGAGAGGTGAAGCGAAAACGGTGTTGATCCCAGCCCTGGCCGAACAGCGTCAGCACCGCGCTGAAGTAGGCATCATCGCCGGGATAGTGGTCAGCAACGCGCTGGCGCTGCACGGCCTGTGCGTCACGATCCTGCAAGAAGGGAAGCATCGAGGCGGAAAAACCGACCGGGCCATCGCCGCGGATCTGCCCGCTGGCAACATCCACCTTCTCCGGCACCACGCCATTTTTAATGGTGGCGGTCGCCATCGGCTTCAGTTTGTTGAGCAGGCGCGCTTTCTGCGGATCGGCATCATTCATCATGCCGACCCAGAGATAGACGCGGATGGCATCGTAACTGCTGACCAGCGTTTTACCTGGCTGTAGCTGCCACCCCTTACCCTTCTCGTAGCGCACCCAGTCCGGTGAGAAGCCTTTGGGCGCGGTCTCCAGCAGCAGGCGCAGGTTGGTTTCACGCAGCGTCGACCACGGCGCGCCAAAGCGGGTGAAGTAGCTCGCCAGCTGCGGCGGGAGGTAGCTCGGATTGAAGCGCCACGTTGTCGGTTCAGCGAAGCTGACCTTACCCGGCAGCAGCATGGAACCGAGCCCCGGCACCGTCACCACTTCCTCTTTCGCAATCCGTGTCAGCAGGGATTTACCCAACTGGCTGTAGCGATCCTCTTTCCACAACCTGCCCGCCTCCAGCAGCGACCAGGCGATCCAGATATCGGCGTCAGAGGCAGAGTTGGTGTCGAGCACTTCCCAGCCGTTATCGGCCTTCTTGCCCCACAGCCAGGCGGGAAGCTGCTTGTTCAGCGAGCCTTCGGCGAGGTTATCTTCGGTCCAGCGCAGCACTTTATCGAACATGGCGCGATCGTTCGCCGCCAGCGCGAAGAAGAGCGCATAACTCTGCCCTTCCGAGGTGGTGATTTTGCGCGAATCGCTCGGGTCGATAACTCGCCCGCCATCGCTGATATAGGCCTGTTTAAAGTGGTCCCAGGCCGGCCAGCTACAGGCGGCGCGAACGTTCATCGCCGCCATCACCAGCATCGCCATCACCACCCAGCGTACGCTTTTCATTACCGTTTACTCATGATCCGAAGGGTCAAGACGGCGGCGGCTGATGATACGCAGCAGACGCCACAGCACCCACGCCATCAACACCACGCAAACCGCAGCCAGCACCGCCAGCAGCACCGGATGGTTCGCCAGCGCATACCAGATGCGCTCAAACCACGGCAGGTGGCCAACGTAGTAAATATCGCCAACGCGCAGGCCATTTACCCCCGATTCACGGATCACCGTCACCGAGCCGTAGATCGCCGCGCGCTTGCCGCTGTCGTTAATCGCGCCATTCAGCAACTCATAACCCCGCGGGCTGTCGGCAAGCAGCGCCACCACGCTACGCTGGTCGTTGTACGGTGACTGGAAGCCGATAATCGCCGCCATCGGGCCATCAGAAGTAATGCCGGTTTGCGTATCGGCCTGGCGGTCGGCGGCATCCGGCACAATCGACGCGAATGGCGTCTGGCGCAGCGGGGTTTTCACCCAGCTCTGGGCGGCATTCACCAGCAGATCGATATGCTTATCATCTTTCAGCTCAGGCGGAATGGCACCGATGATCATGATATCGGCGTCTTTATCCTTGATCTGGTTGCCATCGCTGGTTAGCTGCACGTTAATTGCCGGGAAACCGGTCTGCGCGCCTACCGTGCCCAACGAGTCGAGCAGCGTGGAGACCTGTGCCGGCGTCGGCTGCGGCGGCGTCACAACGATGGTTTGCGACAGATCCGCCATGCGGCTGAACGGGAAGCCCGCATTGGCAAAGGCACGCAGATCCGGCATCGCGAGGAAGTGGTAATACTTCGAGAAGTCGATGGTGGAGTCATCGCCAATCACCACGCGGTTCGGCACCTGCTGGAAAGTAACGCAGTTATCAATCGTGCCGCCCGGCATCGGGTTCATATACTGGAAATCGAAGCGCAGCTGGTTCACCGCGCCGAGTTTCAGCGCCGGAATGGAGACATCCGTTTTGCTGTCGAGCAGCCCTTGCAGCACCGGCAGACGCAGCAGCAGGTTGTTGCTCTCCTGGGTGCCGGTCAGGTTGAAGTATTGCAGGAACTGGTTATTCAGGCTGATATCCATCCGCGAGCCATCTTTGGTCGGCGGCGCGGTATAACGATAGTTGAGGTTCATGTCGATGCCGGTGCTGCGCAGCAGATAGAGATCCGGCGGCAGGTTCAGCGACAGGTTGATGGACGAGGGCTGCAGGCCGGTCGCCTGCAGCTGCTCTTCGTAGCCTTTCAGCTCGCCAAAGGTCACCGCGCGGTCGGTGCGCACCCAGTTTGGCGCATCGTAAGGCTGGCGCGCCAGCAGCGGTTTCACCTCATCCACCGTCACGCTCTCGCCGCGGAACAGCACATTGCCCTGGGCAATGCCTTTCGCCGCCTGCAGCAGATCTTTATCGTCACGCCCGCTGATCACCAGCAGCTTCAGGTAAGGGTTGTTCGGGTGGTTGACCATCGAGATGGTCGGCCCCTTCGCCGGCGGCAAATCTTTAAGGAAATCAGGGCGCTTATCGTTGGTGGCAAAGATAATGGCGTTGCTCTCCGGCAGCGCATTATAGGAGACCGGGAAGGTCTGCCCGCGCCAGCCGGTGCGTGAACCGAACCACGAAGCGACAATCGCCGCCGCCTGCTGCTGCGTGATATCCGGCGCGCTGGCAAAGACTACCGGCAGCGTTAGCGGGCGGTTATCGCGCGGGTCGTAGAACGGGATCGGGAAGTGGGAGAGATCGTTTTTCACCGACAGCTTCTGGTAGGTGAGATCGAGCGAACTGCTGCGCCCGATATCGAGCCACAGCGTTGAGCTGGCCGGGTTTTCACACACGTCGCGATAGTGGCCGACAAACTCCAGCCGCACGCGGTTAAAGTCGGTGATAAACAGCGGGTTGATCGGCATCTGCGCCTGGGTTTTCTTACCCAGTTGCTCTTTGGTCACCGGCAGCACGCCCATCAACTCATCGTTGAGATAGACCTTCAGCTGCGACTGCACCGGTAACAGCGACGGCGACGGCGTGTACTCAAGGTTGAGCACCGCATTCGATACCACTTCATCGCTACGCGTACCGAACTCAATCCCGCCATTCGGGTTGATACCGCGCAGCACCATGCTGCCCGGCGACGGCGCGATCTCGGCGAAGGTGAGTTTCACATCGCGTGACGGCGCATTGGCGGCCACCACGGGCGCATTCGCCCCCTGCACGCCAGGCATCACCTGGCCAATGACAGTCTGGCCTTCGGTCGGCATGGTTGGCGTAACGCTCTCCGTCTCTCCCGGCGCAGGCGTGACCACCGGTTGAGTCGCTGGCGCGACGGCGGGCACGCTCGGCGCGGGTTGCGCAGGCGCTGCGTGGGTCATCATTGGGGCCAGCGTGCTCATCCCCACTGCCACTGCACACATCCAGGATAATTTTCTTTTCATCGCGTATTCATCATTGTTAAGCCAATCACGTCATCGGTTGCTGCACGGCCACATTCCGTTCCGGGCGGCGCGGAATAAATGACACCACCCAGGACACCAGCGCGGTGAGCGAGCGGAAAATCACTTTGACGGACGATGGAGCAAATTCCGCGAGATGGCGGTAGCCGCGGAAACCCAGTTTTAAAATATCCAGCAGGCTCTCCAGAGGTTTATCCTCCGGGAAGCTGTCCTGCCACAGCGCCCAGGTATCGGCGCGGGCGAAGGTACACTGCACAAAATCGATATGCTGTTTGGTGGTCAGCGGCAGCAGTTGCAGACCCACTTCATTACCGTTGACGCGCGCTACGGTCGCCGGGAAGGCGTACTCCTGCTGGCCGCGTTTAAGCAGCAGGCTCACCTTCTGCCCTTCCAGCACCTGCGCCTGGCCGTTGATCTTGATGCCCAGCCCACCGTCAGAGAAGTCTTGCACGGTACAGGAGAAGAGGTGCCCATCTTCACGGGCAATCGCCGCAGGCATGGTCATCTCCACGCGGTGCGCACGGCGCACCTGTTTGCTCTCCACCGACACCGCCACCGCGCCGCCGAGAATCACCATGTTGTAGAAGACCCACGCGATACTGACGAAAACCGTGAGAATTTCATTTTCCGGGCCGTAGAAGTAGCGCCAGATGCCGACCGCCACGCCGAGCAGGTTGAGCAGCACGAGGAAGATATAGGGGCGCGAGATCACCCAGTCGACATACTCCTCTTCGACCAGCCCGCCTTTAGCGGTAACGTTGAACTTCCCTTTGTGCGGGTTAATCAGCGCCACCAACGTTGGCGGTGCGATATACCACGCCAGCACCGTTTCGTAGATCTCACTCCAGAAGGAGTGGCGGAACTTGCCCTGGATTTTTGAGTTAGTCAGGCTGGCGTGCACCATATGCGGCATCACAAAGAGCGCAATCATGATCGCCGGGGCATAGATGATGTAGGCATGCAGCAGCAGAAACGCCAGCGGCGCGGTCAGGAAGATAAGCCGCGGAATGCCCGACAGGAAGTGGAACATGGCGTTGACGTAGCAGAGCCGCTGGGCAAACTTCAGCCCTTTGCCCATCAATGGGTTATCGAGGCGGAAAATCTGCACCATGCCGCGCGCCCAGCGGATACGCTGGCCGATATGTGCCGAGAGGCTCTCGGTCGCCAGCCCTGCCGCCTGCGGAATACGCATATACGCGGAGGTGTTGCCGAGGCGGTGCAGACGCAGCGAGGTGTGCGCATCTTCCGTTACCGTCTCAACCGCAATGCCGCCAATCTGATCCAGCGGCCCGCGGCGGATCACCGCACAGGAGCCGCAGAAGAAGGTGGCATCCCACATGTCATTGCCATCCTGCACCAGGCCGTAAAAGAGCGTGCCTTCGTTCGGCGTTTTACGAAAACGCCCGAGGTTGCGTTCAAACGGATCCGGCGAGAAGAAGTGGTGCGGCGTCTGCATCATCGCCAGCTTCTTCTCTTTCAGGAACCAGCCCATGGTCATCTGCAGGAAGGAGCGCGTCGGCACGTGGTCGCAGTCGAAGATCGACACGAACTCCCCTTTCGCATACTTGAGGGCATTGTTGATGTTGCCCGCTTTCGCATGCTCATGGCTGGTACGGGCGATGTACTCAACGCCGACCTGTTTGGCGAACTGGCGAAACTCTTCGCGGCCACCATCATCCAGAATCCAGACCTTGAGCTTATCTTTCGGCCAGTCGATACCCAGCGAGGCGTAAATGGTGTTTTTCACCACGTTGAGATCTTCGTTGTAGGTCGGAACAAAAATATCGACCGACGGCCAGAGCGACATATCTTTCGGCAGCGGCACCGGCTGGCGGTTAAGAGGCCAGATCACCTGGAAGTAGCCGAGCACCAGCACAATCCACGCATAGGTTTCAGCAAACAGCAGCACCAGGCCGCACACCAGGCTAACCGGGTCGTCCCAGTTGAGGGTCGAGGTGTAGCGCCACCAGATGTAGCGGCAGGAGACCGTCAGGGAGAGCACCACCAGCATCAGCACCGAGAAGCGACCCGGAATGCGCCGCACCAGCAGCGCCACGCCCCACAGCAGAATCAAAAAGACGAATTGCGACAGCGGGTTAAAGGGCTGGGTAATACATAAAATGGCGAGCAGGAACGAGAAGACCACCACGGTGCCAAGAATAATGCGCCGCACTTTCGGGTTGATGTGCCCCAGCTCTTTTTTATTGTCGAGATGCCCCGTGCGCTGCGTCATGCGCTCCGGCAGCGTTTCAAGGAAGTTATGCCAGCGCCCGCGCAGCACGCGAAGACGGGCAAAGTGCTGGCGACGCGGCGATCCTGGCGCGCCCGGCGGGAGCGTCACCATCAGCCACAGAGTTTGAATCAGGTAGCGCGCCGGGTCGAGCGGGCGCGGACGGTCGGGATCGATATGCGGAAACCAGTGGTTCTGCTGCGCTCGAAGCTGCTGCCAGCGCGGGTGCTCCAGCGGGATAAACATCCAGGCGAGGATCGCCCAGAAACAGCCCAATGCCGCGCTAAAACGCGGTGCGCCATGGTCGCGATAATGCTGATAGCGCGCGTTCAACCGCGCGCCCACTGGCGGAATAAGCAGCCAGGTGGCAAGGCGAATCATGCCTCACTCCCCTGTACAGCAGGCGCGAAATGGAGCAGACACCAGTTGGCCAGCGTCAGGATCTCCTCGGCCGCCAGCGCATCGCTGCGGTACTCGCCGAGCGGCTGCTTCGAGGCCAGGCACTCTGCCATCGCCTCATCGCGGTGGATCACCATCGGCATCATGCGCGGCTGGCTTTGCAGCCACACCTGCCAGAGATCGTCCTGCAACTGGCTGCCAATGCGCAGATCGTTAATTAACAGATGCGCACCGGTGGGCAGAGGCTGCTGGTGCAGGCGCACATGGCAGTTGGTATCGGGTTTGATAATGGTAAAGAGATTGTCGCAGAGATCGATAAAGTGCCGCGCCAGCGGTGATACGCCGTGCGGCAGGTCAATCAGCACCCATTGATAGTGCTGCTGGGTTGTTAACCCTTTCAACGCGGAGGTCAGCTGTGCTGCCACGGCGTCAAGCTGCGCGGCATTCTCCCACTCGTTGGCTGCCAGGCGGCCAAACGGCAGCAGGTCGAGCTGCGTGGTGTAGCGCATGCCGGCATCGCGCCACTCGTTGCCGTCCAGCAGCGACCGCGCCCAGCCGGTTGGGTTCTCATATTCGACATTGAATGAGAGGCGCAGAAGGTTATCCGGGCAGGCATCGATTACCAGCACCGACTCACCTAAGAGTTGCAGTGACCAGGCCAGAGCCGCGGTGATCGAGGTCGTCCCCACGCCACCACGGATCCCCTGTAGTCCCAAGATGGTCATCCACGGGTCCTTTATTGTTGACGGGCTAATTCAGCCAGCAGCGGCCAGCGCTTAATCGCGGCGGCAAGTTGTTCGCGCTGGGAAATATCGGCATAGTCGATTTCAGGCAGGGAAAATACCCGGCTAAGCACCAAAAAATCGTTCTGGAATGTGTAACCCAGAGTCGGGTCAGATTGCGTAACGGGTTCATTTTTTTTCATGTTGGCCCGATCCCAGTTGCATATAAAATGATGTAAGAAGTCACAAGGCATCGTGCCCAAGAAAATGCGTTTACATGCTAAATCTGATGTTCTTTAATTTCAATGTTAGGTTTATTTCTCGGCTTTCGCTAGTAAACTGAGTTACAGATAAATTCGCTGCAAGAGGGACACCGTGAACCCCATATTTTCTATCGGCATCCAATCATTATGGGACGAATTGCGTCACATGCCTGTGGGCGGGGTCTGGTGGCTAAATACCGACCGTGAACAGGACGCACTGAGCCTGCTTAATCAAACCCTTGCCGCGCAGGATAAAGCGGCGAAAGTCGCGGTAGCGGGCATGGGTCACGACCTGCAAAACCTCATTAAATTAGATAAAAATCACGGCCCGGAAAAAATCGAGCTGTTCTCCATGCCAAAAGAGGAGAATAGTCTATACTTTTTCACCCGCGATTTGCTCAGCTCTATTGACCCGGACAAATATTTAGTGTTTCTGCTCTGTGCGAATAATGCCTGGCAGAATATTCCCGCGCCTAAATTACGCAAATGGTTAGAAAAAACTCACGCCTGGGCGAAATATAATAACTGCACCCTGGTGGTAATTAACCCCGGCAGCAATAATGACAAGCAATCCTCGATTCTGATGAGTGAATATCGCTCGCTTTTTGGTCTGGCGAGCCTGCGTTATCAAAATGGCATTCCGCTATATGATGTAGCGTGGTGGTGTAATGAAAAAGGCATTAGCGCCCGTCAGCAATTACTGCTCACCGAAGTTGAAGGGCAGTGGCAATTAGCCAAACAGGAAGAGGCCTCCGTTCAGCCACGCAGCGATGAAAAACGGGTTTTAAGTAATGTCGCCGTGCTGGAGGGCGCACCGCCACTCTCGGAACACTGGTCCGTGTTTGCCACCAACGAGGCGCTGTTTGAAGAGGCGCGCGCCAGCCAGGCAGCGACGCTGATTTTCGTCCTCGCGCAGAATAGCCAAATCGACGGCCTCGCGCGCCAGATCCACACCCTGCGCCGTCAGCGCGGCAACAATCTCAAAATTATCGTGCGTGAAACCATCGCCAGCCTGCGCGCCACCGATGAGCGCCTGCTGCTCGGCTGCGGTGCGAATATGGTGATCCCGTGGAACGCGCCGCTGTCGCGCTGCTTAACGCTGATTGAGAGCGTACAGGGTCAGCAGTTTACGCGGCTGGTGCCGGAAGATATCTCTACCCTGCTGTCGATGACGCAGCCGCTGAAGCTGCGCGGCTTCCAGCCGTGGGAGGTGTTTTGCGATGCGGTGAGCAATATGGTCAACAACACGTTGCTGCCGCCCGATGGCAAAGGGGTGCTGGTGGCGCTGCGTCCGGTGCCGGGCATCCGCGTTGAGCAGGCGCTAACGCTCTGTCGGCCAAACCGTGTCGGCGATATTGTCAGCATGAGCGACAACCGGCTGGTGCTCTTCCTATCTTTCTGCCGGGTGAACGATCTCGATACCGCGCTGAACCACATCTTCCCACTGCCGACGGGCGATATCTTCTCTAACCGCATGGTGTGGTTCGAAGATAACCAGATTGCCGCCGAAGTGGTGCAGATGCGCGCCCTGCCGCCGGAGCGCGCCTCAAAGCCGCTGCCCGCCACCCGTCAGGAGAAGAAGTTGATTAATGCGGAACACGATGGCACCAGCTGGCGTCGTATCCCCCAACCGCACCGGTTATTAAGCGATGTGACGGAGCCCTCCTCATGATGTCAATCAGCGATATTATTCAGCTTATCGTGCTTTGCGCGCTGATCTTCTTTCCGCTGGGCTACCTTGCGCGCCACTGGCAGCGCCCGTTACGTACCGCGCTCCGTTTAACTTTTACTAAACCCCGCTATGTAAAACCGATTGGCGTTTTACGCAGGGATTCGCACGCCAAGGCAGACCGTAAACATGACAAATAATACGATCCCCTCTTCTACGCCATCGCCGCTGTGGCAATATTGGCGCGGCCTTTCCGGCTGGAACTTCTACTTTCTGGTGAAGTTTGGCCTGCTGTGGGCCGGCTACCTTAATTTCCACCCGATGCTGAACCTGGTGTTTATGGCCTTTCTGCTGGTGCCGCTGCCGCGCCTGAGCCTGCATCGTCTGCGCCACTGGGTGGCAATCCCGCTCGGCTTTGCGCTCTTCTGGCATGACACCTGGTTGCCGGGGCTTGAAAGTATGATGAGCCAGGGCACGCAGGTGGCGGGCTTTAGCGCTGATTATCTGCTCGATCTGGTGACGCGCTTTATCAACTGGCAGATGATTGGCGCGGTGTTTGTGCTGCTGGTGGCGTGGCTCTTCTTGTCGCAGTGGATTCGCGTCACGGTGTTCGTGGTGGCGATCATGATCTGGCTGAACGTGCTGACCTTAACCGGCCCGGCCTTTAATCTCTGGCCCGGCGGCCAGCCGACTACCACGGTCACTACCACCGGCGGTTCGCAGGCGGCAACGGTTGCCGCTGCGGGCAATACGCCGGTAGTCGGCGATATTCCGGCGCAAACGGCCCCGCCGACCTCGGAAAACCTCAACGCATGGCTTGCCAGCTTCTATGCGGCGGAAGAGAAGCGTCAAACCACCTTCCCGACGCAGCTGCCCGCCGATGCGCAGCCGTTCGATCTGCTGTTTATTAATATCTGCTCCCTGTCATGGGCCGATATTGAAGCCGCCGGTCTGGCGTCGCACCCGCTCTGGTCGCACTTCGATATTGAGTTTAAAAACTTTAACTCGGCGACGGCCTACAGCGGCCCGGCGGCGATCCGTCTGCTGCGTGCCAGCTGCGGCCAGCCATCGCACAAGAATCTCTATCAGCAGGCGAATAACCAGTGTTATCTCTTTGATAACCTGTCGAAACTTGGCTTTACCCAACAGCTGATGATGGATCATAACGGCGAGTTTGGCGGCTTCCTGAAAGAGGTGCGCGACAATGGCGGCATGCAGGCGCCGCTGATGAACCAGGCGGGTCTGCCGCCGACGCTGCTCTCCTTTGACGGCTCGCCGATTTTTGACGATACCGCGGTGCTTAACCGCTGGATGGAGTCAGACAGCTTCAAGCAGGGCAAACCGACCGCCACCTTCTATAACCTGCTGCCGCTGCACGATGGCAACCACTATCCGGGCGATCGCAAAACGGCGGATTACAAACTGCGGGCGCAGAAGCTGTTTGATGAGCTGGATGCCTTCTTTACGCAGCTTGATAAGTCCGGGCGCAAAGTGATGGTGGTGCTGGTGCCGGAGCACGGCGCGGCGTTGCAGGGGGATAAGATGCAGGTTTCCGGCCTGCGCGATATTCCAAGCCCGTCGATTACCAACGTGCCGACGGCGATTAAGTTCTTCGGCATGAAAGCGCCGCATCAGGGCGCGCCGCTGGTGATTAACCAGCCGAGCAGCTTCCTGGCGGTGTCGGAGATTGTTACCCGCGTGCTGGATGGCAAAATCTTCACCGAGGAGAGCGTCGACTGGGATAAGTTGATTGGCAATCTGCCGCAAACCGCGCCGGTATCGGAGAACGCCAACGCGGTGGTGATCCAGTACCAGAACAAACCGTACGTGCGGCTTAACGGCGGCGACTGGGTGCCCTATCCGCAGTAACACCCTTGCCTGATGGCGCTGCGCTTATCAGGCCTACGAAAAACGCTCCGGTGGTATTCGCAGGCCCGGTAAGGCGCAGCCGCCCCGCCCATTGATACCGCACACGTAGGCCGGGTAAGGCGTAGCCGCCACCCGGCATCATGCACCGCCCATCCATACCGCACTTTCCGTAGGCCGGGTAAGGCAAAGCCGCCACCCGGCATCAGACGGCAGTTGTTAACGCTGCTGCGCCAGCCAGACCAGCATCTTCAGGCTGGCGGAATAATAATCATCCTGGGCGGTAATCTGCGGCTCGCCCGTCGGCTCGCCAAGGGCTAAATCCCGCACCGCCAGCAGCCCCTCGTTCATGTTGTAAGGCGCATTCTCGTTGCTGGTCACATTGACCCACGCCGGTGTTTTGCTGCGCTCAAACCCCTGCCACCAGCTACGCCACGGCGTTAACAATGGGCTCTGCGGATTGTGCCAGGCGATGTAGAGCGGCACGCGAATGGCGTCGTAACTCATACGCGGCGGCCACTCTGTTGCCGGGCTAAAGGTACCGTCCGCCGAGAGCGACACCCAGTCGGTCGGCAGGCGCGGCTTGCCGAAGGCCATCTTACCCACCATTTTTTGCCCGTCATCAATCAGTTGCTGCCAGATCACCCGGTGGCTGCGGTTGGCGAAATCCTGCCACGCCGGGAAGATGAAGTAGGAGGGGTTCAGCGTCACGCGGCTGTTGAGGTTAAAGCCCTTCGCCCCCGGCAGCATCACGTGATAGCCAGCAAAATTAATCACGGTATGTTTCAGCACCGCCTGGGTAATGGCGTCCGACGCGGCGGTATACGCGGGCAGATTCCAGCGCTCACCCGCCTTCAGCAACGCCCAGGCGATAAGGATATCGCCGTCGGTGGCATCATTTTTATCGGCAATCGGATCGGCCTCCACCGGGTTATAGCGCCAGTAAAAGAGGCCGTTTTCCTTGTTTTGCAGCGTGGTATGCGTCCAGTGCCACATGCTGTCGAACGCCGCTTTATCGTTATTGCCGACCGCCATCAGCATGGCGAAACCCTGCCCTTCGGTGTGGGAGACGTTGTTATTGCCGGTATCGACAATCCGCCCGTCGGGCATTAAAAAGCGCGCTTTGTAGCTCTCCCAGGCGGTCGCGGCCTGCGACACGGTGGAAAAGAGCAGGCTGGTTAACATCACCATCGCGGCAAAGAGGGGTTTAAACATAGCGAGTCTCACTCTGGGTTAGCGTAGCGAAAGAGAACATCCGAGACAGAATAGAGCGCTTCCCGGCTAAACACGAGGCGCGCATCGCCGCCCTGATCCTGCATCCAGCGGCCATAAAGCCCTTCAAGCACGGCGCAAAAGGCGTGACACCAGCGCGTCTGCTGCGCCTCATCGCGGGCGACGGGCAGCGCACGGTGGCGAAAAGTCATCCCGCTGTCGCTGGCCTCAATATCAATCACGCCCCAGTTGAAGGCGGCAAGCCTGGTGTTGATCGCCACTTCCAGCTCACCAACGGTAGTTGATGCCATAAGCGGCGTCTGCATGGCCAGTGTCTCGCCCATTTGGCGCAAAAACGGCAGGCTCTGCGCTTCGCCGACGTTTCTCGCCATGCCATCGACCATCACGCTAAGCAGATCAAACCAGCCCGGCGGCGTCTGCTGTTGCTGATGCCAGGTCAGTTCAGGGGACAGGTTGGTGGTCATTATTTCTCTCCCAACATATACCGCAGCCAGAGGCCTGCGGTGCTTTCGTTATAACTGCCGAAGGTGTCGTACCCGACGTTGCCGCCCACCGACATATTTTTGTTCACGTTGTAATCCAGCCCGGCGCGGAAGTTGTAGCCGATGCCGTTTTGCGACGAGCCACGATACTGCGCCTCTTTGATAAAGCCGAGCGCCGCCAGTTGCTCCAGCATCCCCTGCGCCTGCGGTGAGGTCGGGAAGTAGTCGCTCTTATCCTGGGTGTAGGATTGATACCCCACCGCACCGCCAAGGCGCACTCTCCAGTTATCGATCTTCTGCGTGAAGTCCACCGGCAGCGAGACGCTGACGTAGTTCTGCGGGCTGAAGTAACCGCCCTGGCCGAAGGTGAAGTAGCTGAGGTTTTTCGCGTAATCCATCCAGCTAATGCTCAGCCCGGTCTGTAGCTGGCGGAAATCATCATGCCACGGACGTAAATAGACCCCGGCGTTAGCGTTAAGGCTGCTGTTGCTGGCCACGTTTTCGCCGAGATAGCTGTAGCCACCGCCGCCGACATAGAACCCGGCATCGCCATCATCGTAGCTCAGCTGCGCGCTGCCGCCGTTTTTGGTCACCCGTCCCCAGCGCTCGCCGGAGAACTTATCCTGCAAGCCGACGTAGGAGAGCAGGCTGTCGGTCACCGCGCGGCGTTCGCCGGTAAGGATCAGCGTCAGGTAGTTGGTCAGCTTCGGCGACCACTTCACGCCGCCCACCAGCGTGCTGAGATCTTCCCCCAGCGGCGTGGTGCCGATATCGAACTTATAGCCCTCGCCGCTCAGCGCCATGTTCAGCTCAACGCCGTTGCCGTTCTGCGCATCGGTCGAGGCGCGGATCGGATCGTTATAGTTTTTCTTGTAGGTCGACTCGCTCAGGCTCTGTAAACGGCTTGAGCCGAGCAGCGTGCTGAGGTTGTCGAAACCCTCTGCGGTAAAGGGCGATAGTTTCCCGGCGTCGGCGTAGCGGGCAAGGTCGGTGAACTTATCGCTGCCGTCAGTGGCGGTTGAACTGTTCGCCGTTTTAATGGAAGTCGCCAGATTGGTCGCCGCATCCGCCAGCGGGTTACTGCCGTAGCGCCGCCAGGCATCGCCCGACGCACTGCCGGAACTGAGGGAAACCGGCGTGGCGGTCAACTCAAAGCGCGACTCGCCAAACGGAGAGCTGGACCAGGTAAGCGGCGCTTTCGCCTCCGTCAGCTTGCTGGTGCCCGTCTCGCCATCGCGCCCGCGAATCGCCACCCCGCCCTGCAACCACATGCCGGTTTTCTCGTTCATCTGCTGCATCATCTCGTCCACCTGGCGCAGGGTGCGGCTTTGCGTGGTCTCGATCGGCAGATCGGTTCGTGCGGTACCCGGCAGTTGGCTACCCGGCTCGCGCGCCGTCTGCGCCACCTGCCACGGCATAGCTTGCCCGTAAGGTGACGGCGTTTTACTGGTGGTGGTGAAGGGGTTATCCGCCAACAGTACACCGCCGAGGGTTGGCGTACCTGTGCCGCTGCTCTCCTCCAGCCCGACCAGCTTGCCGCGCGCGCTGCGTAAATAGGTCATCGCTTGCTGGTGGTTGCCTTTCGCCTCCTCCAGCCGCGCCAGTAACAGCAGGCGGTCCGGCGAGCTGTCGCTGCGCAGGCCGCTGGCGAGGGTTTGCGCTTTCTCGACGTTGTTCTCTGCCAGCGCAACATCAATCGCGCCGACGCGTGCCGCCTGATCGTCGCTGTCGCGGGTCATCAGGTAGTCATAGAGCACGCCCGCCTCTTTGTTCATCTTGCCGGACTGATACAGGCGCCCCATCGCGAACATCAAATCAGTGTTCTGCGGGTCGTTTTGCAATGCGCGGATCAGCGTGTCGTACGCCGCGGCGTAGTTCCCCTGCTCGCGCAGCCTGTCGGCTTCGTTGATGACATAGCCGTTGCGTACCCCGGCAAGCTGCGCTGGCGTGCTGCGCGCCTGCATATCGGGGCTTTCGACAAATGTCTGCGCTTCGGCGTTGAGTCCCGCCTGGTTGAGCACGGCAATCTGATCGGCATAATCCCCGGCGTTGCCCTGCACGCCCTGGCGCATATTGCCGCGCACCAGCGCCACTGCCGAGGTGAGATCGCCGCTGCGCGCCAGCATGCGCGCCAGTTTCCCGGCATCGACGGGGCTGGCGGGCGAGGTTTGCGCCAGCGCTTTCAAGGTGTTGGCGGCAGCGGTCATATTGCCCTGCGCCAGATAGCGCTCGGCGGTGACCATCTGTAAGTTGTAGTTAGCCCGCTGCGCCAGCTCGCGCATCTGCGTCGTCTGGCTGGCTGGCGAAATGCGTCCCAGCAATGCACTGGCCTGCTGCCAGCCGCCCTGCTCACTGGCAAACAGCGCAGCGGCATAGAGCGCGCTGGCCCCTGCCCCCTGACGCTGCGCGGGCAGCATCACATTCGCCGCCTCGTTATCCTGCCCGGCCTGCACCAGCAGACGCGCCAGATCGAGACGCAGCCAGGCATCATCCGGTAAGCGCGCCACGCCCTGGCGCAGCACGGCAATCGCCTGCTCGCGGTTGCCGCTGGCCGCCAGCTGTTGCGCTTCGCGGCGCAGCGGATCGCCAGGCGTGCCGCTTACCGTGCGCGGTTGCAGCTTCGCCTGTAGCGCGGCGGGCAAGGTGCGCAGAATAGTTTGCGCCTCGGCGGTTTTGTTCTGCTCACGTAACACGTAGTAGAGGTTTTCCCGCGCCGGAGCGTTTTGCGGCTCGCTATTCAGCACGCCTCGCAGCGCCTGCTCCGCCTGCGGGTAATCTTTGTTCTGGCGCAGGACATCGGCACGAAACAGCTTCGCCGCCGTGCCGCGATCGCCGTTCTGCTCTGCCAGCGGCGAGGAGATCGCCAGCGCCTGGCTGAGGTTCCCCTCTTTCAGCGCCTGCTGCGCCTGCGCCAGCTGGCCATAAAAGGCGGCATCTTCCGCCTGCGCCCGGCGCTCGTCAGAAGCGTCGCCGCCCTGGCTTGCTGCCCGGCTCAGATACTGCGCCGCCGCCTGGTAATCACCGTTGCGCTGGGCGATATAGCCCATGCCCGCCAGCGCGTCGGCATCCTGCGGGTTGGTTTGCAGCACCTGGGCAAACTGGCGCTTCGCCGCGCTGCTGTCGCCGCTGTTCAGCGCCTCAAAGCCTGCGCCCTTCGCCCGCCCGCCGATGCTTTTGCGATACCACGCCTGCATTTCGCTGTCGTCCGGGTGGCGCTGCAACCAGGTGTCATAAAAACGTTCATCACCCGCCTGCGGCGCGAGCCATAACAGCGCCTGACGCAGCCCCTCGTCGGCCTCTTTGCTGCCGCCTGCCATCGGCTCCAGCGCCAGCATCCCTTCGCGGCGCGTCGCCTCCTGCCAGGTGAGCAGTTTGCCGAGCGCGATGCGCGCAGCGTTATCCTGCGGATGTTGCTCAACCAACGCGCGCAGCTGCGCCAGCGCCTGCGGGTAGAGGCTTTTGTCGCTCGCCATGGTGAGGTAATACTCAGGCGCCAGGCTCTGCGGCGGCGTATCGCCGTTAAACAGGCCGTGCCAGGTCTCCAGCGCCGCCGGAATATTGCCGCTGCGCGCCTGCTGCCGCGCGAGGGTTAGCTGCCCCTGCGGCACCTGCGCCAGCGCGTTGGCGTTATCGAGTGCTTGCAGGCTGCCATCGGCCGGGGCGGTTTGCACCAGCCGCGCGCGCCACTGCGCAGCGCTTTTCAGATCGCCATTTTGCTGCGCCCACAGCGCCAGTAAGTAGAGCGCCTGGGTGTTGTTGGCATCGACCATCAACACCTTTTGCAGCGACGCCGTCGCCAGATCGTCATGGGATTTTTCATGCCAGTAGTTGGCCTGATCAAACAGCGCTTTTAACGCCGCCGGGTTAGACGCGGCCTGCGCCTGGCCGAGCGCCGCGAAGCTGAGCGCGCCGGAGAGGCAAAATAACGCGGTGATCTTTTTCATTTCTGCTTCTCCGGGTTGAGTCGTTTACGCTCGCGCTGTTTCAGGGTGCGGTAGAGCAGCCCGCCCACCAGCGCGCCCAGCAGCAGGCCGAGCAGCGCCAGCAGCGCCGAGTGCTGGTTGGCATACCAGATAATCATCATCTGCGGCGGCATCTCGCCGCTCGGGAACTGCTCGCCGACGCGGAAACTGCGCACGCCGTTCTCATCGGTGATGATCGCCGCATCGCCGCGAATCCCGGCGTTGATGGTCGCCGAGGAGAGATCGTCATGCAGTTGCGCCAGCTGGGCGTCACTGCTGCCGAGCGCCAGCACCACCAGCCGTTTGCTGCTCCACGGCGAACGGAAGCTGACAAAGCCGCGCCACGCTTCGTTGGAAGAAAAATAGCGATCCGCCTCCAGCCCGTCGGCGGCCCAGTCGCCGGTCATCCAGCGCTGCGCCTTCTGCCATGCGCTGGGTTTACGCACGCCGAGCGTGCTGTCATGGGCGGTGAAAGGTGAGTCAGCGAGCAGCGCACGGTTAAACTCATGCTGATCCATGCCGCTGATCACCAGCACATCGCGCTTCTCCAGCAGCTCACGTGCCTCGCCGCCGGACGGCATGCCAAGCAGCACGCGATTATGGGTTAATGCCGTGCCGGTGGCGTTACCGGCGCGCGCCGCCATATCCAGCAGCGTTGCGAGTTGCGTTTCGCTCGGCGCGGGCGGCAGCATCAGCACCGTTTCGGCGTAATCCGCCAGCCGGGTGAAGGGGAATGAGGCGCCGACGAAGTAGGAGAGATTGGGCAGCAGCGCGAAGTGGCGCGTATGGCTGAGATCGATCCATGAATGCTCGTCAATGCGGCTCTTGATGTTGTTGTTCAGCAAGGTGCTGCACGGCGCATCCGCCTTCGGCACGATATTGAAGTAGAGGGAGAGCTGGTTGTCGCCATAGATCATGTAAGGCTCAAGCGGCATATCAAACTGCTCCTGGCGGGCATCGCCGCCGAGCTTGTGCCACAGCTTCTCCAGCGCGCCCTGCTTGTTCACCGGCAGGTTGTGCAGGAAGGTGTTGTTGAGCGTCATGCTCAGCCACGAGCGCTCTTCATCGATCCAGTTTTCGGTCGGGAAGCGGTACCCGATATGCAGCGGAATAGTCTCGCCATCCCACAAAAAGAGATCCGGCGCGGCGCGAAACGCAACCTGTAACGACGGGTGCCAGATGCCGGTAGCTGTCAGGTTTTGATCCTTGCGGATCAACTCCGAGAGCATTACCGGACGATCGGTGGCGATCCAGCGCGGCGCATCATAGGGCTGGCTCAGCGGCAGCGTCTGCGCGGCGACTTCTGTGGCAGCCGTCTGCGCATTGAACTCGCCGCGCGTCAGCCGCCAGGCCGCCGCCCGCAGCGCTTCATCATCGTTGCCCACCACCAGCAGCAGCTTATAAACCGGGTTAGCCGGGTTATCGATGATCTTCAGCAGCGGCTGTTGGCTCTGCGGCAGCATCAGGCCGCCGATCTGCTCGCCTGGGTGACCAATCAGAATGCCGTTCTTCTCCGGCAGCCGGTCGTGGTAAGCGGCAAAGGCGACGCCGCGATAATCGGCCTGAATGCCTAACCATGAGGCAATCAGCGCCCCGGCGCTAAGGGCATCAGGACTCAGTTTCGCCGAAAAAGCGATGGCGATGGCGGCAGATGTCATCTGCATGCTGTCGAAAAAGGGGCGCGGGAAGTGGCTGAGATCGGCACCAATATCGAGTTGCTGCCCCTCCAGCTCAAAGCGCGAGTCCGGCAGAATGGTCACATACCTTTTGGTGTCGGCATCGCGCTGGCACTGCGCGGCGTCACCGCCGTTGATTTTGAAGCTGAGGTTATTGCTGGAGACCATCAGCGCCGCTGGCACATCGAGTTGATAGCGGGCGGCATCGCCTTCGACGGCGCTCAGCGGCACGGTGCCGAGCGGTTGCCCGTTCAGCATCAGTTGCAGCGTGGCGTTCGCCGCCGCCAGCGCCGGGGAGATTTTCAGGTTCAGCGCCAGCCGCGCGTTAGTGACTACCTGATCGACCGGCAGCGTGAAATCGACGCCGCCCTGGAACTGGCCGCCGCTGAGCGTCAGGCCCTGCGGCTGGCCCATCTGCGCCAGCGACACGCTTTCGACGCGCGAGGGAGCAAAGGCGGAAACTGCGGGTAGCAGCGCATCAACGGGCGTCGGCTCGCTGTGCAGCGGCGCGGTGACCAGCGCGCTGGCCAGCAGGGTTAATAAGGTGAGACGTTTCATACCCGGCCCTCCTCCTGCGCTTTTTCGCCGCGCAGGCGGCGGTTTTCACGTCGCGAACGCCAGGTGAGCCAGAAGAGGTCAAAGACACAGCGCACAATGGTCAACATCGAGCGGAACGGGTTGTCCTGCGGTTTCGGCGGGTGGATCCACGCATCGGCACGCGCCAGCACCACGCGCACCAGTTCGCGGCGGCGCGCCAGCGGAATATCATTAAACATCAAGCGGATGGCGCTCTCATCGCTGGCGACGGTCTGCACCGGCAGGGCAATCGCCCCGGAGTGCAGCAGCAGTTCGATCTCCTCGATCTCATCCTTTAAGTGACGATCGTCCGGCGCGACAATGCGGCAGCCACCCATCGATAGATCCGCCGTCTGGCTGCGGGAGACAATGCCGCTGGCGTAGTGGATCAGCACCGGGATTTCGACCTCAATGCGGATGGTTTTACGGGTTTGCCGCGTTTCGCGCGCCACCGCAATCGCCGCCAGCAGGAAGATGAGGCTGTATAACCCCCAGCCGACGTTAAGGGCAATCACGCGCGGATCGACGCCGAAGTAGTCATGGGCGCAGGCGCGGACAATCCCGGCAATCACCCCTGCGCCAAGCAGCAGGGCGATAATCAGGTGCGGGCGCACCACGCTGAAGTCGAAGTAGCCGACGTTAAGCAGGCCGCCTTTGTCGGTGACGTTGAATTTGCCGCGTTTCGGAAACAGCATGGTGACCGCCGTCGGCAGCACAATGTGGAAGGCGAGCACCAGGTCGTAAATCTCGCCCCAGAAGCTGTAGCGAAAGCGCCCATTCAGCCGCGAGTTAACATAGACCGCGAGAAAGAGGTGCGGCAGCGCGTAGGCGAAAATCAGGCTCGCCGAGGAGTGAATGATGTTGAGGTTAAAGAGCAAGTAGGCCAGCGGCGCGGTTAAGAAGGCGATGCGCGGCAGGGCAAACTGGTAATAGAGCATCGCGCTCAGGTAGCAGAGCCGCTGTTGCAGGGTCAGCCCGCGCCCGAGCAGCGGGTTGTCGAGACGGAAGATCTGCGTCATGCCGCGCGCCCAGCGGGTGCGCTGGATCACATGCAGCACCAGCCGCTCCGTCGCCAGCCCCGCTGCCAGCGGGATATCAATAAATGCCGAGCCCCAGCCAAGACGCTGCAACTTCAGCGCGGTGTGGGCATCTTCGGTCACAGTTTCGACCGCAAAGCCGCCAATCTGATCGAGCGCGCTGCGGCGAATCACAGCGCAGGAGCCGCAGAAAAAGGTGGCGTTCCAGTTGTCATTCCCCTGCTGGATTGGGCCATAGAAGAGCGCCCCTTCGTTGGGAATATTGCGCCCGACCGAAAGATTACGCTCGAACGGATCCGGCGAGTAGAAGTAGTGCGGCGTCTGCACCAGCGCCAGTTTCGGATCTTGCAGGAAACCGCCGACGGTGGCCTGTAAAAAGATGCGCGTCGCCACGTGGTCGCAGTCAAACACACAAATTAACTCGCCGTGGGTCAGCTTCATCGCATGGTTGAGGTTGCCCGCTTTCGCATGGGCATTGTCATTACGCGTGATGTAGCCGACGCCGACATCGGCGGCAAACACCGCAAACTCGCTGCGTTTGCCATCATCGAGCAGGTAGATCTTCAGTTTGTCGCGCGGGTAGTCGAGGCACTGCGCCGCCAGCACCGTGTCGCGCACCACCTCCAGCGGCTCGTTATAGGAGGGGATATAGACATCGACCGTTGGCCACAGGCTGGTGTCATCCGGCAGCGGCACAATGTCTCGCTTCAGCGGCCAGGCGGTTTGCAGGTAGCTGAGCAGCAGCATCACCCAGACATAGACTTCGGCCAGAAACAGCCCCATGCCGAGCAGCGTTTCGATTTCCGAGTTGAAGTGCAGCGTCTGGGTCAGGCGAAAGTACATGTAGCGGGTGGAGAGCAGCACCGACATCGCCACCATCACCAGCGAGACGCTGCGCTTTTTACTGATAGTGCCCGCAATAAACAGCGCGCCGATGCTGATGAGACCAAAAATGTACTGCTTCTGGCTGTCCATCGGCGTGATGATCACCAACAGGGCGAGCGGCAGCATAACCAGCGCCAGCAGGAGAGAGAGGATTTTTTTCATAGTTGTCCTGACGCTTAGAGCCCCGACATGCGCGGCGAGCTGTGCAGCGTGCCGTCGCCGATGTTGACACCCAGCATGCCAGCGGCGCGTTTCGCGATAAGCTCAATATCAAATGCCGCAGCCGAAGCCGGGCTGAAGTCGAACACCGACTGCTGTGAGGCGTTGGCTTCCACCACGCTTTCGTCGCGGTGCAGCACGCCGAGCAACTGGTTGCCGAGGCGCTGCTCCATAAATGCGGTGACATCACGGCTGATTTGGCGGCGGTTATCACTCTGGTTGAGCACCACAAAGTGGCCCGCTTTCTGGTTCAGCACATCTCCGGTGAGGCGGTGGTTTTCAATCTGCGGCAGCAGTGAGAGCGAGGCGCTATCTGCCAGCAACGGAATAAGGTGCAGATCGGCCTGACGCGACAGGGCGGTTAACGCCGCCGAGGGGCCTGTCGGGAAGTCGGCGACAATAATCAGCCCCGGGTAGTTAAGCAGCGTGTTCAGCCCACGGGTGAGGAAGTGTTCGTCATGGGTGAGGCGCTCTTCAAAGTCGCGGCGCTGCGCGTCGGTGGCGTCGCCATAGGGCAGGACAAAAATATTGCCGCCGGCGGTGAGGACAAACTGGCTCCAGTCGGAGGCATCCGCAGCGCGGGCGACATAGCCGCGTGTGTCGGAGAGCGGCACGCCGAAGTGCAGGCGCAGGCTGTTTTGTACGTCGAAATCGAGCGCCAGCACTTTGCTGCCGTTGCGGGCCAGCGCATAGGCAAGGTTCGCCGCGAGGGTCGTTTTCCCTGTCCCGCCTTTCGGCGAGCAGACACAAATCAGCGGCATGCGGCAATCCTTTCTAGCAACGGTTGTAGAGGCTGGTTTTTCTGGCTGCGCGGTTTGGTTTGCGAGGGTTTCGCGGCAAACAGCTGCTCGTAATGAATGCTGGCCTCACGCTGCGGCGGCGCGGCCGGGCGCTGTGCTGGCGCGCTTTCGGGTTGGCTGGCGATCGCGGTGTCGCGGATTGGCGGGGGCATCATTTGTGCTTCTGAAGCGAAGCGCTCGATATCAACAGGTTGTGGAACAGAAGAGGCCACATGCCCGCCCAGCGCCAGCCCGGCATTTTCATCGGCGGGCGCGAGCTGGTTGAGGATCGCCCAGTTACCCTGGTCGGCGGCAAGGGATTGGGTAGAGAGGTCTTTGAAGGCGTGATGCTGTTTGCCGCTCTTCTCCCTGAATCTCTGCAAATCATCATAATGCTTCATGGTTAAATCCGTGATTTACGCAATAAACGAATACTCCCCACCAGCAGGAGAGGCTCTTCTGCCACGCGTAGGGTGATGAATGTGTTTTTATTGGCGGTGCTTTTTATGAGGGTACAGGTGAATGAAACGGCGATGACCTGCGGCCTGCGGTTGCGCTATTAATTTTAGTGGTGCTAATTCGCGCTTTAACTGGCACTAAATATATAAACAATGCTGCTGTTTGCATCTTTTTTTTTAAGCGCGAAGAGGGGCGACAGGGTTAATCTCTGCCAATAAATAGACGTGCGATATTTATACGAACACCAAAGGTAAATAAAATTATTTAAACAGCGGTTAGGCGCGAGAAAAGAGCATAAACAGAATAATGCAGCACGAAGAGCTTCTGAAACCGCGTAGGCCTGATAAGCGAAGCGCCATCAGGCATTTTCTCCGCCGCACCATTGCCGGATGGCGGCTACGCCTTATCCGGCCTACAAAAACGAGCCTACAGCGACACTGACTTTGTTTTTATCTGCAATATGACAGCGAGGGGGTTGTGTCCCCGCTGAAATCGGCGAACCGGAGCGTGAATGACAAGGTCTGGACGCCATGGATGGCGGACAGAGGCGAACCGAGACAGGATGTCGAGTCGAGCCGGCCGTAGTCAGGCGCGCGGGAGGTGAGCGCAGTGCGCAGCACCGATTTCCTTGCGGGGCCGCGGGGATTGACAAGGGGAGCGCGGCCGCTCCCCTTGTCCCGTTCACCGCATAAGTGGTTAATGAAACTCCCCAGCGCCTGGTGAACGGAACCATTCCTCTGAGGTAATCTCATTGCCGGATGGCGTGTAAAACGCTTATCCGGCCTACGGAACGGAACCCTTCCACCAATGCCCCATGCAAGCCCCATTGCCAGATGGCGGCTTCGCCTTATCCGGCCTACAAATCAACCTACACCTGTGGAATCTCGCGATTCTCATCCTTATCCACCGCAAAACAGGCCACCAGCTGACCATTGTAATCCTTCAACTGCGGCTGCAACTGCGTACAGGGGCCGAAGCGACGGCTACAACGGGCATTAAAGGCACAGCCCGGCGGCGGGTTGAGCGGGCTCGGCAGCTCGCCGGTGAGCTTAATGCGCTCGCGGCGATCGTCCGGGTTAAGACGCGGGGTGGCGGAGAGCAGCGCCTGGGTGTAAGGGTGACGCGGGTTGGCAAAGATCTGCTCTTTGCTGCCCTTCTCCACGCAGCGGCCGAGATACATCACCATGACTTCATCGGCAATGTGCTCCACCACCGACAGGTCGTGCGAAATAAAGACGTAGGAGAGCCCCAAATCCTGCTGCAGATCCATCATCAGGTTCAGCACCTGCGCACGCACGGAGACGTCGAGCGCCGAAACCGGTTCATCGGCAATCACCACGTCCGGGTCGAGCATCAGGCCACGGGCGATAGCAATACGCTGACGCTGACCGCCGGAGAACATATGCGGGTAGCGGTCATAGTGCTCGGTTTTCAGCCCCACTTTCGCCATCATCGCCAGCGCTTTCTCGCGGCGCGCCTCTCTGCTGAGGGAGCTGTTAATCAACAGCGGCTCTTCGAGGATCTGCCCCACTTTTTTACGCGGGTTCAGCGAGCCATAGGGGTTCTGAAAGACGATCTGGATTTTCTGCCGACGCAGCTTCTGCGCCTGCGGATCGTGCTTGAGCAGATCCTGGCCCTGGTAGTACAGCTCGCCGCCGGTCGGTGTTTCAATCATCGTCAGCAGGCGGCCAAGCGTTGATTTGCCGCAGCCGGACTCGCCGACCACCGCCAGGGTTTTGCCGCGCTCCAGCGAAAACGAGACGCCGTCCAGCGCTTTGACCAGGCGCTCCGGGGCGAAAAAGCCCTTCTTCACCGGGTAGTGTTTTTTCAGGTCGATCGCCTGCAACAGCGGCTGCTGCGAAGTGGCCTCATGCGTACTCATAATTCGGCCTCCCGGCATCATCGAGTGGGTAGTGACATTTGGACTGGCGGCCGCCGTCGACGGTGTTCAGATCCGGCTCATCGACGCGGCATTTGTCCGTCGCATAGGGGCAGCGCGGGTTGAGCAGACAGCCGCTTGGGCGGTCATATTTCCCTGGTACTACGCCCGGCAGCGACGCCAGACGCGCTTTGTCCTGGGCAAACTCCGGCAGCGCGCGCAGCAGCGCCTGGGTGTACGGGTGACGCGGCGCGCGGAAGATATCCCGCGATTCGCCCGCTTCCACCACCTGGCCTGCATACATGACGATGATTTTGTGCGCCGCTTCCGCCACCAGCGCCAGATCGTGCGTAATCAGGATCAGCGCCATGTTCTTTTGCTGCTGCAGTTCCAGCAGCAGTTCGATGATCTGCGCCTGAATGGTAACGTCCAACGCAGTGGTCGGTTCATCGGCAATCAGCAGCTTCGGCTGACAGGCAATCGCCATCGCGATCATCACGCGCTGGCTCATACCGCCCGAAAGCTGGTGCGGGTAAACGTCGAGCCGCGAAGCCGGGTCGGGAATGCCGACCTGGTTGAGCAGGTCGATCGCCCGCTGGCGGCGCGTTTTTTTATTGCCGCCCTGATGCACTTTAATCGCTTCCATAATCTGGAAACCGACGGTGTAGCAGGGGTTAAGGCTGGTCATCGGATCCTGGAAAATCATCGCCACTTCCGAGCCGACCAGGCTGCGGCGCTCTTTTTCGGAAATCCGTTTTAAATCCTGACCGTTAAACTCCAGCTTCTCTGCCATCACGCGGCCGGGGAAATCAATCAGCCCCATGATCGCCAGCGAGCTGACCGATTTACCGGAGCCGGACTCGCCCACAATGCCGATCACTTCGCCCTGATTTACGCTGTAGCTAATGCGGTCTACGGCGCGGAACTCGGCACCAACGTCGCCGAAGTGCACCGATAATTTATCTACATTTAATAACGCCATCTCGAACCTCTTACTGCTTCAGTTTGGGGTCGAGCGCATCACGCAGTCCGTCACCCATCAGGTTAAATGCCAGCACCGTCAGCAGGATCGCCAGACCCGGGAAGGTCACGACCCACCAGGCACTCTGTGCGAACTGCAACACGTCAGAGAGCATGGTGCCCCACTCCGGTGTTGGCGGCTGCGCACCCATGCCGAGGAAGCCAAGGGCGGCCATATCGAGAATGGCGTTGGAGAAGCCGAGCGACGCCTGAACAATCAGCGGCGCAAGGCAGTTCGGGAAAATATTGACGAACATTTGGCGCATCGCGCCTGCACCCGCCACGCGGGAAGCAGTCACATAATCGCGGTTCACCTCCACCAGCACGGCGGCGCGCGTCAGACGCACATAGTGCGGCAGGGCGACAAAGGTTAATGCCAGCGAGGCGTTAACTATCGACGGGCCGAAGATCGCCACCAGTACCAGCGCCAGCAGCAGGCTCGGCAGTGCCAGCATGATATCGACGACGCGCATGATGATGTTGTCGATAAGCCCGCCAAAGTAGCCCGCCACCAGGCCGAGGATAATCCCGGCAACCAGCGACAGCGCCACCACGAGGCAGCCAACCAGCAGCGAGAGGCGCGCGCCGAACATCAGGCGCGACAGCGTGTCGCGACCCACATCATCGGTGCCAAGGATATGCGTCCAGGTGCCGCCATCCTGCCAGACCGGCGGTGCCAGCAGCGCATCGCGGAACTGATCCGCCGGGTTATGCGGCGCGATGAAGTTGGCGAAGATGGCGATAATCAACATCACCACCACGTAGGCCAGACCGACTACCGCACCTTTGTTGCGTTTGAAGTAGTGCCAGAACTCCTGCAGCGGCGTCATGGGCACCGGCGCAGAGACAACTTTATTTTCAGTAATTTGTGACATGATGGCCCCTTACTTCTTATGCCGAATACGCGGGTTCACCACGCCGTACAGCAGGTCGACCAGCAGGTTGACGAGGATAATCATCGTCGCGACCAGCAGCACCCCACCCTGCACTACCGGATAATCGCGGCGTTGCAGTGCATCAATCAGCCAGCGGCCAAGGCCCGGCCAGGAGAAGATGGTTTCGGTCAGGATCGCGCCCGCCAGCATGGTGCCGACTTGCAGACCGATAACCGTTACCACCGGCAGCATCGCGTTGCGCAGCGCGTGGACGATAATCACCCGCATACGGGTCAGCCCTTTGGCGCGCGCGGTGCGGATATAGTCCTCGCCCAGCACTTCCAGCATCGAGGAGCGGGTCATACGCACAATCACCGCCAGCGGAATAGTACCGAGCACGACGGCCGGCAGGATCATGTGCGCGACGGCATCAATAAAGTTGCCCTCTTCGCCCCAAATGGCTGTGTCGATCAGCATAAAGCCGGTTAACGGGTTGGTGTCATCGAGGAACACCATATCGCTGACGCGCCCGGAGACCGGCGTCAGGTTTAGCTGCACCGAGACCAGCATAATCAGCATCATGCCCCACCAGAAGATCGGCATGGAGTAGCCGGTCAGCGCAATGCTCACCGCGGTGTGATCGAAGATGGAGCCGCGTTTGACCGCAGCGAGTACGCCCACCGGAATGCCGACGGCAACGGCGAAGATCATCGCGCAGACGCCCAGCTCCAGCGTGGCTTTAAAGCGCGGCACGAATTCGTCCCACACCGGAAGACGGCTCTTCAATGAGAGACCTAAATCGCCGTGCAATACGCCCCACACGTAGTGGACATACTGTTCCCACAGCGGCTTGTCGAGACCGAGCTCGGCCAGCAACTGAGCGTGACGCTCAGGGGAGATACCACGCTCACCCGCCATGATCATCACCGGATCGCCGGGGATCATATGAACAAAGGCAAAGGTGAGAAGGGTGATACCGATAAACGTCGGGATAACTAACCCCAGACGTCGGAGGATGAACTGCAACATAACCCGGATTCTCAGTAGTGACGCGACGCCTGGCGACGGCACGTCTGTATTGCTCACAAATGTATTTCCACTCTCATCACAAGAGGGAACAGACCTTTCCCCCTCTCCCAGCGAAGAGGGGGAAGTCAGGCATTTTACTTATTATTCGACAGAGACGTTTTCGAAGTGGTGTTTGCCTAATGGATCAACCACATAGCCTTTCACTTCTTTACGCACTGGCTCATAGACGGTGGAGTGCGCGACGATCAGCGCCGGAGCCTGGTCATGCATCACTACCTGCGCTTGTTTGTAGAGCTCAATACGCTTGTTGTGATCGTCAGTGGCGCGCGCCGGCTGAATCAGATCTTCAAACGGCTTGTAGCACCAGCGCGAGTAGTTGGAGCCATCTTTTGCTGCTGCGCAGCTGAACAGGGTGGCGAAGAAGTTATCCGGATCCCCGTTGTCGCCGGTCCAGCCCATCATAACGGCCTGGTGCTCGCCCGCTTTCGCACGCTTGAGGTATTCGCCCCACTCGTAGGTGACGATTTTGGCCTGTACGCCCACTTTCGCCCAGTCAGACTGGATCATCTCTGCCATACGGCGCGCGTTCGGGTTGTACGGACGCTGTACCGGCATCGCCCACAGTTCAACGGTGAAGCCCTTCTCATGACCGGCTTCTTTCAGCAGCTGCTTCGCCTTCTCCGGATCGTAAGTGTAGTCTTTAACGTCGTCGTTATAGCCCCACATGGTCGGCGGAATCAGGTTTTTCGCCGCAACGCCCGCGCCCTGATAGACCGCTTTGATGATCGCTTCTTTGTTTACCGCGTAGGTCAGCGCCTGACGCACTTTCACATCATCAAACGGTTTTTTCTCGGTGTTGAAGGACATGTAACCGACGTTCAGGCCAGCCTGCTCCATCAGGTTAATGTTTTTGTCCTGCTTCATGCGCGCGATGTCAGCCGGGTTCGGGTACGGCATCACCTGACATTCGTTTTTCTGCAATTTGGCGTAACGCACGGAAGCATCCGGCGTAATGGAGAAGACCAGGCGATCAATCTTCGGCTTGGTGCCCCAGAAGCCTTCAAACGCTTTGTAGAGAATGCGCGAGTCTTTCTGGTATTGCAGCAGCTGGAACGGACCGGTACCGATTGGGTTGAGGTCAACTTTGTCCGGCGTGCCGGCTTTCAGCATGTTGTCCGCGTACTCTTTGGAGAGGATGGAGGCGAAGTCCATTGCCAGGTCAGCGAGGAACGGCGATTCCGGGCGCGTCAGCACGAACTGCACGGTGTGATCGTCGACTTTTTTCACTTCGCTAATCAGATCCGGCAGACCCATGCCTTCGAAGTATTCGTAGCTGCCGCCAGAGATTTTATGGTACGGGTTCTGGGCGTTTTTCTGGCGATCGAAAGAGAACACCACGTCGTCGGCGTTGAATTCACGCGTCGGTTTGAACTCTTTGTTGTCCTGCCACTTCACGCCTTTACGCAGGTGGAAAGTGTAGGTTTTGCCGTCTTCGCTGATGTCCCACTTCTCCGCCAGACCCGGAATCACTTCCGTGGTGCCGGTTTTGAACTCAACCAGACGGTTATAAATTGGCACAGAGCTGGCATCGTAAGTGGTACCAGAGGTGAAAAGCTGTGGGTTAAAGCCTTCGGGCGAACCTTCAGAACAATAAACCAGGGTTTTAGCCTGCACGCTTGCCGCGACGGTCATGGCCACCAGGCTAAGACCGAGCTTCAGCATCCCTGACTTCTTCAAGGAAATACTCATTGATTCTGCTCCAATGTGATATGTGTTGTTACCCATGCAGTGGGTATGTCCGACAGGCCTTTTTTAGTTTTTTACCCGGTCTGGTCGGTTGTGCCCGCAGGCGTTATGAGAGATGGGGATTCCTTTCACAAGGTTGACTGAGTTGCAGTACAGATTCTCCATGAAATGCCCCTCATGCCCTACAATCTGTCAACAGAATGTCAAAACGTCAATACAGGTAACCGGGATTTACAACGACGGTGAGAATCGGCAAACAAAGTTAAAAAAAAGTTCAAGCCACCATATTCAGCAGGGAAATTTATGCTAAGGGCGCGGAGGCAGAATATTCCCCTTATAAAGCGCCCTTACCCAGTGATTAACATTCATGCAGATTATGAAAAATTTCTATCACAATGATGATTATCTGAGCGGTATATCCCGCGAACGCTAAAACGCACAGCGCAAAATGCTGACTTTATCCATAAGCAACGCGAAAAAAGATCGTTAGATATATAAATAAATACGATGGAATATCGCAAAAAATAGCCGTCAGGCAGCGGGAAGCAGGGATAAGGAGAGTTTCAGCGGGTTTTGGTTTTTCACGGATGGATTGGCTGCGGAATGGTCGGTCTGCCGGATGGCGCGTGAACGCTTATCCGGCCTACGGGTGCACTGGATTCGGAACCGTGGATTTGCCGGATGGCGCATAAATGCTTATCCGGCCTACGGGTGCGCTGGATGCGGAATCATGGGCTTTGCCGGATGGCGCGTAAACGCTTATCCGGCCTACGGAATTGAGGGTTTTGCTGGATCGCGTAGGCCTGATAAGGCGAAGCCGCCATCAGGCAATTGTGCTGACGCAGAAAGCAAAAAACCCAACCTTGCGGTTGGGTTTTTCTGAATTTGGTCGGTGCCAGAGGATGACTCGCCACTGCGTGGCTCGCCTTGCGGGCCGTTGCTGCGCAACGTTCTCTCGCTGCGCTCGAGTCGAACCTCCACCCCCGGAGGTTCTCATCCTCTTTACTTCAGATGCAAAAAACCCCGCCGAGGCGGGGTTTTCAAATTTGGTCGGTGATAGAGGATTCGAACCTCCGACCCCTTCGTCCCGAACGAAGTGCGCTACCAGGCTGCGCCAATCACCGAATGCGGGGCGCATCTTACTGCCGCCGACATGCCCCGTCAATCCTTTAATCGAAAAAAGCTAACTGACTGGCGAGAAAGCCAGCAGCGCGTTACTTCGCGGCCTGCGCCGGCAAACGGCACCAGTTATTGTTCTCGTTAATGCCACCGTCTGGTGAGGTATAACCGAGGCAACCCATAATGGTGTCGTACAGCTCAACGTGGCGGCGCGGCGTTTTATAGGCCGCCTGCTGCTTAAGCTGCGCCAGCATCTGCGCCTTCTGCGGATCTTCAAGGTACTTATCAGACATCCACACCATCATCGGCACGCGGAACTGCTCCGGCGGTGCCATATGGCGCGGCGTGCCGTGCAGGTGCTCCTGCTCATTGATCGATTCGCCGTGATCCGCTGCGTAAAACACAATCGCTTTGCGGTCGCGCATCTTATCGATCACGCTATCGATAAAGTGATCGACATAGGTCACCGAGTTATCGAAAGAGTTAATCATCTCCTCTTTACTGCACTTGCGATCGACGCCCATACACTCCGGTTTCCACTGCGCGAAGCTGCGCGGGTAACGCTGCGTATAGTTAAAGTGCGACCCTTTGGTGTGGAGAATAATCATATGCTTACCGTTGGCGTTATCCGCCAGCGAGCGGTCCATCTCATCGACCAGCAGCATATCGTCAACGTGCTTGCCACGGTTGCGCGGCTCGGCACCAATCTGCTCGCGGTAGGCGATATTGTCCGCCATGGTGTTGCTGTAGAACCACATTTCGCTCTGCATGGCGTAGAGATCGCTGGAGAAGCCAAGCTGCTTGAGCACCGCGAAAATATTCTGTTCTTTCAGCGTACGCTGCGGGTTAGTCTCCGCGCCGCCTTCGCGCACAAACATACAGCGCAGCGAGAGCTTCGTCGCGGTATCGCACGAGTAACCACGGAAGGCGACGAGGTTCTTCTCCTGCGCCAGCTTCGGCGTCGTGTTGCGTTCATAGCCAAGCATGCCCATATGGTCCCAGCGCGTGGTCTCGCCGATGATAAACACCACCCAGGTATCATCAATATCCTTCGGCGCGACGTAGGTAAACTTCGTCGCCGGGTTCATCAATGAACTGTTATCTGAAGACTCATCAACGCGCGCCCAGGCATAGAGCCCCAGCGCAGAGAGCCAGTTAGAGGGCAGATAGGAGTTAGCAACCACGCCGCCGTAGCTTGGCAGGTCAACGCCCGAAGCGCGCTCGGTCTGCTTCTGCTGCACATCCATCAGGCGAATCGGCCCCCACACTAGCAGCCCGGCTAACACCACCAGCCCTGCGCTGCGAATGCGCGCGCCAGGCTGACGTAGCTGGCGCAGCAAGGTGTCGCGGCAGCGGTTGTGCCAGATAAAGAGCAGTGGGAGCGCGCTTACTGCCACGATCCAGACGAACAGCTGCCAGCCCACCACCTCTTTGGAGAGGTCAATATCCGTGGTCATTACAGAGGCGATAATGCCGTAGCCAATCACCACGTTGAGAAAAGTCATGTAGTAGCTGGCGGCGGCCGAGAAGACCACAATCAGCGAAGTCAGAATACGCCAGACGCGTCGGCCAAACAGCGACAGGACGCGCAGCAAGAAGAAGGTGACCAGCACGGTCGCGACCAGCTCCACAGCAGCAGAGAGCCCTTTCAGCGGGGTGAATGCGTGCGCGTAACCATCGAACCGACGGTAAAACACTGCGCTATTCATAAACAGGCCGATATACAACGCAAGCAGGAAGCTCAACTTCTGCTGGGTTATCGTTTTGATATAGTTCATGCAAGCAACTCAAAAAAGAGGAAAAAGCTCCTGAAAGCGAAAGTCATTCACGCGCCAGGCTAAAAAAAATGCGAAGGAAGTTAATACGTGAAACTTCTGAAGCGCGCTAAGTAGACCATAGCGGCAGAGAAAAGTGTCAATGGGAGATGAGATTCGGCCATATATTTACAAAAAATAGATGGCCGATGACAAAAAATGTTAACCGCGATGGGTTATCAGGAGGTAATTACATTGAGTTTTACATCAATGTTACCGCGAGTGGCATTGGAGTAAGGGCAGACAATATGCGCCTTTTGCACCAGCTCTTCCGCTTCTTTGTGATCCATGCCCGGCAGGTGGATATCCAGCTGCGCTTCGATACCAAAACCGGTCGGCAACGGCCCAATGCCTACCTGACCTTCAATGTAAGCATCCTGCGGCACTTTCTTCTTCTCGGTCGACGCCACGTGTTTTAGCGCGCCAAGGAAACAGGCCGAGTAGCCCGCTGCGAAAAGCTGTTCCGGGTTGGTCACTTCGCCGCCAGGGCCGCCCATCTCTTTCGGTACGCCCAGTTTGACATCCAGCACACCATCAGAGGAGGTTGCACGGCCATCGCGTCCCCCGGTTGCTTTCGCTTTAGCACGGTAAACCACTTTCTCTAAAGACATTTGTGACTCCTTCTGTTGGATGAACCTGATTAATAAGGATAGTCGCTTTGCGGAAAGTGTGCGGCGCAAAGAGAGAAAAGCCTCGCGAAAGCGAGGCCAGGCATTAAAGATTTACGTAGTGGTAGCGGCAAGAAACGATAATCAGCGAGTCATCTTTTATGTAGTAAACGAGACGATGCTCTTTGGTGATGCGGCGCGACCAGAGCGGTTTATGGTGCTTAAGCGCTTCCGGCTTTCCGAGCCCCTGAAAAGGGTGCTCAAGCGCATCCCTGACAAGGGTATCAATCTTCTGCTTTACCTTAGGGTCGTTCTGCTTCCAGAAATCTATATCAGCTTGCGCTTCCGGCGTTATCCTGGGCGTCATTCAAATTTATATTCCTGTAGGTCGCCGCTTTCCGCCTGTTGGATGCTGCGCTCAATATGCGCGGCGTTGACCGGATTACTGAACAGATGAAGCGTCTCTTGCATAGAGGCAAACTCCTCGGCATCGATAACCACCACGCTTTTAGCCCCTTTGCGGGTGACAAGGATCGGTGCCAGCTCGTCATTTGCCTGCTGCATCAGCGAGGCCAGGTTCTGGCGGGCGTCGGTGTAGTTAACATGTTGCATATTCATCTCCCAGGTTCTGTTACGCGAGACACTATAGCTCACGTACAAGTACCTGTACATATAGAACCCCACCCTTTACGCAACGGATGGCAGGGCGAAATCATAGCGGGCCGTGAAAGTTAGCATTGCGATCGCCCGCAACAATCGTTGATGGCGTGAGAAATTCAGAAAATAACAAGGCCGCGACGATTGTCGCGGCCTGCAAAGGTGTAGCCAGTTCGTTATTACGCGTGCGCTTGCTGGTAGACCTCGCGCTGCGGCTGGCGGATGGTGGTGGAGAGAGCCAGCGACAGGATCAGCAGGGCGAAGATGACACAGAAGGTGACATAAAAGCCGCCGAACAGTGAGGCGATAATCGAGCCACAGATGCTGCCGATACCGAAACCGAGGTAAATCACGCCGTAGTTTTTCGCCAGGTTGTTGAGACCGAAGAACTCACTGACCAGCGACGGGAAGACGGTGATGGTGCCGCCGAAGTTGAAAGCAACGCAGGCGATGGCGGCAAAGAAGCTCACGGCGTTCAGCGGTGCGAAGAGCAGTGCGGCCATGCCGACTAATGAAATCACCTGACCAATGGTAATCACGCGAATGCGGGCAATCTTGTCAGAGAGGATACCCAGCACCAGGCGGCCGCTGAGGTTGGCAATCGCAATCACCGTTACCGCATTGGCAGCAGTGGCAATATCCAGATGCACCATCCCCTGCGCGATATCTTTCGCCACGCCAATCACATACAGGCCGCTCATGCAGGCGGTCAGGAACATCACTGCCAGCATCCAGTACTGCGGTTTACGCATTGACTGCGCCAGCGTGAAGTCATTTTCCACTACGCCGTTAACGGTGGAGACTTTCTGCAGCGGCGCATCGGTCATCAGCATCGCACCGAAGACAATCATCACCAGCGTGATCGCGCCCCAGATCATAAAGGTGCTTTCCAGGCCAACGGTCGCCAGCAGATGGCTGTCGATAAATTTAAAACCGAGGCTGCCAAGGCCGTAAGAACCGATAGAGAAGGCGGAGATCAGCCCTTTGCGCTCCGGGAACCACTTCACGCAGTTAGAGAGGGTTAACAGGTAGCCTGCGCCGTCTGCCAGGCCAACCAATACGCCTGCGCTGAGCCACAGCATCATCAAATTGGTCGCATGAGCGGTGAGGAAGAAGCCAAGCCCGAGCAGCAGGCCGGAGGCGATGGTGACGCGCTTCACGCCAAAACGCTCCTGCAGTTTACCGGCTACCGAGGAGGAGAGCGCGAGGCCAAGGCTCAGCAGGCCAAAGGAAAATGCGACCTGGCTTACCGGCTCGCCCAGTTTTTCCGCCAGCGAACTATTGAACAAACTCCAGGTGTAAACCGATCCTAACGCAAACTGCGTGATGATGGTGCCGACCAGCGTCAGCCAGCGAGTGTGTTGAGCAAAGGAACTATTCATGGCAGTTGTCCCGCAGAAGAATAAAAAGGAATTCACTGCCGACAACCATAACGAAGCGCATTTCATGCCTGGGTAAAAAAGGCATGAAATGCAGCGAGAGAGGAATGAAATGCCGCTAAGCGGGAATGAATGACCGCGCGAAATATCACTGCGGCAAATACTAAGTGTGAGTTAGTACATACTATCAATACAAAACGCGCCGCCATTGTTTCCAGAGTGTAAAAAGATTGTTTTAATCGAGCTAAAAACGGGCGCTGACTCCCATGCTGTAGAGGTAGTTTTGCCCCCAGGTCTCGTTTTCCGATTGCGACATTGAAGCGTAGGCCGCGAGGTGCGGGTTGAGCAGCATATCGGCCCCCAGCGTCACATCCATCCAGTTACCGTACTGGTTGGCGGCGGTAAGGCGATAGAGACCCGACTGGCTCTTCCAGACGTTTTCGCCAAACTGCTGGTTGACGCTAATTTGCGCCCACGGACGCAGATCGCCAAAGCGGCTATCAACGCGCCAGCCCAGCGAACTGACGCTGGCGTGCCACAGCGGATCGCTGTACTGCACGTTGGTCGCGCTGTCGCCGAATTCGTTATACATTGAGGTCGTTGAGCCATCGTAGTGCCACACCGCCACCGGGCCGGTGGTGACTTGACTTGAGAGCGGAATATTCCAGCCAAGGCTCATGGTGCTAATCGTATCGAGCGGCGACGTGTCGGGGAGATTAATGGCCAGCCCCGGCGAGTTTTGCGTCGAGCGAATGCGCTCTTCAAGGATATCGTTATAACGGGGTTGCCGTTCGCTATCCCAGCGATAGCGTCCATCGGTGTCATCAGCACCGACATACTCTTGCTGCCACGCCGCCGCCGTCTGAGTAAAAAGCAGACAGGCAGGCAGCAGCGACATCATCAGGCCACTGCGGGTTGTTTTCATTATTTTACGACTCCAGAGAAGAGCCGAACTCGGCGTAATTGTTATCGTTGTTAGAACGGGCAAAAGCCCTGTAATAAATATTGTCTTTCTGAGGTTTACGTCAAGGCAGGACGACGTTTATTTTTCCTTCACAAACGGAGTACGGATATGCAGCGTTGTGGTTGGGTTACCCAGGACCCGCTCTATCTTGATTACCATGATAACGAGTGGGGCGTGGCGCAAAGGGACGGTAAAAAGCTGTTCGAGATGATCTGCCTCGAAGGGCAGCAGGCGGGCCTGTCGTGGATTACGGTGTTGAAAAAGCGGGAGAATTACCGTCACGCCTTCCATAACTTTGACCCGCAGCGCGTCGCCGCCATGACGGCGCAGGATGTCGATAATTTACTGCAAAACGCCGGGATTATTCGCCATCGCGGCAAGATTGAAGCGATTATTGGCAATGCCCGCGCCTACCTGGCGATGGAAGCCAACGGCGAGCCATTTTCAGATTTTATCTGGGGGTTCGTCGATAACCAGCCACAGATCGCGCACGCCGCCCTGCTCGCAGAAATCCCCGCCTCAACGCCCGTCTCCGACGCCTTATCAAAAGCGCTGAAAAAACGCGGCTTCAAATTTGTTGGTTCAACTATCTGTTATGCCTTTATGCAGGCCTGCGGTCTGGTTAATGACCACGTTGTCGGCTGCATCTGTTACCCGGGAGGAACGCATGATTCGCGTATGGAACAGTGAAGATTTAACCCCGCTGCTGGCGCTGTGGCTGGAGAGCACCACCCTCGCCCACCCCTTTATTAAGGCCAGCTACTGGCAGGAGAGCGAAGCGCTAGTGCGCGACGCCTACCTTCCATCGGCGAAAACCTGGGTGGTTGAGCAGGAGGGAGAGTTGCAGGGGTTTGTCAGCGTGATGGATGAGCAGTTTATCGGCGCGCTGTTTGTGCGCCCGCAGGCGTTTGGCCTGGGGTTCGGGAAAGCGCTGATTAACCATGTTAAACAGCACTTTCCCCGCTTAAGCCTTGAGGTTTACCAGCAGAATGAGCGGGCGGTGAACTTCTACCATGCGCAGGGCTTTACCATTACCGAGCGCGCATGGCAGGAGGAGACCGGTCATCCGACGTGGATCATGAGCTGGCAGGCGGATCAAACGCCGTCAGCGTAAGCGCCGGGCCGCGATACTTCTCAACCCACGCCAGCGCCGTATTTCCCGCGCAGCCATTGCCCAGCCGCGAGCTGGGCAGATCTTTGGTCAGCACGTTCACCGCGCCGTTTTTACACAGCCCGTCCGCCGTTGGCTCAAGATCCGGCCATGCCCCTTCATGAATACAGATCACGCCAGGCTTAATGCCGCTGCTCACCACCGCGCCCGCCAGCACCTGCCCGCGCTGGTTCCACACCCGCACCACATCGCCCGGCGCAATCCCGCGCGCCTGGGCATCCTGCGGATGGAGCGTAATTGGCTCGCGCCCGGCAACCGCATACTCCTCGCGCAGACGGGTAAAGTTGAGCTGGCTGTGCAGGCGGTGTGCCGGATGCGCAGAGAGCACCTGCAGCTGCTCCGGTTCGGCATTGCCATGCCACTCATCCGGCTCCAGCCATGTCGGATGCGGCGGGCAGTCGGCATAGCCAAAGCTTTTAATGCGCTCAGAGAAGATTTCGATTTTACCGCTCGGCGTTTTCAGCGGGTGCGCCTGCGGATCGCGACAGAAATCGGCGTAACGCACGAAGCGCGCGTTCTGCTCGCTCTGCGGCATCTCAATCAGCTGGTTCGCCTGCCAGAACTCAGCGAACGGCGGCAGCGTCACCTGCTGGCTCGCCCCGCGCTCGCCGGCGATGGTGTAGAAGGTCTCCAGCCACTGCAGATCGCTCTTCCCTTCGGTAAAGCGTTCGCGCCCGCCCGCTTCCCAGCGCTCGCTTAAGTCAGCGAATACCTCGAAGTCATCGCGCGCCTCAAACTGCGGCGGCACGACGCGCTGCATCGGCACCAGGTGCTGGTTGCTGTAATCCCCGGTCATCGTCAGATCGTTACGCTCAAACGAGGTGGTAGCGGGCAGCACGATATCGGCGTGTTTCGCCGCAGCCGTCCAGAAACACTCGGAGATCACCACCAGTTCCGGCTTCTGCCAGGCGCGGATCAGGCGGTTGGTATCCTGATGATGGGTAAAATTGGCGCCGCCCGCCCACCAGACAAAGCGGATATCCGGGAAGTGTCCGTTTATGCCGTTATGTTGGTAAGGCGCGCCGGGGTTCTCAAGCGCTTCAACAATGCGCGCGACGGGGAATTTATGTACTGCGTCGGTACCGCCTTTGACCAGCCCCTGCATTGAGGCGAGCACCGCCGCGCGGCGTGTCGGGTTACCGCCGTTGGCAAAGTGATAAGAGAGGCCAAACCCGCCGCCCGGCGTGCCGATCTGCCCAAGCATCGCCGCCAGCGTCACCAGCATCCAGTGTTTTTGCTCGCCAAACTGCTGGCGCTGCATCCCCCAGCCTGCCATCAACATGGTGGTGTTTTTATGGAAAACTTCCGCCAGTTCGCGGATTTTAGCCGCTTCAATGCCGCAGATACCTGCCGCCCACTCCGCCGTTTTCGCCACGCCATCGCTTTCGCCGGTGAGGTAAGCGGCAAAAATCTCGTAGCCCACGGTGCAGCGCGACAGAAAATCATTATCCTGCCAGCCGTTCTCCACCAGCGTATGGGCGATGCCGAGCATCAGCGCCACGTCGGTGCCCATATGCGGCGCGATCCACTCAGCGCGGTCGCCGAGGAAATCAACGGTCTCCGATCGCATCGGATCGATACAGATCACCCGCTTGCCGCTGTTGCGCAGCGCGTCAAAGTAAGGAATGCCCTGCTCATCCGAGGCGTTCCAGGCGATCTTCAGGGTGTTTAGCGGGTTGGCGCTCCACAGCACCACCACGTCGCTGTGTTCAAGGATCAGCGGCCAGCTGGTCTGCTGCTGGTAAACTTCGTTGCCGCCAACCACGTGCGGCATAATCGCCTGCGCGGCACCGGTGGAGTAATCCCCGAGATGGCCGGTATAGCCGCCCGCAAGGCTCATATAGCGCTGTAACAGCGTGGCGGCTTTGTGCAGCACGCCGTTGGAGCGCCAGCCGTAGGAACCCGCAAAGATTGATGACGGGCCATAGCTGTCACGAATACGTTTGTGCTGCTGATGGATCAGATCCAGTGCCTGATCCCAGCTGACGCGCACAAACTCATCCTGCCCGCGCACGCCCTGTGGGCTGTCGGGCGAGGCGAGAAAGCCTTTGCGCACCATCGGGTAGCGCACACGCGTCGGGCTGTGCACCTGCTCCTGCACCACGCTTTGCAGCGAGTTAGGAAAAGGCGTCGGCAGCGCGCCGCGTGAGGCGAGCACCTTTTCACCATCGGTGTCGACCAGCATCGGGCCCCAGTGGGCCGCCGTAAGAACTGTTTTGATAGCAGAGTTTGCCAAAGCGCGCTCCTGAATAGCTTGCAGGTGGTGTCGGATGTGTTGTTTGCGCTCTATCATCCACGGCGGGGCGCGTTTGGCAAAGAATTAAACGTCATTACCGCCGCGCGGCGGGTGATAAGCGCAGGTTAGTGCTTGATTGCCCGCGATTTCGCGCTAAGGTGTGGGCAACCAGTTACGGCGAGGGAAGCAACAATGGCGAAAACGACGCGCCCAACCATCAGCGATGTGGCGAAAGCGGCCAACACCGGCAAAACCAGTATTTCACGCTATCTCAACGGTGAAAAACATCTGCTTTCCGATGCCCTGCTGGCGCGCATTGAGCAGGCTATCGCCGCACTCGATTACCGCCCAAGCCTGATGGCGCGTGGTCTTAAGCGCGGGCGCACCCGGCTTATCGGGCTGATTATCGCCGATATCACTAACCCCTACTCCGTGCACGTGCTGAGCGGCATCGAAGCTGCCTGCCGCGAAAAGGGATTTACGCCGCTGGTCTGTAATACCAATAACGAAGTCGATCAGGAGCTGCACTACCTTGATCTGCTGCGCAGCTACCAAGTGGAGGGGATTGTGGTGAACGCTGTGGGCATGCGCGAAGAGGGGCTAAACCGCCTGCAACAATCCTCCCTGCCGATGGTGCTGATTGACCGCAAAATCCCCGATTTCGCCTGCGATGTCGTCGGGCTGGATAACACCCAGGCCGCCACCACCGCCACTGAACACCTTATCGAGCAGGGTTTTGAAGCCCTGCTGTTCCTCAGCGAACCGCTTGGTACCGTCAACACCCGCCGCGAACGCCTGCACGCCTTTCACTCCACCCTTGCCCGCTACCCCGGCGTGGTGGCGGAAGATGCGGAAGTGGTGCTGCACGAAGCGGCGCAGCTGGATAACACGCTGCGCCAGTTCCATGCCCGCCACCGCGGCATGCGTAAAGCGGTGATCTCCGCCAACGGCGCGTTGACCCTGCAGGTGGCGCGATCGCTAAAGCGTATTGGCCTGAACTGGGGCAGCGATATCGGCCTGCTCGGCTTTGATGAACTGGAGTGGGCAGAGCTGGCAGGCGTCGGCATTACCACCCTCAAACAGCCCACCTGGCAGATCGGTTTTGCCGCCGTCGAGCAGGTGGTGCGACGCATTGAGGGCCACAGCGACACGGTGCACGAGCGGGTTTTCTCCGGCGAACTGATCGTGCGCGGCTCCACGTCGCGTTAATTCTCCCCTTCGTGATGCCGATCATAAATTCGACACAGTGAACTTTTCTTTGGAACCGGTTCCATCTAGCGTTAATGGAAGCTAATCACCCTGCCGTTATCGGGGAACCGGAAGATGGAAAGAAAAATTATTGTTGTTACCGCCGCCTATGGTCATGACCAGGTGGCGGCGCTGGGCGGCCAGGTCGGCACGCTGCCAATCATTGCCGATGCCGGTGCCGACGGCGTGGAGATTCGTCGCGAACTGCTGAACGACGAAGAGTTATCGCATCTGCCCTCGCTCGCCTTCGCCATCGATATGCATAACCTGCTGGTCTGCTACTCCGCGCCGGAACCGCTCTGCCTGGCCGATGGCACATTAAACCCGCGCCTGCCCGCCCTGCTGGACGAAGCCCGCACGCTAAAAGCACTGTGGCTGAAAGTCTCACTGGGGCATTTCAAAGATAACGCCGTGCTGGAGACTCTGCGCGGCTGGCTGGCGGCAAGCGATGTGCCGCTGGTGGTGGAAAACGATCAAACTGAGTGCGGCAAGCTCGCGCCAATGCTGCGCTTTAAAGCCGCCTGCCACACCGCGCACCTCCCCGTCACGCTCACCTTTGATACCGGCAACTGGCTGTGGGTTGGCGATGAGCCGGAAGAGGCCGCGCGCCAGCTCGCGCCCGCCGTCAGTTATGTGCACGTTAAAGCCGTTGAGCGCGCAGGCGATAAGCACCGCGCAATACCACCGAATGCCGAAAACCCGCGCTGGCTGGCGCTGCTCGATGCACTGCCTGGCGATGTACCGCGTGGCATCGAGTTTCCGCTTGAAGGCGACGATTTGACCGCCGTAACCCGCTACTATGTCTCTCTGCTGCGTAAGGAGTTCAGCCATGCATAACGCGCTGGATGTCATCACCCTTGGCGAAGCGATGGCGATGTTTGTCGCCACCGAAACCGGCGATCTCGCCGAGGCCGGGCACTTTATCAAACGTGCGGCCGGTGCCGAATTAAATGTTGCCACCGGCCTTGCGCGTCTGGGGTTGAAAGTGAGCTGGGTCAGCCGCGTCGGCGATGACAGCTTTGGCCGCTTTATCCTCAACACGCTGCGCAAAGAGGGGATTGATACCTCTGGCGTGACGCTGGATACCCGCTACCCGACCGGCTTTCAGCTGAAATCGAAATGCGACGATGGAACCGATCCCATTGTGGAATATTTCCGTAAGGGCTCCGCTGCCAGCCACCTTTCGCCGGAGGATTTTAACGCCGCGCTGTTCAGTGATGCGCGCCATCTGCACATGAGCGGCGTGGCGGCGGCGATCTCCACCACCTCTTACGCCCTGCTGGAGCACGCGGCGAAGGCGATGAAATCGCAGGGCAAAACCCTGTCGTTTGATCCCAACCTGCGCCCGGTGCTGTGGAAGAGCGAAGCGGAGATGGTCGAGAAGCTCAACGCGCTCGCCTTCCAGGCGGACTGGGTGCTGCCGGGGTTGAAAGAGGGCGTGATTCTTACTGGTCAGCAGACGCCGGAAGGGATTGCTGATTTCTATCTGCAACGCGGCGTGAAGGCGGTAATTATCAAAACCGGCCCTGACGGCGCGTGGTTTAAAACCGCCGAGGGCGAACAGGGGGCGGTTGCGCCGGTTATTGTCGAGAACGTCGTCGATACCGTTGGCGCAGGCGATGGTTTTGCCGTCGGGGTGATCAGCGCCCTGCTGGAAGGAAAAACGCTGCACGATGCGGTGCGCCGGGGCAATGCCATCGGCGCGCGGGCGATTCAGGTGCCCGGCGACAGCGAAGGATTGCCAACCCGCGCGGAGCTGGGCGCGCTGTAAGCGCCCGTTTCGCCGATACTCAAACCGCCTGTACCCTACATGACAGGTGGAAAATAACCTCAACCATAGAGGCAACCTTATGAGCAACGCCACCAACTCAGCCAAACGCTGGCTCTATATCATGCCGATTGTGTTTATCACCTACAGTCTGGCCTACCTCGATCGCGCGAACTTCAGCTTCGCCTCCGCGGCCGGGATTAACGAAGATCTCGGCATCACCAAAGGCGTCTCTTCGCTGCTGGGCGCGCTCTTCTTTCTCGGCTACTTCTTCTTCCAGATCCCCGGCGCGGTCTACGCCGAACGGCGCAGCGTGCGCAAGCTGATCTTTATCTGCCTGATTTTGTGGGGTGCCTGTGCGTCCCTGACCGGCGTGGTGAGCAATATCCCAATGCTCGCCGCCATCCGCTTTATCCTCGGCGTGGTGGAAGCGGCGGTAATGCCAGCGATGCTGATTTACATCAGTAACTGGTTTACCAAATCGGAGCGCTCGCGGGCGAACACCTTTTTAATCCTCGGTAACCCGGTCACGGTGCTGTGGATGTCGGTGGTCTCCGGCTACCTGATCCAGTCCTTCGGCTGGCGCGAGATGTTTATCATTGAAGGCGTACCGGCGGTGATCTGGGCCTTCTGCTGGTGGGTGCTGGTAAAAGATAAACCGAGCCAGGCGAAGTGGCTGAGCGAAGATGAGAAGCGCGCGCTGCAAACGCAGCTTGATAAAGAGCAGCAGGGCATTAAAGCGGTTCGTAACTACAGCGAAGCCTTCCGCTCGCGTAACGTGGTGCTGCTCTGCCTGCAATATTTCGCCTGGAGCATCGGCGTGTATGGCTTTGTGCTGTGGCTGCCGTCGATTATCCGCAGTGGCGGCGACAACCTTGGCATGGTGGAAGTGGGCTGGCTCTCTTCCGTACCTTACCTGGCGGCGACCATTGCCATGATCCTCGCCTCCTGGGCCTCCGATAAGCTGCAAAACCGCAAACTCTTTGTCTGGCCGCTGCTGCTGATTGGCGCGTTCGCCTTTATCGGCTCGTGGGCAGTGGGCGCGAACCACTTCTGGATCTCCTACACCCTGCTGGTGATTGCCGGGGCGGCGATGTACGCGCCGTATGGCCCCTTCTTCGCGATTATCCCGGAGATGCTGCCGCGTAATGTGGCGGGCGGCGCAATGGCGTTAATCAACAGCATGGGCGCGCTCGGCTCGTTCTGTGGCTCGTGGTTTGTCGGCTACCTCAACGGCGCGACCGGCAGCCCGTCCGCTTCGTACATATTTATGGGGGTGGCACTTTTCGCCTCTGTATGGCTTACTTTAATTGTTAAGCCTGCTAACAATAAGCAGATTCCGGCAGGCGCACCGTCACAAGGGAGAACCGCATGAAGCCATCTATCATCCTGTACAAAGCCTTGCCCGATGATCTGCTCGCACGACTGGAGACGCACTTTACCGTGACCCAGGTTGCTAACCTGAAACCTGAAACGGTGCAGCAACACGCCGAAGCGTTTGCCAACGCGCAGGGGCTGTTAGGCTCCAGCCAGACGGTGGACAGCGCGCTGCTGGAGAAGATGCCGCAACTGCGTGCTACCTCGACCATCTCGGTAGGCTATGACAACTTTGATGTGGATGCGCTGAACGCACGCAAGATTGCCCTGATGCACACCCCAACCGTGCTGACCGAAACCGTGGCCGACACCATTATGGCGCTGGTGCTAAGCAGCGCACGCCGGGTGGTGGATGTGGCTGAGCGGGTCAAAGCGGGCGAATGGACCAAAAGCATCGGGCCGGACTGGTTCGGCATTGATGTACACCATAAAACGATGGGCATTGTCGGTATGGGGCGCATTGGCCTGGCACTGGCGCAGCGCGCGCACTATGGCTTCGGCATGCCGATCCTTTACCACGCCCGCCGCCAGCACGCCGAAGCGGAAGAGCGCTTTCAGGCGCGTCATTGCGATCTGGAAACGGTTTTGCAGGAGTCCGATTTTGTCTGTGTCGTACTGCCGCTTACTGAAGAGACGCAGCATCTGATCGGCAAAGCGCAGTTCGCGATGATGAAAAAATCCGCCATCTTTATTAATGCCGGGCGCGGTCCGGTAGTGGATGAAGCGGCGCTGATTGAGGCGCTGCAAAATGGCGAAATCCACGCCGCCGGGCTGGATGTGTTTGAGCAGGAGCCGCTGCCAGCGGACTCACCGCTGCTGTCGCTGCCCAACGTCGTGGCACTGCCGCATATCGGTTCTGCGACCCATGAGACGCGCTACAACATGGCGGCCTGCGCGGTCGATAACCTGATTGATGCGCTCAATGGCAAGGTGGAGCAGAACTGCGTTAACCCGCAGGTCGTCCGCTAAGGTCACTTCAGCAATAAAAAAGAGGCGATCGCATCGCCTCTTTTTTTATACCTGCATCCGCTTACTGCTGGGTTGCGGAGACGGTTGCCGTCCAGGCCTGGGTAAATGCCTGATGCTGCGCCGCCAGCGGCCCAATCAGCGCGTTATACTGGCTGGCCTGCTCGGAGGTCGGGAACTGGATACCGTTCGCCGTAAAGCTCACCTGCGTGCCCTGCTGCGCGATAAAGTCGCCAACCTGCACCAGTTGCTGGGTGAAGACCTGCGCCGCCGGGATCAGCGGTTGCAGCGCGTTAGCCGGGTTGGTCACCACTTTGGTGTAAACCTGGTCATAGACCGGTTTCAGATCGTCTGCCTGCTTGAGCGCGGCATGGGAGGCATCGGCCTGCATTTTCGCGTTCTGCAGCTGCTGGCTCAGCACGCCGAGCGAACCGTTGGCCTGGCGAAGCGGCTCGCGCTGCGTCATATAATCCTGCGGCACGCGGATGGCGTTAACGCTATCAACGACCGGGCGCAGACCGGAATCCATCGCCTGGTTCACCTGCTGGGAATAGCCATAGATAACCGCATAATCAGAGACAAACGGGCCGAACTGTTTTTTCTGATCCGCCGTCAGCGCCGGCAGACGTTCGCTGCTGCGCATTGCCGTATTCTGCAGGAAATCGATAAACGCTTTACGTTGATCGCCTTCTTTATCAAAACACCCACTCAGGCTTACCACCATTAATAGCGCCGCAAGAGACGCAAACCAGCGAGAGCAGGACTGTCCTGTCGCCATTTTATTACTCCTTTCACCCATAAAACCGCTTCTCGGCACACGCGTGCCCAACGGCCTACAAGGATAGTCCAGGTCAGCCTCGCAAGATACCCCTTCATTACACACAAAAGCGTGCGGATCCGTTTTGGCACGATATTTTCCGTGATCGCGGTCAGATTATTCTTAATCCAAATTTTTGCTGACGATTTACAAATTTATACCGAGCAAAATCGCTCTCTTATTAATCAATCAATTAAACAAAACTTAAGCGGCAGAAGGTGCATTTTCAGCACATCTACCCCGCTTACAACGTAAATAATCACTGGCGAAATCATACGCCAGGTTTTTTTCCGACTACTCTTATCAGGCTGTATCACGATATCCGCTGTGTGATTTTATGAGGAGTGCTCAATGGAGTACAAAGACCCGATGTTTGAACTGATGAGCAGTCTCGAACAGATCGTATTTAAGAAAGATGTTGCGCAGACGGGAACCCTGAGCAAGAAGCCGAATTCCTTTAGTGACTTTGAACAATTGCGACGTGGAACCGGTCTGAAGATTGACGACTTCGCTCGTGCGATGGGAGTGTCAGTCTCAATGGTGCATGAGTGGGAATCACAACGTATAACCCCCACCGCCACCGAGATGAAACTGATGCGCCTGATTCATTCGAATCCGATGCTCAGCAAGCAGCTTATTGACTAAGCTGCAACAGTCAGAGCCCCCGCCACGCCGGGGGTTTATGTTTTTCCCGCCTTAACGAGACTTCAACCGCAACGTCCTCGCCACTCTTGTCAGACGCGCTGTTCGACAGTAGAGCGCAAACACCACAAACCCTTCGCCATTAAGCAACCGCCGACACCCTACTAATGCCATCAGCGCAATCAGCAACGGTATCGCCGCGCCACCGCCCGTCAGCAGATTAATCACCAACTGCGCCACGGTGACCAGCAGTAAGCCGCTAAAGAGATACGCAAAACCGGCAAGCCCGGCGCTAAAGCCGCGCGCCAGCATAAACATGCTGCTAATGGTGGTCGCCAGCACCACCAGCGCAGGCGCAAAAAAGGCGAGTGCGTGTAGCGGCGGCGTCAGCCCTGGCAAGAGGCGCAGCAGAGAAAGCAGATTGAGCGCAAACGCCACCAGCAGCAGCAGCATCACAAACGCCACCGGGAAGCCGTTCTGGCGCGGCTGCTCGACGGCGGTTTCGTCAAAATGGCGCTCCAGCTCGGGCGTGGAGCGCGACAGGACGCGTTCATCTTTGCGCGCTATCAGCGGCTCGATTTCACGCCCGTGCTGCCATAAATCGTAGAACACCGATCCTGTCAGCCAGCTCAACAACGACATCAGATCACCGCCAGCGACTGAATGGTGCCGACGATATAGCGCCCGGTGCGCGGCACGTTGCCCGGTGCGGCAATAACGCCACTCACCGCGCTGCCTGCCAGTGCCGCTGCGCTGGTCACCACCTGGCCCAACTGGCGGGTCAGCTCAACCTGGACCGGCTCGACGGGGAAGCGTTTCGGATAGAGCCCGGCGCGGATGGCGGCCTTGATGCCTTTATTGCTGATACCGGGGTTCTGCGCGCGAATAATCAGCTCCGTCAGGCGGGCGCGATCCTGGCGCGGATACTCTTTCAGCCACTGCGTCGCTTTCAGCGAGGAGACCGACTTCATCGCTTTCCAGGTTGCCAGCGCCTCTTTCAGCGCACCACCTGCGCTCGCCAGTGAGACAAGATCCAGCGAGGTTGAAGTGGCGACATACCACTCCTGCGAATCAAGCCAGGCGACGTTTTCACCGCCGTTCTCCACCAGATCGTACACGCGATAGATACCGTTAAGGCACTGCAAACCGGTCGCCGCCGTGCCCGCATAGCCAATCGCCACCAGTACGGTGCTGCCGCCCGCGGTGAGCGGTGTGGCGACGGTACCGGCGGCCATCACGCCCGCGGTGATAAGCATCGCGCCGCAGGAGAGCACCGTCGAGGCGATCTCGGTGCCCATTGACGTTGCGGAAACCGCCTCCGTCAGCGCTTTACCGTTGCTGGAGTTGGTCGGCTGGGCAGCGGCTTTGGTGACGATAACGTGAGTGACGATGCCGCTCTGCCCGTTGGGATGGCGTTTACTCGGACGCACCAAATAACGCTCGGGGCCATCGGCATAGATGATGCCCGCCTCGGCAAATTCACGGGTACAATCCATTGCGGCGCCGAGGGCTTTAAAATCAAAATCACTCGCTCCTGCACCGGTCATACGGGCAAATTCATACCCCGGCAGATTTCTTTCGGGGTTCATTCCTGGCAGATTCATCATCGTTTCCTTGTGGCGGTGGCGTAGCAGAAGCTGTCGAGCCGGGGCTAAACAGCGTGAGCATATCTATCGCTTTCACTTATGTTACTTCTTATTAACAGCAGGCAACCGTATCGCGTTTATTTTCATCACTCAAGTTTAGAGCAGGATTGACTACGAGAATTGGTTGCCCGCTCACGCTTGCTGCCAGCACCATCCGCTGGCCTGCCACGTCAGGCTGTGCGTCAGCCCAAGCCCGGCAAGAAACGCCTCATCATGCGAAACCACCAGCATCGCGCCGGGAAAATCTGCCAGCGCCGCTTCAATCGCGCGGGTGGAGGCGAGATCGAGATGGTTGGTCGGCTCGTCGAGCAGTAACAGCTGCGTGGCATCGCGCTGCCAGAGCACGCAGGCAAGCGCCGCTTTCAACCGCTCGCCGCCGCTCAGGGCCGCCAGCGGCAACATCACCTTCTCCGCGCCCAGCTGTAACTGCGCCAGACGGCTGCGCAGCACCCCCTCCTCCAGCAATGAGTTGCCTCGCTGAAGGTGCTCAAGCACCGATAACGAGAGATCAAACCGGGAGAGATGCTGATCGAGCCAGGCGCAGCTGACCGAGCGGTGGCATTCACCTGCCAGCGGCAATAGCTCACCGAGGATCACCTTTAACAGTGTCGATTTGCCGCAGCCATTTGGCCCACGGATGGCAACGCGCAGCGGGCCGTCGATGCGCAGGCTCAGGGGAGGAAGCGCGACGTGCGGCAGCACCACCTCATCAAGCACCAGCACCTGTTTGCCCGGCGGCACCTGGCTGCCGGGCAGCGTAAACAGCACCGGCATCTCTTCCTCGACCCGCTCACGCGCCTCGGTGACCGCAGCGTTAAGTGCCTCATTTTGCTGCTGATGCTGCTTGCGCCAGCTCGCCGGGCGCTCTTTGGCGAGGTTTTTATATTTCACCCGCTCAAAGGAGGCGATGTTGAGCGTATCGACGGTGCGCAGCGTTTTCGCCGAACGCCGCAGGCTGGCGTCATGCTCCTTCTGCATTCGGCTGCGCGCTCGCCGACGCTCAACGGCGGCATGATCCAGCATCGCGCGGGCGGCTTGCTGCTGCGCCTCGCGCTGCTGCTCATAATCAGCGTAATTGCCGCCGTAGCTGCGAAGCCCGGCGGGCGTCAGTTCAACAATGCGCGACATCTCGCCGAGCAGCTGCCGGTCGTGAGTGGCGATCAGGGCACCGCCTTTATGCTGCCGGAGCTGGTCGCTAAACCATGCCCGCCCTTCTCCATCAAGGTGATTAGTCGGTTCATCCAGTAACAGGTAATCCGCGCCGGTCATAAACGCGCCGCAGAGCAGTGCCCGAACGCGCTCGCCGCCGCTCAGTGCGGCAGCCGGTTTGTCCGGCGCGAACGGTGGCAGATTAGCGTGCGAAAAGGCGGCCTCAAGCCGCTCAGGCAGATCCCACTGACCGTCGAGTAACTCCAGATCGGCGGGCTGATAGCGCCCCTGCAACACGCGCTCCAGCGCGGCAAAGATTTCGCCATAACCGAGCAGTTGCGCCAGGGTGGTATGCGCAGAGAGAGTGTGTTGCTGCGCGACATACGCCCAGCGCACTGCGGATTCGATATGCCCGGTTGCGGGCTGACTTTGCCCGGCAAGCAGGCGTAAAAGTTGGGTTTTGCCGACGCCGTTACGCCCGACCAGCCCGCACAGCGAGGCGTCGAGGGTTAAATTCAACGGGCCGAAAAGGGTCTCGCCCGTCGCAAACTGACAGGTGACCTGATGCAAAATAAAGGGGGGTGACTGCGCACAATGAGCCATAAGCACTCCTGAATGAGATCGTTAACGGCCTTGCCAACGCGCGAGCGTTTAACAAGGTGGCGGATTCATCAGTCGTGTTTGTTCATTTTCCGGGTGCGCTCCAGTGAGACGAGAAGTTCGTCGCCGCACAGGATAGCCAGAGAGCCAGGCCAGGTTCAAGGTCAAATTTTCATCTTTACGTTGCAGTGCGCAAAATTGAGGGCTAATTGTTTGCGCAATATTGCCGATGAATAAGGTGACTTAACTGAAAGTAGCAGGCCATGCGTGCAATCCAGGATCGCCATTTCAGAAAGGAGACGATAAAACCGCGCGTTACCCCAAACGCATAACGGTGGCATATCGTTCAGTAGTGCTCAGGGAGGAGATCCGGAAGTAAAGCATTGTTCTGGTTTCAGGCCCTGAATCCTAAAATGAGAATGAATGATGTCCAGATATATTCTGATTGTCGATGACAGCCGCCTGTCACGCATGATTTCCCGCCAGTATGTTCTTAACTTGCACAGCGACTGGAGCATTGATGAGGCCGGTACGGGCGAAGAGGCGATTGCCCATGCTGCGGCGAACACCCCCTATCTGATTCTGCTTGATGTGAACATGCCCGGCATTGGCGGCATTGAAGCGGCGTCACGCCTGCGTCAAACGCACCCGCAGACCCACATCGTGCTGCTTACCGCTAACGTGCAGAACTCTGTGCAGGCTGCCGCCGAAGAGATGGGCCTCGGTTTCCTGCCAAAACCGCTGAAAGAGCCGCAGCTGCACGCCATGCTGAAGAGCCTGGAGAGCCAGCCATGACCGAGTTGCCCGATATCAGCGAGATTGAAGCGGACAGCCTGATGGAGATCTTCAACATCGGCGTCGGTCACGCGGCGGCGGCGATGAGCAATATCGTCAATGAAGAGGTGCGCATGTCGGTGCCGACCATCCGCTTTACGCCGCGCTCAAAAGCGGCCGACGAGATGGGTGCGGGCGTATCGCTGTTCGGCATTAGCCAGCATTACGAAGGCGCTTATGCCACCGAAGCGATTCTGATGTTTCCGGAAGCCGCGAGTTTCGAAATCGTGCGCATGATGGTCGGCGATCTGATCCCGGCGCATGAACTGGGCGAGATGGAGCGCGAAGCGATGAGCGAGATTGGCAATATCGTGCTCAACGCCTGTGTCGGCACGCTGGCAAATATGTTCCAGAAAGAGCTTCAGGGATCGCTGCCGGTGGTGCGGGTTGGCAGCAGCGAAGAGATCCTCAACCCCGAAAAAGATAAGAACGATCCGCTGGTTATGATGCTGCGCATTGATTTTGCGCTCGAACGCCAGCAGATCCAGGGCTATCTCGCGTTTATCCTCGATATGTCCGCTCTGTGCGACTTACGCGAGCAGGTTCGGCTTTATATCAGCCGTTTAGAATCCGGTAGTGTTCCCAGCGGAATGCATTAATCATGAAAGATAAGTTGTTATTGGATGCGTTTTCAGCCCTCAGCCTCGGTGTCATCCTTGTGGATGCGCAGTACCGTATCGCGCTGTGGAATGCGTGGTTAGAGACGCATACCGGGCGGGCGGCCAGCGACACCGTTGGCGAAGACTTTTTTTCCGTCTTCCCGGACCTGACCTATCACCGCGTTGGCGATGCGATCCGTCAGGCCATTGGTCACAATTTATCTTCCCTGCTTTCACAATCGCTACACCGCTCCCCTTTTCCGCTCTATGCGGAACCGGCGCGGCCAACCGCCCGTCTGAGCCAGGCGGTGACCATTGTTCCACTCGGCGATGCCGAGCGTTACTGCCTGATTCAGATTGTCGATGTCACTGCGGCAGTACGCCGTGAGTCGTTACTGCGCGATCAGGCCCATGAATTGTTGTCGCAATCCCTGTCGGATGGCCTGACGGGCGTCGGCAACCGCCGCTATTTCGATCTCTGCATTGAGCGCGAGTGGCGCGCCAGCAAGCGTAATAACAAACCGCTGTCGCTGCTGTTGATCGATGTGGACTACTTCAAGTCCTACAACGACAGCTATGGCCACCAGCACGGCGACGAGTGCCTGCAGCAGATTGCGTCGGCGATGCGCGGCACGCTCTGCAACCCGAATGAGATCCTGTTTCGCTACGGCGGCGAGGAGTTTTGCGCTCTGTTGCCAGAAACGCGTTCTGCTGATGCGGTGGAGTTGGCGGAGAAGCTGCGCACCAGCGTGCAGCACCTTGAGCTTCCCCACGCCAGCTCACCGGATGGCTGCGTCAGCGTCAGTATCGGCGTCGCCAGCCTGTGTCAGCAGAACCATACCGAATATGGGCAACTGATCCAGAGCGCGGATAACGCCCTTTACGAGGCGAAACGCGCCGGACGCAACACCGTGCGCGTCAGTAATGCCTTTCGTCGATTCACCCACGCGCCACGCCACTGAGTTGGGCGCTATTGCCGGATGGCAGTTCCGAACCGTCTGCTTTGCCGGATGGCGGCTACGCCTTATCCGGCCTACGATTTAGCGCGGCTGATGTCCCTTGTAGGCCGGATAAGCGAAGCGCCATCCGGCAAAACCAACTCCCGGCAAAATCGGGGCATAAAAAAACCCGCCGTAGCGGGTTTTTTATCGACTGAACGATTACTGCAGCAGCGAGATATCCGCAACCTGCAGGAAGAGTTCACGCAGTTTCGCCAGCAGCGTCAGGCGGTTGATGCGCACCTCTTTATCGTCGGCGTTCACCATCACGTTCTCAAAGAACTCATCCACCGGCTCGCGCAGCTGCGCCAGCTCGATCAACGCTTCCTGATAGCGCCCTTCGGCAAAGAACGGCTGCAGGGTATCGCGCAGAACCACCACGTTGCCTGCCAGCTTAATCTCTGCGGCCTCTTTCAGTACCGCCGCCTGCACGTTCTCATTCAGCGTTTCGTCAGATTTCGCCAGGATGTTGGAGACGCGCTTGTTGGCTGCCGCCAGCGCCGCCGCTTCCTCCAGCGTACGGAAGTGGGAAACCGCCTTCATACGCGCGTCGAAATCGGCCGGTTTGGTCGGACGGCGCGCCAGCACCGCCTGAATGGTATCAACGCTGTAGCCTTCGTCCTGATACCAGGCGCGGAAGCGGCCCAGCATAAAGTCGATCACATCGTCGACCACTTTGCCGTTCGTCAGCTTATCGCCGTAGTGACGCACCGCCTCTTCGGTCAGGGTTTGCAGATCCAGCGCCAGGTTCTTCTCGACGATAATACGCAGCACGCCCAGCGCGGCACGGCGCAGCGCGAACGGGTCTTTATCGCCTTTCGGATGCTGGCCGATACCGAAGATCCCCGCGAGGGTATCCATCTTATCGGCAATCGCCACGGCACAGGCGACCGGGTTAGACGGCAGCTCGTCACCGGCAAAGCGCGGCTGATACTGCTCGTTCAGCGCAACGGCAACGTCTTCCGCTTCGCCGTCGTGACGCGCATAGTGCATGCCCATCACGCCCTGGGTGTCGGTAAACTCAAACACCATGTTGGTCATCAGATCGCACTTGGAGAGCAAGCCCGCGCGCGTGGCGTGGTTCACATCTGCGCCAATCTGACCGGCAATCCAGCCCGCCAGCGCCTGAATGCGATCGGTCTTGTCGCGCAGCGTGCCAAGCTGCTGCTGGAACAGCACGGTTTGCAGACGCGGCAGGTGATCTTCCAGGCGTTTTTTACGGTCGGTATTGAAGAAGAACTCGGCATCCGCCAGACGCGGGCGCACCACTTTTTCATTACCGGAGATAATCTGTTGCGGATCTTTCGACTCGATATTGGCGACGAAGATGAAATTTGGCAGCAGTTTGCCGTCGTTGCCATACACCGGGAAGTACTTCTGGTCACCCTTCATGGTGTAGACCAGCGCTTCCGCCGGAACGGCGAGGAATTTCTCTTCGAACTTCGCGGTCAGCACCACCGGCCACTCAACCAGAGAGGTGACCTCTTCCAGCAGGCTGTCGCTCAGATCGGCGTTACCACCAATCTTACGCGCCGCCTCTTCGGCGTCCGCTTTGATTTTGGCTTTACGCTCGGCGTAATCCGCCATCACTTTGCCGCGCTCCAGCAGGATTTGCGGGTACTGATCGGCGTTGTCGATGGTGAACTCCGGCTCGCCCATAAAGCGGTGGCCGCGAATGACGCGATCGGACTGAATGCCAAGGATCGTTGCCGGAACCAGATGGTCGCCCAGCAGCAGGGTAACGGTGTGAACCGGACGCACAAAGTGCACGTCCGACGCGCCCCAGCGCATCAGTTTCGGGATCGGCAGTTTGCTAAGCGAGGTGGCGATCATGTTCGGCAGCAGCGCTTCGATGCTTTCGCCTTTAACATGGGCGCGATAGAGCAGCCATTCGCCTTTGTCGGTGGTCAGACGCTCGGCCTGATCGACGGTAATACCGCAGCCGCGCGCCCAGCCTTCAGCCGCTTTGCTCGGTTTGCCTTCCGCGTCGAACGCCTGGGCGATGGCCGGGCCGCGTTTTTCAACTTCGCGATCCGGCTGCGCGGCGGCAAGGTTAGCCACTTTCAGCGCCAGACGGCGCGGTGCGGCGAACCATTTAACGTCGCCGTGGGCAACGCCTGCTGCATCCAGCTCAGCGGTAAAGTTGGCAGCGAAGGACTCCGCCAGGCTGCGCAGGGCTTTTGGTGGCAGCTCTTCGGTGCCGATTTCCACCAGGAATGTTTTCTCTGACATGGCCGCCTCTTATTTATTTCTGTTGCACATCGGGAAGCCAAGGGCTTCACGGGAAGCGTAATAGGCTTCAGCGACTGCTTTGGTCAGCGTACGGATGCGCAGAATGTAGCGCTGGCGTTCGGTGACGGAGATGGCTTTACGCGCATCAAGCAGGTTGAAGCTGTGGGCGGCTTTCAGAATGCGTTCGTAAGCCGGCAGCGGCAGCGGGTTTTCCAGCGCCAGCAGCTGCTGAGCCTCTTTCTCATACTGCTCAAAGCAGGTGAAGAGGAAGTCGACATCGGCGTATTCGAAGTTGTAAGTGGACTGCTCCACTTCGTTTTGATGGAACACGTCGCCGTAAGTGGTTTTACCCAGCGGGCCGTCGCTCCAGACCAGATCGTAGACGCTGTCTACGCCCTGAATGTACATCGCCAGACGTTCCAGACCATAGGTGATCTCGCCGGTGATCGGCTTGCACTCAAGGCCGCCAACCTGCTGGAAGTAGGTGAACTGCGTCACTTCCATGCCGTTAAGCCACACTTCCCAACCAAGACCCCAGGCACCCAGCGTCGGGTTCTCCCAGTTATCTTCCACGAAACGAATATCGTGAATGGTCGGGTCCATACCCAGCTCTTTCAGTGACCCGAGGTACAGTTCCTGAATGTTGTCCGGAGAGGGTTTAATCACCACCTGGAACTGGTAGTAGTGCTGTAAGCGGTTCGGGTTTTCGCCGTAGCGACCATCGGTCGGACGACGGGAAGGCTGAACGTAGGCAGTTGCCATCGGCTCCGGGCCCAGCGCGCGCAGGCTGGTCATTGGGTGCGAAGTACCGGCACCCACTTCCATGTCCAGAGGTTGAACGATGGTGCAGCCCTGACGAGCCCAATAATCCTGTAAGGTCAGGATCAGACCCTGAAAGGTCCTGGTATCAAACTTTTGCATATTATTTCGTGCTGGATACGTGTGGATTTAAAGGAAGCGACCAGTATACCCGCTGACTGCAAGATATACAGTACGAAACGGGGTTGTTTACGGAAAATTGGGAAATAGCGGCGGCATTGGCGCGTATTATGGGGCTTAACGCATCGAAAGATGCAAAAACTGCCCTTCAGCGTCAAAAGTGCAGACAAACGCTTCATGACGCGGCGTAACGCCACGCATCTCGTAACTGCCCTGATACTGTTCGAAGCCGGTAACGTTCACTTTTTCCGCCCCGGTGTTGTAGCGGTGCGCAGCGTTTTCCCGGCAGAGTTGCTCCATATCGAGAGAGCGTGTCGGGCCAGGCCGTGCCGTTTGCGCCTTCTGCTCCGGCGTTTTCTCGGGCGCGCTGCAACTTGTCAGCAGCAACATCAGCATCGGCAGAGTAAACTTCATCATTTTCTTACGCATTTCCTTGCGGGCTGATAGGGTGAACGGCCAAAAACGCCATTGTGCAGCACTGCGCTTAGTGCACAACCACGCGTGGGAAAACTCAGAATTATCCAAAGAGATACGCAGGTAAATTACCAGTCTTAGGATATTTGTCGACAATAAGAAATTGAGGAAGTGATGCCGTCAAAAATTCACTGGATAGATAATTTACGCGGGATAGCCTGTTTAATGGTGGTCATGATCCACACCACTACCTGGTACATTACTAATCCAGCCGCCGTTACCAGCTTCGACTGGAATGTTGCCAATCTGCTTAACTCCGCCTCGCGCGTCAGCGTTCCCCTCTTTTTTATGATTTCAGGCTACCTCTTTTATGGCGAACGCAGCGCCCAGCCGCGCCACTTTTTGCGTATCGGCCTCTGCTTGCTGTTTTATAGCCTCATCGCCCTGCTCTATATCGTGCTGTTTACCTCGATTAACAGCGACCTGTCGCTGAAGAACATCCTGCAAAAGCCGATTTTTTACCATCTGTGGTTCTTCTTCGCCGTCATCGTTATCTACCTGCTCTCGCCCCTAATTCAGGTCAAAGCCCTGAGCGGCAAGATGCTGCTGGCGCTGATTGCGGTGATTGGCGTCGTCGCTAACCCCAATTTGGTGACGCTAAAAAGCGATGGCGTTGAGTGGTTGCCGATCAACCTCTACATCAACGGCGACACCTTTTACTACGTCCTTTACGCCATCCTCGGTCGCGCCATCGGCATGATGGAGACGCAAAAACGGGCGCTGAACTGGCTGAGTGCCGGGGTAGTGGTGCTGGCGGTGGTGGCGATTTCACGCGGTACGCTGCATGAGCTGAGATGGCGCGGCAACTTCGCCGATACCTGGTATCTCTACTGCGGCCCGATGGTCTTTCTCTGCGCCATCGCGCTGTTTACGCTGGTAAAAAACACCCTTAACAGCCGCACTCTGCCCGGGCTGGCGTTGATTTCGCGCCACTCACTCGGTATTTACGGTTTCCACGCGCTGATTATTCATGCGCTGCGCACGCGCGGCGTTGAGGTGCAAAACTGGCCGCTGCTCGACATTCTGTGGGTCTTCAGCGCGGCGCTGGCGGCAAGCCTGGCGCTCTCGATGCTGGTGCAACGCATCGACCGGCGGCGGTTTGTCAGCTAGCAATACGCGCCCGCGCCCGGTGCAGCTGGCGCGGGGAGGAGAAACCGGCGGCCAGCGCCGCCTGCTCCGCGCCCTGGCCCTGCAACAGCGCCTGCTCGGCAATCACCAGCCGCAGCTGCTCCAGATAGTCCCGCACGCTGATCCCCAGATGTTGCTGAAAAAGACGGGTGAGATGCCGGGCGCTGACGTGTGCTTGCGCGGCAATCTCCGCCAGTTGCCAGGCCTTTTGCGGCTCGGCGGTCAGCGCATCCTGCGCCCGGTGCACCGCCGGGTGGAGATGGTTGCGATAGCGCAACCACGGTGAAAGCTGCGGGTCATCGCCGGAGCGGCGAAACCAGACCACCATTTCGCGCGCCACCGCCAGCGCACGCGCCGGCCCGCATAAACGGTTGATAATATGCAGGGCGAGATCGATGCCTGAGGTGATGCCCGCGCTGGTCCAGATGCCGCGATCCTCAATAAATATCCGGTTCTCTTTGACCAGCGCTGCCGGTTCGAGCGCCTGCAAGCGGGCAATCACATTGTGATGGGTCGTGCACTGAACCCCGTTAAGCAGCCCGGCTTTCGCCGCCAGCATTGCGCCGGAACAGACGCACATCAGCGTAATCGCCCGGCGGTGGAGCAGCGGTTGCAGGCGCATCAGCCAGTTGCGCACCTGCGTTGCCTGCGGCGTGTCGAATAACTGCGACGAATCGCTGACGCCGGGCAGCACCAGCAGGCTCCCCTCCGGCAACGTCTCCGGCAGCGGCGCGATGTTGCCCATCGTTAAGCCAAGGGAGGTTGCCACCTCCGCTTGCGGGCCGATGTAGTGCAGGCGAAAGGTCTCCTGCGCCTGCGCAAAAGTCTCCGCCGGACCGGCCATATCGAGCGCCAGCACGCCGGGCAGCATCACAAACCAGACATCACACATTTATTGTTCCAGCGTCTCCTGGACGGTTTTAATGGCGGCAAAGCGCCCGACGAGCACGGTTTCCGTACGGTGGCGCAGCGTGTGGCTATCCAGCGTCACGCCATTATGTGTCATTGGGAAAGTGAGCGTCGCTTCGCTGACGAAGGTCACGCGATAGCCCAGATCCGATGCCACCCTGGCGGTCGTTTCACAGCACTGCTCCGTACGAATACCACAAATAATCAGATGAGTGATATCGCGCTGACGCAGCCAGCGATCGAGGCCGGTATCGGTAAAGGCATTGTGGACATGCTTATGGAAGGTGACATCCGCCTGGTGCTGCAAAAAGGGCATCGGTTTCACGAAGCCGCTCTCCAGCGAGAAGGGGCCGCTGTCGGCGACGTGAAAAATATCCACCAGCGGAATGCCGCGCGCCTGGCAACCGGCAGTCAGCGTCAGCATCGCCTGCTGGAAAGCGGGAAAGTCGTTATCCTGCCAGAAGTCACGGTGGAAAAAGGATTGCTGGGTGTCGATGTTAATCAGGGCTGTACGGGTCATTTCAGGACTCCTTGCTCAGTGGGGTTAACGCTATTCTGGCAAGGCTTTACGCTGCTGCTAAGACCAAAAAAGGACAACATCAGGGTGATTACGGCCCACCGTTGCCAGCGGGCCGAAAAGGTTATGACATCAGCGGCAACAGCTGCTGATAGATGCGGCGGAAGGTGTCGCGCTTCGCGGCATAGTGCGCGTGGCGCTGCGCGTCCGGCTGATGCTGCTGCTCCACCGGCAGTTGCGGCAATAGCGTTGCCAGCGGTACGTCGGGATTAACGGCGATTTGCGCCAGCCGCGCCGCGCCGAGCGCCGGGCCAACATCTCCGCCGGTGCGGTAATCAAGCTGCAAACCGCTGATATCCGCCAGCATCTGCCGCCACCAGTCGCTGCGCGCGCCGCCGCCGATAAGGGTAATGCTTTGCGGCGTCACGCCGCAGGCGTGCACCACATCCATCCCGTCTGCCAGCGCATACCCCACCCCTTCCAGCACCGCGCGCGCCAGCTCCGCCGGGCCGTGTTGATGGGTCAGACCAAAGAAGACACCTTTTGCCTGCGGGTTGTTGTGCGGCGTGCGTTCGCCGGAGAGATAGGGCAGAAACCAGATATCGCCCGCATTCTCGTCCGCCTGCTGCGCGGCGCTAATCAGTGCCTGCACCGACGCCATGCCGGTCAGTTTGGCTGCCCAGTCCAGACAGGAGGCCGCGCTCAGCATCACCGACATCAGATGCCAGCGCCCCGGCAGCGCGTGGCAGAAGCTGTGCACCGCGCTTTCCGGCTTGCTGAGGAACCCTTCGCTGACGGCAAAGTAGACGCCGGATGTGCCGAGCGAGAGCATCGCCTGCCCCGCATCCGCCATGCCGACGCCGACCGCGCCAGCGGCGTTGTCGCCGCCGCCTGCAACAATCGGCACTACCGGCATCGCCCAGCGCCGGGCAACTTCCGGCAGCAGTTCGCCGGTGATCTCACTGCCTTCAAACAGCGTTGGCATATGGCTGCGCGACAGCGAGCAGGCGGCGAGCATCTCATCGCTCCAGTCGCGCTTCGCCACATCAAGCCACATGGTGCCTGCGGCATCGGACATATCGCTGGCAAAGACGCCGGACATCTTCAGCCGCAGGTAATCTTTCGGCAGCAGCACCTTCGCCACCTTTGCGAAGATTTCCGGCTCATGCCGCTGCACCCACAGCAGCTTCGGCGCGGTAAAGCCCGGCATCATCAGGTTACCGGTGATCGCACGGGCGTTAGCGACCCGCGCTTCCAGCAGCCCGCACTCCTCACCACAGCGACCATCGTTCCAGAGGATCGCCGGGCGCAGAACACGGTTTTCGCTATCGAGCAGCGTCGCGCCGTGCATCTGCCCGGCAAGGCCGATGGCCTTTACCTGCTGCAACGAATGCGCCGCGCCGAGCGCCTGGATGGCGCGATCCGTCGCCTGCCACCAGCTTTCGGGATCCTGCTCCGACCATAACGGGTGTGGGCGAGAGACGCTGAGTTTCTCCGTATGGGAGGCCAGCACCTCGCCCTGCTCACCGAGCAGAATCGCCTTCACGCCAGAGGTACCGAGATCGATCCCGATATACATAGTGACTACTCCTTGTTGAGTGTGCCGCGCAGAAGCCGGTTACTTATCGAAGAGATACGCGTTGACCAGGTTCTCCAGTTGCTCCTGATGACCGCTCTGGTGACGCGGCGCCAGGTTCTGCTCTTCAGCGTACTTCGCCAGCTCCGCAAGACTAAGCTGCCCCTGCAAAATTTGCTGGCCCAGCTCACCATTCCAGCCCGCGTAACGTTTAGCAACGCGTTTATCCAGCTCGCCCTCTTCGACCATGCGGGCGGCGATTTTCAGTGCCAGCGCCATGGTGTCCATCGCGCCGATATGGCCGTAGAAGAGATCGTACTTATCGGTGCTCTGGCGACGGACTTTGGCGTCAAAGTTGAGGCCGCCGGTGGTGAAGCCGCCCGCTTTGATGATTTCATACATCACTAGCGCGTTCTCTTCGACGCTGTTCGGGAACTGGTCGGTATCCCAGCCGAGCTGCGGATCGCCGCGGTTGGCGTCGACGGAGCCAAACAGCCCCAGCGCAATGGCGGTGGCGATTTCATGATGGAAGGAGTGGCCCGCGAGGGTGGCGTGGTTGGCTTCGATATTGAGCTTGATCTCTTTTTCCAGCCCGAACTGTTTCAGGAAGCCATAGACCGTCGCGGCGTCATAATCATACTGGTGCTTGGTCGGCTCCTGCGGTTTTGGCTCAATCAGCAGCGTGCCGCGGAAACCGATTTTGTGCTTATGCTCGACCACCATGTTCATAAAGCGGCCAATCTGCTCGCGCTCCTGGCGCAGGTCGGTGTTGAGCAGGGTTTCGTACCCTTCGCGTCCGCCCCACAGCACGTAGTTTTCGCCGCCGAGTTTATGGGTGGCGTTCATCGCGCTTACCACCTGGGTTGCCGCCCAGCTGAAGACTTCCGGATCCGGGTTAGTGGCCGCGCCCGCGCCGTAACGTGGGTTGGTAAAGCAGTTTGCCGTGCCCCACAGCAGCTTGACGCCGCTCTGCTGCTGTTTTTCCCCCAGCACATCAACCATTTCGGCGAAGTTGCTCAGGTACTCTTTCAGCGACGCGCCTTCCGGGGAGACATCGACATCATGGAAGCAGTAGTAGGGCACATTGAGCTTATGGAAGAATTCGAAGGCGACGTCGGCTTTGCGTTTTGCCAGCGCCATCGCCTCGCCCGGCTGCTGCCACGGGCGATCGAAGGAGCCGACGCCAAACATATCCGCGCCGTTCCAGCAGAAGGTGTGCCAGTAGCAGGCGGCGAAACGCAGGTGATCTTCCATGCGTTTCCCGAGCACCAGCTCATCCGGGTTGTAGTGACGAAACGCGAGCGGATTCGTACTCTTTGAACCTTCAAAACGAACCCGATCCAGCTGGTCAAAATAAGCGTGCATAATGAGCTCCATTGGCGAGTGAACATATCTGAGTTAATACTGGATTCTCTCTGCGCCTTGCTCAATTACGTTATTTCACACTGCCATTGAGAGAATACGCAAACGTGCGCTGGCTCGCAAAATAACCGCAAAAGTTGCTACGATGTGCTTTCCTGTTTTTTATGCAACGCCAGTTTTATTTTTTTTAAAATAAGATCGGGGTCATAAATCAGCAAATAAACCAAAAAACGTAACCCGCCTATTAAAATCTGTAATTGCCACTATTCCATTCTGCGTTAAGAATTTGCTCGTTCTAAGCAGTGCACGTTTCTTTTATCTCGCACACCACCCTACGAAAGGTATTCCTATTATGAAGATAAAGAATCTCTGCCTTACACTCTGCGCTACCCTGCTGCTTGCCAGCACGTTCGCTCACGCCAAAACGATAAAAATCGGCATGGCGATTGACGATCTCCGTCTTGAACGCTGGCAAAAAGATCGCGACATTTTTGTTAAGAAAGCCGAATCCCTCGGCGCCGATGTCTTTGTCCAGTCGGCGAACGGTAATGAAGAGACCCAGATGTCGCAAATTGAAAATATGATCAACCGCGGCGTCGACGTGCTGGTTATTATTCCCTACAACGGTCAGGTATTAAGTAACGTTGTGAAAGAGGCCAAACAGGAAGGAATTAAAGTTCTGGCCTATGACCGCATGATTAATAATGCGGATATCGATTTCTATATCTCCTTCGACAATGAAAAAGTCGGGGAATTACAGGCGCAAAGCCTGGTCAATAAGGTGCCGCAGGGTAATTATTTCTTAATGGGCGGCTCGCCGGTGGATAATAACGCCAAGCTGTTCCGCGCCGGGCAGATGAAGGTATTGAAGCCCTATATCGACAGCGCCAAAATTAAAATTGTCGGCGACCAGTGGGTCGATGGCTGGCTGCCGGAAAACGCGCTGAAAATAATGGAGAACGCGCTGACCGCCAACAACAATAAAATCGATGCCGTGGTGGCCTCGAATGACGCAACCGCTGGCGGCGCTATCCAGGCATTGAGCGCGCAGGGGCTGGCAGGCAAAGTTGCCATCTCCGGTCAGGATGCAGATCTCGCCGGGGTCAAACGCCTGATGAACGGCAGCCAGACGATGACCGTCTATAAACCTATCACCCAGCTTGCCAACACCGCGGCGGAGATCGCCGTCGAGCTTGGCAACGGTAAGCAGCCGAAGGCCGATGCCTCACTTAATAATGGCCTGAAAGATGTGCCCGCCCGCCTGCTGACGCCGATTGAAGTCACCAAAGAGAATATTGACGCCACGGTGATCAAAGACGGCTTCCACCAGAAGAATCAGCTCTGAAAACGACGGCGCGCCTGGGTTCAGAATCAGGCGCGCCGCCGCCCTCACTTCAGGCGCTGTCTGATAAGCGATCGACGTGGAGCAGCCATGCCTTACTTACTCGAAATGAAGAACATCACCAAAGCCTTCGGCGTCGTGAAGGCGATTGATAACGTCAGCCTGCAACTTAACGCGGGCGAAGTGCTCTCCCTGTGCGGCGAAAACGGTTCGGGTAAATCGACCCTGATGAAAGTGCTGTGCGGCATCTACCCGACCGGCAGCTATGAAGGCGAAATCTACTTTGCAGGGGAGCTTCTGCAAGCGAGCCATATCCGCGATACCGAGCGTAAAGGGATCGCCATCATTCACCAGGAGCTGGCGCTGGTGAAACATCTCACGGTGCTGGAGAACATCTTCCTTGGCGCGGAGATCACCCGCCACGGCGTGATGGATTACGACCAGATGACGCTGCGCTGCGAAAAGCTGCTCAAACAGGTGAGCCTCGCCATCTCGCCCGATACCCGCGTCGGTGACTTAGGCTTAGGCCAGCAGCAGCTGGTGGAGATCGCCAAAGCGCTGAACAAGCAGGTTCGGTTGCTGATTTTAGATGAGCCAACTGCCTCGCTGACCGAGCAGGAGACGGCGGTACTGCTCGATATCATCCGCGACCTTCGCAACCACGATATCGCCTGCGTTTACATCTCCCATAAGCTCAATGAAGTGAAAGCGATCTCCGACGTCATCTGCGTTATCCGCGACGGGAAGCATATCGGCACCCACGATGCGTCAGGGATGAGTGAAGATGACATCATCACCATGATGGTGGGCCGTGAGCTGACCGCGCTCTACCCCAATGAACCTCACACTCACGGCGAGGAGATCCTGCGCGTCGAGCACCTTACCGCCTGGCATCCGGTTAACCGCCATATCAAACGCGTCAACGACGTCTCCTTTAGCCTCAAGCGCGGCGAGATCCTCGGCATTGCCGGGCTGGTCGGGGCCGGGCGCACCGAAGCCGTGCAGTGCCTGTTTGGCGTCTGGCCGGGGCGCTGGGAGGGAAAAATTTTTCTGGATGGCAAGGAGGTTGAGATCTGCAACTGCCAGCAGGCGATTGGTCACGGCATCGCCATGGTGCCGGAGGATCGCAAGCGCGACGGCATTGTGCCGGTGATGGCGGTGGGAAAAAACATCACGCTGGCGGCGCTAAACCAGTTTACCGGTAGCCTGAGCAGCCTCGATGACGCCGCCGAGCAGGCGTGCATTTTGCAGTCCATCCAGCGGCTGAAAGTAAAAACCTCGTCGCCGGAGCTGGCGATTGGCCGGCTGAGCGGCGGCAACCAGCAGAAAGCGATTCTCGCCCGCTGCCTGCTACTCAACCCGCGCATTTTGATCCTCGATGAGCCGACGCGCGGCATCGATATCGGTGCGAAGTATGAAATCTACAAACTGATTAACCAACTGGTGCAGCAGGGGATCGCGGTGATTGTGATCTCCTCCGAGCTGCCCGAAGTGCTGGGCCTGAGCGACCGCGTGCTGGTGATGCACGAAGGGAAGCTGAAAGCCGATCTTATCAACCGTCATTTGACCCAGGAGCAGGTTATGGAAGCGGCGCTGAGGAGCGAACATCATGTCGAAAAGCAACCCGTCTGAAAGTCAGTTATCCACCGCGTCGCCGGGCCCCTTCTCCGGGCTGAAAGCACTCAACCTGCAGGTGTTTGTGATGCTTGCGGCCATCGTTGTGATCATGCTCTTTTTCACCGGCATGACCGACGGTGCCTACCTGAGCGCGCGTAATATCTCTAACCTGCTGCGCCAGACCGCCATCACCGGCATCCTCGCGGTGGGGATGGTGTTTGTCATTATCTCGGCAGAGATTGACCTCTCGGTAGGCTCGATGATGGGCCTGCTGGGCGGTGCCGCAGCCATTTTCGACGTCTGGCTCGGCTGGCCGCTGCCGCTCACCGTGGTGGTGACGCTGCTGCTTGGCCTGCTGCTCGGCGCGTGGAACGGCTGGTGGGTGGCTTACCGCAAAGTGCCGTCGTTTATCGTCACCCTCGCCGGGATGCTGGCGTTTCGCGGCGTGTTAATCGGCATTACTAACGGCACTACCGTTTCCCCTACCAGCGCGGCGATGTCGCAAATCGGCCAGAGCTATCTGCCGGACGGCGTTGGCTTCGGCGTGGGCGCGCTGGGGCTGGTGGCATTTGTGCTCTGGCAGTGGCGTGGGCGCATGCGCCGCCAGTCGCTGGGCTTAGCCACCTCCTCTTCCGGCCATGCGGTGGGGCGCCAGGCGCTGATCGCAGTGATCGTGCTCGGTGCCATCTGGCTGCTGAATGATTACCGAGGCGTGCCGACACCGGTGCTGCTACTGGTCTTTCTGCTGCTGGCAGGTCTGTTTATGGCAACGCGCACCGCTTTTGGCCGCCGTATTTACGCCATCGGCGGCAACCTTGAAGCGGCGCGGCTCTCGGGTATTAACGTTGAGCGCACCAAGCTGGCGGTCTTCGCAATCAATGGCCTGATGGTGGCGATTGCCGGGCTTATCCTCAGCTCGCGTCTCGGTGCCGGTTCGCCGTCGGCCGGGAACATTGCCGAGCTGGATGCGATTGCCGCCTGCGTGATTGGCGGCACCAGCCTCGCGGGCGGCATCGGCAGCGTGGCGGGCGCGGTAATGGGCGCTTTCATTATGGCCTCGCTGGATAACGGCATGAGCATGATGGATGTCCCCACCTTCTGGCAGTACATCGTCAAAGGAGCCATTTTACTGCTGGCGGTGTGGATGGACTCCGCCACCAAACGTCGCGCCTGAGCCAGGCGAACCGAGGCGCGATCACACTGCCGGATTATTTTTGTCCGGCAGTGTGTTGAATATGGTAATCAGAACTGATGAATAGTCAGGAAGCGAACCACTATGTTTGAAAAGCGCCATCGCATCACGCTGTTATTTAACGCGAATAAAGCCTACGACCGCCAGGTGGTCGAAGGCGTTGGGGAGTATCTTCAGGCGTCGCAATCGGAGTGGGATATCTTTATCGAGGAGGATTTCCGCGCCCGTATTGAGAACATTAAAGAGTGGCTCGGCGACGGCGTGATCGCCGACTACGATGACCGGGAGATTGAGCGGCTGCTGGCGGATGTCGATGTACCGATTGTCGGCGTCGGCGGCTCTTATCACACGCCGGAGCACTACCCGCCGGTGCACTATATCGCCACCGACAACCACGCATTGGTTGAGAGCGCCTTTCTGCACCTGAAAGAGAAAGGGGTGCATCGCTTCGCCTTTTACGGCCTGCCCGCCTCAAGCGGCAAGCGCTGGGCCGCCGAACGGGAATATGCTTTTTGCCAGCTGGTAGCGCAGGAGAAGTATCGCGGTGTGGTTTACCAGGGGCTGACTACCGCGCCGGAAAACTGGCAGCATGCGCAAAATCGCCTTGCCGACTGGCTGCAAACGCTGCCGCCGCAAACGGGAATTATCGCCGTTACCGACGCGCGGGCGCGCCACGTTTTGCAGGTCTGTGACCATCTGCATATTCCGGTGCCAGAGAAGCTGTGCGTGATCGGCATCGATAACGAAGAGCTGACCCGCTACCTCTCCCGCGTCGCGCTCTCTTCGGTGGCGCAGGGCACACGGCAGATGGGCTACCAGGCCGCGAAGCTGCTGCACCGGCTGCTGGATAACGAAGCGATGCCGTTGCAGCGTCTGCTGGTGCCGCCGATGCGGGTGGTTGCCCGCCGTTCAACGGATTACCGTTCGCTGAACGATCCGGCGGTGATTCAGGCGATGCACTACATCCGCAACCACGCCTGCAAAGGCATTAAGGTCGATCAAGTGCTGGATGCGGTCGGTATTTCGCGCTCCAATCTGGAGAAGCGCTTCAAGGAGGAGGTGGGCGAAACCATTCACGCGGTGATCCACGCCGAGAAGCTGGAGAAGGCGCGCAGCCTGCTGATCTCCACCTCGCTCTCTATCAATGAGATTTCGCAGATGTGCGGCTACCCGTCATTGCAGTACTTCTACTCGGTCTTCCGCAAGGCTTACGACAGCACGCCGAAGGATTATCGCGATCGCTACAGCGAAATCCTGATTTAGGCGCAAAGAAAAACGCCTTCCGGGCGGAAGGCGTTTCAGCAAGCGGGGTTACATGTGGGCGGCAATTAACTGCTGATTGTCCTGATACATGGCAAACAGATAGTTGTTATAACTCGCGCCGCGGGTGGAGTAGCCCTTCAGCTTGTGGATCATCGCCGTCGCCGTTACTTCCTGGTCCGCTTTACGCAGCTGCGCACGGGATTTACGGAATGAAGCATAGGCCGCGTGCGTGTTCAGGTTGGTGACGTAAGCGTCTACCGACTCCTGCACCGAGCCAAACTGCGAGTAGCCTTTCACTCTGCCCGAGCCGCTTTTACAGGCGCCTTTCGCGCACTTCATGCCGAACAGGTTGTTGTTGCTGCGCGCCAGCTTAGAGGTGCCCCAGCCGCTCTCTGCTGCGGCCATGGTGGCGACCATGCTGTCCGGAATAATGTCAACGCGCTCCAGCAGCGTGTTCCACGGAATACGGCGCGTATTCCCGGACCAGCTCACTTTGTAGCGTTTGGCAATATCCTTCATGCGCGTGCGCTCAGAGGGCGACCACTGGCTGTCATACTGTTTTCTGAGCAGCCAGTTACGCTCCGCGGTGATCGCAGCGTTTTTGCTGGTGATGTAAGGCATTACGGTCCGGAGAAACGCTCTCTTTCGTGGTGTCCCGGAAGGGTATTTTCGCAAATCAGGAAGTGAACGGCTTTTTACACTATTGCGAGAATACTCTTTCTTACTGCTTGCCTGTTTTTTTACGCTTGCCTTAGTGACGTGGGCTTTGTGACTCGCTGTTTCTGTGTGCGTTTTTGCCAGCACTCCACCTGAAAACATCAAGGTGAAAAACATGAGTATCGTCGCCCCACTTCGTCGCATGGGTATCGATATCATTAGGTCTCCTGGTCGGATATAAGCATTCCAACGCCTTCTTTTATGCACGATTTTGCGGGCTGAATCGCAAATCATACCAAAATTAACCTTATCGGGCACGTACAGAAATAATCCAATTCTGAAACTATGTCACCGGTAAACTGCATATAAAGCGCACAAGTTCTTAAAATTGCGGCGATTATCGCAATTTCAAAAACCGCACGTTTTACGTATTTTCTCAACCCTTGCCCTCCTCCCTGGCGAACCGGCGATGGGGAGGAGTCACCCGCGCCAGCAGACGGGCACACTAGGGAAAATCGCTATCACGGGGCTTATTGATGAAACACGCTGCCTTACTTCTGCTGTTACTGCCTGGCGTCGCCTGCGCCGACTGGACGGCTGCCGGTTTTCCCGCGTTAACCGACGACGGCACCGGCGTCTGGCGCAGCCAGGCAACGCTGAAAAAGGGGGAGATGCCCGTTACCGTGCAGCAAGGCGATGCGTGCTGGCAGCCTGCCGGTGCCATCAAGCTCAATCAGATGCTGTCGCTTGTGCCGTGCAGCGCCAGCGCGCCGCAGTGGCGTACCTTCCGCGACGGCGACTATCAGTTGCAGCTTGATACCCGCTCCGGCACGCCGACGCTGTTAATCAGCGTGAAAGCCCCGGCAGAGAAGCAAACGGTGGTGGCGCGCCAGTGCCCGGTGCGCAGCGATAAACCGCTGACCATTCCGGTGGGCGACACCTTCCCGGAAGGCAGCGAAGTGCGGGATTTCTACAGCCAGCAAACCGCGACAGTGCGCGAGGGCAAAATCACGCTGCTGCCAGCGAAAGAGAGCAACGGCCTGCTGCTGCTTGAGCCTGCGCAGACGCGCGGCGCGGCACCATTTCAGTGGCATAACGCCACGGTCTACTTCGTGCTGACCGACCGCTATGTCAACGGCGATCCCGCCAATGACAACAGTTATGGGCGGCACAAAGATGGCATGCAGGAGATTGGCACCTTTCACGGCGGTGACCTGAAGGGGCTGACCAGCAAGCTCGACTATTTGCAAAAACTCGGCGTAAACGCGCTGTGGATCAGCTCGCCGCTGGAGCAGATCCACGGCTGGGTTGGTGGCGGCACCAAAGGGGATTTCCCCCACTACGCCTACCACGGTTACTACACGCTCGACTGGACGCGCCTCGACGCCAATATGGGCGATGAAAACGATCTGCGCACGCTGGTTGATGAAGCGCACCGCCGCGGCATCCGCGTGCTGTTTGATGTGGTGATGAACCACGCCGGTTACGCAACGCTTGCGGATATGCAGACCTACCAGTTCGGCGCACTCTACCTGAAAGAGGAGGAGCGCAAAAAAATCCTCGGCGAGCACTGGACCGACTGGAAGCCCGCCGCCGGGCAAACCTGGCACAGCTTCAATGATTACATCAACTTCAACGATAAAACCGCCTGGCAAAACTGGTGGGGCAAAAAGTGGATCCGTACCGATATTGGCGATTACGACAACCCCGGTTTCGACGATTTGACGATGTCGCTGGCCTTCCTGCCGGATCTGAAAACCGAATCGAAAGAGGCTTCCGGGCTGCCGCTCTTTTATCGCCATAAACCGGATACCGCTGCGCGCGAGATTGCCGGTTACACGCCGCGCGACTATTTGACCCACTGGCTGAGCCAGTGGGTGCGCGACTACGGCATTGATGGTTTCCGCGTTGATACCGCCAAACACGTTGAGCTGGAGGCCTGGCAGCAGTTAAAAACCCAGGCAACGGCGGCGCTGGCAGAGTGGAAGCAGGCCAACCCGCAGAAAAAAATCGACGATGCGCCCTTCTGGATGACCGGCGAATCCTGGGGGCACGGCGTGATGCAGAGCGCTTACTATCAGCACGGTTTCGATGCGATGATCAACTTCGACTACCAGCAACAGGCCGCAGATGCAGCCAGTTGCCTGGCGAATATGGACAGCGTCTGGCAAGAGATGGCGGAGAAGCTGCAAAGCTTTAATGTGCTGAGCTACCTCTCTTCCCACGATACCCGCCTGTTCCGCGAAGGCGGTGCGCAGTCGGCAGAGCTGCTGCTGCTCGCCCCTGGTGCGGTGCAGATCTTCTACGGCGACGAAACCGATCGTCCCTTTGGCCCGACAGGTTCGGATCCGCTACAGGGGACGCGATCGCAGATGAACTGGCAGGATCTTGATGGTAAAGCCGCCGCCAGCCTGCGCCACTGGCAGACGCTCGGGCAGTTCCGCGCCCGCCATCCGGCGCTCGGCAGCGGCAAGCAAACATCCCTTACGCTGCCGCAGGGTTACGGCTTTGTGCGCACCCAGGGCGAGGATAAAGTGATGGTCGTCTGGGCCGGGCGGGCGCAGCAGAATTAATACCAGAAGATTGTGCTGATAAAGCAAACTTGTTAAGAACGAACGTCGATAAACTGCGGCGAAGGGAGATTTGCACCTCGCGGGTGAGAGCGTTATGGTTAGCCACTTTCACCCGCAGCCCGACAGAGCAGTAGCGATGACATTTTCACTTTTCGGCGACAAATTTACCCGACATTCAGGCATTACGCGTCTGATGGAGGATCTTAACGACGGTTTACGCACCCCAGGCGCTATCATGCTCGGCGGTGGCAACCCGGCAAAAATCCCGGCGATGACCGACTACTTCCAGCAGCTGCTTTCGCAGATGCTGGAGAGCGGCAGCGCCACGGATGCCCTGTGTAATTACGATGGTCCACAGGGAAAAACCGAGCTTCTGACGGCGCTGGCCGCGATGCTGCGTGAAGAGTTAGGTTGGGATATTGAACCGCAGAACATTGCACTGACAAACGGCAGCCAGAGCGCGTTTTTCTACTTGTTTAACCTCTTTGCCGGCCGCCGCGCCGATGGCAGCACGCGCAAAGTGCTCTTCCCGCTGGCGCCCGAGTATATCGGCTACGCCGACGCCGGGCTGGAAGAGGATCTCTTCGTCTCTACGCGACCCAATATCGAACTGCTGCCGGAAGGGCAGTTTAAGTACCACGTCGATTTCGAGCACCTGCATATTGGTGAAGAGACGGGGATGATCTGCGTCTCGCGTCCGACCAACCCGACCGGCAACGTCATCACCGATGAGGAACTGATGAAGCTGGACGTGCTGGCCAATCAGCACAATATCCCGCTGGTGATTGATAACGCGTACGGCGTCCCCTTCCCCGGCATTATCTTCAGCGAAGCGCGCCCGCTGTGGAACCCGAATATCATTCTCTGCATGAGCCTGTCGAAGCTGGGCCTGCCGGGCAGCCGCTGCGGCATCATTATCGCCAATGACAAAGTTATCTCTGCCATTCGCAATATGAACGGCATTATCAGCCTCTCACCGGGCGGCATTGGCCCGGCGATGATGTGCGAGATGATTAAGCGCAAAGACCTGCTGCGCCTCTCAAACGAGGTGATTAAGCCGTTTTACTACCAGCGCGTGCAGGAGACTATCGCCACGCTGCGCCGTTATCTGCCGCCGGAGCGCTGCCTGATCCATAAACCGGAAGGGGCGATTTTCCTCTGGCTGTGGTTTAAAGATCTGCCGATCAGCACCGAGCTTTTGTACCAGCGCCTGAAAAAACGCGGCGTGTTGATGGTGCCGGGAGACTACTTCTTCCCCGGCCTCGATAAGCCGTGGCCGCACACTCATCAATGTATGCGCATGAACTATGTGCCGGAGCCAGAGCTTATCGAAGCGGGCGTTAAAATCCTCGCCGAAGAGGTGGAGCGCGCCTGGCAGGAGCACAGCGCCTGACAACGGTTTACGCGGGCAGGCTTTTTAGCCGCGCTTCGCGTAACCGCGCCGGATCGACACAACTCAGCGCGCTCGTCGGGCAGGCCTCAACGCAGGCTGGCCCGCCATCGCGGTGCTGACAGAGATCGCACTTCAGCGCCTGCAGCGGCGCTGAAGTCACCTCCATTGCGCCGAACGGGCAGGCGATCATGCAGCTTTTGCAGCCAATACAGCGCGACTGCTCCACCAGCACTACGCCCTGCGCGCGGTAAATGGCACCGACCGGGCAGGCTCTGGCACAGGGCGCCTCTTCACAGTGATGGCAGGTAACTGCCGTGGAGAAGTCGCCGGTTTTGACCACGCGAATGCGTGAAGAGAAACGGGCGGGGTTAAGGCCCGAGCAATCCTGATCCTGCTGGTGCGACACCGCGCAGGCCACTTCACAGGTGCGGCAGCCGATGCATTTTGCCGCATCGGCGATGATAAATCGGTTCACGCGTCCTCCCGCCTGAGGCTGAAAAGAGCGAGAGTGCCAGAAAAAACTGCCTGCGCGCTTTGATCGCACCCGGCAGATCGGCAGATTTCTCCCCGGGCGTAGTGCCTTAACCCTTCTCGTTAATAAAGAGCGCCTTGTCGCGCAGAATATGGTCATTGCCCCGGCGGCGGGTAAAACCAATGCGATCGAAGTACTCAAGGATCTGAATCGCCAGCTTGCGCCCGACATTGAGCTGGTCGCGAAAATCCGCCGCGCTGGTGGAGCCGCGCCCCTGATCGAGATCGCGGATCATGCTGGCGAAGGTGACAATGCGATCGTTGCGGTAGTAGCGGTCTTTGACGATGGCGGTGATCAGCCCCTGCTGCGCCGCCTGGCGCAATACGCCACGCATCACCTGCTCATCAACCCCCGTTTCACGCGCCAAATCACGCACCCACCAGGGTTCATCGCCGAAGAGTGGCGCGGCTTTCTGCCACAGCTGCGCCTGCTCATCGTTAAAACCGGCTTTATGCTCCGGCAGATGCAGCCAGCCGTGATGGCTCTGGATATCGCCACTTTCGCGCATACGCTCAATCAGCGTTAAGACCAGCGCTTCATCCTCCATCGGCAGCGCCATGCGGCGCAAACGCTCGCGGCCAGGGCCGGGTTCGTCATGGTGCTGCTGATGGTAGGTCGCCAGCGTCTCCAGCAGCTTGCGCTGCCAGCGGGCGGCTATCGGCGCATCGAGCAGGTTATTACCGGCACGAATAAAACAGGGATTTTCCAGCAGCAGATTCAGGCCGCTGGTGCTGAGCTGACGCGCCCAGCCGAAGGCGGTGAGATCCACCGCGCCGCGCGACAGATGCGCGCTGAGCGCCTGCGCATCATCTTCAGCACGCGCAAGGTCAGCGATCCACGCCAGATAGTCCGCTTTGCGTTTGCCGCGCCGTGGCGAGTTCAGCGTCACCACGCGAGCGCCTGCAAGCGTAGTGCGCGCGGAGATATCGCGCAGCACCAGCCGGTCGTTATCTGCCAGCCACAACGGCGTATCCAGCACCAGCTCGGCTAAGCCATCCTCCAGCAGCGACACGCGACCGGTAACATGGCTGGCGGCGTGATGGATATGCAGCGGCTGCCACTGGGTGAGCGGCGTATGGCTATGGAGGGCAACGATCACCCGCTCCGTTGGCGCAGGCGGCTGTTGCGACAGCAGCCAGTCGCCGCGGCTGAGCGCCTCTTTTTCCGCATCACCGGCAATGTTCAACGCAATGCGCTGCCCGGCGTGGGCATGCTCAACGGGTTGATTCTGTGCATGCAGACCGCGCACGCGCATCGGCTTATTAACGCCGGTGAGCCATAGCGTATCGCCGATACGGACATCGCCAGAGAGCGCCGTTCCGGTGACCACCAGCCCTGCCCCCTTCACCGTAAAGGCGCGATCCAGCGCCAGCCGGAAGCGCTGATGCTCCGGATGCGCCCGCTCCGGCAGCTGCAACAGGTGCGCCCGCAGCGCATCAATGCCGCGCATCTCGGCGGCAGCGGTGACAAACAGCGTCGCCTGTGGGTAGCCAAACTCCCGTAAGGTCTGCTCCACCTCTTCGCGCACCTCGTTGATGCGCGCTTCGTCAACGCGATCGGCTTTGGTAAGCGCGACGGTGAGCGCCGGGTTGCCGGTCAGTTGCAAAATCGCCAGATGTTCACGGGTCTGCGCCATCACGCCATCGTCGCAGGCCACCACCAGCAGGGCGTGATCGATACCGCCGACGCCTGCCAGCATATTACTGAGGAATTTTTCATGCCCCGGCACATCTATAAAGCCCGGCACGCGGCCATCCGGCTGTGGCCAGTAGGCGTAGCCGAGATCGATAGTCATGCCGCGCCGCTTCTCTTCCGGCAAGCGGTCGGCGTTGACGCCGGTAATGGCCTCGATCAGGGTGGTTTTGCCGTGGTCAACATGCCCGGCAGTGGCAATAATCATTTCAGCAATATCTCCAGCAAGCGGGATTCATCATCAAGACAGCGGCAATCGAGCCACAGACGGCCCTCATAGATACGGCCAATCACCGGCTGCGGCAGCGTGCGCCACTCGCTTGCCAGCGCTTCCAGACGACGGCCGCTGCCGTCATGCGGGGTAAAGGTTAGCGCCGCGCCCGGCAGCCGCTCGACGGGCAGCGATCCGCTGCCAATTTGCGACAGACACGGCTCGACGCGCAGCGCAAACTCGCTGTAGCGGGCGGTAAGCGCGTCGCATAAGCGCTGGGCCTGGTCGCGGATCTCCGCCTGTGGACGGGTGAGATAGCGCAGCGTCGGCAGATTTTGCGTCAGTTTTTCCGGGTGCAGATAGAGGCGCAATGTCGCTTCCAGCGCCGCGAGGGTCATTTTATCCGCCCGCAGCGCGCGTTTCAGCGGGTGGTGCTGAAGCTGCTCAATCAGCGCCTTTTTACCGACGATAATCCCCGCCTGCGGCCCACCGAGCAGCTTATCGCCGGAGAAGCTCACCAGGCTGACGCCCGCGGCAATCAGCGCCTGCGGCATCGGCTCTTTCGGTAAACCGTAGAGGCTTAAATCGACCAGCGAGCCGCTGCCAAGATCGACAATCACCGGCAGGTCGGCTTCCTGCGCCAGTTCAACCAGCTCGGCTTCCTCCACCGCTTTGGTAAAGCCTGCAATGTGGTAGTTACTGGTGTGGACTTTCATCAGTGCCGCGGTGTTGGCATTGATTGCCTGGCGGTAATCTTTGGCGTGGGTGCGGTTGGTGGTGCCCACTTCATGCAGAATGCAGCCCGCCTGGCGCATCACATCGGGAATACGAAACGCGCCGCCAATCTCCACCAGCTCGCCGCGCGATACCACCACTTCACCGCCGGCTGACGTTGCCGCCAGCATCAGCAGCACCGCCGCGGCATTGTTGTTAACGATGCAGGCATCTTCCGCGCCGGTTAACTGGCAGAGCAGCGCCGCAATGGCGCGATCGCGATGACCGCGCCCGGCGCCGTCGAGATCGTACTCCAGCGTTACCGCCGAGCCCATCGCCGTCGTCACCGCATCAATGGCGGCCTGCGACTGCACCGCGCGCCCGAGGTTGGTGTGCAGCACCGTGCCGCTAAGGTTAAACACCGGACGCAGCGCGCGGCTGTTCTCCTGCTCCAGACGCTGTAACGCGGCCTGCGCCCAGTTTTCACACCACGCAGGCAAGCGCTGGGCGTCGCGGATCGCTTCGCGCGCCTCATCCTGCAACTGACGCAGAGTTTGCGTGACGCGGCTATGACCATACGTGGTTAACAGCGATGCGAACGCCTCATCACGTAACAGGCGATCGGTCGAGGGAATCTGGCTGTAAAGAGTTGTCATGAAAAGGCCCGGCTGTGGAGTTACCCCTCCCGTCAGGGGTGTTGACGTGAGGGGGATTGTACAGCGATTTTCTCAGGCGGGCATAACACGGATCACGCCTTGGGCGGTTCCGTGCGGGCAAAGCTTTCACGCTGGAAGAGATTTTCCACCAGCTTCACCAGCAATGGGCGATCGACGTTCCAGCCCGGCGAGACGCGGCGGAAGTTGAGGTAGCTGATGGCGCAGGCAATGGCGATGGTGGCCAGGTTGAGCGTATCGACACCGAGTTCGCCCTCTTGCAGGCACTTTTCCAGCGCATCCAGCCCGCGCGAGACTTTTTCCCGCTGGCGCAGCAGCTCCGCCTGCGACTGCTGCTCTACCGGGCGCGCTAACTCACGCACCGAGACCAGCGCAGCATCCATAATGCCGTCGGCCAGCGCTTCCAGCTGGCGGATTTTCAGCGCCGCTTTAGGATCGTCCGGCAGCATCGGCGGCTCTGCACCCAGCAGGTCAATGTATTGCGCAATGATCGGCGAGTCGTACCACACTTCCCCCTCATCGGTGACCAGCGCCGGCACTTTGCCGAGCGGGTTATAGTGACCGACGCCGCTGTCGGCGTTGTAGGGCTGCTCATTGATAAATTCGAAGGTGATGCCTTTTTCCAGCAGTATGACGGAGATTTTGCGTACAAACGGGCTGGTATAGCTGCCGATCAGTTTCATTGCCGTGTCCTTTTGAAATTTGCCGCAGGGTTAAAAAAGAGTGTACGTCACGTGCCGGGGTTGTACAGCGAACCTCCTTACATCGCAGGTCAATAACAAAATAGTCCTTTTCAACCAGGCTGGAACGGCAAGCGGCTAAAACCAGGAATCTCATCCAGAAAAAAAGAGCCTTTCTTAAAGCGTAGAAAGCGCGCGTTGCGTTCATCGCGCTGTCAATTTCTTACCCCAGCATAAACAGCGGCTGATGGGTGAAAGGGAGTTACATCTTTGGTCTTTCGAAAAGGCGCACTTTGCGGTCGATCACGTTCGGAATTTTCCGAGGAAAATATCTTGTGATTCACGTCACAAATAACTAACAAACTTCCGACAAATAAATGTGATTTGAATCACATTTAATCCCCAGTGCCGGGCAAATTCTGCGCACTGTTCTTTTTTTACACTCATTTTTTGTGATGCAAGTCACTATGAATGGTGGATAACCCCCAACACCAGCGTGATCAAGATCACATAAAAGTGTGTCATCTGGACAGGTTAACGATTCGGTGCCAGATTCCGCATCACAGACAATTCAGGTCCGGCTACCTCTGCCGCCACATTAACAATAAACCTCGGGCTTCCGGCCTGTGCGCTAGCAAACATAAGAAGGGGTGTTTTATGTCATCCGATATCAAGATCAAGGTGCAAAGCTTTGGTCGTTTCCTGAGCAATATGGTGATGCCGAATATCGGCGCCTTTATCGCGTGGGGGATTATCACCGCCCTGTTTATTCCGACAGGATGGTTACCTAACGAGACGCTGGCGAAACTCGTCGGCCCGATGATTACCTACCTGCTGCCACTGCTGATCGGTTTTACCGGCGGTCGCCTGGTAGGCGGCGATCGCGGCGGCGTGGTCGGTGCTATCACCACCATGGGCGTGATCGTGGGCGCGGATATGCCGATGTTCCTCGGCGCGATGATCGCAGGCCCGCTGGGCGGCTACTGCATCAAGAAATTTGACGCGGCCGTCGACGGTAAGATCAAGTCCGGTTTCGAAATGCTGGTGAACAACTTCTCCGCTGGCATCATCGGGATGATCCTCGCCATTCTGGCGTTCCTGGCGATTGGCCCGGCGGTGGAAGTGCTCTCGAAAGCGCTCGCTGCGGGCGTGAACTTTATGGTGGTTCACGACATGCTGCCGCTGGCCTCTATCTTCGTTGAGCCGGCGAAAATCCTCTTCCTTAACAACGCCATCAACCACGGCATCTTCTCGCCGCTGGGTATTCAGCAGTCCCATGAGATCGGCAAGTCCATCTTCTTCCTGATTGAAGCAAACCCGGGTCCGGGTATGGGTATCCTGCTGGCCTATATGTTCTTCGGTCGCGGTAGCGCGAAGCAGTCTGCGGGCGGCGCGGCGATTATCCACTTCCTCGGCGGGATCCATGAGATTTACTTCCCGTACGTGCTGATGAACCCGCGTCTGCTGATTGCGGTGATCCTCGGCGGTATGACCGGCGTCTTTACCCTGAGCGTGCTGAACGGCGGCCTGGTCTCTCCGGCTTCTCCGGGCTCTATCCTCGCGGTACTGGCGATGACGCCAAAAGGCGCTTACTTCGCTAACCTCGCGGCGATTTTCGCAGCCATGATTGTCTCCTTCGTTATCGCGGCAATCCTGCTGAAAACCAGCAAAGTGAAAGAGGAAGAGGACGATATCGAAGCGGCAACCCGCCGTATGCACGATATGAAAGCCGAATCCAAAGGCGCTGCGGCTGCGCAGGGCACAAAAGATGTCACTAACGATCTGAGCCACGTGCGCAAAATCATCGTCGCATGTGATGCCGGGATGGGCTCCAGCGCCATGGGCGCCGGCGTGCTGCGTAAGAAAGTGCAGGATGCGGGTCTGACCAACATATCTGTTACCAACAGCGCGATTAACAGCCTGCCGTCCGATGTCGACCTGGTGATTACGCACCGCGACCTGACCGAGCGCGCCATGCGCCAGGCACCGCAAGCGCAGCATATCTCGCTGACCAACTTCCTCGACAGCGGCCTTTACACCGGCCTGACCGAGCGTCTGGTGGCCGCCCAACGCCACACGACTAACGAAGCGAAGGTTAACAGCAGCCTGCAGGACAGCTTTGATACCTCCAACACCCATCTGTTTAAGCTGGGCGCGGAAAATATCTTCCTCGGCTGTAGCGCCACGCAGAAAGAAGAGGCGATTCGCTTTGCCGGTGAGCAGCTGGTCAAAGGCGGCTATGTACAGCCTGAATATATTGACGCGATGCTGGAACGTGAAAAAATGACGCCAACCTATCTGGGCCAATCTATTGCGGTTCCGCACGGCACGGTGGAAGCGAAAGATCGCGTCCTGAAAACCGGCGTGGTCTTCTGCCAGTATCCGCAGGGCGTGCGCTTCGGTGAAGAAGAGGATGAGATTGCGCATCTGGTGATCGGCATTGCCGCGCGCAATAACGAACACATTCAGGTCATTACCAGCCTGACTAACGCGCTGGATGATGAGACGATTGTTGAACGTCTCTCGCACACCACAAGCGTTGAGGAAGTGCTGGCATTGCTGAACCAGTAATCCGCTCCACGTTCTCTCCTCTTAGGAGGAGAGGGCTTGGGTGAGGAGAACCTGCTGACATTCCTCACCCCAGCCCTCTCGGGTAAAAACATTGATAAAGGGTCATTCTATGAAAGTATTACATTTTGGCGCAGGTAATATCGGACGTGGCTTTATCGGCAAGCTGTTGGCCGACGCGGGGATTGAACTGACGTTCGCCGATGTTAATCAGGTCGTTCTGGACGCCCTCAACGCCCGTCATAGCTATCAGGTTCACGTAGTCGGTGAACAAGAGCAGGTGGATACCGTCTCTGGCGTCAATGCGGTGAGCAGCATCGGTGATGAGGTTGTCGACCTGATTGCGCAGGTGGATTTAGTTACTACCGCCGTTGGCCCGGTAGTGCTGGAGCGTATCGCCCCGGCGGTTGCCAAAGGGCTGGTAAAACGTAAGGCGCAGGGCATTGATACGCCGCTGAACATCATCGCCTGTGAAAATATGGTGCGTGGCACCAGCCAGTTGAAAGGGCACGTTTTCGCCCAGTTGGCGGAGGAGGATAAAGCCTGGGTTGAGGCGCATGTCGGCTTCGTTGACTCTGCCGTCGACCGCATTGTTCCCCCTTCTGCATCTGCCAACAACGATCCGCTGGAAGTGACCGTGGAAACCTTCAGCGAGTGGATTGTCGATAAAACCCAGTTTAAGGGCGCGCTGCCGACCATTCCGGGGATGGAGCTGACCGACAATTTGATGGCCTTTGTTGAGCGTAAGCTCTTCACGCTGAATACCGGGCATGCTATAACCGCCTACCTTGGAAAACAGACCGGTCATCAAACCATTCGCGACGCGATCCTTGATGAGAAAATTCGTGCCGTGGTGAAAGGCGCGATGGAAGAGAGCGGCGCGGTGCTGATCAAGCGTTATGGCTTCGATGCTGACAAGCACGCAGCCTATATTCAGAAAATCCTGGGTCGTTTTGAGAACCCCTATCTGAAAGACGATGTGGAGCGCGTAGGGCGTCAACCGCTGCGTAAACTGAGCGCGGGCGACCGTCTGATTAAACCGCTGCTCGGCACGCTGGAGTACAACCTCCCGCACGCCAACCTGGTGCAAGGGATCGCCGCCGCGATGCACTATCGCAGCGAAGAGGATCCGCAGGCGCAGGAGCTGGCTCAGCTTATTGCTGAGAAAGGCCCGCAGGCGGCACTGGCGCAGGTTTCCGGTCTCGACGCCGACAGCCCGGTGGTACAGGAAGCCGTCAACGCTTATCAAACCCAGGCATGATGCCGATATTGGCGCGGGAGACCCCGCGCCAGCTAACGAAGTTGTCAGATATGCAGGCAATAATGGAACACACCCAGGCTTTCGAAAACCGTGTACTCGAGCGTCTGAATGCGGGAAAAACCGTGCGCAGTTTTTTGATTGCCGCCGTTGAGTTGCTCAACGAAGCGATCAACATCCTCGTGCTGCAGGTGTTTCGCAAAGATGACTACGCGGTGAAATATGCCGTCGAGCCGCTGCTGGACGGTGACGGTCCGCTGGGCAATTTGTCTGTGCGTTTGAAGCTGATTTACGGCCTCGGGGTTATCTCGCGGGCCGAGTATGAAGATGCCGAGCTGCTGATGGCGCTGCGCGAAGAGCTGAACCATGATGGCACCGAGTACGCTTTCACCGATGATGAGATCCTCGGGCCGTTTGGCGAGCTGCACTGCGTCGCCGCCCTGCCGCCTCAGCCTGTATTCGATACCAGCGATGCAGATTTTTTCGCCATGCAAAAACAGCGTTATCAGCAGGTGGTGCGCTCCACCATGGTGCTCTCGCTCACCGAGCTGATCTCACGGATCAGCTTAAAAAAAGCATTCCAGAAGTAATCCCCTCCTGAAGTGTTGTATCCTTGCACTTTGTTCCTGAAGAAAATGCCTATCATGAAAGAAGTCGAAAAAAACGAAATTAAGCGTCTGAGCGACCGTCTCGACGCCATCCGCCACCAGCAGGCGGAGCTCTCTCTGGTTGACGCGGCTGAGAAGTACGCCGAACTGGAAAAAGAGAAGACCACGCTGGAAACCGAAATCGCCCGTCTGCGCGACCAGTACAGCCAGAAGCTGAGTAAAGAGGCGCAGAAGCTGACGCAAATGCGCTACAGCCGCCCGATTACCAAGAAAGAGCAGGCCGATCTCGGCAAGCTGAAAAAAAGCGTACGCGGGATTGTCGTGGTTCACCCGATGACAGCGCTGGGCCGTGAAATGGGCCTCGACGCGATGACCGGTTTCGCCAACACCGAGTTCTGACAGCTTCTCTCCGCCCCGCCTCCCTTGAGCGCGCGGGCGGCCTTAATTGGCCCTACCAATTCCACCCGCTTTTTCTCCGCGCTTCACAGTTCCACTAAATGCCTTCACAGCCTGATTGCCACGCCGCAACATTTGGATAACCATTCGTTATCACAAACCCTACACAACCCCATTGGCAGGACCACTTTTACAAAACCTGTGAGACAGAGCTAAGCAGAGACTTATCGCTCGTGGTTTTGCCGTGGTTCTCAGGAGACCTGCATGACGCTCTGGCAACAGAACTATGACCCGGCTGGCAATCTCTGGCTTTCCAGCCTCATCGCATCGCTTCCGATCCTGTTCTTCTTTTTCGCGCTGATAAAACTGAAGCTCAAAGGCTACGTTGCCGCAAGCTGGACCGTTGCCATCGCCCTTGCCGTTGCGCTGCTGTTCTACAAAATGCCGGTGGATCGCGCGCTGGCGTCGGTGGTGTACGGCTTTTTCTATGGTCTGTGGCCTATCGCGTGGATCATTATCGCCGCCGTCTTTGTCTATAAGATCTCCGTCAAAACCGGTCAGTTCGACATTATTCGCTCGTCGATTCTCTCCATTACGCCAGACCAGCGTTTGCAGATGCTGATTGTCGGCTTCTCGTTTGGCGCGTTTCTGGAAGGGGCCGCCGGCTTTGGCGCGCCGGTGGCGATCACCGCCGCCCTGCTGGTGGGGCTGGGCTTTAACCCGCTCTATGCCGCCGGGCTCTGCCTGATCGTCAACACCGCGCCGGTGGCCTTCGGTGCGATGGGCATTCCAATTCTGGTTGCCGGACAGGTAACCGGGCTGGACAGCTTCGAAATCGGCCAGATGGTGGGCCGCCAGCTCCCCTTCCTGACCATTATTGTGCTCTTCTGGATCATGGCGATTATGGATGGCTGGCGCGGGGTGAAAGAGACCTGGCCTGCGGTGGTGGTTGCTGGCGGGTCGTTCGCCATTGCGCAGTATCTCAGCTCTAACTTTATCGGCCCGGAGCTGCCGGACATCATCTCCTCGCTGGTGTCGCTGGTCTGCCTGACGCTGTTCCTCAAACGCTGGAAGCCAGTGCGCATTTTCCGCTTTGGTGATATGGGCGCGTCGCAGGTCGATCTCGATCTCTCCCGCACGAAATACAGCGCCGGGCAGATCCTGCGCGCCTGGTCACCGTTCCTGTTCCTGACCGCAACCGTGACGCTGTGGAGTGTTCCGCCCTTTAAAGCGCTCTTTGCGCCGGGTGGCGCGCTCTACGACTGGGTGTTTAATATCTCTGTGCCGCACCTTGATAAGCTGGTGGCGCGCATGCCGCCGGTGGTGAACGCCGCCACGCCGTATGCGGCGGTCTATAAGTTTGACTGGTTCTCTGCCACCGGCACCGCCATTCTCTTTGCGGCAATCCTCTCAATTGTGTGGCTGAAGATGAAACCGAAGGATGCCATCACCACCTTTGCCGGTACGCTGAAAGAGCTGGCGCTGCCCATCTACTCTATCGGCATGGTGCTGGCTTTCGCCTTTATCTCCAACTACTCGGGCCTGTCGTCGACGCTGGCATTAGCGCTGGCGCACACCGGCAGTGCGTTTACCTTTTTCTCGCCGTTCCTGGGCTGGCTGGGGGTCTTTTTGACCGGCTCCGACACCTCATCAAACGCGCTGTTTGCCGCGCTGCAAGCCACCGCCGCGCAGCAGATTGGCGTCTCGGATGTGCTGATGGTGGCGGCTAACACCACCGGCGGCGTCACCGGCAAGATGATCTCGCCGCAGTCCATTGCTATCGCCTGTGCGGCGGTCGGTCTGGTGGGTAAAGAGTCCGATCTCTTTCGCTTTACCGTCAAACACAGCCTGATATTCACCTGCATGGTCGGCGTGATCACCACCCTGCAGGCTTATGTGCTGACCTGGATGATCCCATGAACCTATTACCCAGACGCCTGGCTGACGAGGTCGCTGACCGCGTACGGGCGTTAATTGCAGAACAACAGCTGGAAGCGGGCATGAAGTTGCCCGCCGAGCGCCAGCTTGCCGTGCAGCTTGGCGTATCACGCAACTCCTTACGCGAAGCGCTGGCAATGCTGGTCAGCGAAGGCGTGCTGTTAAGCCGCCGTGGCGGCGGAACCTTTGTGCGCTGGCAGCATGAGGCGTGGTCGGAGCAGAACATCGTCCAGCCGCTGAAAACGCTGCTCAATGACGACCCCGATTACAGCTTTGATATTCTCGAAGCCCGCCACGCCATTGAGGCCAGCACCGCCTGGCATGCGGCGATGCGCGCGACCGACGCCGATAAAGAGAAAATCGTGCTCTGCTTTGAGGCATCGCAATCCGATGACCCGGATCTCGCCTCGCAGGCGGATGTGCGTTTCCATCTGGCAATCGCCGAAGCCTCACACAATGTGGTGCTGCTGCAAACCATGCGCGGTTTCTTCGACCTGCTGCAATCCTCGGTCAAGCAGAGCCGCCAGCGCATGTACCTTGTTCCGCCGGTTTTCGCCCGGCTTACGGAGCAACACCGCACGGTGATGAACGCCATTCTTGCGGGCGATGCGGAGGGCGCGCGTCAGGCGATGATGGCGCACCTCGCATTCGTCCACACCACGATTCGCCAGTTTGACGAAGACCGGGCCCGCCAGGCGCGCATTACCCGCCTGCCCGACGAGCAACTGATTCATTTAAGGGAGAAAAAAGCATGATTATTTCCGCAGCCAGCGACTATCGCGCCGCGGCAAAACGCGTTCTGCCGCCGTTCCTGTTTCACTATATCGACGGTGGCGCTTACGCCGAATATACCCTGCGCCGCAACGTCGAGGATTTATCGCAGGTCGCGCTCCGCCAGCGGGTGCTGAAGAATATGTCCGACCTGAGCCTTGAGACCACGCTGTTCAAGGAGCAGCTATCAATGCCGGTGGCGCTGGCACCCGTCGGGCTATGCGGGATGTATGCCCGTCGCGGCGAAGTGCAGGCCGCAGGCGCAGCAGATGCCAAAGGCATCCCCTTTACCCTGTCGACCGTCTCCGTCTGCCCGATTGAAGAGGTGGCACCAACCATTAAGCGCCCGATGTGGTTCCAGCTCTATGTGCTGCGCGATCGTGGCTTTATGCGTAATGCACTGGAGCGGGCAAAGGCAGCGGGCTGTTCCACGCTGGTCTTTACCGTCGATATGCCGACCCCCGGCGCGCGTTATCGCGATGCGCACTCCGGGATGAGCGGGCCAAACGCCGCACTGCGCCGCTACTGGCAGTCGGTGATGCATCCGCAGTGGGCGTGGGATGTTGGCGTCAATGGCCGTCCTCACGACCTGGGCAATATCTCTGCGTACCTCGGGAAGCCAACCGGGCTGGAGGATTATATTGGCTGGCTGGCGAACAACTTCGATCCCTCTATCTCGTGGAAGGACCTGGAGTGGATCCGCGAATTCTGGGATGGCCCGATGGTGATCAAAGGGATCCTCGACCCGGAAGATGCCCGCGACGCGGTGCGCTTTGGCGCGGATGGGATCGTCGTCTCTAACCACGGCGGCCGCCAGCTTGATGGCGTGCTCTCTTCGGCGCGCGCGCTGCCAGCGATTGCCGATGCGGTGAAGGGTGATATTGCCATTCTTGCGGACAGCGGCATTCGTAACGGCCTTGATGTGGTGCGGATGATTGCGCTCGGCGCCGACACCGTGCTGCTTGGCCGCGCCTATCTCTATGCGCTGGCGACACATGGCCGACAGGGGGTGGCTAACCTGCTGGATCTGATTGAAAAAGAGATGCGCGTGGCAATGACGCTGACCGGCGCGAAATCGATTCGCGAAATCAGTAAAGAGTCGCTGGTGCAGGCGCAGAGCGAGATCCCCGCCGCGCTGGCACCGCTGTCGCACGGCGATGCGGCGTAGTAAAAAATGCTCTCCCCGCCCTGGGGAGAGTGCTATCCTGCCCCCGCTATTAAGGGGGCTGCATGCTGAACATTGTCTTATTTGAACCTGAGATCCCGCCCAATACCGGGAACATTATCCGCCTGTGCGCTAACACCGGCTTTCGTCTGCATATCATCGAGCCGATGGGCTTTACCTGGGACGATAAGCGCCTGCGCCGTGCAGGACTGGATTACCACGAATTCACCGCCGTGCAGCGCCACGCTGATTACGACGCCTTTATGGCCGCCGCTCAGCCTCAGCGCCTGTTTGCGCTGACCACCAAAGGGACGCCCGCGCACAGCGCCGTGTCGTTTGCCGATGGGGATTATTTAATGTTCGGCCCGGAAACCCGCGGCCTGCCCGCCACCATTCTTGATGCGCTACCGCCGGAGCAGAAGATCCGTATTCCGATGATGCCGGACAGCCGCAGCATGAACCTTTCCAATGCGGTGTCGGTAGTGGTGTATGAAGCCTGGCGCCAGCTCGGTTATCCCGGCGCGGTGTTGCGCAGCTGATGTGAGGTTTGGGATTGGATTGCCGGATGGCGGCTACGCCTTATCCGGCCTAGGGTAGCGGGTAGCGGGTAGCGCGCATCAACCTACCGCACTTCTGGCGTTATTGGCGAAGGCAGGCTGGAGACGGACAGCGCGGAAAAACCGGAGCGTACACGTAGTACGTGAGGATTTTGAGCACTGTCCGGGTTCAGGCTGGCGAGTAAAATAGCCAGAAATTAGATACCATCTCCGTACTCAAACCCGTGATTGGCTCCACTGAAATGCTGATCCATATCCATCGCCGGCTTATCGCTCTCAGGCTTACCTACGATGCGCGCCGGAACGCCTGCGGCGGTGGTATGCGGCGGTACGGGCTGCAACACCACGGAGCCGGCACCGATTTTCGCGCCGCGCCCCACCTCGATATTGCCGAGGATCTTCGCTCCCGCGCCAATCATCACCCCTTCACGGATCTTCGGATGGCGATCGCCGCTGGTTTTGCCGGTCCCGCCAAGGGTAACCGACTGCAGAATCGACACGTCATCTTCGATAACCGCCGTTTCACCCACCACAATGCCGGTGGCGTGGTCGAGCATGATGCCGCGACCGATGGTCGCTGCCGGGTGAATATCAACCTGAAAACTGACTGAGACCTGGTTTTGCAGGAAAATCGCCAGCGCCTGACGGCCCTGCGTCCACAGCCAGTGACCAATACGATGCGCCTGCAGGGCGTGGAACCCTTTCAGGTAGAGCAGCGGCGTTGAGTATTTATCCACCGCCGGGTCGCGGGTGCGCACGGCCTGAATATCACAGGCGGCGGAGGCGATCATCTCCGGGTCTGCGGCGTAGGCCTCTTCCACCACTTCGCGAATGGCGATGGCGGGCATGATCGGCGACGCCAGCTTGTTCGCCAGCATATAGCTCAGGGCACTGCCGAGGTTTTCATGCTTGAGTAAGGTTGCGTGATAAAAACTGGCCAGCATCGGTTCACAGTCCGCCAGCGCGCGGGCTTCGGCTTTGATATTTTTCCAGACCAGATCCAGTTCTTCACACGGCATTGCTTACTCCAGACGAAATAAAAGCAAGGCCGGACTCAGCCAGCCTTGACGTGATAGTGATGAGAATCCCTGCGATTAGCCGCTTATTGCTCATCCTTGCGGGCGCGGCCCAACAGCGTTAATGCTGCCTCGCGCGCATTTTTTCCGCAATACAATACCTGATAAATTTCCTCGGTTATTGGCATTTCGACGCCGAACCGGTGCGCCAACGCGCGCACTTCTTTGGTATTGCGATAGCCCTCAACCACCTGGCCTATCTTCTCCTGCGCGCCTTCGACATCCATGCCCTGACCGAGCATCATGCCAAAACGGCGGTTACGCGACTGATTGTCGGTGCAGGTCAGCACCAGATCGCCCAGCCCCGCCATGCCCATAAAGGTGGCAGGATCGGCACCCAGCGCTGCGCCAAGCCGCGACATCTCCGTTAAACCGCGCGTGATGAGCGCCGTGCGCGCATTCGCGCCAAAGCCGATGCCATCAGACATGCCTGCGCCAATCGCAATCACGTTCTTCACCGCGCCGCCAAGCTGCACGCCAATGAAGTCCGGGTTGCTGTAGACGCGAAGGCTCTTGCCGCAGTGCAGCAGTTGCTGAAGATCGTCGGCAAACTGCGGGTCGGTGGAGGCTAAAGAGATTGCCGTCGGCATTCCCGCCGCCAGCTCTTTGGCGAACGTCGGGCCGGAGATCACCGCCAGCGGAATAGAGGAGCCTAAAACTTCACGCGCTACGTCCTGTAACAGACGCCCGGTTTCCGCCTCCAGCCCTTTTGTCGCCCAGACAATGCGCGCATCGCTGCGCATCAACGGTTTGATCTGCGCCAGCACCTCGCCAAAGACGTGGCTTGGCACAACGACCAGAATGTCGCGGCTGGCGGCCAGCGCGCGGGCAAGGTCGCTCTCAAGCTCAAGGGTGTCGGGGAAAGGTACATCGGGTAGGAACGCCACGTTGCAACGGTCGCGTTGCAGCGTCGCGATATGTTTCGGGTCATGGCCCCACAGCACAACCTGGTGGCCATTTCTTGCCAGCGTGATGGCAAGAGCGGTGCCGTAAGAGCCGGCACCGATCACAGTCATTGCAGCATTAAGTGCGTTCATCAGGCATCCTGATGTTGTTCGGCACCTTCGCCAGTCTGCTGTTGCAGGTAGTTCATGAACAGCGCATCAAAGTTGACTGGTGCAAGGTTCAGTTGCGGGAATGTACCGCGGGAAACCAGGCTGGTGATGCATTCACGGGCATACGGGAACAGGATGTTCGGGCAGTATGCGCCCAGGCAGTGCGCCATCTGGGTGCCTTCGATACCGTCGATAGAGAAGATGCCGCCCTGCTGTACTTCGCACAGGAAGCCGGTCTCTTCGCCCAGTGAGGCAGTTACGGTTACGCGCAGAACCACTTCATACACGCCGTCCGCCAGTTGCGTTGACGCGGTGTCGAGGTCCAGTTTGACTTCCGGCTGCCACTCTTTCTGAAAGATGTGCGGCGCATTCGGCGCTTCGAAAGAGATATCTTTCGTGTAGATACGCTGAATCTGGAAAGTCATTTCGGTGTTGTTTAGCTCAGACATGAATAAGTAACCCTTAAGTGTTGTAGTGCTTAGAAAGCATTAACCTAACAGCGGATCCAATCCGCCACGCGCATCCAGCGCAAATAAATCGTCGCAGCCGCCGATATGCTGTGCATCAATAAAGATCTGCGGAACCGTGGTACGGCCACTACGTTGAATCATCTCTTCACGTTTTACCATGTCGCCGTCGATCGGCAGCTCGGCAAAATCAACGCCTTTGCTGCTCAGCAGCGCTTTTGCGCGGTGGCAAAACGGGCAGGTTGCTTTGGTGTAGATCTCAATATTGGCCATATCTCTTCTCCTGGTTTTACCCCGTGAGCCGAAGCCCACCGGATAACTTATTTACCGCGTACTAACGGCAGATTTTCGCCGACCCAGCCGGAGACGCCATCTTTGAGCACAAAGACTTTCTCGAAACCGGCTTTTACCAGCTCGTTTGCCGGGGTCTGCGCCTGCAGGCCGGTACCGTCTACAACAATAATCGGCGTGCTTTTACGTTTTTCAAGCTCACCTACATTATTGGCTTTGATCTCGCCTGGCAGCAAATTCACCGCGCCGGCGATATGACCTTTACGGAAATCATCGCGCTGACGTAAGTCCACAACCACCGCATCTTCTTTGTTGATGAGGCGCGTGGCTTCACCACGGGAAATCACTTTCACTTTCGACGCGACGCCTTTGAAGGTCGTGTATAACACCGCGGCGAACAACGCAAGCCAGCCGATACAGAGTATCGGGTTGCGTCCAATAAATTGCATAATTTCTTGCATCTGGGGTAACAGCTCCCGACTAAGTGATTAAAAACCAGCAAGGAGTATACCTGCGCAGATGGGCAAATACAGCCAGCGAGCGTGATGGATTGCATTTTCTGCGGCGTGTTACGAAAAAAATAAACAAAGCGATGTAAAACACCCCCTCAGGTGACCCCTTTCTTTGATCTTCTGCGGCTATTTGATCGATTCAGCTGTAGTAAAATTACGCAAATTTTTATCTTCAGAGCATGAGGTTGTCGCAATGTCGGTTTCAAAAAAACCTATGGTACTGGTGATTCTCGATGGCTACGGCTATCGCGAAGATCAGCAAGATAACGCCATTTTCAACGCTAAAACCCCGGTGATGGATAGCCTGTGGGCCAAGCGTCCGCACACCCTGATCGACGCCTCCGGGCTGGAAGTGGGTCTGCCGGATCGCCAGATGGGCAACTCCGAGGTCGGCCACGTCAACCTCGGTGCCGGGCGAATCGTCTACCAGGACTTAACCCGCCTGGACGTTGAAATTAAAGAGCGCACCTTCTTCACTAACCCGGTGCTGCGCGGCGCGGTGGATAAGGCAGTTAGCGCCGGCAAAGCGGTGCACATTATGGGCCTGCTCTCCGCAGGCGGCGTGCACAGCCATGAAGATCACATTATGGCGATGGTCGAACTGGCCGCTGAACGTGGCGCAGAAAAAATCTACCTGCACGCCTTCCTCGATGGCCGCGATACGCCGCCGCGCAGCGCGGAATCCTCGCTGAAAAAATTTGAAGAGAAGTTCGCTGCTCTTGGTAAAGGCCGCGTGGCGTCCATTATTGGTCGTTACTTCGCTATGGATCGTGACAACCGCTGGGATCGCGTCGAACAGGCTTACGACCTGATGACACAGGCCAAAGGCGCGTTCACCTTCGACAGCGCCGTTGCCGGGCTGCAAGCCGCTTACGCCCGCGACGAAAACGACGAGTTTGTGAAAGCGACGGTTATTCGCGCCGCTGGCCAGCCCGATGCGGCGATGGAAGATGGCGACGCGCTTATTTTCATGAACTTCCGTGCCGACCGCGCCCGCGAAATCACCCGTGCTTTTGTTAACGCCGATTTTGACGGCTTCCCGCGTAAGAAAGTCGTGAAGCTCGATTTCGTGATGCTGACCGAATACGCCGCCGACATCAAAACTGCCGTGGCCTATCCGCCGACCTCCCTTGCCAACACCCTTGGTGAGTGGATGGCGAAGAAAAACCGCACCCAGTTGCGTATCTCCGAAACGGAGAAGTATGCCCATGTCACCTTCTTCTTTAACGGTGGCGTTGAAGAGCCGTTCCCGGGCGAAGATCGCATTCTGATCAACTCCCCCAAAGTCGCAACCTACGATCTGCAACCGGAGATGAGCTCCGCCGAGCTGACGGAAAAACTGGTCGCCGCCATTACCAGCGGCAAATACGACACCATCATCTGTAACTACCCGAATGGCGATATGGTTGGTCATACCGGGGTGTTTGATGCGGCCGTCGCCGCCGTGGAAGCGCTGGATAACTGCATTGCGCAGGTCACCCGCGCCGTTGAGTCCGTTGGCGGCCAGTTGCTGATTACCGCCGACCACGGCAACGCCGAGCAGATGCGCGATCCCTCAACTGGCCAGGCACATACGGCGCACACCAATCTGCCGGTTCCGCTGATTTATGTGGGTGAGAAAACGGTGAAAGCGCTCTCCGGTGGCAAACTTTCCGACATCGCGCCGACCATGCTGTCGCTGATGGGCGAGGAAATCCCGCAAGAGATGACTGGTAAGCCGCTGTTCATCGTGGAATAATCGCTCCCCATGAGGGGAAAGGCGATTTTTTCAATTACATGGGTCGGGCTCCGACCTCTGCTCTGCGCCAGCGCACTCAGCGCTGGCGCTTTGCTGTGCGCCGTTCCCGCCCACGCGGATGACCGCGATCAGCTCAAATCCATCCAGGCCGATATCGCCGCCAAAGAGCGCGCGGTTCGCCAACAGCAGCAGCAGCGCGCAGGCCTGCTCGCGCAGTTGAAGGCGCAGGAGGAGGCCATCTCCGCTGCCGCCCGCCAGCTGCACGAAACCGAAAACACGCTGGCAGAACTCAATAAACAGATTGATGAGATGAACGCCTCCATCGCCAAACTGGAGCGTCAGCGCGCGTCGCAGGAGCGCAATCTTGCCGCGCAGCTCGATGCCGCGTTTCGCCAGGGCGAGCACAGCGGTATCCAGCTTCTGTTGAGCGGTGAAGAGAGCCAGCGCGGTCAGCGTTTGCAGGCTTACTTCGGTTATCTCAACCAGGCGCGCCAGGAGACCATCGCACAGCTCAAGCAGACGCGTGAAGAGGTCACCTCGCAGAAAGCCGAGCTGGAAGAGAAGCAGAGCCAGCAGCAGACCCTGCTCTATGAGCAGAAAGCGCAGCAGGCGAAGCTGGAGCAGGCACGAAACGAGCGTAAAAAGACTCTTGCCGGGCTTGAATCCTCAATTCAGGAAGGTCAGCAGCAGCTTAGCGAGATGCGCGCTAACGAATCACGTCTGCGCGATCGCCTTGCCCGCGCGGAAGCGGCAGCAAAAGCCCGCGCCGAGCGCGAAGCCCGTGAAGCACAGGCGGTGCGTGAGCGGCAGAGCGAGGCCAGCCGCAAAGGCACCACCTATAAGCCAACCGAGAGCGAACGCTCACTGATGTCCCGCACCGGCGGCTTAGGCTCGCCGGCAGGCCGCGCGATCTGGCCGGTTCGCGGCCCGTTGCTCCACCGTTATGGCGAACAGTTGCAGGGTGAGCTACGGTGGAAAGGGATTGTTATCGGTGCGTCTGAAGGCAGCGAAGTTAAAGCCATCGCCGACGGACGCGTGATCCTCGCCGACTGGCTGCAGGGCTATGGCCTGGTGGTTGTCGTTGAGCACGGCAAAGGCGATATGAGCCTTTATGGTTATAACCAAAGCGCCCTCGTTAGCGTTGGCGCGCAGGTGCGTGCAGGCCAGCCGATAGCTCTCGTCGGGAGCAGTGGTGGTCAGGGCCGGCCTTCACTCTATTTTGAAATTCGCCGTCAGGGCCAGGCGGTCAATCCACAGCCGTGGTTGGGAAGATAGGTTTGCTTCAACTTCGCCGCATCGTGATTACTCTTGCCAGCGTGCTGGCGCTCTCCTCGCCGGTGTTTGCCGGCAAACTGGCCATCGTTATCGACGATTTTGGCTACCGTCCCCAGACAGAAAACCAGGTGCTGGCGATGCCGCAGGCGGTCTCCGTCGCGGTGCTGCCAAACGCGACACATGCCCGCGACATGGCGACCAAAGCGCACAACAGCGGTCACGAAGTGCTGATCCACCTGCCGATGGCACCGCTCAGTAAACAGCCGCTGGAAAAAGATACCCTGCGCCCGGAGATGGGCAGCGCAGAGATTGAACGCATCATCAGTGACGCCGTGAATAAGGTGCCCTATGCCGTCGGGTTGAATAACCATATGGGCAGCGCCATGACCTCCAGCCTGTTTGGCATGCAGAAAGTGATGCAGGCGCTGGAGCGTTATAACCTTTACTTCCTCGACAGCATGACTATCGGCAATAGCCAGTCGATGCGCGCAGCCTCCGGCACCGGGGTGAAGGTGATTAAGCGCAAAGTGTTCCTCGATGATACGCAGAATGAGGGTGATATTCGCCGTCAGTTCGACCGTGCCGTCGCGCTGGCACGACGGAATGGCTCGGCTATTGCTATTGGACACCCGCATCCGTCGACCGTACGCGTGTTGCAGCAGGCGCTGGCAAACTTACCCTCCGACATTACGCTGGTGCGACCCAGTGACCTGCTTCATGAGCCGCAGGTGGACAACTCAACGCCCGCCAAACCTGACGCGCAGCCGCAGCCGCCACGTAATCCGTTCCACGTTGCGAAAGTGTGTAAAGCGAAGCAGAAGCCAGAGCCGGTGAATGCCAGCCGCTTCTTTAGCGTGGTGGGAGAGAGCATCAGCGAAAGTACGCTGGTACAGTACTTCCAGCACCAGTGGCAGGGCTGGGGCCGGAAGTAAGCAGCGCTGCTAGTAGATTTTCACCGCTTTCCGGGCAAGACGATGGTGAGATGTCGTCTTGTCCCGCCATTTGTACAGACGAAGTGACCACAGCAGCGCCTGATAAGCGAGCTTAGGGCTGCGCACATTAGTGACCATACGTTTAAACATTCCTGATGCATATATTTCGGCAATCATGCGCTTGCGAATTATTTCATCCGGCTCTTTTCGCACGGCGTGGCATACGCGAAGTGCTTCATACGTAATTTGTTGGTGGAATTCGGGATATATTGTAATGCGGTCAGCGTAATCGCGATTCAATTTCTCCAGCAGGCGCGTAATTTTCATGTAATGACGCTGATAGGCAAGGTTCTTTAATCCCTCGCGCTTCAAACGGCTGACCGAACAGCCATGGAGAAAATATTTATATAACGATTGTTCGGTATAACGCACGCGTTTGGCGTTATACATAAATTCGGTGCTCCAGATAATATCCTGGTGATGCAGCCCGGGAATAAATTCAATACGATTTTGCTTAATTACATCGTGGCGATAAACGCCCATCCAGACCACGTGCGTCCAGCGGCGGCTTGCCAGCGCCATTCTTAACCAGTCAGGCCCGCTGAGTACGCCGGTAGAACGAATACGATCCAGCGGAATGGATTGCCAGGTACTGCCGTTCTGCCGATCGCACCAGTCCGAGTTACACTGCGCGACATCCAGATCGTCTTCCAGCGCCATTTTCATCAGCGTTTCATACATTTGCGGATAGACAATATCATCGGCATCAACGAAAGCGATGTATTCACCTGTGGCATAGGTTAAGCCACGATTACGCGCCACCGAGGCACCGGCGTTACACTGGTGAATAAGCTGGATATGCGGGTACTTCTTTGCGTAACGCTCTGCTATTTCAGCAGAATTATCGGTCGAACCATCATTAACAATGATGATTTCAAGCGCTGTCCAGGTTTGCGCTAACAGGGATTCCATGCAAGGTACAAAGTCATCGCCCGCATTGTAGAGGGGGATAATAACGCTAAGCTTACCAGGGCTATTCATCATTAATTACCTGATTCATTGTCATTACAGTGACTATTTTTAAATTGTTTTAATTAAGAAAAAATTAAGGTCGGTCAGATTGAGTAGGTAAATTCTCAGACACAGCGGTTGCGATTAAGTTTCATCGCCGATGCGAACTAAGAATATTCAGAATAGTCGGGGGAGTTAAAGGACGTAATAAGAGTATTGCGTAATTGCGAAGAATTTATGACACTGACAAAAGTTTACATTTAATAATGTGTTTTGGGATTTGTCGCAGAAAAAGGGCCATTATCTGGCCCTTACTCTTTTAATCCCAGCTCAGTACTACTTTGCCGGATTGACCCGAACGCATCGCGTCAAATCCCTGCTGGAACTCATCAATTCCGAAGCGGTGGGTAATGATCGGTGAGAGGTCGAGACCGGACTGGATCAGCGCGGCCATTTTGTACCAGGTTTCGAACATCTCACGGCCATAAATCCCTTTGATAAACAGCCCCTTGAAGATGACTTTGTTCCAGTCGATCGACATCTCCGAAGGCGGAATACCGAGCATGGCAATGCGTCCGCCATGGTTCATGGTATCGAGCATGGTGCGAAACGCCGCAGGCGCGCCGGACATCTCCAGACCTACGTCGAACCCTTCCGTCATCCCCAGCTCCGCCATCACCTCGGTGAGGTTCTCTTTAGCGACGTTTACCGCGCGCGTGACGCCCATTTTGCGTGCCAGCTCAAGACGGTATTCGTTCACATCGGTGATCACCACATGGCGCGCGCCAACGTGCTTAGCGACCGCAGCCGCCATGATGCCGATAGGACCTGCACCGGAGACCAGCACATCTTCGCCCACCAGATCGAAGGAGAGTGCCGTATGGACTGCGTTACCGAACGGGTCGAAAATCGACGCCAGCTCGTCAGGGATATTGTCCGGGATTTTGAAGGCGTTGAAGGCCGGGATCACCAGATACTCCGCAAAACAGCCGGAACGATTGACGCCTACGCCGACGGTATTACGGCATAAATGGGTGCGGCCCGCGCGGCAGTTACGGCAGTGTCCGCAGGTGATATGCCCTTCGCCGGAGACGCGATCGCCGATCTTAAAGCCTTTCACTTCCTGACCGATGCCAACCACTTCACCCACGTATTCATGACCGACCACCATCGGTACCGGAATGGTTTTTTGCGACCACTCATCCCAGTTGTAGATATGCACGTCGGTGCCGCAAATCGCGGTTTTGCGGATCTTAATCAGTAGATCGTTGTGCCCAACTTCCGGTTCCGGCACATCGGTCATCCAGATGCCCTCTTCCGCTTTCAGTTTGGATAACGCTTTCATTTCACGTCCTCAGATCACACCCAGTTGTTTACCAATGCGGGTAAAGGCTGCTACCGCGCGTTCAATTTGTTCTGGCGTATGGGCCGCCGACATCTGTGTACGAATACGCGCCTGGCCTTTCGGCACCACCGGGAAGAAGAAGCCCGTGACGTAAATGCCCTCTTTTTGCAGCTCGCGGGCAAAGTTTTGCGCCACCACGGCATCGCCCAGCATCACCGGGATAATGGCGTGATCGGCACCCGCCAGCGTAAAGCCCGCAGCGCTCATCTGTTCGCGGAACAGGCGGGCGTTAGCCCACAGGCGGTCGCGCAACTCACCGCCGGACTCCAGCATCTCCAGCACTTTGATCGAGGCGCTGACAATCGCAGGCGCCAGCGAGTTGGAGAAGAGATAAGGGCGCGAACGCTGACGCAGCCACTCCACCACCTCTTTACGCGCAGCGGTATAACCGCCCGATGCGCCGCCGAGGGCTTTGCCAAGCGTCCCGGTAATGATGTCGACCCGGCCCATCACCTCACAGTATTCGTGGGTTCCGCGCCCGTTGGCACCGACAAAACCGACGGCGTGGGAATCATCAACCATCACCAGTGCATCATATTTATCCGCCAGGTCGCAGACGCCCTGCAGGTTGGCGATCACGCCATCCATTGAGAAGACGCCATCAGTGGCGATCAGCACGTGACGGGCACCCGCTTCGCGCGCTTCTTGCAGGCGAGCTTCCAGTTCCTGCATGTCATTGTTCGCGTAGCGGTAACGCTTCGCTTTACACAGACGCACGCCGTCAATGATCGACGCGTGGTTGAGGGCATCAGAAATGATGGCATCTTCCGCGCCGAGCAGCGTTTCGAACAGCCCGCCGTTCGCATCGAAGCAGGAGGAGTAAAGGATGGAGTCTTCCATGCCGAGGAAATCGGCCAGCTTCTTCTCCAGCGCTTTGTGGCTATCCTGCGTACCGCAGATAAAGCGCACCGAGGCCATGCCGAAACCGTGGCTATCCATACCGGCTTTCGCGGCGGCGATCAGCTCCGGGTGGTTGGCAAGGCCAAGGTAGTTGTTGGCGCAGAAGTTGATGACGTGGCTACCATTCGCCACGGTGATATCAGCCTGCTGCGCTGACGTGATAATGCGTTCCTCTTTGAACAACCCTTCCGCACGTGCGGTTTGCAGATCGTTCGTTAACTGTTGATAAAAATCCCCACGCATCGCAATTCTCCAGACTGGGCAAATTTCGGCACATATTACCCAAAGCTATACGTTGATACGAGATGACGCTTCACTGCTTATCCGTTTTGCAGCATAAATCACGCATAGCCCTCCCCTTTCCCGGGGAATGGCTGAAGGGGCAGCAATGTGATGGTATGATAAAGTTATTCGTGTCTGAGATTGTCTCAACGCTTCATTTTGCAAAGGTACAGTTATGATCATCGTCACTGGCGGCGCGGGTTTTATCGGCAGCAATATCGTTAAAGCCCTGAATGACAAAGGCATCACCGATATCCTGGTGGTGGACAACCTGAAAGACGGCACTAAGTTTGTCAATCTGGTCGACTTGCATATCGCCGACTATATGGATAAAGAGGATTTTCTGATCCAGATTATGTCTGGCGAAGAGTTCGGCGAGATTGAAGCGGTGTTCCATGAAGGTGCGTGCTCCTCCACCACCGAGTGGGATGGCAAGTACATGATGGAGAACAACTATCAGTACTCCAAAGAGCTGCTGCACTACTGCCTGGAGCGCGAAATCCCCTTCCTGTATGCCTCATCCGCGGCCACTTACGGCGGCCGCACTTCTGACTTTATTGAATCGCGCGAATATGAAAAGCCGCTTAACGTCTACGGCTACTCGAAAATGCTGTTCGACGAGTATGTGCGCAGCATTCTGCCGGAAGCGAACTCGCCGATTGTCGGCTTCCGCTATTTCAACGTCTATGGCCCGCGTGAAGGGCACAAAGGCAGCATGGCGAGCGTCGCCTTCCATCTCAACACACAGCTGAACAATGGCGAGAGCCCGAAACTGTTCGAAGGCAGCGACAACTTTAAACGCGATTTCGTCTACGTGGGCGATGTGGCGGCGGTCAATTTGTGGTTCTGGGAAAACGGTGTCTCCGGCATCTTTAACCTCGGCACCGGTCGCGCGGAGTCCTTCCAGGCCGTAGCGGATGCCACCCTCGCCTTCCATAAAAAAGGCAGCATTGAGTACATCCCGTTCCCGGACAAGCTGAAAGGCCGTTACCAGGCGTTTACGCAGGCCGATCTCACCAACCTGCGCGCGGCGGGCTACGACAAGCCGTTTAAAACCGTGGCTGAAGGCGTGAGCGAATATATGGCCTGGCTGAACCGCGACGCGTAAGTATGAAAATTCTGGTCATTGGACCCTCCTGGGTAGGCGACATGATGATGTCGCAGAGCCTCTACCGCACGCTGAAGGCGCGCTTTCCCCAGGCGATAATCGATGTGATGGCACCCGCGTGGTGCCGTCCGCTTTTATCGCGCATGCCGGAAGTTAACGAGGCGATCCCGATGCCGCTCGGCCACGGCGCGCTGGAGATTGGCGCGCGCCGTAAGCTGGGGCACAGCCTGCGCGAACGACGTTACGATCGCGCCTATGTGCTGCCGAACTCCTTTAAATCTGCGCTGGTGCCCTTCTTTGCTGGCATTCCGCACCGTACCGGCTGGCGCGGTGAAATGCGCTATGGCGTGCTTAACGATGCGCGGGTGCTGGACAAACAAGCATGGCCGCTGATGGTCGAGCGCTATGTTGCGCTGGCCTATGACAAAGGCGTAATGCACTCGGCGAAAGATCTGCCGCAGCCGCTGTTATGGCCGCAGTTGCAGGTCAACGAGAGCGAGAAGCTACAGGTTTGCGCCACCTTCGACCTCGCGGCTGAACGCCCGATGATCGGTTTTTGCCCCGGTGCCGAGTTTGGCCCGGCAAAGCGCTGGCCGCACTATCACTACGCTGAGCTGGCGAAGCAGCTTATTGATGAAGGCTATCAGGTGCTGCTGTTCGGTTCAGCAAAAGATCACGACGCGGGTAATCAGATTCTGACCGCGCTGAGCATTGAGCAACAGGCGTGGTGCCGCAATCTGGCGGGAGAGACGCAGCTGGAGCAGGCCGTGGTGCTGATTGCTGCCTGTAAAGCGGTGGTGAGCAATGATTCAGGTTTGATGCACGTTGCCGCCGCGCTCGATCGCCCGCTGGTTGCGCTCTATGGCCCCAGCAGCCCCGATTTCACGCCGCCGCTCTCCCACAAAGCGCGCGTGATCCGCTTAATCACCGGCTACCACAAGGTACGCAAAGGCGATGCCGCTGAAGGGTATCACCAGAGCCTGATCGATATTACGCCGCAGCGCGTGCTGGATGAGTTGAATGGTTTGTTGCTGGCAGCAGAAGGATAAGCGATGCGGGTCTTGATTGTGAAAACCTCGTCAATGGGCGATGTGCTGCACACGCTGCCTGCGCTGACCGATGCCGCGCAGGCCATTCCGGGGATCTGTTTTGATTGGGTAGTGGAAGAGGGATTTGCCCAGATTCCTTCATGGCACCCAGCGGTCGACCGGGTTATCCCGGTGGCCATCCGCCGCTGGCGCAAAGCGTGGTTTTCCGCGCCTGTTATGGCAGAGCGCCAGGCTTTTCGCAACGCGGTGAAGGAGAAGCAGTACGACGCCATTATCGACGCGCAGGGTCTGGTAAAGAGCGCCGCGCTGGTCACCCGGCTGGCGCATGGTGTGAAACATGGGATGGACTGGCACTCCGCACGCGAGCCGCTGGCAAGCCTGTTCTATAAACGCCGTCACGCCATTGCGAAACAGCAACACGCCGTTGAGCGGACGCGCGAACTCTTTGCGAAGAGTCTGGGCTATGCCAAACCGCAGGCGCAGGGTGACTACGCCATTGCGCAGCATTTCACCTCCAGCGCTGCGCCAGCTTCCTCCTATGCCGTCTTTTTACATGCCACCACGCGAGATGATAAACATTGGCCGGAGAGTCACTGGCGCACATTGATTGGCCTGCTTAAAGGAAGCGGTTTGCAGATAAAGCTCCCATGGGGAGCCCCTCATGAAGAGGCGCGTGCGAAGCGGTTAGCGGAAGGGTTTGATTACGTTGATGTGCTGCCGAAGATGAGTCTTGAGAAGGTCGCGCAGACACTGGCTGGCGCGAAATTCGTGGTATCGGTGGATACGGGCCTTAGTCATTTGACGGCGGCGCTGGATCGACCAAATATCACGTTATATGGCCCAACCGATCCTGGGCTTATTGGCGGGTATGGAAAAAACCAACATATATGCCGCGCGAGTAATGGCGACTTAGCCCATCTCAGCGCAGATACCGTTTTTAATGAAATAGCCTGTTTAGCATAAAGGAAAGTGAATGCCAGTCTCTATGAATGCGCAAACCTGGAAGGGGCGAAGTGAAAAAGCCGCCTTTATTATGGAGTATGGTACGTTTATTTTTAGCGCCGTTACGCTTCTGGTAGCGATGGTAAATAATAATTTGAGCATGAAGTTATTTAATATCTGCGGCATTCTCGCGTTATTAACACTCATTATTAAAGGAAGATCATCGAATCTAACCTGGAAAAGTTTCGCCCTTCCCGCGTCCATCCTGTTTATTGGCATTATCGATCTTATCTGGTACAAGCTTTTTAAAGTTAATAACTCGCCCTTTCAGGCGACGTACCATAACTACATCAATACCGTGCGGGTCTTTATTTTCGGCTTCTTCATGGTATTGCTGGCCGCAACGACAAAAATTAAGTACAAAAGCAGCGCGCTGCTTTATCTTCTCTATTCCGTTTCGTTTATTATCCTGGGCTATGCTCTGTTTCAGAAATTCTCTATCGGCCTGGACAGGATCGATTTTGGTATTGGCACGTCGACGGGTGCGGCTTACTCCATCATGCTGGTCGGGTTGATCAGCGCGGTAGCAATTCTGTATACGCCTAAAAGTCATCCGCTTTTATTTGTGTTGAACACGGTGATGGTTTTTGCTGCTCTGGTGATGACACAGACCCGCTCATCCATTTTGATTTTCCCTGTTATCTGCTGCATCACTATCGTTACCTATTACCTGAAGAACCCTAAAAAGCTTTTCCTTGGCGTATGTGGGTTTATGGCGCTGTTGATTGTTCTTGGTCTTGTCTTCAGCCAGTCCATTGCTAAACGATATGATGCCGCTGTAAATGACATCAATTTATATCAACAAGGGAAGGGTAATACCTCGCTCGGGGCGCGCTTTGCAATGTACGAGGCCGGTTTGATGATATTTAAAGATGCTCCATTAAGCTGGAGGTCTGCAGATGAGCGTTCGTATGAGGTAAGTGAACTTATCAAGCAGGATAAGACGTTGAGCCCTGTAAGATTATTCACAAATATTCACTTACACAATGAAATCATTGAAAGTGCCTCATTGAAAGGGATAGTCGGTATATTGTCGATTATCGCTTTTTACGCCGCATTGATGTTTTCCGTTTACTATTATCGATCGTTGGGATTATTTGCCTTTTCACTGGCGATAATAGGCACGGGTCTAAGCGATGTCATTCTATGGGCGAGAAGTATACCTATTATTATTGTCTGTGGGCTGACACTTTTATTGCTTTTCAATAAACAGCGCAGCAAACATTAAAATCTCGTAAAAATGGCCACTTAATGTGGCCATTTTTATTGCTTGCTATCCATTTCAGCGGCCAACAACATTTCCAGCCCGTGAACTAACAAGCGTTCATCAATATCACTAACGAAAGGTGTCGGCGAAATAATTTGCTGCGCGGAAGGGCTATTCGGCGCCCAAATCAGCGGCGACGGATACTCAACGGTGCGTGCCTGAGGGTAGAGCGCCAGCATTGGCCGGTTAAAAGCAGAAGCGATATGCACCAGCGCGGTATCGACGGAAACAACGTATTTGCTGAGCTTCGTTAAGGCTACGGTATAGATAAAATCAGGATAGGGCAGCGTTTCAATATTACTTACAGGGATGGACGATAAGTCATCCGGATGACCAGTATAGATAATTCTCAGACCAGGATGGTGCTGTGCAAACCAACTGTGGATAAGCATCATCTGCTCAGAGGAAAGACGGCAAATCTTCTTGGCACCCAGTGGATTGATAACAACAACGTCAGACGATCCTACCAACGCGCTTACCGCCTCTTCGACATCTGCCGGAATAGCGATATCGTAGCGATAATCATCGTCTGCATCGCGGCCGAAAAGATGCCGCACAATGACGTTTGTGCGCGAAGACATATGCTCGTTTAACTGCTCGTCATGGGGGTTGTAGCGCGAATAGTAGCGCTTGTACCATTTATCAAATCCCAGCACGTACGAATCCCGAAAACCCGAGAGCAGCAGCGCATGACCAAAGCAGGGAAACGTTTCAAAGGGATCGAGAACAACATCGAACTGCCGCTCTCGTAACTGGCGGCGTAGTTTAAGCGTTTCCGTCAGGCTGTTAGTTTTTTTTATGAACAGCTGCTTGATATGTGGGTGCGCTTTAAGAAAAGCGTGCCCCGTGCCGCAGGAGAGTATCGATAACGTGATACCTTTTTTAGCCAGTATTCTGTAAAGCGCGCTGAGAACAATCAGGTCGCCAATCTTACTGTTATCATGAATTAACAAGCAGCTTTTTATGCTATTGCCATCAATATCAGCTCCTCTTCTGTTTTTAAGGAACAAAGAGAGAAAATTGATTTTTACTTTATTGATTAAATGCTTTTTCTTCTTGTGGAAAGTTCCAAGGCGCATTTTTCTTACCAAAAAGATGTCAGTCACTAGTTAGCAAAGGTGTTTGCTTTGCGTTCGAAATCAATTTTTTCATGCAACTCGAGACTGTTAGTATGGTGTTTTTTTTCAAGTTCATCGGGTTGAATGAAAGGAATGATGTCGTAACTAATAGCAGTATCATCCGAAAGATTAAAGATATTAATATCGGGAATGTTAGCTCGCATAAAAATAAAGAAAGGTAAAATCTTAGGTAAATCTTTACTTAATTCAGATGGCATCGGATTATTGCTTTCATCATAAAAGCGGCGGCAGGTGTTGGTCAGATCCAGGCCTGAGCAAATAATTGCGCTGTATTGTAGCGAATAGGCAATTTGAATCGCGGTGTAAGCCACCGTATGGCATGAGCAGTAGCCAAGAGCAATATCTTTGCTGAAGCCAACAAGACGCCCTTTCTTGGACCATGGGATATTAATGAGTAAATTTTTATGCAGGCGGCTTTTTATGAGGAATTTTACCTTCTTAACCGCCCCACCTTTTTCCCGTTTATAGAAGGCGCGCAGTATCAGGCAATTTTCGCGCAGATAACGCTTATCCTCTTCCGTTGCAGCCTCGTAAACATCTGCATTCACGATGGTAAAACGACTGCTGCGGCTGAATTTATAAAAATCATCACGTCGCTGCAGCAAAAATCGGGCGTCCGTTAAAACGTAAATCAACGGAGTAATATCATTCTCTATTAAATACGCCGCCGATCCGTTGACCGCGATAATATCCCGACTCTGAAGAATCGAAAGAGGCGTCTTCTTTGACGTGGGCCCAGAGAGAAAGATAACAATGTCATCTGAAGACTTGTGTCTTTTCAACCGTTCAACACATGCATGTGTAATATATTTAATATTTTTCATAATAAACCTGTTGGGATTAATACATATTACCGTTTCAGACTAACAATATGCTTATCTTTAGTAATGCAGGCCAACCATATAATTTTCAGCGAACTGGCTTACCTTTTAGACGACGAATAAAATTACGTACCTTTTTCTTATAAATAAACTGGTAGTAACCTACATCCTTCACGCTATTAACAATACCGTAATGTCGTTCCAGGTCGATGCGATCTTTCGCTTTTCGTATCCGGGAGGGTGACTTACCTGACAAATCGATAATCCTGACTTCACCGTTTTGAATAATAAAATTGCCTTTATGCGGATCGCCTGAAACCATACCATTTTGATGCAACTCATCTATCGATATTTTTATTTTCTGTTTGAGCTCATCATCAATAGAAGTAATGTCTGCTAACTCAATGCCATCAATATATTCAATTAACATAATATAGGAGTGGGCAAAGCGAAAAGTTTTCTTAGCTGCCAGCAGATAAAAATCATTTATTGCACCAGCACCATTTTTCCTGATGCGTTCCGTCTGATGGAACAAGGCTTCATAGTAATCGCCCTTGAAAATAGACTTGAGAAAACGCTCCGTTTTTTTCTGCTTAGGTGCGAAGACTTTTAAAATATACTTTCCATATTCCGTATTGATTAACACGACTTTTGTATCATCAATACTGCGAAAAACCTTTATCACATCGAGATTATAATCCATGAAATCTTTAAAGATTTTCAGGTATTTTTCACCACCAGTTTTGGTGAAAACAACATAATCCCCAACTTGATATTTGTCACTCATAAATTAGACCAGCTATTATTTTATTTTGAATGTAAAGAATATTTTCTCAGAAGATATAAAAAACCTGCTTTGATACCTGCCATATATTTATGCTGCACCAGAAGATGTTTGTATCTCTTCTTAAACTCAATAAACGTCCTTGCGTCACGCGGCGGTTGATCTTTCCAGGGTGACGCAGCTAATGCAGTCTGGTAATAAACGGTAGATGGATACGTCGCCCATTTATGCCAGGGTTTTGTGGCCCCCGTATAATGTATTAATACGGTTTCATCTGAAATAATATTCTTGTAGTTTTGGTGAGTACGATCTTTTAACTCACTTTTGATGGTATAGATTGTATTAAACTTCCCGGGCAGAAAATAGACTTTGTCTTTTAGTAATACATTAAGTACATCCTGATCCGGGTACTTAAATTGTATGTCGCGGTTATTTTTACCAAGCAGAATCGAGAATGCCTGATTAGTGAGATCGTTTTTCACCCACTCTTTAAGATTGGCAAACACTACGCCAGAGTTAAAATAATTGTTGCGAATATCAGGATCTTTTAATCTTTCGATGGCTTTATTTTGCATCGAATCAACATCCCTGACCACTGCGGCAGCAACGTTTTCAAGATTACACGCAGCCAGTTCATCAAGCTTGCCTTTACAAAAGACGTCGGCGTCGAGATAGAGCAATTTATCGAAGCTATCGCTAAAGTACTCGAAGGCAAATAATCTGAAATACATGGCACGCGACCATATTTTAGTGCTCGGAAGATCGCTAAGGCATTCAGCATTAATCAAGTATAAGCTAATCTTGATTGCATACTTCTCAGCCAGAAGGGCAATTCTCTTCAAGAAACAGTCATCATACTCATCGGAAATGATGTGATAACTAGTGTTGATGTGGTTATTAATTACAATCGACGTTATTGATACGCCAACCCAATCAAGATAGTTGCGATCAATTCCATAGGCGATGTTTAGAGCGTTGGTTGTTTTCTCTTTGCTATGATCAAAAACTTCGAATTCAGAAATTTTAATACCTGGAAATGAGTCCACTGCATCACCTATGTATTTTTTAGTTTGCGATTTTCTTTTGAAAATAGAACAAATAACTAATCAACCCTTTAACGAACTTCTTCTGATGCAGCATGTGTTTGGCACAATATCGATACTGATTTGCATTAGTTGGCTTCAGTAAGCGATCGTTTTTCCACGGCGACTCTCTTTTAGCCCGCAGAAAGCCTTGAGAAACAGGATAATCTGACCAATCATGCCATGGTTTTGTTGGCCCAATATAATGGATAAATACCGTACTTTCGTTTACCGGATTTACCACACCCGTTTTTAATTCATAATTAATGCTGTACTGAGTATTGAATTTTTTATCAATAAACTTGGCTTTATCCACCAGCAGCATATTTAACACATCTTGATCGAGATGCGTAATTTTGCCAGCCACAACCGGATCGCGTAACATTTCAATCGCATTCCGCGAGATATCATTCGCTGTCCAGCACGGAATATTAATCAGCAGGAAACCGGCATTGAAATAGCCATTGACTAACCCAGGTGAGTCCAGGCTTACCGCTCGCTTTTGCCACCAGGTGATATCACCTTCCGCGACCACTGCGGCGATCTCATGCTCGCTAAACTCAAGATCGATCAGCTCCTGGACGCTACCCTGGCAGGCGATATCCGCATCGAGATAGAGCACGCGGTCGGCTTTTTCCGTAAAATAATCGGCAATAATGAAGCGGAAATAGGTCGCATATGTCCAGTTTTTGGTGCTGGGAAGCGATTTTAATTTATCGCAGTTGACCAGATAAACCGTGATTCTTGACTGGTACTGCTCTGCGAGCGAAGAGAACTTTTTGTTATCTTCTTCGGTTATATAATCGGTAAAGACATGGAAGGATAAACGCTTATCTTTGTTATTTAAAAGAATTGACGCTATCGAAATCCCACATCCATAAAGAAAGTTTTTATCGATGCCGTAGGCGATATTAAACGTACTGATGTCAGCATCAGACAGATGGTTGTAATCCTTTATCGAAAGAATCACTTCTTTCTCATCAAAATAAGTTTGGCTCATTTAATGCTCGTTGTCAGTGCAGCGAGGACAGAGCGAATCGCCTCTCGCATATTTCGATTATATGTTTCGCTGTAGAACTTGTTGATTGACTGCTTAATCGTATCCGGCTGGAACGAGGTACGACGATCAACGACCTGCTGTAGCAATGTCACAAACTCAGCCATTTCGCCCGGCGGGTAGAGGTAACCATTCACGCCCTCGCGAATAATATCTTCCGGGCCGGCCACACAGTTTGCACTGATACAGGGAATACCCCACGCCATCGCTTCCAGCAGCACCATGCCGAAGCCTTCAAAGGATGAGGTCAGCAGCAGCGCAGATACTTTTTTGATTTTGTCCCTGACCACGTCCCAGGGCTCAGCCTGCCAGCCATGCCATGTGATGTTGCGGTCGATATTGAGTTTACGCGCGTAGGCCTTGCACTTTTCAAAATCGGAGCCATCGCCAATCGCATGCAGATGCCAGTCACCCTTGACCTGCGCGAGGCCATCAAGCAGATCTTTAACCCGTTTCTGCCCTTCAAACTTCATCCTGCCGACGTATAAGAAGGTCGTGGTCTCGTCCGCATTCGGGGCGGGGATCGTATCAGCCTGCGGTTCAACCGGGTTATAGATGACGTGGATTGCCTCCGGCACAATATCCCGCGCCTCCATCTGCCTTTTGATGCCGCTGCTTATCGCGAGGTGGTAATCAGCCCAGGCTACACAGTCACCGTGCTTTTTATGATCCAGCGAGAAATGCGGCCACGACAAAACGGTAAAACGATGTTTGCATTTCCGCTTGGCTCTGCTTGCCAGAAAGCAGGAGGGCGTATCAATGCAGATAACGAGGTCGGGCTTATGCTCATCTACCCAGCGCTTGAAATTGCGGATATGTATCGCACGCCTGAGAAAGCTGAGTTTACTGTTCGAGAAGGAGTAAGCGGCGTTAATCCCTGCCAGCCACCCTTTATCCATTTTGTCGTTACGGCAAAAAAAGAACATCTCGCACTGCGCGAAGGCATCTTGCTGAAACGAATGAATGACGGCTTTGATGACCGTTTCCATACCACCAAAACCCGATACGGCTTCACCAACAAATGCAATTTTCATTGAGTGACCACTTCTCATTTTAGAGAGACTTTCGTTCCGTTCTTTCACGGATCTTTTCGGCCCGGGCCTGCGCTTTCGCTAATAAGCTCGCTTCTTGCTGAACAATCTTTCGCGGCGATGCGGCAAAGTAGACGTTAAGAAAACGCCAGATATCCCGCTGGGTAAGGCCAATATTGAGTGAAGAGAAGTAGAGCCCAATCAGATCCTTATCGCGCCAGCGCGTCGGCACATGCGCCCGCATCTGTGCACGGTGAAGATCGATCACCGAGATTTTCAGATGCTGTTCATCGCCCTCAAAAGGCAGATGAAGCAGAAAATGGCAGATATAGCAGTCGCGATGGTTTACGCCAGCCTGGTGCATCTTGCGCACCATGGTCGCAACACGATGAATTATCATCCGTTTAACGCGCGGTTCCGGCGGCGTTGTCAGCCAGTCGGCGCAATAATCTTCCAGGCTAATGGTTGGCGTCAGATCTTCAGTGATAATAAAGGAGGTTTTATTGATAGGGTTGGCACCCTTTTCGCCAAACCCAACGCCGTGCATGGTATCAACACCTGCATTATGCAGACGATGAATGGCTTTCCACTCACGATCGGCACCCAGCACCGGCAAGCGCAGCGAAAGCAGATTTTTCACCACCTCTTTAAACGCGGTGCCCTGATGCCATTTCAGGAAATAGCTCTTACCGGCAAGTTCAAAACGCAGGGTGCGGCGCGTTTCAAGCTGGCGAAACACCTCTCCCTGTAACTTTTCAACTTCAGTAAACGCATCTTTACCCCGCCAGAGTGTCGCCAGCGGCTCTTTCAATTCAACCATTCACTTCACCCGTAATGATGTCCGCCGCTCTCTCCGGCAGGCTATAAAGATCTTCTGTGTCCGCAAAGTGGCGCGCCCGCGCAGCCCACGCTTCGCGTAAGGCTGGCTCTTGCAGCGCACGCTGTAGCGCCTCGTTCAACGCGGCCTGAGTCCATGGCTCCTCAATCACCACGCCGCACTGCGCGCGGGCAATGTAATGCGCATATCCACAAACGGCACTGACAATCACCGGCAGGCCAGCTGTTATCGCTTCGAGCAGCACAATACCCGCCGCTTCCTGGTAGGCAGGATGCATAAGCAGATCGGCACCCGCCATCAGTTCAGCTACGTCGCTGCGCCCGGAAAAGAAGTGCACATTCTCTTTGATGCCAGCCTTCGCCGCCTGGGCGGCAAAGCGCCCGGGCTTGTCCTGGCCAACCACAAACAACGTCGTCTTCTTTCTTAATGCTTCTGGCAGGGCGGCAACAGCGGCAAGCGTTCGATCAACGCCTTTCCTGCTGAAATCGGATCCAACCTGTAACAGCCAGAACTGATCGTTCGCGATACCATTCTTTTCACGGTAGATCTGGCGGGCATTGGCGATCTGCTGGCTGTATTTACGATCCGGATAGATCCCCGGTGGCAGAATGTGAAACCTGTCGCTTTCGGTATGGTAGTGGCGTTGAAAATCGCCGATCTGCTTGTCCGTCAGCATCAGCAGCTGCGTCGCTTTCCCTTGTTCAAAGGTCGCTTTCTCAAAGGCGGCATAATGGCGATAGCGAGACGTCAGGCGGTAAAAGAAGCCCTTCTCCTGCGCCACTTTTTCGGCGTAGCAAACGTCGGCCGCATAGTAGACATCAAGGCCCGGCATTTTATTAAAGCCGACCACGCGATCGGCGGGATGCTGCGCCAGATGCGCCACTACCCAGGCGTGATATTCAGCGTTGCGACCGTGGTTGGTGCGCGAGGTGACCGGGACGCGGATCAGCTCAAACCCGGCTGGCACATCGCCTTCCCAGGACTGGACATAGACCCTGACATGATGCCCGCGCCCGGCAACGGTTTGCGCAATACGCATAAAGTCGCGCTGCAGGCCGCCGAACGGAAAATATTTGTATAAGCAGAAAGCGACAACCATCAGGAAACGCCTTCTAAAGAGGGCAGCATTTTCTCTGTTGCCGCGATGACATCTTCTGCCGGAATGACGGAGAGATATTTCTTGTTTCTGTCGAGCTGGCTGCGCGCCGGCATTGGCTGATAATTACCGGCCCAGAACTGAATAATGTTGTCGCTCCACGGGCGCCAGAAAACGTGGTCGGTCGCGCCAAAGAGACAGATAATCGGCGTCTTCACCGCGGCGGCGATATGGCCGGGCGCGGAATCCACGCCAATAAACAGCGCGGCGTGAGCAATTAAGGCACCGAGTTCAGGGAAACGCGTTTTACCCGCCAGAGAAGTGACGGGCCTGCGCGCACATCCGTGGGCAATCTCCTCAACGCAGGCAAGATCGTCCGCACCAGGGCCGGAGGTCAGCACAACGTCATAGCCCCGGGCTTGCAGCGCATCAATCACCTGCGAGAATTTTTCATTGTCCCAGCATTTAAACAGCTGGCGGGCAGTCGGCTGCACAACGACATAGTGCTCGCCAACGCCTGCCTCATTCAGCGCGCTGCGCATACGCTCCCAGTGTTCGGGCGCGTAGCTCATGGTGGTATCACGGCAGAAGTCGGTGATACCCAGCGGAACAAGGGTCGATAAGTTACGTTCTACCGCGTGTTCACCGGCAAACGGCGCGAGATGGGTAAAACTCTTTTTCCAGAAAGCGGACTGCCGATGGGCGTAATCCTGCGAAATTTTCACTTTTGCCGGCAGCGAGCGTACTAGCGGCGCCACGATATGCTGATCCGTCAGGTTGACGATGAGATCATAATTATTCTTGCGTAATTGGCTCACCAGAGAGAAGAAGTTCTGTATCTTTTCCTTTAAAGGCGCCCCTTTATTGCTCATGCCATAAAGAGCATGAATCTCGGGGTTTTCGGATAAGATTGGCATTGTGTCTTTGTAGAGCAGCATATCAATGCGCGCATCAGGATAGTTGCGTTTTAACGTGCTCACGACCGGCGTGGTCAGCAGCATGTCTCCATGAAAACGCATTTTAATAACCAGAATTCGGTGAAATCGCTTTTCCACAATCGGCTCTTCTTGATGTGATATCCGTGAAAAAATTACAGGCACGCTACCGCCCCAGGCTCGACAGCTACCTGAACACTGATATTGCGCACTTATAGATCTTTTATTGTACCACTTCTTTACCACCAATCCGATCTGAAGCACTTTTCAACAAAGCCCTTAAAAAGATTATAAAAATCATAAATATAGATAAAAATTATTGTTTCATGGTCATAATGGGTTCGCGCTGAAACATTCAATAAACTAGATAAAAATGAAAAAAAATTGATAAGACTGATACAAATAACGTGATAAGAGGTGAATTTGACCGATTTCAGCAAAAGTAATAGCAATGGCGGTACTAAATACATAAAATCCCCAGCACATTCCTAAGCCTGCAACGTACTATGCTCCAATTGCTCTACACCACACTGCTGTACATCATTCAGCCGCTGATTTGGGTGCGGTTGTGGGTGCGTGGTGCAAAAGCTCCGGCTTACCGCAAACGCTGGGGTGAGCGCTATGGCTTCTACAATAAGCCGTTGAAAGCAGGCGGCATCATGCTGCACTCCGTCTCGGTCGGCGAAACACTGGCGGCGATTCCGCTGGTGCGCGCCTTACGTCACCGTTATCCCGATTTACCCATTACCGTCACTACTATGACGCCAACCGGTTCCGAGCGCGTGATGTCAGCATTTGGCGGCGACGTTCAGCATGTCTATCTGCCTTACGATCTGCCCGGTGCGCTAAACCGTTTCCTTGATAAGGTCGACCCCAAGCTGGTGTTGATTATGGAAACCGAGCTGTGGCCCAATCTGATTAGCGCGCTGCATAAAAGAAACATTCCGCTGGTGATTGCTAACGCCCGTCTCTCGGCGCGCTCCGCCGCTGGCTATGCGAAGCTGGGTAAATTTATTCAGAAGCTCCTGCGCAAAATTACGCTGATTGCCGCGCAGAACAGCGAAGATGGCGACCGTTTTATCGCACTTGGCGCCAAACGCAATCAGCTTACCGTAACCGGCAGCCTGAAGTTTGATATCTCTGTCACACCGCAGCTTGCCTCCCGCGCTGTCGCCCTGCGTCGTCAGTGGGCACCGCATCGTCCGGTGTGGATTGCTACCAGCACCCACGAAGGCGAAGAGAGCATCATGCTGCTCGCGCATCAGGCCTTGCTAAAACAGTTTCCTGATTTACTCTTGATTCTGGTTCCACGTCATCCTGAACGCTTCCCTGACGCCGTGAATATGGTGCGGGAGGCGGGTTTGAGTTTCATCACGCGCTCTTCCGGCGAGATCCCCTCTGCCATCACGCAGGTGGTGGTTGGCGATACGATGGGCGAGCTGATGCTGCTTTACGGCATTGCCGATTTGGCCTTTGTCGGCGGGTCGCTGGTAGAGCGAGGCGGTCATAATCCTCTTGAAGCTGCCGCGCATGCGATCCCGGTGTTGATGGGGCCGCATACGTTCAACTTCAAAGATATCTGCGCGCGGTTAACGCAGGCTGATGGGTTGATCACCGTAAACGACGTGGATGCCCTCATCAAAGAGATCACCTCTTTGTTGACCGATGAAGATTACCGGAATTTTTACGGTCGCCATGCAGTGGAAGTGCTCTACCAGAACCAGGGCGCTCTGCAGCTTCTGTTGCAACTGCTGGAACCCTATCTGCCACCTAAAGCGCAATAAGGTTGATTATGCAAAAGCGGGCGATCTACCCTGGTACGTTTGATCCCATCACTAACGGGCATATCGATATTGTGACCCGTGCCGCCGCGATGTTTGATGAGCTGATACTGGCGATTGCTGCCAGCCCAAGCAAAAAGCCGATGTTCAGCCTTGATGAGCGCGTTGCGCTGGCGCAAGAAGCAACGGCGCATCTGCAAAATGTTACGGTAGTCGGTTTTAGCGATCTGATGGCTAACTTCGCGCGTGACCAGCAGGCCACGATTTTGATCCGCGGTCTGCGTGCGGTGGCGGATTTTGAGTATGAGATGCAGCTGGCGCATATGAACCGGCATCTGATGCCGACTCTGGAAAGCGTCTATTTAATGCCGTCGAAAGAGTGGTCGTTTATCTCCTCTTCGCTGGTCAAAGAGGTGGCGCGCCATCAGGGCGACGTCGCGCATTTCCTGCCGCAGCCGGTTCACCAGGCGCTGCTTGATAAGCTGAAGTAAGCTTCGATGCCGGATAGCTTATCCGGCTTGACTCCACACCTATTTTTGGCACTGACGACAGTAGAACGTCGAGCGCTGCGCATGTTTTGCCGCCACGATTGGCGTACCGCAGATGCGACACGGCTGCCCTTCCCGCCCGTAAACCTGCAACTCCTGCGCGAAGTAACCCGGTTTGCCGTCGCTTTGCAGGAAGTCTTTCAGCGTTGTCCCGCCCTGCTCAATGGAGCGTAACAGCACCGCTTTGATCACGCGCACCAGCAGTTCGTAATCCTGCTGCGAGAGGGATGAAGCGAGCCGATCGGGATGGATCCCGGCGGCAAACAGCGATTCGCTGGCATAAATATTCCCGACGCCCACCACCAGCTTGTTATCCATCAGCCAGGGTTTGATCGCTGTTTTCTTCTTCGCGCACTTCTCCCGCAAATAGTCGGCATTAAACGCATCGCTCAGCGGCTCCGGGCCGAGATGCGCCAGCACGTTATGTCCTTCCAGCTCTTTGGCCCACAGCCAGGCGCCAAAACGACGCGGATCGGTGTAACGCAGCACTTTTCCGTTGCTCATCACCAGATCGACATGGTCATGTTTTTGGGCGGGGAGTTCGTGGGGAAGAATACGCAGACTGCCGGACATGCCGAGGTGAATGATGATCCAGCCATCCGGCAGCTCCAGCAGCAGGTATTTAGCGCGTCGCTGCACGCTGAGCACCGGTTTGTCGCTCAGGCTGTGGATCTCTTCGGAAACAGGCCAGCGTAAGCGGCCGTTACGTACCACCGCATGCAGGATGGTTTCACCGACCAGGTGCGGTTCAATGCCTCTGCGGCTGGTTTCAACTTCAGGTAATTCAGGCATCTCATCTCCGGCTTTTTGCGGGCTATCAGAAATGCAAAAACCCCGACAGTGCGGGGTTTTTGTTCAAGAAAACTAAAATTATTTAATTTTAGCTTCTTTGTACAGCACGTGCTGACGGACAACTGGATCGAACTTTTTCAGTTCCAGTTTTTCCGGCTTAGTACGTTTGTTCTTCGTGGTGGTGTAGAAGTGACCAGTACCAGCGGAAGAAACCAGCTTGATTTTCTCACGAATACCTTTAGCCATGATTTATATCCTTTAAGTACTTAGTACTTTTCGCCACGGGCACGCAGTTCAGACAGAACTGTATCGATGCCTTTCTTATCAATTACACGCATACCTTTAGCAGATACACGCAGGGTGACAAAACGCTTTTCGCTCTCAACCCAAAAACGGTGAGAGTGCAGGTTCGGCAGGAAACGGCGTTTAGTCGCGTTCAGTGCGTGGGAACGGTTATTACCGGTCACCGGACGCTTGCCAGTAACTTGGCAGACTCGGGACATGTCTATTCTCCAAAAATCAAATTAGCTCGAGCTTCGTATGGGGTATTGGCGCCTCGTCAGGCTTTACAGCCCGGTCATCGCAGTTCTATGTGAACTCTCGATTGCCAGGCCCAAATGCCAAACCCGAGATTCTCAAAGGTGGCGTAGTATACGCTGACTCGGCGGTGTGCTCAAGTCCCGAACAGACAAAGATCCCGATGGATCGCGCAAAGTGGTCTAAATCCAACCGCGTTCCGCAAAAGAAACGCACTCGCCGCGACCAATGACCAGATGATCAATAACGCGAATGTCCATGAGTTGGCAGCATTTTATCACTCGTTCGGTGATGGCCTTATCTGCTCTGCTGGGCTCAGCATTACCCGAGGGGTGATTATGCGCGAGGATCACGCCGACCGCATTGAATTTTATCGCTTCGCGCAAAATTTCTCGCGGATGCACCTCAACGTGGTTAATCGTGCCAGAAAATAGCCGGGCATGTTTGATGATGCGATTGCGGTTATCAAGCAGGATCACCATAAAGACCTCCCGCTCTTCGTTTGCCAGCTGGCTCTGCAAAAACTCCCGCACCATCTCCGGGCTAAGCAGAGAGCTCTCCTCGGCAATACGCGCGTTGTAGGAGCGCCTCGCCAGTTCGCCGATGCCCCTGAGCTGCGCATATTTGGCGACGCCAATGCCCGAGATAAACCGGAACTCATCATAGTCGGCACAGAGCAGAGAGTGGAGCGAGCTGAAGTGGTTTAACATCTCCCGCGCTACCGTAAGTACGCTTTTCCCGCACGCGCCGGTGCGTAAAAACAGCGCCAGTAACTCAACGTCCGTAAGAGACTCAACGCCCAGCTGCATCATCTTTTCGCGCGGCTTTTGAGGAATCAACACAATCGCCATATCCACACCTCCCTGTCAGAAACTCATGCTGCCACATCCGGGAATGCTCATCGAATGGCACTTTTCAACGCTGCGTAGCGCCTCGCAAAGTGGTTTACGGGCATAGGCACGACGACATCAGGATTGTGATAAAATCCCCAACCTCTGGCGAATCCAACGGGAAAGAATCATGACAACTCTGGCGGGTAAAAAAATTGTCCTCGGCGTAAGCGGCGGTATCGCGGCCTATAAAGCCCCTGAGCTGGTGCGTCGCTTGCGCGATCGCGGCGCGGAAGTCCGCGTGGCGCTGACCGAGGCCGCCAAAGCCTTTATCACACCGCTGAGTCTGCAGGCCGTTTCCGGTTACCCGGTCTCCGACAGCCTGCTCGACCCCGCTGCGGAAGCGGCAATGGGGCATATCGAGTTGGGTAAATGGGCCGATCTGGTGATTCTGGCACCCGCCACCGCTGATTTAATCGCCCGTGTCGCGGCGGGTATGGCAAACGATCTGGTCTCAACCATCTGCCTGGCCACCCCGTCACTGGTTGCGGTTGTTCCGGCGATGAATCAGCAGATGTACCGCAACGCCGCTACCCAGCACAATTTACAGGTGCTGGCTTCGAGAGGCCTGCTGTTGTGGGGGCCAGACAGCGGCAGCCAGGCGTGCGGTGATGTCGGCCCGGGCCGCATGCTCGATCCGCTGACCATCGTTGATATGGCCGCGGCTCACTTCTCACCGGTCAAGGATTTGCAACATCTGAACATTATGATTACCGCCGGTCCGACCCGCGAACCGCTGGATCCGGTGCGCTACATCACTAATCTCAGCTCCGGCAAAATGGGCTTCGCCATTGCTGAAGCGGCCGCGAAACGCGGCGCGAATGTGACGCTGGTTTCAGGCCCGGTGTCGCTGCCTACGCCCGCCTTTGTTCAGCGCGTGGATGTGACCACCGCCCTTGAGATGGAGGCGGCGGTACAGCAGCGCGCCCAGCAGCAGCATATTTTTATCGGTTGTGCGGCGGTCGCGGACTACCGCGCCAGCGAGATCGCGCCGGAGAAAATTAAAAAGCAAGGCGATGAAATCACAATAAAAATGGTGAAAAACCCCGATATCGTCGCCGGCGTTGCGGCGCTCACCAGCCATCGACCTTATGTTGTTGGGTTTGCCGCGGAAACGAATAATGTGGAAGAATACGCCCGGCAGAAACGCGCCCGCAAAAACCTCGACCTGATTTGCGCCAACGATGTTTCGCAATATAATCAAGGCTTTAATAGCGACAACAACGCATTACATCTGTTCTGGCAAGATGGCGATAAGCGCTTGCCGCTGGAGCGCAAAGCGCTGCTGGGACACCTATTACTGGACGAGATTGTTACCCGTTATGATGAAAAAAATCGACGTTAAGATTCTGGACCCGCGCGTGGGTGAGCAGTTCCCGCTGCCGACCTATGCCACCTCCGGCTCCGCCGGTCTTGACCTGCGCGCCTGTCTGGATGACGCCGTAGAGCTGGCGCCAGGCGACACCACGCTGCTGCCGACTGGTCTGGCGATTCACATTGCCGACCCAACGCTTGCAGCCGTGATTCTGCCGCGCTCGGGCCTGGGTCATAAACATGGCGTGGTACTGGGCAACCTGGTGGGGCTGATTGATTCCGATTACCAGGGGCAACTGATGGTCTCCGTCTGGAACCGCGGGAAAGAGAGCTTCACCATTGTGCCTGGCGAGCGTATCGCACAGATGGTCTTTGTACCGGTGGTGCAGGCTGAATTTAACCTGGTGGAAGAGTTCGATGCCACCGTGCGTGGCGAAGGCGGCTTTGGCCACTCCGGGCGTCAATAATCCGCGCTATTTAACGCATTACACAACACTATAACGCGATAAGATGACCGCAAATGCCAGGCATTTGCGGCCGTTGTGTGGTTGCTCGCCTGACAAGTGATTATTTTCTGGGGTTTTTTAGAACATGGCAGAAAAACAGACTGCGAAAAAGAATCGCCGTGAGGAAATACTTCAATCTCTGGCGTTAATGCTGGAATCCAGCGATGGAAGCCAACGTATTACCACGGCGAAACTGGCGGCATCGGTCGGCGTCTCTGAAGCCGCGCTGTATCGTCACTTTCCCAGCAAAACACGCATGTTCGATAGCCTGATCGAGTTTATCGAAGATAGCCTGATTACCCGCATCAACTTGATTTTAAAAGATGAAAAAGACACGACTGCGCGTTTGCGTCTGATTGTCTTACTGATTCTGGGCTTCGGCGAACGTAACCCAGGCCTGACTCGCATCATGACCGGTCATGCGCTGATGTTTGAGCAGGATCGCCTGCAAGGGCGCATCAATCAGCTGTTTGAGCGTATCGAAGCGCAGCTGCGCCAGGTACTGCGCGAACGCAAAATGCGTGAAGGCGAAGGGTATGTGACCGACGAAACGCTGCTGGCAAGCCAGCTGCTGGCCTTCTGTGAAGGGATGCTGTCGCGCTATGTGCGCAGCGAGTTCAAATATAGCCCGACCGAAGATTTTGACGCGCGCTGGCCGCTGTTACTTCTGCAATTACAGTAATCACCCTATGCAGCCTCTGTGGCTGCATTCGCATTTCCTGCCATTCTGTGTAAAAGCCCAACGTAATTCGTAACAATGTCAGATGTGGCACCCTTCCCGATTCTCTACGCTCCTTCAGGCACCTGGTTATTCCTGAAACAAATCACCGCTTCGATACCCTATAAAAGCAAGAAGGAGAGACCGGATGGCAACATCTCGTCGGGAACTGTTAAAGCTGAGCGGTATCGCTACCGCTTCCCTGTTACTGAGTCAAAAGAGCTTCGCTGCCTGGACACCTGCACCGCGCTACCCCGATCCGCGCGTGGTCGCGCTTGATGACGCGTTTCGCGCGTACATGGTCTCCAGCGCGAAAGTGGAGCAAATCGCCACCGGCTGTCGCTGGGCGGAAGGGCCGGTATGGTTTGGTGATATGCGCATGCTGCTCTGGAGCGACATTCCCAATAATTCGGTGATGCGCTGGGATGAGCGGACCGGCGAGACCGCTGTTTTTCGCAAACCAGCAAATAACGCCAATGGTCATGCCCGCGATCGCCAGGGGCGATTGATCAGCTGTGAGCACGATACACGGCGCATTACGCGCACGGAGTACGACGGCACCATCACAGTGCTGGCGGATAGTTTCGATGGTAAGCCGCTCAACTCGCCGAACGATCTCGCGGTCAAATCAGACGGTTCAATCTGGTTTACCGACCCGCCATTTGGCATTACCGGTTTTTATGAAGGACATAAAGCCGAGCCGCAGCTGCCGCAGAATGTTTATCGTCTCGATCCGCAGACCCGCAAGCTGGAAGTGGTGCTGGGCGATGTGCGCGGGCCGAATGGCATCTGCTTCTCGCCGGACGAGAAAACCCTCTATGTGGTGGAGAGCCGTGCCACGCCTAATCGTTTAATACTGGCGTGGGACATTGTCGACGGGCAGTTACAAAATAAGCGGGTGCATATTGATTGTGGCAACGGCACCGCGGACGGTATCGCCTGCGATGTTGACGGCAATTTATGGTGCGGATGGGGGATGGGCAGCGACGAGCTGGATGGTGTCCGGGTGTTTAACCCGCAGGGCAAAGCGATTGGCATGATTCACCTGCCCGAGCGCTGCGCCAATCTCTGCTTCGGCGGTGAGCAGCGAAACCGGCTTTTTATGGCAGCCAGCACCTCGATTTACGCCCTGTATGTCAACACGCAGGGCGCACAGCTTCTGTAAGACGAAACCCGGCAGGCCTACTGCCGGGTAGCTACTCAGACGCCGTACTCTTCGCGATACGCACGCACGGAGGCGACCAGATCGGCCAACTCTGGCTTCTCTTCCAGATAATCCACCAGGTCATTCAGCGTAATGATGGAAATCACCTTGCAGCCGTAATCACGCTCAACTTCCTGAATTGCAGAGATCTCTGCACGGCCGCGCTCCTGACGGTCGAGCGAGATCAGCACGCCAGCAAGGGTCGCGCCGTTAGCCTGAATAATCTCCATCGACTCGCGGATCGCTGTCCCGGCGGTGATCACATCATCCACCAGCATCACACGGCCCTGCAGCGCGCTGCCGACCAGGTTACCGCCTTCGCCATGATCTTTGGCTTCTTTACGGTTAAAGCAGTAAGGCACATCGCGCTCATGATGCTCTGCCAGCGCTACCGCGGTGGTGGTCGCAATCGGTATGCCTTTATAGGCAGGGCCGAACAGCAGATCGAAATCAATCCCGGAATCCATTAACGCTTCAGCGTAAAAACGGCCTAACAGCGCCAGATCGCGCCCGGTATTAAACAGCCCGGCATTAAAGAAATAGGGGCTTTTGCGCCCGGATTTCAGCGTGAACTCGCCGAACTTCAGTACCTGTTTGTTAAGCGCAAATTCAATAAACTGACGCTGGTACGCTTTCATGGATCCGCTCCTCTTCCTGTTTTGATGATTTAAAATTTAGCAAAGTGCGTTGCGCAGACAGCAGGGTTGAAGCCCGAATGTTGCGCAAAAAAAAGGGCGACTCATCGTCGCCCTCAAAATCAATTTTCTAACGCCGCTTTTTGCGCCGCGACAATGGACTCAATGCCCCCTCGGGCTAGCGCCAGCATCGCGAGCAATTCGTCGTGGGTGAAGGGTTCGCCCTCTGCGGTGCCCTGAACTTCGATCATACGGCCATCTTCGGTCATCACGACGTTCATGTCGGTCTCAGCCGCTGAGTCTTCAACATACTCCAGATCGCACACCGCTTCGCCATTGACGATGCCCACAGAGACGGCCGCGACCATGCCTTTCATCGGGTTGGTCTTCAGCTTGCCTGCGGCGATGAGCTTGTTCAGCGCATCGGCCAGCGCCACGCACGCACCGGTGATCGACGCAGTACGGGTACCGCCATCGGCCTGCAAAACATCGCAATCGAGGGTGATAGTAAATTCGCCAAGCGCTTTCAGATCGACCGCCGCGCGCAGTGCACGCGCGATCAGGCGCTGGATCTCCATGGTACGTCCGCCCTGCTTGCCCTTCGCCGCTTCACGAGCGTTACGAGTGTGGGTCGAACGCGGCAACATGCCATATTCGGCAGTGATCCAGCCCTGGCCCTGGCCTTTGAGGAAGCGTGGAACACCTTCGTCGATGGAGGCGGTGCAGAGCACTTTGGTGTCGCCAAATTCCACCAGCACGGAACCTTCTGCGTGTTTTGTGTAGTTACGGGTCAGGGTGACGGGGCGCACTTGAGTGGCGCTTCGGCCTGCTGGACGCATGATGATTTCTCCGGCTGTTACGAATGTGGCTGCGCATTATACTGGCTAACCCTGGTTATTCCTATCCTGATAAGGCCACCAAAGCTATAATCCCCCGCATCTCTCCTTCAAAACGGGAACGACTATGATCCGCAGTATGACCGCCTACGCCCGGCGTGAAATCAAGGGTGCATGGGGCTCCGCCTCCTGGGAACTGCGCTCGGTTAACCAGCGTTATCTGGAAACTTACTTCCGCCTGCCGGAACAATTCCGCAGCCTTGAACCGGTTGTCCGCGAGCGTCTGCGTACCCGTCTGACCCGCGGTAAAGTGGAATGCACCTTACGCTTTGAGCCGGACGCCAGCGCGCAGGGCGAGCTGATTCTGAATGAAAAACTGGCTAAGCAGCTGGTCACCGCCGCTAACTGGGTAAAAATGCAGAGCGACGAGGGTGAAATTAATCCGGTCGATATTCTGCGCTGGCCTGGCGTGATGGCGGCTCAGGAGCAGGATCTTGATGCGATTACCGCTGAAATCCTCGCCACGCTGGATGGCGCGCTGGACGACTTTATCGTCGCCCGTGAAACCGAAGGCCAGGCGCTGAAAGCGCTGATCGAGCAGCGTCTGCAAGGCGTCAGCACCGAAGTCAACAACGTGCGCGCCCATATGCCGCACATCCTGCAATGGCAGCGTGAGCGCCTGGTCAGCAAGCTGGAAGAGGCGCAGGTGCAGCTGGAAAACAACCGCCTCGAGCAAGAGCTGGTGATGATGGCGCAGCGAATCGACGTTGCCGAAGAGCTGGACAGGCTCGAAGCGCATGTGAAAGAGACCTACAACATCCTGAAGAAAAAGGAAGCTGTGGGTCGCCGCCTCGACTTTATGATGCAGGAGTTCAACCGCGAGTCGAATACGCTGGCCTCTAAATCAATCAATGCGGAAGTGACCAACTCGGCTATTGAGCTGAAAGTGCTTATTGAGCAGATGCGCGAGCAGATTCAGAATATCGAATAAGCCTCTCGTCTCATTAAAAGGTCCGCGAGGGCCTTTTTTTGTATCCAGTCACCCACATATTATTTATTGATAACTGCTTTATTATTTCGGCGAACATTACAGACGAAACTTATTAAATAAAAATAAAATCAATGATATATATAACATAGCCTATCACATTACACATTAACCTAACTAATCCGAAACACCGCTCGTTAGAAAATCTCAATAGCCCTCTTCCTGCTTAATCATTACCCTGCCCGCACTGAATTTATGGGGGCGGCATGCTGTTACACATTCTCTATCTGATCGGCATCACTGCCGAAGCCATGACCGGCGCGCTGGCCGCCGGGCGACGTCGTATGGACACCTTTGGCGTCATTATTATTGCCACCGCGACCGCGCTTGGCGGCGGTTCGGTGCGCGATATCCTGCTTGGCCACTATCCGCTCGGCTGGGTGAAGCACCCGGAGTATGTGATCATCGTGGCTGTCGCCGCGGTGCTGACCACAATCTTTGCCCCGGTGATGCCCCACCTGCGCCGCCTGTTTCTGGTGCTGGACGCACTCGGCCTGGTGGTATTTTCTATTATCGGGGCGCAAATCGCGCTCGATATGGGCGAAGGCCCGATTATCGCCGTGATTGCGGCCGTTATCACCGGCGTCTTTGGCGGCGTGCTGCGCGATATGTTCTGTAAGCGCATCCCCCTCGTGTTCCAGAAAGAGCTCTATGCCGGCATCGCGTTTGCTGCCGCCGTGTTCTATATCGCGCTGAGCCATGTCGTTACCAACCATGACATCGTGGTGATTACCACCCTGCTATTTGGCTTTACCAGCCGCCTGCTGGCGATTCGCTGGAAGCTGGGTCTGCCAGTGTTTCACTATAAGCATAATGCTCACTGAAAGGCCTTTACGCCCTGCTTTGCAAGCCAGGCCGTGAGTTGCTCAATCGCCGGCTCGCGGATAAAAGCCACAACCTGCCGCGCTTTCTGTGCGCCGATGGCGGGTAGTTGTTGCCAGGCCAGTTCATCCCGGCTTCGCATCTGCCGCCATGAAACATCGCCCGCGGCATTGATCGCCGATTGTGGCAGCGGCGTACCGAGCGCGTGAAGCCAGCGGCTTAACGGCCTCTCCCGCGTTAAGGAAAAACGGTGCCAGAGTTGCAGCCCGCGCGCGGGCGACATACCGGGTGTGGCCTGCAACTGCTCTTTGGTCAACGCCAGCCAGGAGAAAAGATGTTCAAAATGGTGCGCCTGGTGCAGCGTTCGCCAGCCGCTCTCGCTCAATCCAGCTATCTCCAGCGCCTTGTCAGAACTAAGCCAGGAGAGGCGGGCAATAAATTGTTGCTGGCAATCCGGCGTGGCATAAAAACAGCTCAGCGGCGTAAAGCGAGCTTGTGGCGGTGTGGGAGGCTGTCGAACAAGGTTGCGCCAGACCACGCGCTCCACGCGCGGGATCCCCTGCCCGGCAAGGGTGACGGCAATATGGTCGCCCGGTGCGATATCTAACGCCTGCCAGCGCTGAATGGACCCAATATTCACGCGCTGCACGCGCTTATCATCCAGTTTTACCGGCTCCAGCAGCGCGACAACGGAAATTTTCCCGGTCCGCCCGATGGCAAACTGAATATCCTCTACCGCTGCCACCTCTTCTACCGGTTCATACTTCCAGGCCACCACCCAGTCGCTTTGACCAGGTAACCACGCTTTGCCCGCAGGCTCTGCACTGGTGCGCACCACCACGCCATCCGTGACGAAGGGCAGCGGCGAGGTGAACCAGTGCTGGCGAAGACGCTCCACCTCCTGCACGCTGTTGACCGGCGCGCTGTAGTAGTGCGCCTCTTCAAAGCCCGCCTTTTTCAGTGCCACCAGCCGCTGCGCTAAAGTGGCTGGGCCATCGGGCCAGGCCCAGACAAAAAAAGCGAGGTCATTAAGCAGCTCCGGGTTGTCGTGCCGCATCATCGCGCCGGCGACTTTTGCTCGGGCATTAAGACCCCCGGCCTGTTTTTGGATATGCCCCTTGCGGCGTAAATAGAGCTCACCCTGCAAGACGCTATTCGCCAGCGCACCGGTGACGGTTTTCGGGATCGCGGGGATGGCCTGCGCCTTTGCTGTCCACTCCTCACCCGCAAGGCCATTACCCCGGCTGATAGCCTGTGCCAGCCTGCCGTTGCGATAGACCAGCGTGACGGCAACGCCATCCACTTTCGGCTGTACCCACAGATCCTGCTTCCCCCTCATCCACTGCTGCAATGCCCATTTATCCGCCAGTTTGCGCACCCCGGTATGGGCAACCGGATGAGCAACATTACCGCCCGGCAAAGCAGGCGCAACGTCTGCGGATGTCATGTTGAAACAGCGCTGCCAGTTCGCCAGGCGCGCGCTCATCCGATCGTAAACATCATCGCTCACCGCGCTTGCGCCTCTGGACCAGTAATCGTCGTTCCATCTGCTGAGCTGCTGTTTCAGGCGCGTTACCTCCTCCTGCGCCCGTGATGGCGACCAGACCGGGCAAGCCGCCAGGCTAAACGCACTCCATAGCAGTAGAAAAATAGTTATCCCAACGCTTCTCCACATCATGCCTCTCCCTTGTGATTGCGGAGTGGTTATAACGCTGCGCTTGAGCGCTTTCGAGTAGGAAAAGGGCAGGATGCGAGCGGGCTTCCGGGAAACTTACATGGCAATGAAAACGTGCATAAAAATCAGGAAAGCAGTACGCAAAATCGAATCATTGACAGGAAAACGGGTGACAAAAGCTACGTCACGTAGCGGCGATGTGTATAATAGGCACGTATGTAAGTTCCTATCGCATTCACATACAAAAGACTCTCATGGCTCAAGGCACGCTCTATATTGTTTCCGCCCCCAGCGGCGCGGGTAAATCAAGCCTCATCCAGGCTTTGCTGAAAACCCAACCGTTATACGACACGCAAGTTTCTGTTTCGCACACCACGCGCGCACCGCGCCCGGGTGAAGTGCACGGTGAACACTACTTCTTCGTTAATCACGATGAGTTCAAAGCGATGATTAGTGAGGATGCGTTTCTTGAGCATGCCGAAGTGTTCGGCAACTATTACGGCACCTCGCGCGCGACGATTGAGCAAGTGCTCTCAACGGGCGTCGATGTGTTTCTTGATATCGACTGGCAGGGCGCGCAGCAAATTCGCACCCGCATGCCGCAGGCGCGCAGCATCTTTGTTCTGCCGCCGTCGAAGCTGGAGCTGGATCGCCGCCTGCGTGGCCGCGGCCAGGATAGCGAAGAGGTGATCGCGAAACGTATGGCGCAGGCGGTTGCCGAAATGAGCCATTACGCCGAGTATGATTACCTGATTGTGAATGATGATTTCGATACCGCCTTGGGCGATCTGAAAACCATTATTCGCGCTGAACGTCTGCGCATGAGCCGCCAAAAGCAGCGACATGACGCTTTAATCAGCAAACTATTGGCAGACTGAGCCTGGTTTCAGTATCATGCCCAGTCATTTCTTCACCTGTGGAGCATTTTAAGTATGGCACGCGTAACTGTTCAGGACGCTGTAGAGAAAGTTGGTAACCGTTTTGACCTGGTGCTGGTCGCCGCGCGTCGCGCTCGTCAGATGCAGGTTGGCGGTAAAGATCCGTTAGTACCGGAAGAAAACGATAAAACCACCGTTATCGCGCTGCGCGAAATCGAAGAAGGTCTGATTAACAACCAGATCCTTGATGTACGTGAGCGCCAGGAACAGCAAGAGCAGGAAGCCGCAGAACTGCAGGCTGTTACCGCCATTGCTGAAGGTCGTCGTTAATTAACCTGCAGGTCACCCTTGTATCTGTTTGAAAGCCTGAATCAGCTGATTCAAAACTATCTGCCTGAAGACCAGATCAAACGTCTCAGGCAGGCGTATCTCGTTGCACGTGACGCTCACGAGGGTCAGACACGTTCAAGCGGTGAACCTTATATCACGCACCCGGTAGCGGTGGCCTGTATTCTGGCCGAGATGAAACTCGACTACGAAACGCTGATGGCCGCGCTGCTGCATGACGTGATTGAAGATACCCCCGCCACCTACCAGGATATGGAGCAGCTCTTTGGCAAAAGCGTTGCCGAGCTGGTGGAGGGTGTCTCCAAGCTGGATAAGCTCAAATTCCAGGATAAAAAAGAGGCGCAGGCGGAAAACTTTCGCAAGATGATCATGGCGATGGTGCAGGATATCCGCGTCATCCTTATCAAGCTTGCCGACCGCACCCACAACATGCGCACGCTGGGCTCCCTTCGCCCGGACAAGCGTCGCCGCATCGCCCGTGAAACCCTCGAAATCTACAGTCCGCTGGCGCACCGTTTAGGTATCCATCACATCAAAACCGAGCTGGAAGAGCTGGGCTTTGAGGCGCTCCACCCGAACCGCTATCGCGTGATCAAAGAAGTGGTAAAAGCCGCGCGCGGCAACCGCAAAGAGATGATTCAAAAAATCCTCTCGGAAATCGAAGGGCGTTTACAGGAAGCGGGTATTCCCTGCCGCGTCAGCGGGCGGGAAAAGCACCTTTACTCTATCTACTGCAAGATGGTGCTGAAAGAGCAGCGTTTTCACTCGATCATGGATATTTACGCCTTCCGCGTTATTGTTCACGATCTCGATACCTGCTATCGCGTACTCGGTCAGATGCACAGCCTCTACAAGCCGCGTCCCGGTCGCGTAAAAGACTATATCGCCATCCCCAAGGCGAACGGCTATCAATCCCTCCATACCTCAATGATTGGCCCGCACGGCGTACCGGTCGAGGTGCAGATCCGTACTGAAGATATGGATCAAATGGCGGAGATGGGGGTTGCCGCGCACTGGGCTTATAAAGAGCACGGCGAAAGCAGCACCACCGCGCAAATCCGCGCCCAGCGCTGGATGCAGAGCCTGCTGGAGCTGCAACAGAGCGCCGGTAGCTCGTTTGAATTTATCGAAAGCGTTAAATCTGATCTCTTCCCCGATGAGATTTATGTTTTCACCCCCGAAGGCCGCATTGTCGAACTGCCTGCTGGCGCGACGCCAGTGGATTTCGCCTATGCGGTGCACACGGATATCGGTCACGCCTGCGTTGGCGCGCGCGTCGATCGCCAGCCCTACCCGCTGTCGCAATCGCTCTCCAGCGGCCAGACGGTGGAGATTATCACCGCGCCGGGCGCCCGTCCGAATGCCGCCTGGCTGAACTTTGTCGTCAGCTCGAAAGCGCGCGCGAAGATCCGCCAGATGTTGAAGAACCTCAAGCGCGACGACTCCGTAAGCCTCGGCCGTCGTCTGCTGAATCACGCGCTGGGCGGAAGCCGCAAGCTGGCGGAAATTCCGCAGGAGCATATTCAGCGCGAGCTGGAGCGTATGCGGCTGGCGTCGCTTGACGATCTGCTGGCGGAAATCGGCCTTGGCAACGCGATGAGCGTTGTGGTGGCGAAAAATCTGCAGCAGGGGGAAGCAATGCCAGGCACCGCAGCACCGACTGGCGCAAACACCGCGCACCTGCCGATTAAAGGCGCAGACGGCGTGCTGATCACCTTCGCCAAATGCTGCCGCCCGATCCCTGGCGACCCGATTGTCGCCCACGTCAGCCCCGGTAAAGGGCTGGTTATCCACCATGAATCCTGCCGTAATATCCGTGGCTACCAGAAAGAGCCAGAGAAGTTTATGGCCGTGGAGTGGGATAAAGAGACGGCGCAAGAGTTTATCACCGAGATCAAGGTGGATATGTTTAACCACCAGGGCGCGCTGGCGAACCTGACGGCGGCCATTAACACCGCCACTTCCAATATTCAGAGCCTGAATACGGAAGAGAAAGATGGCCGCGTTTATAGCGCGTTCATCCGCCTGACGGCGCGCGATCGCGTTCATCTGGCGAATATCATGCGTAAAATCCGCGTGATGCCGGATGTGATTAAAGTCACCCGTAACCGAAACTGATTGTATGAATGCTCAGCGTTATGCGCGAATCCGCGAGATGCTCGCCAGGCGTCAGCCGGATCTGACGGTCTGCATGGAGCAGGTCCACAAACCTCATAACGTCTCTGCCATTATCCGTACTGCGGATGCCGTCGGCGTGCATGAAGTGCACGCTGTCTGGCCGGGGAACCGCATGCGAACCATGGCCTCTTCCGCCGCGGGCAGCAACAGCTGGGTGGATGTTAAAACTCACCGTACCATTGAAGACGCCGTTGGCGTGCTCAAGCAGCGCGGCATGCAGATCCTTGCCACCCACCTGTCGGATAAAGCCGTCGATTTCCGTGAAATCGACTATACCCGTCCGACCTGTATTTTGATGGGTCAGGAGAAAACCGGGATCACTCAGCAAGCACTGGATCTCGCGGATCGGGATATCATCATTCCGATGACGGGCATGGTGCAGTCGCTCAATGTCTCCGTTGCCTCCGCGCTCATCCTCTACGAAGCGCAGCGCCAGCGGCAAAACGCCGGTATGTATAAGCGTGAAAACAGCATGCTGCCTGACGCCGAGCAGCAACGCCTGCTGTTCGAAGGCGGCTACCCTGTGCTGGCCCGCGTCGCGAAACAAAAAGGCCTGCCTTACCCTCATGTGAATAATGAGGGGCAGATTGAAGCCGACCCGACGTGGTGGGCTACCATGCAGGCTTCGAGGTAACCGATGAAAGGGAAGCTGCTCGATGCGGTGCCACTGAGTTCATTGACCGGCGTTGGCGCGGCGCAGAGCAGCAAGCTGGCGAAAATTGGCCTGCACACCGTTCAGGATCTGCTGTTACACCTTCCCCTGCGTTACGAAGATCGAACCCAACTCTACCCCATTGCTGACCTGCTGCCGGGCATTTACGCCACGGTGGAGGGCGAAGTGCTGAACTGTAACGTCACTTTCGGCGGTCGCCGGATGATGACCTGCCAGATTAGCGACGGCTCCGGCATGCTGACCATGCGCTTTTTCAACTTCAACGCGGCGATGAAAAACAGCCTTGCGGTTGGCCGCCGCGTGCTGGCTTATGGCGAAGCGAAACGCGGAAAGTATGGCGCGGAGATGATCCACCCGGAGTATAAGGTGCAGGGCGACCTCAGCACTCCGGAGCTTCAGGAGACGCTGACGCCGGTCTACCCAACGACCGAAGGCGTTAAGCAGGCCACGCTGCGCAAATTAACCGATCAAGCGCTGGAGCTGCTGGCAACCTGCGCCATCAGCGAACTGCTGCCGCCCGAGCTGGCGCAGGGTTTGATGAGCCTGCCGGAGGCGCTGCATACGCTGCATCGCCCGCCGCCTTCGCTGCAATTAAGCGAACTGGAGAGCGGGCAGCATCCCGCTCAGCGCCGACTCATTCTCGAAGAGCTACTGGCTCATAACCTGAGCATGCTGGCGCTGCGCGCCGGTGCGCAGCGTTACCATGCGCAGTCGCTCGCCGCTAACGATACGTTAAAAGAGCAGCTGCTCGCCTCCCTGCCCTTTAAACCAACCGGCGCACAGGCGCGGGTGGTGGCGGAAATTGAACGCGACATGGCGCTGGATATGCCGATGATGCGCCTGGTCCAGGGCGACGTCGGCTCCGGTAAAACGCTGGTGGCCGCACTCGCGGCGCTACGCGCGATCGCCAATGGCAAGCAGGTGGCGATGATGGCGCCCACCGAATTGCTGGCAGAGCAGCACGCCAATAACTTCCGCGCGTGGTTCGCGCCGCTCGGTATCGAAGTTGGCTGGCTGGCGGGCAAGCAGAAAGGCAAAGCCCGCCTGGCGCAGCAAGAGGCGATTGCCAGCGGGCAGGTGCAGATGATCGTCGGCACCCACGCTATTTTCCAGGAGCAGGTGCAGTTTAACGGCCTGGCACTGGTGATCATTGATGAGCAGCACCGCTTTGGTGTCCACCAGCGGCTGGCGCTGTGGGAAAAGGGGCAGCAGCAGGGCTTTCATCCCCATCAGCTAATTATGACCGCCACGCCAATCCCGCGAACGCTGGCGATGACGGCCTATGCCGATCTCGATACTTCGGTGATTGATGAACTGCCGCCGGGCCGTACGCCGGTGACCACGGTTGCCATTCCCGATACGCGTCGCAGCGAGATTATCGATCGCGTGCGCAGCGCCTGCACCGGCGAAGGTCGCCAGGCCTACTGGGTTTGTACACTAATTGAAGAGTCGGATCTGCTGGAAGCCCAGGCGGCGGAAGCGACATGGGAAGAGTTAAAGCTGGCTCTGCCGGAGCTGAACGTCGGGCTGGTGCATGGCCGCATGAAGCCGACCGAGAAACAGGCGGTGATGCAGGCCTTTAAACAGGGCGAGCTGCATCTGCTGGTCGCCACCACAGTCATTGAGGTTGGCGTGGATGTACCGAACTCCAGCCTGATGATCATTGAGAACCCCGAACGCCTTGGTCTTGCGCAACTCCACCAGCTACGCGGGCGCGTCGGACGTGGCGCGGTGGCCTCACACTGTGTGCTGCTCTACAAATCCCCGCTGTCGAAAACCGCGCAAAAGCGCCTGCAGGTGCTGCGCGACAGCAACGACGGCTTTGTGATTGCGCAAAAAGATCTCGAAATCCGCGGCCCGGGCGAACTGCTGGGCACCCGCCAGACGGGCAATGCCGAATTCAAAGTTGCCGATCTGCTGCGCGACCAGGCAATGATCCCCGAAGTTCAGCGCGTTGCGCGCCATATTCACGAACGTTACCCGCAGCTGGCAGAAGCGCTGATTGACCGCTGGATGCCGGAAACGGAACGCTACTCCAACGCCTGATTTTTAGAACCTGATGGTGTGAGATCAACCTCCCTTAGAAAAGTATGCTTCCAGCCGAAGCAACCGTTTGCTTTTACCATTCAGTCCGATAAAATCAGCGCTTTTCCATCAGGGGATAGCTTGAGATGTCCGTAAACACCATCGAGTCGGAAAATGCGCAACCGGTTGCGCAGACTCAACCCAGCGAATTGATCTACCGCCTTGAAGATCGTCCCCCGCTGCCGCAAACGCTGTTTGCTGCGCTGCAACACCTGCTGGCAATGTTCGTTGGCGTGATCACGCCCGCGCTGCTGATCTGCCAGGCGCTGGGTTTACCGGCTCAGGACACTCAACATATTCTCAGCATGTCGCTCTTCGCTTCCGGCGTCGCGTCGCTGATTCAAATTAAAGCCTGGGGCCCGGTCGGCTCCGGGCTGCTCTCAATCCAGGGCACCAGCTTTAACTTCGTGGCACCGCTGATTATGGGCGGCACGGCGCTGAAAACCGGTGGTGCCGATGTGCCGACGATGATGGCGGCGCTGTTTGGCACCTTGATGCTGGCAAGCTGCACCGAGATGGTTATCTCGCGTATTCTGCCGCTGGCGCGCCGCATTATCACCCCGCTGGTTTCCGGCGTAGTGGTGATGATTATCGGCCTGTCACTGATTCAGGTTGGGCTGACCTCCGTCGGTGGCGGCTTCGCGGCCATGGGCAACCATACCTTTGGCGCGCCGAAAAACCTGCTGCTGGCAGGCGTGGTGCTCGGGCTGATTATCCTGCTTAACCGCCAGCACAACCCCTATCTGCGCATTGCCTCACTGGTGATCGCGATGGCGGTCGGCTATGTGCTGGCGATGTTTATGGGTATGTTGCCGGAGTACAACGCGCCGGAGAGTACCTTTATGGTGCCGACGCCGCTCTATTACGGGCTGAGCATTGACTGGAGCCTGCTGCTGCCGCTGATGTTGGTCTTTATGATCACCTCCCTGGAGACCATCGGCGATATCACTGCCACTTCCGATGTCTCTGAACAGCCTGTTACCGGTCCGCTCTATATGAAGCGGCTGAAGGGTGGCGTGCTGGCAAATGGCCTTAACTCCTTTGTCTCTGCGGTGTTCAATACCTTTCCCAACTCCTGCTTTGGCCAGAATAACGGCGTGATCCAGCTGACCGGCGTCGCCAGCCGTTATATCGGCTTCTTTATCGCGGTGATGCTGATGGTGCTCGGCCTTTTCCCGGCGGTAAGCGCGTTTGTGCAGCAGTTACCGGAACCGGTACTCGGCGGCGCCACGCTGGTGATGTTCGGTACTATCGCCGCCTCCGGCGTGCGCATCGTCTCCCGCGAACCGCTCAACCGCCGTGCGATCTTGATTATCGCGCTGTCGCTGGCGGTGGGTTTAGGCGTGTCGCAGCAGCCGCAGATCCTGCAATTTGCGCCGGACTGGCTGAAAAACCTGCTCTCCTCCGGCATCGCAGCAGGCGGGATCACCGCTATCGTCCTGAACCTCATCTTCCCACCGGAAAAAGAGTAAATTACCTCGCGCGGCAACAGAGCATCCTATGTTGCCGCCGCAATTTCCTTTCATCATTCCTCCCTTGAGCATCGTGCACAATTCGTGCATAACTCCCTTACGGTCACGTGAGGGAGGAAGATGATGAAATTTCTTGGGAAGCTGCTGTTAGCGGTCGTTATTATCCTGTTTGTGCTGCTGCTGGCGGCCTACTTCCTGCTGCAAACCCGCTGGGGCGCGACGCAAGCGAGCCAGTGGATCAGCGACAACAGCGATTATCACCTCACGTTCGATTCCGTTGACCACCGCTTCTCTTCCCCTTCTCATCTGGTATTAAAAGGCGTCAGTTTCGGCCGCAAAGGCCAGCCAGCAACGCTGGTGGCGAAAATGGTAGATATCGGCCTCAGCAGCCGGCAACTCACTGACCCGCTGCATGCCGACACCATTCTGCTACAGGACGGTACGCTTAACCTCTCCCCAACCGCCGCGCCGCTGCCTTTCCAGGCCGATCGCCTGCAACTGCGCAACATGGCTTTTAACAGCCCGGCAACCGGCTGGGAGTTAAGCGCGCAGCGCGTTACCGGCGGTATCTCACCCTGGCAGCCAGCCGCAGGTAATGTGATCGGCAGTAAAGCCCAGTTGCAGATGAGCGCCGGTTCGCTGACGTTAAATGGCGTTCCCGCCAGTAACGTGCTGATTCAGGGCAGTATTGATAAAGATGTGGTGACCTTAACCACTATCGGTGCCGATATGGCGCGTGGCTCGCTCACGGGTGATGCAAAGCGCAGCGCCGATGGCAGTTGGGTGGTAAATAATCTGCGTCTTAACGATATTCGTCTGCAAAGCGATAAGTCGCTGCAGGATTTCTTTGCCCCGCTCACCACCCTGCCTTCGCTGAAAATCGGCCGTGTGGAAGTGACCGACGCCACCTTGCAGGGGCCAGAGTGGGCAGTGACTGACCTCGATCTTAGCCTGCGCAACCTGACTTTCAAGAAAGGCGACTGGGAGAGCGAAGAGGGCAAACTGTCGATGAATGCCAGCGAGTTTATCTACGGTTCGCTGCACTTCTTCGACCCGATTCTGAATGCCAGCTTCTCCCCGCAGGGCATCGCGCTGCAGCAGTTCACCTCCCGCTGGGAAAACGGCATGGTGCGCACCTCCGGTAACTGGTACCGCACAGGCAAGGCGCTAGTGCTGGACGATGCGGCGTTTGCTGGGCTGGAGTACACGCTGCCGGCGAACTGGAAACAGCTGTGGATGGACGATCTGCCCCCATGGCTGAACAGCCTGGTGCTGAAAAAATTCAGCGCCAGCCGCAACCTGGTGATTGATATCGATCCGACATTCCCGTGGCAGCTCACCGCGCTGGATGGGTATGGCAACAATTTGCAGCTGGTGCGCGAACGGAAATGGGGTGTCTGGAGTGGGAATGCGAAGCTGAACGCTGCCGCAGGCACCTTTAACCGCGTCGATGTCCGCCGTCCGTCGCTGGCGCTCAATGCCAATAGCAACACGGTCAATATCACCGAGCTTAGCGCCTTTACCGGTCAGGGGCTGCTGGAAGCAAGAGCGGTGGTTGCGCAAACACCGGATCGCAGCGTCAATGTCAGCCTCAACGGGCGCGGCGTGCCGGTCAATGTATTGCAGGCGTGGGGCTGGCCCGCATTGCCGATTGATGGCGAAGGTAATTTACAGTTAACCGCCAGCGGCCAGGTGCGCGCCGAGGCACCGTTAAAACCCTCCGTCAACGGCGAGTTACAGGCGGTGAACGCGCAAAAACAGCAGATTAAGCAGAGCATGCACAGCGGCACGGTGAGCAGCGCGGGTGCCGTTGCGCCAGACGCCGCGCCGCAGGCGACGCCGTAAACCATTGCCGGATGGCGCTGCGCTTATCCGGCCTACGTTTGAACTTCCCTTTGTAGGCCCGGTAAGCGGTAGCGTCACCGGGCAATCTGCGTTTAGAGGGTGATATAAACTTCAGCACCCTGCGGGGTAATGACCAAACCAGTTTCACTTTTGCTTGCCGTCGCCCCCTGCAGATGGGTTATCTGCATAATATTGCGCAGGCATAGCGTCCAGTTTTTGCCTTCGCCATCAGCCCGCACGGTAATCACAGCGCCTTCACGTTTGGCTGATAAACGGAAAACGCTCTCGCCGCGGCTATCCGGCACCTCACACACGGCTTCGCGCCCATCGTCGAGTTGAAAGAGCTGGAACGCGGTGCCCTGATGCCATGCGTAATCGGGTCGCCGATCGTTATCGCCCAGCGCCAGCAGCGTATTGTCGCGAACGTAGACCGGCAGGCTCATAAAGCCATGCTGCTGTTTGTGCCAACGGCTGCCGTCGAGGAGGTCGTTATGCCACAGGTGCGTCCAGCGCCCTTCCGGCAGGTAAAACTGCACCTCACCCGCTTCGCTGAACACCGGTGCGACCAGCAGGGCGTCGCCGAGCATATACTGGCGGTCAAGGTAATCGCAGGCCGGATCGTCCGGGAAAGCCAGCATCATTGCGCGCATCATCGGTACACCCGATTCGTTTGCTGCTACCGCCTGCCGGTAGAGATAGGGCATCAGGCGGCATTTCAGCTGCGTGAAAAAGCGCACCACATCGCAGGACTCGTCATCGTAAGCCCACGGCACCCGATAAGATTTGCTGCCATGCAGGCGGCTGTGGCTGGAGAGTAAGCCGAACGCACACCAGCGCTTATAGACATGCGCAGGCGCGGTATTCTCGAAGCCACCGATATCATGGCTCCAGAAACCAAAGCCGGAAAGACCAATGGATAACCCGCCGCGCAGGCTTTCCGCCATCGATTCATAGGTGGCATAACAGTCGCCGCCCCAGTGCACCGGAAACTGTTGCGCGCCGACGGAGGCCGAGCGGGCAAACAGCACCGCCTCTTGCTCACCCACCTTATCTTTCAGCACGTTCCACACCAGCTCGTTGTAAATATAGGCGTAGTGGTTATGCATTTTTTGCGGGCAGGCACCGTTGTGCCATACCACATCCGTTGGGATACGCTCGCCGAAATCGGTTTTAAAACAGTCGACGCCCATGGCCACCAGCGTGTTGAGCTTATCGGCATACCACTGGCAGGCTTGCGGGTTGGTGAAGTCATAAATCGCCAGCCCCGGCTGCCATTTATCCCACTGCCATATCGAGCCGTCCGCGCGTTTCAGCAGATAGCCCTTCTCTTTCAGTTCGCGGAACAACGGGGATTTTTGTCCGATGTAGGGATTTATCCAGACGCAGATTTTTAGCCCACGCTCCTTCAGGCGTTTGATCATCCCTGCCGGATCAGGGAAGGTCACCGGGTCCCACTCAAAATCGCACCACTGGAAGGCCTTCATCCAGAAGCAGTCGAAGTGAAAAACATGCAGCGGCAGCTGGCGCTCAGCCATGCCGTCGATAAAGCTGTTTACGGTCGCTTCGTCGTAGTTGGTGGTAAAAGAGGTGGTGAGCCACAGGCCGAACGACCACGCCGGTGGTAGCGCAGGGCGGCCGGTGAAGCGGGTATATCGGTTTAGCACCGCTTGCGGTGTCGGGCCGTCAATGACGAAGTACTCAAGCGACTCCCCCTCAACGCTGAACTGCACTTTGGAGACTTTCTCCGAACCGATTTCGAACTCCACCGCCTGCGGATGATTGACCAGCACGCCGTAGCCCCGGTTGGTGAGATAGAAGGGAATGTTTTTATAGGCTTGTTCGGTGCTGGTCCCACCATCACGGTTCCAGGTTTCCACAGATTGCCCGTTCCGCACCAGCGCAGTGAAGCGCTCGCCCAGGCCATAAACCGTTTCACCGACGCCCAGATCCAGCCGTTCGAAAACGTATTTGCGCCCGCTGTTACCATCCTGCACGTAGCCGCTGTTTTTAAGCTGGCTGCCGGTGATGCGCTCGCCGTTGCGCAGAAAATCAATGGCCCACGTTTCGCCTTTCGTCACCCGAACGGCCAGCGCGCCGCTGCGTAGCTCAGCATACGTCTGTGTGTTATCTATCGCGACCGCCACATCTTGCGCAATGTTGAGCGGGAAATGCGGACCTTTCTCTGTGCCGCCCTCAAAGTGCGCGATACGCACCCCGATAATGCCCTCCTGCGGCGAGAAGAAGCGCAGCGTAAAGAGCGGCGTATCCAGTTGCCAGGTGCGCTCGCACACGTCGCGCGGGGCGGCATACACCACCATCTCACTCCCCTGCTGGTCAACATCAAATACCTGAATCGGATTGATTAATGTCAGGCCGGGCTGGATAAGCCAGTTGCCATCACTGATCTTCATACGTTGCTCCTTACAGTAACTCTTCCCGGGGTGAGATATTGCCGAACCGCTTCTGGCTACGGTGTTCGCCGCGCGCCAGCTGCGCCGCAATCGACTTCAGCAGGGGGGTTTTCAGGGTGTAGTAGCGTCTGGCGATAAGGGCGCTGAGCAGATAGCAGGCAGCCGGCACCAGTGTGAATAGCGCGATGATGATGGTGAGCGTCATACTGTTTTGCCGCGGTGCGGCGGCTTCATAGCCACTGCCCGCCAGCGCCCAGCCAATCAGTGCGCCGCCAAGGGCGAGGCCGAGTTTCAGCACAAACAGCGTGCCCGCAAAGCTGATGCCGGTCAGACGCTTGCCGTTGCACCATTCGCCGTAATCAACGGTATCAGACATCATCACCCACTGGATCGGGGTGACCAGCTGGTGCAGCACGCCGATAACAAAGATAAAGGCGAACATGGTGAAGCTGGCCTGAATGGGGATAAAGAACATGGCGATGCTGAGCAGGGTGAGCGCGGCGTTGGTCCACCAGAAGATGGTGACTTTGCACTTCCAGTCGGTGAGCGGTTTCGCCAGCGCGCTGCCAATCAGGTTACCGACGCAGTAGGTTGTGAGGAAAGCAGTAAAGATGGCGGCGTCGCCCATGATCCACGTGACGTAATACATCATCGCGCCGCCGCGCACGCACACCGCAAGAATGTTCAGGATGGTCAGCATCCCCACAATGCGCCACTGATCGTTTTGCCAGATATCGCGCAGATCTTCGCGCATGGAGGTGGTCGCTGGCGGCGCCTGGATGCGCTCTTTGGTGGTGAAAAAGCAGAATGCCAGCATCATAAATGCGATCACCGAGAGCACGGCGATCCCACCCTGAAAACCGACGACCTTATCCTCTGCGCCAATCAGCGTTACCAGCGGCATCATCAGTACCGTGGAGAGCATGCCGCCTGCGGTAGCCAGCACGAAGCGCCAGGATTGCAGAGAGATACGCTGTTGCGGATCGTTGGTGATGACCCCGCCCAGCGCGCAGTAAGGAATATTCACGACGGTATAAAGCAGGGTGAGTAACGTATAGGTGACAGCGGCATAGAGCATCTTGCCGTTAAGGCTGAGATCCGGCGTGCTGTAAGCGAGCACGCAGACGATACCGAAAGGGAGCGCGCCAAAGATAATCCATGGCCGGAATTTGCCCCAGCGGCTGCGCGTACGGTCGGCGAGCAGCCCCATGCAGGGGTCGGAAACAGCGTCCAGCGCACGCGCCAGCAGGAACATGGTGCCGACAAACCCGGCGGGAATGCCGAAGATATCGGTATAGAAGAACATCATGTAGAGCATGACGTTATCAAAGATGATGTGGCTGGCGGCATCGCCCATCCCGTAGCCAATCTTTTCTTTAACAGAAATAGCCTGACTGTCCATTTTTGTTTCCTTAACGCAGCAAAACCATGCCGATTGCGGTGTTAAGGGTTTTAATCGATCGCTTTACGGGCGGAAATTGCGATTTCTGGTTATTAAATTACGTTTATTCTTTTCTGTGATCGCGATTCCTTAACGTATGAAAAAAGCTAACCAATGGAAAAGATAGAGATTTATCTTAAACGGTCGTAGAAAGGGAAAGCAGAATGTGAAAAATTACGGTGAGGGATGTGGTAAATCACTGAAAGTAGGTATAATGCGCCCCGCCTCCATGTAGCAATGCAGGCGCGGAAGATCGTCATCTCCGGTGAGGTGGCTGGACTTCAAATCCAGTTGGGGCCGCCAGCGGTCCCGGGCAGGTTCGACTCCTGTGATCTTCCGCCAAAGTTGCTCCACACCCATCCGAGAAAGTCTAAAAACCACTTAATTTTCAATAGATTTATCAATTCACTCATCCGTAACAGTCCGACATGTTCCCCCTGAATCCATGAAAATTATGTATAATGATGTGTATAGATTTTTTATACACATTTTTGACTTATACACATGGCACTTACAGACGTACAAATCAAACGAGCAAAGCCCCAAGACAAGCCTTATACATTGAACGATGGGCAGGGCCTGTCATTGATTATCAATCCCGACGGCTCGAAAGGTTGGCGTTTCCGTTTCCGCTTTGCCGGTAAAGCGCGGTTAATGTCATTTGGTAGCTACGATTTAGTTAGCCTTGCAGAAGCCCGCGAGAAGCGCGAGATAGCCCGTAAACAAGTTGCTAATGGCATTGATCCGGTTGAAGAACGGAAAGCCCAGAAACTGGCACAGCAACTCTCCACTGAAAACTCATTCGAAGCCATTTGTCGAGAATGGCATGCAAACAAAGCTGATCGCTGGACAGTTGCATACCGTGAAGAAATCATTAAGACCTTTGAGGAAGATGTTTTTCCTTTCATCGGCAAACGTCCTATCGGTGAGATCAAACCTTTGGAGTTGCTTGAGGTATTACGGCGGATAGAGAAGCGTGGTGCGCTGGAGAAAACCAGAAAAGTGCGGCAAAGATGCGGCGAGGTCTATCGCTATGCGATCATAACTGGCCGTGCTGAATATAACCCAGCACCTGATTTAGCTATCGCGCTGGCCGTTCCTAAGCAAAAACATCATCCATTTTTATCTGCTGAAGAGTTGCCTCATTTCGTTAGAGATCTTGAAGCATATACCGGCAGCATCATCACGAAAAATGCGACAAAGATAGTTATGCTTACTGGTGTTCGTACTCAAGAGATGCGCTTTGCAACCTGGGGAGAAGTTGACCTCGATAAATGTATATGGGAGATACCAGCAGAACGGATGAAAATGCGTAGGCCTCATATTGTTCCTTTATCTACCCAAGTAGTTGACCTATTTAAGCAGCTTAAGCCCATCACCGGCCATTACCCATACATTTTTATTGGCAGGAATAACCGTAGTAAGCCAATCTCTAAAGAAAGCGTTTCACAAGTGATTGAGTTACTGGGTTACAAAGGACGTGCTACAGGTCACGGTTTCAGACACTCAATGTCGACCATTTTGCATGAACATGGTTTTGATAGTGCCTGGATTGAGATGCAGTTAGCTCATGTAGATAAAAACTCTATTCGAGGCACCTATAATCATGCTATATATTTAGAAAATAGACGTATAATGTTACAATGGTATTCTCATAAATTAATGGAGCAAGGAAATATAGATGGCATGGTTGAAAGAAAATGTTGAGTGGGTATTTTCAGGCATTGGTGTCTATACTTTATCACTTATAGTAATGGCAATTCTAGCAATTGTCTCTTTTATTTTCAGGAAGAAAATAAAAGCAGCAGTGCATAAAGTTATTAAAGTTTTCGTGTTAGGATGGGGCAACAATATAAATATCAACCAAGATGATGGAAAATAAAACCCCCGAAGGCGTTGAACAAAACATAAAGTCCAGTGTTATAGGTGCTAACAACAGGACTACTATCAATCAAGTCATTGTAAATGTTAACAACCCCTTTTTTGACTCAAAAGCTTTGAGTGAAAGTTTAGCTGAGGAAATAAAGGCAAAGCTAACAGATGAGTTCGTTTCTACTGATTATAATATTTTACTTTGTTATCCAAATAAAGAAATTGATGATAAACCTACTATTGTCACTATAAATAAAATAAAGGATGAGTTGAAAGGGTTAGGAGCGTTTGTTTATGAGGGTGGTGGGAAAGGAAGCTTACCAAACACTGACATAGCGTATCCACACATTGCTGAGCTAGAATTCATCAAAACGATCAGGTGTGACACAATAATAATCTTCGCTTTAGATGAAGTGACAATATCACAATTAACATTGATTAGTTACTTTAAAATTTCGAAAGAAATTTACTCTACTGATATGATAATCATTTCAAGTGACGAACTGAAGAATAGTGATAATTTTTTTGCAAGTGGCATTTTTCAATATTGTGATGATAATAACTGCAAATTAATATCCCTAACATCCATCAATGAGACTGGTGTTAAGTCAGTCATTGATAGAATCATCAATAAAAAAATAATACAACGCAAAGCCGGTTTGTTAGGAGCTTAAATGGAAGAGTCCACGAATTACAAATTACTTATTTGGGGCTTATCAATAATTCAACCCGCAACGCCCAATGAAGTTCTGAATTATTTAAGCGTGGCCTTAAATGATAACGGGTTGCTTCCTAAAAAAGAAAGGATGGAAAATCATTTCGAACAATTAAGTCAAATTGGATATATAGAGAAAGTATCTAAGCGTAGTAATCTTTACTCTGTAACACCTAGAGGTAATGAGCGTTTATCACCTTCTCTTAAAAAATTAAGAGATAAGTTAAGAATATTTATGCTTGACAAATGTTATTCCACAAGTAAATTAAGAGGGCTGGCCTCGACTGATACAGAGAATATGGGCGGTGTTTCGCCGTCTTTACAGTTTAGGCACACTTCAAAAGAGGTTCCGCACCCAGGCCTGCCTTGGGCGTCAGGGACCCTGCCCAGCCGCCCAAGGCAGGCCTGGGTGCGGATCTATGAGCAATTAAATATTGGTTTAATGTTCAGTGGTGAGGCCAGCACTCTCGATGCTCTTAATAAAGATGACAATCCCTCTCATATAAAAATTGGTCATACCGGTTTTTCCTTAAATTATTATTCATTTAACACATTAGATAATACGCTTTTTTGTAATGATGGAGTGGTGACTATCGCATCTTGCATTGGTATTTCACACGGACTTCTGACCGCCATGATTAAATCTCCAAGCAGATATTATCGTCAATTCAATTTAAAGAAAAAGAGTGGGGGGGAGCGTCCAATTTTAGCCCCTCGAAAATTCATGAAGGTAGTCCAATATTGGATAAATGACCATATATTAAACAGATTAAGCGTACATTCCTCATGTTATTCTTATAGAAATGGAGTAAGCATAAAAGATAATGCACTTAATCATATCAATAAAAAATTTGTCGCCAACATTGATATTTCCGATTATTTTGGCACAATAAATAAAAAAATGGTTAGCAACTGTCTACGCAAAAACAATATACCCGAACATATCATTAACGTCATTTCAGGATTAGTAACTTACAATGGAGTATTACCGCAAGGGGCACCAACAAGCCCAATAATATCAAACTCAATCCTCTTTGAACTTGATAGAAGAATAAGTAATGCCGCACAAAAACTTGAATGTGTATATACGCGCTACTCAGACGACATAACAATTAGCGGGGATTGCAAAAAAAGAATATCATCATTGATAAATGCGATAGAAATAAACATTGGATTCATGGGGTTTTCATTAAACAATGAAAAAAAACGGATTGCATCTAATAATAACAGGCAGGTTGTAACAGGCATACTTGTTAACGACTCTTTAAGGCCAACAAGAAACTACAGAAAAAAAATTCGATCTGCCTTTGATCATGCAATTAAAGGAATGGATAACAACCAAGAGACCATAAATAAATTAAAGGGATATTTTAATTATTTAAAATCCTTTAAGCGATATGGGTTTTCATTCAACGAAAAATATTATGCAGATATTTTATGGCGTTTAATTAATATAAAACAAGAATAGCGCGAACACGCCGGGTACATAATGTATATGACCAACGCCGCGTAGAATAGCTCGGATGTCGAAGCACTACGCGATGCGCGACACGCTGTCGCGGCTTATCGCCCTTATTCCTCATCCGTAAGCACTACATCACCACAGGAACGCACGCTGGCGCTGAATAAATAAATTAAATATCCACCTCAGCGCGCAGTGCTTTCCCCTCCTCGCCTGCCCGCTTCACGTGCCGCTTTAAATGCAGGTGCATGACCGGGCTCAGGCCGCGCCGGGGCTGGTGCGGGCGGGCATGAGGCAGGCGCAGAAATAAATGCAGTTAAATGCAGGGTATGCATGCACGGTATTTTTATAATTATTTAGGGGTTTTTCGGCTATTTTTCAGGGGCGGGAGGGTGCGCCCGGCAGGGGATGACCGGGGCGCATTTTTCTGTGATTTATTGCTGCTGGCTGTCAATGCGGGACGCTTTATCAGGTCTGATGCCGACGGCATTCAGCACCGCGCATCCCTCATGATTAATCCCGTTACCGGCGGCCAGCCAGGAGGCGAGCGCATCGCGCAGGTGATGCGTTGCCCGGTCGAGCGCACGGTGTTGCAGGTGCGCCGGGAGGCTGCGGATATGTATCAGCTCCGGGGCAAGAATGGCGGCCAGCTCTGCGCCGTGCTGATGCATGAAGCCATCAAGCCGGTGGCTGATGCTGAGTGCCTGGACGGTCTCATGGGCGCGGATGTACTGCCTTGCGGCCTGCCGGGTTTCCTCCGGGGTGCAGGGCGTTTCCCGGCGACTCAGCCACTCAGCGCGGTGGTGCAGGCAGGCCTCTGCGGCCTGCGTCAGGCTGTTGGTCATGGTCTCTCTCCTGCGGTTAAAAGCGCCACGGCGTTTTCCGGCATGGCGGGCTGACGTATCACCCCGTCGAGCGTTTCGGAGGTGCGGAACGTGGCCGAGCATTCAAGACTGGTGCACTGGTGATAGCGCTGCTTGAGATTCTCCGACACATACCGGCTGGTACGGGTGTGCGCGGGCTGTCTGCAGTACGGGCAGTGAAACATGGCTCAGCTCTCCGCCTGCTTTTTCCGGGCGGCCAGCTCCGCGGCAAGCTGCATACGTCTGGCAGGGCTTTTATAGAGCGTCATGTCCACGCCGGTCAGCGGCGGGCGGTGCAGGCCGAGCTGAGAGATTACCGGCTCATTGTCCATGTCGAAGGTATAGAACTGTGCCTGTAAGGCAACATGCTGTTGCAGCTCCTCACCCAGGACGTCACCCGGACGTGGCTCACCTTTCAGCTCCAGCTCACGCAGGCGCAGACGGTAAGCGCGTACCAGCGCCGGGCTGATGGTGTCCATCGCTTCTGTCCATGCCGCCTGTGCGCAGACGGTAAGTGCGGTCGCATGCTCATCGACATACTGTCTGCCGGTCGCACACGCCTCAAGCATGGCACGGGATTTGTCTGTCTCCAGTTCGGCAATCAGACCGGTGAACTCCTCTGCCAGCTCGCGCCCGGCCATGCGGCGGCCGTGTTCGGCTTTCAGCTCCGGTGTCATGGCTCCGCCCAGGCTGCGCAGGCGGGTACGCCAGCTTTTGTCAGCCTCCGCACTTTCCTCAAGCGCAGACTGCCGTTCCTTTTCGCTGCGTGTGATGGCTGCGTTGATGTCGTTCAGCGTCATCATGCTGCCGGTGTGGGCGGCTTTCGCCTCTGTAAAGCGGGAGAGCGCTTCACTCACGGCGGCGGCATTTTTCTGCGCAGCCTTTTCAGTGGTGACCGCAACGGCATTCTCGATCAGGGCGCGGTCAGGGGCAGGCCGGGTGCTGGCAACGGTTTTCATCAGGGCAGTGATAATTTCAGTTTTCATGGCGGGCTCTCTGTTTTCAGTGTGAGGGCATTCTGCCGTGGCCTGCACAACATCACGAGCTGTCGCTGTTGTGACCGGGATGGTACAGAAAGCCGCTGAAAAAACCGGCTCGCCAGAAAGAGGTCGCAGGAAAACCCCTCTCCCTGTTTGTTTTTCTGTATTTAACTCTTCACACTGTTCACCAGAAATATAAAAAGTAAGTAATACAGTAATTTAAGGGGTGAACAGTTGAAGTTCTGACTGTTCACCCACTGTTCACCACTGTTCACCGCCCTGAAATGCTGCCTGCTCTTCTGTCAGACGAAATTGTTATAATTTGTTAATGTTAAATTCATTCTGGTTATATTCGGGTATGCCAGAATGTGCGAGACCATGTTCAGGATGTGCGAGAACATTGACACCGTATAAAAATCAGCCATTCGCCCGCCTGAAGCGCGAAAAATCACTTGTTGCCCTGACTGAAAATATTCACAAAATAGAGCGCTACCTGACGCCGGAAAGACATGACCGGCACCACACGGACTTTATGAGGTAGCCCGATGCACACCGCTTTTTCTTCCCCGATTTCCACTCCTGCCGCCCCGTTAATGCCGGGGACTGAGCCCGCTCAGGAGCGCTTTCTGCGCCTGCCCGAAGTGATGCACCTCTGCGGCCTGTCGCGCTCCACCGTTTACGATCTCATCAGCCGGAATGCTTTTCCGCAGCAGGTATCACTCGGGGGTAAAAATGTCGCCTGGCTGCACAGCGAAATCACCGCCTGGATGGCTGCCCGCATCGCCGACCGTAACCGGGGCTGTGACGCATGATGATGTCCGCCCTGCAAAAACCGCCTTTCCCTGGCTTGCTTCTTCTGGCCGTTCCCGGGTATAGTTTTCCCGCTGTCGCAAAATCGGCAGCCGGGCGTAGGAACCCGAGTTACTCAATGGCGACAACAGACGCGCCATGCGTCTTTTTTTATGTCGTGGCTCAGGCACACCCATTTATCGGGCTGTGGTGTTTATGCACACACCATGGTTGCGTACAGATAATGGTGGCCCGGGCGGGGCAGCCTTCGGGCTGGCCGGTATCCATTGAGGCCGGTATTCCTACCCCCGTCCGGGCCACCACCCATGAGTGTAGGAACTCCGGTGGTGGCAATAACCGCTACTCAATGGAGGCTGCCACCATGGCCACAACCCTCACCCTGTCACACCCGCAGTTTGTCTATGTCTTCGCTGCCGTTCGCCGCGCAGACCGCACACCCCGAATCTGTATGCTCCGCACCGTTGCCGGTGACGAGCGCGCTGCACGCCGTTCCCTTGTCCGGGACTACATTCTCGCCTTTGCCGGGCGCCTGCCGGTGGCGGAGGTGCGCGCGTGAAAGACCTGACCCTGACCCTCACCCGTGATGAGCTTGCGTGCCTGGAGCACCTGCGCAACGTCGGCCAGTTCGTGAATGCCATGACGCTGTTAAATGACAGCGTGACGGTCAGCCGGGAAACGGCGCACCAGGCGCAGCTCTCCTCCGTGATTTACCTCATGACCACCCAGCTCGACGATGTGGTGGAGCGCTGCATGCAGCGCTGGCTCACAGAGGAGGTCAGCGCATGACAACCCCGTTAACGCCCGCGCTGCGCGCCGCACTTTACCGCCGCGCCGTGGCCTGCGCCTGGCTGACCGTGTGTCATCGTCAGCACCGTTACCCGCACCTCACCCTAGATGCACTGGAGTCGGCCATAGCCGCCGAGCTGGAGGGCTTCTACCTGCGCCAGCACGGCGAGGAGAAAGGCCGCCTGATTGCCTGCGCCCTGCTGGAAGATTTAATGGATGCCGGTCCCCTGAAAGCCGCCCCGTCGCTGTCCTTTCTCGGTCTGGCCGTGATGGATGAACTCTGCGCCCGCCATATCAGCGTGCCTGTCCTGCACTGAGGAAAACACCAATGAAAATGAACGTAACGGACACCGTTAACATGGCGTGCGGCCACTGGCCGCGCATTCTCCCGGCGCTGGGCGTGCCGGTCATCAGAAACCGGCATCAGGCCTGCCCCGTCTGTGGCGGCTCTGACCGCTTCCGCTTTGACGATAAGGAGGGGCGCGGAACGTGGTTCTGTAACCAGTGCGGCGCGGGTGACGGGCTGAAACTGGTTGAAAAGGTGTTCGGTGTGTCTGCATCCGAGGCCGCCGGGAAGGTGAATGCCGTGACCGGCACCCTGCCGCCGGTCACGGCAGCCACCGCGACCGCAGATGCCGGAACAAATGCCGCGCGAAAAGCGGCGGCCGCAGTGGCGGCTGAGCTCGTGACATCTGCCCGCCCGGCCACCGGTAACGCCTACCTGACCCGCAAGGGGCTGGCAGAGCGCGAGTGCCTGACCCTCACCACCCCCCATAAAACCGGCGGGGTGAGCTACCGCGCCGGGGATGTGGTTGTCCCCCTGCATGACGACACCGGGGCACTGGTTAACGTCCAGCTCATTAACGCTGACGGGGAAAAGCGCACCCTGAAAGGCGGGGCGGTGAAAGGCGCATGCCATATCATCGAAGGCCAGAAACAGGCCGGAAAACGCCTGTGGATAGCAGAGGGGTATGCGACCGCGCTCACCGTGCATCACCTGACCGGCGAGACCGTGATGGTGGCACTGTCCTCCGTGAACCTCCTTTCTCTGGCGAGCCTTGCCCGCCGTCAGCACCCGGCCTGCCAGATTATCCTCGCGGCTGACCGTGACCTGAGCGGTGACGGCCAGACAAAAGCCGCAGTGGCCGCAGATGCCTGCAACGGGGTGGTTGCCCTGCCACCGGTGTTCGGTGACTGGAATGATGCCTTTACCCTGAATGGTGAAGACGCCACGCGCCGGGCGCTTTACGACGCCATCCGCCCGCCGGTTGCAAGTCCGTTCGACACCATGAGCGAGGCGGAATTTACCGCCATGAGCACCAGTGAGAAGGCCATGCGCGTGCATGAGCATTACGGAGAGGCGCTGGCAGTGGATGCGAACGGCCAGCTCCTGTCCCGGTATGAAAGCGGTATCTGGAAGGTTATACCGCCCTCAGACTTTGCCCGCGACGTGGCCGGGCTGTTTCAGCGCCTGCGCGCCCCCTTCTCGTCGGGACGTATCGCCTCGGTGGTGGAGACCCTGAAACTGATTATCCCGCAGCAGAATGCGCCCGCCCGTCGTCTGATTGGTTTCCGTAACGGGGTGCTGGACACAAAAACCGGCACGTTCAGCCCGCACAGCAAATCGCACTGGCTGCGTACCCTGTGCGATGTGGATTTCACCCCGCCGGTGGCGGGCGAAACGCTGGCATCCCATGCCCCGCATTTCTGGCAGTGGCTCGACCGCGCCGCCGGTGGCAGTGCTGACAAACGCGATGTGATACTGGCCGCCCTGTTTATGGTGCTGGCAAACCGCTATGACTGGCAGCTTTTCCTCGAAGTGACGGGACCAGGCGGGAGCGGCAAGAGTATTCTGGCCGAGATTGCGACCATGCTCGCAGGCGAGGATAACGCCACCTCGGCGACCATCGAGACGCTGGAATCCCCCCGCGAGCGCGCCGCCCTGATTGGCTTCTCGCTCATCCGCCTGCCTGACCAGGAAAAATGGAGCGGGGACGGGGCCGGGCTCAAGGCAATTACCGGGGGCGATGCCGTGTCGGTTGACCCGAAATACCGCGACGCCTATTCCACGCATATTCCGGCGGTGATTCTGGCCGTGAACAACAACCCGATGCGCTTCACCGACCGCAGCGGCGGTGTGTCCCGCCGCCGGGTGATTATTCACTTCCCGGAGCAGATAGCCCCGGCAGAGCGCGACCCGCACCTGAAGGACAAAATCGCCCGCGAGCTGGCGGTCATTGTGCGCCAGCTCATGCAGCAGTTCAGCGACCCGATGATCGCGCGCGCATTGCTCCAGTCTCAACAGAATTCTGACGAAGCAATTAGTATCAAGCGCGACGCTGACCCGACGTTTGATTTTTGCGGTTACTTAAAAGAACTTTCCGAGCCAGAAGGGATGTATATGGGTAATGCGAATATTGTCCCACGACAGCCGCGCCTGTATCTGTATCATGCTTATCTGGTTTACATGGAGGCACACGGTTACAAAAACACGCTCAGCCTCACCATGTTCGGCAAAGGGCTGTCATCGATGCTGAAAGAATACGGCATGAATTATGGCAAGCGGCGAACGAATCAGGGGATGCAAACTAATCTTGCACTCAGGAATGAAAGCAACGCCGACTGGCTGCCAAAGTGCGATGAGCACGCAGCGAAATAACCTACCTCAGACCGGCATTGCCGGTCTTTTTATGTATGAAAATCGGCAAAACGAAAAAAAATAGGATGTCCCATCTAGTAATTGCTATCGATTGCTCAAGTGATTAATATAATTTGTGCTTTTTGTGGCAAGAGGATTGGAATCGTGCATAATTTTTATATTGTCATATGTTTTTGGTTGGCTAAATTAATGTCAACGAATCAATATTCTTCACAGAGAATATTTTTCAATTAATTGATGGCACACCTAATCAAATAGATTGCGAGAAATTCAATATTTAAGGAAAATTATGATGAATAATGGTGATGAGCGAATCAACCAAGAATGGATAGCACTTAATGCAATAAGAGGTATGGTAAAAATAGCCTCTAAAGGCAGCATGAGCAAATCTACATACGACAATGCATTAGATCTAGGGGGGGTTCTCTATCCTGAGCTACTCGGCCCTGATAATAGCCTTCTAAGGCGTGAGCGCGAGAGTGATACTACCAAGGAGTATCGCCAAAAAGCTGAGCTGAGATCAATAAGAAATGATAGTCCTGTTACGGCATTAGAGCTTGTTTTGACGGATATTGAAGATTATGAATCACTTATATCGATAGCTAAGAGAAATAAAGATGATAAACAAAAAACTGATCAACTTAAAAGAAGACTAGCTCAACTTGTAAAAGCAAAATCGGAACTTGAAATAAGATCACACTCTGAAAATCAACTCATTTTTAGAGACGCTTATAATGCCGAAAGAAATCTTCCTGAATTATCGAAAGGTCATGCCTATAAAGACTTTGAATTACCTGATGGTAATAACCTCAGACTTAGAGTACTACATCCAGACAGACCGGAACATATTACCGGTGCAGATATAATATATGAGCGACATAACAAAAAATCCGGAAAGATAAGTGTGGTTGTTGTACAGTATAAAATATGGGAGGAAAAGAAATTATATATTTCAGATCCGAGAATGAAAAGTCAAATAGATAAAATGAAAACATTCACATGTGGAAATGATATTTGTATACATCAAGAAGGGGATAATACCTATAGGTTCCCCTGTTGCGCAGGTTTTTTGAGACCAACTGACAAATTACAACATGCAGATCAAAAATTCATATCCACAGGTGAACACCTTCCTATCTGTAGAATAAATGATTGCACATCCATAGGAAGGCAAGGCGGAGAAATTCTGGAATATGATAAAATAAAAGATGTATCTCTTTCCGCAGAACTTTTTGAAGAGCTATTTAATAGAGGTAAAATCGGCTCTAGAGATCTGTCATGTGATGAGTTAGAACTATTATATAAGAATGCTTCTGTTATTGATGCACATGATACAGTCGTAATCTACGCACAGGAGTTTTAAAAAATAAACTAGAGGATATGTGGGAACAGCTTGCTCAACTTGTATTACTATCCTGAAGACATCACAGGTGTGTCATTCTTCTGAGGCCATCAACAGTGAACAGTAAAGTGTTCACTGTTCACCAACCAATCACTATTTATGTACATGAAAATAAACATAAAAAAACCAAAGTGAACACTGTGAACAGTTTTCATCAAAAAAAGTTTTTATTTCCTTTTTGAGTTTGCGAAAAATGGGTGCTTTAACAAATGTGTATACCGATGTGTATACGTTCACTTTCTCTAACTTTATTTACCAATAAATTCAAAGACTTATCTTATGTCATTGACTCCTGTGATCTTCCGCCAAAATTAAGCTTCTGTTTGGCACATCTCTAAACATCACTTCTTATTTCCACCATGCTTTTTGCAGCCTGAGCGCGTATTAAATCAACTAAGCGTCACGCTTGTTTTATTTGTCTTCGGCGTCGTTCGCTAATCTTTCCAGTTCTTTTCTTCCTTTGATGAAGATCAGGCTCGCCGTCGTAAGCAAATTTTCCTCCGGACTGGCAAAAGAAGCTGGATCAATTTCTGCGATTTAATCATCGTGAGGATTTACGCGACGCAGGCAGGATAGGTAAAAATAGCGGATCAGAAGCGCTTGCTGAATATTTCCGCTCACCGAACTACAGTGCCATTTAAAATAAGCAAGAAGTAAAAAATCGATAAACGCATCACTAAAATCCACTTAATTTTACCCTCTAAATAAAACAACAACCCCTCAATAATTATTAACCCCAATAGCAACATGCAGTCGGCAATTTATTTTCGGATGTTTCGTCACCCTCGCATTTATTAATCATGATATCTTTTTGCGCCATACCACCTCCTGAAATTAATAAGACGCATTAATAAAGCATTTATATCAATCCAACCAACCGAGGGAAAATAATGAATGTAAGGGATGCTACCTTTTCTGATATCGAGCTGATATGCGACCTGCTGGCCGAGGCATTTTATGACGATGTGCTTATTGAATCAGCCTTTCCGGCGCCGGAAAGACGACGAGAGGCATTGCGCAGCTTCTTCAGGATCTATGCCGAGGTCGCGCTACGCAAAGGCGGCGTTATTATTGATGAAAATAATGTCGGCGCGCTAATGTATTTTCATTATGACTCAGAAAATATTACCGATGAGATCCTGTTCAAGCAGTTACGAGATGAATATAGCGCCGATTACGCCACCATGGCCTATTTAATGCACAAGCTGAGCGCTTATCATCCAACAATTCCACACTTCTATATTTTCGTGCTGGCTATTCCTGGCCAGGATCGCGGCATGGACGTTATCAACGCATTGATGTACCGGTTAATCCATTTGCAGGATCAAGCTGGCGTTCCTTGTTATGCCGAATGTACGGCTGCGCGTGTGCAACGTCTTGCCGGGCGCCTTGGCTTCAAACCCGCAAATTTCAAACTCTGCGTCGACGGTTTCCCTGAGCTTTACCCTATTTTAAGAGAACCGCAAAAAGCGCTCATTTAATACCACTCCACGCGCAAAGGATTGTGATGAATACTATTAATAAAGATCAAAACAGACGAGCAAAGAAATATCAGGAAGTAGCAAGCTCACTATTCCCTTCAGCCTTTTCTGATAACCATGATGCTCTCTCTGAAAACATGACGCGTATTTCAGAACATGTAAACAGATTGCGTCCGAAAAATAATGGCCCGGCGTGGTTAGGTAATAGCGGCGAGCTTGACGTTGATTATCAAAGCGTCAGGGTTGCTGAAATGGCCAATAATTTACGCCAGTGCGAGGATGTTATTAACGAGACGGCAGCACTTTTTCACGGTATGCCGAACTGGGGCCATCCCTTAGCGATGTGCAATACCATTCCGCAGGGCAATACGGCTTCAGTTATTGCAGGCATGATCGCGCAGGTATTCTCCCCCAATATTGTGTCGGGGGAGTACTCCTGGAACGTTCAACGCGCCGAACTGGAAAGCGCCGGGATGTTAGCAAACCTGATTGGCTGGGATGCGCCGCGCGCCGGTGGGCTCTATACCTACGGCGGCTCCGGCTGCTGGACCTATCATATGAAATATGCCCTGTCGCGCGTGCTGCCTGGCTCCAGACGCGAAGGCGTTCGCACTAATGCGAAAGTCCTTTGCTCCCAGCAGGCGCACTTCACCATGCTCAACAGCACAGACTGGACCGGTCTCGGAACGGATAACATTATCTGCATCAAAACCGATCCGAAGACCAACGCCATGGATCTAAAAGATCTGGAAGCGGTGTTGATTGCGCTACGGATGCAAAATATCCCGGTTGCGTCAGTGGTCTGTACGATGGGGACAACCGATGCCAACGCTTTCGATCCGGTGGCGGACGTGCGCCGCTTACTGGATCGCTATCGCAACGCCCCGCCATATGGCAAGGCGCTGCTCTACTGCGATGCGGTGACCAGCTGGTCATGGCTGGCCTTCCAGAAATATGACTTTGCCGCTAACCCGCTGCAGTTCACCGAAGCGCTACTGCCGATGATGAAGAACAACGCCCGCGAACTGGAGAAGATGAAATACGCGGATGCCATTGGCATTGATTTCCATAAAGCGGGCTTTTCGCCTTACACCAGCAGCTTCTTTGCATATCGCGATGCTGGTGAGTTTGAAGCGCTGTTGCAGCGCCCTGGCTCGGCTTATTTGCAGTCCCGCACGGATTACAACCCTTACCACTACACGCTTGAAGTCTCGCGCGCGGCAACCGGCGCAGTCGCGGGCTGGGCAACGATGAAATACTTTGGCTATGAGGGCTTCCAGGCATGTCTGGGCTCGATCCTGGAAAATCATCTGGTGATGCGTAATCTGCTGCAAGCAGAGCAATCTACGGTATGCGTCAATCCGCAGGATAATGGCATGGTCACCCTGCTGCGCATCTATCCGCAGGGAGTGAATGCCCAGCAGCAGTATCAACGTGAACTGACCGACCCCGCGTATAAACCGCAGCTGTCGGCACATAATCAGTTAACGCTAGCGATTGGCAATAAACTCTATGAATGGTTCCGCGCAGGTAAGCAGATCAACGGGATGCATACGCCCTATATGAGCTTTACCACCGGTTTCTGCGTCACCGAGTACAACCGCGATGCGGCCGATCCGGAGGCCAAAGTGTTCGCCCTGAAAATCTACATTATGAATATGCACCTGACGCCGGAGCTGATGAAGCACGTGCTGGATTGCATTATGGCGGCACGGGACGAGGTCGTTGGGCAGGAATTCCAGTAATAAAAGATCTCTTTATTTTGTCGCCAGTAGTAATGCAGGGTGTAAATAATGTTTGATTTACACCCTTTTTATCTAAAAAGAGTCTCAGGTTTGCAGTCCACAGAGAGAGCGCTTACATTCCAATAATCTGATTTGCTCTTCAATTTATTGATTGCGGGAAGCGTATGTCATCCAGCCTATTTATTCATATTACGGCGACACAAAAGGATTGCCGTTAATGACCACGTTAACGCCCATATGGCGTAACTGGTTGCAGCTTATTACGCTCTCATTATTGTTGGTGGTGGTAATGGAGTGGCTCCATCTTCCCGCCGCCCTGCTGCTTGGCCCGATGTTCGCGGGCATTTTTCTCGCCATCAACGGCCGCCCGGTCACCATTAATAAACAGGGGTTTAGCGCCGCGCAGGCGGTGGTTGGCGCGATGATTGCGCACGCCATTCCGCCGTCGGTATTTGGTCGTATCGCCGCCGACTGGCCGCTGTTTGTGATCTGTATTTTCTCCGTAATTTTCGCCAGCGCCATTCTCGGCTGGATAATGGCGAAACTGCAGGTTTTTCCCGGCTCGACCGCCATCTGGGGTTCATCGCCCGGCGCGGCAGCGGCGATGACAATCATGGCAGAGAGTTTTGGCGCCGATGTGCGCCTGGTGGCCTTTATGCAGTATCTGCGGGTGATGGTGGTGGCGCTGGTCGCGGTGCTGGTCACCCGCCTCGGCATGGGGGCAGAGAGCGCCGAGCATGCGGTGGCAACCTTTACGCTGTTCGCCCCGCTGCGCGCGTGGCCATTTATCGCAACGTTAATGCTGATTGCCATTGGTTTTCTAATTGCCCGACGCGTGAAAATGCCCTCCGGGCCGTTACTGATTACGCTCGCGCTGGGGATTATCGTCGAGGATAGCGGCCTAATGACGCTTGAGTTGCCGCCGTGGCTGCTGGCGCTCTCTTACGCGCTTATCGGCTGGAGTATTGGCCTGCGCTTTACGCGCGAGATTGTGCGCTACGCCGCCCGCGCCCTGCCCCGCGTGCTGCTGTCGGTATTGACGCTGGTGACGATCTGCTGCGGTTTCGCCTTCCTGCTGGTGAAATTTGCCGGCATCGATCCGCTTACCGCCTACCTCGCCACCAGCCCCGGCGGGGCCGATACGGTGGCAATTATCGCCTCATCCAGCCATGTTGATATCGCCTTTGTGATGGCGATGCAGACCGGGCGCTTTATTGTGGTGCTGATTACCGGCCCGGCGATTTCACGGTTTGTGGCGAAGCGGCTAAATCGTTAGCGTAGGCGCTTCGCCGCTTTTGTAGGCCGGATAAGGCGCAGCCGCCATCCGGCAATCCTCTCACGCTGTTAATCGCAGCTGCTCAATAACCTGGGCAACCTCGCGTCGTGCGTCGCCTTGCAGCGTCTGTAAAGGCGCGGGTAAACACGGTGCTTTCACCACGCCGAGCAGCTCTGCGGCAGTGGCGATGACGCGCAGGCTGCCGCCGTAACGCTTAAACAGATCCCACAGTGGCTGGAGCGCGGCGGTATGCTGGCGCGCCTGTGCGATATCGCCCGCCATCGCCGCGCGGGAAATAGCCAGTGCCGCCTGCGGGAAAAGCCCACCGAACACCGAATACCAGATGCTACACCCGGCATTCAGCGCTTCAACCGCCGTGCCGTCGCCGCTGATGCCGAGGCGGATCTCCGCCGGGATTTGCGCGCGCAGCGCACTCACCCGCTCCGGGGCAAGCTCCGCGGCAAGTGGCGGGATTTTGATCGAGCCAATATTCGGCAACTGGGCGATACGGGCAAATAGCTCGTCGCTGAAGTTAAAGTGCGTGGCGTTAGGGTTGTTATAGATACAGAGCGGCACCGACAGTTCGCGGGTGACGGTGGCAAACAGATCAAAGACTTCATCTTCCGTTAACGGATGATAGGAGACCGGGGCCAACAGCACGGCGCTGACGCCCGCTTTCTGCGCATCCTCCGCCAGCCAGAGCACATCGCGCGTACGCAGCGCGCCAATCCCGGCGATCACCGGCACTGCGCCGGAATACTCCGTTGCCAGACGCAGGACGCTCGCGCGTTCACTGCGGCTAAAGTAGGGATAACATCCCGTAGAGCCGAGCGCGCCGATGGAGTCGACGCCAGCAGCGCGCAGTTTTTCAATAATGGTGATATAGGCCGCCTCATCCAGGCGGTCATCGAGAAGCGGCGTCAGCGCAAAGGCGCTTAATCCTGTGAAGTCCATTCTTGTTCCCTCATTACGCAAACCCAATCAGGCTTTTTTCAGTGTGGCAACCCGGCATCATACGGCCTAACCCGGCGATCAGTTCGTCGCCTGCCTCACATAATGCATCGAGCGGCATTGCCGGCAGACTCTCAAGGATAAACCACATCTGGCTGTCTGCCGCACTCAGCCGGGTACGCACACCCTGACGCCAGTTCCAGCGTCGGCAGGTTACGCCCTGCGCATCGCGCCAGATAACCTCTCCTGGCTCCGGTGATTCCAGCGCCGGTTCGCCCTCTTTCAGGGTATCGAACGGCTCGCTGCCGTCGGCCAGCGTCAGGCAGGGCGCGCCAACATACGCGGCGATATTTTCGCCGCCGACCGGCACAGCGTAGCGCAAACTGATGGCGTTATAGAGATCGACTACCGGGTCAATGGCGGGTAGTACACCGTCCCGCAATACGCGTTTTCGTAAAGCCTGGGCGGAACAGGGCGTGCGTTTGGGTTTCGCGCCAAACTGTTTAAACACTTCATCCCAGGCCGCCAGGTGCGCATCCGCCCACGCAGGCTCGCCCGCCGCGACACATGCACAAGCGTGGATTAACGCCTCTTCACCCACCTGCGGGTGGATCAGCGGCGCGGCCTGCAACGAGATGCTGATAGCGCGAAAGCCGGGCGCCAGCGCGGCAAGACGCGCATCGATTGACGGCTGAACGGAAAGCATTGGATAATCCTTTTTAGTGACCATTTTATTGCACAGTATCGACCGATGACCAAAAAAGTCAATAAATCGACCGACTCCGGCGCGGATATCCAGCGCGTCAGTGAAGCGGTTGCTACGCGAATCAAAGCGTTTCGTAAGCAGCAAAAACTCTCGCTGGATGAGCTCTCCCGCCGGGCGGGCGTCAGTAAAGGTATGTTGGTCGAGATTGAAAAATGTCTCGCCAACCCGAGCATCGCGCTGCTGTGCAAAATTGCGGCGGCGATGGGCGTCTCGGTGGCCGACATTGTTGATGTCGCCAGTAAACCGCTGGCGCATCTGATTGCCAAGGAGGATATTCCGCTGCTCTGGCGCGGCGAGAAAGGCGGCAGCGCGCGCCTGCTGGCGGGCACCAGCGGCCCGGATATGCTTGAGCTGTGGCGCTGGGAGATCTTTCCCGGTGAGCGTTTTACTTCACCTGGCCATCCGGTCGGCACCGTCGAGCTGCTGCACGTTGAGCGCGGTACGCTGACGTTAGAAGTCGCGCAAACGTCGCTGGTTATTGCCGAAGGGTGCTCTGCCGTGGCGCAAACCGATGTGCCGCACCACTACGCCAACGATGGCGACCTCCCCGTGGTCTTTACCATGACGGTCAGTGAACGCCACGCCTGAGCCCGCGTTAACGCCATGATGATTTAATGGCGTTATGCTTTGTGTCGCCCTGCTTAAGTTAACGCGCCGCGCTGTCGGCACCCTCTTCGTGACTTAATCAGGATCTTATGCAAACCAAGCTACACGGGCCGCTGTTTCTCGCGATCCTCAGCGCGCTGATGGCCTTCACCTCCCTGTCGACGGATATCTATCTGCCCGCGATGCCGCTGATGGCGCGCGAGCTGCAGGGCGATGTTGAACTGACCATCACTGGCTTTTTGATGGGCTTCGCGCTGGCGCAGCTGGTGTGGGGGCCGGTGAGCGATGCGATTGGTCGCCGCAAGCCGCTGTTTATCGGTATGGTGCTGTTTATCATCGGCTCGGCGGGGTGCGCGTTATCAACGGAGATCCATCAGATGGTGTTCTGGCGCGTGTTTCAGGCATTTGGTGCCTGTACCGGGCCGATGCTGGCGCGAGCGATGATCCGCGACCTCTTTGTGCGCACCCGCGCGGCGCAGATGCTCTCTACCCTGACCATTATTATGGCGATCGCCCCGATTATCGGGCCGCTGGCGGGCGGGCAGATTATCAAGTTCACTACCTGGCATGCGGCTTTCTGGATCCTGGTGGTGATTGGCGGGCTGATGTTTATCTCCCTCTTCGCGCTGCCGGAAACCCTGCCCGCCGAGAAGCGCATTCATGCGTCGCTGGCGGGCGTATTTCGCAACTACTTCACGCTGCTGCGCAATCGCGCGTTTATGCGTTACACACTGTGCGTCACCTTTTTCTATGTCTCCGCGTACGCCTTCGTCACCGGCTCGCCGTTCGTTTATATCGGCTATTACGACGTCGCGCCGCAGCATTTTGGCTGGCTGTTTGCGCTCAATATTGTTGGTCTGATGGGGATGAGTGCCGTTAACCGACGGCTGGTGCAGCGCCATCCGCTCGATAAGCTGCTGAAGATTGCCGTCACGCTGGCCGCCCTCGCGGGCATAGTGCTGGCGCTGCTGGTGAAGCTGCAATTCGGTGGCCTGGTTGCAGTGCTGATTACGGTGTTTGTCTTCTTTTCGATGAACGGCATTATCGCCGCCGCCTCGACCGCCGCCGCGCTGGATACCGTCCCGGCCTTTGCCGGCTCGGCCTCGGCGCTGATTGGCTCCCTGCAATATGGCAGCGGCATTATCTCTTCCCTGCTGCTGGCGGGATTTCGCGACGGCACGCCGTGGACAATGGCGTGGATCATGGCGCTGTTCGCCGTCGCCAGCGCCGCAATGGCCTGGCGGGTCGGCTCCCAGCAATGAAGGGCGATGCCGTATGGCGGCTTGCGCCTTATCCGGCCTACGGGGTTTGTGTTCGTAGGCCCGGTAAGCAGCGCGCCACCGGGCATTTAGTGGTTTACGCGCCGGCTTTATTTAGTGCGGCGATCTCGTCGGTGGAGAGGTTCAGCGCCACCGCGGTAGCGAAGCTCTCGACGTGTGCGGTTTTGGTTGCGCTGGCAATCGGCGCGGTGACGCCCGGTTGGTTAATAAGCCAGGCGAGCGCCACTTCGGCGGGTTTCACATTATGATTCGCCGCCACCTTATCCAGCGCGTCGAGAATGGCGAACCCGCGTGGATTCAGGTATTTGGCGATGCCCTGCCCGCGCTGGCTCTGGTTAAGATCGCTTTCGCTGCGATATTTGCCTGACAGGAAACCGGAAGCGAGGCTGTAATAGGTCACCACGCCAATATTTTCCCGCACCGTTAAATCCTGCAACGCGCCTTCGAAGCTCTCGCGATCGTAGAGGTTATATTCCGGTTGCAGTACCTGGTAGCGCGGCAGCCCTTTCTCGTCCGCTACTTTCAGCGATTCTGCCAACTGTTGGGCGTCGAGGTTGGACGCGCCAATCGCGCGGATTTTCCCCGCTTTCAGCAGCTTTTCATAAGCGCCTAATGTTTCATCGTAGGGCGTTTCGCTATCCGGCCAGTGGGAGAAGTAGAGGTCGATATAGTCCGTTTGCAGGCGACGGAGTGAGTCATCAACCGCCTGCTCAATCCAGCGTGCCGAAAGCCCTTTTTTGCCGGGTTCGCCCATATCGGCGCCCACTTTAGTAAACAGGGTGATCTTGTCGCGATGACCAGGGTGCGCCGCCAGCCACTTACCAATAATGGTTTCCGATTCGCCACCCTTGTTGCCCGGCGCCCATGCAGAGTAAACGTCTGCGGTATCGATCGCCGTAAAGCCCTTTTCCAGTAACGCGTCCAGCAAACTGAAGCTCTGCTGCTCATCGACGGTCCAGCCGAATACGTTGCCGCCAAAAACTAATGCCGGGATCTGTAACCCCGTGGTGCCTAATGAACGTAATGCCATCGCCACTTCCTCCTGTGAAGGTCAAACTTTAAGCCTGGCGCGTAATGGCGATCGCTTTTGGTTATCCGTGCGGTTTTTCCGCCGCCAGGCTGCGCAACTGCGCGGTTACCGGTCGTAAGGTTTCCCGTAAAACCGCGTGCAGGTGGCGAATCGCCGGGGAGAACTGTTTGCGGTGCGGGCAGATAAGGTTAAGCGGCGCGGCCTCGCCGGGATGCTGCGGCAGCAACATCTCCAGCCGCCCAGCCAGTACATCGGCGCTAACATCGATCCACGATTTATAGACAATACCCATCCCTTCCACCGCCCAGCGGCGGGCGACATCCGCGTCGTCGCATAACATGCGGCTTTTGACGATCAGCTGCCGATGCAGGCCATTTTCCGGAAAGCTCCATTTGTCATACACCTGGTTGTTCATGGTGAAGAGCAGACAGTGATGGTTAACCACCTCATCGAGGGTTTGCGGCCTGCCGTGCTGCGCCAGGTAAGCGGGCGAGGCGGCAAGCACCCGGCGGTTATCTTCGGCAATCGGCAGCGCCACATAGCTGCTGTTATCCAGCACGCCGTAGCGGATAGCGACATCCACCGGATCGCGAAACACATCGCTAAGCTGATCGGAAAGGGAGAGGCGCAGAGAGACCTTCGGATACTGGGCACAAAAACGGGTGATGATCGGCAGCAGCACGTTACGTCCCAGATCGGATGGCACCGCCATGCGCAGCTCGCCCTGCGGTTCGTTATCGCCGCTATGCAGGCTTTCAGCCCCGGCGCGTACCACCTCCAGCATCTCCTGGGCGAAGGGGAGGTACTTTTCGCCTTCGGCGGTTAAGCGCAGGCTGCGGGTCGAGCGCACGAACAGGCGCTTATCGAGATCGCGCTCCAGCCGGTGCACCGCTGCGCTGACCTGGCCGGGAAGCAGCCCGGCTTCGCGCGCGGCGTTAGAAAAACTGCCCAGCAGCGCCGAGCGAACAAACAGCGTGACATCTTCCAGCCGAATCATCATCTCTCCGAACGGCAAATAACAAGCGCTTCTGTTGTGCCAGAAAAGCGGGCGCAGGCAAACCGTATTTTCACTTTGCGAGTGAAAGTGTTGCCGTTTTTCACCAATTTATCTTCGCTGGCGTTGCGTTTATCCTCGGCGACTCTACGGGACGGTGCGCCCCGCATTATTTGAATGTTCGCCAGGAGAGAAAAATGACCCTTGATGAAGCCGTGATTTCCCGCCATACCGTTAAAGCCTTCGACCCCGCTCAGCGCGTGCCGCAGGAGAAGATCGACACCCTGCTCAACGTGCTGCACAACAGCCCCTCTTCCGTTAACTCGCAGCCGTGGCACTTTGTTGTCGCTTCAAGCGAGGAGGGACGCGCGGCGATGGCGAAATCCGCCACCAGCAACTTCATCTATAACAAACCGAAAATTGCCGATGCCTCGCACGTGATTGCGCTCTGCATGCGCAGCGATCTCGATGAAGCCCACCTGCAAAAGGTGCTTGCGCAGGAGGAGAAGGATGGCCGTTTTGTGGCTGACGGCGCGAAAGCGGGTCAGGATAAGGGTCGCCGCTCCTATGTCGATCTTCACCGCTATGAGCAGCGCGATCTGCCGCAGTGGATGGAGAAACAGGTCTATCTGGCGCTCGGCGGCCTGCTGCTCAGCGCAGCGATGCTCGGCATCGACGCCACGCCGATGGAAGGATTTGACGCGCGTGAGCTCGACCTGGCGCTGGGCCTGCGCGAGAAAGGACTGACCAGCGTCGTACTGGTATCGCTCGGCGTGCGCAGCGAGCAGGATTTTAATGCCGCGCTGCCTAAATCTCGCCTGCCGCGCGACGAGATCTTCACCTTTATCTAAAAATGGAAGCCCGGTTCACCGGGCTTCTTATTTGTTGCATTCTCTTGCAGGCCAACCAGTCCATCACCCGCATTTCCCTACTTTCCCGCTTTGACCAGGACATTGCATGCGGTAGCTTTTTACCCTATTTGCATAATTTAGCTTTTAGGTTAAAACTATGGAGAAAGGAACTCCCCATGTCCGCTTACATATCGTCAAGCGGATGGTGCTTGAGGGAAAGGTCAGAACCACGGCCAGCGCTGTCGCGGGAGCGATTGAATTAGGCTTTAATCCACCGCTATTTGACGAGATGTGCGCAGTAATTCAGGCGCTCACCTCAGAAGATTTTTTTAAAAGCATGACGGCATATGTCGATCATACGGTGTGGCACGATGTTTACCGGCCAGTCTGGAAGAGGCAAAAACTTTATCTAAAGTTAATCGTCTCTGACGATGTACTGATCGTGTCATTTAAGGAGAGATAAATGAAATGCCCTGTTTGCGGCGCTGCGGGACTTAAATATGACACCCGCAACATTGAATACCGTTACAAAGGGAAAGTGACTACGCTCACTGCGATCACAGGCGATTACTGCGACGCATGTGGAGAGATCATTTTTGACCGTCTGAACGGTGAACTTTACTCAAAACAGGTTGCGGCTTTTGTCCGCAAAGTTAACGCAGAAGAGGTTGATCCTCAGTTTATTGCCACTATCCGAAAGCGGTTTAATCTCGATCAGCGCCAGGCGGCAGAGATGTTTGGCGGTGGCGCAAACGCCTTTAGCCGGTACGAAACCGGACGTGTTGCACCGCCAAGACCTTTAGTTTTGCTCTTTAAGGCGCTGGACAAGCATCCGGAGCTTTTCGAGGAGCTAAAACATGCCTGAAAGCCCGGTTCACCGGGCTTTTTGCTTGTCTGCCCGGCGAACCGGGCATAAACGGGGTTAGATCGTCGCTTTTGCGGCGTTGAGCCCCGGAACAAGGATCACTTTGCGGCAATCTTCTGAATGCTTATCGAAGATCTCATAGCCGCGGGCGGCCTCTTCGAGCGGCATGTGGTGCGTGACAATCTCTTCCGGTTTGAGATGGCCGGACTCAATCAGCGGCAGCAGATCCGGCAGGAACGAGTGCACGTGGGTCTGCCCCATTTTGAAGGTCAGCCCCTTATCGAAGGCGTCGCCAAACATAAAGGCGTGGATAAACCCGGCATAGACGCCTGGCACGCTGACAATCCCACCGCGCCGCACGGCGGCAATCGCCTGGCGCAGCACTTTGCCGCTGCTGCCCTCGATTTTCAGGGTGCTGAGCACCGTTTCGGTGGTGCTGCCTTTGGCTTCAAAGCCCACGGCATCAATCACCGCATCAACACCGCGATGGCCCGGCGTGTTTTCAATAATCCACGCCGCCGGATCGTCATTCTTATCAAAGTTGATGGGAATAACGCCGTAGCGGTCGCGGGCGAAGGCGAGCCGGTAGTCGCTGTCATCGATCATGAAAATCTGTTCAGCTCCTTCCAGACGGGCACACGCCGCCGACAGCAGCCCGACCGGGCCTGCGCCGTAAATTGCCACGCTTGAGCCCTGTTTAATTTCGGCATTTTTTACCGCCTGCCAGGCCGTGGGCAGAATATCGGAGAGGAACAGCACCTTCTCGTCAGAGAGCGTATCCGGCACTTTAAACGGCCCGGTATTGGCCTTCGGCACGCGGACATACTCCGCCTGGCCGCCGGGAATACCGCCATAGAGATCGCTGTAGCCAAACAGCGCCGCCGGCGGAGTAATGCCTTTTCGGTTTAGCGCCGCACCTTTGCCTTCGTTCGTTTCCGAACAGGCGGAGTATTGATGGAGCTTACAGAAAAAACATTCGCCGCAGGCGATAACAAACGGGATCACCACCCGGTCACCCTTGCTGACCGCATGCACGCCAGCCCCGGTCTCGACCACTTCGCCCATAAACTCATGGCCGAAGATGTCACCGTGATGCGTACCGGGGATTTTGCCGTGATAAAGGTGCAGATCCGAGCCGCAAATCGCCGTCGCGGTCACGCGAAGGATAATATCATCCGCCGCCTGGATAATCGGATCGGGATGGTTATCAACGCTGACTTTATGTGACCCGTGATAAGTAAGTGCTCTCATGTACCGTGTTCCCCATGATTTCAGACAGGACTGATAAGCATAGAACAGCCTGGGGAAGCACGGCGAAGCGGCACTACATCTTATCCACCCAGTGGCAGGCAACATGATGCCCGGAAGCCACTTCACGCAGCGCAGGCGCCTGTTCACGACAGATCTCCGTGGCGTGCGGGCAGCGCGACGAAAAGCGGCAGCCCGGCGGCGGTCGCGAAGGGTCGGGGATCTCGCCCTGCACTGCCGCTACCGGTTCGCGCAGCGGATCGAGAGTCGGCACGGCGGCCAGCAGCGCGCGGGTATAGGGGTGCAGCGGCTGGTTGAAGAGCGTGTCGCGGCTGGCGGTCTCCACCAGTTGCCCGAGATACATCACCGCCACGTCATCGCACAGATGTTCGACAACGCCGAGATCGTGGGAGATAAAGAGAAACGTGACGCCGAAGTCGTCGCGAAGATCGGCGAACAGGTTGATAATCTGCGCCTGAATAGAGACATCCAGCGCCGAAATTGGCTCGTCGGCAATAATAAAGTCGGGGTTGAGGATAAGCGCGCGGGCAATGCCAATTCGCTGGCGCTGGCCGCCGGAAAACTCATGGGGAAAGCGGTTGTAGTGCTGCGGCGCCAGCCCGCAAATCTTCATCACCGCAATCACCTTGTCATACAGCTCTGCGCGGGTGCAGAGCTTATGCTCCAGCATCGCTTCACCAATCGCATCGCCGATGCGGATGCGCGGATTGAGCGAGCTGTAGGGATCCTGAAACACCAGCTGGATTTTCGGTCGCAGGTCGCGCAGCGCCTTCGCCGGGAGATCGCCCAGCTCCTGGCCGCGATACTTCACGCTGCCCGCGGTTTTGTCGTACAGCCCGAGTAGCGTACGTCCGACGGTAGTTTTACCGCTGCCGGATTCGCCGACCAGGCCAAAAATAGTGCCAGGGCGAATATTAAAACTGACGCCATCAACCGCGCGCACCTCTCCGGTCTGCTGACCAAACAGCCCATCGCGCAGCGGGAAGTACTTCTTCAGGTCGTTAACTTCAATCACATACTCTGCGCTCATGCCTGCGGCTCCGTTAACGCACTGTGAATACAGGCCGCCTGCCGGCTCTCGTCGCCCATCAGCGGCGGAATGCCGCGCCGACAGGCGTCGGTCGCGCGCTCGCAGCGATCGTAAAAGGCGCACCACGGCGGCAGTTCAGCCAGATCCGGCACCTGGCCGGGAATCGAGTAGAGCCGACGCCGCCGCTCGCCCGGCACCGGACGCGAGGCGATCAGCCCTTTGGTGTAGGGGTGCAGCGGATGACGTAACACGTCGGCGGTTGGCCCCTGCTCGACAATCCGCCCGGCGTACATCACCACCACATGCTCCGCCATCTGTGCGATCACGCCCAGATCGTGAGTGATCAACATCAGCGCCATATGGTGCGCCTGCGCCTGGTCGCGCAACAGTCGCAGGATTTGCGCCTGCACGGTGACATCCAGCGCGGTAGTTGGCTCATCGGCGATGAGCAGCTTCGGCTGGCAGCTCAGTGCCATAGCAATCATGATGCGTTGCAGCATGCCGCCGGAGAGTTGATGCGGGTAGCTGCTCATCAGGCTCTCTGCCCGCGCCAGCCCCACTTCAGCAATTAATTGCGTTGCGCGCTGCCAGGCCGCTTTCGCTGACAGACCACGATGGCGGATCAGCGGCTCGCACAGCTGCTCACCGATGGTCAGCACCGGGTTCAGGGCGGTCATCGGCTCCTGGAAAATCATCGCCAGCTGGTTGCCGCGCAGATCGGCCATTTTCGACGGCTTCAGGCGCAGCAGATCATCGCCCTGAAAGCGGATTTCCCCGCCATCGATGCGCGCCGCCTGCGGTGGCAGCAAACCCATCAGCGACATCGCCGTGACGCTTTTTCCGCAGCCGGATTCACCGACTACGCCGATAGTCTGCCCGGCCTTAATGGCAAAGGAGACCTCCTGCACGGCGCGCACGCGCCCCTGCTCTGCGGCAAAAGAGACGGAAAGTTGGTTGAATGTGACCAGCGGTTCGCTCATTTCAGGCTCCGTTTCATCTTCGGATCGAGCGCATCGCGCAGGCCATCGCCCAGCACGTTAATGGCAATCACGGTAATAAAAATGGCAATCCCTGGCGGCATCCACAGCCACGGACGACGTTGAAAATCGATCAGGCTGTTGGCGGCATCCATCATATTGCCCCACGACGGTGTCGGCGGTACTACGCCCATGCCAAGGTAGCTGAGCGCCGACTCCATCAAAATGGCATTCGCCACCGCCATGGTCGCCATCACCACCAGAATCGGCACCGTGTTGGGTAACAGGTGACCAAACAGACGGCGACGCGAGGAGAGGCCCAGCACCTGGGTGGCCAGCATAAAATCGCGCTCGCGCAGGGAGAGGATCTGCCCGCGCACCAGCCGCGCCAGCTTCGGCCACTCCAGTAGACTCAGCATCACTACCACCATGTAGATACGCGATTCGGCGGGGAAATCGAGCTCCGACAGCATCGCCCCGGCGACAATCAGCAGCGGCAGGCTTGGGATGGTCATCACCAGATCCGCCAGCCGCATAATCACTTTATCGGTCCAGCCACCCGCATAGCCCGACAGCGCGCCAAGCAGGTAGCCGAGCGCTACGGAGAGCAGCATGGTCAGCAGACCAATAATCAGCGAAATACGTCCGGCCAGCAGCAGGCGGGTGTAGACATCGCGCCCGAGGAAATCGGTGCCCAGCCAGTGCGCAGCACCAGGTGGTTTGTTGATCATCAGTGCATCGGTAGCGTCGTTTTTCCACGGCGACCAGATAGGCCCGACGACGCACCAGACAGCCATCACGATCAGCGCCAGCAGGCAGAGCATCGCCAGCCGGTTGTGACGCAGCGCGCGCCACGCCTGTCGCCACGGTGACGGCGTCGCCTGAGCCAGCGCCGGGATCTCTGCTTTGCGCAGACGACGGTTGGTTGAGAAGAGTGAACCCAGCATTATCACCTCACCCGGATACGCGGGTCAGCCCACGCGTAGAGCACATCGGCAATCAGGTTGCCGACAATGGTTAATACCGCCAGGAAGAGGGTGAAACCCATCAGCACGGGGTAATCTCGCGCGGCCAGCGAATCGATATGAATATGCCCGGCACCCGGCCAGTTAAACACTTTTTCAGTGATGATCGCCCCGGAAAAGAGCCCCGGCAGCTCAAAACCGAGCAGAGTGATAATCGGCAGCAGGGCATTGCGCAGCGCATGTTTGAAGATCACCGTGCGCTCGCGCAGCCCTTTGGCGCGGGCGGTGCGGATGAAGTCCATCTTCACCACATCGAGCATGCTGGCGCGGAAGTAGCGCGTCAGGCTGCCCGCCTGCAACATCACCAGCGCCAGCACCGGCAGCGCCAGATGCGCGGCAACCTGCATCACCCACGCCCAGCCGCTTTCATCGCTGCCGGTATTGGTCATGCCGCCCACCGGCAGCCAGTGCAGATCAACGGCGAACCACTTAATCAGCAGCAGGCAGAGGAAGAAGGTCGGAAAGGACATGGCGGCGAAGACCACCACGCTCACCACGTGGTCAAACAGCGAATTGGGTTTCAGCGCTGAAGCAATGCCGACCGCGAGGCCAATCCCCCAGTAGAAGACCAGCGCGATGCTTGCCAGCAGGAAGGAGTTCCAGATGTACTGGTTCAAAAGTTGGCTGACCGGGATCTGGTACTGCAACGAGAAGCCGAGATCGCCGCGCAGCAGCTGGCCAAGCCAGTGCAGATAGCGGGTAAAAAGGGGCTGATCGAGGCCGTAAATCGCTTTCAGTTCAGCGGCGCGGGCGGCGGTCAGGGTGATATTGCCGTCGATAAAGTCGCCCGGTGTTTTGGCGAACAGCATAAAGATGATCAGTGAAGCCAGCAGCAGCATCGGCACGGTTTGCAGCAGCCGCCTGAGGATAAAGTTTCCCATAACGCTCTCATGCCCGCCGCCGGGCATTCCCGGCGGCGGTGAAGGTCTTACTTAACGATTTTGACATCCGGCAGGCTGCCGGTCAGGCCGTTATAGATGTCCGGTTTGAAGCCGGTCACGCGGGCGCTGCTCGCCGACAGAATCTCGCGGTAGCCGAGGAGAATCACCGGCGGATCGTCGGCCAGCACTTTATAGAGCTGGTGGTAGATCGGTTTGCGTTTCTCAACATCCAGCTCGGCGTTGCCTTCGTTAATCAGCTTATCGACCTGCGGATTGTTATAGCCCGACTCTTTCGCTTCTGTGCTGTAGTAATCCCAGACGCCATCATGGGGATCGTTCAGCGTGCTGGTGCTAAACGAGGCCAGATCATAGTTACCCGCTTTGCGCTGGGACATCAGGGCGTTGAAGTCCACCACCTGCGGTTTCAGCAACACGCCAATCTGCTGCCAGTTCTCTTTGGCGATAGGGATCAGCGCATCGTTGAGCACTTTTTTGCTCACCAGCAGCGTCAGTTCAAGGCGTTTGCCCTCTTTTACGCGGATGCCGTCCGGGCCCGGTTTCCAGCCGGCTTCATCCAGCAGCTTTTTCGCCTGTGCCGGATCGTACTTATAAGGGTTCACGCCATCGGCGTTGTAGGCCCAGGAGATGGGCGCGATCGGCTCAATCGCCACTTTGCCGTAGCCCTGATAGACCACATCAATCAGTTTCTGGCGATCGAGGCCATAAATCAGTGCCTGACGCACTTTCGCATCCTGCAACGCCGGGCGATGCACGTTGAATTCCACTTTGCTGTAGTCGCTGGAGCCGTAGAGGTTGATATTGGCGAAGCCCAGCATTTTGAGCTGCTCAATATCATCCGGGCGCGAGGTAAACGCGTCGTAATCGGTCTCGCCGGTCTGGAAAAGCTGGAAGTTGGTCGACGGGTTGGTCACGCGATAGATAAAGCGCGGCGTCGGCGGTGTACCACGGTAGAAATGGGTATTGGCGTGGAAGCGGATCTCCTGGCCTGGAATGTATTTGTCGTAGACATAAGGGCCGTTACCGAGCGGCTTGCCGTGCAGCGTGCGTAAATAGTCGAGATTGCCGCGCTGATACCCTTTACCGTAATAGGCTTTCGACAGCACTGGCCCGCCGATTTTCGCCAGCGTCGTCGCGCCCGGCTGGGTGGTGGTCACTTGCAGCGTGTGGGCATCGATCACTTTCAGGCCGCTGACGCTCTCCGCTTTGCCCGCTTTATACTCCGCGCCGCCCGCGATATTCGCTAACGTGATATCGGTATCGCCGTCATATTTCGGGTCATAAAGCACGGTTAAGGTGAAGGCCACATCTTCTGCGGTGAGCGGTGAACCGTCGCTAAAGGTCAAATTGGGGCGCAGCTTGATGGTGTAGACCTTATTGTCCGGGCTGATGGTCCAGCTCTCTGCCAGACCCGGCACCAGCTTGCCGTGGCTATCCCAGTCGATCAGGCGCGAGAAGATGACGTTAGTGACGTTCTCATCCCAACCGTTAACGAAAAAGTAGGGGTTAAAAATGCCCTGCGGCTCAGAGATGCCGGCCACAACGGTATCTTTACGTAATTTCGCCGCCGTCGGGATCTGGCTGGCATCCGTTGCGGGTGTGATGCCCTCTTTTAAGGGTTCATCGGCGAAAGAGGCGGTGGAAAACGCCACCATGCCGCTGAGCAACGCAATTTTCAGCGCAAGGGTGAAGTGCGTGGGCTTTGTTGTTAAGCGATTCAGTAACCTGGCCAAAATTGCTCCCTCATCAAGTCATTGCATGAAATTTACAAATCATGACGAAAGATAAGAGTCGCTCATCAACCTGTCTAACAACGAAAACGTATGGCTTATAGCAAACTGACCTTAGCAATCTTATGGCTAACCAGCTGACTTTTTTAGCTAAGGATTAACCTGGTCATCTTCTAATAAAGAAAACGCGTTAAATCGCGCGGATGGTGCCCGGCCGACCGGTGGGAGAGTGTGACAATGGCTTAGCAAGCTGGTTAGTCAGCCAGGCGTAATAAAAATACCCGCTTGAGATTATTTATTGAACAGGCCATTATTATTTGCAGACAAAAAGAAAAAACAGAAGAATATTCTTAACGAAAGCGCAATTCCTGCTAATTATCTACAGAGAGATTATTATCACTAAAAGCTTTTTTGCATGAGATAATAAATTCCTGGTTTTACTTATCGCTTTATTACTGCCTGAATCACGCTATTCCGCGATCAAATACACAATTTTATGTGATACAGATCACATAAAATTGTCTGTTTGCCGCTAACCCTTTTTTTGCCGATTTGAAAAAAGCAGCAACAAAAAATATCTTACTTAATAGACCAGGAGGTTGCTTTAACCATTTAACAACGAGGGTTAAATAAATGGCATCACAACAGTGCCGCATGGGGAATAGTAATAAAAGCAATCACACTTCAGGAATATTAATTACTCTTTATCATGCCCGCCGCGACATCATTTGCTTTGGTATAGTAGGTTTTATGTTGGCGATACTGAGTACATTTTATTACCCTCAACAATGGCTCACATCACTCACCATCAGCTCTGCAGAAAAATTTTCTCTTTATCCCCTGATGGCCTGTATACAAAACTTTTATGGTGCAGAGGTGGTAATTGAAGCTGACGATTTTTTTAATGACTACCTTATTTACTTAAAAAAAGTTATCGCTCGCGGCGAGTGGCAGGATATCTATCTTGATGATTCCAATCCTAATCAGATTAGAATATCCCTACTCTCGTGGTTTGCCGGCGCGCAGAATACGTCAATTCAGCTGGTGCTGCAGCAAGCGAACAATGAGCAGCAGAGCATGATTAACGAAATCAGCAAATGTTATTTAGAAGATATTAACCACACGTTTTACCGTATAGATAAAGAGTCTTATCAACTCTATCCCGTGCGAATGCGCTACAGCATCAGGATGTTTGTTGCTACTGCCACGGGAGTGATTGGCGTCAGTTTATTTGTTCTGCTCAGGGAAAAATGGCGGCAACTTGCCAGAGACTTTTACTATCAAAGAAACGAGGACGTTATGGAACGGAATAACCATGAGCCGGATCGGTTCAAAGAAAATTGCACTGAAGAGAAATACTGGCAGGACGAAGAAGGAAATAAAAAAAAGAAGGTTGCAGACGGAACTATTGCAGCAATAACCATCTATTTGATCATGTTGGTCGTCAGCTTGATTTGGCTCGGTCTGGAAATTTATACCGGGCTTTAAAAAGAAAATACCTCTCATACTTGCAGGTATAAATAAAGGGAGTTTTTGTATGTCTGCTGAGATCATCGTCTTTAGCTATTCCTGGCCTGCGCTCCTGGCCATCACCGCATTTTTTGAAAAAAACAGCTTTATTGTTATAAAAATATATCAGGATGAGCAAAAGCTTTTAGAGGCCCTGCATAAAAACACCTCACTTCCCTTAATCATTGATGCGTCACCGCACCGTAAGGTATTACTTATTGCAGCGGTCGCCTCAACGTCACGCCTGCGCGCCGTATTCTTTACCGCGCGTAAAATCCATCTCAATGACAAAGTCGTTGCTGAATTTTATTTTGAAGAGAAGCGCTGCATAACGCATTCGAAACTCATTACCCTGACGCGTGCAGAGATAGAGACAGCGATGCGTGTGGATCGCTCACCGGTCTGCCTCTCGCCGGGCATTATGCGACCGAGAATGATGAATCTGCTCTATGACAGGCAAACGTTATATAAAGAGATTCAGGACAAAATCTATCATCGACTTTATTTGCTGGGCGCAACGCCCAATGAGATTAACACCCTGCGACTGCTTATTGCGGGTTTTTCCATACAGAAAATAGCGGAATTAAAGAACCTACAGATTAAAACGATATATGCCTACAAATCACAACTCGCGCAAAAAATTGAGCACACCATGTCTTCCCGTGAGTTGATTCGCGTATTAAGTGTTGAGGATAAAAACCAGGATAACGAGTGCCTTAACCATTTGTACAAGACGCGCTGTAATAATGAGAGAGCGCTCTGCGAAACCTGCCCGCTTTACCACTTCTGCTATGACTCAGAATCTGAAAAATGTAATTTACCCTGCCATGAAGGATGTAAAACAGGGACAGATGAGAACCCTCCCTGATCACGTTATTTAATCTGATAGTGAAATCCGGGGCTTTATAACGCACGGCCATCTCGCTATATTCCACTCATTATTTCTGCGCTTTCAGAACGCATTCGCCTGGGCATTAGGGATTATTCCAGCCTTCTTTTTCGCATTGAAGGTAGTGCCCAGACGAATGCTTTTTACTTTCTGCACGCCTGCCTGTTTCAGGTTTTCTCATCAGCATGATTTTTAATCAGGCTGACCGCCACCACCTCTATCTCGCGCAGCGTCATATATTTCAACCGATCCCCATCAAGCTCCAGTCGGACTGTGCGAAATACACGCCCATCCGTCAGGGAGACCAGCGGACAATAGAGGCGGCTGGCGAGGTTAGTAATGCCGGCAACTTTCCAGAGGCTCTCTCTCTTTTCCACGGCTCTTCTCCTTAGCTCTGCGGCGGCCTGCCAAAAAAAAGCCGGTCCACAGACCGGCAAATCTAACAAGTCGTACAAGTCAGACCATCAACGCAGGGGTATATGAAAAAACGCACTCTCAATTCAGTAACAGGCTGCCATTTGCATGGTGTGGCAGCAGGGTGAGAACCATTCAATATCGCCGGAATAACGTCGGCTTTCTGGCTTAAACGGCACGCTGTAGCTGGTCAGCCGTGAACGATTATCGCTAAGCCCCATAAAACAGGTGCAGCAGGATGCACACAGATCGCAAGAGAGGGGGCACTCTGACAGGTTGCGGAAATAGTCCCGATGCCGCAGCCCATCAGGGTCGGTGCTTTTTTGCTTTTCGCCGGCGATGCGGACGAAATGTCTGGCCACCGTATTGCGGCCAGAGGTAAGAAAGGGGGTAAATGAATCCGTCGACACCTGTACGATCGCAGCGGATATTGGCTTCTGAATATGTGAATCCGCAGGCATGGCGACCATCATAATAATAAAAGCGAACAGGATTTTTATCCCTGAATCACATATATTCGAGTGCCGCATAGCTACCTTCCTTATTAAAAGAATGGATTTTACAGGTACGACTCGATACCGATTAAGCTCCCTTAAAATCGATGTATGATAGGTTTGTTTATTTTCTATTACATTTCAATAGCGAAGGATGAGTTTGGGAAAGGTTAACCGCCGAAGAGAGTATTCTTATCCACTATAAAATAAAAAAGCCTCCGTCTGGAGGCCCATTTATTTAGCGTTTTCTTACATCCGGAATAATTAAATCCCCGCGAACGCGATATGTCCCTAATACGCTCTGCGTTTTTTCATTGAGCCACGACACAATACGCGCGGCCATTGCATCCATTGAATATTCAATCGCCGGAATCGTCGGAATACCCGGCAGATGCAGCGAGCCGGCGAGGCTGAAGACCATAATATCTTCCGGCACCGACTTATTAAACGCCTGTAACTGCGGGATCACGCGCTGCGCTTCCTGCTCATCGGCAACCAGTAAGGCGTTGAAGTTAAGCGTGGTGGCGTTGTTCAGCAGCACCTGCAGCGCCACGGATGATGAGGTGTCATCCATAAAGACCAGGTTGCGGTTAAAGGGCAGGAAATTGTTTTCCAGCGCCAGTTTATAACCGTGCAGCACCTGTTCGGCGGCGGCATTATGCGGGTGGATAAGCGCTATCTGACGGCGGCCCTGGCTTGTCAGGTAGTTGCAGGCGGTTTCGGCGGCAAAGGCGCGATCGAACTGAATGCTGTTAAGCGTGGTATCGGCAGACTCGACGCAATCCACGAGAATCACATTCTCGTCATCAATGGATAGCGGAAAACGGGCGCCAATGATCAGCACATCGTCACACAGCCCGCAGGTGAGTTCATCCAGCGCGCTCATCACCTCCGCTTTGGTGTTAGCGAAGCGCAGCAGCAGGTGCTTCTGGCTCTGGCTGAGATGCTTCTCCAGCGCGTAGAGGTAACCGGTGGTCTGGTTAACGTTCTCCTGGGCGCAAATCACTCCGATGCAGCCTGTCGACTGGCTGAGCAGCGACTGGGCGATAACATTGGGCCGATAGTTCAGCTCGTCGACCGCTTTCAGTACCGCGAGGCGGCTGGCTTCCTTAACGCCGCGCGAACCGCTCAACACCCGTGAGACTGTGGCTTTCGACACCCCAGCTAAACGTGATACATCGTTGATTGTAGACATCTTTCTCCCCTGGCAGGCGCAAGGTGCGCCCGCAAAAAACAGACACTGCAATGGCTAATCTATAACCACCGCGAGTATAGCCGTTTCTTTTTTTCATGGAAACCGATTTTCCATTTGCGCCGTTTTGCTTGTTCAAATGGCGCAATTTCGTGACGGAAATCCAATAACTAAGCCTTATTATTTACAGATATTGACAGCTATCACACTTCTATGGCGAATCCATGGAAACCGGTTTCCATATGATATCCAATCGTCTCCGCAATAACTTTTTACACTCGAGGACGGTTAACGATGTTCAGGATCATGTTGTGTTGCTCAGCCGGTATGTCCACCAGTCTGCTGGTCAGAAAAATGGAAGAGGCGGCGAAAGCCCGCGATATCCCGGTTGAGATCGACGCGTACGGCGTAGCTGAGTTTGATCTGCAGTTTCCACGCTACCAGGTCGTGCTTCTCGGTCCACAAGTTAAATACATGTTAAAAACACTGGCAGAAAAGGCCGCCGCCCAGGGCATTCCGGTACAACCCATCAACCCGATGGATTACGGCATGCAACGTGGCGACGAGGTACTGGACTATGCTCTGTCGCTGATTGAAGCGGCACATTAAAAGGTGTTCTTATGAGTTCCCTCTACCAATCCATGATTACGGTGATTGAGCAAAGCATCACGCCGCTGGCCGGTCGTCTCGGTCAACAAAAGTATGTTATCGCCATCCGCGACGGCTTTACCGCCGCGCTGCCGTTTATGATCATCGGCTCATTTATGCTGGTGTTTATCTTCCCGCCCTTTTCAGCGGATACCACCGTCGGCTTCGCCCGCGCGTGGCTTGATTTCTCGACCGAATACCGCGAACAGCTGATGTTGCCATTTAACCTCAGCATGGGGGTGATGACCTTTTTCATCTCTGTCGGTATTGGCGCCAGTCTCGGTCGCCAGTTTAATCTCGACCCGGTGATGACCGGCCTGCTGGCGTTTATGGCCTTTCTGCTGGTCGCCGCGCCTTACAAAGATGGCACCATCTCGACGCAGTATCTCTCGGGCCAGGGCATCTTTACGGCGCTTATCACCTCGATCTACTCGTCACGGGTTTATGCCTGGCTGAAACAGCACAAGATCACTATTCGTCTGCCGAAAGAGGTGCCGACCGGCGTGGCCCGCTCGTTTGAGATCCTCATTCCGGTGCTGGTGATTATTGGCACGCTGCACCCGCTTAACCTCTTTATCGAAGCGCAAACCGGCATGATTATGCCGCAGGCGATTATGCATCTGCTTGAGCCGCTGGTTTCCGCCTCCGACTCGCTGCCCGCGGTTCTGCTCTCTGTGCTGCTGTGCCAGATTTTCTGGTTTGCCGGCATCCACGGTTCGCTGATTGTCACCGGCATCATGAACCCGTTCTGGATGGCCAACCTCTCCGCGAACCAGGCCGCACTGGCCGCGGGCGCAGCGTTACCGCACGTCTATTTGCAAGGCTTCTGGGATCACTACCTGCTGATTGGCGGTGTCGGTTCCACGCTACCGCTGGCCTTCCTGTTACTACGCAGCCGCGTCACCCATTTGCGTACCATCGGCAAAATGGGCGTGGTGCCGAGCTTCTTCAACATCAACGAACCGATTCTCTTCGGTGCGCCGATCATCATGAACCCGATGCTGTTTGTGCCGTTTGTCTGCGTTCCGCTGATTAACGCCGTGCTCGCCTGGACCGCCACCAAAATGGGGCTGCTGGCCCAGGTAGTCTCTCTGACGCCGTGGACAACGCCTGCGCCAATCGGTGCTTCATGGGCGGCAAACTGGGCCTTTAGCCCACTGGTAATGTGTTTGATCTGTATGGTGATGTCCGCCCTGATGTATCTGCCTTTCCTGCGCGCTTACGAGCACTCGCTGATGAAAGCAGAAGAGGAAAAAGCCGCGCAGAGCAGCGCCCCGATGGCGGAAACCGTCAGCAGTAATTAAAAGGAGCCGGTAATGAAATATGAATTTCCCGCAAACTTCTGGTGGGGCAGCGCCTGCTCTGCGCTGCAAACCGAAGGGGAAAGCGAACAGGGCGGTAAAAGCGCCACCACGTGGGATGCCTGGTTTGCCCGTCAGCCGTGGCGTTTTCATCAGCAGGTGGGGCCGCAGCAGACGTCGACCTTCTACCGCCACTGGCGGCAGGATATCGCCCTGCTCAAGCAGCTAAAGCACAACAGCTTTCGCACCTCACTGAGCTGGGCGCGTCTTATCCCGGACGGTACCGGCGAGGTGAATCCGCAGGCGGTAGCGTTTTATAACAGTGTGATTGACGAACTGCTGGCGCAGGGCATTACGCCTTTTATTACCCTGTTCCACTTCGATATGCCGATGGTGATGCAGGAGAAGGGCGGCTGGGAGAGCCGGGAAGTGGTCGACGCCTTCAGCCGCTATGCGCAGATCTGCTTTGAGCTATTCGGCGATCGCGTGCATCACTGGTTCACCTTCAACGAGCCGATTGTGCCGGTGGAAGGCGGGTATCTTTACGATTTCCACTACCCGAACGTGGTCGATTTTAAACGCGCGGCCACGGTGGCTTACAACACGGTTCTGGCTCACGCCAGCGCGGTGCGCGCCTTTCGCGCCGGGCATCATCCCGGTGAGATTGGCATTGTGCTCAACCTGACGCCCTCTTATCCGCGTTCGCAGCACCCGGCGGATGTGAAGGCGGCGCACTACGCTGACTTACTGTTTAACCGCAGTTTTCTCGACCCGGTACTGCGTGGCGAGTATCCCGCTGACCTGGTGGCGCTGCTGAAAGAGCACAATCAGCTGCCCGCCTGCCAGCCAGACGATATTGCGCTGATCGCAGAAGGGAAGATCGATCTGCTCGGCATCAACTATTACCAGCCGCGGCGGGTAAAGTGCCGGGAGAGCGCGGTCAATCCCGATTCACCGTTTATGCCGGAGTGGTTGTTTGATTATTACGATATGCCGGGCCGTAAAATGAACCCTTATCGCGGGTGGGAAATTTATGAACCGGGTATTTACGATATTCTCACTAACCTGCGCATGAATTACGGTAACCCGCGCTGTTTTATTTCTGAAAACGGTATGGGTGTCGAGAATGAACAGCGGTTTATTGAAAATGGCCAAATAAACGATAGCTACCGAATTAATTTCGTTCGCGATCACCTTATCTGGCTGCATAAAGGGATTAGCGAAGGCAGCAACTGTCTTGGCTACCATATGTGGACCTTTATTGATAACTGGTCGTGGTGTAATGCCTATAAAAACCGCTACGGTTTTGTGCAATTAGATCTCGACACCCAACAACGTACCGTTAAAAAAAGCGGAGAGTGGTTTGCCGCCACCGCTGAGAATAATGGTTTCACTACTCAGGATTAAAAATTATGGTCGCACTTGAAGAGGCGGTAATGGAGATTATCGTCAACGCCGGGCAGTCGCGCAGCCTCTGCTTTGAAGCCCTGCGCTCCGCGCGTGAAGGCAACATTGATGAAGCGAAACTGCTGTTGAAAGAGGCCGATGGCTATGCGCGCCAGGCACACCAGATGCAAACCAAATTAATCGAACAGGATGCTGGCGAAGGCCGCCAGCCGATGACCTTAATTATGGTGCATGCGCAGGACCATTTAATGACGTCGTTATTAGCTCGTGAATTATCTGAGGAGATCGTTCAGCTTTATCAGCGTAACTGAATGGAGAAGTGATTACGGTAAATCTTAATACGTCTGTACCCAACTTAATAAAATAAAGCAGTCTGTTTTGATGATGGCAATATTCCACTCTGTAACGGAGCGGAAGGTTATTGTCTGAGAACAACTTACTATATTGAGATAACCATGAAGATAAATAAAAAACTTCCAGTGGCGCTGGCGGTTGCGGCTACACTTTGCTCTGGTTCCGCCCTCGCCCAGGAGTTTACGCAAGAGCAAATTGACGCCATTGTCGCAAAAGCGGTGGATAAAGCGCTGGCGGAACGCGAGGCGAAAATGGACGCCGCAATTAATAAAAAAGCCGATGTGGTAGTGGAGCCGCAAAGCGCAGCGCAAACCCCCGATTTGGCGATCCCTTACGGCGTGAAATTTACCGGTTATGCCCGCTATGGCGCGCATTACCAGTCCGGCGATCAGAAGTATGTCGGCGTTGACGGCTCCTACAACGGCGCGTCGGCGATTGGTCGCCTTGGCAACGAAGGCAACGGCGGCGAATTCCAGCTCTCGAAAGCGTTCAAAGGCGATAACGGCGCGATCTGGGACATCAACGTGATGTTCGATCACTGGGGCGATGAAGTTAACCTGAAAAAAGCCTACGCTGGCGTGACTAATCTGCTGGCCTCCAACCCTAACGCCTACTTCTGGGCGGGGCGTGATTTCCACCAGCGTCCGCAGCAGGGGATCAACGACTACTTCTGGATGAACCACGACGGTCAGGGCGCGGGGGTGAAAAACTTCGATATCGGCGGCGTGCAGTTTGACGTTGCGGCCGTTGGCTCGATCGAATCCTGTAGCCCGGAAGTGCTGGAGGATGAATCCAACCCGTCGCGCATCACCTGTACCGGCAGCTCTAACGTTGGCGATAAAGGTAACTATGCGGTCACCTCAAAAGTGCACGGCATGAAAGTCGGCCCGCTCGATCTGGAGATTTACGCCAACTATGGCTTTGACTCGAAAGCGGTGGATCGCGACGAGCGCCTGCACGCCTGGCAGGGCGGCGCGGTGCTGAGCCATACCTACGACAGCGGCATCAACAAGCTGATCGCCCGCTACTCCGATAACTCGGACAACAGCGTCTTCAACAAAACCGACGATCTGAAGGCCATCTACACCAGCTTTGAAGGGACCTATAAATTCACCCAGCAGACCCAGGTGGATTACCTGCTCGCCTTCCATGATTACGACAACAGCAGCATAAAAACGGATAACCGCCGCAACTATGGCGCGATTGTTCGCCCGATGCACTGGTGGAACGATGTGCACTCGACCTGGCTGGAGCTGGGCTACCAGCGCGTGGATTATGATGATGGCGGCGACAACCACGGCTGGAAAGCCACGCTGTCGCAGAACATCTCTATCGCGATGGGGCCGGAGTTCCGCCCGATGCTGCGCTTCTACGTGACCGGCGGCGAAGTGGATAACAAACGCACCGCGCGCGTTAACGGCACCAACGATACCTCCCTCGACTCGCTCAACATCGGCGCGATGTGGGAAGCCTGGTGGTAAGGTAACAGCCCGGAGGCGGTTCCCCTCATGCCGCCTCCGGTTCCCGCCCGGCCCTGTGTTATGCTTCTTAACCTGTTAATAAGTTATCAACGGGTTAGCGATGAGTTCGACGAAAAAAGGGATGCTCTGCGTGCTCGCAGCGGCAGTGCTGTGGGGCAGTTCCGGCGTATGTGCGCAGTTTATTATGGAGAAGAGCGCCATCTCTGCGCAGTGGCTGACCATGACGCGTCTGCTGTTTACCGGCGTGATCCTGCTTACGCTGTCGTTTGTTCACGGCGACAAGATTTTTACCATTCTGAAGAACCGTAAAGATGCGCTGAGCCTGCTCTTCTTCTCGCTGTTTGGCGCGATGGTGGTGCAGCTGAGCTTCCTGGTGACCATCGAGAAATCCAACGCCGCCACCGCCACGGTGCTGCAATTCCTCTCGCCGACGATCATCGTCGCGTGGTTTGCGCTGGTACGCAAAGCGCGCCCGACGCTGCTGGTCTCAGCGGCGATCATGACCTCGTTAATCGGCACCTTCCTGCTGGTGACGCACGGTAATCTTACCTCGCTCTCCATCTCCTCCGGCGCGTTGGTATGGGGGATTATTTCCGCCTTTTCCGCCGCGTTTTACACCACATACCCTTCGGCGCTGATTGCCCGTTACGGCACGCTGCCGATTGTCGGCTGGAGTATGTTGCTGGCGGGGTTAATGCTGACGCCGTTCTATGCCGGCCAGGGGAGTGATTTTGTCATCGACGGCGCGCTGTTGATGGCCTTTTTCTACCTGGTAGTGATTGGTACGGCGGTGACGTTCAGCCTCTATTTGAAGGGCGCGCAGATGATTGGCGGCTCGAAAGCGAGCATCTTAAGCTGCGCCGAACCGCTCAGCAGCGCCCTGCTCTCGGTGGCGCTGCTCGGGGTAGTCTTCACATTGCCGGACTGGCTCGGCACGCTGTTGATTGTCTCGTCGGTATTGCTTATCGCGCTGGATTCACGCCGCAAGGTGCGCGCCGCATAACCAATATCGGCACATTGCCCGATGGCGGCTGCGCCTTATCGGGCCTGCGCGAATTGTAGGCCGGGTAAGCGCAGCGCCACCCGGCATTTTGAGTTTTAGGCTCTGACCTTCACTTTTGCTGCCACCAGCAGCGCGGTGAGCAGCATCAGGCCGCCGGAGAGCATCAACGGCGAGAGCAGGCCGTAATGATCGAGGGCGAAGCCGCCAATCGCCGCGCCGCAGGTATTCGCCAATTGAATAACCGCCACCTGAATTGAACCGGCTTTCTCCGCCTGGTCGGCAAGGGTACGGGTGATCCACGTTGACCAGCCCACCGGAATCAGGGCGAAGCCCAGCCCCCAGACAATGGCGATCCCCGCCGCCACCACTTTATCGCTGCCCCACAAAATCAGCACCAGCGCGCTTATCGCCAGCGTCAGCGGCGCAAGAGCCAGCGTCATTTTTACCGAGCGCTTCATCACCACCGACGAGAATGAGGTGCCGACGAAACTGGCGATACCAAAACTGAGCAGCACCAGCGTCAGCCCATCGACGCTGAAACCGGCAAGGGTCGTATAGACCGGGCGAATGTAGGTGAAGAAGGAGAACTGGCCGGCGAAGACCATGAAAATCGCCAGCATCCCCGCCGCAACGCCGGGGCGTTTCAGCAGGCCAAACATATTCTGATGCTGCTCGGTCTGCCCTGGCAGCGACGGCAACGCCATCCACACCCAGATAATACAGGCCACGCCCATCAGCGCTGCGCCGTTAAAGACGTTACGCCAGCCGATAATCCCGCCAAGAAAACTGCCCAGCGGCGCGGCAATCACCAGCGCAATCGACACCGCGCCAAAGATGACCGACAGCGCTTTCGGCACCGTGCGCATCGGCACTAAACGCATGGTCAGCGAGGCGGACATCGCCCAGAAACCGCCGAGCGCCAGCCCGAGGCAGGCACGCCCGACTAACAGCAGGGTAAAACTGGTGGCAAACGAGACCAGCAGGCAGGAGAGGGTCAGCAGCAACGCAAAGGCGAACACCACATAGCGGCGGTCGGTAGTGCGAATAATGCTGGTAATAAACAGGCTGGCGAACATCGCCACAAAGGCGGTCACGGTGACGGTTTGCCCGGCAAGCCCTTCGGAAACGCCCAGGTCCAGCGCCATCGGCGTCAGCAGGCTGACCGGCAGAAACTCAACGGTGATCAAGCATGCTACACAGAAGGCCACGGCGAAAACGGCGGACCAGTTCGGCCGCGTGACCGGATCGGCTGAAGATTGCGCCATACTTTGCTCACTCATTGATTACCTGCTTAATTGTTAAACGTGAAAGTCGCGCAGTGTAACATTCATAAAGTGTGACGCAATTAACAATTCGGCAACTCTTCAGCATCGCTATCAGTGCAGCCAGTAGACGCCCTCTTCCGGTGCGAAGAGCGCGTTGTAACGCATCTGGAAATTGCTCAGTTCGGCTTTGTCCGGATCGATTTCACGCAGAAAGCCGAGCGCCAGGCGTAATTGCGCATCGGTAATCGGTGCCGCAAGCCGCGCTTTCTGCATCAGCCGGTGCCAGTAGTGAAAATTTTGCTCGCCGCTATCGACAATCGCCACTTGCCAGATCAGCAGCAGCTGTGCCGCGTTTTGCAGGTGCGCCTCATCGGGACGCGCTAAATAGCGCAGAAATTCGTTGCCCGCGGTTTTGCCCATCTGATCAATCATCGACTCCACCGGCACGGGTTGAATATTAAGCCGGTCGGTAAGACGGCGGATCGCACGGCGGGAATCGGAGGTTAACACCCGAAAACCAATCACAAAGACCACCACCAGCGTGGCCAACATCAACCAGATCATACGTTCTCCCGCAGCGAAAAGAGGCTCATCATACGGGCAAATCGGCGTCGACTAACAGCGCTAAGTGCGCTCAAACACCTAAATCAGGGGTTTGTTCTTGCCGGCTTTTTTCGGGACAATGGGCAACATTTTTTTCACATCTCCCTTATGAGGCACCATGATTTCACTGGATGAGATTTTTTCTGTCCGCCAGCAGTTGCGCGATTTGATGCACGCCGGGGAGTTTGAAGCCCTTACTCGCTACTATGCGGCCGCCGAGGCGCGCTGGCAGCAGGATCGCGATGATGCGTTTTTCCCCATCATCAGCCAGTACACCTTTCTCTTTACCCCGCAGTTGTATAGCGAAGAGAAGATCGTCGAACTGCTGACCGCCTGGCATCAGCAGCAGCCGCAGGCCCATTACCCCTGTGCGATGCTGGCTCAGCGCTGGCTTAACATCGCCGGCGACGCGCGCGGCGGCCACTACGCTGACCGGGTGACCGCCACCCAGTGGAGCCGCGCCCGCATCAGCAGCGATCTGCTCTTTTACTGGGCGGCGAAGGCGATCTCCCTGAATAACCAGACGCCTTATCTCTATTACCTACTGCTGACGGCGAGCGGGCACTTTAACCAACCCGCGTGGTTCGAGGAGCCGCATCAGCCGATAGTGCTCGATCTGAGCGCTTATTCAGACGCGGCGCTAGCCTTCGCCCGCGAAAAAGGCGGTTTACCGCTCTCCAGTGAGCCGATTTACACCGGTCTGCCCGTGGCCGATGAGCAGGAAGCGGAGATGGCGCCGCTTTACTGGCTCAACCGCGCGCTGGAGTGCGACCCGCAAAGCATGCCGGTGCGCGAGCAGTTTATCTATTACCTCTACCCGCGCTGGTACGGCGATGATGAGCATGTCGCCATCGACAACTTTTTAGCCAGCAACTACTGCACCGTGCTGCCAGAGCTTAAGCGCAACAAGCTCTACAGCGTGAAGTGGCTGGATAAGCTCGGCAACCCTGAGCACTGGCCCGATAAGCACAGCGGTAAAGCGATCGGCGCGTTCGATGAGGAGTTCCAGCAGATGCTGGCGCTACCGATGGAGCCGGAAGATAAGGCGGCGTTGCACCTCACCTGCCTGGACACCTACGTCCACTTCCTGCTGGACGACGATTACACCTTCTACGCCCATAGCCCGCTCTTCGCGCGGCGCATTTATGAGAGCATTGAGTTTATGCTCAACCACGGCTCAGTCCGGCTGCTGTTTGCCCAGGAAGGGGCATTGCTCTTCTGGCTGCTGTCGGTGCTGTGCCATAAAGAGTACGCGCTGAAAGATGAGAAGGGGCTCTTCCCGCGCTATATCGCGCTGACCGGCGCGCGCTGCGAAAACGACACCGAACTGCTGCTGAGCGCCTATCTGCGTTTGCAGACGCTGGAGGGTGTTCATCTTCCTGGCCCGGCAGAGCCGTGGCTTGCGCGCCTGAAGCAGACGGACGATCGCATCGGGCCGGACAAGCTGAACGTGCTGCTCAATCGTCTCTGCTTCTTCCAGCAGAAAGCGCAGGCGCAGGGCTTTTTAACGCTGCTCGCCGAACATGACGTGATCCCCGCCCTGCTGCTGTTAAGCGATATTCACAGTGGCCTGGCACCGGTTGCGGCGACCAATTTGCTGATTACGCCATCCGCAGAGTCGGCGGCCGTAGCGCTTGATCGCGCCTGCCAGAACCGCTCACCGGAAGCGCTGTTCCGCAAAAGCCGCATTCTGGAAGCGCAGCACGGAAGAGAGGCCCAGCCAGAGCGCCTGAAGCTGTTAGAAGAAGCGACCCGCAGAGGCCACGCGCTGGCGCATTATGATTATGCTTGTGCGCTCTTCTGGTCGCGCGATGTGGAGCATCAGCGGCTGGCGGTGGAAAAAGTGTGTGCGGAGGTGCTGCTTGAGTCGCGTGTTGAAGAGGAGAAGCTGGCCTATATCGCCTATCTCTACGCGTTTGGCGTGCTGAATCAACGCGGCGGTATGCGTAAAAATGTCTGGCTGTTTATCCGCTGGATCAACTACGCCATCGAGCTTTGGCCGGACGAACATTACCAAAAAATGCAGCAGTTCTTCGAATCGCGCTACGTCAACTTTTTAGTGGTTCGCTTCCTGGCGAAGCGCGATAAGAAGCGGGCACCCGAGTGGCAAGTGGAATTACTGGGCAAGCTTGGCGTACTGGAGGATGAGTAATGTCTTATATCGGTTATATCCTGTTCATCGTAGTACTTGTGGTCGTCGGCGTGAGAACCAATAAGAAGTCGCGCTACTACCTCAGCACCCCGCTGCCGCGCAAAAAATAGGGCGTAGCGCGCCGCCTTAACGGGCGGCGTGCCGCTTTAGCGCTTACTCAAAAAAGAGCCCCAGCTTGTTGAACACGCCGGGATCGCTCTGGTGACGGATGATCTGCACCACATCTTCCAGCTTGTCGATCTGGCTTATCATCTGCTCCAGCCGCTGATCGTTGGCGACCTGGAGCCAGATGCGGCTCTGTTCGCCGTTTTGGAGCGGTAAACAGAGAATGCCCTCCACGTTGAATGCCCGCCGGGCAAATAGCCCGCAGACGTGGGTCATTACGCCCGGGTGGTTACGCACGGTGAGTTCAAGAATGACGTTATCAGTGCTCTGCATGGCTTATTCCCCCACCATTTCTGTATTCGCCGCGCCCGGCGGCACCATCGGGTAGACTTTCTGTTGCGGATCGATGCGCACATGAACCAGCGCAGGTCCTGGGCGGTCAATAATCTCCTGCAACGCGGCCTGCGGATCGGCGGCGGCGTTTAAATCGCAGGTATGCAGGCCAAACCCGGCGGCAATCTGCACAAAGTTAACCATGCCCGGATAGGTCGCGGCAAAGACGCCGGATTTGTAGAACAGGCTCTGCTGCTGATGCACCAGCCCCAGCGCCTCGTTATTCATCAGGATGATTTTGACATCGAGATTGTTTTCCGCCGCCGTCGCCATCTCCTGAATATTCATCATCAGGCTGCCGTCGCCGGAGAAGCAGATCACCTTCCGCTCCGGGTTCGCCAGCGCCGCGCCGATCGCCGTCGGCAGGCCAAAGCCCATGGTGCCGAGGCCGCCGGAGGTGAGCCACTGGCGCGGGCGATTGAACGGATAAGCCTGCGCCGTCCACATCTGATGCTGTCCGACGTCGGTGGTGATAATCGCCTCATCATCAACGCAGGCTGCCACCGCGTTAATCAGCCCGTAGTGGCTTAAGGGATCGCTGTTCTGCGCAATGGAGGAAGGGAACTCCGCTTGCAGCTGTTCGACGGTGTTGCGCCAGGCGTGGCGCGCGCTCGCCTCAATCTGCGGGATCAATACATCCAATACTTCACCGACATCGCCCTGGATCGCGACATGTGCCTGCTTCACTTTCCCCAGCTCGGCGCGGTCGATATCGACATGAATAATCTTCGCATTCGGGCAGAACTGCTCGGTCTTGCCAATCGCCCGGTCATCAAAACGCGCGCCCAGCACAATCAGCAGATCTGCCTCTTGCAGAATAAAGTTAGTGCTGCGCGCACCGTGCATACCGAGCATGCCGAGGGAGAGGGGGTGGTGCTTCGGCAGCATGCCGAGCGCCATCAGCGTCATGGTAGTCGGCAGGCTGGCTTTCTCCGCCAGCAGGCGAATTTGCTGCGGCGCATTAATAACACCACCGCCCAGGTAGAGCACCGGGCGCTGCGCGGCATTGATCATCTCCGCTGCGGCGCGAACGTCATGCGCATTCCATGCCGGAGCCGGTGCTTTAACGCCCGGTTCTGGCAGCTCGCTTAAGGTGATCTCCGCAGTCTGCACATCTTTAGGAATATCTATCCACACCGGGCCTGGACGGCCGGACTGCGCAATGCGAAACGCATCGCTGATAACCTGCGGCAGTTCGGCAATGTCGCGGACCAGATAGTTGTGTTTAGTGATGGGGATAGAGATGCCGTAAGTGTCCACTTCCTGAAACGCGTCGGTGCCGATCATTGAAGCGGGCACCTGGCCGGTAATGCAGACCAGTGGGATGGAGTCGAGGCGCGCGTCGGCGATAGCGGTGACCAGATTTGTTGCACCCGGCCCGCTACAGGCGAGACAGACCGCCGGTTTTCCCTGCGTGCGTGCCATTCCCTGGGCGATAAAACCGGCGCCCTGTTCGTGGCGGGCCAGCACGTGGCGAATCTGCGTGCTTTGGCTCAGGGCATCGTACAGCGGCAGCACGGTGCCACCCGGAATGCCGGTAACGGTGGTGATGCCCTGTCGTTCCAGTAAATGAACAATCAGCTGCGCGCCGGTGTAGCGCGTGGATTGAGGAGTGCTTTCCGAACTTGCCATGCTCCAGTCCTTCTTATTCTGGGCCGACTTTCCGGGAGGGATAAAACAAGAAACCCCGCCCGGTTTGCGCCGGCGGGGTTTTGGAATCGTGTGTTGTTCCGGACCCTACGGCGCATTGCCGACGACCACCACCACACGCACGACGACCACCGCGGCGTTGTGCGCGGTTTTTAGTAGGTTCATCGGTTTAGTGGCAGCGTTCATGGGGGACCTGTTGTTGTGTGAACAATTTTTATGTCATTAACGAGATTTATACAAACACAGGAATCATTCGCCGACAACTGCTTTTTACGCACCGGCAGCAAAGTGGGCCATTGATCACATTTCTTATTGCCGAAATGAAAACAAAAAACCCCGCCGGAGCGAGGTTTTTTTTGCAGCTTTTTGCGGCTGGTGACCGCAAGCACACTGCGTTACGTCAACAGCGGAACTATACGCTATATCGTCCGGTTGCGCAATTTTTACACATAATCATCCGCATTAAGTATGGCTCAATGGCGCAAAAACAACCAATAATTACTGTATATAAATACAGTATTCACATATACTGATGTTGCGCATCTGTGTGGGGGCCGCAACTACGGCGCGCTAAGTCCTGGCTGAAACGGGTGGTGCCGTCAGCGCCTTAACCCCTTGAGAGCACACTGCGTTACGCCAACAACACGGCTGATAACAGGCAGCGGAAAGGTAAGTCAGCCGGTGCTCCTTTACCTGAGGAGATGCGTATGGGCCAGACGGAGATGGTTATCCTGATCCTGAAACTCATTGTTGCCTTGTTGCAACTACTTGAAGCAGTCCTGAAGTTTGTTCGTTAACTCAGGTTCAAGTCGCACCAAAGGGGGGCGGGCAACCGCCCCTCTTTAATATTCGCGTTCTGGCGCGCCTTGCGCCGGTCATGTTACATTTTGGTGACATTTCCCGTGCGCAGGTCGCCATGACGCTTTCGGTTTTCTGCATTCTGCTCTTCGCCGCGCTGCTTCACGCCAGCTGGAACGCCATCGTCAAAGCGGGCAGCGATAAGCTCTATTCCGCCATCGCCGTGAGCGGGTTTGCCGCGCTAATTGCGCTGATATTGCTCCCTTTTTCTCCCCAGCCTGCGCTTGCCAGCGCGCCCTACCTCGCACTCTCCTGCGCCCTGCAGGTGGTTTATACCGTGCTGGTCGCCAAAACCTACCAGGTCTCAGAGATGAGCCAGACCTACCCGCTGATGCGCGGCACCGCGCCGCTGCTGGTAGCGTTAGTCAGTGTGCTGTTTCTCGGTGATGCCCTGAGCGCGCTGGCATGGGGCGGGATTGCGGTGATCTGCCTGTCGATTCTCGGCATGGCATTTAACGGGCGCAGCCAGTCGCGCACCGGGATCTGGCTGGCGCTGCTCAACGCCTGTTTTATCGCCAGCTATACGCTGGTGGATGGCACCGGCGTACGCCTATCCGGCACGGCGCTCGGGTACACCCTCTGGACCTTCTTCCTCAACGGTTTCTGCCTGCTGCTGTGGGCGATGGTGGCGCGCCGCCACGCGGTTTCCCGTTATCTGGTTGCTAACTGGAAATCAGGGCTGCCGGGCGGCATCGGTACGCTCGGCTCCTACGGCCTGGCGCTATGGGCGATGACGCAAGCACCGCTGGCGGTAGTGGCTGCGCTGCGCGAAACCTCGATACTTTTCGGCGCGCTGTTAGCCTGCTTTGTGCTCAAAGAGCGCGTGGCGGGCGTACGCGTTGTCGCCGCCTGCGGTATTGCCGCCGGTGCGATCCTGCTGCGCCTTTCGTAGATCATTCTGGCAACAAAAGTTGCCGATAATTGTTTAGAAATCCTGCCTGGCAGCCTCTGCCAATTACTCAGTCACCTGGTGGCTCATTCCGCTCCTTGTGGTAGATTCCTCCGCAACCTGGGCTGCATTGCAGCCATATATTCTATAATTCTTCACTTTTGAAAAGTAATCATCGATATGAAAAGGCAGAGAAACGTCAATTTGTTATTGATGCTGGTGCTTCTGGTCGCGGTCGGCCAGATGGCGCAAACCATCTATATTCCGGCGATGGCCGATATGGCGCACGATCTGGCGGTGAGTAAAGGGGCGGTGCAGAGCGTAATGGCGGCCTACTTGCTGACCTATGGCATCTCGCAACTCTTTTACGGCCCGCTGGCCGACAGAGTGGGACGCCGTCCAGTGATCCTCGCGGGCATGTCGATTTTCATGCTGGCGACAATTATCGCTATCACCACCAACAGCTTACTGGTGCTGATCCTCGCCAGCGCCTTACAGGGCGTCGGCACCGGCGTCGGCGGCGTGATGGCGCGCACCCTACCGCGCGATCTCTATGCGGGCAGCGAACTTCGGCATGCCAATAGCTTGTTAAATATGGGGATTCTGGTCAGCCCGCTGCTGGCTCCGCTGATTGGCGGCGTGCTCAACACGCTGGTGAACTGGCGCGCCTGCTTTATCTTCTTACTGGTGCTGTGTGTGATTGTCACCTACAGCATGGCGCGCTGGATGCCGGAAACGCGTCCGCTGGATGCGCCGCGCTCGCGGCTGATCACCAGCTATAAAACCCTGCTCGGTAACGGCGCGTTTAGCTGTTATCTGCTGATGCTGATTGGCGGTCTGGCGGGCATCGCGGTGTTTGAGGCCTGCTCCGGCGTGCTGATGGGCGGCGTGCTGGGGCTGAACAGTATGATGGTGAGCGTGCTGTTTATCTTGCCTATTCCGGCAGCGTTTTTCGGCGCGTGGTTTGCCGGGCGGCAGAATAAGCGATTCACCACGCTGATGTGGCAGGCGTCGCTAAGCTGCCTGCTGGCCGGCATCCTGATGTGGATCCCCGGCATCCTCGGTGTGATGACTATCTGGACCTTAGTGGTGCCCGCGGCACTCTTCTTCTTCGGCGCCGGGATGCTCTTCCCGCTGGCAACCAGCGGCGCGATGGAGCCGTTCCCCTTCTTAGCCGGTACGGCGGGCGCGCTAATTGGCGGCCTGCAAAATATGGGCTCCGGCGGGCTGGCGTGGCTCTCTGCGCAGCTGCCGCAAAACAGCCAGTTTAGCCTTGGGATGCTGATGACGCTGGCCGGGCTGCTGATTGTGTTGTGCTGGTTGCCGCTGGCGTCGCGCCCTGGCCACCACGAACAGGCGGTTTAACCTCATGATGGCCCGGCTTCTGCTCGGGCTTTTCGCAGGTTGGCGTAATCATCTCTTTTAGCAGCGGCGCGGGCGCAGGCCGCCATGCGCCCTCTTCACCATCATAAAACTGCGTATCGGCATTAATTGCATAAGGGATTTTCGCCCGGTTCAACTCGCAGGCCATAAAGCGGGCGAAGGCCAGCTGCGAGGCGGTCGGCGCATTTTTTATCGACTCACCCACCGCCCAGCCACCGACCCAACTGGCGTGACCGGTTTTTTGCTGCCAGCGTAGCGCCGCAGCGATACGGGCGCGGATCGCCGCTTTTTCTGCCGCTGTGCCGGAGGTCCACGGGTATTTGCCGTTACTTTTTAGCGGCCCCCACGGAAAGATATGCCACTCCGCCAGCAGGTAGTTCTGGCTGTGCGCAGGCAGCCGCAGCGAGGCGAGATCCTCAGGCGCGGCGCGCAATCGCGGGGCGATGAAGATCATGCGCTGGGCATCAATCTGATGCAGGGTGCGCACCACATTGTCGTAAGTGCGATTTAAGGCGGGCAGATCGCGGTTCAGTTTGTCGGCGGGTTCATAAATCACATCAAAACCGAGCGTCGGATGCTCGCTACCAAAAAATTGCCCGACCGTTGTCCACCAGGCCACCAGCTGCGCTTCGGTTTTTGCGTTGGGCTCGGCTTTAAAGCCATCGGCCTGATACGCGATGATCGGCGTTACGCCATAGGCTTCGCAGGCTTCGACCAGCTTACGCAGGTGAATCAGCCGCGCTTCGGTCATATTATCCGCCACGCGAATACGGACATGGCGAATGCCGGCGTTATAAAAATCACGCACCACCAGCGGGTCAAATTCGCGGATGCCGCGCTCGGTACGCGCCCAGTCAACGTCCATGCCGACGCCCAACTGCTGCGCGTAACGCGCCGCCGTCAGCGGCGTATCGGCGGCATACACAGCGGTTGCCGCCAGCAACATAACAACAGCAATCAGTGGCTTTAACACGGTTGACCTTGCGAAAATCGGGGGTGATTACATGTATTTAGCATGCTTTTGCTCAGCACGCGTAGCGGCAAAGCGTAATAAATTTTTCCCGCACTCAGAGCAGAAGCCATAACTGGCGAATATGGGTAACGGCGAACAGCAGGGCGAGAGAGAAGACGCCAAGGGCAATAAGCAGCTTGTCACGCACGCTGCCGGGCAGCGCGAAGTCACCGACGTTCACATCCATTCGCTGCCGCAGATGGGTATAACGCCAGAGAATACCCGCCACCAGCGCCAGCAGCGCGAGGGAGATCCAGAACGGCGTGCCCGATTGCTGCCAGTTATGCTTTACCGCCAGCGCCATCAGCGCGCCATAGCCGAACAGCGTGCGCAGCCAGGCGAGCGAGGTGCGCTCCGGCTGCAAACCAGGGTCGACAGCGCGGCGCGCTCTGCGGCTATCCGGCATAGAACACCAGCACCATCACCACCGCGGCGACCGCCGCCAGCGCCACGCTAATAAGCAGCAGCGTGCGGGTGTAGGGCAGATCCTCTTTTAAGCGCATCGCTTTCTCATTACGCAACCAGCGCAGATAGCCATACAACGCCAGCGCGCCGGCGAAGAGGCAGAGCAGCAGCGCCAGCGTTTCGCGGATCAGCGGCGTGGCAAACTGCGGTGCCAGCTGATCGAGGCCAACGCCCGCGGCGAGAAAGCCCAGCGCGGTGCGGATCCAGGCAAGAAAGGTGCGCTCGTTGGCCAGCGAAAAGCGGTAATCGGGCGCTTCGCCGACGCGGGAGATTTTCATCAACACTCCTTATAAAGCAGGCCGTTCGCCAGGCTAAAACGCCTGGCCCAGCCCCCAAAATAGCACCGCCAGGAGTTGAGGGGTAATAATGCGCAAAAACATCACCAGCGGATAGACCGTCGCATAGGAGAGCGCCGCCGCGCCGCTGGTGGCATGCAGGTTATTGGCGAAGGCCAGCGCCGGTGGGTCGGTCATCGACCCGGCCAGCATACCGCAGAGGGTTAAGTAGTTCATGTTGCCGAGCATCCGCGCCAGCACGCCGACGGTCAGCAGCGGAATGGCGGTTATAAAGATGCCGTAACACATCCACGTCACGCCTTCGCCGTGGGTTAGCGTGGCAAAGAAATCACCGCCGGACTTCAAGCCGACAACGGCCAGAAACAGCACAATGCCAAGCTCACGCAGCGCCAGGTTGGCGCTCGGCGGCATAAACCAGTAGAGCTTGCCGATGGTGCCGATGCGCCCGAGGATCAGCGCCATAATCAGCGGCCCGCCCGCCAGCCCAAGTTTTAAGGCCACCGGAAAGCCGGGAATAAACAGCGGCACCGAGCCGAGCAGCACGCCGAGACCGATACCGATAAACACCGGCAGCATCTGCACCTGCTGTAATTTCTGCTGCGCGTTGCCCACTTCGCTGGCTACGGCCTCAATCGCCGCCGGTCGGCCAACCAGATTGAGGATATCGCCAAACTGCAGGCTGGCGTCGGAGCTGGCCACCAGCTCCACCCCGGCGCGATTGAGGCGTGAAATCACCACGTCGTAGCGCTCTTTCAGTTGCAGGTCGCGGATCTTTTTCCCCAGCACTTTTTCGTTGGTCACCACCACCCGCTCAACGCGCAGATCGGTGCCGCGCGTTGAGAGCGAGGTCTCCACCTCTTTGCCAATCACCACCTGGGCGTTATGCAGATCGCGCGGCAGGCCGACCAGGTGCAGCAGATCGCCCGCCTGAATTACCGTGGTGGGCGAGGGCACCATCAGCAGCTCGTCCCGTTTCAGCCGTGAACAGATGATTTTGTCGCTGTTGAGTAGCGGCACATCCTGAATCGCCATATTGTTGAGGTTGCTGTTTTCCACCCGAACATTGATGGTGCGAATATGCGAGACGCCGCTATTGAGGGTGGCGTCGTGCTTGCGGGCCTCCTCATCCACATTGACGCGAAACAGCACCCGCAGCAGCCACATGCTCAGCAAAATGCCGCAGATACCGAACGGGTAGGCCATCGCATAGCTGGTGCCCATTACATCCAGCTGTTCGGCGGGCAGGCCCAAATCGCGCAGGATCTGCTGCCCGGCACCCAGGGCGGGCGTGTTGGTTACCGCGCCAGAGAAGATACCGAGCACCACCGGCAGCGGAATGGCGAAGAGTTTATGCAGGATCGCCGTGACCAGGCCGCCCAGCAGCACAATCAAGATGGCGAAGAGGTTGAGGCGCAGCCCCGAGACGCGCAGCGAGGCGAAGAACCCAGGCCCGACCTGGATGCCAATGGTGTAGACGAAGAGGATCAGGCCGAACTCCTGCACAAACAGCAGCATCGGGCCGCTTAAGGTAATCCCCAGCCGATCGGCGATGTGGCCGACAATAATCCCGCCAAACAGCACGCCGCCAATGCCAAAGCCGATGCCGCGTATTTTGATGTTGCCGATCCACAGCCCAACCACTGCCACCAGCGCCAGCATGCTGACCATTAACGCTATCTCACTCATGATCGAATCCCTTTCCATGATGATTAGGCTAATTCTCGCAGAGAAGAGGGCACTTTTATGGGCGATGGCGCACAAAGTACAGGGCTTTTCGCGCCCTCTAATGTGGCGAACCGCGCACCATATAATGTGATGCTGCTCTCAATTAACGCATAGCTGAGGCGTTTACCCGCAGGTGAAACCCTGCGCCTGCTAACTATCTCCTGATGATTCGTGCGCTGGCAGGTTATGGCATGGTTAATGCACAACTCCACTTTTGTTAACAACAGGGTGGCAGAATGACAAATACAACCTTAACCAGCGTAGTGGTAGCAAGCCCGTCGAAGAAATGGGTGCAACTGGCGCTGGGCTTACTGTGCATGATCTCCATCTCCAGCCCGCAATATGTCTGGGCGCTGCTGGCAAAGCCATTTATGGCCAAGCTGGGCGTTCCGCTGGCGGAGATCCAGCTCACCTTTTCACTGCTGATTATTCTGCAAACCTTCTTTTCCCCCTTCCAGGGCAAGCTGATTGATAAGTTTGGCCCGCGCCGGTTGATTGCCATTGGTACCGTGCTAAGCGGCGCGAGCTGGATGCTGACGGCGAACATCAGCAGCCTGACGGGGCTTTACCTCTGTTACGGCGTGATCGGCGGCCTCGGCACCGGCATTGTCTATATCGGCGTAGTCGGTTTGATGGTGCGCTGGTTCCCCGAAAAACGCGGCTTTGCCACAGGGATGGTGGCGGCAGGCTACGGTATGGGCGCGATCCTCACCACATTTCCAGTAACGCAGTCGCTAGCCGCCAAAGGGCTGGAGAGCACGCTGTGGCAGTTCGGCCTGTTGATGGCCGCCATCGGTTTTATTGCCAGCCAGGGGTTACGCGCGCCGCAGCATGCCAGCGCGCAGCCGGTGAGCAGCCCGTTGAAGATGAGCGAGAAGAGCTTCGCGCCAAAAGAGATGCTGCGCAAACCGCTGTTCTGGCTGATGTTTATCATGATGACCATGATGTCCACCTCCGGGCTGATGGTCACCTCGCAGATGGCGATTTTCGCCGACGATTTCGGTATCACCGCCGTCACGGTGCTTGGCATGGCGGCGCTGCCGCTGGCGATGACTATCGACCGGTTTATGAATGGCTTAACGCGCCCGGTGTGCGGCTATATCTCGGACCGCATTGGGCGCGAAAACATGATGTTTGTCGCCTTCGGTCTGGAAGGGTGCGCGATGGCGCTGTGGCTGTTGTGCAAAGACGATCCGCTGCTGTTTGTACTGCTCTCCGGGGTGGTCTTTTTCGGCTGGGGCGAAATCTTCTCGCTCTTTCCGGCAACCCTCACTGACACCTTCGGCACGCAGCATGCCACCTCAAACTATGGCTGGCTCTATATCTCGCAGGGGATCGGCTCGATCTTCGGCGGCCCGCTGGCGGCGCTGCTCTATCAACAGACCGGCAGCTGGAACCTGGTTTTTGGCTGCGCGATCACGCTGGATATTCTCTGCGCACTGCTCGCCCTCTTTGTGCTGAAACCGTGGCGCCAGCGCTTTTTGCAGAGCGTGCATGCCTAAATAAAAAAGGCTCCGCATGCGGAGCCTTATCTGCCAGGTGGTGGCATGCCTTAGATTGCATCCTGCCGTGGGCCTGGTAAGCGAAGCGCCATCAGGCATTGGCTTTGTCAGAGGTTACTGGCTGCTACATCATAGGATTGATGTAGCAGACGGATGCGCCCGATATCGGAATCGTTGGAGCAGAGCTCAAGGCTGTTACAGTGCGCGCTACTGAAATGAAACACGTCAAACTTTCGTTTCTCCAGGTTACGTGCTGCAGCACCAGGTTGGGCCGCCTGCCAACTATCGAAACGGAACAGATTGGCCGACAGTTCAGAGATATCGCGCGTAATATCCAGCTCGGGAAAATCGTTCAGGGTGGCCTGAAGTTCATCAAAGTCCGCTTTATTCGACCAGCTGACGCCACGCAACACTTCATAGCGAATCAACGGCGTAATAAACAGCGCCACATCATTGTCAGCCAGTAGCTGAGTAAGCATAGTTATCGCGGAGGTTTTCATTTCCACAGATGTTCTGCCGCTTTTATCAAATGCTGCAATCAGAAGGTTGGTATCCAGCAAAACTCTCCGTGTCATTACTCTTTCTCCTGCTGGTTGAGCAAGCGAAATAAGTTCGCTTTTGCATCCTGCTGCTCGTCGGCGCTGCTGTTCTGAAGCTTCATCTGGTTTAGATCAACGCTGAATACATCTTTCAATATATCGGCCAGCGCGGCTTTATTCGGCGCGGCGATTTTTTTCGTCTTCACAACGCCATCACCGTCGCGATAGAGGTTATACGCTTCACCCTCTTTAAGCTGCGCGAGAACAACAGAGGAGTGCGTGGTGATGTAAAACGTCGTGTTAGGAAACAGCTTCTTGAGCAACGGCACGATATTCGCCTGCCAGGAGAGGTGCAGGTGGCTCTCTATTTCATCGATAAAGACAACGCCTTTCACCTTCTGAATATTGCTTTCATTGGTGAAATAGCCATAGCCGGAAACAATCGCCTGAATCAGTTTGAGGATAGAGGTAAAACCGGAGCTGAGCTGGCTGATTTCTCTCACCTGGCCGTCAACTTTCAGGCTTACCCGATCGTCACCGCTAATTTCCAGGAAGTGCGGGTCGATGCGTTGATCGATTTCATGCAGCAGACCCAGCACCGTCGAAATCTCAACTTCGCGGTTGTCTTCACTCTTCTGCCAGCGGTTCGAAGAGCGCGCAATAGAAATAAACCACTCCTGAATACTGGCTGACATATTCATGGAGCCGAAATCGAACTGCATCTGTTTCGACAGAGACTGGAAATAAACATTTCTACGCGTCTCAAGCCCACCGAAAGCGATGTTTGGAATATCGTTTATTTGAGTAATCACTCCTCGAGATTGCGCGCCAAGAAACACAACAGGAAGATGATGACTTAATAAACCAGGCAAAAATTTGCGCGCAACCGGCCATGGCGGTGAATAGCTGCCTTGATTTTCAAGTATGGTTTTTTCAGGCCGATTTGTGGTGAATGATTTGAAGAACAAAAAAGCAGAGTCATGAGAAGTCAGCGATTTTTTTACCAGTTCATTATTAAAAAATAAGACCTGGAACATAGCTTCCAGCATTTTGGTTTTACCGACGCCGTTGGGGCCGATAAAGGTATAAATCCGCTGGTTAGGCTCAAGCCTCAGCTGCGCGCGCCCAACGCCGATAAGTCCTTCAATCTCAAGCTCTTCGCCAAGCATAGCCGTCTCCTGAATGCCGCAATGGCTCCAGTGTATACCAGCCTGCAAAAGAAACAAAAAAGCCCTGCTCAGAAAGCAGGGCTTCGCGGTTTTAGCTATTCAACGCCGGGCGCGAGCTGATGGCAATGCGCTGCGGTTCGGCGCTTTCGGGCACGTTACGCAGCAGGTCGATATGCAGCAGACCGTTCACGAACGTTGCGCCGGAGACTTCCATAAAATCGGCCAGCGTAAAGCTCAGGGTAAAGGGCTGGATCACCAGACCCTGATGGAGCCATTTCGGTTCGTTGGCCGGTTTTTCCGGCGTGCCTTTAATGGTCAGCCGACCATTTTCCAGCTGAATATCCAGCTCTTGCTGGCGGAAGCCGGCCAGCGCAAGGGTAATGCGGTAGTGGTTGTCGTCGCTCTTTTCGATGTTATAGGGCGGGAACGCCTGCTGATCGACATTGGTAGTTTGCAGAGCGTTTGCCAGTTTGTCGAAGCCAATCCACTGACGCAGAAGCGGGGATAAATCGTAGTTACGCATTGTGTTTCTCCTTCAAAGAAGCGAGTGAATACCTGCGAGCTTTCGGCTCACATATGCCCCCTGTCGGCGAGCATGTCGGGAGTGGGCCGCGCGAGCGACCCGACGTAATTAGTTAATTTCAATACGGCGCGGTTTTTTCTCTTCCGGGATGACGCGCTCCAGTTCGATATAGAGCAGGCCGTTCACCAGGTTGGCACCTTTGATTTGAATATTTTCTGCCAGCTGGAATTTACGCTCGAAGTTACGCTCGGCGATGCCCTGGTAGAGATAGGAGCGCTCTTTCTGTTCAGCGGCGTGGGAGCCTTTCACCACCAGCAGGTTATCCTGGGCGGTAATATCCAGTTCGCTTTCAGCGAAACCGGCCACGGCGATAGCAATGCGGTAGTGGTTTTCATCCACTAACTCAACGTTGTACGGAGGGTAACCGTTATTGCTCTGGTTCGGGTTGTTTTCCAGCAGGTTAAACAGGCGGTCAAAACCGATAGCTGAACGATAAAGCGGGGAGAGATCAAAATTACGCATAGTTAAAGCTCCTGAAATCAGCGAGTGTGTAAGACCTTCCATAATGGACCGATCTTCATGCCATATAGCCGAACACCCTTGCGGCATGTTCTGCGGCTACAGTGATAAAATGTGGCTGTCGCGAATTTTTTCAAGGGCAAATTTTTGACTTTTTTTGCACTTTCTCTGTCAGGGCATAGACTGGGGGTAGCCGCACAAAGGGTTAAAGTGCGAATGCCGCCACAGAGCGGAGCGCGAATGCTGTTGTTTTCGCAGGCGTAGGGCTATAAACGCCGTGACAGCATTCAGACAATAAACAACGATGATTAATCGATGATGAAAACGCGTTTGATAGTTTCTGCACTGGTTTGCGGAGTGATGGTCTCGGGCTGTTCCAGCGTGATGTCGCATACGGGCGGCAAAGAGGGGCTTTATCCCGGCACAAAAGCGAGTTCGTCGATGGTTTCCGATGACGATACCGGCATCGGTATGAAATCGCTGGTGGCGCTGGATATGCCCTTTACCGCTCTTCTCGACACGCTGTTGATACCCTGGGATCTCTTTCGCAGAGATAACTCGGTGAAAGCGAGAGTCGAAAAGAGCGAGCGGGAAAATGAGGCTATCAACTCACTTATCCCGCCCGCGCCGATGCCGGTGCACTGATTTAGTAACCGGTCTGCGTCATCCAGAGCTGGCGGAAACCGTCGGCCTCTTCCATCCAGGCTATCTGCTTACCGTCCGGTGAGAAGACCACCGCATCCCCGGAAGGGGGGTTGGTGTGATCGGCCGTCAAAAAGGTTATCTCTCCGCGCATCGCGTCACACAGCGCAATGCGGTTATCCAGCACAAACCCCAGCGCCTCGCCAGAAGGGTGCCAGTTAAACGCCGACTGTATCCCCGTCTCGCAGTGGGTTAACTGCCGCGGCTCGCCGCCCGCCGGGCTGATTAACCAGAGCTGCACAACGCCGTTGTCATCACGCATCAAAAAGGCAATCTCGCTCGCCTGCGGGTTGCTGCGCACCCAGTGGCGCGGCGTCGTGACCAGCCCCGGATAACGCCGGTGATGGGTAAAGGTGAGGCGCTGCTGCTGCACGCCTTTTGGCGGCGCGGGCAGCGTCTGCTCTGTACCGGCCAGCGGTGCATCGCCCGTGGTTTTCCAGCCCTGCTCATCAGCAGGAAGATCGACAATAAACAGCTCCGGCACTTTTTCGCCGCTGACGGAGAGCGTATCGCCAATAAACGCCAGCCGCTGGTTGCCGACCCAGCCCTCTTCATAAGCACGATTGATCTCATTGCTACCGGGCGCAGGCGTCGGCGTCGTGCAGCTCACCAGCACGCACCAGTGGCTGCCGCCATATTCACGCGGATGGGTGCAGGGCGGCGTTACCGGGCCAAACGGCACCGCTACGCCAACGTTGCGCAGATCCAGCGCCGGGTCGCGCTCATGCATTACGTGATCGTTATAGGTAAAGCTAATGTTCTGCCCGTTCGGGCTAAAGACATGCACGTGCGAGCCGCCGCGCAGCGCGCCGGGCGTATAGGGCGAGGTGATATCCAGCGCATCAAGATTGGTTGTGCGGCCCTGCCCGGTTATTACGCCGCGCCGATGGTGGAAATCGTACTGCCACGCCTCGTCCGGGTTTTCCGGGCCGTGAATAAACACATACTTCTGCGCTTCAGGGTGAACGGTCACCACGCCGACATGCGCGCCATCCGTTGCGGTATAGATCACCTCGACGTCGCCGGAGTGAACGTTGACGCGTTCGATGGTTTTGCCGGTAAAGGAGGCGCCGGAGGGGCGCACATCGAACACCAGCCACTGGCTGTCCGCCGTCCAGGTGTTGATATTGGTCAGTTGATGATTGCGCGGGGCGAAGGTGAGCTGTTTCATGAAAGTACCCTGAAGCCATAAACAGGCCTCAGGGTATAAGATTGCGTGGCGTTAGCCTACTCGCTTCACATCGCCGACCAGCAAAATGTAGGAGAGCGCGCCAATCAGCGCCACGGCGGAGATATAGACCAGCGCCGGGCCAAAGCCGTAATCCTGCGCCAGGTAGCCAATCACCAGCGGCACGGTAATGCCGCCCAGCCCGCCGACAAAGTTAAATACCCCGCCAGTCAGGCCAATCAGGCGCATCGGTGCCAGCGACGACACCAGCGACCAGGTGATCGAGGCAAAGCCGTTGCCGAAGAACGCCAGCGCCATCAGCGTCATAATCCACACGGGATCGTTGGTGTAGTTCGCGCCCATAATGCAGGTGGAGATAAGCAGACCGCAGATAATCGGCGTTTTACGCGCAATACCCAGCGAATAGCCCTTTTTCACCAGCGTATCGGCGACCCAGCCGGAGAGCAGCACGCCAAAGAAGGCGGCCAGGAACGGCACGGTGGTCATAAACCCGGCCTTCAGCGCGGTGATGCCTTTCTCCTGCGTCAGGTAGTTCGGGAACCAGGTGAGGAAGAACCACAGCGTTGAGGTGACGGCGAACTGGCCGAGATAGACGCCAATCAGCTTGCGGTGGAACACCAGTTTCCACTCCGCTTTGGTCAGCGGCTGGCGCGCCTCTTTTTTCACCGGCGCATCGCCATCAATCAGGCCGCCGCCCGCTTTGATGTACTCCAGCTCCGCCTGGCTGATGTTTTTAGTCAGGCGCGGCGGCTGGTAGACCTTAATCCAGATCAGCGACCAGATAATGCCGATGCCGCCGGTGATGATAAACACCCAATGCCAGCTCAGCAGCTCCTGGATCCAGATCAGCAGCGGGGTAAGAAAAGCCAGCCCGACAAACTGCCCGGAGGTGTAGAACCCCACCGCCGAAGCACGCTCCTGCTCCGGGAACCAGCTGGTCACCATGCGGTTATTGGTCGGGAAAGCGGGCGCTTCGAAAATGCCGGTAATCGCACGCAGGCCAATCAGCGACAGCAGGCCGCCGGCGAAACCCTGAAACAGCGTGGCGACCGACCAGCCAAAGATGGCGATGAAATAGGTAAGGCGTGAACCGACGCGGTCAAGGAACCAGCCGCCGGGGATCTGGCAGAGGGTATAGAGCCAGGCGAAGGCGGAAAAGACGTAGCCCATCTCCGCTTTGCTAATACCGAACTCTTCCTGAATATGGGCAGAGGCCACGGCCAGGTTGGCGCGGTCGACATAACAAATAACCACCGTGATAAAGATCATCAGCAGCGTCAAATAGCGGCGACGCCCTGTTTTTGCAGTCGTTACAGAAATATCCATAACTGTCTGTCTCCGGGTTTTGGGCATGGCGAAGCCGCTCACCATGCCCTGTTAAATACAGAGGGTGTAGGAAAAAAATTATTTTTGATGTTCTGAATGCGCTAAATAGTTTGTTTAACCGCCAACGCACCGGCGGCGCAAAATATGACGAGCATTACCACTCGGCGACGGTACCGTCCGCATGCCGCCACACCGGGTTACGCCAGTCCGGCGCATTTTTGCTTAGCTCAATCACTTTCTCTTCGTCGATCTCTACGCCAAGACCCGGCTTCATCAACGGTTTAAAGAAGCCGCCTTCCATGTTGAAGTCCTCTTTGTTCTTCACGAAGTCGAGCAGTTCGGCACCTTTGTTGTAGTGAATGCCCATGCTCTGCTCCTGGAACACCGCATTGTGCGAGACGAAGTCGACATGCAGACAGGCGGCGAGCGCGACCGGGCCGAGTGGGCAGTGTGGAGCCAGCGCCACGTCGTACGCTTCCGCCATACCGGCAATTTTGTAGCACTCGGTGATGCCGCCCGCATGGGAGAGGTCCGGCTGCAAAATCGCAATGCCGCCCGCTTCCAGCACGCGCTTAAATTCGAAGCGCGAGAACATACGTTCACCGGCGGCAATCGGAATATGGGTTTGCGCGGCAAGGCGCGGGTAATACTCCGCCTGCTCGGCCAGCACCGGCTCTTCAATAAACAGCGGGCGATAGGGCTCCAGCTCTTTAATCAGCACTTTCGCCATCGGCGCGCTGACGCGACCGTGGAAGTCGAGGCCAAACTCAATCTCGTTGCCAAACGCTTCGCGGATCTGCGCCACGGTATTGACCGCCGCATCGACTTTGCGCGAATCATCAATAATGCCTAACTCTTCGCAGCCGTTTAATTTAAAGGTGTCGAAGCCGATGGTGCGCAGGGTTTTGATGCCATCAATAACTTCTGCCGGACGGTCACCGCCGACCCAGCTGTAGGCTTTGATTTTGTCGCGCACCAGGCCGCCCATCAGTTGCCACACCGGTGCATTAAGCGCTTTGCCTTTGATATCCCACAGCGCCTGGTCAATCCCGGCGATGGCGCTCATCAGGATCGGGCCGCCACGATAGAAACCTGCGCGGTACATCACCTGCCACAAGTCGTTGATACGAGAAGGATCCTGGCCAATCAGGTAGTCGCCAAGCTCATGTACCGCCGCTTCAACGGTACGCGCACGCCCTTCGATCACCGGCTCGCCCCAGCCAACCACGCCTTCATCGGTTTCGATTTTTAAGAACATCCAGCGCGGCGGTAAGCGGTAAGTCGTCAGTTTGGTTATCTTCATTGCACAGCCTCTTGATACGCGTTAACAAATGCTTTCGCCTGCTCGATGGTGCGGCTTACCGGCTGCCCGGCGCGATAGAGATCGCTGCCCAGCCCGGCACCAACGCAGCCTGCCTGTAGCCACAGGTGCAGGTTTTCCGGCGTCACGCCGCCAACGGCAAACACGGGCACCTCCGCTGGGAGAACCGCTTTCAGCGCTTTGATGTAATCCGGGCCAAAGGCGGAGGAGGGGAAAATTTTCAGCGCCTGCGCACCGGCTTCAAGCGCAGTGAAGGCTTCGCTGGCGGTGGCGCAACCTGGGCAGACGGTCATGCCGTGGCTGACCGCGCGGCGGATCACCTCCGGCTGCGTATTTGGCGTCACAATTAGCTTGCAGCCCATCTCCGCCAGCCGATCAACCTGCTCCGGTTTCAGCACCGTACCGCCGCCGATCAGCGCGCGATCGCCGAAGTTCGCTACGATATCGCCAATGCTGGTCTCCCAGTCGGGTGAGTTGAGCGGGATCTCGACGGCGTCGAAACCTGCGTCGAGTATGGCGGCGACGTGCTCGCGCGCCTCATCCGGGGTGATGCCACGTAAAATGGCGATCAGCGGAAGCTTAGTTTGCCACTGCATGGGCAATCCTCCTGATACCTGCCTGAAATGCCGTGTCGCCATCCAGCGTGTTTACCGCCCGCCCGATGACGCGAAATGCGCGCTGATAGCGGGCGGAGAGGGATGGGCTGGCGACCAGCGTGATTGCCTGCGAACCGGCGAAGCGGGCGTTCATGGTCGCCACCTCACCGCCAATCAGCAGGCCCGAAAGGAATTCGCTCACCTGTTCGCGCGCAAGAGTGCCCAGCACATGGGCGGCGCGAACTTCAAAAAGCTGCGGCAGGATCTCAGGTGACGCGAGGCCGCGCGTCAGGCCTGCGTCGAAGGCATCATCACTGGCGGTTTGCTCCGGCAATCCCGCGCCCACCAGCGAGTGGTGCAACAGGAGATGATGCAGTTCACCGGTCATTACGGTGCGAAAATCACGAATCTGATGCTCATCGGCCTCGACCCATTTGCAGTGGGTGCCGGGCATCACATACAACGCGGCGGGGGCAAGTTCGCTGGCGCCGAGCAGCTGGGTCTCTTCGCCGCGCATCACGTTGTGATTGTCATCGCTGGAGACGCACAGGCCGGGGATGATCCAGACACGCTCTTTTACCCGGGTCAGCTGCTCGCCGATGCCGTCAAGCGAAGTCGGGCAGGGCAGATAGGGGGCGATTTTCCAGCCTGCGTTACTGCCGACCATGCCCGCCATTACCACCGGCGTGGTGTCGCTGCTCCAGCCCTCGGTCACTTCTGCTAACACCGCTTCGGGGGATCGTCCATTAAGTCGGGTTACACCCGCCTCAGAGTGCCTGCTCTCCAGGCAAACGCCATCCTGAAAATGCCAGGCGCGTAAGTTGGTGGATCCCCAGTCGATTGCGATGTAGCGAGCTGTCATGTAATTTCCTTCAACCTTCGTGTTGAGCTGGCGATCATGGTGAGCGCCGCCTGCTCTGCCGCTGTGCTGTCCTGATGCCGGATCGCATCGAACAGCGCCTTATGTTCCTGCAGGGTTTTCGGCATGTTCGCCTCATCCCCCATCCAGGTCCGTTCAAATACCGCCCGTTGCAGTGAGCTAATCGCCACACTCAACTGTTGCAGCACCGGGTTATGCACCGATTGCAATACCGCTTCGTGGTAGCGGATATCGGCCTCGTTAAAGGCATCCCGGTCCTGGTTGTTGGCGATCATGTCATTGAGCGCCGACTCAATATTTGCCAGGTCGCTGGAGGTAGCGCGCTCCGCCGCCCAGCGGGCGATGGCCGGTTCCACCAGGTTTCGCACTTCACTCATCGCGCTGATTAAGCGCGGGTCGTAGTCGTGCTCCAGCACCCATTGCAGCACCTCGGTGTCGAGGTAGTTCCACTGGTTACGCGGGGCGACAAACGCGCCGCGATAACGCTTCATTTCAATCAGCCGCTTTGCCATCAGCGCGCGGTAGACCTCGCGGATGATGTTGCGCGAGGTTTCAAACTCTTCGCACAGCTCAGCTTCGGCGGGTAACGCCGAGCCGGGGACATATTTGCCGCTGATAATCTGGCGGCCCAGCGAGACGATAATGCGGTCGGTTTTATTCATGGTCATAACGCGTCCTTAGCAACGGTTTCTCTGCCACTACTTTATCGCCTCTGCCGCAATTTCCCTCAACATTGAAGTACAAATATGCTGACTTCCCCGCAAGAGATGTCGCAATCGTAGTACAATCACTTTGTGTTGTACTACAATTTGGATCACAAAAACGACAATTGGTAAGCAAATTGTTATCAGAATGGTGCGCGGGGCAAAAAAAACCCGCGCAGAGCGCGGGTCTGGGAGAGTGGGAAGGGCTTAGTTGAGAGCGAACTTCTCGATTGCGTAAGCAACGCCATCTTCGAGGTTGGTTTTGGTAACGAAATCTGCCGCCTCTTTCACCGACGGAATAGCGTTTTCCATCGCCACGCCGACACCGGCGAACTCAATCATGGCGATATCATTTTCCTGATCGCCAATCGCCATAATCTCTTCCGGCTTGATGTTTAACACATCGGCAAGGGCTTTAACGCCGGTGCCTTTAGTGACGCTTTTATGCAGGATTTCCAGGAAGTAGGGCGCGCTTTTCAGCACCGTGTACTTCACTTTTACCTCCTGCGGAATGCGGGCGATCGCCTGATCGAGGATCGTCGGCTCATCAATCATCATCACTTTCAGGAACTGGGTCTGCGGATCCATCTTCTCCGCTTCACAGAAGACCAGCGGAATGGTGGCGACAAAAGATTCATGCACGGTATAGGGGCTGATATCGCGGTTTGCGGTGTAGAGCGTGTTGCGATCCAGCGCGTGGAAGTGCGAGCCGACTTCGCGAGAGAGTTGTTCCAGATAGCGGTAATCGTCATAGCTCAGCGTGGTCTGCGCCACGGTACTGCCATCGCTGGCGTTCTGCACCAGCGCGCCGTTATAGGTAATGCAGTAGTCACCTTCCCGCTCCATATGCAGCTCTTTCATATAGCTGTGTACGCCAGCGTAAGGGCGTCCGGTGGTCAGCACGACATTGATGCCGCGTTCACGCGCGGCGGCAATCGCATTTTTTACCGCAGGAGAGATAGTGTGGTCGGGCAGCAGCAGCGTGCCGTCCATATCGATTGCAATGAGTTTGATAGCCATGAGATCCCCAGATGAGAAGTGTTTGACCTCATGCTAACGCGATTCCGCTCAAAAAACAGCAGCGCGCCGGGGAGAAAAGGGGGAGAGAAAGGGGGATACGGGATCCCCCTTTTAATGCAGGATTACCTTAGATATCGATATTCGCCGCTTTCAGGGCGTTCTCTTCGATAAAGGCGCGGCGCGGTTCAACGGCATCGCCCATTAAGGTAGTGAAGAGCTGATCGGCTGCAATCGCATCTTTCACGGTAACGCGCAGCATGCGGCGGCTTTCCGGATCCATAGTGGTTTCCCACAGCTGATCCGGGTTCATCTCGCCGAGGCCTTTATAACGCTGAATGGAGAGACCGCGACGTGACTCTTTCACCAGCCACTCCAGCGCCTGCTCGAAGCTGGTCACCGGCTGACGGCGTTCGCCACGCTCGATATAGGCATCTTCTTCAATCAGGCCGCGCAGCTTCTCGCCGAGCGTGCAGAGACGACGGTACTCACCGCCGGTCACAAACTCGTGATCGAGCGGATAATCGGTATCCACACCGTGGGTGCGCACGCGAATAATCGGCTCGAACTGGCTCAGCTCGCTGTTCACCCGGACATCATATTTCCAGGTGCTGCCGTGGGCTTCGTTCTCATTCAGCACGGTGATGAACTGAGAGACCCACTGCGTAACGGCGCGCTCATCGGCGAGATCCGCTTCTGCCAGCGTCGGCTGATAGACCAGCTCTTTCAGCAGCGCGCGCGGGAAGCGGCGCTCCATGCGGCCAATCATCTTCTGCGCAGCGTTGTACTCGGACACCATTTTCTCCAGCGCTTCACCCTGCAGGGCAGGCGCGCCTTCGGTGGTGTGCAGCGTTGCGCCATCGAGCGCGATAGAGATCTGATACTGATCCATCGCCTCGTCATCCTTGATGTACTGCTCCTGCTTGCCTTTCTTCACTTTGTAGAGCGGCGGCTGGGCGATGTAGACGTGGCCACGCTCAACGATTTCCGGCATCTGACGGTAGAAGAAGGTCAACAGCAGCGTACGGATGTGCGAACCATCGACGTCCGCATCGGTCATGATGATGATGCTGTGGTAGCGCAGTTTATCCGGGTTGTACTCGTCGCGACCGATGCCGCAGCCGAGCGCGGTGATAAGCGTCGCCACTTCCTGAGAAGAGAGCATCTTGTCGAAACGCGCTTTCTCGACGTTGAGGATTTTACCTTTCAACGGCAGGATCGCCTGGTTCTTACGGTTACGGCCCTGTTTTGCAGAACCGCCCGCGGAGTCCCCTTCCACTAAGTAGAGTTCGGACAGCGCCGGGTCACGCTCCTGGCAATCCGCCAGTTTGCCTGGCAGACCGGCCAGATCCAGCGCGCCTTTACGGCGGGTCATTTCACGTGCTTTACGCGCCGCTTCACGGGCACGGGCAGCGTCAATGATTTTGCCGACGACGATTTTGGCGTCAGCCGGGTTTTCCAGCAGGTATTCGGCCAGCAGTTCGTTCATCTGCTGTTCCACCGCCGATTTCACCTCAGAGGAGACCAGTTTATCTTTGGTCTGTGAGGAGAATTTCGGATCCGGCACTTTTACCGATACCACCGCAATCAGGCCTTCACGGGCATCATCACCGGTGGCGCTGACTTTCGCTTTCTTGCTGTAACCCTCTTTATCCATATAGGCGTTCAGCGTACGCGTCATCGCCGCGCGGAAGCCTGCAAGGTGGGTACCGCCATCGCGCTGCGGAATGTTGTTGGTAAAGCAGTAGATATTTTCCTGGAAACCGTCGTTCCACTGCAGCGCAACTTCAACGCCGATACCGTCTTTTTCGGTGGAGAAGTAGAAGATATTCGGGTGGATCGGCGTTTTGTTTTTGTTGAGATACTCAACAAACGCCCTGATGCCGCCTTCATAGTGGAAGTGGTCTTCTTTGCCGTCGCGCTTGTCGCGCAGGCGAATCGACACGCCGGAGTTCAGGAAGGAGAGCTCACGCAGGCGTTTCGCCAGAATTTCATATTCAAATTCAATGACGTTGGTGAAGGTTTCGTAGCTCGGCCAGAAACGCACCATGGTACCGGTTTTTTCCGTTTCGCCCGTCACTTCCAGCGGAGCCTGCGGCACGCCGTGGGTGTAGATCTGACGGTGAACTTTGTTATCGCGCTGGATAACCAGCTCCAGTTTCTGCGACAGGGCGTTTACCACTGAAACGCCAACGCCGTGCAGACCGCCGGAGACTTTATAGGAGTTATCGTCGAACTTACCGCCCGCATGCAGTACGGTCATGATCACTTCCGCGGCAGAAACGCCCTCTTCCGGGTGAATACCGGTCGGAATACCACGCCCATCATCCTGTACGGAGACAGAGTTATCGCTGTGAATGGTGACGATAATGTCTTTACAGTACCCTGCGAGCGCTTCGTCGATAGCGTTATCTACTACCTCGAATACCATGTGGTGCAGACCGGTGCCGTCATCCGTATCGCCGATATACATACCCGGGCGCTTACGCACTGCATCCAGCCCTTTGAGGACTTTGATACTGGAGGAGTCATAAGAATTCGACATCAACGTTTCTCGCTCATTTCAACTTGGGTTAATCGGCTATTTTACCCTTTTCCACGGTGAACATCTTCGAATTTTTGTCCGACATGTCCATAACGTGTTCAGCGCTGATGGCGCTGACGAAAACCTGTGACTGGGTGGCTTTTAACCGGCTGGCTAACAGCCCGCGCTTTTCGTCATCAAGCTCCGAGGCAAAATCATCTATCAGGTATAAACAGCGTCGCCCGCTTTCACGCGTTAAAAACTCCCCCTGCGCCAGGCGCAGCGCGCACATCAGGAGTTTTAACTGCCCGCGCGAAAGGGTGTCTTCAACGGGCGCGCCATCCGCACGAATGCGGAAATCCGCTTTATGCGGGCCGTGCGCGGTGTAAGTGAGCATGCGGTCGCGCTCAAAACTGCGCGCCAGCACCTCTTCATAATCGGTCTCTTTCTCCCAGCCGCGCTGGAAAGAGAAGGTCAGGGAAAATTCCGGTAAGAACTGCCGGCAGGTGTCGGCCATATCTTCCGCGATAGCAGCGCTGTACTCCGCGCGCCAGCGGCTGATCTGCTCGGCGAGCGGCACAAGCTCTTTGTCCCACGGACGCAACTGACTGTATTGAGTCACTTGGCGTAAAGCGGCATTGCGCTGTTTTAACAGGCGCTTGAGGTTGCTCCAGGCGGTAAAAAACCCGCTTTCGTTGTGGAAGCACCCCCAGTCGAGAAAGGCACGACGGTATTTCGGGCCGCCGTTGAGTAAGGTAAACCCTTCGGGCGTAATAAGCTGCATCGGCATCAGCAGCGCCAGCTCCGCCACTTTATGACCGTCGGTGCCGTCGATGCGCACTTTGCTGTCGCCGAGTTTATCTTTAGTCAGGCCAATGGCGATTTCGCGCGATTCGGCCTGCAAACGCCCGTGCAGGACAAACGCCTCCTGCTCATGGCGAATAACGCGACCAATTTGCAGGCTGCGAAACGCCCGACCGTGACCGAGGGTGTAGATCGCCTCCAGCACGCTGGTCTTCCCGCTGCCGTTAGCGCCCACCAGAAAGTTAAAGCCAGGGGAGAGCGCGAGATCCGCGCTTTCGATATTGCGGAAATCTTTAATCAGTAAGCGGGTTAGCGACATGATTCACTCATTACCAGGGCGTATCGTCGCAGTTAGCCTGTCGACAGCCAGCGCGCAGCAACCGGAGCGTACTGAAGTACGTGAAGATTGCGGGCGCTGCCCGAAGCCAGAGTAACCAGAAAGATAGCCCGCTATTTTCTACAACCGCATTGGCATAACGACATAGGCTGCGCTCTGGCTCGCCGCGTCTTCAATCTGCACGCTGGAAACGGAATCGGTCAGCAGAATGCGCACGTTCTCACACTTCAGCGCGTTCAGCACATCAAGCACGTAGCTGACGTTAAAGCCGATTTCCATTTCGCTACCGCCGTAGGTGACATCGAGAAACTCTTCCGCTTCTTCCTGTTCCGGGTTGTTGGCGGTGATTTTGATCTGATTCTCGCTGACGTAGAGGCGCACACCGCGGAACTTCTCGTTAGAGAGGATCGCCGCGCGGGCAAAAGCCTGCTTCAGCGAATCGCAGCCCGCTTCCAGCGTTTTGTCCGGGTTTTTCGGCAATACGCGGCGATAATCAGGGAAACGACCATCAACCAGCTTCGAAGTGAAGATAAAGTCGCCGACGTGGGCGCGAATGTTGTTGCTGCCGATCTGCACGCGCAGCGGCGTATCGCCACCGTCGAGCATACGCATCAGCTCAATCACGCCTTTACGCGGCACGATCACCGAATGGTTCGGCAATGTTTGCCCAATCGGCATCGAGCAGACGGCAAGGCGGTGACCGTCGGTGGCTACGGTACGCAGCTCTTCACCTTCGGTTTCAAACAGCATGCCGTTTAAGTAGTAACGGACGTCCTGGTGCGCCATCGAGAACTGCGTCGCTTCGATCAGGCGCTTCATGGTGGCCTGCGGCAGCGTGAACTCCACTTCGCTTTGCCAGTCATCCAGGTTAGGGAAATCCGCTGCGGGCAGGGTTGAGAGGGAGAAACGGCTGCGCCCGGAACGGATCAGCATGCGCTCACCCTCCAGCTGCATCGCAATTTCCGCCCCTTCCGGCAGGCCGCGACAGATGTCGAAGAATTTACGTGCCGGTACGGTTGTCGCGCCCTGTTCATGGGGCTGGACAAGCGCCACGCGGGCAACCATCTCCATTTCAAGATCGGTGCCGGTCAGCGAAAGCGCGCCGTCGGTAACCTGAAGCAGCAGATTACCGAGAATAGGCAACGTCGGGCGTCCGCCCAGCGGGCCGCTAACTTGTTGCAGCGGCTTTAATAAATGTTCACGTTCAACGGTAAATTTCATAGCGTCACGAAGAGAGAGTTCGGATTAAATTGGAAAAATCTTCTTTGATATCATGGCTTTCTTCACGCAACTGCTCAATCTTACGGCAGGCATGCAGTACGGTGGTGTGGTCACGGCCGCCAAAGGCATCGCCGATTTCCGGCAGGCTATGGTTGGTCAGCTCCTTGGCCAGCGCCATCGCCATCTGGCGCGGACGGGCAACGGAACGGGAGCGTCGCTTCGACAGCAGATCTGCCACCTTAATCTTGTAATACTCCGCCACCGTCTTCTGAATATTGTCGATGGTGACCAGCTTCTCCTGCAGCGCCAGCAGATCGCGCAGCGCTTCGCGCACGAAATCAATGGTGATGGCGCGCCCGGTAAAGTTGGCGTTGGCGATAACGCGGTTCAGTGCCCCTTCCAGCTCACGCACGTTGGAGCGCAGGCGCTTAGCAATAAAGAAGGCCACTTCGCCCGGCAGACGGATATCGTTCTCGTCAGCCTTTTTCATCAGGATCGCAACGCGGGTTTCCAGCTCCGGCGGCTCGATCGCCACGGTCAGCCCCCAGCCGAAGCGGGATTTGAGACGATCCTCAACGCCATTGATCTCTTTCGGATAACGATCCGAGGTGAGAATGATCTGCTGATTGCCTTCCAGCAGGGCGTTAAAGGTGTGGAAGAACTCTTCCTGGGATCGCTCTTTATTGGCAAAGAATTGAATGTCATCGATCAGCAGGGCATCAACGGAGCGGTAGTAGCGTTTAAACTCTTCGATCGCATTGTTTTGCAGGGCTTTTACCATGTCCTGGACAAAGCGTTCGGAGTGCATATACACCACTTTGGCATTCGGCTTACGCGCCACAATGCCGTTACCCACCGCGTGCAGCAGGTGCGTTTTACCGAGACCCGTGCCGCCATATAAAAAGAGCGGGTTGTAAGCGCCGCCGGGGTTATCAGCCACCTGGCGGGCCGCCGCGCGGGCCAGCTGGTTCGACTTACCTTCAACGAAGTTATCAAAGGTGTGTTTGACGTTGACGTTTGAGCGGTAGGTCGGTTCCGCCGGTGCGGGCACGTTGTCCCAGCCTGAACGGGCGACAGGCGCAGCGCGCGGAATCACGACCTGCGCCGCCTGAGCGGGCGCGGCAACGGTGGCAGGCTCTCTCAATGTCTGGTTAGCCGGACGAGCGCCCACTTCAAAACGCAGCTGTGGCGTGTCCGCCCCGCAGAATTCATTAAGCAGGCCATTGATATTATTAAGGTATTTGTCTCTTACCCAATCAAGCACAAAACGGTTTGGCGCATACAAAGCCAGCGTGTTGTCACTCAGTTCCGCCTGCAACGGGCGGATCCACATACTAAATTCAGTGGCTGGTAACTCATCCTGCAATCGGGCAAGACACTGCTGCCAAAGCGAAAGTGACACGGCGGACTCCACTCGAACGTAAATCGATAAATAGTAAAGACAGAGACATTAATCTTTTTTGACACACATCGATAAGACCCAGCGGGGTGATGTGCGAACCGCTGTTTACGGTTTTTGCCCCAGAGCGATCGTGGATCGCGATCGGGACCGCGGATCATAGCGTAAACCGCCGAAGAGATCTTCTGTTTCTCACAGATTCTTCACGATTTATCCACAGGCCGATCCGGAACGCGCTAAGTGTAAACGATCCAGGCATGGGTGCGGGAAGATTTAGGCCGCATATTGGAAAATTAAATGGTTTTCGCCGAATAATCCCATAAACGATCTAAGGAAGATCCAGGCGGATCCTTGCGCTTTGCCATTTGCCCCGTATAATTCTGCCCCCGGCGCGTCTTACTCTTTTCAGGCGCCGGAAGCCGCTTAGTTTTTGCGCAGATCTGTGCAAAAATACGTGCGCTATAAGGAAAGAGAATTGACTCCGGAGTGTACAATTATTACAATCCGGCCTCTTTAATTACCCATGGCTTGCGCGCCGGTCGTTCGATATTCGTTCGGGCATACGCAAAAGTCAGTGAATTTATTCAAGTTTAGGTAGAAATCGCCATGAAACGCACTTTTCAACCGTCTGTACTGAAGCGCAACCGTTCTCACGGCTTCCGTGCTCGTATGGCTACTAAAAATGGTCGCCAGGTTCTGGCTCGTCGTCGCGCTAAAGGCCGCGCACGTCTGACCGTTTCCAAGTAATAAAAGCTAACCCCTGAGTGGTTAAGCTCGCTTTTCCCAGGGAGTTACGTTTGTTAACTCCCACTCATTTCACATTCGTCTTCCAGCAGCCACAACGGGCTGGCACGCCGCAAATCACCATCCTCGGCCGCCTGAATTCGCTGGGGCATCCCCGTATCGGTCTTACCGTCGCCAAGAAAAATGTCAAACGCGCACATGAACGCAATCGGATTAAACGTCTGACGCGTGAAAGTTTTCGTTTGCACCAACATGACCTGCCGGCCATGGATTTTGTGGTGGTGGCAAAGAAAGGGGTTGCCGACCTCGATAACCGTGCTCTCACGGAAGCGTTGGAAAAATTATGGCGCCGCCATTGTCGCCAGGCTCAAGGGTCCTGATAGCCCTTATACGGGTCTACCAACGCCTGATTAGTCCGCTACTCGGGCCGCACTGCCGTTTCACCCCTACCTGTTCTCACTATGGAATTGAGGCCTTGCGCAGGTTTGGGGTGTTAAAAGGCAGTTGGTTGACAGTGAAACGCGTATTAAAATGCCACCCTTTACATCCGGGTGGCGACGATCCCGTCCCGCCAGGACCTTCTAAAACCAGAGAACACTAACGATGGATTCGCAACGCAATCTTTTTATCATCGCTTTGTTGTTCGTGTCTTTCATGATCTGGCAAACGTGGGAGAAGGAACAAAATCCTCCTCCGGCGCAGCAGCAGACCACGCAGACTACGACCACCGCAGCGGGTAACGCAGCCGACCAGAGCGTTCCGGCCAGTGGCCAGGGGAAACTGATTACGGTTAAAACCGACGTGCTTGAGCTGACCATCAACACCCGTGGTGGTGATGTTGAGCAGGCACTGCTCCCGACGTACCCGAAAGAGCTGGGTGCGACCGAGCCGTTCCAGTTACTGGAAACCACGCCTGAGTTTGTCTACCAGGCGCAGAGCGGTCTGACCGGCCAGAACGGCCCGGACAACCCGGCTAACGGCCCACGCCCGCTGTATAACGTCGATAAAGATGCGTTTGTACTGGCAGAAGGCCAGAACGAGCTGGCGATCCCGCTGACCTATACCGATGCGGCAGGCAACACCTTCACCAAAACCTTCACCCTGAAACGCGGTGAATATGCGGTGAACGTTGGCTACAGCGTGAAAAACGCCGGTGCGACACCGCTGCAGGTGGCCACCTTTGGTCAGCTGAAGCAAACCATCAAACTCCCTTCTCACCGCGATACCGGCAGCAGCAACTTTGCGCTGCACACCTTCCGCGGCGCGGCGTACTCCACGCCGGACACCAAGTATGAGAAGTACAAGTTTGACACCATCGCCGATGACGAAAACCTGAACGTCAGCTCGAAAGGCGGCTGGGTTGCGATGCTGCAACAATATTTCGCCACGGCGTGGATCCCACGTAACGATGGCGCGAATAACTTCTACACCGCGAATCTGGGCAACGGCGTTGCGGCCATCGGCTACAAATCTCAGCCGATTACTATCGCAGCGGGCCAGACTGGCTTACTGAACAGCACCCTGTGGGTCGGCCCGGAGATTCAGGACAAGATGGCCGCTGCGGCGCCGCACCTGGATCTGACCGTGGATTACGGCTGGTTGTGGTTCATCTCTCAGCCGCTGTTTAAGCTGCTGAAATGGATCCACAGCTTCCTCGGCAACTGGGGCTTCTCTATCATCGCGATCACCTTTATCGTGCGCGGCATCATGTACCCGCTGACCAAAGCGCAGTACACCTCGATGGCGAAAATGCGCATGCTGCAGCCGAAGATTCAGGCTATGCGTGAGCGTCTGGGCGATGATAAGCAGCGTATGAGCCAGGAAATGATGGCGATGTACAAAGCGGAGAAAGTGAACCCGCTGGGCGGCTGCTTCCCGCTGCTGATCCAGATGCCAATCTTCCTTGCGCTCTACTACATGCTGATGGGCTCCGTTGAGCTGCGCCATGCGCCGTTCGCGCTGTGGATCCACGATCTCTCTGCGCAAGACCCGTACTACATCCTGCCGATCCTGATGGGCGTAACGATGTTCTTCATTCAGAAGATGTCGCCGACCACCGTGACCGACCCGATGCAGCAGAAGATCATGACCTTTATGCCGGTCATCTTCACGGTGTTCTTCCTGTGGTTCCCGTCAGGTCTGGTGCTGTACTACATCGTCAGCAACCTGGTAACCATTCTGCAGCAGCAGCTGATTTACCGTGGTCTGGAGAAACGTGGTCTCCATAGCCGCGAGAAGAAAAGCTCTTAATACGCTTCATTCTTTAAGCTGCATGTGCGTTGGCTGCACTTGCTCCCCCCAGTCGTTTACTGATGTAAACTTCTGGGGACTCACAAGCTTGCCGCCTTCCTGCAACGTAAATTATTTTGCGTATTACTTGTAAGATTCAGACAAGGCGGTCAACTGACCGCCTTTCTTATTTTGAGATTTTGGAAAATAAACCATGAGCCATAACGACACTATCGTCGCCCAGGCAACCCCACCGGGACGCGGTGGTGTAGGCATCCTGCGTATCTCCGGCCTGAAAGCGCGCGACGTCGCGCAGGCGGTGCTGGGCAAGCTGCCGAAACCGCGTTATGCCGACTATCTTGCGTTTCAGGATGCCGACGGCAGCGCCCTCGATCAGGGCATTGCGCTGTGGTTTCCCGGCCCCAACTCCTTTACCGGTGAAGATGTGCTGGAACTACAGGGCCACGGCGGCCCGGTGATCCTCGATCTGCTGTTAAAGCGCATTCTGACGCTGCCCGGGCTGCGCATCGCTAAACCGGGCGAGTTCTCTGAACGCGCGTTTCTCAATGACAAACTCGATCTGGCGCAGGCAGAAGCGATTGCCGACCTGATTGACGCCAGCTCCGAGCAGGCCGCGCGTTCGGCGCTCAACTCCCTGCAGGGCGCGTTTTCTGCCCGCGTTAATCATCTGGTGGAAGCACTCACTCACCTGCGCATCTACGTCGAAGCGGCAATCGACTTCCCGGACGAGGAGATCGACTTTCTCTCCGACGGCAAAATCGAAGCACAGCTTAATGATGTGATAAGCGATCTCGATGCGGTTCGCGCCGAAGCGCGCCAGGGCAGCCTGCTGCGTGAAGGGATGAAAGTAGTGATTGCCGGGCGTCCAAACGCCGGGAAATCGAGCCTGCTTAACGCGCTGGCCGGTCGCGAAGCGGCGATCGTCACCGATATCGCCGGTACCACGCGCGATGTGCTGCGTGAACATATCCATATCGACGGTATGCCGTTGCACATTATCGATACCGCCGGGCTGCGCGAAGCCAGCGACGAAGTAGAGCGAATCGGGATTGAGCGTGCCTGGCAGGAGATTGAGCAGGCGGACCGCGTGCTGTTTATGGTTGACGGCACCACCACTGACGCCGTCGATCCGGCGGATATCTGGCCTGATTTTATCGCCCGTTTACCGGCAAAATTGCCGATCACCGTGGTGCGTAATAAAGCAGACGTCACCGGCGAGCAGCCGGGTATCAGCGAAGTGAACAATCACTCACTTGTTCGCCTCTCTGCGCGCACCAACGAAGGGGTGGACGTGCTGCGTCAGCATCTCAAGCAGAGCATGGGTTTCGATACCAGCATGGAGGGCGGCTTCCTTGCGCGTCGTCGTCACCTGCAGGCGCTGGAAATGGCGGCTGAGCATCTGCAACAGGGCAAAGCGCAGCTGCTTGGCGCCTGGGCGGGCGAGCTGCTCGCAGAGGAGCTGCGCCTGGCACAGCAGAGCCTGAGCGAGATCACCGGCGAGTTTACTTCTGATGACCTGCTGGGCAGGATTTTCTCAAGCTTCTGTATTGGTAAATAATCCCTCATCCCACGGCTGGCGGGCGTTTTAGCGCTCGTTAGCCATCATTTCATCACTTTTTCTGAAAGTGCTCCCCATTGACGAAAGAAAGTGTAAATATCACTCCTTAGGACTTTTCAGATGGGACTTTTAGCATTAAAACCTATTCATCACAGGCGATAATGTCGATTGTCGATTTGATTCACGCAGCCCATTATCACGGAGCGAAAAATGGCGACACACTTTGCAAGAGGGATCCTATCAGAAGGCCATCTTGTCTCGACCCGGCTCCCTCAGGCATGCCTTGATGCCGCAGCTCAGCTTCCGGAACATCGCCGCTCCCGTTATATCGCTTCCCGGGCGCTGCTCGCAGAGATGATGTTTATGCTTTATGGCATCAGCGAACTGCCGGAGATGGTGGTTGAGGAGAGCGGACGACCGCGCTTTGCCGACAGCAGCTTGCCGAGCTTTTCCCTGGCCTACGCCGGGAATTTGGTTGGCGTTGCCATCACTACCGAAGGCGAGTGCGGCCTTGATATGGAGCTACAGCGCGCGACGCGCAGCTTCCATAGCCCGCACGGGCATAAACACACCTTCAGCAACAATGAGCAGCTGTGGATAAACAACCAGAACGATGCCAGTGAAGCGCAAACGCAGCTGTTAACGCTGCGCCAGAGCGTGATGAAGCTGATTCACCAGATGCAGGACGACCCGATGCAGCTCCAGCTGCTGCCCGGCTCCGGGCGGCTTCGCGTCACGCGGCATGCGCAGGTAGAAGTGATGTGCGATGCCGAAGATGTGCTGATTTGGTCAGTTGCGGTCGCGCCTGCGATTGAGAGCCTGCGCATCTGGGAGTTCGATAGCCAGAGAGGGTGGCACTACCTGACTGATGTGCTGACCCGCGCCAACGATCCGGCTTCCCGCCTGATGCGTTTCACCAGCCTGCCCGCCGAAAAAGCGTTGATCTGAATAAGTGTTGGGATAAGGCTTTCCCTCCCCCGACATGGGAGAGGGAGAAGGGATTAATGCGCGTCGATAAAGACGATTTTCAGCAGGAACAGCAGCGCCACGATCACCACGCACGGGCTAAGCTCACGCAGACGACCGGTACCGATTTTCATCACGCAGTAGGAGATAAAGCCAAGTGCGATCCCCTCGGTGATGGAGAAGCTGAACGGCATCATCACGGCGGTAATAAACGCCGGTACCGCTTCGGTGAGATCATCCCACTTCACACGCGCCAGGCTTGAGGTCATCAGCACCCCAACGTAAATCAGCGCACCCGCGGCCGCGTAACCCGGCACCATTCCCGCCAGCGGCGAGAGGAAGATCACCAGCAGGAACAGCAAACCTACGACTACCGCCGTCAGGCCGGTACGCCCACCAACGGAGACACCCGAAGAGGATTCAATGTAGGCGGTAACCGACGAGGTACCGAAGAAGGAGCCGGTGACAGAGGAGATACTGTCAACGTAGAGCGCCTGCTTCATGCGCGGGAATTTGCCCTTCTCATCCACCAGCCCGGCTTTGTCGGTCACACCGATCAGCGTCCCGGAGGAGTCGAACAGGTTCACCAGCATAAATGAGAAGATCACGCCCGCAAGACCGAGGTTAAAGGAGCCGGCGAGGTCGACATTGCCTACCACCGACATCACGCTTGGCGGCTTAGAAACAATGCCGTGGTACTGCACATCGCCCAGCAGCCAGCCTAAAAGCGTGGTAACAACAATCGAAACCAGCACCGCGGCGTGAATATTGCGCGAGGCCAGAATAGCGATGATAAAGAAACCAAGCACGCCCAGCAGCACGCTGTGCGACGTCAGATTACCGATGCTGACCAGCGTCTCTTTGTTGGCGACAATCACGCCCGCATTCTTCAGGCCCATCATGCCGATAAACAGACCGATCCCGCTGGTGATGCCGACACGCAGGCTCATCGGGATATTGGCAATCATCCAGTAACGTACGCGGAAAATGGTCAGCAACAGCAGGCCAACCGCCCCCCAGAAGATCGCGCCCATGCCGACCTGCCAGGAGAGCCCCATCGCGCCGACCACCACAAAGGCGAAGAAGGCATTCAATCCCATTGCCGGAGCCAATGCGACCGGCAGGTTAGCCACCAGACCCATCAGGATGCTGCCGAACGCAGCAATCAGACAGGTGGTGACAAAAACTGCGCTGGTATCCATTCCGGCGACGCCTAAAATTTGCGGGTTAACGAAAACGATGTAGACCATCGTTAAAAACGTCGTGAAGCCGGCGATTACTTCGGTGCGCGCCGTTGTGCCGTGGTCACGCAGTTTGAACACGCGGTCAAGCAACCCCGGGCGAGAGGCCTGGGAAGTCTGTTGTTGGCTCATTATCAATTTCCGGAATAGGAGGGAAAATTCGTCGCTATCCTATACCAAAATGAGGCAGTATTGACGGTTATCACGCACTTTTTTTCATTGAATTTGCTTATACGGCAACGATTGCGTCCCGCAATCTGCGTTAAGTAATCGTTAAACTTGTAATCACAGGAAATGGCATGTCCCACATTGAAGCGATCTTTTTCGACTGTGACGGCACCCTGGTCGATAGCGAAGTAATCTGTTCCCGCGCATACGTCCATATGTTTCAAACCGTTGGCATTACGCTGGATCTCGAAGAGGTCTTTAAGCGTTTCAAAGGTATGAAACTGTATGAAATTATTGATGTTATCGGCGAAGAGCACGGTAAAGCGCTGGATAAAGCGCTGCTCGAGCCGATTTATCGCGCCGAAGTAGCGCGGCTGTTCGACAGCGAGCTAGAGGTGATTCCGGGTGCCAGCGCACTGCTTGATGCCGTTAGCGTTCCCATGTGCGTGGTCTCTAACGGGCCAGTGAGCAAAATGCAACACTCATTAGGTAAACTTGGGATGTTGCACCACTTTCCGGAAAAACTGTTCAGTGGCTATGACATCCAGCGCTGGAAGCCCGATCCAGCGTTAATGTACCATGCAGCAGAGGTACTCGATGTCTCGCCGGAGAAGTGCATTCTGGTGGATGATTCCGCCGCCGGAGCGCAATCTGGCATTGCGGCAGGGATGGAAGTCTTTTACTTCTGCGCCGACCCGCATAACGTACCTATCGATCACCCAAAAGTGACGACATTTACTGACTTAGCACAGCTGCCAGCATTGTGGCGCGCTCGCGGGTGGTCTGTTACGCGCTAACTTACCTACAAAACAGGATGTTTTTATGGACCAGAATAATCGCCCTCTCCCGGTATTCAAATACCATCCACAGCCCCTGGAAACGGGCGTCTTCTCTGAAGGCAAAACCGTGACCTGCGCCTGTTGCTCACAGCCAACAGACGTCTACTACACCAACCCGTTCTTTACTGCGGAAGATGTCGATACGCTCTGCCCGTGGTGCATTGCCGATGGCTCAGCAGCAGAGAAATTCAACGGCACATTTCAGGATGATTGCAGCCTTGAAGGTGTCGAAGGGGAGTTTGATGATGAGGGCGAATTTACCGGCTTTAGCAGTTCGTGGCCGGAAGATACCGTTGCTGAGTTGACGCAACGCACACCCGGCTATTGCGGCTGGCAGCAGGAGCACTGGCTGGCGCACTGCAATGATTTCTGCGCCTTTATCGGTTACGTTGGCTGGAAAGAGATAGCCGACAAGCTGGATCAGTTTGCCGATCTGGACGCCGATTGCCGGGCCTTTGGTATGGATATCAACAAACTACAGGAGTATCTGCGCGACGGCGGCGACTGTCAGGGCTACCTCTTCCGCTGCCTCCACTGCGGGAAGCTGCGTCTGTGGGCAGATTTCTCCTGACGACTTGCCCGAAATAAGGAATAAATGATGTCGGATTTACTTGCGCGTTATCAGGGGTGCCTTCTCGGCCTTGCGGCCGGAGATGCGGTTGGCACAACGGTAGAGTTCAGTCCCAGAGAGAGCTTTACCCCGGTCACCGATATGGTCGGCGGCGGCCCGTTTCATTTAAAAGCCGGGCAGTGGACGGACGACACCTCAATGGCGCTCTGCCTCGCGCACAGCCTGATCGCCTGTAAAGGGTTTGATGCGACCGATCAGATGAACCGCTATCTGAACTGGTGGAAGTGGGGCTATTTAAGCTCCACGGGGACCTGTTTTGATATCGGTATGACTGTCTCATCCGCGCTGCGGCGCTTTACGCTCAACGGCGAACCCTTTGCCGGCTCGAGCAATCCGAACACGGCGGGCAACGGCTCATTGATGCGGCTGGCGCCGGTAGTGCTCTGGTTCTATCCGGATGTACCAAAGGCGCTGGAGTATGCCGAAGCGTCATCGCGAACAACGCACGCCGCGCCAGAAGCACTGGCCAGCTGTCGTCTCTTCGCGCAGATGCTTATCAATGCGCTACAGGGCAAAAGTAAATCCGACACGCTGACAGATATTGCGCAGCTGCCGGAACAGGCTAATCTGCGCCAGATCGCCGAAGGGCATTACCGGCAGAAATCGCGTGCGGAGGTGTTCGGCACCGGTTACTGCGTGCAAAGCCTGGAGGCGGCGCTTTGGTGCTTCGCTCACGGGGAGAGTTTCGAAGAGACGATCCTGCTGGCGACCAACCTTGGCGATGATGCGGATACCACAGCGGCGATTGCCGGGCAGCTTGCTGGTGCCTGGTACGGCGTGGAGGGGATCCCGCACCGCTGGCGGGAGAAGCTGTGGCAATGCGATGAGATCGCAACGCTTGCCGGTCAGCTACTCAGTAAGTCAGCGTGAAGCAAAACCCCCTCATCACGAGGGGGTTTTTATTGCGCTTACTCTTTCGGATCTTTTCCGGCGAGCAGTTTGTCCAGCTCGTCGCCGCCAACGTGGCGGAAATCCTGGCCTTTAACGAAGTAGAAGATGTACTCGCAGATGTTCTGGCAGCGATCGCCGATACGCTCGATAGAGCGGGCGCAGAAGAGGGCGGTCAACACGCTCGGAATGGTGCGGGAGTCTTCCATCATGTAGGTCATTAGCTGGCGCACAATGCCTTCATACTCCTGATCCACCTTCTTATCTTCGCGATAGACGCGCACCGCTTCGTCAATGTCCATGCGCGCAAAGGCGTCCAGCACATCATGCAGCATCTGCACGGTATGGCGGCCTAACGACTCAAGGCTGACGAGCAGCGGCTGGTGCTGCTGGGAGAACTTCTCCAGCGCCGTGCGGCAGATTTTATCCGCCACGTCGCCAATACGCTCCAGCTCGGCGATGGTTTTGATGATCGCCATCACCAGGCGTAAATCGCTCGCCGTCGGCTGACGCTTGGCGATAATGCGCACGCAGGCTTCATCGATGGCGACTTCCATCATATTGACCTGCTTATCCCCTTCAACAACGCGCTTTGCCAGCTCGCTGTCCTGGTTATGCATCGCGGTGATCGCATCCGAGAGCTGCTGCTCTACCATTCCACCCATCGTCATGACCTGAGTGCGAATACTTTCCAGCTCAGCGTTAAACTGCCCGGAAATATGTTTGTTAAGGTTCAGATTGTCCATGGTGCACTCCAAATGCCCGACAAATTTCACGTGGTAACGAGGTGGCTGCCACCTCTGTGGTTCGGCAATCAGCCGTAGCGCCCGGTAATGTAATCTTCCGTTTGCTTCTTCGCAGGCTTGGTGAACAGATCGTCTGTATTGCTGAACTCAATCAACTCACCGAGATACATAAACGCAGTGTGATCGGAACAACGCGCCGCCTGCTGCATGTTGTGCGTCACGATAACCACGGTGTAATCCTGCTTAAGCTCGGTGATCAGCTCTTCGATACGACCGGTTGAGATCGGATCCAGCGCCGAGCAAGGCTCATCCAGCAGCAGCACTTCCGGGCGAATAGCAATGCCGCGCGCGATGCAGAGACGCTGCTGCTGGCCGCCGGAGAGAGAGTAGCCGCTCTGGTGCAATTTATCCTTGGTTTCATTCCACAATGCGGCCTTGGTCAAGGCCCACTGCACGCGCTCGTCCATATCAGGGCGCGAAAGCTTTTCAAACAGACGCACGCCAAAGGCGATGTTGTCGTAAATCGACATCGGGAACGGCGTCGGTTTCTGGAACACCATGCCCACTTTCGCGCGCAGCAGAGCGATATCCTGGGTATTGGTGAGAATGTTATCGCCATCCAGCAGGATTTCGCCTTCCGCGCGCTGCTCAGGATAGAGCTCATACATTTTGTTAAAGGTGCGCAGCAGCGTGGATTTCCCGCAGCCAGACGGCCCGATAAACGCCGTCACCTGATTTTTGGCAATATCCAGGCTGATGTTTTTCAGTGCATGGAATTTGCCGTAATAGAAGTTCAAATCACGAACCTGAATCTTGCCCGGCGTAGTATCAACCATACTCATTTATCTCTTTCCTCAACTCGACGCCGCCTTCGCCGCGTCGCAAAAATTAACCGTGTCGATTCTTGGCGAAGACAACGCGCGCCAGAATGTTCAACAGCAGTACGCAGAGCGTGATAATCAGCACCCCGGCCCAGGCCAGCTGCTGCCATTCGGCAAACGGGCTCATGGCGAATTTGAAAATCGTCACCGGCAGGTTAGCAATAGGCTGCATCATGTCGGTGCTCCAGAACTGGTTAGAGAGCGCCGTAAAGAGCAGCGGTGCCGTTTCACCGGCGATACGCGCTATCGCCAGCAGCACGCCGGTCATGATGCCGGAGACAGAGGCTTTCAGCGTAATCGCGGAGATCATCTTCCACTTCGGCGTGCCCAGCGCGTAAGCCGCTTCACGCAGGCTATCCGGCACCAGTTTCAGCATGTTTTCCGTGGTACGAATGACAATCGGCACCTGCAGCAGCGCCAGCGCAATCACGCCTGCCCAGCCGGAGAAGTGCTGCATCTGCGCCACCACGATGGTGTAGACGAACAGGCCGACCACGATAGAGGGCGCGGAGAGCAAGATGTCGTTGATAAACCGGATAATCTCGGCGAGCCAGGATTTACGGCCATACTCTGCCAGGTAGATCCCCGCCATAATGCCCAGCGGCGTACCGATTACCGTCGCCCACAGGATCAGCAGGCCACTGCCCGCCAGGGCGTTCGCCAGACCACCGCCCGCGGTGTTTGGCGGCGGAGTCGATTCGGTAAACAGCGCCAGCGACATGCCGTCGATACCGCGCGTCACGGTAGAGAAGAGGATCCACACCAGCCAGAAGAGGCCAAACACCATGGTCGCCATTGAGAGTGTCAGGGCGATGCGGTTTTTCAACCGGCGGCGCGCCTGCATTTTGCGACGGGATTCAGCCAGCTCTGCGGTGTGCTGCATTTCAAGCGTAGCCATCAGCGTGCCCCCTCGTTTTTCGCCAGGCGCAGGATCATAAATTTCGAGATCGCCAGCACGATAAAGGTGATGACAAACAGAATCAGCCCCAGCTCCATCAGCGCCGCAACGTGCAGGCCCGATTCCGCTTCGGCAAACTCATTCGCCAGCGCAGAGGTGATGCTGTTGCCCGGCATATAGAGCGAGGCGCTGTCGAGCTGGTAGGTGTTGCCGATGATAAAGGTCACCGCCATGGTTTCACCCAGCGCGCGGCCGAGACCGAGCATGACGCCGCCTATCACCCCGTTTTTGGTAAACGGCAGCACGATGCGCCAGATCACCTCCCAGGTGGTGCAGCCGATGCCGTAAGCCGACTCTTTCATCATCACCGGGGTCTGTTCAAAGACATCGCGCATCACCGCCGCAATGTAGGGGATGATCATAATCGCGAGGATCACCCCGGCGGCGAGAATACCAATGCCGAACGCCGGGCCGGAGAAGAGGGCGCCGACAAACGGAATGTTGGAGAGCACATTGCCGACCGGCTCCTGGAAGTAGGTCGCGAACAGCGGGGCGAAGATAAACAGCCCCCACATGCCGTAAACGATACTCGGGATCGCCGCCAGCAGTTCAATGGCGATACCCAGCGGGCGCTTCAGCCAGCCGGGCGAGAGTTCCGTCAGGAACAGCGCGATACCGAAGCTCACCGGCACGGCGATCAGCAGTGCGATAACAGAGGTCACGATGGTGCCGTAAATGGGCACCAGCGCGCCGTAAATTTCATTCGGCGCATCCCACTCTTTGGTCCACAGGAAGGAGAAACCAAATTTCTGGATGCTGGGCCAGGAGGAGAAAATCAGCGAAACGATGATGCCGCTCAGCAGCAATAGCACAATCAGCGCAGCCAGTCTTACCAGTGCGCTGAAGATCATATCGCCTTTTTTACCCGGTGGGTTAAATGCCGGCTTGGTTGCAGCCATAAATTACTCTTCAGTTTGACGTCTTACGAAGTTGCCCGCAGGCGCTTGCGCTTACCGGGCCTACAGAGGATCTGTAAGGCGGATGGTGTAAGCGCCATCCGCCATGTTCTTCAAAAATCAGCGATTAGTAAACGGCTTTACCGCTGCTGTCTTTCACGTTGGTTTTCCATGCGGCGCGAACTTGTTCAACAACGCTGCTCGGCAGGGTTGCGTAATCGAGATCGTTAGCCTGTTTGCTGCCGTTTTTGTACGCCCAGTCAAAGAACTTCAGTACTTCAGCGCCCTGCTCAGGTTTCGCCTGCTCTTTGTGTACCAGGATGAAGGTGGTGGAGGTGATTGGCCACACATCAGCACCTTTCTGGTTGGTCAGGTCCTGGGCGAAGGATTTGCTCCAGTCGATATCTTTTGCCGCGTTAGAGAAGCTCTCTTCGGTCGGGCTAACGGCTTTGCCATCGGCAGACATCAGTTTGGTGTAGGTCAGGTTGTTCTGCTTCGCGTAAGCGTACTCGACGTAACCGATAGAGCCCGGCAGACGCTGAACGAAGGCGGCGATGCCGTCGTTACCTTTACCGCCCAGACCGGTCGGCCAGTTAACGGTAGAGCCGGAACCGACTTTAGATTTCCACTCTTCGTTCACTTTCGCCAGGTAGCTGGTGAAGACGAATGAAGTACCGGAACCGTCAGCGCGGCGAACCACGGCGATGTTCTGTGAAGGCAGTTTCAGGCCCGGGTTGAGTTTGGCGATAGCCGCGTCGTCCCATTTTTTGATTTTGCCGAGGTAGATATCACCCAGCGTTTTACCGTCGAGAACCAGCTCGCCAGATTTTACGCCCGGTACGTTAATAGCCAGCACGATGCCGCCGATGACGGTCGGGAACTGGAACAGACCTTCCTGGGAGAGTTTTTCGTCAGACAGCGGTGCATCAGATGCGCCGAAATCAACGGTTTTGGCGGTGATCTGCTTCACGCCACCGGAGGAGCCGATGCCCTGATAGTTGACCTTATTGCCCGTCTCTTTTTGGTAGGTATCAGCCCACTTGGCATACACCGGCGCAGGGAAAGTTGCGCCCGCACCAGTCAGGCTAGCTGCGGCATTTACAGCAAAAGCGCTCAGAGAAAAGGTCGCGGCGACAACAGTTGCGACAGTGGTACGCATAACGTTCATAATGTCTCCTGCAGGAATCGTAAATCGTTGTTTGAGTTGCTACTCGGAGCAAAATAGGACACTTTGATGACAGTTATATGCAACGATTGTTACTGTTTGATGACAGCGGCGGCTTTTCGCAGCACCAATATTTATTAGCTATAAAAATCAAAACATTAAGGTTAGATAACACCTTAACAATTCGCTGATGTTTTATTTTTATGACAATCCAAATGTAGCTGAAAAGGCGAGGCTGCTCGCCCTGACCGAATAAATTTTACGCAAAATCCCCGCCTCTACCACGCGCTTTCCCACGCGCTTCGCAATCATCCAATGCTGATTTTTTATCCTTCATCGCTACTGAAAAGAGGTAGGAGACAAACCCTGGTTTTCATATCTATATAGCGGTGTTGAACAGGCGTTGTTAACACCACTGAGTGGACACTAAGGATGAGTATGAACAGAACGATTGTTTTCGCGACAGGATTGCTAACGTTGTTACCCGCTACCTTCAGCCAGGCGGCAGATGAACCCGTATATTTCATGTCTAACCACTATTCGGGCGATACACTGATGACCTATGAACAGGGCTCGTCTGCCCAAGGAAAAACGTATATCTCACCGGCATCTGATCTCAGCGCAAGAACCCTTTCCGAGATCCAGCGCGATTACCCTAAGCAGCAGGATAAAATTAAGGGCATGGAAAGTGACCTTGAAAAGATGAGCCGCGAAAGGGATGAGCTGAAAAGAAGCAATGACGATCTCAGCCGCAAAGTCGATGATATGCAGCGCAGCATCAGCACCCTTGAGAAACAGCTTGCTGACCTGAGCCAGAAAGTAAAATAAGGTCTAAAGAGGTTGCCGCCTGGCAGCCTCTTTTTCATCCCGCATTACCCCGGGTTCGCCGACGACTCCTGCTTATCAAAAATAAACAGAATATGCTGGTCATCCAGGTACTTAATATCGACCTTCTGCCCTTTCTGCATTTTCGGCGAGTTGAACGCAGCAATGGTCTCTTTCCCCTCGACCGAGCGCGTCACGCTCCCATCGTGAATCGCCAGCCGGTAACGGATATTTTGAGTCCCGTTATCATTAGAGCTGATATAGCTCACCTCTTCGATGGTGGCCTGCAGGTCGCGCCCCTGAGTCTGGATGCGGTGATCGCGATTAAACAGGTAAACGATGTAGGCGATCATCCCTACGATAAAGAGGACAGAAAAAGCGATCGCAATCTTCATACTCAATCCCTTACATAAACATCGTTAAGCCATGAACCGACGCCATGACCTGGCCATACTGCATCATCGCTTTGCCAAATGCGACGCGCCCTTCGTGCGAGGCTAAATCAAATGCCGATTTATCGAACTTCAGGCTCGTTAAACCTACCTTGCTTATCGCTGACAGGGTGAATGAAGAGCCTTCGGTAGCGACCTTGAGGGCGGTGAAATCAAAAGAGAAAAGCGATGCCGTCTCTTTATGATCTTTATATTCAAACGCATGCGGCGTCTTAATATGTACCTTCTCCGCGCTCTCAATGGTGATCGTTTTCGGCGAGTAGATTTTCGCCCCTTTGGCGACGGTCTGATCCCACCTGCCGTTGATGGTGGCCGCGCTATTTCCCTCGATGGTCTGCGTCAGGTGTTGAGAAATCTGCTCTTGACGATCGCCGGTAATGGTCGAGGTGACGCCGCTATCAAAGGTATAGCTCACTAATGCAGTGACATGCTGTGAAGCCGCGCCTTCAATCTCCTCAACGCGTCCCCCTTTGATCGTCACCTTCTCCCCGCCGCTGGTGATGCTCTTCACGCGGCCATTGGTGACCGTCAGCTCTTCGCCATTATTCACCGTGCGCGTGTCCTTCTGCTCCACCAGCGTGGTGCGGGTAGCGTGGTATGTAAAATCCGCTTTTTTTGTCACCTCATCGGCAAGCTCACCCGACACCGTCAGGCTTCGGTTGCCGCCAACGGTGATCGCCTGGTTGTTCTCAACGGAGATATTCATATCCTTTTCGGCATGCATATCGACCCGCTCAACGCCGAGCTTATCCTCAAACAGCAGATAGCTGGCGTTGTCACAGCTTCCGGTTTTCGAGCGCGTCATAAAACCCATCACCGTGGCGGCGGCGGGTAACGCCCATGGCGGCATATTCGCATCGTTGTAAACGCGCCCGGTGACAATGGGCCGGTCGGGATCGCCATTAATAAAATCAATCACCACCTCATCGCCGACGCGCGGGATCTGCACGCCGCCGAATCCCTGGCCCGCCCACGCGCTGGAGACGCGCACCCAGCAGGAGCTGGTTTCATCACTCTTGCCGAGCCGATCCCAGTGGAATTTCACCTTGATACGGCCATATTTATCGGTCCATATCGTCTCCCCGGCGGGGCCAACAACGCGGGCTGTCTGCGGACCATAGGTGCGAGGCCAGGCGGTTCGCTGCTCCGGCCGCCAGACCAGCGACGCAGGAATAACGCTGAAGCTTATCAGCCGCGAGCTGGCGCCCTCATCACCACTGGCATAGCGGTTCTCTTCAATGTGCAGCACGGTTTTTGTCACCAGATAACGCCCGTTATCCTGCGCAAACGGCGCATGGGTTAACTGGAAGGTATGACCGGCGGCAATACCGCTTGCGGTGGCGGTGGCGGAAATCTGTTGATGATCAACCTGCCAGCGCTCCTGTTTGATGCGGGCATAATATTCGCCGTCATTTTGCTCAACAAAGCGGCCGGGCCATTCGTAAACATCGATCTGGCCGGGAGAGGGCGAGGCGGGATTCTGCCGCGCCTGGAACAGCCAGGCGTTGGGCTTACGAAAATCATAATCTTCGGTACTAAAAAGCCCTGGCGTGACGCGATCGTGCAGAGACCATTGGCTGATGCCTTCAAAATCAGCCACGCCGCCTGCGGCGGTTTGAATATAGGGGATCACCTCATAACCCGGCGCAGAGGGAAAAGCGGTACCGGCATCCGCCAGTACCAGAGTGTGGCTGTCCGGCTGGTGGCGGAAATACCAGCTGATCCCCTCCAGCTCCATCAGCCGGCAGATGAAGTCCAGGCTGCTCTCCTGGTACTGCACGCAATATTCCCATACCCGGTAACTTTGCGTCAGCTGGTCGTCTACTTTCACGCCCTGTTCGGACAGCATCGTCTGTACAATCTGCGGGATGGTTTGCGCCTGAAAGATGCGCATATCGCGCGCCAGCCGCATTGGCCAGAGGTCGGACTCAACGCTGAGCTGATAGGCGGCATAACGCTCCCCCGATAGCTCGACAGAGGAGACGGCAACGCTGGTCACTCTGCCATTGATATAACGCCTTACTGCGCCGCCCTGCGCAGGAATATCAATAGTGATGGGCTGCCCGAGGATCTGACTTCGGTCGATGCGGGCATCTTCGCCCAATAGTGTAAGTGCATATTCAAAAGGCTCAGAGAGCGATTCACTGCCGGACATTTTCCAGAAAAGCAGGTCAGGCGCGGCAGCCAGGTTAACCGTGATACGAATTTGAGACATAAAAAAATCCGGTATGCTTTTTTAAGGAGCATATCCGGACTTATTTACACTACGGTTAACGTCACCCTCCCGATGGGCAGATGACGTTAGTTTAGGATTATTCCACCGTTACCGATTTTGCCAGGTTGCGCGGCTGGTCAACGTCGGTGCCTTTAATCAGCGCAACGTGATAGGCCAGCAGTTGCAGCGGCACGGTGTAGAAGATCGGTGCAATCGTCTCTTCTACGTGCGGCATATCAATGATGTGCATGTTGTCGCTGCTGGTGAAACCGGCATCCTGATCGGCGAAGACATACAGCACGCCACCGCGGGCGCGCACTTCTTCGATGTTGGATTTCAGTTTTTCCAGCAGTTCGTTGTTCGGTGCAACCACGATAACCGGCATATCGGCGTCAATCAGCGCCAGCGGGCCATGTTTCAGCTCGCCTGCGGCATAGGCTTCGGCGTGAATATAGGAGATCTCTTTCAGCTTCAGCGCGCCTTCCAGCGCGATCGGGTACTGATCGCCGCGGCCGAGGAACAGCGCGTGATGCTTGTCAGAGAAATCCTCTGCCAGCGCTTCAATGCGTTTATCCTGCGACAGCATCTGCTCGATACGGTTCGGCAACGCCTGCAGGCCGTGCACGATATCGTGCTCAATAGATGCATCCTGGCCTTTCAGGCGGCTCAGTTTCGCCACCAGCATCAGCAGCACCGTTAACTGGGTGGTGAAAGCTTTGGTTGAGGCAACACCGATTTCGGTACCGGCGTTGGTCATCATCGCCAGATCCGATTCACGCACCAGCGAGGAGCCCGGTACGTTACAGATTGCCAGCGAGCCCAGGTAACCCAGCTCTTTCGACAGACGCAGCGCTGCCAGCGTATCGGCCGTTTCACCGGACTGCGAAAGGGTGATCATCAGGCTGTTGCGACGCACGGCGGATTTGCGGTAGCGGAACTCCGACGCAATCTCCACATCGCACGGCACACCGGCCAGCGATTCAAACCAGTAGCGCGAGACCATACCAGAGTTGTAAGAGGTACCGCAGGCGACGATCTGGATATGTTCGACTTTCGACAGCATCTCGTTCGCGTTCGGTCCCAGCTCGCTGAGATCGACTTCGCCATGGCTGATGCGGCCAGTCAGGGTGTTTTTGATAGCGTTCGGCTGCTCGTAGATCTCTTTCTGCATGTAGTGGCGATAGATACCTTTATCGCCCGCATCGTACTGCAGACTGGATTCGATATCCGGGCGTTTGGTTTCCACGCCAGATTTATCAAATATCGTCACGCTACGGCGGGTCACTTCAGCAATATCGCCCTCTTCGAGGAAGATAAAACGACGGGTCACCGGCAGCAGTGCCAGCTGGTCAGAAGCGATAAAGTTTTCACCCATACCGAGGCCGATAACCAGCGGGCTGCCGGAACGTGCGGCCAGCAGGGTCTCAGGATGACGGGTATCCATAATCACCGTGCCGTAGGCACCGCGTAACTGCGGGATGGTGCGCAGTACCGCTTCACGCAGCGTACCGCCCTGTTCCAGCTCCCAGTGCACCAGGTGAGCAATCACTTCGGTGTCGGTTTCGGAGACAAACACATACCCGCGCGCTTTCAGCTCTTCGCGCAGCGGTTCATGGTTTTCGATAATGCCGTTATGTACGACAACGATATGTTCAGAAACGTGCGGATGCGCGTTTCCTTCCGACGGTTCGCCATGGGTCGCCCAGCGGGTGTGCGCGATACCGGTTCCGCCGTGCAGCGGATGATCTTCCGCCGCCTGCGACAGCATCTGCACTTTACCGAGGCGACGCAGACGGGTCATATGACCCTCTTCGTCGACGACTGCCAGACCGGCAGAGTCATAGCCACGGTATTCGAGGCGACGTAAGCCTTCGAGAAGAATTTCTGCAACATCACGCTGCGCGACTGCGCCTACAATTCCACACATAGTTTTTGATTCCGATTTTGGCATTATGCCTTTTGTTGTCGGTCAACCTGTTTACACGTCGCGATCGGGCCACCGTTTTGCGGCGCCGCGAATCATTCCGTGTACGTGTCCGCTTTGCGGACGCCCCGAGCCTTGTAGAGAGTGGGGTTATTGTTATAGGTACTGCCTGGCGGGCGGAGGATTATCTTCCTCTCATCCCTGAATCTATGCCGGATAGCGCTGAGCATATCCGGTCTTATTGCTTTACTTCTTCTTCACCGGGCGTTGCCAGCCCTGCTTGTGCACCTGCGGCACACGGCTTAATACCAACTCGTTTTCGGCGATATCGCGGGTAACGGTGGTACCAGCAGCGATGGTCGCGCCTTTGGCAACCGTGACCGGTGCCACCAGCTGCGTATCGGAGCCGACAAACACATCATCGCCAATGATGGTTTTGAATTTATTGGCACCGTCGTAGTTGCAGGTAATCACCCCTGCGCCGACGTTAACGTTATCGCCAATCTCCGCGTCGCCGAGGTAAGTCAGGTGACCCGCTTTTGAGCCTTTGCCGAGACGCGCTTTTTTCATCTCAACGAAGTTACCCACGTGCGCGCCAGCCAGCAGCTCTGCGCCCGGACGTAAACGGGCAAACGGGCCGATGGTGCACTCCACGTCGAGGCGGGCATCTTCCACTACGCTGTAGGGGCTAATCTCGCAATCATCACCAATCACGCAGTTCTTCAGGATCACGCCTGCGCCGATTTTCACGCGGTCACCCAACGTAACGTTGCCTTCAATGATGACGTTGGTGTCGATCTCAATATCGCGGCCATGAGAGAGCGTGCCGCGCAGATCGAAACGCGCCGGATCGCGCAACATCACGCCTGCCAGCAGCAGCTTCTCTGCCTGTTCAGCCTGGTACGCACGCTCGAGACGCGACAGTTGCAGGCGGTTATTTACCCCTTCCACTTCGCTTAAGCGCTGCGGGTGAACGGCGGCAATTTCACGCCCTTCGTGATAAGCCAGGCTGATAATGTCAGTGATGTAGTATTCACCCTGCGCATTATTATTGGTCAGCTTAGCGAGCCAGCGCTTCAGATCCGCGCCGTTGGCGATCAGAATGCCGGTGTTAATCTCATTAATCTGCCGCTGGGCTTCAGTGGCGTCTTTCTGCTCAACGATGCCGGTGACCACGCCATTTTCACGGGTAATGCGACCATAACCGGTCGGATCGTCGAGTTTAACGGTAAGTAGCCCAATGCCGCCCTGCGGTTTGGCTTCACGCAGGCGCTCAAGGGTCTCGACGGAGATCAGCGGCACATCGCCGTAGAGCATTAAAATATCTTCATCGTCAGCAAAGAAGGGCGCCGCCTGCTGCATGGCGTGACCGGTGCCGAGCTGTTCCGCTTGCAGCACCCAGTTAAGTTTGTCGTCTACGAGGCGCTGTTTAAGCAGTTCGCCACCGTGGCCGTATACGAGATGAACATGATCCGCACCCAATTTCGTAGCAGCATCAATGACATGCTGCACCATCGCTTTACCTGCAAGAGTATGCAGCACTTTGGGAAGATCGGAGTACATGCGTGTGCCTTTGCCAGCCGCAAGGATCACCACGCTCATTTTTGAGTTCAACATATTCGTCCTGACTATTATTTGGGAAAGAAGTTAACCTCTTTCATATTGAAAATACTACATATTTTGTAGCATGAAATGGAGTGCTGGTGAAACGTGCAACATTCCACGCCAGGCGCCCACTAACGCGCTTTTTATCGGCAGAGTAAAGCAGTTTACGGCCAGAAAGTCGCTCCATTTTTCACTGCTGCTCATTTATACAATGAGTTAGCTGTTATTTTTCATCCTGAATAAAGATCGCACAAAACAAAACGACGTTTTATTAAGCAAAGAGTGTGAGCCGTAAAAAAGAAACACCGTTTCATATTGATGATAATAAACGGCAATTATCCATCAGGAGAATAAAATGAATTATAAAATACCTCTGGCCCTCGCGATATGCAGTTCCCTTGTCTGTGCCCCAACCTTCGCTGAACCCATGTCAGAGTGGAGAGCCATTGCTTTCGGCCAGTCGACCGATCTCAATTTCTCATCAAACGTGCTTGCCGGAAAGATTGGCGTCAATGATGTGACTATTGCGGGTAAGAAGCTCACACCCGAAACGATCGCCGATCTGTCAAAGCCCATCACCCTGGAGAGCCGCGGCGGTAAAATTGCCAACTCCCATGATGGCCTCACCTTCTTCTATACAAAGCTGCCGGTCGGCAAAAACTTTACGCTGCAAGCGAACGTCACCGTCGATCAGTTTGGCCCGGAAAATGGCGCAAAGCCTGCGGCACAAGAGGGCGCGGGCTTACTGGTGCGCGATGTGATCGGCCCCGCGCGCCAGCAGCCATTGCAGGAGGGGTATGAAGAGTTTCCCGCTGCTTCCAATATGGTGATGAATGCCATTATGACGCAGGACAAAAAGGATAATTTCCGCGTCAAAATGCAGTCCGTCAGCCGGGAGGGCATCACGCAGCCGTGGGGCAACGCCGGCGCGGCGATTGTCAAAACCAGCTATCAGGAAGAGGTCGATCTACGTAAGACACCGACTTTCCGGCTTAAGCTCGAGCGCACTGATAACGGCTTTATCAGCAGCTGGGCACCTGCCGGGAGCGAGCAATGGGTCAGCCAGCAGATCCCACGTGCCGATCTCATTGCGGTACAGGACAAAGCATTTTATTACGTTGGTTTCTTCGCCTCGCGTAACGCGAAAATCACCGTGACCAACGCCTCGTTAACCACCTCTGAAGCTCACACGGTTGCTTCTGCGCCCTGGCAGCCACCCGCGTTACCGGTGGTGGTGCAAATCGCTTCGCCTGCACAAAGCGGCAGTGAGAAATACCAGCTCCAGGCGCGAGCCAACTACGATGGCAGCTTCAGCGTGCGGGAGAATGAAGTGGTGATCGGTAATGAGAAACCGATAAAAGCGGGCGAGATGTACACCCTGCCGACGCGGCTGAAACAAAACACCACTTTTGCGCTCACCTTTACCCCAAAAACGGAAGGTGAACCCGTGGTTCAACAGATCAAGGTTGAGAAGGTCGACCCGGTGGCACTGACGCTGCATGTTGCGCCGCAGGGCACGGCAGAGGGCTCCGGCACCGCCGCCGCCCCGCTGGATATCGCCACGGCAATCCGCTTGCTGCCGCCGGGCGGCAAAATCGTGTTGCAGGCTGGTGATTACCCCTATACCGAAATCCCGCTGACGGCGAGCGGCCTGCTCAAACAGCGCAAGACGCTGGAAGCAGAAGGCAAAGTGGTGATCCATGGCCTGCTGCTTGATGCCAGTTACTGGCGTATCAAAGGGATTGAGGTGACGGAGAAGAGCCTGCGCATCCAGGGCAGCCATAACCTGATTGAAAAGGTCGTTGCCTGGCGTAACGACGACACCGGCATTCAGATCTCCTCCCCGGAGAAGATTGGCCGCGCGCTGTGGGCCAGCGATAACCGGGTGGTCGATTCAGAGTCCTGGGGCAATGAAGATGCGGGCAAGATTAACGCCGACGGCTTCGCGGTAAAAATGCGCGTGGGGGAGGGGAACCGGCTGATCCGCTGCTACGCCCATGACAACATCGATGACGGTTTCGACCTGTTTAACAAGATTGAAGATGGTGCCAATGGGGTAGTGGTGATCGAGAATTCAATTGCCCGCAACAATACCAGTAACGGCTTTAAGCTTGGCGGGGAAGGGCAGCCGGTGGCGCATCAGATCCGTAACAGCAAAGCGGTGGGTAACCATCTGGATGGGTTTACCGATAATTTTAATCCCGGCAAGCTGCTGGTGGAGAACAACATTGCGGCTGATAACCAGCGCTTCAATTTTATCTTCCGACCCAGCCCGTATGGCGACGCTTCAACGCAGGGCGTGTTTCGCGGCAACAAATCGGTGCGCAGCGCGCCGGGTCGCTATGACGATGCGGTGATCGGGAATATTGATAACACTAACTACTTTATCAGGCAGGGAAAAAGCGTGAACAGCGAAGGGAAGGAGCTGGAGAGCGCGGCGGTGGAAGCGGCGCTGAAGTGATAGCCCGATGGCGCTCGCTTCTCCAGGCGGAGTCAGCGCAGCGCCACACGGCATCACAGCAATCAGTGATTGAACGTGCCGAAAGAGACGTTCATGTTGCTGAACATAGCGATGATTTTGTTGATCAGTTTCATGATGGCTTCCTTTTTTGGATTTGGTTATGTGATGTACATCACAGAAAAGGAGTCTACGCCTCGCTGTTAAATCGATCAACATTTTTGTGACATTTATCACAAAATATTAAAACACCTTTTTAGTTTCATTTTTCCTGAAACGCAGCCATAAAAAAAGCCAGCCTGGAGACCAGACTGGCTTTTTAACGTTCAAGCCGGTGTTACATCGCTTTCTTCGTCAACTCGATAACACGCAGTTTCGCGATAGCTTTCGCCAGCTCTGCAGACGCCTGAGCGTAATCCACGTCACCGTGAGAGCCTTTAATGTGCTCTTCTGCTTTACGCTTCGCTTCCAGAGCTCGCGCTTCGTCGAGATCCTGGCCACGAATTGCTGTATCAGCCAGAACGGTCACGCTGCCAGGCTGCACTTCGAGAATGCCGCCGGACAGATAGATAAACTCTTCATGACCGAACTGTTTAACGATGCGGATCATACCAGGCTTAATGGCGGTGAGCAGCGGTGCGTGACCCGGGAAAACACCCAGTTCACCTTCACTACCCGTTACCTGGATTTTCTCGACCAGACCAGAGAACATCTGTTGCTCTGCGCTGACGACATCCAGGTGGTAAGTCATTGCCATATCACCCTCCGATTAAGGCGTTAAAGTTTTTTGGCTTTTTCCACGGCTTCGTCGATGGAACCGACCATGTAGAACGCCTGCTCCGGCAGGTGATCGTATTCGCCTTCCATGATGCCTTTAAAGCCACGGATGGTGTCTTTCAGGGAGACGTATTTACCCGGAGAACCGGTGAATACTTCCGCAACGAAGAACGGCTGGGAGAGGAAGCGCTGGATCTTACGAGCGCGAGCAACCACCAGTTTGTCTTCTTCAGACAGCTCATCCATACCGAGGATGGCGATGATGTCTTTCAGTTCCTGATAACGCTGCAGCAGAGACTGTACGCCACGCGCGGTGTCGTAGTGCTCCTGGCCAACTACCAGCGGATCCAGCTGACGGCTGGTGGAATCCAGCGGGTCAACGGCCGGGTAGATACCCAGAGAAGCGATCTGACGGCTCAGTACCACGGTTGCGTCAAGGTGCGCAAAGGTGGTTGCTGGAGACGGGTCAGTCAAGTCATCCGCTGGTACGTATACCGCCTGAACGGAGGTGATAGAACCGGTTTTGGTAGAGGTGATACGTTCCTGCAGAACACCCATCTCTTCCGCCAGCGTCGGCTGGTAACCTACCGCTGAAGGCATACGGCCCAGCAGTGCGGATACTTCAGTACCGGCGAGGGTATAACGGTAGATGTTGTCGACGAACAGCAGAACGTCACGACCTTCGTCACGGAACTTCTCAGCCATGGTCAGGCCGGTCAGTGCAACGCGCAGACGGTTTCCCGGCGGCTCGTTCATCTGGCCGTACACCAGGGATACTTTGTCCAGTACGTTGGAGTCGGTCATTTCGTGGTAGAAGTCGTTACCCTCACGAGTACGTTCACCCACGCCCGCAAACACAGAGTAACCGGAGTGCTCGATCGCGATGTTACGGATCAGCTCCATCATGTTTACGGTTTTACCTACACCCGCACCGCCGAACAGACCGACTTTACCGCCCTTGGCGAACGGACACATCAGGTCGATTACTTTGATGCCGGTTTCCAGCAGTTCCTGAGAGCTGGAGAGCTCTTCATAGGACGGCGCAGAACGGTGGATAGCCCAACGATCTTCTTCACCGATGTCGCCTTTCATGTCGATCGGCTGACCGAGCACGTTCATGATACGACCCAGTGTTGCTTTACCTACCGGGACTTCGATCGGGTGCTGGAGGTCTGTTACTTGCAGACCACGACGCAGACCGTCGGAAGAACCCATGGCGATGGTACGTACGATACCGCCGCCGAGCTGCTGCTGAACTTCCAGCACCAGCGTCTCGTTACCATTCTGAACCTCAAGAGCATCGTACACGCGCGGTACGGCATCCTGAGGGAATTCGACGTCAACCACGGCGCCGATTACCTGGACAATTTTTCCAGTAGCCATCATGAATCCTCTACGAATTAACCTGGTTATACCGCGGATGCACCACCGACGATCTCGGTGAGTTCCTGAGTAATGCTGGCCTGACGAGCTTTGTTGTATACCAACTGCAGCTCTTTAATCAGGCTGCCGCCATTGTCGGTCGCGGCTTTCATCGCCACCATACGTGCGGCCTGCTCGCTGGCCAGGTTTTCAACAACACCCTGATAAACCTGAGATTCAACATAACGGCGCAGGAGCGTATCCAGCAGCGCTTTTGGATCGGGTTCATACAGGTAATCCCAGGATTTATGCTTCAACTCTTCATCTTCTGCAGCCGGTAACGGCAGCAGCTGAGTGATGGTCGGAACCTGAGACATGGTGTTGATAAATTTATTGCTAACAATATAAAGCTTATCCAGACGACCTTCGTCGTAAGCCTGCAGCATGACTTTCACCGGGCCGATCAGTTCAGACAGGGACGGGTTATCACCCATACCGGTCACCTGAGCTACCACGTTGGCACCAACGGAATTGAAGAAAGAGACGCCTTTAGAGCCGATCATCGCGAGTTCGCTCTGAACGCCTTTATCGGACCATGCTTTCATATCCGCCAGCACTTTTTTGAACAGGTTAATGTTCAAGCCACCGCACAGACCACGGTCGGTCGACACTACCAGGTAGCCCACGCGTTTTACGTCGCGCTCTTCCAGGTAGGGGTGCTTATATTCCAGATTACCGTTCGCAAGGTGACCAATCACTTTGCGCATGGTATCTGCATAAGGACGGCTGGACGCCATGCGATCCTGCGATTTACGCATTTTGGAAGCGGCGACCATCTCCATCGCTTTAGTGATCTTTTGCGTGTTCTGGACGCTTGCGATCTTACTACGTATCTCTTTTGCGCCGGCCATGAGCTTCTCCTCAATGCCTTACGGCCTGCCCTAAGACAGGCCGCCAGACGTTACCAGGACTGGGTTGCTTTGAAGGAATCGAGGATGCCTTTCAGCTTGCCTTCGATTTCGTCGTTATAGCCACCGGACTGGTTGATCTCTTGCATCAGCGGAGCGTGTTCACGGTCAACGTACGCCAGCAGAGCGGCTTCGAAGCTACCGATTTTCGCCAGTTCCACATCTTCGAGGTAACCGCGTTCAGCCGCGAACAGCACCAGGCCCTGTTGTGCAACAGACATAGGGGCATACTGTTTCTGTTTCAGCAGCTCGGTCACTTTCTGACCGTGGCTCAGCTGTTTACGGGTTGCTTCGTCCAGATCGGATGCGAACTGAGAGAACGCCGCCAGCTCACGATACTGTGCCAGCGCGGTACGAATACCACCGGACAGTTTCTTGATGATCTTGGTCTGCGCTGCACCACCCACACGGGATACGGAGATACCCGGGTTAACCGCCGGACGAATACCGGAGTTAAACAGGTTGGTTTCCAGGAAGATCTGACCATCGGTAATGGAGATTACGTTGGTCGGAACGAACGCGGAAACGTCACCCGCCTGCGTTTCGATAATCGGCAGGGCAGTCAGGGAGCCGGTTTTACCTTTCACTTCACCTTTGGTGAAGTTCTCTACGTATTCCGCGTTTACGCGGGATGCGCGCTCCAGCAGACGGGAGTGGAGGTAAAATACGTCGCCCGGGAACGCTTCACGTCCTGGCGGACGACGGAGCAGCAGGGAAACCTGACGGTAAGCAACGGCCTGTTTAGACAGGTCATCGTATACGATCAGCGCATCTTCACCGCGGTCACGGAAGTATTCGCCCATTGCGCAACCGGCATACGGTGCCAGGTATTGCAGTGCAGCGGATTCAGAGGCAGTTGCCACAACAACGATGGTGTTGGACAGTGCGCCGTGCTCTTCCAGTTTACGAACCACGTTAGCAATGGTGGACGCTTTCTGGCCGATGGCCACGTACACACATTTGATGCCGGAGTCGCGCTGGTTGATGATGGCGTCGATAGCCATCGCCGTTTTACCGGTCTGACGGTCGCCAATGATCAGCTCACGCTGGCCACGACCGATTGGGATCATGGCGTCGACAGATTTGTAACCGGTCTGAACCGGCTGGTCGACGGACTGACGATCGATAACGCCCGGTGCGATAACTTCGATTGGCGAGAAGCCATCGTTATCAACCGGACCTTTACCGTCGATTGGCGCACCCAGGGTGTTCACCACACGACCCAGCAGGCCACGGCCAACCGGAACTTCAAGAATACGGCCAGTACATTTGACCTTCATGCCTTCGGCGAGGTCAGCGTACGGACCCATCACAACTGCACCTACGGAGTCGCGCTCCAGGTTCAGTGCGATAGCGTAACGGTTACCCGGCAGAGAAATCATCTCGCCCTGCATACAGTCGGCCAGGCCGTGGATGCGGATAACACCGTCGCTTACAGAAACAATAGTACCTTCGTTGTGAGCTTCACTCACAACACTGAACTGAGCAATGCGCTGCTTGATCAGTTCGCTGATTTCGGTGGAATTCAGTTGCATGCTCCAGTCCCCTTAAGACTGCAAGACGTCTGCAAGGCGCTCAAGACGGCCGCGTACGCTGCCATCAATGACCATATCACCCGCTCGGATGATTACGCCTGCCATTACAGACTTATCGATATTGCAATTCAGCTTCACTTTACGTGACAGACGTTTTTCCATCGCTGTGCTGATTTTCGCAAGCTGTTCTTCACTCAGTGCGGAGGCGGAAGTCACTTCGACTTCGGCGATAGCCTCGCTGGCCGCGCGCAATTGAATGAACTGCTCAAGAACATCAGGGAGCACCTTAAGACGACCATTTTCGGCCATCACACGAATCAGGTTTTGGCCTTTTTCGTCCAGTTGCTCACCACATACGGCGATAAACGAGTCGGCGAGCGTTTCCGGTGCAATCGCACCAGAGAGCAGCTCGGCCATTTGTTCGTTTTTCGTCACCTCGGCGGCGAACGCCAGCATATCCTGCCAGCGGTCAACGCTTTGGGTTTCGACGGCAAAGTCAAAAGCTGCTTTGGCGTAGGGGCGAGCTACCGTTACAAATTCAGACATCAGCCCCTCCTCCTTACAGTTCAGCGACCAGTTTATTCACGATGTCGCTGTTAGCAGCTTCATCCACGGAACGCTCGATGATCTTCTCGGCGCCAGCAACAGCCAGCAGAGCCACTTGTTTACGCAGCTCTTCGCGAGCGCGTTTACGTTCGGCGTCAATTTCCGCCTGCGCCTGCGCCACGATTTTGTTACGTTCCTGCTCGGCTTCAGCTTTCGCTTCGTCCAGGATCTGAGCACGGCGTTTGTTCGCCTGTTCAATGATAACCTGAGCTTCAGCTTTCGCTTTTTTCAGCTGGTCGGTCGCATTGGCCTGTGCAAGATCCAGGTCCTTTTTGGCCCGTTCTGCGGAAGCGAGACCGTCAGCAATCTCTTTCTGACGTTTTTCGATGGCAGCAATCAACGGCGGCCATACATACTTCATGCAGAACAGAACGAACAGGACAAACGCGATGGCCTGGCCGAGGATTGTTGCGTTTAGATTCACAGCACAATGCCTCTTATCTGGTTAACGTTCTAAACAATTGCTTGAAAAGCAACCCTTACTACGCGACAGCAAACATCACGTACAGACCCAGACCCACAGCGATCATCGGGATTGCATCCACCAGACCCATAACGATAAAGAACTGAGTACGCAGCAGAGGAATCAGATCCGGCTGACGCGCAGCGCCTTCCAGGAATTTACCCCCGAGGATGCCGATACCGATCGCAGCACCGATCGCCGCCAGACCCATCATCACAGCGGCAGCCAAGTACAGCAGATCCATATTCAGGTTTTCCATGACAGTCTCCAGTTTGTTTCAGTTAAAACGTAGTAGTGTTGTTAAAAATCAGTGCTCTTCAGACGCCATCGACAGATAGACGATCGTCAGAACCATGAAGATAAAGGCTTGCAGCGTAATGATCAGGATGTGGAAAATGGCCCATGGCACATTCAGAATCCACTGTGACCACCACGGCAGAAGACCCGCGATCAGAATGAAAATCAACTCACCCGCGTACATGTTGCCGAACAGTCGCAGACCGAGAGAAACCGGTTTGGACAGCAGGCTCACGCCCTCAAGGATAAGGTTTACCGGAATAAATACCGGATGGTTGAACGGCTGGAGAGTCAGCTCTTTAGCGAAACCGCCAATACCCTTCATTTTGATGCTGTAGAACAGAATCAGGATAAACACGCCCAGTGCCATCGAGAGCGTGATGTTAACGTCAGCAGACGGCACCACACGCAGCGCAGGCAGACCGAACACATGCTCACCGATATACGGCAGCAGGTCGATAGGCAGCAAATCCATCAGGTTCATCAGGAATACCCAGACGAAAATCGTCAGGGCCAGTGGCGCGATAAGCTTGCTTTTGCCGTGGTACATGTCTTTGACGCTACCATTAACAAAACCAATCACCAGCTCGATCGCCGTCTGGAATTTCCCTGGTACGCCGCTGGTCGCTTTCTTCGCTACGCTACGGAACATCACCAGGAACAACAGACCCAGGACCACCGAGAAAAACATGGAGTCGATATTGAGCGTCCAGAACGTGGCCGGGGGGTTATGCGGATCCACCAGCGAGAAGGTACGCAAGTCAATCTGAAGGTTATTCAGATGGTGACCGATGTACTCCTGCGGTGTTGAAATTTCTCCTGCAGACATGATGCCTCTTACCCTTTGTTGTTAATTACAGCAGGTGCCAGTATCTGAACCACTAGCACCGAAACCCACGTGACTATCAGCGGCAAAAACACCGCCTTCAAAACTGCCAGCGCCACCACCAGTAACACGAATGTCAGTAACACCTTGAGCGCCTCACCGAGGGCGAAGGTCCAGGCCACACGGCCTTTAGAAGGTGTATTCGCCTGATGACGCCAGGCAAAAATCATAAACAACATATTCGGCAATAAGACTGCCATACCTCCGCTCACGGCGGAAATGCCCCAGAAGGGGTCTTTGAGGCTAAACAGCAATCCACTTGCCATTACTGCCAGAAACTGAATAAGCAGAAGCCTGCGAGCAACGTTTCGGCTAAAGAGCGACACAGACATATTCTTTCTTAACTCCTGCTCCCTTTGAGGTATGTCGCGTGTCGTATAAAACGTTCTTTACGGCCCGGAGTCAAGCATCAAAAAGCGGTCAAATTATACGGTGCGGCCTCGTGATTTCAAACAATAAGTAGCGAAAAGGTGAATAAATGTTTAAATATTTTTCCCGAGGTCTATTTTTAAACTTTTGCATAAACGATGAACCTTCGAGCAAAAGTGCAAATAACGCGAAAAACCCGGCGATAAAGCGTGCACCAGGTCACAAATTAAACATATATGCCGCCATCGTTTTAAAAGCCCGCAGATTTTAATGCTTTTCATCTTTATGAAAATAAAGACGATTTATCACAACTCTTTTTAAAACACTCGCCTCTACAACAAAAACCTTTGTTTGACATTTTTAATAATTATTTTACAAGCCGCCCTAGTTTTGGCTGCCGATTTTTAGCGGGCTGATATTTTCATTGTTGATTATTTTGATGCTGAATGAAAAAAAGCGACGTTAAATGTCAGATAAATCCTGGTTAAATTTAAGTTAAATGTAACCGGAAGTATCACTCTTTTTCGTCGCCTTTTTTAACATTCACGCAACAGCATCAATGCAACATTTTTTGATAAAAATTAAACTTTGTTTGCTTTAACGATAACCAGATGGCGCTCGCCTTCGAGGTGCGGAACCTTTAATTCGACAATCGACTCCACGTCTAACCCCGCAGGTAACAGCGCAATCTCATCTTCCGGCAACTGCCCTTTCAGGGCATAAAAGCGACCCGCGTCGCCCGGAAGGTGGTGGCACCAGCTCACCATATCGTTCAGGGAGGCAAAAGCGCGGCTAATTACACCGTCAAAGGGCGGCTCAGCAGGGAAGTCCTCGACGCGGCTCTGCACTGGCTCGATATTGGTCAGCTTCAGTTCATGCTGCACCTGGCGCAGGAAGCGAACGCGCTTGCCGAGGCTGTCGAGCAGCGTGAAGTGGGATTCCGGACGCACGATGGAGAGCGGAATTCCCGGCAGGCCAGGGCCGGTGCCGACATCGATAAAACGCGTTCCCTGCAGATGCGGCGCGACGACGATGCTGTCGAGGATATGGCGCACCAGCATCTCGTTCGGGTCGCGAACCGAGGTGAGGTTGTAGGCTTTGTTCCACTTGTGCAGCATTTCAACATACGCCACCAGCTGCTGTTGTTGCTGATCGGACAGCGAAATGCCGGCTTCGGCCAGCAGACGAGAGAGTTTATTGAGCACAACGAATACCTGTTGAGAGACGACATGGCGAATAGCGCGATGCTTATCCGCCTTTTAGCGTTATCAGGCCCGCCGTGCGGGCCTGAGTGATACGGTTATGCGCTGCGGCGCAGCATCCCTTGCTTCTTCAGCCACACCAGCAGAATGGAGATTGCCGCTGGCGTAATACCTGAGATCCGCGAGGCCTGACCGATGGAAGAGGGTTTGTGATCGTTAAGCTTCGCGATCACCTCATTCGACAGGCCGTTTACCTGGCGGTAATCAAGGGTCGCCGGCAGGATCGTATTCTCATTGCGCTGCTGCTTTTCGATCTCATCCTGCTGACGGGCGATATAGCCTTCGTACTTCACCTGGATTTCAACCTGTTCCGCAGCCTGCTTATCTTCTAAGCCCGGTGCGAACGGCGTCAGCTGCACCAGCTGCTCGTAGGTCATCTCCGGGCGACGCAGCAGATCTTCGCCGCTGGCTTCGCGGGACAACGGTGCGGTCAGCTGTGCGTTAACGATCGGCGCATGTTCAGAAGCCGGTGATACCCACTGGGATTTCAGGCGCTGACGCTCGCGCTCAATGCTTTCCAGTTTCTCGTTGAAGCGCGCCCAACGCTCGTCATCCACCAGACCCAGCTCGCGACCCGCTTCGGTCAGACGCAGATCGGCGTTATCTTCACGCAGCATCAGGCGATACTCCGCGCGGGAGGTAAACATGCGGTAGGGCTCTTTGGTGCCCAGCGTGCAGAGATCGTCCACCAGTACGCCCAGGTAAGCCTGATCGCGACGCGGTGCCCAGCCCTCTTTATCCGCCGAGTAGCGCCCGGCGTTCAGCCCTGCCAGCAGCCCCTGCGCGGCAGCTTCTTCGTAACCGGTGGTGCCGTTAATCTGGCCGGCGAAGAAGAGGCCGTTGATATATTTGCTCTCGAGCGTCGGTTTCAGATCGCGCGGGTCGAAGAAGTCATACTCAATGGCGTAGCCCGGACGAACAATCTTCGCGTTTTCCATCCCCTGCATCGAGCGGACGATTTGCATCTGCACATCGAACGGCAGGCTGGTAGAGATGCCGTTCGGGTAAATTTCGTTAGAGGTAAGCCCTTCCGGCTCAAGGAAGATCTGATGCTGGTTGCGATCGGCAAAGCGCATCACTTTATCTTCGATCGACGGGCAGTAGCGCGGGCCGATCCCTTCGATCACGCCGGCATACATCGGGCTGCGATCGAGGTTATTGCGGATCACCTCATGGGTCTTTTCGTTGGTGTGCGTGATGTAGCACGGCACCTGGCGCGGATGCTGAGCGGCATTGCCCATAAACGAGAAGACCGGCATCGGATCGTCGCCGTGCTGCTGTGCCAGCACGCTGAAATCGATGGTGCGCGCATCAATTCGCGGCGGCGTACCGGTTTTCAGACGGCTGACGCGCAGCGGCAGTTCACGCAGACGGCGGGAGAGCGGGATCGACGGCGGATCGCCTGCGCGGCCACCGCTGTAGTTATCCAGCCCGATATGGATCTTGCCATCCAGGAAGGTGCCGACGGTCAGTACTACCGCTTTTGCGCGGAACTTCAGCCCCATCTGGGTAACGGCACCAACCACGTGATCGTTTTCGACGATCAGATCCTCAACCGCCTGCTGGAAGATCATCAGGTTCGGCTGGTTCTCCAGCGCAGTGCGTACCGCCTGGCGGTAGAGCACGCGATCCGCCTGAGCACGGGTAGCCCGAACGGCAGGGCCTTTGCTTGCGTTTAGTATCCTAAACTGGATCCCGGCATGATCGATCGCTTTCGCCATCAGCCCGCCCAGTGCATCCACTTCTTTAACCAGGTGTCCTTTCCCAATACCGCCGATCGCCGGGTTGCAGCTCATCTGCCCCAGGGTGTCGATATTGTGTGTCAAAAGCAGAGTCTGCTGACCCATACGCGCTGCGGCCATGGCGGCCTCAGTGCCTGCATGACCCCCGCCAATGATGATGACGTCAAAAGGATCCGGATAAAACATGGTGGTATGCCTCGCCTGAGCGGTTAGAAAGTGAATTTGTGGCCGGGCCGTGGATTCTACTCAACTTTAGTCCAGTGAGAAAGACTCCGGATCCCGGCTATTAAAAAGAAGATCTTTATATAGAGAGATCTGTTCTATTGTGATCTCTTATTAGGATCGCGATGTCTTGTGGATAAGCCGGATCATCGCTTTAAGATCAGTTCATTAGGAAGGATCATTAACTGTGAATGATCGGTGATCCTGCAACGTATAAGCTGGGATCAAAAGGGCTAGTTATACACAGGGCGGATCGGTGAGCAGAGTTATTCATTGGATAACTACCGGTTAATAAGCGCTTTTAAGCCTAGTTATCCACTGCTGATCGCACGATCTTTACACAATATTGAGCAATTTAATCCAGGATCCCAGCCACTCTTCGGCCGGATCCTCCGGAATATCGTGATCGAGGATGTTGATCTTCAGCGTTTCACCGATCTGTTTGGCACCGTTTTTCTTCAGTCCGGCTTCCATTTTTTCGATCGCCTGACAAAAGGTGTCATATTCACGGCTGCCGATACCGATCGCGCCAAAGCGAATCTGCGACAGATCCGGGTTCAGTTCATCAAGCTCTTCATACATTGGCAGCAGGTTATCCGGGATATCGCCCGCGCCGTGGGTGGAAGTGACCACCAGCCAGAGCCCCTGCTGCGGCAAATCCTCTAATAACGGCCCATGGAACGTAAAGGTATTGAACCCGGCTTCCTCCAGCTTTTCAGCCAGATGTTCTGCCACGTATTCCGCACCGCCAAGGGTGCTGCCGCTAATAAGAGTAATGTCTGCCATGAATCCGCTCCGTTTTAGTCGCCCTGCGACGACAAAGTGGGGCGTATTGTACGCTGTGAATGAGCTGGGATCTACCTGTGGACAATGCGGGTATTAATCGTGGATGAAAACGCCCGGTTACGGGCGGATCGTGCGCATGATGGGGTTTTGCAACGAGATCAATGTCTCGGTGGACTGGATTTCATCAATGGTCTGGATCTTGTTGATAAGTACCTGTTGCAGTGCGTCGATCGAGCGGCACATCACTTTAATAAAGATGCTGTAGTGTCCGGTGGTGTAGTAGGCTTCGGTCACCTCTTCCAGACTCTCCAGCTTGGCCAGCGCTGAGGGGTAATCTTTGGCGCTCTTCAAAATGATGCCGATAAAGCAGCAGACATCGTAACCGAGTTGCTTCGGGCTGACGTCGATGCGCGCGCCGGTGATAATACCCGCCTGCTTCATCTTCTCTACCCGCACATGAATGGTGCCTGGGCTGACGCCGAACTGCTTCGCCAGCTCGGCATACGCCGTACGGGCATTGGCCATTAAGGCTTCGAGGATGCCGCGATCCAGATTGTCGATCTGATAATTTTCCATACGTTTTTCTTATGTAGATTAATGATTCATTCTATTTTAGCCGGCTATTTTAGCGATTCAAAAGCCTGTTGGCCTTTTTAATTGTGGATTATTGAACTGATGCCTGTTTCTGTTGCTTAATTGCAAGCCTACGCAGACAGGAGTTAAAAAAATGAAAACCGCCTACATCGCAAAACAACGCCAGATCGCCTTCGTGAAATCCTTCTTCTCTCGCCAGCTGGAAGAGAAATTGGGCCTGATTGAAGTACAGGCACCGATCCTCAGCCGGGTAGGGGATGGCACGCAGGATAACCTGTCGGGTTGCGAGAAAGCGGTACAGGTCAATGTGAAGACGCTGCCGGATGCCCGCTTTGAGGTGGTGCACTCGCTGGCAAAGTGGAAACGTCAGACGCTGGGGCAACACGATTTCAGCGCGGGCGAAGGGCTTTACACCCATATGAAAGCCCTGCGACCCGATGAAGATCGCCTCTCTCCCATTCACTCTGTGTATGTGGATCAGTGGGACTGGGAGCGCGTATTGGGTGACGGTCAGCGCCAGCTGGCGACCCTGAAATCGACCGTTGAAGCGATCTGGTCCGGGATCAAAGCGACTGAAGCAGCGGTTAGCGAAGCGTTTGGTCTGGCACCGTTCCTGCCAGAGCAGATCCACTTCGTGCACAGCGAAACGCTGCTCAGCCGCTTCCCGCACTTAGATGCGAAAGGGCGCGAAAAAGCGATCGCCAAAGAGCTGGGCGCCGTCTTTCTGATGGGGATTGGCGGCAAGCTTAGCGACGGCAAGCGTCACGATGTTCGCGCGCCGGATTATGATGACTGGAGCACGCCAGCCGAAGCCGGTTTCAGCGGCCTCAACGGCGATATCCTGGTGTGGAACCCGGTGCTGGAGGATGCACTGGAGCTTTCATCGATGGGGATCCGCGTTGACGCCGAAGCGCTGAAGCGCCAGCTGAAACTGACCGGCGATGAAGAGAGGCTGCAACTTGACTGGCACCAGGCGCTGCTGCGCGGTGAGATGCCGCAAACCATCGGCGGCGGCATTGGTCAGTCGCGCCTCACCATGCTGCTGTTACAACTCTCACACATCGGGCAGGTGCAGTGCGGCGTATGGCCCGCCGCCGTGCGCGACGACATAGCCGGCCTGCTTTAACGCCGCCAGCGGCGCAGCAGGCGGCTGCGCATCCCGGTATCAAAGCGCCAGATATGGTCAAAGATGCGCATGATGCCGGGTTTACCGTGGGCTGACATCGCCACCGCGTGAAAGCGGTGTTGATGCAGCTGTTGCAGCTCCTTTACCTTACCGATCACCTCATCCGGCAGCCGCTGGGCGATAAAATCAGAGATCACCACCGCGTCGGCGTCATACCATTCGCCGCCCTGCATCCGCTCAATCACCGCACGAAAGCAGCTCGCCAGATCGGTGCCGCCGCGAAAGCGCTGGCTCAGAAAGCGGATCGCCTGCTCCAGCCCGCTATCGCAGGTCAGTTCATAACGCACCACTTCGCTGGAGAAGAGCATAATAAAGCAGCGCCGTTTGTCCGTCAGCGCCACGCGCATCAATGCCAGGCAGAAGGCTTTCGCGCACTGTTCGTTGAACCCGCCCATGGAACCCGAGGTGTCGACGCAGACGATAAATGGCCCGCGCGGCTGCTCATCGAAATCCTGATGAATCACCGGACGTTCAGTGATCTTTTCGTGCCAGGCATCGCCGTGAAGCCGGTAGGTCAGCAGTTGTTTCTCCACCAGCCGCCGATAAAACTCATACTCCAGCTCGGTAATGCCGAGGGTCGCCAGCTCAGGCGGCAGCAGACGCAGAATATCGTCACTTTGATGCAGGCCATCGACCTGCTCCGGCACCGTTGACGGCTCGCGCACCAGGCTGCGGAAGGTCTCCATCGGAGCATCTTTGCGCGGCACCGAACGCGCCTCCCGCGAACGGCCCAGTTGCTCTGCCAGTTGCTGGAGTTCGGGCTGCTCTTTGAGGAAATCACCATATTTGACGATCAGCTGGTAATCACCGCGTTTAAGCTGCCCGGCGCTCATATCCCATAACCTGCCGGCCGCGTTCTCATTTTCAATCAACACCGGTTCAAGCTGGCCGCTGAGGGTCATGCGTGCCTGCACTTCACTCAGCAGTTGTTCGCGCTCCTCCTCCAGCAGTTGCTGGTTAAAGGCGGTAGTTTGCACCACCAGGCTCAGACGCCAGCGCTGAAGAAACAAGGTATGCAGAGCCGGGGTGAAGGCCGGGTTATCGCTGACCATTTGGCGAGCCTGCGCCGCGAACGGGGATTGAACTTTATCGAGCAGGGCCAGGGTTTGTGGCAGCTGAACGGTAAACTGCGAGGTGGAGAGCAGCTGGCTCTGCTGAAAGGCGAGCACCTCTTCCGCCAGGGTTTTGGGTACTTCTGCCTCTTTAAGGTGCTTTTTTAGGGCTTCGCGCCAGCGCGGCAGATCTTCCGTAATGGCATGCTTGAGCTTGGGAAACTTTTCAAAAAAGATCGCCAGCTGCGGCGAAGCGAGTAAGAGGATAATAAGATCCTCTATCAACGCCTCTTCGCTGATGGTCAGCATCACATTGAGCGTATCGAGTGGGATCATTGACGCGCCTGTTGGATCTGCGCTCTGACATCCTGCAGGCTGGCTTCAATGCGACCCAACCAGTCGCTGGAGATAAACAGACACTTCTGCTGTTCGCTAAAGCGGGTGTGCTGCTGGTGCCAGGTGGTGTCCAGCGCCTCCAGCTGCTGCCTGATCTCATCCGGCACGTTCTCTGACGCTGTGCCCGGCAGCGCCAGGCGCGAACTCTGCAAACTGACATCGCGCACCAGCAGGTGCTGGCTGGCATCCACTTCCATATTGAGCGGCTGAGCAAAGCCAATCCCGTTAAGTTTGCCGCGGATCTCACCCCCTTTCGTCAGCCACTGCTCCAGCGCGCTGCGCTCAAGGGTAATGTGGATAACGTTGAGATCGTGCAGCTTCAGCGGTTGCTGTAGCAGAAGTGTCAGCACCGGCTCTGTCAGATCCGCAGGAAGTTCATAATGGGGGCGACGACTGAACATGCCGCCCTGGCGCTCCACTCTGAGCGCGGTTTTATCGCTTTGCTGCTGCTGAAGTTGCAGGTGTCGCTGGGCTATCGCACTCAGCTGCGTCACCATCGCCTGCTGCTGCCAGGCGTGCCCGGTCATCAAAACGTCAAGCTGCTGTTGCAGCAGGCGCAGGCTTTCCGCGTCGTGCCACAGGCAATCTTTCAGCAGGATCAGGTCGATGGGCGCCACCGCGTCGCGGCCGCTGAACAGGGCGCTGGCCTGCAACAGGCGAATCGCTTTTTTCCAGCGCCGGTCGGAAACATACGGCGCGTTCGGCAGGGTATCGAGCTGCTGGCGCAGGGTGTAAATCAGCTCAAACACCGGTTCCGGCAGCGCCACCTGTGAAATGTCATGCTGCCAGCGGATGTACTCTTCATCGGTGATTTGCAGATCTGCCGGCACCGGGTTTTCACTCTCACTCTGCTGGCTGATCAGCATTGAGCGGAAGTTGCTCTTCTCCTGCACTTTGTCGAGCCAGAGACGAATCAGCATGCGGTCATAGAGCGCTTCGAGGCTGCTGTCCGCTTCCGGTAGTTCGTTAGAGGCCGCCACCAGCAAGCGCATCGGAATGTGATCTTCGCTGGCACCGTTACGGAAACGGCGTTCGTTAATGGCGGTCAGCAGGGTGTTAAGGATCGCCGGGCCTGCTTTCCAGATTTCATCCAGAAAGACGATTTCCGCTTCCGGTAAATAGCCGCTTGTGAGACGCTCATAGCGCCCTTCATCTTTCAGCGCCTGAATGGAAAGTGGGCCGAAAACCTCTTCCGGCGTGGAGAAACGGGTCATTAAATATTCAAAAGCGCGGGCATTTTTAAAGGCGAATTTCAGGCGGCGGGCAATCAGGCTTTTGGCGATGCCCGGTGGACCCAGCAGGAATACGCTTTCGCCGCTCAGGGCGGCCAGCAAACAGAGCCTGATCGCATGGCTGCGCTCAAACAGGCCTTTCTCCAGCGCGCTGCTGAGGCGGGAAATTCTTTCTGCTAATAGATGTAAGTGAGCCATAATGAATCTGCGTCCTTTCGCCGTGGTTTCCGGCTTATCAGAGCGATTATAAACGTTCCTGAAAGTGCCTGTAATAGACTGAAGAACGGCTTTGTTTTCATTGAGCCAGATTAATGTGGTTGCATTTAGGGGTACGATTCCGTCGATAATCGTGCATACTGTGCGCTTTTTGTGGGCCAAGGGACTAAGCACACATAATTGCATTCAATCAAAAGATTAGTCTATGAGCACTGATAAGAAACAATCGTTACCCGCGGTCACTCTCGCGGCAATTGGGGTTGTCTACGGTGATATTGGTACCAGCCCACTCTATACACTGCGTGAATGTTTATCTGGCCAGTTCGGCTTCGGCGTTGAGCGCGATGCCGTCTTTGGCTTCCTGTCGCTGATTTTCTGGCTACTGGTTTTTGTCGTCTCGATTAAGTACCTCACCTTCGTAATGCGGGCGGATAACGCCGGTGAAGGCGGGATCCTGACGCTGATGTCGCTGGCCGGGCGTAACACCTCCGCCAGGATGACCTCGGTGCTGGTGATTATGGGCCTGATCGGCGGCAGCTTCTTCTATGGCGAAGTGGTAATTACGCCCGCCATCTCGGTGATGTCGGCCATCGAAGGCCTTGAGATTGTCGCCCCCTCCCTCGACACGTGGATTGTGCCCCTTTCCATCGTGGTGCTGACGCTGCTGTTTGCGATTCAAAAACATGGCACCGGGCTGGTGGGCAAACTCTTCGCGCCGATTATGCTGGCGTGGTTTTTGATTCTGGCGGTGCTCGGTGTACGCAGCATTATTGCCAACCCGGAAGTGCTGCAGGCACTTAACCCGATGTGGGCGGTTAACTTCTTCTTGCAGTACAAAGCCATTTCGTTTGTTGCCCTCGGTGCGGTAGTGCTCTCTATTACCGGCGTGGAAGCGCTCTACGCGGATATGGGCCACTTCGGTAAGCTGCCGATCCGCGTTGCGTGGTTTAGCGTGGTGCTGCCATCGCTGGTGCTGAACTACTTTGGCCAGGGCGCGCTGCTGCTGAAAACCCCCGAAGCGATTAAAAACCCCTTCTTCCTGTTAGCCCCTGAATGGGCGCTGATCCCGATGCTGATTATCGCCACGCTGGCGACGGTGATTGCCTCGCAGGCGGTCATTTCCGGTGTCTTCTCCCTGACGCGCCAGGCGGTACGCCTCGGTTATCTGGCGCCGATGCGGATTATTCACACCTCGGAGATGGAGTCCGGGCAGATCTATATCCCGTTTATCAATTGGCTGCTCTACTTCGCGGTAGTGCTGGTGATCGTCAGCTTCGAACACTCCAGCAATCTGGCGGCGGCATACGGCATCGCCGTTACCGGCACCATGGTGCTGACCACCATGCTCTTCACCACCGTGGCGCGCAAAAACTGGCACTGGAATAAGATTCTGGTCGGCATGCTGCTGCTCTTCTTCCTCTGCATCGATGTGCCGCTCTTCTCGGCGAACCTCGATAAAATTGTCTCCGGCGGCTGGCTGCCATTGAGCCTCGGTCTGGTGATGTTCCTGGTGATGACCACCTGGAAGAGCGAGCGTTTCCGCCTGCTGCGCCGCATGCATGAGCACGGTAACTCGCTGGAAGCGATGATCGCTTCACTGGAGAAATCGCCGCCGGTACGCGTGCCGGGAACAGCGGTCTATATGTCCCGCGCGCTGAACGTCATTCCCTTCGCGATGATGCATAACCTGAAGCACAACAAGGTGCTGCATGAGCGTGTGATCCTGCTGACGCTGCGTACTGAAGACGCGCCTTATGTGCATAACGTTCGCCGTGTGCAGATTGAGCAGCTTTCACCTACTTTCTGGCGCGTAGTGGCAAGCTACGGCTGGCGTGAAACGCCGAATGTCGAAGAGGTGTTCCACCGCTGCGGGCTGGAAGGGCTGAGTTGCCGGATGATGGAGACCTCCTTCTTTATGTCCCATGAGTCGCTGATCCTCGGCAAACGCCCGTGGTATCTGCGCCTGCGCGGCAAGCTCTACCTGGTATTGCAGCGCAACGCCCTGCGCGCGCCGGACCAGTTTGAGATCCCACCTAACCGGGTTATTGAACTCGGTACACAGGTCGAAATCTGACACCTCTCAAACCCCTCCCTAAGAGGGGTTTTTGCTCTCATTTGCTATAAATTTACCTTAAGAGAGTTGCGCTGCTTTTTTCGCCACTCCGTTGAGCGAAACGTTTCGATTTCGATCACACTTCTTCAATCACGCGATAGTTTTCAGAACATTCTTCGTACTACACTGCTGTCAGCGAAACGTTTCGCTCATGGAGCAAAAATATGAAAAAAGGTTGTGTTCTGAACGCTGATATTTCGTCTGTCATCTCTCGTCTTGGTCATACCGATACGCTGGTGGTGTGTGATGCCGGGTTGCCGGTGCCGCGCAGTGCGCAACGCATTGATATGGCGTTAACCCAGGGCGTGCCTTCCTTTATGCAGGTGCTGGAAGTGGTGACCGCGGAAATGCAGGTTGAGGCCGCAATCATCGCGTCGGAGATCAAGCAGTTGAATCCGCAGCTCCACGAAACGTTGCTCACTCACCTTGAGCAGCTGCAGCAACATCAGGGGAATACCATCGAAGTGCGGTACGTTACGCACGAACAATTCAAAAAAGAGACCGCAGGTAGTCAGGCGGTTATTCGCAGCGGGGAGTGTTCCCCGTTTGCGAATATCATTCTCTGTGCCGGCGTCACCTTCTGAGGCGATCATGGACGCATTACTGCAACTTAAAGGCATTGATAAATCCTTTCCCGGCGTTAAAGCCCTCTCTGGCGCGGCGCTGAACGTCTATTCCGGCCGCGTGATGGCGCTGGTCGGCGAAAATGGCGCCGGAAAGTCGACAATGATGAAAGTGCTGACCGGCATCTACAGCCGCGACGCCGGTTCGCTGCTCTGGCTGGGCAAAGAGACCACCTTCAGCGGGCCAAAATCCTCTCAGGAAGCGGGCATCGGCATTATTCACCAGGAGCTGAACCTGATTCCGCAGCTCACCATTGCTGAGAACATCTTTCTTGGCCGCGAGTTTGTTAACCGCTTCGGCAAAATCGACTGGAAAAAGATGTTCGCCGAAGCCAACACGCTGCTGGCCAAACTCAATCTGCGCTTTAAAAGCGATCGCACGGTAGGTGAGCTCTCCATCGGCGATCAGCAGATGGTCGAAATCGCAAAAGTGATGAGCTATGAGTCGCAGGTCATCATTATGGATGAGCCGACCGATGCGCTGACCGATACCGAAACCGAGTCGCTGTTTCGCGTGATCCGCGAACTGAAAGCGCAGGGGCGCGGCATCGTCTATATCTCTCACCGTATGAAAGAGATCTTCGAGATTTGCGATGACGTTACCGTGTTTCGCGACGGGCAGTTTATTGCCGAGCGCGAAGTGGCAACGCTAACGGAAGATACGCTGATTGAGATGATGGTAGGCCGCAAGCTGGAAGATCAATACCCGCGTCTGGACAAAGCGCCGGGCGAGGTGCGTTTGTCGGTCGATAATCTCTGCGGGCCGGGGGTTGATAACGTCAGCTTTACGCTGCGCAAAGGCGAGATCCTCGGCGTGGCCGGGCTGATGGGCGCCGGGCGTACGGAGCTGATGAAAGTGCTGTATGGCGCACTGCCGCGCACCAGCGGATATGTCACCCTCGACGGCCATGAAGTGATCACTAAAACGCCGCAGGATGGGCTGGCGAACGGCATTGTCTACATCTCCGAAGACCGCAAACGCGATGGGCTGGTGCTCGGTATGTCGGTAAAAGAGAACATGTCGTTGACCGCGCTGCGCTACTTCAGCCGCACGGGCGGCAACCTTAAGCATAAAGAAGAGCAGCAGGCGGTAAGTGATTTTATTCGTCTCTTCAATGTTAAAACGCCGTCGATGGAGCAGCCGATCGGTCTGCTCTCCGGCGGTAATCAACAAAAAGTGGCGATTGCGCGCGGTCTGATGACTCGCCCGAAAGTGCTGATCCTCGATGAGCCTACGCGCGGCGTGGACGTCGGGGCGAAGAAAGAGATTTACCAACTTATTAACCAGTTCAAGGCCGATGGCCTGAGCATCATTCTTGTTTCGTCGGAAATGCCGGAAGTGTTGGGCATGAGCGATCGCATCATGGTGATGCATGAAGGGCATCTCGGCGGGGAATTCACGCGCGAGCAGGCCACTCAGGAAGTGTTGATGGCTGCCGCTGTGGGCAAGCTTAATCGTGTGAATCAGGAGTAAGAGAGATGACTACCCAGGCCGTTTCTGGTCGCCGCTATTTCAGCAAAGCGTGGCTGATGGAACAAAAATCGCTGATCGCCCTGCTGGTGCTGATCGCCATCGTTTCGACCATGAGTCCCAACTTTTTTACCGTCAATAACCTGTTGAATATTCTCCAGCAGACCTCTGTGAACGCCATTATGGCGGTGGGCATGACGCTGGTGATCCTGACCTCGGGAATCGATCTGTCCGTCGGTTCTCTGCTGGCGCTCACTGGTGCGGTCGCCGCTTCGCTGGTGGGTATGGAGGTGAATGCGCTGGTGGCGGTCGCCGGTGCGCTGGCGCTGGGCGCGGCGGTGGGTGCTGTTACCGGCACCATCGTCGCCAAAGGCCGCGTGCAGGCGTTTATTGCCACACTGGTGATGATGCTGCTGCTGCGCGGCGTGACGCTGGTTTATACCAACGGCAGCCCCGCCAATACCGGCTTTACCGCTAACGCCGATATTTTTGGCTGGTTCGGTATCGGTCGCCCGCTCGGCGTGCCAACTCCGGTGTGGATCATGGCCGTAGTCTTTATTGCCGCCTGGTATCTGTTACATCACACCCGTCTGGGGCGCTACATCTATGCGCTGGGTGGTAACGAAGCGGCGACGCGTCTCTCCGGTATCAGCGTCGATAAAGTCAAAATCATCGTCTACTCCCTGAGCGGCCTGCTGGCCTCGCTGGCGGGCATTATTGAAGTTGCGCGTCTCTCCTCAGCGCAGCCGACCGCGGGCGCGGGTTATGAACTGGATGCGATTGCCGCGGTAGTGCTGGGCGGTACCAGCCTTGCCGGCGGGAAAGGTCGTATTGTTGGGACATTGATCGGCGCATTGATTCTTGGCTTCCTCAATAATGGCCTGAATTTGTTGAGCGTTTCTTCCTATTACCAGATGATCGTTAAAGCAGTGGTGATTCTGCTGGCGGTGCTGGTAGACAACAAAAAGCAGTAATTCCCTACACAACAGGACTCATGAACATGAACATGAAAAAACTGGCCACTCTGGTTTCTGCTGTTGCCCTGAGCGCCACGGTAAGTGCGAACGCGATGGCGAAAGACTCTATTGCTCTGGTGATCTCGACCCTGAATAACCCCTTCTTCGTCTCGCTGAAGGATGGCGCGCAGAAAGAGGCCGACAAACTGGGTTATGACCTGGTGGTGCTGGACTCGCAGAACAACCCGGCGAAAGAGCTGGCCAACGTACAGGATTTAACCGTTCGCGGCACCAAGCTTCTGCTGATCAACCCGACCGATTCCGATGCGGTCGGTAACGCCATCAAAATGGCTAACCAGGCCAAAATCCCGGTCATTACCCTCGACCGCGTTGCCAGCAGCGGTGAAGTGGTAAGCCATATCGCCTCTGATAACGTGCTCGGCGGTAAAATTGCCGGTGATTACATCGCCAAGAAAGCGGGTGAAGGCGCGAAAGTGATCGAGTTGCAGGGCATTGCCGGGACCTCCGCCGCACGCGAGCGTGGCGAAGGCTTCCAGCAGGCTGTTGCTGCGCACAAATTCAAAGTCCTCGCCAGCCAACCGGCAGACTTCGACCGCACCAAAGGTCTGAACGTGATGCAGAACCTGCTGACCGCGCATCCGGATGTGCAGGCGGTATTCGCCCAGAACGATGAGATGGCGCTCGGTGCGCTGCGCGCGCTGCAGACCGCGGGCAAAAGCGACGTGATGGTGGTCGGTTTTGACGGTACGCCGGATGGTGAAAAAGCGGTTAACGACGGCAAACTGGCTGCTACCGTTGCCCAGTTGCCGGAGCAGATTGGCGCGAAAGGCGTTGATACCGCAGACAAAGTGTTGAAAGGCGAAAAAGTTTACGCTAAAAATCCGGTTGACCTGAAACTGGTCATCAAGCAGTAACAGAACGTTCAGGCTCGATGTACGTTCTGTCAGCCTGAGGGACAAGGTAATAAAAGAAAAGCATGGCACGCGCCACCGTTCGCGGTGGCGCACTTTATGGACACGCTCATCATGAAAACCGCAGGCAAACTCGTCGTTCTTGGCAGTATCAATGCCGATCACATTCTTAACCTTGAATCTTTCCCGACACCCGGCGAAACCGTAACCGGCAACCACTATCAGGTTGCGTTCGGCGGCAAAGGGGCCAATCAGGCCGTCGCGGCCGGACGCAGCGGCGCGGATATCGCCTTTATCGCCTGCACCGGCGATGACGATACCGGCGCGCGGGTGCGTGAGCAGCTCGCCAGCGACAACATTGATGTGGCACCCGTCAGCGTGGTTACGGGTGAGTCGACCGGCGTGGCGCTGATTTTCGTTAACGGCGAAGGGGAGAATGTCATCGGTATTCATGCCGGCGCTAATGCGGCGCTCTCCACCGAACGCGTGGCTGAGCAGCAGACGTTAATTGCAGAGGCCTCGGCACTGTTAATGCAGCTGGAATCACCGGTTGAGAGCGTGCTGGCGGCAGCCCGTATTGCTCAGCAGAACCAGACTACGGTCGCGCTAAACCCCGCGCCCGCCCGGCAACTCTCCGATGAGCTGCTGGCGCTGGTGGATATCATTACCCCTAACGAAACCGAAGCAGAAAAACTCACCGGCATCGCGGTTTCCAGTGATGAAGATGCGGCGCGTGCCGCGCGGGTGCTGCATGATAAAGGCATCCGTACGGTCATCATTACTCTCGGCAGCCGCGGTGTGTGGGCCAGCGTAAACGGTGAAGGCAAGCGCGTACCGGGTTTCAAGGTGAAGGCCATTGATACCATCGCCGCGGGCGACACCTTTAATGGTGCGCTGATGACTGCGCTGCTGGAAGAGAAGCCGCTGGATGAGGCGATCCGCTTTGCCCATGCGGCGGCGGCTATCGCCGTGACGCGCAAAGGGGCGCAGCCTTCTGTTCCGTGGCGTAATGAGATTGATGATTTTCTCGCTCAGCAGGGGTGACGCGTGGCCACCATGAAGGATGTTGCCCGCCTGGCGGGCGTTTCTACCTCTACCGTCTCCCACGTTATTAATAACGATCGCTTTGTCAGTGAGGCGATTCGCGAGAAGGTAGACGCCGCGATCACCTCGCTGAACTATGCGCCTTCCGCGGTGGCGCGCAGCCTGAAGCTTAAACAGACGCGCACGATTGGGATGCTGATCACCGCCAGTACCAACCCTTTTTACTCTGAGCTGGTGCGCGGGGTGGAGCGCAGCTGCTTCGAGCGTGGCTACAGCCTGGTGTTATGCAATACCGAAGGCGACGAGCAGCGGATGAACCGCAATCTGGAAACGCTGATGCAAAAGCGCGTCGACGGGCTGCTTCTGCTCTGCACCGAAACGCATCAGCCTTCGCAAGTCATCATGAGCCGTTACCCCTCCATTCCTACCGTGATGATGGACTGGGCACCGTTCGATGGCGACAGCGATCTGATTCAGGATAACTCGCTGCTGGGCGGCATGATGGCGACGGAGTATCTCATTCATAAAGGGATGACGCGTATCGCCTGTATTACCGGCCCGCTGGATAAAACGCCCTCCCGGCTGCGACTGGAGGGGTACCGCGAGGCGATGGCGCGCGCCGGGCTAACGATTCGCGACGGCGACGAGATCGAAAGTGATTTTGAGTTCGGTGGTGGCCTGACGGCGATGCAGCGTCTGCTGGCGATGGATGAGCGCCCGCAGGCGGTATTTATCGGCAATGATGCGATGGTGGTGGGCGCTTATCAGGCGCTCTACCAGGCGGGGCTGTCGATCCCGCAGGATATGGCGATTGTTGGTTACGACGATATCGAGCTGGCGCGCTACATGACGCCGCCGCTCACCACCATCCATCAGCCAAAGGATGAACTGGGTGAGCTGGCGATTGATGTGCTGATCCACCGTATTGCCGACCCGAGCCTGCAACAACAGCGTCTGCAACTGACACCGGTCTTGATGGAGCGCGGCTCAGCCTGATTTTTTGTGGCGCTCCTTGATCAGGTTGCGGCCATCTTTCGCCTTCAGCAGCATAAAGGTTAAAGCGGAGACCACCGTTACTGCACCCATCGTAATAAAGGTGTAGTGGAACTGCTCAACGGTGTTTGTGCCATCAACCCCTTCATAAAAACGCAGCACCGCTGCGCTCACGGCTACACCGAGGCTTATCGACAGCTGCTGCGTTACCGCCAGCACGCTATTGCCGCTACTGGCGTTTTCATCCGTTAAGTCGGCAAGGGAGATGGTGTTCATGGCGGTAAATTGCGTCGACATCGCCATGCCTAATATGAACAGCGGCAGCACCAGCATCCAGATCGCCATTGCCTGAGTTTGCAGGGCGAACTGCGCAATCATCACGCCAATAAAGAGCGTGACGCCAACCAGCGTTTTGCGATAGCCAAACCAGCGCAGGATCTGCGTGACGGTCGATTTTGCCAGAATAGAACCCAGGGCGGTCGGTGCCATCATGCAACCGGCAATCAGCGCCGGATAGCCAAAGCCAACCTGCAACATCAGCGGCATTAAGAAAGGAACGCAGCCGGTACCGAGGCGCGAAGCGATATTCCCGGCGATGCCGACGGAGAAGGTGCGGGTCTTAAACAGGTTGAGCGAGATGAGCGGCGTCGGGTGGCGGCGGGCATGGCGAATATAGAGCAGCAGCAGGGCGATGCCGCTGAAGATGATGCTAAGGGCAAGCCAGGTTTCTACCACTTTCTCGCCGAACAGCTCCATCCCGCTGGAGAAGAGCACCAGGCTTAAGCCGAATAACAGGAAGCCCCACATATCAAAGCTGCGGCGCGGGGTGGTGAAGTTCGGCATATATTTACGCGCGTAGAGCAACCCGGCGACACCAATGGGAATATTAATCAGGAAGATCCAGTGCCAGCTTGCCCAGGTAACCAGCACGCCGCCCATTACCGGGCCAAGAATCGGCCCGACCAGCCCCGGCATGGTGACAAAGTTGAGCACCGGCAGTAATTCACTGCGCGGATAGGCGCGCAGCAGGGCGAGGCGCGCGACCGGCATCATCATCGCCCCGCCAATCCCTTGAATCACGCGGAAGACAACCAGCATGCCCAGGGAGTTGGAGAGGGCGCAGGCCAGCGAGCCGAGGGTGAACAGGCTAACTGCTAACATAAAGATACGCCGCGTGCCGAAGCGGTCGGCCAGCCAGCCGCTGACCGGGATCAGCATCGCGACGGTCAGGGTGTAGCTAATGATGGCGGACTGCATCGCCAGCGGCGAACGGCTAAGACTTTGCGCAATAGCGGGGAGGGCGGTGTTAAGGATGGTGGCGTCTAGCGCCTGCATAAAAAAGGCCATCGCGGCTATCCACGGCAGCCCGGCCATACTGCGCCCTTTCTTCTTTGTCATACTCATTCCTTTAATTAGGCGAATTCAACAATCTCTGGCACGCCTGAAACGCACTATCCCCGTCGCTTTCCTGAATCGCATCGACGATAGCCTGGTGAAGATCCAGCTTAATCACTTCGTTTTCAGTAATAGAGGTGAAGTAAGTATGGTAAACCGAGTGGAAAAGTGTGGCGAAAGACATAAGGAAAGGATTACCGCTCATGGTGTAGATATGTTCATGCCACGCCATGTCCACCTCTATCCAGCGTTCCCGGTTAAATGCTTTCTTCAGACACACCATCTCTTCCATTAATGTATTCAGATATGCCTTTTGCTCGGCGCTTGCCAGTACAGCAGCGAGAAGACAAGCCTGCGGCTCGAGGCTGGCGCGCATAACGAGAAAGTGTTGGATCACTTCCTGGAAATTGTCTTCGCTCATCCACCATGAGAGAAGCTCCGTATCAAGGAAATTCCAGTTCCCCTTCGGCATCACGCGCGTGCCGATGCGCGGGCGGGGTAAGACCATGCCCTTCGCGGTTAATGTCTTTATTGCCTCTCTCACTGCGGTACGGCTTACGCCAAACGTCTCACCGAGCTCCATCTCGCCGGGCAAAATGGCTCCCGGCGCGTACTCTCCTCGCAGGATCTGCTGCGCCAGTTTCTCGGCTATGACCCAGGAGATGTTTTTCTGCGCGGCAAGTTGCTGTGCGTTTAAAGGCATTTCTCACTTCCTTCTTCTTTATTTCACTCGGTAGTATGCCATTCGATATCTATAAGTGGTGGTAAAAACAGCGATACCCGCTATTTATGCCGCTTTTAACCGCACTTTGTTGAAAAAAAACACGGTTGAAAAGTTTTTTGAAATTAGGGGTTGTCAGCAGGAATTAACTCCCTATAATGCGCCTCCACTGACACGGCACAACGGCAAACACACCGGCCTGTCAGGTGAAGAATTCTGAAAATAATCAG